>BNJU01002687.1_pt1 | contig 131976 bp, 172 predicted proteins | sample 8539281 | NCBI WGS metagenome assembly BNJU01 (sample SAMD00202456, study PRJDB9452) | human saliva metagenome | isolation source: human saliva | place: Japan
CACTTCAATTGCTTCTTCCTGATCATGAGTCACAAAAATGCTTGTAATTCCCACTTTATCAATCGTTTCACGCAACCAGTTCCTAAGATCTTGCCTAACTTTCGCATCAATCGCCGCAAAAGGTTCATCAAGCAACAATATTTCAGGATTTGGAGCCAAACGCCCTCAGTAAAAGCCACTCTTTGTCGCTGTCCTCCCGAAAGCTGATTTGGATACCGTTTTCCCAAGCCCTAATATTCATAAGTTCCATCAATTTCTCCACTCGCTCTTTAATAACCGACTTTTTCTCCTTCGCAATTTTCAATCCAAAAGCAATATTATCAAAAACTGTCATATAACGAAACAATGCATAATTTTGAAAAACGAAACCGATCCCTCTTTTACTAGGCGAAACATCATTCACGACTTTCCCGTCTATCACAATTTCCCCAGAATCAGGTGTTTCCAATCCAGCAATCATTCGTAAAATCGTAGATTTCCCACTTCCTGAAGGTCCTAATAATGCCACTAATTTCCCTTTTTTTATTCCTAAATTGATGTCATTTGACGCTTTATAGTCGTTATACATTTTATTTATATTTTTTAATTCAACATACATAGATTCTCTCCTATTGATTCTCTCTTGCTTTTTTATTTTACCAAGCCTTTTCGGCATCAATTTTACGAAATTCATTAAAAATCAACATTTTCTACTTCAATTTCTTTTGTAATCTTCAATTAATCCAAGAAATCTATCTTCATTTGCAAATTTTTCAAATTCAATATTTTCATTTTTTATAATATTTGCAATATCTTCAAGAAAATATGGTATTTTGCTTGCTTTTATTTCTCCCACAATTTCATTTAGTTTTACAGTTTTACCTGTAAATTCTCCTCTTGCAAAAATTGCAAAATATTCTCCATCCTTTTTACGTCTTCCACTAAATCCAAGACGTGCAATTTGAGGTGTTGCACATGAATTTGGACATCCAGCAATTCTTATTTGCGGCAAATAATTTGTAAGCTCTCTTTTTTCATCATTGTCAAAAAATTCAAAAATATAGTCTAAAATTGGCGGAGTATCCAAAATTCCAACATTACAAGTTGTACTTCCAATACAAGAATATGAACTGTAAAATTCATTTCCTCCGTAATATTTGCTCATAATTTCTTTTAATTTTAAAACATCTTCTTTTTTAAGTCCACGAACCAAAAATACTTTGAAAACTTGTAAGTTTCAATTCAACTTTGTAATCCAAATTTTTTTACAAATTCAATTAATTTTTCTCCATCTTCCTTATAAATATTTCCTCTCGCAGGTCTTAGATAATATCCATATTCTCCCTTATACTTTCCAGCCACAATATTTCTGTCGCTTTTTTACAAATTCATCATTTTTAATGCTTTCATCTGTATTTTCTTCGCTGGAAAATAATTCTATTTTTTTCAATTTCTTTTTCTTTATCTAAAATTTCTCTTTCGTCAAGCAATTTTCTCGTATAAATTTTAAGACTGTCCCCTTTTTCTGCATAAAAATTAGAAATATATTCGTTACACAATTCCAAAAATTTTTTTCTTCTCCCAAATTTAATAAAACATAACGAAGTCTTGCTTTTGCACGAATTTTTACGATTTCCATGATCGTTAAACACACTTCTTATTGCATGTATGTAATACAAAAACTCATCTTCTTCAATAAATTCCCTTAAAACAATGGCATTAGTTGAAATCGGTCCAATTCCTCCGCCAACATACACACGAAATCCTTTTTTCCCATCTTGAATTACCGCTTGAAATCCAATGTCGTTTATTTTTCACATAAAGCGAATTTTCTTCCTTATTTGAAAAAGCAATTTTATATTTTTCTGGTAAATGCATAAATGTACGACCGTCTAAAAATATAATCTGTCGTAATTTTTTGCATAGGTGAAAGCATCAAAGACTTCTTCTTCAAAGCCTGTTGTTTCCGGTGTAATTACCGCCCTAGTCGAATCTCCGCAAGTTGCTTTTGTAAAAAAGCCTCTTTTTGAAATAGTTTCCAGTAAATCTGGCAAATTTTCCCTTTTTATTCCATGCAGCTGAAAATCCTGCCTAGTTGTAAGATGAAGCCTCTTATCAGAGTATTTTTGCACAGTATCCAGCAAATACTCAAAATCTTCAATCTCAATTTTACTTTCAAAAAAACGAGGTCTTATCATAAATGTCCCTTTTTTTCTTCCCTCAGTATAAAGCGCAAATGAAGTTCTAACCGCATTCCATTCCTTTTCCTTTTCAGGATCAGTCAACGCTTCCCTTGTCAGATTTATAATAAAAATCAGCTCCTTTCTCTTTTCTGCTTCATAATTTTTCAATTTTTCTCAAAATTATCCAGTTTCATCCTTCCACCATTCCTCTCTTTTTCTGCTCCTGTCTTTTCTCTCCAATAAAATTTATTTAAAAAATTCTTGCTAAAATTCTAATATCCGATCTTAAAAATAACCTTTATTTATTTAATTATCAATATATTTGTATCTACAATTGTATTTTTAACATTTTTATACTTCCTAAATAATATTATTTTGATAACCAAAATTTTTATTTTATTAAAAATAAGTTGAAATAAAATATTTAACGGAAAATAATTTTTCATATTTTTCTAAATTTATTCCCCAAATTATATTATATTATTTTTAATTTATAATGCTCTGAAAAATTTGTATTTTCTATCATTCTAATATAAATATAATGGTAACAAAGTAAACAGGATATAATAACTGAAAAAGATATTTTAAACAATCTTTTGGGCGATAAAAAGTTAGATTTTTACATTATAGAAAGGTTAATTTATTTTGATTTTGGATTGATTGAACGAAAGTCTGCTTTAACTAATATTATCGAAAGGAGATGATAAAAATATTTTATGAGATGTATAATATTGAAACAATAGTTAAAAAGCTGTTTTCTTATTTGTTACGCAATTTCAACGACACTTTTTGCCAGATTACTGATCCCAGCTACGAAATGGTATCCTGTTACAGAACTGATTGAAAAAGCGAATAAACTTAAGACTGGAATATTCTAGTCCTGTCTACAGCACACTATTCTGCTAGTCTCAGGGCATGTCGCTGTTATTAATGAGAATATGAAGATTGTGGAGTTCCCATCCTTTTCAATCGGATATGCTGAAAGTCCTATCTTTGCCTGGTATGATGAAAAAAGGAAGGTTTCTGTGTTCAGACTGAAAAATATTGATGATAATTTTAAGAATGCCTGTTCAAGGAAATTGACAGACTACGACCAAGACTTACGGGCTTACCTTTAACAAGAACTTTGACAGAGCTTTACTGCTCATAGTTTGTCTATCTTAGTATTTAAAAGGGCAGGGATTGATGTCAGGAGGGATGTTGACCTGGATTCAAACAGGGGCGAGAGTTGTCTGCCTTTTGACATTATGGGGTCGCCGCTTCGGAAAATGTTGACCTGGATGAATAGTCTTACTTTTTGGTTTAATTAGAAACGATAAATATTGAATAACAGCAAGGAGAGATTTATGAAAAAAATTATTTTACTTGGAATTCTTGTCCTGTCTATTTCAGCATTTGCCGGTCACTTGGAGGATGGCAACTTCTACTTTGAGAACAGGGAACTGGAAAAAGGCTGAAAAAGAGTATTTGAAGGCTGCTGAAAATGGCAATGCCAAAGCCTTGTACCAGTTAGGGATGCCTGTATTTTGAGCAAGGCAGGCTTGACAAGGCTGAAAAATGTTTTTAGACGCCATTAGCAAGGGCGATAGCAACTCTCTGTATCAATTGGCACAGCTTTACTGCTTTCAAGATAAACTTGACAAAGGCTGAAACATTCTTCTTAAAACCGTAGACCGCAATATCCCTGAAGCTATGAGATGAAAGCTAGCGCTGTGATTATGACAAGAAGGAATTTGACAAGGCAAAAATATTTCAAGATGGGAGCGGATGCCGAGGGATGAATATGCATACAAAATTACAGGAAAATGATGGAACAGGAATTGAAGCATCAGGATTAGAAAATAAAAACAAACAAGAGAAAGGAATGATTGATATGAAAAAATTATTTTATTATTATCGCTTTATTGGCGGGCGCTGATCTTGTAGAAGTACAAAGATTAGAGTGGGTGGAACACTGAAGTGAGATTGCGTGATGAATGGATGGAAAGGATACCTGAGTTGGCCTGTTGCTTGTGTAACAACTACGCATAGTGACAGATGGTGCAGATGAGGGTACTAATTAAAAAGGAAACATTTTGCTCTCAATTCAAAGAAATTTTTGATAGAGTTGTTATAAAAAATTTTAAAAAGCTGTATCATAAGTTAATTTATGAATCGGCTTTTTATTTTATCAAACTTTAAAAATTATAAATTCTTAGTAGAAATAAATTGCTAATGCATTGTCTTTACCCTCTAAATGCTTTGCTCCATCAAAAAATAATTATAGTTGTAAAAATCAAAAATGCTAAAAATACGGAAAATGCAATGATTAAAAGTCAAAAATATATAAAAATGGAGGAGTATAATGACAGAATTAGAAAAATCAAAAGCAATTATTCAATACATTGCTGATGCAGCTACGCCTGTGGAACTTTATACAGATGAAGATATAAAAATGCTTATTCTTGTAAAGTTATTGGAAAAAGATGGATTAAAAGTAGTTTTTGGAGATTGGGAAGAAATTGATAAGATTATTAAAGAAAACAATCTTACTAATTATTATCTAAAAATGACAGAAGAAATTCTGGTGTGCCTATGTGACATTAAAAATATTAATGCAAGAATTGAGCCTGGAGTATTTATCCGTGATAAAGTAAGCATCGGAGACAGAGCCGTTATTATGATGGGAGCTGTTATAAATATCGGTGCTGAAATTGGTGAAGGAACAATGATTGATATGAACGTTGTTCTTGGCGGACGATGACAAAGTCAGATTGTCATATCAGGTGCAGGTGCAGTGCTTGCAGGGAGTTATTGAGACGCGCTTCAGCTGAGTCCAGTAGTTATTGAGGATGATGTAGTTGTGAGAGCAAATGCAGTTGTGCTGGAAAGGTGTAAGAGTCGGAAAGGATCTGTCGTTTGCGGCAGGAGCAATCGTAACCGAAAACGTGACTGAAGGCATGTTGTAGCTGGAACACCTGCTAAAATTATAAAAAGGCGTAGATGCAAAAACTGCTTCAAAAACAGAATTAGTTGATGCCTTAGAAATATTTAATATAAATAGAAAAATAATCATAAAAATGCTTTTTGATAGAGTTTATTAAATTTTTATATTTTTATAAGCAAAAATCAAATAAGCAAATGATATAATAAATGAAAAAGTTTATTTTAAATATTATATAAATTTTTAATTTTTTTGTAAAATTGTCAAATTAATTAGGAGGAAAAATGAAAAACTATTACTAATAGGAGCCATTTTGGTCACAGGGTCATCTCATTTGCTGATGGAAAAACAGATTATGAAAAGCAGTGAAATTAGCTGAGAAAATAAAAATAACAGATGCTGTAAAAAGTATTGAAGGGTGTTTGCAAAAGGAACAGACGCTTCTTATGCACAAAAAGCAAATCTTGAATTAGAGCATATATTTAAAAGATAATAAAATAGCTCAAGCAAAACCTTGTTACAAGCAGCTTGGGAAATGGATCATCTACAACTCCAGAAGCTGTTGAAGCCGCAAGATTACTTTACTTGTAGGAATCCAACAAAAACAAGGCTGATGCTGAAAAATATATTATCTGGACAGATGAAAAATCTGGTGGAAACAATGCTGATGTAGTATCAAAAGCTTAATTATTTTCTACTTTGATATACTGAACAATCAAAAGGAACTGCAAGATATAACAAAAGCTGTACAATCTGCAAATAAAGATTTCGTAGCTGAAGTTAATTACAACATTGGGCAATATTATTTAACAAAAATAATACTGCACAAGCTAAATCTACTTGCAAAAAGCATATACAGGAGCTTCAGACCGTGTAAACGGAGCAGGAATTTTACTAGCTGAACTTGCAATGAATGAAAAAAATCCAGCACAAGCTGAAAAATATTTATTAGAAATGAATACAGCCGCAAAAGGTAAAAACGGTCAAATCCTTGAAATATTAGGGAACTTATTATTTACAACAAAATAACCCAGCAAAAGCTGAAGAATTTTTAACAAAAACAATAGCTGTAGAACCTAAAAATCCAACTGCAAAAATATTGCTTTTTAGGAATTTACGAAGTACAAAACAATACAGCAAAAAGTAAATTCAATTTATAGCCAATTAAAATCAGCTTCACTAAAAGTAACAAATAGACAAATTGGAACTTACTTTTGGAAGCGTTGGTGCGGGATCATTAGCTGAAAAATATTTGCAAAAAGGCAATAAACGAAGACAAAGATAATGTGCAAAAGTTGTTTTAGGTCAAGTTTATGCTGGATTATGTAGCCGACAATCAAAATTTTACAAGAAGCTGTAAAACTAACAAAAGTAAATGGAGCAGCAGAAGTTTTAAAAACAAGTTCAAAGCAATGAATAATAAACAATTGAAATAATGAATTGTAAAAGGCAATGTATCTCTAACTTTTACCAGTTAAGATAAATTGCCTGTTTTTCAAATAATCTAGAAAATTAAAATTTAAAGGATGTGAGAACAATTAAAAAGCAAATAAATTATTATTAATAGCAGTATTATATATAGCCAGCCTTACATTAAATGCCACATACAAAATCATCAAAATCTTCAGAAAACAAGCACAAGAATAAGAAATGCTATGAGTTACCAAAACACGAAAAATACCACAGAAAATGAAATCTATTATTCAGAGGCCTAAAACCTGGCGACTCAATCGGTTTTGAATCGCACCTGCAAACTACACTATGAAAAGCAACAATGCAGAAAGTGGAATATTTAAAAAGCAGAGGATTTAATGTTGTCTATGGTCAATCATTTTATTCAAATAATGTGTGGTTGGAGGAACTGACAATGAGGGCAGGATACTAAAGCAATGTTTGCTAACCTAATATCAAGGCTATTTTTCGCTGTACGTGGAGGATATGGCGGAATCAGAATCGTAGATAAATTAAATTACGATACGATTAAAAAAAATCCTAAAATCATCTCAGGATTTAGCGATAACACAACATTACTTTTGGCAATTAATGAAAAAACAGGACTTGTAACATTTCAAGACTCATGGCTGATAACTTAAAAACATTCCTCCTGTTACAGAAAAATGCTTTTAACAAAGTATTTATGAGCAATGAATCATACAACTTGCTAGATTTTGATGATCATATTCAATCATGAAAAATGGACGTGGAAGCGGGAAAAATTACTGGCGGAAATTTATCGCTAGTAGTTGCAACGCTTGGAACGGATCACGAAATTAATACAGATGGAAAAATACTTTTTCTGGAAGAAACAAATGAAGCAAAAGCTACCGTATAGATAGAATGTTACAGCAACTTAGACTCGCTGGAAAATTTGACAAATTACAAGGAATCATACTTGGCGACTTTTAAAAACCCAAAACAGGCTGATCCTACAGACATGACAATTGATGAGTATTCTATGACAATTTTGGAAAATTAAATATCCAATCATAAAAACTTCAGGTCTGGCACGTAAGACCTTTTTATAGCCATCCAATTGGAGCAAAAGCTAAAATGGATACTTATAATCGACAAATTATTATGAAAAACTACAAAATAAAATACAATCTTTTATAAATAGGTTAAGTATAAATTTAATACAGTTCCCAATCAAGCATATAAAAAAGAGGCTGTTCAAAATGAGTTAAAATTTTGTGTTCAGCTTTCTTTTTATCAAATTGAGAATTTAATATCGAGATATTTAAATTATATGCAATATTGAAAACTAGTACCTTACTTAATTGTTCAAAATTTTAAATACACCCCAATTCACATTTTTCTAATAAATAATCATAAATTTCTTGTATTTCTTTTTGAATGCTCATCTCTTTCATAAAAACTTGCTGAAAACTAATAATTTTCTGAAAAGTTTTTTAATTTTAAAAATTAATCCTTCTTTGTCTTTTAATGTCTGTACACCCTTATTAGCATTTATAATTTTATAATCTTTTTCTATCAGTTCCATTAAATATATATCTATGTCTCTTTTTATCATAACTTTGAGGCTCTTAAATCTTCTATTACACCTATCTTTCATCATACAGATAATAACCATCTTTTATCAAATTTTTAATATAAAATTTTTAGGGAAGATTAACATTAAAAGTTTCATTGATTCCAGCTTTTACCATTACAATTTCTTTTCTTTAATGACTCAAAATAATTTTTAAATTCTAGAAAATTTTCTTCTGCAAAGATTTCTACTCCCTCGATTCCATGGTGATGGAGTACAACCAATTTCTTCACATATTCCCAACCTACCAATGTAGTTAGACAAAGAATTCAATCCAAATATTAGTATTACAAATAACAAAATATATTTTAATTTTTCTCATTTCTATTTTTGCCAACCCTTTCTCTCAGATTTTTAAAACATCTTCTAAATTGTTGTTATTATTTTGTTGCAAATTATATTTCAAGATTTTGAGTTTTCTGTTTCATTTGTTTTCAATGAAGAATTTCAAAAGCCATATTTTTCCACCTGTTCTAATTCATCTAACTTATATATATTCAAAATCTCCATCAAAATATATTCATGCTTACTAAATTCTTTATTCAATATTCTTCATATTTGAAATTTTGACTCCTGTTAATATTAATTTGTTTCAACATCCTTTCTATATTGTTTTCTAAAATTAATAAAGTCTGTTTTTGCTCAGTTCTTTTTCTATTCAAGCTCTGAATATCAATAATTTATTCGATTTATTAACTGAAAAAGATTCGCATAAGATACAATCATTATATGTCATGATTAGAAATTAATTAATAATACCATAAATTAATTAAAAAGTCAAGTTTATATACAAAAATATATACACTATCGTAATTAAAGTAAATTATTTTTAGTGTATTTTTATATATATTTTCTATGTAAATTATCATAAAAGACCAATCAAGTCTGTAAGCAGAATGGAATATAAACTTCTCCATCAGCAAAGTTAGAAGACTTCTCCTTTATTGAAAATCAAGACAAGAGCATCGTTTTCCAAATAGAAACTTTGTTGTCTGTCAATATCATCAAGTTTATCAATTTGTGGAAGTCCAAACTGTTTAAATCTTGATTTACAACATCTGTCAGTTCACTATTAAATCCATCTACAAATAAATCTTTAAGTTGCAATTGTTTACCACTTTTTAAGTTATAAGATATTGCATTATGAAGTTTTTGTCTTTTTGTCCTGAATCATTATCCACTAACTCAACTGTAAATAAAACACTTAAAAACAGAGCTATTATTTGCTGTAATTTCATAAGAAACATTATAAGAAACATGTTTTGTAGATTTATATTTGAAATAAATCTTTCCATAGATTTATTCATATTTTTTTAACAACATTTGCATTTCTTCCTGTAAACATCGGATAAGAAACTCTCGATTTATTTAAAAGTTTTTGATTTTTAATATCCCTTACAAAACTTTTTTGATGTTGGCGAATACCCTTGAAATGTAAAAAGTAGTATCAATTTTTTTCACTTGCAAATGACACATTAAATATAAGTAGTGCCATAAAAAAACAATGTTAATTTTTTTCATTTTTTTATAATCACCTCAAAAAAATTTTTTTAGTTCAATCAGAACCTTTTCCATTATATCACAAGCAAGAAAAATATTTCAAATTTTTTTCATTTTTTTCTTGCTATTATTTTTTTAAATATAACTGATAAAAAAATTTATATTTCTTTAAATTTTTTTCTGATAAATAAAATGAAAGAATAAATTGACAAATATAACAAAAAAATGGTAATATAAGTTCAGGTTTTGGAGTTAATCGCTTGAAAGTTTTTTTAGAATAAAAAAATTTTTAAGAGGAAAGTCTGGACTTTGCAGGGCAAGAGAGGCAGCTAACGGCTGCTGGGAGAAATCTAAGGAAAGTGCCACAGAAAAGAAACCACCTGATTTTTTTCAGGTAAGGGTGAAAAGGTAGTGTAAGAGACTACCAGTGATTTAAGAGATTAAATTAGCTAGGTAAACCCCTCTCAAAAGCAAGGGCAAGCAGAAAGCTGTTAAGAGACGACCCTGTCTTGGCTTGATTGGTAGCTCGCTAAAATCCATAAGCAATTATTGATTTAGATAAATGATTAACTAATACAGAATCCGGCTTATACCAAAGCCTATAAGACTCAGAAATTTTTTTCTGGGTTTTTTTATTTTTTTGATATTTTTAAAAAAAATTTTTTTGTAAAGATACCTATCAATCCATATTTTTAAGCCGTTTGTCTACATTTACGTAAATGTCTTGACAAATTAAAAAAATAGTTATATAATAGATTCAACATAGTAAAAACAACTTTAAAATTGGATACAAAAAAATTATGACCAGATACTTAAACAGGTTCATTAATTTTTAGTTTTCCAATTTTGAAGCAGTTTAAATGATATAAAAAAATATTATAAAATAAAAAAATAAAAATTTAAAAGGAGACAATTAAGACAGTGAATTATAAATTTACAGATTTTTTTTAAATAAAAAAAGTGAAAAAGCAATTAAGCGAAATGACAAATCAAGAAATTTACTATAAGTTGCTTGAATATGTTAAGGAAAGAGCAGATGAAAAAAACTAAAAATGAATCTAAAAAGAAAAATATATTATATTTCTGCAGAATTTCTAATTGGAAAAATTATTATCAAACAACTTGATTAACTTGGGAATTTATAAAGAAGTTAGAGATGAATTGAAGGCTGCAGGAAAAAAATTTAAGCCACGTGGAAGAAGTTGAAACAGAACCTTCATTGGGAAATGGTGGACTTGGAAGACTTGCTTCTTGTTTCGTTGATTCAATGTCAACTTTGGGAATTAATGGAGAAGGAGTTGGACTTAACTATCATTGCGGATTATTCAAGCAAGTTTTTTTAGAAATAATGAGCAAAAGGCTGAAGCAAACTACTGGATTGAAGATGAAAGCTGGTTAAGAGATACAAATATCGGATATGATGTTAAATTCAAAAAAACTTCACTTTACATTCAAAAATTAAAAAGAATTGACATTTTAGGATATGAAAGAGATACAAAAAAACTACTTAAATTTATTTGACATTGAAAGTATTGACTATAATTTAATAAAAGATAGTATTTCATTCGATGAAGAAAATATTGAAAAAAATCTAACATTATTCTTATACCCTGATGACAGTACAAAAAAAGGGGAATTGCTACGTATCTATCAACAATATTTCATGGTATCAAATGCAGCAAGATTGATTATTGCTGAAGCAACTGAAAAAAAGGAAGCAACATTCATAATTTAGCAGATTATGCTTTTTGTTCAAATTAATGATACACATCCAAGTATGGTAATTCCTGAATTAATTCGTATCATGACTGAAGAACATAATATTTCTTTTGATGAAGCAGTGGAAATTGTAACAAAAATGACTGGATACACAAATCATACAATTTTTGGCAGAAGCATTGGAAAAAAATGGCCTTTAGATTATTTGGAAGAAGTTGTGCCAAATATTGTTGAAATTATAAAAAAACTGGATAAAATTATAAAAGATAAATATTCAAATAAAAAGGTACAAATTATAGATGATCAAAATAGAGTTCACATGGCAAATATGGATATTCACTTTTTCTTCAAGTGTAAATGGAGTTGCTTATTTGCATACTGAAATATTGAAAAATAGTGAACTTAAGGATTTCTATGAAATTTATCCTGAAAAATTCAATAATAAAACAAATGGAATTACATTTAGAAGATGGCTTGAAAGCTGTAATGAAGACTTGGCTGATTACTTCAAAGAATTAATTGGTACAGATTATTTAAAAGATGCTGAACAATTAAAGGAACTTTTGAAATTTGTAGATGACAAAAAAATGTGTATGAAAAAAAATTAGCGCAAATTAAACACGAAAATAAAATTAAATTGAAAAAAATACTTAAAAACATACACAAGGAATCATTATAGATGAAAATAGTATCATTGATACTCAAATTAAAAGATTCCACGAATATAAACGTCAACAAATGAACGCTTTATATGTAATTAAAAAAATATTTAGATATTAAAAATGGAAAAATTGCCTGAAACAAAAAAATAACAGTATTATTTGGTGGAAAAAGCTGCACCAGCCTACGTCATTGCCCAAGACATAATCCACTTGATACTTTGTCTATCAGAAATTATAAACAACGATCCAGAAGTAAACAAATACTTAAATGTTTACCTAGTTGAAAACTATAATGTAGGATTAGCTGAAAAAATCATTCCAGCAACTGATATTTCAGAACAAATCTCTCTTGCTTCAAAAGAAGCCAGCGGAACTGGAAATATGAAATTCATGCTAAATGGAGCATTGACACTTGGAACAATGGATGGGGCAAATGTGGAAATTCATGACCTTGTAGGCGATGAAAATATTTATATTTTTGGAAAACAAAGTGATGAAATAATAAAATTATATGAAACTTCAGGTTATGTTTCAAAAGATTACTATGAACAAGAAGGAATTAAAGAAGTAGTTGATTTCATAACTTCAGATGAATTAATTAAAGTTGGAAACAAAGAAAGATTGGAAAGACTTCAAAATGAATTAATAAATAAAGACTGGTTTATGACTTTAATTGACTTTTGCAGATTACTGCAATACAAAGGAAAGAATGTTTAAAGATTATGAAAACAAAGACTTGTGGTACAAAAAGTAATAAACAATATGGCAAAAAGCAGGGTTCTTCTCATCAGACAGAACAATTGCACAATATGAAGATGAAATTTGGAAAACTAAATAATTAATTCAAGTAGAGGCTATCTTTAAATGGTAACTTTATTAAAGGTTAGCCTCTTCTTTTTATCTTCAATTTTTTTCTAAAATAATAATTAATGAAATTTAAATTTTTTTGAAATATTTGACAAAAAGTAAAATTATATTTTATAATAACTTATAATTTAAAAATATAAAAAGGGAGAAATTTTATGAAAAAAATTTTATTTATGCTAGTTGTATTAATTTTTTTGGTTCTGGAATTATTGTTGCTGGCGAAGTTCCAGAAGATATTGTATTTGTAGGAGATTCAATAATGGACAGCAGTAAGCAGTATATTGCTCCTAATTTTAAAAATCCATATTTTGACACAAAAATTTCACGTCAATTTTCAACACTTCCAGGAATTGTTACAAAATTAGTTGAAAATGGAAAGTTAAAAACTACGTTAGTTGTTCACCTTGGAACAAATGGAAAATTTACAGATAAAGATTTTGACTATGTTATGAAAATGGCAAATGGGAAAGATGTATTCTTTATGAATACTGCACATAAGGATCCATGGGAACAGGAAGTAAACAAAAAACTTAAGGAAAAAGTTGCTCAATATCCAAATGCCTATCTTATAGACTGGTATTCTTACGCAAAAGGTAAAAAAATCAATATTTTTTTATAAGGACAGAACTCATCCAAATGATAAAGGACAAAAGATATTATGCAGACTTTTTTTAACAAATGAAATTAAAAAAACATTATCTTGAAGAAAATAAAGAAGAAGAAAATAAGGATACAAAAAAATAATGATTCTTTGAAAAATAATCCTTCAAATCCACAAAATAATGATGGAAATAGTGAAAAAAATAATAGACTTGAGAAATTTAACAAAAGATACAATAAAAAAACTATTAATTTCATAATTCCAAAATATTCACAATTTAATTACAAAATTTCAAAAACTGCTTTAATTTCAAACTTAAATAGTTGAGCTATCACAAAAATAGATTTAACAATTTCTAATGTTTGTTTTAAGGTAGTTTTTTTCAATATTAATTTTTTTAGCACTAAAAAAATTTTTAATATTATATAAATCAAATAAATTATATTTAAAGAAAGAAAAAAAGAAAGGAATTTTTTTATTTATGAAAAAAACAAAAGAATACAAAAGTCTTGACATATTAAGGGCAGTTGCACTTGTTCTTATTTGTGTCTATCACTGGTTTTTCCTACAAGGAACTTATATTGAGTTGTTATATTTTTTTGCATTAAGCGGATATTTGGTAACTAGCGGTCTGCTTTCAAGAGATTTTTTTCAATATTTTTCTGTAATTAATCGAAGATTAAAAAGATTTACCCAAGCCTTTTTAATTGTTATCTTAATTTCAACTATAGCATTATATTTCGTAAATAATGGACTTGAAGATAAGTATAAATACAGTGCATTATTTTCAATATTAGGACTAAATAATATTTATCAAATTTTTTTCAAAAATGTCTTATTTTGATAGCTTTGGAATTATTTTTACCGCTTACTCATGTTTGGGCATTATCCTTCTTGACTCAAATGTATGTATTTTTTTCCAATTTTAATTCAAGGATTGAAAAAAACTTAAATTAAAAAAATAACATAATTGGTATTGTTCTTTTTGGTAATTGGGACGGCTTCAGGTTTAATGATGACTTACGTATTTTTATGTAACTTCAAATTCTCCAGAAGGAGCAGATTTTTCAAGAATATATTATGGAACTGACACTCGTACATTTGCATTTTTTTATTCCAGCTGGAATAGCTTGTTTTTTTATGTAAATAGGAAATTAAAAATAAAATTGAGAAAAAAATTGTATTTATTTTTAGGAATGCTTGGTTTAGCATCTCTTGCTTTCTTTTCTTTTGGAATAGATTACAGAAATGCCTATAACTATTACGGATTGATGTTTTTTTAGCCAGTATTTTTAATTGGATTTACAATTGTACTATTTTTCAAAGCCCGAATTACAAAAAAATTCAGTCTTTCAAAACATCCAAAAAAATTTTTGATCCAATTATAAGATTGGGACAGCATCAGTATCAGTACTATTTATGGCAATACCCTATTATGATATTTACACGTGAATATTTTTAAATGGGCAAAAACTTTCAAATATACAGAAATTTTTTTCATTCAAGTTGTTATTTTTAATTATAATTTCAGAGCTATGCTATATTCTGCTTGAAAAAAATAGCAAGAAATATGAGAAAGCTATAAATTATGCGAACTATCCAGTTTTAGCCGCTATTCTTGCAATTTTAGTATATTCTCCAGTTTATGAAAATAAAGATCTGGAAGAAATGAAGGAAGTTCAAAAAGCTTTGGAGACTCCAGCCGCTGAAGAAAAATAAAAAGGAAACTCCAGCAAATACTGCTTCTGCAGCAGTACAAAAATTCCCAAAATGAAGAACTGACAATAGATAAATTGCTGGCGGCTTTTAAATACACCTTCAAAAAAAGTATTGAAGCGGGAATCTAAAATTCAAGATGAAATTTTGAAAAAAATATCCAAACGATGAAAGAGAAATATTGTTTATTGGAGATTCGGTACTTCATATGACAAAATTTGATTTGAAGAAAAAAATATCCAAATGCCATTATAGAAACAAAAAGTTGGTCGTCAATTTTATGAATTGCCAAATATGTTAAAAAAATTTTTGCTCAAAATGGAAAAATTGAAAAAAATAGTCGTTATTGCTCTTGGTACAAATGGTACAATTTTTTTGAAAAAGGATATGAAATCTGTTTTACAAATGTTGCAAGGTCATGATGTTTACTTTATAAATACAGTTATGCCTGACCCGTGGCAAGATAGCGTTAATGCAGAAATTAAAAAAAGTAAGTTCTGAAAAATCCAAATATAAAAGTAATTGACTGGTATTCATATTCAAAAAGGAAAACAGCAATATTTTTTTATAAGGATGGAACACATCCAAAAACCTCATGCAGCTAAGAGATATGTAAATCTTTTATATTCTGTTTTAAGTAAAGATATTATAAATTCTAATAAATCAAATTCAGGTAATTCAAATAATGGCAATTAATACTTAATAATACCTAAATTATATTTAAAAAAATAAAAAAATCATTTATTGCAAGGGGTTAATCATAACCCCTTATTAAATAAAAATTCATAATGAATCCATTGCTCTAATGGAAAATAGTAATCAACAAAAAGTAAAAAGTCGGAAAATCCCGACTTATTATTTTATATTCTTATTTTATTTCTTTGGAAAAAATTTTTATAGCATTTTTCAAGATCCAGATAGCAGTATCCATTAGGATTCTTATCTAAATAATTTTGATGGTATTCTTCAGCTAGGATATAATGTTTTTAATGGCCTAACCTCTACTTGAATTTCTCTTGAATATCTGTTCTGCTCATCTTCTACCCTTGTCCTTATTGTATTTAATTCATCTTTATCCACATAATAAATTCCAGTTCTATATTGACGACCTTCATCAAGTCCCTGTCTATTAATACTTGTCAGGGTCAATTATTGAGAAATAATAGTTGAGAAGCTGATTTAATGATACTATATTTGCATCGTATGTTACATGCACAGTTTCAACATGATCAGTCATTTTTAAAATATCATAACTAGTATCAAGAGTTTGTCCATTTGCATAGCCAACTGATGTTTTTATAATACCTGGAGCCATTTTTAAAAAAAACTTTTCTACACCCCAGAAGCAACCTCCAGCAAAATAGATTTCCTTAATATTTGCCATAAATTACATACACCTCCTTTAATTTATAAATTGCAATAACTATAAAATTGCCTGTATATTTACTTTTTTTCGTTCCTATTCCATCATAACAATCTGTCTTTTTTTAATAATTTTTATGTATTGTCATAATTGTATGTTGTAATTATACAGGCTAATAAATAGAAATTACTTAATTATTTCTTTGTAGTTACTTATTAAGACGTAAGTGTATGTAATTATTAATAAAATTATTTTATTTTTAATTTTTTTATTTTTCATTTGAAATTGCATTTTTTTAACTGATTTAACGCTTTTTTTCTAAAAATCGCTCTAGGACAAGCCATATTCAATCTCATAAATCCTTCTAATCCCCTTTGATATACTCGCCCTTCATTTAATCCCAATTTTGCCTTTGTCAGCATAAATTTTTTTCAAGCTGTTCCTGATTAAATCCAAATTTTTTTCACATAATTTTCTGCAGTCTAGCCATACTAAATATGTTGCTTGCGGAATATTTGGCGTAATTTCTGGAATATATTCCTTAAAGAAATTATTTAAAAATAAAATATTATTTTCCAAATATTTCTTTAATTGCTTTAAATATTCCTCTCCACCATCAGAATAGGCCGCAATTGTAGCAACCAAATTAAACGGATTATTTCTATGAACTTCCAAATCCTTCCAAAAATCTGTCAAATTTGGCTTTTTACTTCAAATTATTGAAAAACTATTGTGGCACTTTGAAGACCAGCAAGGTTAAAGGCTTTTTCCTGTTGAAGTACAAGTTATCGTATTTTTGTCTAATTTCTTCAGAGACACTTGCCATTGGAATATGCTTATTATCCCACAATGTCAAATCAGCGTGAATTTCATCTGAAATTACAGGAACTTTATATTTTATGCACAAATTCCCAATTGCTTCTAATTCTTCATGTGTCCACACATGTCCTAAAGGATTGTGAGGATTACAGAAAATAAATAATTTTGGGTTTTCTTTTAATTTATTTTTCCAAATTTTTCCAAATCAAGCGAATATTCTCCATTTTTTTCAATAAATTTATTTTTCGATAATAATTCTTGCATTATCTTCACTAATATCATAAAATTCTGAATAAACAGGTGTCTGTATTAAAATTTTGTCACCCTTTTCAGAAAAAAGCTGTATTAATGATCCTAATGTCGGAACAACTCCAATACTAAAACTAAGCAGTTCTTTTCTTGGTTCCCATCCGAATCTTCTTTTTTGCCAATTTATAAATGACTCAAAATATTCATCAGGACGGTAAACATATCCAAAAATTCCGTGCTGAGCTTTTTTTTCAAGAGCATCAATTATGGGCTGCGCTGTCTTAAAGTCCATATCTGCAATCCAAAGCGGAATTACATCATCTACTCCAAATTTTCTTATAAGTTCATTGTATTTTACAGAATGATTGCTCTTTCTGTCAATAATTTCATCAAAATTGTATTTCATAAAATCACATCCTTTTATTTATTTATAGTTTTTTAATTATTTTTTTATTGACAATCCTCAAATTAAATTATAAAATATATACAAAAATACTGTAAAGAGGTAAATTTAATGATTAAAAAAATATAGCAAAAAAATTTTTATAATACAGCAAAGTGCAAAAGCTTTTTTTATTACAAAGGCTACAAAAAAACACGGAATTAACCGACATTTTTTTAAGGCTTGTGAAATGCCCAATGATATTTTCTATAAATTTTTTTCCAGCAAAGAAGAACTTCTTATTGCTGTTATAAAATATCATACTGAAAAATCTTATAAATTTTTTTAACAATAATGTAGATGACTTATCAATTCAAAAGTTTCACTATTTTTTTGAAAAAAATATTTTTGAAAATATTGCAAATAATAAATTTCACGGGGGAAGTCCACTTGGAAATCTAGCTCTTGAGCTATCTGATATTAGTAAAAATATCCGTGAAGAACTTGTAAAAATCATATAAAAAAATCGAACTTAGATTTTTCATTTTTTTATAACAACGTTAAAGTATGCTTTTTCCTGAAAAAAATATGATAAAATCATTCCTGAAACAACGGCAAGAATTTTTAATTGCCTTATTAGAAGGTACTATTCTTATGTTAAAAAAACAGAAAAGGAAAGTTCTGCAATTAACGATTTTTTTGTAATTTTTTGACTCTATTTTCATAATTAATGATGCTGATGAAAATAAAGAAGTAAAAAAACTGCAGAAAAAATCTCAAAATCATATTTCTAATAATAATGTCCAGAATAATGAAGAAAACACTGATAGTATCTCTCAAAAATATTCTAGATAATGTATCAAAAAAAGCTGATAATACTGATCAAGAAATTGGAGAAATTGGAAATTCAATACAGAAGAAAATGATTATTTTAATGATGACATTTACTACGATGTTGATTCAGATAGTTTAATTAATGTCTTCAATAATTTAGATGCCCCTAAAAAAATTGAAGATAATAATGAGGATAACAGTAAATAAAATTTAAACTAAAAATTTATAGAAATTGTATTTTTATTTATTTAATAACAAGGGGTTTTAACCCCTTGCTAAAAAAATTTATAATAAATATCAATTTAACATACTATTTTTTTATTAAAATATTATTTGTAATCAAGCCTCTCGCTAGAAACAATTTTTTTCCATCTTCTGTTACAACTACTCGATAATACGCCTGTTTTCCATATAAAATTACATTCCAATTTCTAAATCCTTTTTTTATAAAGTCCTACATTTTGTAATTTTATATCTTCACCAAATTTTTGACTTACTTCAGCGATACTGTTATCTGTAATTGTATCTCTTGAAACGACTGCTGAATCTGGAATAGTTCTTTTTACCAACTGATGAACAGCTTACCATTGCTCCCCAAACATAAAGTTATTGTTATTTTTATTTTTATTTTTTCACTAATTATTCACTCACTTCTATCTTAATCTCAAATTGTAATTGCTTTTTTTCCTTATCCAAATATTTATATTCTATTTTTTTCAAAACAGCATCTGGATTATTTTCCAAAATTTCATTAATATTTTGATTAGCCTTCTCAATTTCTTGAAAAATTCGCTGCAAGCTGATTATTTGAGAAGCCCTTTATTTTTTTAAATAATTAAACATATTAAAATCAACCATTAAACTCTCCTTTCCTCAAATCCTCAAATTAAAATTTTTTTATTTAAATTTATTTTTTTCTAATTCCTTATATGTTTTTTTCTAAAAATTTCCTCAAAAGATAAATTTGTCTTAAATCCAGCGGCTTTTTATATGTCCTCCGCCACCAAAAATTGAAGCTATTTTATTTACATCATATTTATCATTTGCACGAAAAACTTCCCTTTAGAGAACCATCAATATTTTTCCCTTACAAACAGAGAAATTTCCATTCCTTCAATTCTCAAAAAGCATTTCCGCCGTACCATCTGTATCATCCTTTTCAATTCCCAGTTCCTTCATTTTTTTCCTGTGTCAAATAATAACTGGCAAACTTATATTTTTTTCATTAATTCTTTTTATTTTTTTATAAACTTACCAATTAATTCAACCTTTTTTTCACTAACTTCAAAAAAATAATATTGGCAATTTTGTGATTATTTACACCTGCTCCAATTAATTTTTGAACAAACAAGAAAAAGTATGCTCTGTAACATTATCATGCCTAAAGTTTCCAGTATCATTAATTATCCCAAGATACATATATTCAGCAATCTTTTTTTGTCAATCCAATATCAAAAATTTCTAAAAATTGATACAGAAGCTCACTTGTGCTGCAAATATCTTCCACATAGTTAAAATCAGCATGTTCAGTATTGCTTACATGATGATCAATATTGATTGACTTTTTACTTAATTTCTTTATTTCCACAGACTTTCCATATCTTTCCTCATTTGCACAATCTAAACTTATAAACAAATCAAATTTTTTTATCATTTTGAGCATCTTTATTAAATTCATCACAAAAATTTTTTTCGTAATCCCAAATTAACTTTGTATCTTCAAAATGCCGCATATATTTAGGCAGTTTGTCATCAATAATAATTTTTACATTCTTTTTCAATATTATTTTTTTACAATACTCATTTATCATAAAATAAAATGCCAAAAACTGAACCAAGTGCATCTCCATCAGGATTAATGTGCACTGTCAAAAATAATACTTTTTAGCAATTTTTTTACTTCATTTACAATTTCTTTCGTTGTAATGTTTCCTTTATAATTTTTTTACTCATAAATTTCATTTCATTCCATTCTTTAATTTTTTTATTTTTTTCCTTCTATTTATTTTTTCCAACTGAACGAGATCATATAACCGCCACCAGCTTTTTTTAGCTTGACTTTCCATAACTTTTTAAAGTATTTGGATTATCTGTCATATTTGACATTACTACATAAGCTGCTTTACCATTTACAGTTGTTTTTTTATAATAAAAGTTTCCACCAAGTCTTTTGGCTATTCCTTTTGCTGTGGCTTCTGATGTTACTGAAGCTACTTGAATATATTTTTTAGGACCTTGATGTTTTTTTGCATTTTCTTTGGCTTTTTTTGCCGCTTCTGCTTTTGCCCTTTTGGCTGCTTCTGCTTTGGCACGTTTTCTATCTTCTTCTGCTTTGGCTTGGGCTGCCGCTTGAGCTCGTTTTGCTGCTTCTATTTGTTGGTTTTTTTATTTCAGCTTGTTTTGCTGCAATTTTTGCTTCTTCTTGACGTTTTTTTGCATAGCCTGTTTTTGCATTTCTAACTTTTGGGCTTCTAATTTTGCCTGTTCATCTTTTTTTTTAGCTTCAGCTGCTGCTTGTGCTTCAGCTTGACTATTCTTTTGTAAATCTACAGTTTGTGCTGATTTAGTTTGCTCTAGCTCCTTTGCAACTCCTTCATTATTATTTTTCTACAACTTGCTTTTGGCAAAAGTTAAATTATTTTTTATAATCCTTTGATTTATAAAAATCCTTATTTCGTACTTTTTTATATCTTTTTGTAACACTTTTTAGTTGCATTTCCCTTTGACTTTTTTTATATCCTGTAACAAGTACTACACCATAAACTATAATTGCAACAATTCCCACAGCTCTCATAACTTTAAACGGATTTAATCGAAAACTCATATTTTTCTCCCTTCATTTCCTTATTTTTATATTTACTTTTTTTACAAAAAAATCTTAACTTTTATTATACAAACAAATTTTTTTGCAAGCATTAAATAACTTTTTTTACAACTTTCTATTTTTAAAACATTCTATTTTTTTATATTATAAAGTAATCTCTTTTAATATTCTGGTAGAATTTTTGGCCGCCAATTTTACAAAAGTCTCATATTCCATATCAGACTCATCTGTAATTGAATCAGAAATCGAACGAATTATTAAAAATCTTACACCTAATCTTGTACAAACTTGAGCCACAGCCCCGCTTTCCATATCCACGCAAAGCGCTTCAAAATCCTTCCCAAGCCGAATCTTCACATCCTTTTTACTTACAAACTGATCTCCTGTCAAAATTCTTCCAAAAAATATGTGATGATCAAAATTACTTATATTTCCAGCCCTTTCAACCAATTCCTTATCCGACTCAAAAGCCCATTCTTTCATTTGCGGAATCTGTCCCATTTTATATCCAAATGCTGTGGCATCAACATCATGCTGAACAATATCACGTCCTATAACAACATCCCCAACTTTCAATCTTTCATCCAATGATCCAGCCACTCCAGAAAAGATCACTTCACTCACTTTAAATTTTTCAATTAATAAAGTCGCTGTAATCGCAGCATTTACCTTCCCGATTCCAGATTGTACAAAAACAACATCCTTATCATTAAATTTCCCAGTAAAAAAAGATATTCCACTTATCACAGTTTCCTTAATTTCCTTAATTTCCTTTTTTATCGCTTCAGCCTCTTCAACCACTGCCCCAATAATTCCTATCATTTATTCCCTCCTATTTTATTTTTCTTCAACATTATTAATATTGTCATTATCTTCATCATTGCCTTCGATAATCATATTTGTATTTCCCTCATAAATATACGTATCCTTCAATTTACAAGTTTTTTTGTTTCATTCGTATTAAGAGTCGCCTGAAATTCCCATTTTTTCATTTTTTTGCAAGTGAACTGATATTATCTACAGCATCTCCAATTTTTTTGCTCCATTTTTTTATCAAAACATGGAATTTCAATGGTCAAATTTTTTTAGTCACTCCATTATATGTCAAAATTCCTGTAACAATGGTCTTTCCACCAGTTATTTCCACTTCTGCATCTGAAAATTTATATTTTTGTATTTTTTTAGCTTTAATTTCTCCATTACTTCCGCCAATAATACCTCCAATTAATTTCCCAGTTGTTCCAATAACTGCTCCTGTAACTCCACCAGCAGCCTTTATAGTTCCTCCTACTACACTTCCAACTCCACTAATAATTCCACAAGATGAAGTTCCCAACATTATTCCAAACAATAAAATCCTTCTTTTTCACTTTTTTTCCTTTTTATAAAATTCAATACTTGACTTCTTGTTATCTTTTTGTTAAAAAAATGTCATTCATATAATATTAGAATAACATATTCCCACTAAAAAAAAACAAGGCAAATCATCTAATTTTTTTGCCTAAAAGAATACTAGAATCCTTGCCCATATTTATTTAAATTATTGTTCTTAAAATTTCAAACTTCCCAACAGTTTTTTTGTCTTAATTCCAACAGGAATTAAAATTGTTTCCCCCTTTTTAACCGAAAGTTCTTCATTGTCTCTCCACACAATTTTTCCCTTCTCCTTCAAGGAACGAGTAAATTGTCATACTTTCATTATTTGCATCTTCAAAAGAACCATTAAATCTTATTTTTATCAATCGAATAATATTCTTTTTCTATAATATTCTTTTTTCAAAATATCTTTCCCATTTTTCAGATTCATCAAAATCAGTATTCTTAATTTCCACTTCCTTTCCAAAATCAATTACATCAGCTGAATCCTGCAAGTGCAATTCCCTTTTCTTCCCATTTTTATCAATTCTGTCAAAATCATAAATTCTATAAGTGACATCTGAATTTTGCTGAATTTCCGCAAAAATTATGCTCCCTTTTAGTGAAGCATGAACTGTTCCTGGCGTAATATCAATAAAATCACCCTTTTTTACAGATTTTTCTTCAAATAACCCATCAAAATCATTTTTTTTCACTTTTTCCAAAAATTTTTCCTTCGTAACTCCAGGCTTCATTCCCAAAATTAAAGTAGCGTCATCACTTGCCTCCATTATATACCAAGATTCACTTTTCCCAAATTCATTATGTTTTTTTAAGGCAACTTCATCACTTGGATGCACTTGAATTGAAAGTCTGTCATTCACATCAAGATATTTTATAAGTAGCGGAAATTTATTTGGATATTTTTCATAAACCTTTTTTCCTGTAAGTTCCCCCTTATACTCCTTGTAAATATCATCCAGCCTTTGCCCAGCCAAAGCACCATTTTCCACAATACCCATTCCATGCGGATGTGCCGACACTTCCCAAGATTCACCAATTTTCTTGCCTTCAGGCAGTTTCATTCCTAATTTTTGTTTCAAATTCACGTCCACCCCACACTTTTTTTCCACAAAAAAAATTTTTTTAAATTTCATTGGATATAACATAAAAAAATATTCTCCTTTTTTTCGTAAATTTTTGTATCTTTTTTTACTTTATAATAACATTTTTAAAATAAATTTTACAATGATGTAATTAAAGATTTTTACCAAAAAAACTGTAAATGATATCTGTAAGGAAAAAAAGATTTTTTTATTTTTTTGGTATATTATCCTCGACTTAAAAAAATAATAGACAACTGTAATTTGAATTATGATATAAAAAAAATCGTTAATATAAAAACTGCCCTGTATTTTTAAGGCAGTTTAACCGATTTTTTTCTATCTACAAATGTCTGTTTCTTTACAATTTAATTATACTATAAAAAAAATCTTTTATCTATTAATTTGAAAAAAATTTTTAATAATTTTTCCACAAATTCTGTAACATTTAAAAACTTTCCCATCCAATTCCATTTCCCTAGCCAAATCACTAATATACGGCTGTTTTACCATACTTTTTTTCCAAAGTGTCAAATTGCCAGAAAATATCACGTTTATCTCCATCAGCGATAATCTCTCCATTTGTCATTACGATTACCCTGTCAAAAATTTTTTTACTACAAATTCCATATCGTGAGTTATTGTAATAATTGTTTTTTTCCCTGTTTCTGAAGTTCATCAATTAAGTTATGCAAAACTTTCATTCCTTTAAAAATCTTGTCCTGCTGTCGGCTCATCCATTACAATGACATCTGATCCCATTGCAATTACTGCGGCTATTGTAACAAATTTTCTCAGTGAATATGGCAAGTTATATGGATTTTTCCCTTTGATATTTTTTTCAAGTTCTGTTAATTTTATGGCATTTTCTACCATTTTTTTATTTCATCAGGAGAATATTTTAATTTTTTTGCTCCAAAGGCTATTTCATCATAGACATTATTGTGAAATATTTGATCCATTGGGTTTTTGAAAAAAACATATCCAACTTTTTCGGCTCATTTTTAGCAACTGTGTAATCTTTTTGTGTTCCAGTCATCTGTAATCACATCTCCGCTTACTGGCTTTAAAAGTCCATTCAACATTTTTTTACCAATGTCGTTTTTCCCAGCTCCATTTTGCCCAATAATTGCAACTTTTTTTCGCCTTTTTTTAACTTCAAGTGAAACATTATTAAGTACATTTTTCAGTTCCATTTGGATATTTAAAACTTAAATTTTTTTACAGTGATAAAACTCATAATTAGCTCCTTCTTCAAGTTTGTCAAATTTAACAAGGGGTTAAAACCCCTTGCTTTAGGATACTTTTTTTGCAAATTTTTCAAAATATTTATCAATTTTTTTACTTCTTTAACAACTCTATTATTTTTTTCTTTAGTTATTGGAATTTCTTCAAATTTAGCTTTTTCTCGCCTTTTTCAAGTTCATAGGCAAGTATAGAATACTGTGTCATTCCAATTCCCTTTTTCCAATAAACTTTTTATTATTTAAAAACTTCACTAGCTTTTTCCGCTCAAAATTATTTTTTTCCTTCATCCAAAACTACAATTTTTTTGGCATATTCTGCAATCAATTCCAATTTATGCTCCACTAAAATTATCGTTTTTTTCCTTTTTTTAGCCATAATATTTATTATTTTGAAAAATATCCTGTGTTCCTTTTTGGATCAAGCTGTGAAGTTGGTTCATCAATTACTAATATTTCAGGGATCTATCACGATTATTGAAGCTAATGCAACACGTTGTTTTTGTCCTCCAGACATCTCTTGCGGATTTTTTTATCCTTCAAATGCTCTATCTCAAGTAATTTTAATGTTTCATTTACTCTTTTTATTATTTTTTTCCTTTTTCAACTGCAAGATTTTTCCAAACCATAAGCAATTTCTTCAAAAACTGTATCTTTTACTCCGCTAATTTGTGTAAATGGATTTTTGAAACACAAAACCAATTTTTTTGTCACAAGTTCTTTTTGGACTAAAATCTTTCAAATTTTTTTCCCATCAACTACAATTTCTCCAGTCACTTCTCCCTTGTAAAAAAATCTGGCACAAATCTTCTCAGAGCATTACAAAGTGTCGTTTTTTTCCACTTCCATTTTTTTCCCAATAACTGCCCAAAACTCACCTTTTTTTCAATCTTCAAATTCAAATTTTCCAAAACATTCTTATCTTCCAGCGGATATTTATAACTAAAAATTTTTTTATTTCAATACCCATAAAATCCTCCAAGCAATACATAAAATTAAAAAAATCACAAGTATTATTTTTTTACAATTTTGTCATTTTTTTGTCTCTTTTAATTCATTCAATATCGTTCTTTTTTTCTCCTATTGAAAAAAACCTCTTGCTTCTAGTGTAATCGCTCTTTCTTCTGTATTTACAATCGAACCTAGCACAAGTGGAATAAATACAGGTAAAAGCGCTTTAAATCTAACAAAAAAACATTTCCTTCAGTTTCCACACCTCTTGAACGCTGTGAATCTAAGATTACAGTTGCTTGTTTTCCCATTTCTGGTATCATTTGTAAAGTCAAAAGTAAAATGAACGCTATTTTAGGATTAATTCCCTTTTTTTCCAGTGCAGTTATAAAATCTTTTTGCTGGCGTTATTAAAATAAGTAATGTAATCGGTGTTATAATAGCCCATAATTTTTGATGTTACAGCAATTGCTTTCAATAGACCTTTTTTTGTAAATTACAAAAATCCATATTTTTTTGCAAATACTTCATCTGATACAAATAATAAACTTTGAGCTAAAAAAATATTACTAAAGTCAATAAAAATAAGCTTAAAAAGGCTTTTTTAACATAAATTCCCAATTTTTCCATATAAAAAGGCAAATATTCCACAAATTACAAAAAGTAAATATCCATAAATAGTGTAAGGAATGATAAATCCTGATATTATTAGTGTCAAAACTAAATAAAAACTTTGTCAGCGGATATAAATTTTTTTAAAAAAATTATTCATATTTTTCTCCATTTTTTTCCATTAAATTTTTTTAAAGAGATAAATTCTCTATTTCAAAAATACAATTTTTTTATTTTTATAATTTTTCTCCATATTTGAATTTTTATCAAATATCTATCTGACATACTTTTTTTGCAATTAAAACAGCAATAATTATTGTCAATGACTTGTCCATAATTTCTGACACAAAAGTTGCCGCTATTACAGAAAAAAACTTCCCCAAATCCTAATTTTTATTAAAGTTGATGCAACAAATCCAGTTCCATCTGGTGTAATTCCTTTATAAACCAAAAAGTGTAATTACTGTATTTGCAATAACAGTTGTTATAGTTAGTGCCAATATTAACAATATAATTTTTTTACAACAATATTTTTTTATTTTTTTAATTTTTGTAAGATTTCCAATAACAACAGCAATAAGTATTCCAACTGGTAAAAATGCTAAATTCACTGGATTAAATCCACCTGTTGCGATACTCGTAATTACTGCAGTTACTGATCCTACCCATGGTCCTGCAATAAGACTGATAAATACTGTCCCAATAGCATCTAAAAAAATAATGGTAATTTTAGAGAACTTGCAATAAAAGAACCTGTAAAATTAATAGCTACCGCTACCGGTATTAACAAACTTGACATTAAAGAAAAAAATCATTTTTTTAAACTTTTCATTTTTCTGCCTCCTTAAAAAAATTTATTTACATATTTTTAAAACATATTTGTCAATATTTCAACCTTTAAGAAGAATTTTTTTATTAAATTTAAAAAAACTTTACTATTTTTATAATTTTTTAAAAAAATACATTTTTCTTAAACAAAGATGGACAAACTTCCTTCATACTGCTTGGAAATTGTGCACACCAGTGAAATGTTATTTTTTTGGATATTTTTTTATTTATATAGCCTATTTTTTTCTTTTGTATTCATTTAATTTTTTTATTATAATTATCAATAAAAATCATCCCTAAAAAAATAGTTTTATCATTAATTTTATAATTTTCTTTATTTAAAATTTCATGTGAATCGTTTTTTTCTGGCAAAGGCATAAGCTGAAATAAAAAGCAAAATTTTCATTTTTCAAAATAGTTTGTCATTAATTTTTGTTTCAAATGATACATTTATATATTCTGACAAATTATCCTGATTCTTCATAATTGAATAAAAATATCTTTTTCCCCTTGTGAAATAAGCCAAAGTCTGAAAAAAAATCAAAACTCCAGCTCGCAGTATCACCATTTACAAGATACGAAGCGCACCATAACTTTTCGTTATAGCTCTCCTGCATCAACTCAACAGTAATTATTTCAAAATCAAAAATTTCTTCATCTGTTTTTTTAGATAGAATATCTATCAAATAATCTATAAATTCATTATTATTTTTTTAGCCTTTTTCATGTGAAATAAAAAAATATTTCCAAAAGTCCTCCCTTTTTCATTTTTAAGTTTCGTTTTATCAGTTTTTTTATTTTTTTATATGCATTTTTTTATCACACTCCCCTTTTTTTAAATGCTTTTTATCCGGATTTTTGAGTAACAAATGCAATAAATATGGCTATAATTCTATTATTTTGTCTATTTCTAAAAAAATAATCCTCCATCTGAATACTTGGCATCATTTTTTTGAATTTACCTGTACTCCCCTGATTTAAGTGAATATCATGCAGCCCTTTACCATTAGCATAAAAGCCTTCCAAATGCAAATACCTCATAATTATCATTATTTTTTTAGCCTTTTCAACATATTTTTCAATAATCTCCGTCAAATACGTGTTTCTCATCAAATCCCTTCATCTGAATCATTTCATTATGTGGAAACAATTTCATTCTTACATAATCCAAACACAAATCTTTATCACATTCTGTAATTCCAGATTCTTGTAACAGCATCCTAGAAATCACACCTTCTTCACAAAAAAATAATTTTTTTCCTGTAGTATACCCTCAAATTTGAAGAAATAATCTCATTTTTTCTTCTCGTAAATACTCCCAATATTAACTGCCAAATCATACTTTTTTCCCATTTTTTTATCCACAGCCACAATATGATAATGAGCCCTTTTGTCAAAAATCATACCACTTATCCACAACTTTTTCCTCTGAACATAACATATTTTTTTCCATATTTTTCCTCTTTTTTTAACTTATAATCTGTTCTTTCTAGCTACTAAAATTTATGACCACTAAGCAAGATTTAATATTAAACTTTTTATTATCAAAGTACATTTTCCTATTATAAGTATAACATATTTTTTTCAAAAAAATAAAAGAGATAATATTTTTTATTAATTTTTTTAATTTATTTAAAAAAATAAGGGCATTAACCCCTTATTAAACAATATTATTAAGATTTGTTATTTCAAAAAAATTTACTAAAAATCTGCCTAATAGTTTATTTTTATGAAAAAAATATTACAAAAAAATTTCTTAAATTTCGTAATTTCACAAAAAGATCTATAAACTACAATCACCTTATACGAATTATTCATTTTTCAATGTTTCATAAACTCTATTTTTTTATCTCTTATTTCAAATACATTTTTTTGATCATTATATTTTTATTCCAAAGCTGTCGTAATCAGCATTTTTTTCAAGATTCTACCTTTAAAAATAGACATATCTTCTAGTAGTTTCTATACCTTCCGCATTCAAATTAAAATCTTTTCCATAATCTTCACTCAAGAGCGAAAAAAATTCCACGTCCATCATTTTTTTCTAATTTTATCAATTCACCTTTATCATAATCTAAATAGTAAACTTTTCCAATTTTTACATATCTATCACTTATTTCACTTATTCCATCAGTTTTAGGTGCTTTTTTTATTTTTTTCAAATTTATGATTTTTTTATGAAGTATAAGTTTTTTTACCATCGTAAAAAAATTACTATTAAAAAGAACTTTTAGCGAGATTTTTTTAATTTTTACTTCCTTATCATTTATTTTTTTACTACACTTCCATCCCTATCTAAAACATAATATCCATTTTTTTATCCTTAAAACCAAAAAAACGAAATCATTGTTTCAAATGTATTGGCATCTATATCTTTTTAATTTTTTTATTTTTATAATAAACATCATTTCCTTTTTTTCATATTCAGGTGGATAAGATTCAGACTCTGTTTTTTTCACCCTAAAAAAATAAATATTATTTTTTTATCTTTTTGAAAAGTCAGGATTTTCCATTATTTTAAATGTATCTCTGTCTACACCTTCTATTTTTAGTTTTTCCAATAATAGATATTATTTTTTTATCCTTCGTATAATTTATATTCCCTTTTTTTAACATTTCAAATGTCGCTGGATCTGCACCATTTATTATTTCTCCATCACAATAAACATTATTTTTTTATCCTTTACATAACGTCCATCTGGATCAACTATCTCAAATGTTTTTAGCATCAAAAATTTGGCTCTTTTTTTAACTCTTTATCGTTAATAGTGATATAAGTAAAATAATATTTATAAACTCCATTTTTATCTTTTTACATAATTGCCGCCAACATTTTTTAAAAAGTATTTGGATCTATTTTTTTCCAATCTTTTTAACTTATTTTCTTGAACTAAATAAACACTATTTTTTTATCTTTTTAAATAAGAATTGTCAACTACTTCAAGAGTTTTTAAATCCATTCCTTCTAAATTTAAAAATTTTTTTATTTTATTTTTCATCCAAATAATAAACTCCATTTTTTATCCTTCAAATAAAATTTATTAAAAACTTCAACAGTTTTTAGGATCTATCCCATTAAGTTTTTTTGTGCCGTATCACCATAAGAATATTTATAAACCCCATTTTTTTATCTTTAATAAATAGATCTTCACGATCACCCTAATTTCTTATAATCTTCTTCTATTTTACTCATTGGAACATCACTAATTCTTATCTTTCTTGAACTTTCTGCATAAACTACATTTGCTGATAAAATTGCAATTATAAGTACTTTAAAAAAATTTTTATTTTTTTCATGACCATATTTCTCCTTTTTTTATAGATATCAACTATTTGTTTATTATATCTTTATTCCTTTTAATTCAATTAATATAAGATTATTTTAGATATATTATTTCAATTTTTTTCATAAAGGGCATTAACCCCCTATTAAACAATATTATTTAAAATTTTCTATTCCACAAATTTGTTAAAAAAATCTGCCTAATAATTTATTTTTTTACTATTTTACGAAAAAAATATTACAAAAATAATTTCTTAAACTTCGCAATCTCATAAAAAGATCCACAAACTACAATCGCCTTATACGAATTATCCTTTTTCAAAACCATTTCCTTTGCCTGAATATAAGCCTGTAAAATATCATCTTCAAAAAAATAATATTTTTTTGTAGAAATATTTGAATTTTCCAGATTTTTTTCTTTATTTCTTCGGCAGATAGCCCATAGGTAACTTCTTTTTAGGGAAGTTATGAAAATTTTATAATTTTTTTCCAAGATTCTTTTTAAAAAAATATTTGCAATATCCTTTGTTCCAAGTACCGAAAGAACAAAAAAATCACTTCATCATCTTTTAAAAAGTTCGTTCAAATTTTTCTGTCAAAACTTTTACAGAATCATCATTATGAGCGACATCTAAAAATTGTGGCAGGATTTTTTTGAAAAAAATTTCAAACCGTCCAGCCAATGAAATTTCATCAAGCCCCTTTTGAATAACTTTGTCACTAATTCCATAAATTTTTTTGCAATCTCATAGGCAATTAAAAAAAATTATTTGCTTGAAATTTTTCCAAAAAGTGGCAAAACAAATGTTTTTTTCTAAATTATTTTTTTATTATTATTAATTTTTTTCAATGTTTTCAGACTTTTTTTAACATTTTTCATTTTCAACAATTTTCACAATTGTCTTATAATTTTGATCATCCAATTCAGCTTGAAAACCTTTATATTTTTTTCCAAAAACATTTATCGAATTATCTGTTTCCCTTTTTCACAGCCTCTTCCAGTTCAGCCAAATTCTGAGCATAAATACAAAGCTGCCCATTTTTTATAATCCCGGCTTTTTCTATCTGCAATTTTTTTCAAGTGAATTTCCCAAAAGAGCGACATGGTCAAAACTTACATTTGTTATAGCCGCTATTGTTGACTTTTACAATATTTGTGGCATCGTATCTTCCGCCTAGCCCAGTTTCCAGAAATATGAAATCAGGATTTTTTTCTTTGAAATAAAGTAAGGCTACAAAAGTTGCTATTTCAAAAAAATTTATCTGTAATCCGTTTTCTTCCAGAACATTCATAACAGCTTCACAATATTTCACAACATCCTCATCTGAAATCATCTCTTTATTTACCAAAAATTCTTTCATTAAATAGTAAAAATATGCGGTGAAGTAAATTTAGCAACCGAATATCCAGCTGCAAAAAAATATTTTTCTAAAAAAATGTCGCTGTCGATCCTTTTTCCATTTGTCCCTGCAATATGAATAATTTTCTTATTTTCACAAGGCTTTCCTAATAATTCATAAATTTTTTTAGCTTTTTCATTATTTTGATTTAGTGATTCCTTTGTTATTCTCTTATTAATTGTTCTCATATTAAAAAAATTTTTTTCTAAAATTTCATTTATTTTTGTTTTTATCGTTTTTTTCATTTTTTTATTTATTTTTTTGCCAAGAAGTAAAATTCTTTTGTGTTATCAACCTTTCTTTAATTTTTTTATTATACTTCAAATTTGACAGTTTGTAAAGTATGCTTGAACCTATTCAAAATTAATACTAAACCCCTTTTTAAAAAAACAGGAACAAATTTTTTTATAATATTTATTTTATAATCATTCTCAACTAATTACTATGTTTTTTTATTTTTTTGTAGGATTGCTCATTGCTGCAAATCCTACAACCTATGGTTAGTCTACGACATTTTTTTCTATAAAAAAATAGCACAATTTATTTTATGCTTTTTAATTACAAATTCTTGTGCTATTTCCATAAAAAAATTTATTCTAAAATCTCTATCAGGTTTGATAGACAAGGAGAAAAGATCCTCCTTGCCACATAAAAATTTTAATATTGTTTAGTTTTTTTAAAGTAATTTAGAATTAGTAAATTGCTCTAAATCCAATTCCACCTCTTATATTTTTCACCTTTAGTGTCATATCCAGCATTTAATGTAACTCCAAATCTTGTGTTATCAATTCCGATATTAAGGTCAAATTTTTCCACTTCCCTTTCTGTCTTCCTTTTCATTTCTCAAGTTATACCAGTCAGCTGTTGTATATCTTACTCTTGCCTGATTCAATTTATTTAATTTACCAATTTCATTTTCATAGGCTGCTGTTAATCCTACCGATAATTTAGTTCTAACTGCTAAAGGTTGAATGTATTTAAATTCCATTCCAACTTCAGGTTTTTACTGAGAAATAGTCATTTCCGTTGATTTCTAGTTTCATTTTGTCCTCTATCTTCTTTTTATATCTGAGAATCTTCCGTATTCCATTTTTTAATGCTCCATAAGGACATCAAATGTGCTCTTTTCACTTAATCTTATGTCGTATCCTAATTCATTTTTTAGTGCTGCTCCATAAGAATAATATCTTGATTTTGCTTCAAATGAATCATCTACAACCCAATATTTACGGTGCATATCATTTATTCCTCCAAATACATCTGCTGCTACTGTCCAACGTAATACTCCATTATAATCTTTTTTTCTGGTGACATTGTTTTTGAAGATTCCAGCTTTTATCATTGTTTGATCTTCTCTTGATTTTTTTCTAAATCTTTAAATCTAAATCGATTTGTAACTGTTCCTGCGTACCATCCGCTAGAATTTCCTAATTTAACTGTTTCGTCTTCGTGAACATAGGCTACTCCGTAGGCATTGTTGTCGTAGTTGATTACTCCAGCTGTGTCAGTACGATATTCATCCTTCATTCCAAATACTTTTTATTTTTGTTATTTTTGTTTGCTTGGATTTCTCCAATCTTTTTCTTAAATAATTAAATTCCTTATCCAGTGTATTTCCAGTTGAATATATTCTATTTTTGAGTATTTGAATATTCATAACCCTTCATTTCATTTACAGCTTGTGCAAATATATGCGGTTCTGCTTTTTCTCAAGTCATTTAACTTACTGAAAATTTGTTTTTTTCTCTTGAATGAATACCTTCCACTCCGTATCTTTGTTCCAAGCCATCTAGGAAATTATATGTATCTAAATCCTTTTCACTTGCAAAATCTGTATACGGAACTTTAACCATATATACTGTTTTTTTATTGGCGAGAAAAAAAGTCTCCTGATTTTTACTGGCTGTGCAATCCAAGTTAAACTTGATGAATTTATATTTAATACAACTCCAGTTGATACGACATTTCCGATAGCTTCATTATATGGCTTCAAAATATTATTTCCAATTTGAATTGCTTTACCATTTAGATATTTAGTAACTTCTGTTCCCATTATTAAATCTATTGATGTAAGTCCATTTAAATTTTCTATTCCTTTAAAAGGTTTTGTATAATTTATTCCTGAAGTATCGACATACATTCCTAATTCTGTTATTTCAGCATTTGAATCTGTATGTTTATGGTCCATGTGTTCGGTTGCCAGATTTAATGTTGTCACCCCTGATAAATCTGTTATTAATACTTCTGGTGCTTTTGGAGAAGCTATATTTGTATCAACTCTTATTGGTTCTACAGATACGCCATCTATTGAAATTGATACTTGGCTTGGCAATGATGCTGGCGGAACTTTTACTATTGCTTTTCCTGTTACCTTTTGGTCTGTTGATGTTCCGTTGAAAAATGGCACTGTTGATGTATTTCCAGTTCCGTGTTCTTCATAAGTTGCTGGTCCCAATCCTTCTGATCCCTTATACACGTAAACTCCCATATTTTTACTTCCGACAATATTTATTGTTCCATAGTTTTTAAATATTCCACCATTTGTTACAACTACACCTTTTATTCCAGTTCCAGCTCCAGTTGGTGTAGTTTGAATAGTTCCCCAGTTTTCTCCAGTTCCTCCTTGGTCAATATACATTCCTGTCGTACTATTTCCACTTAGATTTATTACTCCGCCTGCTGCATTTACAGCCTTTGAATTTCTTCCAACAGCATACATTCCCACACTGTTTGGATTTGTTACATTAATTGTTCCATGATTTTCTACAGTTCCCATATTTGTTGTAACTTTTGTAGCTTCATTGTAATATCCTGTTGCAATTCCAATTCCATAGAATTTATTTATTACATCACTAGTTCCAACATTAATAGTTCCAAAGTTTTTCCCAACTCCTTGCGTAGAATAAACTCCAATATTTCCAACATCTGATCTCAAATCAATATTTCCGTAATTTTCTGAATCTTGTGAAGAATAAATTCCGTATCCATTCTTTTTATCAGTTTTAATATCAGATTTATTTATAATCTTTCCACCTAAACTTTGTGGTGCTTGCGAATAAACATAAACTGATTTTTTTCCCCAATATGAACAGGATTTGTTGTCGGTTTTATTGTCAAATCTGTCTTAGCTTGTGTCGCTGTTATCAAATATCCAAAATGAATCTGTATCTCCAACTTTCATTTCTACACCTGATTCAACATTTATCGGAGTTCGAGGTGTAGTTGCAAATTTTGTTATTTCATCTGCTACATAAACTCCAACAGCATTATTATCTGCCACATTAATCGTTCCAGCTGAAAGACTAACATTCGGTCCAGTCGAATAAACTCCAACTCCATCATCATCTACATCAATCAATCCACCTGTCATATTAACTTTTCTACCATAAATTCCATAAGAATGTTTTCCAACATTAATTGTTCCAGCATTTTTAATAGTTGAATCCTTATCATTAATAAACATTCCAATCGATTCACTTCCAACAGAAGTTGCCGCAATATTAATTATTCCATTATTTATCAATTCAGAATTATTTGTTCCATACATCCCAGCTGATTTCGTTCCAACTACATTAATTTTTCCAGGTGCCGCAGGCGTGGTATTTTTATCATTTGTAATCTTACCATTATCTGCCCCCATTCCAACTGATCCATTACTTCCATTTATAGTAATTATCCCTTTATTTACACCAATCGTTTCATCTTTAGTTTTTCTATTATTAGGATCATTTACAGCAAAAACTCCAGTTGAAATTTCATCATTACTATTATTTTTTTACAAACATTCCAACAGCACTGTCATTATCCATCGTAATTTACCAGAATCACTATTTTCAATATTTACATTTCCAAATAATCCATTTAATGGCTTTCCAGCAGCTGTAGCATCATCTCTTACTGATTTATAATATGGTTCATCTTTTGGATCTACCACTTTTCCATTTGAATCAATTCTATAAGAAAGTCCTAAAATACCTATTGCCTTTTTCTCCACTTACATTAACTTTCCCTTATTTATTACATCCGTACTATTTGTCCCAAACATTCCAATTCCTTTTTTTATTTGGAATACTTAGAGCTTTTTTCAATATTTATAACCCCTGTATCTTTATTATTAATAAATCCATAATCCACATAAAGACCAATTCCACCTTGACCAGGATCTGTTCTAGCTGACGATATAGTTCCCTCATTATTAGTTCCAGTTGTCGTAGTATTTTTTTCGACTTCGTACTTGCTGTTACTGCAAGCCCAATAGGAGTTCTAAGTTTAGAATCTATTTCACCTAATCGACTTGTATTTAATTCCGCTTTTACCGTAATTCCCTTATCTACATTAATTATAGAATTTTTGATACAAAAACCTTCTTGTAAATATATCATCATCTGGAATTGTTGAAGCTGGAGTTGTTGCAACATTCGCCTTATCAATATCTTTCCTTATATTAATTTTAGCATTATCTACTACTGCATATTTATATTTATCAATTCCTGTATCTGAAGTTACATCTCCTATTCCAGTCCCTAACAACTTCTCTTTTAAAACATTAGTACCTGATGTATCAACATCTACTACTATTTGACCATTAGAATTTTTCAAATCAGCAATTATTACATCATCTGACGTTACATGTATTTTTGTATTACTAAACGTAATAGATGGAGTTGATGATAAAGCCTGATCATGTATATATCCAATAGCACTTTTTCCTAATACCAACTCACCATTTGTCAAATCAATTTTTCCAGTATCACTAACACCTGGTGTTGTCCAGTCTGCAGAATCCTTATCAATTCCAGTATACAAAGCATATCCTTCACCATTAAACTCAACTTTTGCCCCTGTCAAATCTATATTTCCTTTATTTAAAGAAGCCACCGCTGTTGAAGCATTATCTACTTTTATCGAATTATATTTTGCATTAATCTTACCTCTATTATTTGCAAATAATCCAAATCCTACATAATTATCATCATGATCTTTTCCACCTGTTATTGTAATATTAACTGGTGTTGATGTTGATATTGGTGTTGTTCTATTTATTGTTATTTCAGCATCTTTATTAGCATAAGCAGCTCCGACATTATCGCTAGAATTTAAATCAGTTTTCGACTTAACACGAGTACTATCATATTTAAATATTGACCCTGAAATATTTACTCCTGCTTTTGTTGACACTACTGAAGACCCAATTATTGTAGGAGTAGAAGCAGTATCATTTACAGTAATTTTTGCCTTATTATTTGCAACAAGTGTTATTGAATTTATCGCATCGTTAGATTCAACAGCATTTACTGTAACAGAATTATTTTCATCAACAGCAGTTATCGCTCTATTTCCTCTATCACTTTTATCAGCATCTGCTGATTCTGCCGCATTTCCTTTAATTGTTACTACATCTCCAATTACTGTTCCATCTGTTGCATTATTTTTAGCTCCACCAACTACAATTCCCGTATTATCAATACTATTTTTACCAGATAAATTAACACTTCCTGCACCAAGTTTATATTCTGCTTTATTTCCAGTAAGCACTCCAACATTTTTCTTTTTGTATTCCCAAAAATATTAACTTGATGTCCAAATTTATTTATTCCTATTTTTTTGAACTAACAGTATTATCACTAAAAATCTATATTGTAATTTGAGAAAATACCATAATTTTTTTCAATCATTTCATCATCATTATTTAACTTAACTGTATGATTAATATCTCCTTCTGTTGATCCTTCATCTATAGAAAATGTAGAAGAACTTACTGTTGTCATATCAATTTTATTAGTCGCTGTATAATTTTTTTATTTTTATTTCCTGAAGAATCTCCTATATTAACAGCAAAATTTCCATAAACTACTGAAGATTTCCCAGAAATCTCACCTGCACTAGCCTTTGTAATTGAAGCAGCTGTTCCTGTAGATCTTGTTAAATCTGCTGGATTTTTTTCTCTTTTATCAACATTTTCAATATACAATCCTATACCATTGTCTCCATATAATGTCATAGGTGACCAATCATCCGTTGAACCAGTTAAACTAGTGTCTTTTTTATTTGAAAAATCTAAATTCAACTGTCTCACAAAATTCGGCGTTTTAATATAAACTCCTACAGATTTATTACCATACATCTTTATATCACCTTTTCTATTAACAATGGTAATATCTCTTCTTGCAGTAGTATTATTAAATCTTTCATATCCATCAGGATTTCTGAACCTCCCAGACTAAAGTCACAGGGTTCTAAAATCTTTAAAAATATTCAAAAATTTTCTAAGAAGTTTGATAGCTCTTTACACTACCCTTATTCTTTTAGGTGTGTTCAGCTCACCTCTATTGTATAGGACGCTTAAGTCCACAACTTTACTTTTCCTTAATATGTTTAATGCTCCATTACAATCTGCATTTATGAGTTTACCTGCGCTTGTTTGATATAGTCCTCTTTTTATCCTTTTTTTCCACTGAATATATATTCTTTTTGATTTTCTTTATCATATATTGAATTTCATCTCCATCAAAGAAACTTGCTTTTTGATGTATAACTTTCTTCTTGCAGTTTAAATTCTATTCCATATAGTTTACATAGATATATTAATTTATCTCTTAATTTTCCCATATGGTATATTTACAAAGTTTTGATTATTTATACTTCCTATATTTGAACTTCTTTGAAAATCTTCATTATATCCTAGAACTAGTTTTTCCTATATCATTATTAAGACAATAACTTATAATTATTCTTGCTGCTTTTGAAAGATAATCATTTATACGATTATTTCTTTTTCTAGCTATTCTCTTTTTGCCTTAATGTTGTGCGGGAGGTCTTTTGCTTATCTTTTTATACTCTGTAATTTTGCATTTATCTTATTATAGTATTGATTTATTGATTTTAATTTTTCTACCATCTATTATGAATGATGCTCCAGTATTTGTAACACAAGTACATAGATTATCTATACCCTAAATCAATTCCTAGTACATTGTTTTTTTATTTAATTCCCTTTGAATTTCTTCTACCTCATAAGTATATTGAATTTCAAAAGTACCTAGAATGTTGTTTTGGTATTATTCTAATTTCTTTTATTTTCTTGTTTTTTTAATACTGGTGGTAGTTTTATTGCGATTTCCTTATGTGTCTTTCTAAATGAATTTGAATAAGGAACTATCAGCATACCATCTTTTAATCTAACAAATCCTATAACAAGAGTTGTAAAACCATCTTTAGCAAGATATTTAGGTAATTTTATATCTTTAAAATTATATTGACCATTCTTAGCAAGTTTTACAAGTCCAAAAAAATGATTTAAAACTTCCGTCTACTTCTTTTTAGAATTTGTTGAGCCATATTAGAATTTAACTTCTTATAGTTCTCACTATTTTTTTAAGCATTTTATAGTTTTTCATTATAACTTAAATACTTTTTTCTTATTAAAATAATACTGTCTAATATTATATATAGCTTCATTAGTTAAGTTCTTGGCTATATGAGATAAATATTTTAAATTTCTAAACTCTTTTTTTACTAAGATGTTTTTACCTGTTGTTTTTAATGTTAAATACATAGATATCACCTCCTTTTTATCAGAGATATTATACCATGTATTCTACATTTCATCTATTGAAAAGTAATATTTTTTATTTATTTTTAAATATTTTTAAAGTTTTTAAAACCCCACAACAGTGGGAAGCGTCGTTCACATAAATACGCTACCATTTATGCAGTTCTCTTATGAACTTCTTGTTATCTCTAACAAGCACAGACTATATCTTATCCATATCCTATTTCAAGGACTTAGGCGAAACCACTTCCAATACCTATCGCTTGTATTGTACTCCCCTCACGAGGGATAGTCGTTGAACTTTCCTTTTCAGGATTAGCTGCTGATTGTCTATTATCATAATGTTTAGGATTTAACCTTGCACCATCTAGTATATTTTTTCTGCTTTCGCTACCTTCACACTTATACCATATTTGAACGAAGGTATTATGTTGTGGTTATACCAGCTTTAAGAGTTCCCAGCAGTTCAGTTTCTTTGTTGCACGGTTTTGCTCCGTGTCTACATACAAGTTTCCCTATATGCTTACTAAAATTTTCGTGCAATTCATCTCACGACTAAAGTCGCGAGTGTTCTTGCACTATTTAATAAAAAATACTGCTGAATTTTTTTTATACACATTAATTTTCCCAGAATTATATAAAATTTGTGGAATTCCATTAAGTCTATTAGTGGCAAGATTTTTTGCCATTTCTGGCGATACTACAAAAACAGCAGCATCTGAATTTAATTCATTTTTTTCATCATCTATAGCTAAAGAATGAAAATTTTTTCCTGACATATATAATGGATGTATAATAAGGTTTCCAGTATTTATAACGGTTGCTGTTGCTTTAGCATTAGTTCCGCCAGTAAAATTCTCTAAAGTATTCGTATGGTCATAACTGTTAGTATAAGTAACTTTTTCCCCTTCAATAACAGATGTTCCACTATTTATAAAAGTTTGTGATTTTTCAATTCCTTTTGCAGTGGCAATTTTTTTAAAATCACTCCATGCAGTTATAATTGCATTCTTTTCAGGTGCAAGCTCCGATTGATCTGTTACCTTTGTTACATTTATATCCTCATTACTGATTAATTGAGCTCCATGTATATCCAAATGAACAACTTCTTTTACTGGTCCTTCATAACCGGGAGTAAAATTTCCAATTGATATATTTGTTCTTGCAGATATCATATTTGCATTATTAATCATTGTCGATGTTTTATTTGGTACTTCTATTGTTCCAGATGATGCTGGATTAGGTATTTTATAACTATCCCAAGAAGCCAACTTTAAAAACCCTGTCTTTCCATAATTTGCATCTCCTGGTGTTGTTCTATTCATAACCAGAGAAGGAGTAAAACGAGATAAAGAAGTACCAATAACAGGATTATCAGAATAAGAATCTCGGATAGAAGTATTGTACGCTTGATAATCAGTATACACATACTTCCATTTTTCTTTATTTCGATATTCATTTCCAGAATAACCAAGGTGAGACTCAGAAATAAGTCCATAAAGCTCATTCACAAAATTTCCTTTTAATAAAGAAACACCTTCAATTATTCCATTTCCTCCATCATTAGCAGCATTATTTGAAGTATGCTCAATGTGATATATACCATCAAAGGATCTATCTTGTCCATTTACAAACGATTCTCCAATCAAACTAAAAGTAGGTGCTGTAACCTTTACTTCCGTATTTACATCCGGACTCTTCGGTGCCTTCACCGTTCTAGGATTAAAAGATGGTAAATCACTTATGTCTACGTTCATTGATATGTCTGCATTTTTTGGTGTTGGGGTTAGTGGGACAAGTGTGGCTGAAACTGGGATCATTGCGTTTGGTTCTTGCTTCATTCCTAGTTCTGTTGTACTGCCGTATAGGGTGTGGGGGTGGGTTTCGTATTTGTTTACGCTCATTGATTTGTTTCGCTTGTATTTTACATCTTCGACTTTGTCTCCGCGTCCTTTGTAGTTTCCACGCCAATCATTGTAAAATCCGTTTATCCCGTATTGCCAGTTGCTCCATGGACTTTTTACTACGTGGTCTCCTTGCTCCATTAATTGGATTAATTCTAGATTTTCATTTCTAAGTATTTTTTTGTTGTTCTGCCTTGCTTGTTTGATGTCGCCCTTTAAATGTGTCATTGATGAGTTTATTGCCTCTGCTTGTTTTTTAATTTGATCTTCAGCAGAATAAAGATTAAGTGAGACACTTACAGTTCCTATTATTCCTGTCAATAAAAAAAGCAATAAGTGCTGAATCAGTATACTTAAAAATCTTTTACTCTTTTTTTGCAAACGACTTGAGTTCTTTCTTCAAAACATTTAAATTATTCGTCATAATTTTCTCCTCTTTTCCTTTCAAAATTTCTAAAAAAACTTTTTTTATAAAAATGTAAAAAAATATTTTTTTAATACTAAATAACGTAATTTTTTTCTAATTGAAAATAAATTATAATAAATTAGTATTAACTTTTTATTTTTTTATCTTTTACAATATTAATATTATAGCAATATTAAGGAAAAAAATCAAGTGTTTTTTTAAGATTTTTTTCAAAAAAAATAAAATTAATATTCATTTTTTTCATTTAAATATAAATTTTTCTTAGGTTATTAACAGGAAAACAAAAGAATAAAAAAAGTTAATTCTATATAAATTTTTTTGATTTACAAGAATTAGTTTTTATTTTTTTAACAAAGGGTTAAAATTCCTCGTTAAGTAATTTATAATTTAATACTATTTTCTATTTATTATTATAAATCCCATTTAACAAGAGCCTTGACCCTTTGTAAGAAATTTGTTGCTAGATTTATTAGATTTTTAGAATTAGTAGATTGCTCTAAATCCGATTCCACCTCTAACATTTTTTCCTCTAGTATCATATCCAGCATTTACTGTAACTCCGAATCTTGTGTTGTCAACTCCGATATTAAGGTCAAATTTTCCGCTTCCCTTTCTGTCTTCCTTTTCGTTTCTCAAGTTGTACCAATCAGCTGTTGTGTATCTTACTCTTGCTTGATTCATTTTATTTAATTTACCAAGTTCATTTTCATAAGCTGCTGTTAATCCTACTGACAATTTAGTTCTAACTGCTAAAGGTTGAATGTATTTAAATTCTAACCCAGCTTCAGGTTTTACAGAGAAGTAATTATTATCTTTAACTTCCAATTTCATTTGTCCCGAATCTTCTTTTATATTACTAAATCTTCCATATTCCATTTTCAATGCTCCATAAGGACGTAAATGCGCTCTTTCACTTAATCTTATGTCATAACCTAATTCATTTTTTAATGCTGCTCCATAAGAATAATATCTAGATTTTGCATCGAACGTGTCATCTACAACCCAGTATTTACGATGCATATCGTTTATTCCTCCAAATACATCTGCTGCGATTGTCCAACGTAATGCTCCGTTATAATCCTTTCTTGGTGACATTGTTTTAAAGATTCCGGCTTTTTATCATTGTTTCTTCTTCTTTTGATTTTTCCTAAATCTTTAAATTTAAATCTATTTGTTACTGCTCCTGCATACCATCCGATAGAATTTCCTAATTTAACTGTTTCGTCTTCGTGAACATAAGCTACTCCATAAGCGTTACTGTCATAGTCAATTACTCCAGCTGTATCAGTATTATATTCATCTTTCATTCCAAATACTTTTTATCTTATTATTTTTGTTTACTTGGATTTCTCCAATCCTTCCACAAATATCTAAATTCCTTATCTAGTGCATTTCCAGTTGCATTTATTCTCTGTTGATTATTTGAATATTCATAACCCTTCATTTCATTTTACAGCCTGTGCAAAATATATGCGGTTCACTCTTATTCAAGTCATCTAACTTATTAAATATTTGTTTTTCTCTTGAATGAATTCCTTCCACTCCATATCTTTGTTCAAGTCCATCAAGGAAATGTAACGTATCAACATCGTTTTTTTACTTGCAAAAATCCGTATATGGAACTTTAACCATATATACTGTTTCTATTGGTGCAAAAGAAATTATTTGATTTTACTGGTTGTGCAATCCAAGTTAAACTTGATGAATTTATATTTAATACAACTCCTGTTCTTACAACATTTCCTATAGCCTCATTATATGGCGTTAATATCTTATCTCCAATTTGGATTGCTTTTGCATTTAGGTATTTAGTAACTTCTGTTCCCATTACTAAATCTATTGATGTAAGTCCATTTAAGTTTTCTATTCCTCTTATAGGATTTGTATAATTTATTCCTGAAGTATCAACATACATTCCTAATTCTGATATTTCTGCATTTGAATGTGTATGTTCGTGATCCATATTTTCCACTGCCAAATTTAATGTTGTTACTCCTGATAAATCTGTTATCAATACTTCCGGTGCTTTTGGAGAAGCTATATTTGTATCAACTTTTGTTGGTGCCACAGCTACACCGTCTATTGAAATTGACACTGGACTTGGCAATGATGCTGGCGGAACTTTTACTATTGCTTTTCCTGTTATTTTTTGGTCAGTTGTTGTTCCTTCAAAAACTGGCACTGTCGATATATTTTTATTTCCGTGTTCTTCATAAGTTGCAGGTCCATCTGATCCCTTATACACGTAAACTCCCATATTTTTACTTCCGACAATATTTATTGTTCCATAGTTTTTAAGTATTCCTCCATTTGTTACAACTACACCCTTTATTCCAGTTCCAGCTCCAGTTGGCGTTGTTTGAATAGTTCCATAGTTTTCTCCAGTTGCTCCTCTGTCAATATACATTCCTGTTGTATTATTTCCACTTAGATTTATCACTCCATCTTTTTGCATTTATTGCCTTTTGAGCCACTTCCAACAGCATACATTCCCACACTATTTTTGATTTGCCACATTAATCGTTCCATGATTTTTCCACAGTTCCCATATTTGACGATACTTTTTGAACTTTCATTATAATATCCTGTAGCTATCCCAATTCCAAACTGTTTAGTGAAAACATCACTTAATCCAACTTCTATTACTCCATCTTTTGCATTTTTTTCCCAATTCCTTCTGTAGAATAAATCCCAATATTCCCTTTACCAGATCTTAAATCAATATACCCATGATTTTCCGAATCTTGTGAAGAATAAATCGCATATCCATTATTTTTATCAGTTATAACATCAGAACTATTTACAATCTTTCCACCTAAACTTTTTTTGGCGCTTGCGAATAAACATAAACCGATTTTTTTCTCCAAGATGAACAGGATTTGATGTCGGATTTATTGTCAAATTTGTCTTAGCATTTTTAGCTGTTATCAAATATCCAAATGAATCTGTATCTCCAACTGTCATATCCACACCTGACACAACATTTGTATCTTGTGGATCTGGATCATCAGCAATATAAACCCCAACAGCATTATTATCTGCCACATTAATCGTTCCAGCTGAAAGACTAACACTTGGCCCAGTTGAATAAACTCCAACCCCATTATCAGCAACATCAATCAATCCACCTGTCATCTTAACAGTTTTTCCAAAAATCCCATAAGACGATTGCCCAACATTAATCGTTCCAGAATTTGTAATAGTCGAATCTTGATCATCAATAAACATTCCAATCGACTCATTACCAGCCGAAGTAGCCACAACATCAATTCTACCATTATTTATCAAATCAGAATTCTTAGTTCCATACATTCCAGCCGACTTCGTTCCATTTACATAAATCTCACCAGTTGATGTTGCAGAATTTTTAGCATTTGTAATCGTTCCGTTATTTGCTCCCATTCCAACCGAACTATCACTTCCATTCATCGTAATTTTACCTTTATTTACACCAACTATATCTTCTTTATCTCTTCTATCATCGGAATTAGTCACAACATTTTGATAAACACCAGCAACTTTAACTTGATCAATACTGTTATTCTTTACAAATAATCCAACTGCTCCGTTATCAGCCATTGTAACTTCACCATCAGCACTATTTTCAATATTTACATATCCAAATAATTTGTTATATGTAGGACTTGTACCACTTAAAGCAGCCCTAGTAGCCTCAGCATCTCTTACTGACTTATAATATGTTTCATCTTTTGGATCTACAACTTTACCATTTGAATCAATTCTGTAAGAAAGTCCTAAAATCCCAATTGATTTTTTCCCTTTAGCATCAACTTTCCCATCATTAACTACTTTTGTACTATTTGTACCAAATATTCCTATTCCTTTATCATTTGGATTATTTCCTGTCTTCTTTTCTATATTTACAATTCCCGTATTTTTTTATTATTAATAAATCCATAATCCACATAAAGACCAATTCCACCTTTATCAGTACCATCTGTTCTATCAGCCGATATAGTCCCCTTATTATTAATTCCTGTAGTAGAAGTATCCTTTGAATTTGCACTTGCTGTTACCGCAAGTCCAATAGGCGTTTTAAGATCAGGATCTATTTCATTTAATCGAGCTGTGTCTAATTCTGCTTTTACCGTAACTCCCTTATCTACATTAATTATAGAATTTTGATACAAAAAAATCTTCTTGTAAATATATCATCATCTGGAATTGGTAAAGTTGGAGTTACTGCAACAATCGTTTTATCAATGTCTTTCTTTATATTAATTTTTAGCATTATCTACTACTGCATATTTATATCTATTAATCCCTGCACTTGAACTTATATTTCCTATTCCAGTACCCAATAACTCATCTTTTAAAACATTAGAACCAGGACCAACATTTACAACTACTTGTCCTCCAGGCCCAGTATTTTTCAAATCAGCAATTATTACATCATCTGACGTTACACTTATATCTGTATTATTAAATGTAATAGCTCGATTTGATCCTGTTAAAGCCTGATCATTTATATATCCAATAGCTTTTCCTCCTAATGCTAACTCACCATTTGTCAAGTTAATCTTTCCTGTATCACTAACACCTGGTGTAAAATCTGCAGAATCCTTATCAATTCCCGTATACAAAGCATATCCTTCACCATTAAATTCAACCTTTGCACCTGTTAAATCTATATTCCCTTTATTTAAAGAAGCCACCGCTGTTGAAGCATCATCTACTTTTATCGAATTATACTGTGCATTAATCGTACCTCTATTATTCGCAAATAATCCAAATCCTACATATTTATCATCATGATCTTTTCCACCTGTTATTGTAATATTAGCTGGTGATGGTCTTGATGTTCTATTTATTGTTATTTCAGCATCTTTATTAGCATAAGTAGCTCCGATATTATCTTTAGAATTTAAATCTGACTTAACACGATCAGGATCATATACAAATTTTGAATTTGTAATGTTCACTCCTGCATTTGTTGGTTCTCCTAGATTACCAATTATTGTTGTAGCTGATTTTGTAGTATCGTTATTTACAATAATTTTTGCCTTATCACTTGCAACAAGTGTTATCGAATTTGTAGCATTTGTCGAAACAACTGCATTTACAGTAACTTCATTATTAGCAGAATTTCCTGCATAAATTGCTCTATTTCCTCTATCATTTCTACTATCACCATCAATAGTGATAACATCTCCTGTAACTTTTCCATCTGTACTTGTAGCTCCAGCTACTGTAGTATCAGTTCCACCAACAATAATACCAGTATTGTCGAATCCACCATTTAAGGTAATTTTCCCTTTTCCAAGTTTAATTGTAGTACTGTCTCCTGTTAATACTCCAATACTATTTTTTTACATTTTTTAAAAAGTCGTATCTGATGTCCATTTTCTATATTTTTTTACTTTGTGATTGTCGGCGTTTCAAAGTCAACAGTAGTAGAAGCAAAAAAATACCATAAGAGTTATCAATAAATTTATCATTATTTATTGTAAATTTATTTAGAGTACCAGCAGTAGTTTCAGCATCAATATTTGCAAAGCTGGCAGTATTTTTTGATTCATAAATTTCTTTAGAACTTCCACTAATTTCTCCTATATCAACAGCAAAATTTCCTATAACAGGACCTGAAGCTTTATTTGGATTTAAGAGAACGATTTCTACTGAAGTCTTATCAATTGGGACATAAAGTCCTATACTTTTATCTCCATACATAGTCATCGGTGCCCAATCTCCATTTGAAGATTTTTGTCTTAAAATCAAGATTCGCAGAACTTACATATTTTCCTGTTTTTATATATATTCCTACATTTTCCTCACCGTATGAATTTATTTTATTTCTATTAACTATCGTTATTTCTCTAGGATTTTTTTCATCATCATCATAAAGATGGCCAGCAGGAACAGGATAACCACCACTCCAATATAGTTTAGCATCAAAAGGTCCTCCATAATCACTTTTATTTCTATGATTACGAGTGAAATCTCCATTTGGATTTAAGAAAAAAACTGCTGATTTTTTATTATACAGATTTACTGTTCCAGCATTATACAAAATTTGTGGATTCCCATTTCCTACAACTGAAGGAGAAACTATAAATACTGCTGAATTAGAATCATATGTCCCTTCACTACCAGTATACGGATGTACTGTTATATTTCCTTTACTTGTATTTATAACAGAAGCAGCAACTGTACTTGCATCGCCTTCAGCATGATCATAACTATTAGAAAAAGCAACGTTTCCACCTTCAATTACAAATGTTCCTGAATTTATAAAAGTCTGTCCTTGTGTGCTCTTTGATATTTTATTAGCAATTGCTGTTACATCATCAAAGGCTAGATATTCTGGTGAAGTTGTTCCTAATTCGCCACTTAGTCTACTTTTTTGATCTGTAAAGTTAGCTCCTCCGTGCATATCCAGATGAACAAATTCATTTACATATCCTTTAGGGTCATTAAAAGCCTTAGTATACAAAAATTTTCCACCATTGTTTACTAGGGTCCCTCCTTGTTCATGTCCAGAACCACCCCATCCATTATCCGTTACCATACGTAAAAAACCTGTCTTTGCCTTAGTCTTTGTTAAACTTCTGTTTAAAGTAATTTCATCTCCACGATAAAGAGGTTGTACTGATGGATCTGGATTATCAGAAGTCATTGGTAATGGTACAGCAGGAGATGGTGTCCAGTGTGCATTAAGATTAAAAACATTTTTTACATTATAATTATTATAACTATAATCGTAGAAACCTCTAGTACCATCAGTGTCATTCTGAGTTCTCTTCGCTAAAAAATTTCCACTTTTTATGATAACTCCACCATCAATTACACCACCTCCTGTTGCATTTGCATTATCATAATAATCCTCTCCATAATTTCCAGCTGACATTGCCAGCAAAGAAAAACTAGGAGCATTAATTGTTCCTACTGGTGAAATAGTTGGAGATGACGGTGCACTAACTGTTCTTGGATTAAAAGATGGCAGATCACTAATATCCACTGCCATTGAAATATCCGCATGTTTTATTCTTGGAATTATTGGAGTAACCGAAGCTGATACTGGGATCATTGCGTTTGGTTCTCTTTCTAATCCTAATTCTGTTGTGTTTCCATAAAGTGTGTGAGTTCTTGAATCATATTTGAATTTTTCAAGTGAGTTGTTTCTTTTATATTTTACATCGGCAGTTTTGTTTCCACGTCCCTTATAAGTTCCTCTCCAATTGTTATAAAATCCATTTATTCCGTATTGCCAGCTGCTCCATGGGCTTTTTACTACGTGATCTCCTTGTTCCATTAATTGGATTAATTCCATGTTTTCATCCTTGAGGGACTTCTCACTTTCCCGCCTTGCAACTTTAATTTTATCCTTTAAGTTTGTCATCGACGTATTTAATGCTTCTGCTTGTGCTTTAATCGTAGTTTCCGCTGAAATACCATTAAGTGAAATACCTCCTCCAGTCAGCAAAAATGTAATAAGTGCTGAATCTGTATATTTAAAGCCCTTCACCCTTTTGGCAAATGCTTTTTAAATCTTCCTTCAAGACTTTTTAAATTATTTGTCATTTTTTTAACTCCTTTTTTTAAATTTTTTTCTGCTAAATCTTATTTAATATAATATTTTATTTTTTTAACAATGAACAATTTTTAACCATTGTAAATTAATCCATTATCCTAGATTTTTTTCATAAATACTGAACCTCCCACGACTAAAGTCGCAGGGGTTCTAAAATCTTTAAAAGTATTTAAAAATTTTTCTAAGAAGTTTGATAGCACAACAACTATCCTTATTCTTTTTAGGCGTGTTCAGCTCGCCCCTATTGTATAGGACAACATTTAAGTCCACAACTTTACTTTACTTTAGAATATTTAATACTCCATTACAGTCTTCAATCAAAGATATTATATTATATATTACATTTTATCTACTAAAAATTTTTTTCCATATGCTTACTAAATTTTCATGCAATTCATCTCACAACTAAAACTGCGAGTGTTCTTGCACTATTTCATAAAAAGTTACATTTTATATTATTTGCTAACAAAAGGTCTTGAATCCTTGTATAGATAGAGAACTTAGGTTATCGAATATATCTAATATTTAATTTGAAATCCACAATAAATTTTTTTACTCTAAATATAGAATAGCATTAGATATTTAATAGTATACCAAAAAAACAAAAATCAAGTTTTTTCATTTCCTCTATAAATTTTATTTAATTACAAAATACTAGTGAACTACTCCCGCTTTTAGAAGCGGGAGCTTCTGGGAAGTATCTGCGCATGACTAGCCAAATATATTTACCAAGCTCTTCGGGTAGTTCCTACCCTGTCTTCTTTTATTTTCCTAATATTCCAACATCAATTTTTCCAATGTTTTTTTATATTCAATGCTGCATTGTAATCTCTATCAATTTCAATTCCACAGCACTCACATTTATAACTCCTTTCTGATAATTTCAATTTCTCTTTAACGTTTCCACATTTACTGCAAGTTTTCGATGACGGAAACCACTTATCTATTTTTCAAAAATTGTTTCCCTAAAAACATCAGTTTATACTCAAGCATTCTCAAAAAAACATTCCCCATCCATTATCTCCTACACTTTTACCCAAAAATTTAATGCCTGACTCATCCCTCTCATATTCAAATCCTCAACAACTACAGCATTATACGCTTCAGACAATTTTTTTGATAATTTATGTAAAAAAATCTCTTCGACAATTCTTGATATACTCATGCAATTTTGATATTTTTTGCTTTTTTTGCTTATACCAATTTTTTTAGAAAATCTCACTTTTCTTGACAATGATTTCTGTAATTTTTTTCAATTTTTTTCTCCAACATCCTAAAATATCTTGGATAATCAGCCCTTTGGTTTTCAGAACTTACAAATAATTCAGATATTGAAAAAAATCAAGTCCAATTACTTTATCATTACTTGAATTTTTTTGAATTTCTTTTTCAAATTCTGTCAAAATAGAAACATAGTAATTTCCATTACTGTTTGTCAATGTTACCGACTTTATTCTATAATTCTTTGGTATTTCTCTATGATATTTTAATTTTATTCTTTTTCAATTTTGGCAAGACCAAATATTTATTCTCCTCAATTCGTATCGAATTATTCACACAATTTGTTGTATAACTTTTAACATTATTCTTTTTAGATTTGAACCTTGGAAACTTCGCTCTCTTCTGAAAAAAAGTTCGTAAACGATCGTCTTACATTTAATTGAGCATTTGAAAGTGCCAAACTGTCTACTTCTTTTTAGAAATTGATTTTCATTTTTCAAACTGGCAGGTGTAATTATTTTTATTTTTTTCCAGTTTCTTCATAAATTTTATTAGCAATATACAAAATCGTATTGTAAACAAAACGAACACATCCAAAAAGTCTTATTTATCAATAATTCCTGCTCTTTATTTGGATAAATTCTGTATTTGAATGCCAAATTATATTTCATAAAATTACACCTCCTTTTTGATTTTTGAATATTATTTTTTTAATGACTTTCTCTTCGATATTTTTATACAAAAATTATATCATAAACGTATCCTTTTTTTCCAATTTTTTTACAAAAAGCAATTCATCTCCCACTTGTAGAAGTCGGAGACTTCTTACTATCTTTTTGTTAAAATACCATCAAATTTATAATAACTTTAAATATAAATCTCTTCAAAAAAAATTTGCCCTAAAAAAATTAGGACAAATATTTTTAAAATGCAATATTCAAACCTCGAATGAAAATTACATCTCAATTGTACTAACAAAAGACTAAAATCCCTTGCTAGTACAACAAAAAAATGGAAAATAAATTATGAATCAAGAATTTTCAGAACTATTTTTTTCTTAGTTTCTTGGAATTTAGCCCATACTCCTGCTTTTTGTCAAAATACTTTTTAACAGTTTCAGTTGGTTGAGCACCGTTTGATAAGTATTTCAAGATTTCTTCCTCTTTTAATACTACTTGTTTGTCATCTTCAACAAGCGGGTTAAAAGTTCCAAGGTAAGCAACAGCTTTCCCATCTCTTCTAGATAAAGCCTCCATAGCTACTATTCTATAAAAAGGAACTTTTTTTCTTCCTAATCTTGTCAATCTTAATTTTAACATTAAATGTTACCTCCATACTATTCAATAATTTTTAAAAACTCATTATTTTTAAATGCAATATGATTATACAAAAAAATTTTGATAAATTGTCAAGTTTTTTTCTTTACACTTTTTCCAAAAAAACTATTGATAATTTCTGAAAATATGATATAATAAAAAAATTTTTAAAACAAGGGATTTACCCTTGCTAAAAAAAATATTTCATAATCAATCCCTATTCTACAATAACTTCCACAACTTCATCCACCGTAAATTTAGAAAAAAATATTCCCCAATATCAACCGTTTCCAATTTTTTTCCTTGACATCTTCCCTCGTATATTTCACATCTTTCAAAAGATTTTTCCACTTCGCTCAAATCTTCATTTTTCCCGAAGAAATCCCTCATAAAATTTAATATTTTTTTAATTCTAGAATTTTCAACTGTGGCAAAGATCTGGATTTTTTTCCATTTTTAAATCTTTTACCTCGAGTTATATTAAATTCTGGCGACTCTCCGTAATTCCATTCCCAGCTTCTTTTTAATTTCAGCTCTTTTTGCAATATAATCCAACTCTTCCTTACTGAAAAACATATTCTTTCATATCTGGATACTGTTTTTTTCATATATTCCATAATTTTTATCACCAAATTCTTCAACTGTAATTGGAGTTTTTCAAATGAGGCAATATATTTGTAACTCTACTTCTAACAGATTTTTACACCTTTTGACTCAATTTTTATCTTTTGGAAACTTTCAAAGCATCTCCCAAAAGCACTAAAATCAACGTTAAATAAAAGACAACCATGATGCATAACTCTATCTTTTTATGTAAGCCTGCGCATTTCCACAAAAATTTTTGTCCATCAATTTCCAAGTCATTTCTTCCAGTAAACTCAGCTTTTACGCCTAATTCTGCCAATGTTTCAATTATTGGTTTTTGAAAAATTCTTTAAAATTGAATCCTTCTTGATTTTTTTATCTCTGTTAGAAATAATCGTATAATTCAAATTATTCAAATCGTGATAAACTGCTCCTCCACCAGAAATTCTACGAATTACATGAATCCCTTTTTTTCTCGTATATTCCGTATTAATTTCCTCAATCGTATTCTGATACTTCCCAACAATTATCGAAGGCTCATTTATCCACAACAAAAAAATATTTCATCTTCATCTCTTAAATTTTTTTGAAGCAATATTCTTCCAAAGCAATATTAAATGCGGTATCATGAGTTTTACTAATATAATAAATCATAGTAACTAGTCCTCTTTCATTCTATTTTTTCTTTTTAGGTAAATGAACAGCTTCTCCTAAAACATCTGCACATGCTTCAAACAATGCTTCTGAATAAGTAGGGTGTCCGTGTATCGTTTTGATTACTTCCTGAACCTCCCACGACTGGAGTCATAAGATTCTTGGGAAGTATGTGCTTTTATTAGCCACATATATTTACCAAGCTATCCCCGTAGTTCCTACGGTTCATATATTTATTCAAACACTTTCTTTCGATGTTCTTAATCCTTCTTTCAGTATGTTCCTTGCTGCATTTGTATCTCTATTATGCACAGTTCCACATACTGGACAAGTCCATTCTCTTATGCTTAAATCTTTTACTTCTTCATTCTTATGTCCACAACAATTACATATTTGACTGCTTGCAAAAAATCTATCCACTCTTACTATCGTTCTTCCATGCCACTTTGCTTTATATTCTAGCATTCTAGTAAATTCGCTCCATGATACATCTGAGATACTTCTTGCTAATCTATGATTTTTTACCATATTTTTTATTTGTAAGTCTTCCATGCAGATAATATCATATTTTCTTATTACCCTTGCCGATAATTTTTGCAAAAAATCTTTTCTTTGATTCGCTACTTTTTCATAACATTTCGCTACTTTTTATTCTAGCCTTATTTCTATTTGAACTGCCCTTTGATTTTTCGTGACAGTTTTTCTTTGGCATAAAAGCCAGTTTTTTTCCAAAGATTTCTGTAAATATTTTTGGATTTTCTATTAAGGTTTCATCACTGGTAATCGCAAAAGTTCTTTACACCTAAATCTATTCCAACATTTTTTTATTTGTGCTCTCTAACTTTTCTACTTCTACATCTGTACAACATAGAGATATATAGTATTTTTCCGCTAGGTGCTTGTGTTATTGTTGCATTTATTATTCTTCCTTGCGGCTTCATCTTATCTCTTATTTTTTTAGTTTTCCTAATTTAGGTACTTTTTATCCATTTATCTAAAAACTCTATATTATTATTTGTATAACTGGTTCTATATGATTTTTCTATTATCTTTCTTAGATTTAAACTTTGGATAGCCATTTCCACTAAAGAAGTTTTTTTATATGCCTTATCTAAATCCTTTAAAGAATTTTTGTAAAGAATATTTATCTACATCTTTTAACCATTCTTTCTCTTGCTTTAAAACTGTCAGTGCTTTGCTACATTGATTATATGACATAGATTTTTTTCTCCTTGCTATACAATTCCTGTTTTAAACTTAAAAAAATGGTTATAGACATATCTTACACAGCCAAAAAGTACAGTTTAACTTTTTCTATTTGAGTTTTTAGTTGGATAAAATCTGAACTTATATGCTTTTTTTCCATGTGATTTCACCTCCATTTACTTATATATAGTATACTATTTTTTTATACTATAAGTAAATGAAAAAGTAAAATTTTTTCTAAATATATGAACCTTAAAACCGACTCAGTCGTTTTAGAGGTTGTCGTTCACATAAGTACGCTACCACTTATGCAGTTCTCTTATGAACTTCTTAATATTTCTATTAAGCACAGACTATATCTTATCCCACAGCTCTGCCTGTTTGGGTCTGCCCACTTCCACCAGCTCTGGTGTACTTCCCTCAGGAGGAATAGTCGTTGAACCTTACCTTTCGGTCTTGGCTGCTGATTGCCCATTATTACAACACTTAGGGTTTAACCTTATGTCATCTAGTATATTTTTTCTGCTTTCGCCACATTCACACTTACATCTTATTTTTAGATGTTATGTTGTAGTTATACTAGTTTTAGGGATTTCCAGCAATTCGAGCAGTATTGGATAACTTCTTTTAAGTTGCTACCTCTACATACATATTTCTATATATGCTGACTATACTTTCCGATTTAACTCATGACTGATGTCACGAGTGTGCAACCGTATTTTTAATCAACTGTAATTTCCATTTTCATTAATGTCGCAGCTTCGTTAATGATTTCAGCAGCTGAAGGCCCTACAATATGAACTCCTAAAATTTCTCCATATTTTTTATCAGCAATAACTTTTACAAATCCAGCAGATTCTCCTGATGCCAATGCTCTTCCATTTCCTACAAACGCAAATTTTCCTACACTTATATCGTATTTTTCTTTGGCTTGTTCTTCTGTCAATCCAACCATTGCTACTTCTGGCACAGTATAAATTGCTGATGGTATAGTATAAATTGAAGCTGATGAATTTGTTTCTAATCTTGTTGCTCTGTGGTTTCCTTGAATTGCATTTTCTGCTGCAATTTCTCCCATTCTAAATGCCGCATGAGCCAACATTCTAGTTCCATTAATATCTCCAGGCGCATAAATACCTTTAACGCTAGTTTCCATATATTTATCCACTTTAACTTTACCATTTTCCAATTCCAAGTCAATTTCCCCAATTCCTTCTAAATCAGGTACTCTTCCAATTGACAACAATGCTTTTTCAGCCACAATGTCATCTTTTCCATCAACTTTAATTGTCAATGTATCTCCTTTATCAACAATTTCCTTAATTGCAGTTGAAGTCAAGATTTTCATTCCTTTTTTCTCTAATTCTTTTCTCAATGTTTCAGAAGATTCCCTATCCACACCAGGAATAATTCTATCCATCATTTCTACAACAGTTACTTCTGAACCAAATGAATTAAACACTTGTCCCAACTCAATTCCAACTACTCCTCCACCAATTACAGCTAATGATTTAGGAATTTGTTGAATATCTAAAATATCATCACTTGTCAATACTTTTGGACTGTCAATTCCTGGAATATTGATTCTTCCTACTTTTTGAACCACCTGCTAAAATGATTTTATCAGTTCTCAATACTGTTTCACCTTTTATCATTTGTAACAACAACATCTTTATCAACATTTATTTTTTTCCAATACCGTTATAAATCTTAACATCATTACTCTTCAATAATCCTTGAACTCCATTTGTCAATGTTTTTTTACGATATCATTTTTTTCAATTTAACAACTTTTGGCATATCAATTGTGAACTTATCATTTTCCAAGATAATTCCTCTTTTTCCAGCCATTTCAATTCCTTCGATAATTTCAGCATTTTTCAAGAATGTTTTCGTAGGAATACATCCTTTATTCAAACAAGTTCCTCCAAAGTGAACTTTTTCCACAATCGCTACTTTTCCACCTAATTGTGCTGCTTTAATTGCTGCTACATATCCTGCAGGTCCTCCACCGATTACAACTACATCAAATTCATCGTCACCTTTTGGTGCTTTTGGTTCATTTGAAGTTGAAGCTGCTGGTTGAGCTGCTGCCACTGGTTCTGCTGCTTTTGGTTCTGGTGCCGCTTGAGGTGCTGCTCCTGTTGGTGCTTCTTCTCCTTCAGCTCCAATATACCCAATAACTTCCGTAACTGGCACAGTTTCTCCATCTTGTTTTAACACTTTAATTAAGTATCCTGAAGCCTCTGCCTCCAATTCCATACTTGTTTTATCAGTCATTATTTCAAGTAAGATTTCTCCCTCTTCTACTTTTTCCCCTTCTTTTTTGTTCCATTTCACGATTTGCCCTTCTGTCATGTCTATTCCAGCTTTAGGCATAATTACTTCTACTGCCATTTATTTCACTTCCTTTATTTTATTTAATGGTATTTATAGTATTTCAAATTTTCTAAATTAACATTGCTAATGGATTTTCCAATAATTTCTTCAAATCTTGCATAAATTTAGCTCCAGCAAGTCCATCCACAACTCTATGATCAATTGTTAAACACATTGTCATTATTGGTCTAATTACAATCTCTCCATCTACAACTACTGGTTTTTCAACTGTCGCAGCAACTCCTAAAATTGCTGAATTTGGTTGATTTATAATAGGATTAAAACTTTGCGTTCCAAACATTCCCAAATTACTAATTGTAAATGTACTTCCACTTTGTTCAGAAGGACTCAATTTCATTGCCAACGCCTTTTTAATAATATCTTTAGACGCAACTACCAATTCACTTAATGACATTTTATCTGCACCTTTAATTACAGGCACCAAAAGTCCATCATCCATTCCAACAGCAATTGATAAATTTACATAATTATGTAATGTAATTTGTGTTCCATCTGCAGACAATTCAGAATTTACATATTTGTGTTTCATCAATGTTTTAACTACAGCAAACGAAATTAAATCTGTTACAGTTATCTTTTTACCTGTATTTTCCATAATTGTATCCATAACTTTTTTTCTCAATGAAATCAATTCTGTCATATCAACTTCATAATTTAATGTAAATGTAGGTGCTGTAAAGTAACTGTCTGACATTCTTTTCGCTATTACTTTTCTCATTGGTGACATTGGAATAACTTCAATATCAGCTTCTTCCACTTGTTCTTTTTCAGCCAATATCGCTTTTTCATGTCTTGCCAATTCTTCAGTTTCTTTCGGTTTAGCAATGATATTCAAAATATCTTCTTTCATTATCTTCCCGTTATGTCCGCTACCTTCTACTGTACTCAAATCAATATTGTATTCTTGTGCTATTTTACTAGCCAACGGAGTAATTCTCACTTTTTTCTCAAAATTAAATTCTTCCACATCTTCTTTATGAATTCTACCTTTAGCTCCACTGCCTCTAACATTTAACAAATCTATTCCCATCATTTTAGCTAAATCTCTCGCAGCAGGTGTAGCTCTCAATTTGCTATTTTTCCATCTTATTTTTCACCTTCTACTATTGTTTATTTTTTACTTTTCTAATTGCCTCAACAATTTTTTCAACACTCGGAACCATCGCTGTTTCTAAAGTATGATTATATGGCATAGGCACGTCTTCTCCAGCCAATCTCACAATTGGATGATCCAAATAATCAAATGCATCACTTTCTGAAATAATTGCTGAAATTTCCCCAATAAATCCACTTGTTTTATGAGCATCATTCACTAAAATAACTCTTCCTGTTTTCTTAACTGAATCCAAAATTATTTCTTTATCTAATGGTATCAATGTTCTAGGATCTACCACTTCCACGCTAATTCCTTCTTCAGCCACTATTTCTGCTGCCTTCAACACTCTTTCAAGCATTCTTCCGTAACTTACTATTGTAATATCCGTACCTTCTCTTTTTATTTCTCCCTTTCCTAAAGGAATAACAAATTCAGGATCTGTTGGAACTTCACCTTTCATATTATATTGCGCCTTATATTCCAAGAAAATTACTGGATTATTATCTCTAATGGCTGCTTTCAATAACCCTTTCACATCTGCAGGTGTTCCAGGTGCAACTACTTTCACTCCAGGAATATGCGTAAACCAAGCCTCCAATGATTGCGAATGTTGTGCTGCTGAACCTACTCCACTTCCTGCCGCACATCTAAATGTCACTGGTACTCTTCCTTTTCCACCAAACATATATCTAGTTTTAGCCGCCTGATTTACAATATTATCCATCATATACACGATAAAATCCATAAATGTTACGTCTACAATTGGTCTCAAACCTGTCATTGCCGCTCCAATAGCTGCTCCTGAGATTGCTGATTCTGAAATAGGCATATCCTTAATTCTCTCTTCTCCAAATTCTTCCAACATTCCTACCGAAGTACCAAAATCTCCTCCGAATATTCCAACATCTTCTCCCATAAGAAATACATTTTCATCTCTTCTCATTTCTTCTGACATTGCTGTAATTATTGCCTCTTTTACAGACATTAATTTTGTCTCCATATTTATTTTTTCCTCCCAGTTTTTTTATCTCTTCTTTTTTAAAAATTTCTAACACTATTTTTCCTAATTTAACCCTTTTTAGAATTTTTTTCAAAATTTATATTTTAAATCAATATCTTTTTACTAAATTTCCAAAAAAATTCTTTTTAGTAATAAACACTTTAATTAATCTGCAAAAATATCCTCAAATGCTGATTCAAGAGTTGGTTCTGGACTGTTTTTCGCAAAATCAACTGCTTCTTCAATTTTTTGTTTCGAATTTTCTTCCAATTTAGTTAATTCTTCCTCAGTTGCAATCCCTTCTTCAATCAATCTATTTCTAAATTTAATGTTTGGATCTTTTTGCCTTCCAAGAATCCACTTCTTCTTTCGTTCTATATTTTCCAGGATCTGAACTTGAGTGCCCAAACCATCTATATGTCACACTTTCAATTAAAACAGGACCTTTTCCTGCTCTTACATCATCCACTGCTTTTCTAAATGTTTCATAAACTGCCAAAACATCGTTTCCATCTTCAATAAAATATCCAGGAATTCCATAAGCTGCTGCTCTTTGATAAATATGCTCTACATTTGTAACTTTTCTAATATCTGTACTTATTCCATATCCATTATTAATTGAATAAAAAATAATTGGTACATTCCAAACTGATGCCAAGTTCATTGCTTCATGAAAACTTCCTTCATTTGTAGCTCCATCTCCAAAACAACACATTACGATTTTTCCAGTATTTTTAACTTTTTGAGTATAAGCTGCTCCTACTGCCATTCCGTGTCCTCCACCAACAATTCCGTTGGCTCCTAAATTTCCACTTTCTAAATCGGCAATATGCATTGAACCACCTTTACCTTTACAAGTTCCTGTAGCTTTCCCCATAATTTCAGCCATCATTCCATTCAAGTCAATCCCTTTTGCAATAACTTGCCCATGTCCTCTATGGTTAGATGTTATAAAATCATCAGGATTTAACGCCGCAATCGCTCCAACATTTGCCGCTTCCTCTCCAACTGACAAATGCGTCATTCCTGGAACCATCCCTCTTTTTACAAGTTGATTCACCTTCAAATCAAAGTTTCTAATATCTAACATTGATTCATACATACTTAATAATTTATCTTTAGATATATTTTTCCATTTTTTTCCTCCATTCTTGATATTCTAACTTTTTAAGTTTTTTTCTATAATTCTAAATATATACATATTTAGTATAAAGCTATTAATATTTTGTTATTCAAAATTCTTTATTTAATTTTATCATAATTTTATAATCATTACAATATATATTTATAACTAATTCAAATGTTAATACTAAAAAAACAATATTTTTATATTAAATTCCATTTAGAAAAAAATAGAAAAAAAGGATTATTTCTTTAAAAAAATAACTTAAATAGGCTCAATTTAAAAAAATTTGACAATAGATAATAATTTTGATAACATCTATCGGTAGAATAAAAAAATTGAGAAAGAAGGAGAGTATATGTCAAAAAAACTATAATTCCAAAAAAATTATGATCCAAAAATATGGAATCATGGAAACAGAAATTGCAATAAAAGCTGCAAAAGACTGTTTTGAGAGAGAACTTGCAAAAGCATTAGACTTAACAAGAATTTCAGCACCTATGTTTGTTAGAAAGTCTGTTGGGATTAATGATAATTTGAATGGCGTTGAACGTCCTGTGGCTTTTTGAAACGAAGGAAATGCCAGATGTAACATTGAAATTGTACATTCACTTGCAAAATGGAAAAGAATTGCATTGAAGCAATATGGTGTTGAAGAAGGAAAAGGTATTTATACAGATATGAATGCTATCAGAAGAGATGAAGATTTAGATAATATGCATTCAATTTACGTTGACCAATGGGACTGGGAAAAAGTTATTTCAAAAGAAGATAGAAATATTGACTTTTTAAAAGCAACTGTAAAAAAATATATCAAGCCTTTTTTTAAATACAGAAAAAAAGAATTGACTGAAAAAAATTTGAAAAAAATTTGAAAAATTCTTGCCAAAAGAAGTTACTTTTATTACTTCTCAAGAATTAGAAGATTTATATCCTGAATTAACTCCAAATGAAAGAGAAGACAAATTTGCAAAAGAACACAAGGCAATCTTCATTATGCAAATCGGAAAAGTGTTAAATTCTGGAAAAAGACATGATGGACGTGCCCCAGATTACGATGACTGGGAACTAAACGGAGATCTAATTATGTGGAATCCAGTTTTAGACAGATCATTAGAATTATCTTCAATAGGGAATCCGTGTTGATAAAACCGCATTAGAACGTCAATTAAAAGAATTAAACCTAGAAGAAAGAAAAAATCTTGATTTCCACAAAATGCTTTTAAACGATGAATTACCATTAACAATTGGTGGAGGAATCGGGCAATCAAGAATCTGCATGTTTTTATTACAAAAAGCCCACATTGGAGAAGTTCAAGCTTCTGTATGGACACCAGAAATCGTAAAAACATGTAAGGAAAATGGGAATCAATCTTTTATGGTACTAATATAAAAAAAACAAAAAAATAACATAATAAAAAAAGTGAAAAACTAAAAATTAATTAGTAATTCACTTTTTTTATTATTTCCTGCTATTCCTCATTAAAATTTATTATATTTATAATTTTTATGGAAAAACCTGCAGGTTATAATTTCCTGCAGATCTTGGAGGCAAAAATGGCAATTTGTCATCTATTTGTTAAAGATTATATACAAAAATTATAACCATAACAACGAAAGTAACAACATCACCATTCATCATTACCATTCACTCCCTCCATACCAAACTTGAGGTGGTGAACCTCAAAGCATTATAACATAAAAAAATACCCTAATCAATAATAGATAGAGTATTTTTTTCACCGTTTTAGTTTGATATGGATATAACCATCATTTTCACTTGGTATTATAGCATAAATTTTCTACTTTTTCAATCATACTAATTTTATTTTTTTATAAATTTATGATATATCCAATCAACTATAATGGCAATCGCATTATCTCCAGAAACATTAGCCGCTGTTCCAAAAGCTATCCTGTGTTATGTAAAGTGCGATTAAGAGTGAAGCCATTGGGCTGCTTGAGGCAATTCAACCATTCCTAAAAATGGAAGTGCAGACATTATTGCTCCTCCAGGCGCTCCAGGCGCAGCTACCATTGCTACTCCAAGTACCATTATAAACGGAAAAATTGTTGAAATTCCGTAGGACATGCTGTGCATCATAAGTACAGTAACAACACAGCTTGTAATTGTAATAATACTTCCAGCCAAAATGAATTGTGGCACATAAAGGAACTACAAATTCACGGATTTCAGGCGATGTTCCGTTTCTTTTGGCACATTCAATATTTATTGGGATTGTAGCGGCTGAAGATTGTGTCCCAAGAGCTGTAAAAATATCCAGGAATCTGATTTTTCATACAGACAAATGGATTTTTTTCCTGAAAGCCCGCCAGCAAATATGAATAAACCTGCAGTATATAAAATATGCAAAATTATTACACAAATAAATACCTTTAAAAATATTGAAAGCGTTGCAAAAATTTGTCCACTGTAAGTCATATTCATAAATGTTCCAAAAATATAGACAGGAAGCAACGGAATAATTGATGTGCTTAACAATTTTGAAATTATCTTTGAAAATTCTCGAAAAAGGTTATATGTAGTTTGCCCTTCTCCATTATTTCTAAGCCAGCTAATCGAAAGTCCCATTATGAATGCAAAAATAATCGCTGAAGTTACATCAAACATTGGTGCAACTGGAATGTCAAAATAAGCTGTCAAAAGATTCTTTTCAGGATGTTCCACCGTTGTAAACGAAGCAAAGTTAAGAATTTTTGGAAAAATACTAATTGCCATAAGATACGAAAGCGTACCTGCAACAATTGTAGAAAGATAAGCCAGTAAAGTTGTAATTCCAAGCAATTTTCCCGCTCCATGACGTAAATCTGAAATTCCAGTTACAACAAATCCAATAATCATAAATGGAATAATAAACGACAAATATTTACTAAACAACGACGAAAACGTGACAAAAATCCTTATAATCGGACTTGGCAAAACTAATCCAAGTAAAATACCAAGCACAATCGAAATAATCAAACGTGGCACAAGCCCTATTTTTTTCATAAAATTTTTTCTCTCCTTATAAATTTCTACATAGCAAAACCATTCCCGCAACCCAGCCTCAATATTATTAATTAACATATGGTAGTAACAATTACAATAATTCGTACAGATATAACAATACTGGGATTAATCATAACTTTTGTAACTTCCCCGCATTACTCATTCTTGTAGGATATTTTTCCCCTAATATCCAAAGGTTTATATTACCTTAAAAAAATATCTACACCAAAAATCTTTTTTATTTTTTTATAAATTACAATATTAAATACACTATTTTTTTATTCTTCAACTAAGTCAATAGTCCAGTTTGCCTGTTGCAATTTTGTATCAGTTTCACGAATTTCTTTAGACAATTTATCCAGCTTTTTTGCAATTCAGACACATTAACCGTACTAAAAACCTTTATTTCTGTCGTAGAATACAAATTCACCTTTTGACTTGCAATTTCAATAAATTCACGCAAAATTCCTGCTTTTTTTGTGAAAGCGTATCTTTTTTTGCAATTAACTCCACCAATGAAATTCCATCAATTTTTTTGAAAGTGTATTTGTTCTATTTATTTTTACTATTAAATCATTTAACTGCGAAATCAAATTTTTCTAATTCAGTTAATAAAAAGTTCAGGATTTTTCAGCAGGTTCTTCATTTTTCCTGAACTTTGGCATTATTATTAAGTCTTGTTTTCAGCTGTGCAATTCTCTTTTGAATATCAGCACGTAAAATAAGAGCTTCAGCAATTTTCATTTATTTATCCTCCAATTTTTTTGTTTTTACATATTTAAAGTATAATAGAAAAACAGAAAATGTAAAGAATATTTTTCTCTTCTAAAATTATTTTTTTATGAATCATATTGCTTTTTTTACAGTAAATATATGTAAAATATATTAATATTGCAATTTTATTTATCAGGTAACAAAAAAACTTGATCCTTTGCCAAAAATTGCTAAATTGCTTATTTGTAATGACTACTAATAAACTATGAAAAGGATTTAATAAATGAAAAAAATATACTATTAATTTTTATTTGTTATTTTGGCTTTTGCACTTGCATTAATTATTACAAGCCCTTTTTTTCAAAAAAACTTTAGAAACAGATTTATTAATGCCGAAAAAAAATATTAGGAATCAAAAATATTTCTAAAAAAATAATGGAAATGATAAAACAAATGAAAAAAATCAGAATTTACAATAATTGGAGTTGGAGATATAATGCTTGGCTCAAATTATCCATCTGATTTACTTCCAAAAAATGATGAAAATATTTTGAAAAATACTCAAGATGTGCTTCAAAATGCAGATATTACCGTGGGAAACCTGGAAGGAACTTTATTTGATAATGGCGGAGCTCCGAAAAGCTGTGATAATCCAAACGTATGTTATGCTTTTTCGTATGCCGTCAAAAATATGGAAAAATATTTAAAAGCAAGCCGGATTTGATTATTTGAGTGTTGCTAATAATCATAGTAATGATTTTTGGAGAAACTGGGATTAGGGAAACTATTAAAAATCTTGATAATTTAAATATAAAATATTCTGGAATTAAAGATATTGCTGAAAGTTCAATTTTAGAAAAAGATGGTAAAAAAATTTGGATTTATTTCCTTTGCTCCAAATTCAGCCACTGTAAAATTGAATGACTACAATTATGCAAGAAAACTTATTTCTGAATTAAAGTCAAAAAGTTGATATTGTAATTGTCATGTTTCACGGCGGTGCTGAAGGTGCTGGAGCAGAACATATTACTCGAAATCACGAAATTTTTTTCATGGGGAAGATCGGGGAAATGTATATGATTTGCCCATTTTGCGATAGATAATGGAGCAGATATTGTTTTTTTGGACAAGGATAGCACGTTACAAGAGCAGCCGAGCTTTTACAAAAAAATAAATTTATTTCCTACAGTGGCGGAAATTTTTGCAACTTTTGGAAAGATAAATATTTCAGGCTCTATAGGCTTGCTCCAATTTTTTTAAAATTAAAATAGACAGCAACGGGAATTTTTATCTCTGGAGATTATTCCTGTAAGACAAACTTACGGAAGTTTAGGCGCTTTCATAGACTCAGAAAAAATTAGTCATCAAAAAAATAATTTCCTTAAATAAATCTGATTTTTCCAAACGGAAATGGACTTTCTATAACTGATGATGGAAAAATGACCAAAATTGTCAATTCAAATTAAAAAAACTTTATTTTTATTTATTTATACTGACAAGGGGTTTTTACCCTTGTGAAAAAAATCTTTTATTCTTACTAAATACCATTTGAATAATGAATACGTTATAAATCTTTTTTTAATAGATTAAACCTAACATTTTCTTTCAAATAATTAAAAAAATTTCAATCTATTATTTTTTTCTTCAATCTAATAATCTCCTCTCATTTTTCATCCATTTTATTTCCTATTTTTTTCATTTTCATTCTCTAATTTTTTTCTATTCTTTTTTTCTTTTCAATTTCTTCATCTTGAATATTTCTTCTTTCCACAATTACATTATTTGTAATTTTATCATCAGGATTTTCCACAATTTCCATCCCTTCCTCAATATTCATCCCAAAAAAATCTCAATCTTTTCTCCATTATCCACCCCAACAAAAAAACTTCCTTTTCCCTAACCAAATTATTTTTTTATCAATCAAATAAATATAACTTTTTTCTGATTTTTTTAAAAAAATAATCGCTTTTTTTAGAAACAGCTAAAACATTCTCATTCTTTCTATAAATCACACAAATATCCACCTGCTCATTTAAAAAAATAGATCCTTAAAGAAATCGGCAAAAACTCAAGCACATTCATATTTACAACTTTATTAATCTTAAATAATTCCGCTTCAATAACTTTTCTTTCAGAAAATAAATCTAAATTCCCTTTATTATCTCTATTTTTGAAAACCTTCTTTTGCCTTTTATCATTTTTTTAATTTCAACTAATTCCTCAAGCGTTTTTCTCTTCCCCAGCTTTTTTTATTTTTTTCTCCTAAAAAGGCTTACTTCAGCCATATTTCCAATACCCAAATTTTTTTAATTTTTTTCATCTGTCATACTTTCACTTACTATTTTCAGATCATTCTTTTTCCTCAAAACAACTATCGGCTCATTTTTTTATTTACAATTCCACCTTTTACAGCATTAATTTTTTTACAATATATCCATCAAACGGACTTCTCACAGTTCTCTGAACTAACACAGCATTTTTTTCATTTCATCTTTTACTTCCAGCTCCAATCCATCTATTTCCCCTTTTACTTCTTGAATTTTTCTGATTCACATCCGCCCCTAATTCCTGCTGTTTTTCAAGGTTCCTCAACTGTGCATTTTTTTACGACTAGCAATACTCTTTTTTTCACTAATATCACTTTTCTGATAGTCGCTAAATTTTACTATTATATCGCCCTTTTTCACAAAAATCTCCAGCTTTAAAATAAACATTGTCAACTGATAAATTTACATCTAATCCAATTTTAGTAACATTATTTTGCAACAACAGTTCCTTTCATATCTACAAAAAGTTCAAGGTTTTTCACGTTTTTACTTTTACTGACAATATTTTTTTATTAATTTTAGGTGTGCAAAAATTTTTATCATAAAAAGAATAATAAAAAAATAAAAATTGTTGGCATTATCCAAATTAATTCATCTTTTTTTCTCAATATTTTTTTCCCCTTTTTAGTGATTTCCATCAAAATAGGAATTTTTCACTTAAATTATCTTCATAAGGAAAATATTGCTTACGTCCAAGATAAAGCTGATCTGACTTTCTTTGGATTGGCACGACAAAAAATCCCCAGTTATTTAAATCAGTGTAAACGAAAAATCTAACTGTATCATTTTGAATTGTATCAGTATCATTTTGAGAAATAATATTTACAAATTCTGGCAAGATTTCCTGTGCATCCATTTCCTCATAGTCATCCTCATTTTTGTAGATCATCTCTTTTTTAAGTTCCCCTTCAGCATTATAAACATAAATTTTTAGTTCTTCAGCCGAACTTTTCTTGTCAATTTGCCCAATCAGAATATCAGCCTTCCGTGAAGTCTGGATCATTTCAATCTTTTCCCCATCGTATTTTTCCACCCACACAGAATACGGCACAAGCGGCACTTCATTCACAATTTCCACATCTATATGCCCAAATCTCTTATAATCCAAATATTTTATAGCTCCATCCAGACAGTTCAACTTTAGCTCGTAATCATCACGATGACTAAGTTCCTTATATTCAATCATTTTCCCTGGTACAAATTCCTTTAGAACTTCCTGAAATGTACTAATTTTAGTCGATTGCCCGCTCAATTTTATAAGCGAATACTCAAAAAGCAGCCCTTCCTTGTAATAAGTGTTCAAAAATTTTCTAAGCATTCCATAAATATCGGCTTTTACAATTTTTTTCTATTTCCTTTATTGTAAAAAAATATGTCTTGGATAATCTGTTATTGTATTAAATATTTTATTTTTCATAAGTGTAAATTTTCCAGCTTTTTTTAACTGCGTTATATGAATGTCATTTCTTTTTTTCATAATTTCTAGGTGCATCAAAACGTGTTCGCAGTCTTCCATCAGATGTAAAAATTCTTTTTTAAATTTTTCAGCAGCTTCCCAAAAGCATATAAAAATTATTTCGTATTTTTTTGATATTCTTCGCTCATTTTATTTTCAAATTGTGAATATTTTTGTCGGTATTATTTTTCTCATATTTTTCATATTCCAAATTCATATTTTTCAAAAATTTTATCAACACCGCTGTCATCAATCACTTTATAAATCATATCATTATCATATTTTTATCAAATCATTAACAGAAACAACCCTATTCTCAGAATACTTTTGCCCTCCCAGCACAATCTTCAAAAACTGCATAATCCTATAAGTCAAGTCATTTCCCCAAAAATTTTCATCTCCATTTTCAAAACTTGTTCTTATATCCAGATAATATGAAATCCTGTCCTTATTAATCACATATTTACAAGCCGCTAAATCCGTCGTCCCGCCACCACAATCAATAATTAAAGCACTATATTCTTCATTTTCCTTATATCTCCCCTTCCTTATCTGTATCTCAATCGTATTATAAAAGCACAGCAATAGCTTCATCCATAGCATTTTTCACGAATAATTTCATATTCATAATTTTTTCATAAGAACTTTTTATTAAAGTTATTTTTCAACCATAAAAATTTCCTGAAACATTGTCAAAAAAACTGCTCTTTTCAATTTTTACAGGACTGGAAGCATGAATTTTTTTAAATTTACATTTAAACATATATTCTGCACGATTTACAACATATTTCAAATATGCCTTTATTATTTCCTTCCTTTTTTTACATACAAAATATTCCCAAACTCATCATTAATTTTTTTCCAGATTATTATGTTCATGCACCCACCTTTTTCAAGCTATAAAAAAATCGAGCCATTAACAATATAATCATTTTTTTCCAATTTTCTTACACATCATATCCAAACGAATACTTAATATTATTACTATCACTGCAATCCTCAACATAAACTAACGTTGGAAAAAAATCTCACGGTAATGCCTTTTCTCCATCATCAAATTTCACATAGTTTATCGCATCAATGACAACATTCCCATTCAAAATATCATTAGTCGGCAAATCCCTCACATAATTTCTATCCAGATATGCTCCCAAAGCTGTATTCACAGTCCCAAAATCAATACAAAGCGGAGTATTCGTAGTTTCCAGATTTTTTTACAACAAAAATTTTTCAATTTCAACTTTATAATAATCCATCTGATACGGATAAAGCGGATATGGCTCATCTTCCTTCCAATTATAAAATTCATGAATAAATTTTTAAGTCATTTTTCTTTAAAAAAAATAAAAACGAAAACTTATTATTTCTCAATGTCTCAACTCTAAAAAAATTCTTTTTTTACTAATCAAAAAAATATTTATTCCTGCTCTTCAAATCCTTTTCCAGCTGAAAAATTCCACAAAGATAATTATTTGCATTTATAAGAAAGACATTTGCACTGCTCACATTTTCAGGAATCTCAATCTTATAATTGTCCTCCCTCATCAAATCAAGCTCCTTATACAAAATAATTTTGTGCGGTACTCGTATTTTATTCTCATGATGAATCCTCTCCCCAAGTTTACTGTCAAAAAGCAGCTGAACATTTACAAGCCCATTTTTTTTATACTTGTCAATACAATAATTAGCCTTCACTCCCCGATATTTCATCAAAAGTGCAATAAGTTCCTCTCTCGTAGGCGTTTCTAAATGCACATCTACCAATTTTTCCTCAATCGCAATCTGATACATCTCATAATAGGATTTTCTCCGCAATTCTTCCTCATAAAACAATTTCATCTCTATATTTTTCCCCTTTATTTATTGAATTTGTAAAAATCTAAACTTTTTATATAATTCTAACAAAAAAATCTCTATGCCGATAAATTTATACATTTACATAAAATTATATACTTTTTTTATACGAACTATATTCTCATACTAAATCTAATTAAAAAAACAGAAGATATATTTTATTTATTGTAAGGGTGATAAGCCCCTTCGCTAAATAAAATTTAATAATTCTAACTTTTCAATCATTTCCCTGACACTTCCAAATCTTTTTTTCCTTTCAAATTCCAATCCTTTTTTTATTATTTTTTCCACTTCCTTAAACTTCCCAATTTTCTCAAACCCTAAAAATCACTTCTCTTGCAAATTCCAATTCTGGCTTATAAAACCTCTTAACTGCCCCACTAATTTTCTTCCCACAAAGCATAAAATACAAAAGTGCCGAAAGCGAATAAACATCAGCTCTTTCATCAATTTGAACCTTTTCTGAATAAACTTCAATCGGCGAATACCCTTCTGAAACCTCAATAAAATCAACCTTTTCCCCTTTTCTCAAACTTGATCCAAAGTCAATAATTCTAATATTCCCCTAATATCAACCAAAAATATTTGATGGCTTTTAAATCACAATGAATAATCCCCTTTTTATGGATTTTACAAACAGCCCTTGCAACTTTAAGAAATATTTTTCAAAATATAATTTATATTTATTTTTTTCATCTTGAACTTTATTTTTCCAAAAATATACTCTTTCAAAGTAATCCCAAAATATTTCATAACAATATAATTTGTTCCATTTTCACTAAAAATCCAGAATTTTAATAACACCATTTTTTTAATAAGATTATTTTGAAATTTTTCCCTATTTCCCTTAGACTTCTTTCTAAATTTCTCCAAAATACATTTTTCCTTCCAAAAACATCTCTTTAATCTCTCAAAATCTTTCCTATATTTTTTTCCGTAAAAACTTCCTTCCCATCTCTCATAACAATTTTTTTCCAGGATAACACTCCTTAATAACAACTTTTTCCCCTAAATTATTTTCAGCCAAATAAATATTAGAAAAAAATCACTCTTAGCCATATAACTCACAATCTTATATTTCCCATTCAACATCGTTCCCTTTAATAAAAAAATCCATCTCACTTTTCCCTTTTTATATTTTTCTTCAAATTATTTCCATTCCTATCACGCCCCAAAATTTTTCCAGTTCCTCTCAATTTCCTTATCAAGTTGTGAAAGTTTGTTATTTTTTTAAATTTTGATCTTTTTTTAAAAATTTTTTTATTTTTGATTTTTTTCATTTCCAGCAACTTTTTCCCATCTTTTTCTGACTTTTTCCTTCTACTCCATTTTTCACTTTTGCTTACTTTATTTTTTTAATTTTTTTCTTTTTTTCCATCATTTTCTTCAATATTTTGAACTACTTCTAAATTTCCCGCATTTTTATTTTTTCCCCTCCACACTTTTTAATTCCATCTCCTGCTTTTTCTCTCCTTCATCTCCATCTTTTTCCTCAGCACTCTCAACATTTTTCCAGCCCAATTTTATCTTTTCTCATTATTTTATTTTTTTCAATTTCCATCTTTTTCAATCAAATTATTTTTCCATCAATTTCGCATTTTTCCCCAATTTTTTTCCAGCCACCACACTTTCCAAATTTTTCCTTCTTAATTTTTCAGATTCTCCTTTTTGAATATTTTTTTCCCCACAGAAATAAATAAAAATAAAAATATTATCATTAAAAAAACATATACTTTACAGCTATTTCCCTTTTCTTATTTTTCCCTGTCAACTTCCCTTTCCAATTCTTCATCACTATCTTCCATTTCAATATTTTTCCACAAAAAAATCGATAAAAAAATGGTATAACTTTTTTAATTTCACTTCAGCAGCCTTTATTTTTCCTGCTTAAATTTTTTTCTCAATATTCTCCTTACTCTTCAAATCAACAAAAAAACTTCCTCAATCTCATTCTCATCAACATTTTTTTCCAAAATTCAGGACTTCCAGCCAGCAAATAATCATTTTTTTCCATAACTTTACTCTCTTAATTTCCTCTCACATATTTTTTCCACAATTCTATTTTTCACGATACAAAAGCAAGCTCTGTTTTTCCCCGTATTTCCCGCAATCATATCATCTTTTGTCAATAATAACAATAATTTGCGAATAAAAAAATCTTTAGAATCAAAATCCTTTTCATTATTTTTTTCAACTTTAAAAACTTACTTTTTCTCAAAAAAATTACTTTTATCTTTAGAAGATTGAATAATTTTTTCATATTTTCCGTTGAAAAAAACCACCATTTTTCCAAATATTTTTTTCAATAACCTTATGAACTCCAACCTTTGCCAAATTCTTCCTTTTTACATTCTTTTTTTATTTTTACTCTCAATACCGCTACTTCCTATTTTTCCCCTCAATTTCCACATTTTCTCGCCTCTGAATTTTTTTCCTCAAAAATTAGCAATGCACAGATTCCCCTGTTCCCATTCGGAATATATGCCGAATACGTATTTTTTTCAACAATTTGTGCATATTCCTTAAAAAAAGAAAAGTTTTTTTAATTTTATGCTTTTTATCATGTTCCCCTCCTATCCCATATTATTTTTCCATTTAAATAGTGAACCGTCATAATTTTTTTAACTAATGCTATTATTATTCAATTTTTTTAATCTTAGCCTTCTCCTAAAAAATTTTCCAGAACTGCCACCATTTCTTATTTACCTTTTTCACAGCCCTTTTCAGTTCTTTCCCTATTTTTTCCAGTTCATCTTGCTTTATTCCAACTTTTTCCAGCTTTTTCCTTTGCCTGCGTAAGCTTTTTCCATAGCATCCTTCCATTTTTTTATTTTTTTAAGATCCTCTTCTCCCTTTTTCTTCAGCAAATATCCTTCACTTTTTTCGATTTTTTTATTTAAACCTTCAATCTTAGCCACTTGATCCCCAAAATTTCCATCAGCATTTACTTCTTCCAAAATTTTCTTCGTTTCCTCATATTTTGAAATACTTTTCCTCAAATTTTTTTCGTCTAATGCCATCTGATCCGCCTGCATTTCCAGATTTGAGGCATTTTCCATTTTTCTTGATATTTCTTCCCTTTTTGCCTTTCTATCTCCATTTGTTCCTGCTGTGCCTTTATTTCTGCTTCTCTTGCCTGTAATTGCTGCTGCAACTGAATTTCCTGCTGTCTTAGCCTTTCTGAATATTCTGTTTCCTGTGATTTTAATTTTTCTGAATATTCCAGTTCCTTTTCCTTCAGTTTTTCAGCATTCTGGCTTTCAAATTTAATAAATTCCTGTGCCTGGCTTATATATTTCCCAACAGCATTTACATTATTTGTATCTTTCATTTTTTGATAAATATTTTTAGCCTGTGTCAAAATTCCTATTGCCTGTGCTGGATTATTAGCCGTAATTTGCAGCCCCTCTTGAACAAGATTATTAGCAGTTTGTAAATCAGCATTCTGCTGAGAATTAAGCTCCTGTATCTTATTGTCAATCTCTCCTACTTTCACAGTATCTCCGAGTATCTGGTACATCTGCCGTGCCTGATAATATGCCTCCCTAGAAGAATTAATGTTGCTCTGTGCCAATGAATCCCCTTTATTTTCCGCAAGCATTGCCCCATTATATGCCATTTTTTCCTTATCCGCTATTTCCTCTATCTTTTTCTCAATTTGTGAAACATAATCCGCCTTTCCATTTGCCAAATACATATCTGCAGCATTTTTTTATAACTGACTTTCGCCAAATTGTAACTTCCTTCATTAACCGCATTATCCCCAGCCATTTCTAAAGCCTTCGCTTCCTTCAGCTTCACACCCGAATTAATCCGTGAATCCAATGTTGCCAAAATTTCTTCCGTATTCAGCTCATCACGTTTATAAGTATTGTCATTCAGATTATATTTAGCCTGCTGATACTTCTCATTTGCCTCATCATAATTTCCATTGTTAAACAGATCATTTCCTTCATTAATATCTGAAAATGCCTCCTTAATCTTTTCAGTTTCTCCAATTTTTTTATTTATTTCATCAATCTTTTTTTATTCGCATCATTCCTTTTTTTCTCTGCATTTGTAAAAATCCAATCACGCCTCTGCTTTTTTTGGCTTTAATTTCTCATATTCCCCAATTTCCAATTTTAAATTATCAATTGAATTATTAAAATTCTTTTTCAAAATTTCCTCATCCGCCAGCTTTTTCATACTGTGTCGCCGCCTGTAAAATCCCATTTCGCCTTTTCACATTCCAAATTACAATAAATAAAATAATCACAACAACAATCATTATTATCAAAATTATTTTTTTTATCAATTTGCTTCTATCCTTTTCCATCGGCTCTGGACTTGCCACCGCCTGCACTTCCACCTGTGCAATCGTATAATTTTCAATATTGTCCCTAAGCGAAGCGAGTATTCTCTTTTCCAATGAATTCAGCCATTGCTTTTTATCCTCAAATCTAGACAAATCATTTTCCATATCATGTTCATCAATATTTTCCCAAAATCCCACGGTTGTCAAGCAAAAAATATCTTTTTCCATAAGCTCTACAGGGCTTTTTATAATATTCGGCTTAATTTTTCCAAAATCCCCAATTGCCTGCAGTAAATCATTTCTCTGCCTATGAAATTTCATATCCGATACATTTAACGCTTCTTCATCCACCAAAAGCTGCGCTATCGTATCATCTTTACTTTGAGAAACAATATATCCGCCTCTAATATGATAAAATCTAGTATTTCCAACATTTCCATATAAAATTGAATTATAATTGCTTATAACGATTAAAAGAGAAGTGTGCATAAGAGAATATTTTTTAGCTTCTTCCTGTTTTTCCTTAACCTTCAAATTGGCATAATCCATCATTTCCTTAATAACGTCATAATTAAATCGTGGACGTAGCATAAAATATTCAATTACAGATTCTACAGCAATCCTTGCCGCAACTTTTGCCCCATCTTCCTCATCAAATCCATCAGCTACAGCCCAAATCGCATAATTATCCAGCAAAAATATATCCAAAATAATCACTATTTTTCAGCCTTCGTTCCAGCCTCGCTCAAAAAAATTCCGTAATAAATTTTTGCCTCATCCTTCCTCATTTTTCCACTTCTCCCCTTAATTTCATTAACTTATAAATTTTCTTCATAATCTTCAATTTTTACTTCCAAATCCCCATTTTTACTATTTCTATTCACAAAATTCATATTTCCAGCTGTTTTTTCATCAGCCAAATTCTCATATCTTTTTCTCAAATTTTCATCCCTGGCTTTTTCCTTCTCCCAATCAAAATAATCTCCACACAAATTTACAAATACAAATTTGCTCTCCCCCATTTCCACAACCGAATAAGCCCTCAATTCCACCGTATTATAAACAGCTTCTCCATTTAAATAAATCAATCCATTGGAATCTCCAGGAGTTAGCATAAATTTCCGCTGCTTCGGATTATAACTTATCGAACAATGATTTTTCCTTGAAATCATAGTATCCCCTGAAATCTGGATGTCCATATTTTCCCCACGTCCAATAAAGTTCCGTTCACTCACAATTCTATAATCCTTCCCCTTGTCATGCCCTTCAATACACGTAAGCCATCCCACAACAGGATCCACCGTGCTGTCCTTTGACCAGTAGGCAGTAGTTCTATCCTCATCTTCCATTTGTTCAACTAAATTAATTTTATCATCTTGAACTTCTGTTTCCAATCCTTCCGATTTACAGTAGGGACACGAACTATATCTGGAAACATCGTATATATGCCCATTTTTACATCTATCTAATTTCATTTTAAAATAATCCTCCATTTTTTATCTTATCTATTTATGAAAACCTGCAATGCTAAACTTCATGAAAAAACATAAATTTTATTCTTACTCTCTAATAAAAATTTTAATCCCTGGCTTTTTGAAATTTCCACTTTTATTATTGCCTTTTTTTATTTTAATAATATTTTTTTGTAGTTGCCAAGTAAATTATATCGCCCTGACTCCACTTTTTACAGGTATATATAATTTTATTTTCCGCTTATCCAGATTTCTTTCAATTCCGCTCCCATTTTGCGAACCCAAATCCTCATAATACCAAATCCCATTGACTCGATTTAAAATTCCATGAGCCCTGCTAACTAAATTAGAATAAATTCCATCACTTACATCAATATCAACCCCTATTTCTAGGTGTCTGTTTCCCAATCAAAAGAGAAGTCGCTCTTCCAACTTTCCAAATTTTTCATATCATAATCTTTCAGAATCCTTCAAAAATATATGCTCAATCTGACTTTTCTCCAAATCCTCTATTTCCTTCACTTTTTTTCCAAAAAAACATTATGTTCCCTTTCCCTGTCATTTTTTTATATTTCTAATTTCCTCTTGAACTTCCACCTTTTCAAAAATCTTTCTACAATAAGCAAATAAAGTGTAACTCAATATAAATAAAAAAATCGAAAAAAATAAAGACTTTTTGCAGAATATCCTGAAAAATGTACAAAAATAAACGTAAATATCAAAACCATCATTATCAAAATATTTTTTTCACGTTAAAAAAATTTATAACTTTTCTGATTTCTAGCATTTAACTTTTCGTTTTTCATATTTTTTTAATCCCTCTGTCAACTCCCAAACTGCTTCTTTCACTTCTACTTTTTCCACTTTCCCTCATTCGTGCAATACTTCTAAGCCTTTTCCAGCCGATAAATACTGCCTCGTCCAAACGGCCGTCTAAAAAAATACTTCTAAAATTTGACAAAAATCTTCTAATTCCCCATAACATTTCCTTTTTTTCCTTCCCTCAATTTATCTTTTTATAGTAAAACTGCCTTTAAAACTGAACTCAAAAAAACTATGACTATTTTTACTTAAAAACATAAATTTATATAATTTTTTTAATAATATTAAACTCAAAATTTCTTATAAAAATTTATAAAAGTTACCCCAAATTATCATTATCTTTACATCAAAAAAACTGATCAAATCTACTTTTTAATATTCTCTTTTTCCGACCTTGCCCTTTTTCTCCCTTTTTTTATCCATCCTAAAACTATTTTTCAAACATCCCTCTCATTTCCTTAGCACTTTTTAAAAATCCCTTCCGAAAAGTAAAATCATTTTGAGAAAAATCCATCCTTGACATTTTTCCTTTCTATTCTTATTTCTTTTTTTGACTCTGAACATTTTTTTCTTTTTACAGTCATACTCCTCCCTTTTCTTTTCATCCCCAAGAACCTCATAAGCCTCAGTTACCTCCCGAAATTTTTTTAGTAGCATTTTCATCCCCCGAATTCCTGTCTGGATGATATTTCATCGCCAATTTCCTATATTTTTTTCTTTATTTCTGAAACATCAGCATTTTTCAGACACACCTAGCACTTCATAATAATTCATTTTTTTCTTCCTTTTTTTATTAATTAATATTTAATATTAATTAAATAATACTATATTTTTATATTTTTTTGTCAATATTTTTTTAATTTAATTTTTAAAATAAATAATTTGAAATTTCATAAAAAAAGTCATAAATTTTACATATTTTTTTGTCAAAATTAAATGATATTATATATTTGTTCAAGAAGAGATATGAACAAAATAGATAAATCTGAATGGAGATAGTTAATATGAATATGAAAAATACTTTTTTAAAAAAATGGTTTGCAATTTTGGGAATTACAGGAATATCAATCGTATCTTTCGCTATGCCGCCCAAGCCCAAAAATCCAAAGCAAAAAAAGCGATGATCGTTCAATCAAAAAGAAAAAAACTAATAAAAATACTAGAAAAAGAAACGAACTGTAAATTTTTCAAGAAAAAAAGAAATAATAAAAAGACTATGGTAAAAAGACATGGTAAATAATTAATAATAAATCTATTCCTTGATTTTTAACAATATCTAGTAAGAAGTCTCCCTCTTCTACAAGAGGAGATGAATTACAGAACATAACGAAATAATAATTATTATATGGTATAATACTCGTACATCAGGGCAGGGATTGTCCAAAGAGCTTGGTAAATATATTTGGCTAACAGAAGCAGATACTTCCCAAGAAGCTCACACTTCTAAAAGTGGGAGTAGTTCACATGATAAGATTAGAAAGATTTTTTTAGCAAAAAAATATGTACCCAAAAAAACTTAATTTTTAAAGTAAAAAAAGTTTAAAGGTACATTTTTTTATATCATATTTATTTGTAAAACCAAAAGGACTAACATTTTTTGCAAAACTATTTTTTATTTTTGAATCTTTTGCAGAACTATTTTTTTATAGCCTCGCTAATATCCTTTAATTGAGCCAATTCACTATCTTTTTATCCATTTGGAAATATCAGTATTTGTATATCCTAAAAGATTCCAAGGCTAATTTTAGATCTTCCTTCATTAGTGAAATTTTTAGGATCAAAAGGATTCTGAAGTTATCAGTTTTTCCGTTCGATAGATTGCTAGTTTCTTCAATCATTTCCGATATATCTATTTTTTTCACTTTATCCTTCAGATCCAGTATTATTTTTTTGAGCCTTTTTTTATTCCAAGTCCTGGAACTCTTGTAAAAAAATTTTTAGACTCATCTTCTGTAACAATTTCAATAATTTCCCTCATATTAAAAGTCGATAATATCGCAATTGCAAGTTTTGGCTCTACTCCGCTTATGCTTATCAAAGCCTTAAACAGTTCCCTTTCATTTTGTGTTTTAAACCCATAAAGCGAAATATCATCTTCCTTCACATTCGTAAAAAAATATAATTTTTTTCATCATTCCCAATATTTCCTATTTTTTTCAAATGTTTTCAACGATATATGAATTTTTATATGCCAATCCATTTTATTTCTAATGCAACATAATCTATTTTTTTATTGCTAATTTTTCCTGAAATATATTCAAACATTTTACACCTTTTCTCCATTTTTTTATATTCTCTATTTAATAAAAAAATAAGACTCGTTTATTTATTCTAACTTCTCGATAAATAACATCTATAATTTTTACCAATTCAACTTTTTGGAATATCTTCCTCCAAAAACATAATTCCAATTTCCTTAAATTTTTTTCCTGCCCATCTGTCACATAATATTTTACTTCTTCATCTTTTTTTCGCATCATTTTTTTAAAAAAATTCATTCTGCTCCAAAATTTCCTTCAAATCTAAAAGCTGTTTCTTTTTGCTGGATCTACAATTTTTATATCTGGATAAAATTTTACTTATGGCATCTTTTAACAAAGGATAATGAGTACATCCCAATATCAAAGTATCTACTTTCCCCTTAAAATCATCAAGATACGTTTTTATTATTTGATTTACCAGCTTACCGCTTAAAATCCCCTCTTCCACCGCCGGAACAAAAAGTGGGCAAGCCTTTTGAAGAACCTTCACTTTTTTATTAAAAAGTTTTATTTCCTCTTCATATTTTCCAGACTGTATAGTCGCCTTCGTTCCAATTACACCAATTTTACCATTTTTTGTCGCTTCTATCGCCGTTCTCGCCCCAGCTTCAATTACTCCAATAATCGGAATTTTAAAAGTTTCCTTCAATTCCTTTAATGCAAGTGCAGTGGCTGTATTACAAGCTACTACAATAGCACTCACATTTTTTTCCAGCAAAAATTCAACGATTTCCTTTGAATATCTTATAATCAGTTCTTTTGTCTTTTCACCATACGGAACTCTTGCCGTATCTCCAAGATAATATATTTTTTTCATCTGGCAAAACTTTTTCTAATTTCCTTTAATACAGTAAGCCCTCCAATTCCCTGAATCAAATACTCCAATAGACATTTTTCCTTTCCGTTATTCATTTATTTTTAATAAAATAAAATTGAGCCGTTATAAAAACAGCTCTTTTTATTATTTCATAATTAACTCTCCACTATAAGTCAGCGTTCCATCAGTTGCAATATAAGTTCCTACAATTTTACCCCTACTATTTTTTTATTCACTCCTGAATTTAAGTTTACTGTATAAGTCAAATTTGGTCGTTGAGTTGCAGTTATTTCCACATCTTTTGTAGGATATAAATTATATTTATTTTTACCTATTTTTGCTACTGCTACTATATCATTTCTACTTATAATTTTTTTATTTTTCTTTGCTGAATTATTATTATTTTTTTACCAAAAATTGTATTAAAAAAATTGCTCTATTTTTGCTTTCTTTTTGAGTATTGTTATTTTTCAACATTATTACTGGCTTCATTATCATTATAGTTATTATTGGTATTATTATTTTTGATTATTATTATCATTATAATTGTGTTTATTCTTATTATTATTTTTTTGTTATTATCGCTGCTTACATAAGCATAACTGTTTCCACTATTTTTTTCTTTGCATAGCCATTTATATAATAATCATCTATTTCCCTTGCCCCAATTGCATTTCTATCCTTCGCATGATTTGAACCTAAAATGACAGCTATCATTCTATCATCGCCCCTATTTGCCGTCAATACAATATTTGAACCTGCAGCATCATGATAACCTGTCTTTAATCCATCTACTCCTTGCACATTTCCCAAAAGAGTATTTGTAGAGGTCACTTTTGTATTCCCATTGTCAATATAATCTACTTTATTTTTTGAAAAATTTAAATAATCGCTATAATCTTTTAACGTTATTTGAGCTAATTTATACAAATCACGCGCATTTCCCTGATCCATGCAAGAACCTGTATAACTAGGCGGCAATCCGTTTGGAGAACAATATCTAAGCGAATCTAAGCCATAACTTCTTGCCTTTTCATTCATTGAACGTACAAAACTCAGCACATCTCCTCCCACATATTCAGCAAGTGCATAAGCAGCATTATTTGATGACTTTATAATTGTAGCCTTTAACAAATCCCTTACTGTATACTGTTTTCCAGCAGTCAATTTTACCCCATAAGGAACTGAAGCCGCTTTTGATGAAACTGTTACCTTATCATCGTATGAAATTTGCCCTGATTTTTATTTTTATCTAATGTCAATATTGATGTCATAATTTTTTTGTAACTGATGCCAAAGGTCGAACTGCCAAACTGTTGTCTTCCTTTATAATATTTCCATTTACATCTCCAATTAACAATGCCTTGTAATCATAATAATTCTCGCCATCAGCAAATGAAAACGCTCGACATAGCCAAAAAAATGCCATAGACAACACCATTTTTTTACTTTTTAATGCCAATTTTTTTACTTTTTTTCTCATTTCCTTTTCTTTCCTCTTTTCATATCTGATAATTTTTCTAAAGAACATTATATCATAATTTTTTTATAACATCAAACTTATTTTTTTCAATTTATTTTTGCCATTAAAACATACTCAGCAAAACTAATAACAGCTAAGTAAAAATTAGGATTGTACTAAACTCATTTAAAAATAGAAGTTCTATTTTTGTATGTTCTTTATTCTTTTCAAGGAAATTTATAGATAGTTCACTACTTAAATAGGAAACAGTATAAAAAGAAAAATCGGGAAAAAAATCCCGACTTAAAAAAATACATTATTTTTTTATTTATTTTTAAAATTCTGATAAATAAACAAGGAAAAAAATATTGTGAATCCTGCTAAATATACAATTCCCGCAACTGACAAAAAAACCATAGCCAGACAGGCAATTTACTGTTATCTTTAACAAGTGAGAAATTAAGGTAAGAATAAACGGGAGCTGAAACAAATGAAAATATCATTGCAAAATTCATCATTGCAGCCACATTTCCAGCAAAGAAAAATACTATAATCATTGCTAAAATTACAGTTACGATCATCCAAGTATTGAAATGTGCAGTTGTTATTTCCTTTTGCTTACGAGATCAAACGTAAAGTTTCAGCATTTGCACGTGAATAACCATCCACAACTGTAATTGTCGTACCAAAAATACACATAAATGCGATAAATGCAATAAGAAGTCCAGACCAGTTTCCAATTACACTTGAGTACATTTTTATAAATTGAGTAATATAAGCTGCACTTGCTCCTTTAATCGCAGTTCCTGTACCATACTGAATCAATGCTCCAAGCGCTAAAAACACAAAGGCTAATATTGTTGTAACAAAATAACCTACATTAAAGTCAAGCATCGCAATTTTACGTGGCACTTTCATTTCATGCTGCTTTTCAACAGTCCACATCGAATTAATTGCTGAAATCTCAATCGGTGCAGGCATCCATCCCATCAATGATATGATAAATGGCAATGCCTTTAATTTCCATGGAGATGGAGCTACAAAATTCGGTGCCATAGGGTGATGCTTAAATAATGCTATAATAACAGCAACAACTGTCGCTATTGTCAATGAAACAACAATAAATTTCGATGAACTGTCTAAAAGTTTATAACCTCCAAATATCATCATTGCAAGCGATCCCACAAGAACAATTGTAGTAAGCATATTAATCATTGAAGCCATCGCTGCAGGTGTAAGACTAGGTAAAATTGTCAATTTCAAGATATTTGCCAAAATTGCCGCTGTCAAAATACCTACTGCTGCAATATTAATAATTGCTGAAAATATATTCATAATGAAAAATACCCATAAATAAATCTTTCCTTTTTCCTCATAACCTTCAATTAACGATTTCTTTCTTTCTAAAGTATATTGAGTTCCAAAACGGAAAAACGGATATTTAAAAATATTTACTAAAATTACAATAATTGCCAGTTGCCATCCGTATAATGCACCCGCTTGCGTAGATGCCACAATATGAGATCCCCCAATAGCCGCCGAAGCCATAAGAATACCAGGCTCAAAGGCTTTTAAACTTGCTATACCATCCTGCTTTCGTCTTTGCTATATTTGTCATAAAATATACCTTCCTTTTCTATTATTTGTTTCAAAAACTACAGTAAATTCCTCCAAAATTATAATCCTCAAACTTTAAATTTACATAATTCTCATTAATTCAGCTAATCTCACTTACAGAAATCGTAGACTTTCCTGTTAAATTATGTAAAAATTTTTCTAAATTTTTCCCAAGTTTAAGTATATTTTGATTACCAAATTTTTTTGAAATTATATAGGTATTATAGCACTTTGTCTTAAATATTCAAAAATTTTTTGGCTAATTTTTAATATATTTTTAGATTTATTTCTATTTTTTTAAAGTAATTTTATCCTAATTTAAATACTTCATCTTCAAAATGACGTATCATTTCTCCTTTAAAAAAATTTTTCTCATTTCCTGCTCCATCATATCTACAAACAGATATTCACTTTCAAAATGCCCAATATCAACTAAAAATATGCCCTTCCTCCAAAGCATCCAGAGCCTCGTGGTATCTCAAATCCCCAGTTAAAAAAATACATCTATCTTATTTGCCACTTCGTACATAAACGAACTTCCGCCACCTGTAACAAGCCCAATCTTTCTCACATAAGAATTTTTATTCCCAACATATCTCACATAGCTTATCCCAAGCAGATCCTTTATTCTTTCTATTAAATCCCCAAGTTTCATTTTTTTCATTTAATATTTTTAATTCTGGCAAGTCCGCCATGAACATGTTCCATTTTATTCTTTATCGGATTATAATCTTCAAATTCATGTTCATTAAAAAAATTATTTTTTTCACTATCCAAATTCAATTTATCCATTATAAAATCATTTAGCCCATTTATTGCAAAATCTGAATTTGTATGAATTGAATAAACTGCTATTTTATTTTCTATCAGTTTTAAAATTTTTCTCCCATGCACAGTTTCATTTGTAATTTTCTTCAATCCTGAAAAAGATAACTGGATGATGTGAAATTATCAAATCCACATTGTTATCCACAGCCTTTTTGCACAGCCTTTTTCCGTCACATCCAAGCAAAATAGGACTTTATTTATTTCTCTAGTGTTATCCCCCACAAGAAGCCCAACATTATCCCATTCTTCCGCTATTTTTCGGACTGAAAATTGTCTGCAGTTCTCCCATTATTTGCCATAATTTCATAATTTTTTTATTTCCTTTCATAGTTTTTTTCTATTTTTATAATTTTCCTATCTTCTCAACCTTTTTACATCAAGTATTTTTCATTTTATACTCAGATCCATTCAAAAATTAAACTATTAAAAAAATCATATAAACTTAAAAACAATCATAGTTTTTTTGAATTCAATTTCAAATAAACTTTTGCTATATTTTTCACAAGCAAACAAATCTCCTTGTTTCAGAATCCCAATTTCTAAAAAAATTCTATTAATTTACCGTATAATTTGCCTCTTCGCTATTTTTCCACAAAATCATTTCTCATCATATCAATGGAAAGTTTATTAAGTGCCTTTTTCCTTTAAGATTTTTCACATTATGTTTTGCAATATTCAATGACCTCGCAATTTCCTTTTTCTGTATAAACTTTATCATCAAGTCCGTAAGTCATGACTAAAATTTGCTCATCCAAATAATTTAATTTTTTTCGGAATATTTTTCTAAAATATACATTTTGTGTAATTTTATCAGCTTTTTTTCAAATACTTGCGTATTTTTCCATCAATTCTTCAGGCTCAACTTCATCAAACAGCATTTCCAGCTGCTCAATATATTCTGTTGAGACATTCATCTGCCAGCTTATTTCTTCCATTGAAAGTCCCATGCTTTTATCAACTTTTACCTTCAAATACAAAAATATACGATAATTCTGAAGATTTAATATCTTTTAATAAATTCTTCTGAAATTCCAAAATATATTTTACAGCAAAATTTTTTTATAAAAAAATTCAGGCTCCTTTGTAATTTCCATAATTTGATTATAGTAATTCAGCCCTGACATAATTCCTAGCGTAGCCTCCTGAACCGTATCTAAAAAAATGAAAATCCATATTTTTGAATAAAGCAGACTTTTCCTTTACAGCGATTTTTCAAATACTTGTCAATTAATTCCTCATTTTCCCTTTCACTCTCGCTCTTTTTCTCAAATTCCTCATATTTTTTTCCTTTATATTTTTCCAAATATGACTTTATAATGTCTTTTTCCGCAACAAAAACATTTTTCATCCTCCAGCACAATAAAATCACTTCCATCAGTCAATTTCTAACTTCAGGAACATTTTTCCAGATGAATAAATTTTAGAAACTCAAAAAAACTCATCATCACTCATTGTGTAATTTTCAATGATTTTTCTCGAAACTAAAACTTCCCTTCTTTCTAATATCTTCAAAAAAATTTTTTTAACATTCATTTCTCCCCTTATTTGTTATTTTATTTATGACATACAGCTCCAGAAATTACATTTATTTAACCCATTTAAATATTTTTTTATGCTAAATATATCTAAAAGGAGCTAAATAATAACTTTAGCTCCTATAATCTTCCAATTTTTTTCTTCTGCTCGGATGTCTTAATTTTTCTTAATGCCTTTTACCTCAATCTGTCTGATACGTTCTCTCGTTACATTAAAGATTTTTTTCCAACTTCCTCCAAAGTCTTTTTGAGAACCATCATCCAGCCCATATCTATATCTAAGTACCATCTCTTCACGATCATTCAATGTTTTCAGCACCTCATCAAGCTGTTCCTTTAAAAGGACTCTAGTTGTCGCATCATAAGGATTTGCAAATTTGTCATCTTCCACAAAATCCCCAAGTTCACTATCCTCTTCACTTCCAACTGGAGTTTCCAGCGAGATTGGATCTTGATTCATTTCAAGAATACTTTTTTTACCTTTTCTACAGGCAGCTCAAGTTTTTTTAGCCAGTTCTTCTGCAGTTGGTTCCTTTCCAGTTTCCTGAAGAATTATTCTGCTTTCCTTTTTAATTTTATTAATCGTTTCAATCATATGGACAGGTATTCTTATTGTTCTTCCCTGATCTGCAATCGCACGTGTTATAGCCTGTCTAATCCACCAAGTTGCATAAGTTGAAAATTTGAACCCTTTTTCATATTCAAATTTTTCCACAGCCTTCATAAGCCCCATATTCCCTTCCTGAATTAAATCCAACATTTTTCAGTCCACGATTAGTATGTTTTTTTGCAATGCTGACAACAAGTCTTAAATTTGATTCAATTAATTTCTGCTTGGCTTCCTCTTCTCCATTTAAAACTCTTTGAGCATAATCAATTTCCTCTTCATAGCTAAGTAACGGAATTTGCCCAATTTCCCTTAAATACATTTTTTTATTGGCTCATCCACATCCATACTTTCAGCCATTTTTCAATAGATCTGTCTGCAATAATTTATCCACTTCCGAATCGTCGATTTCACTCTCTACAAATTCATCATGTGAATCCTCAAAATCTGATAATTCCATTTTTCTCAATATCTTCCAGAGATTCAGGAACTTTTTAATAAATCTTCCTTTTCCTTTATAGTATCTACGATTTGAACACCATCATCAGTCAGCTTTTTTTATTAACTGATCAATTTTTTTCAGTTGAAAAATCCAATAGACAAAAACAGAATTTATTTCTTCGTAACTTACAACTTTTTGCTCTCGTGCCTGTTTTTATAAAAATTTGCGAGACTATTTTTTTAAATTTTGTTTTTTTATCAGACATAACCCAGTCTCCTTATCAATATAAATTCATCATATAATTTCTTTATTTCCTCAATTTTATTAACATTTTTCATTTTTTTAACAACAATTTTTTTAATTCAATTTTTATTTTATTATTTTTCTTCTTCTGATTTTTTTACTTTTCCTCTCTTATTTCCCGCTCAAACCATCCAGAATAGACTTCCATAAAATATCTATCTTTAAAGTAACTGTCCTTATACTTAATATCTTTATCTGCCCGTAATTTTAACTGTGTTACAGCTTCCCTGCTTTCTTCACTAATATCATTTTTTTATCAAGCTGTACTATATCAAAGTTTACAAGTTTCAGCCTTTTTAATCAGCTCATTAAACAAAGAATGGCTAAATTCCTTATTTAACAATTCTTCGCATCTTTTCCTTTCAGAATCGTAAAATTCCAGAATGTACATAAGCGTCTGTTCTTCCAATGCAATATTCAAGTCTTCCTTTAACTTTTTATACTGGACTTTCTGGTTTCCACGATCTTTTCTTTTTTTTCTTTTTGAAGTTTCAACTGATATATTTTTTAGCGATTCTTCCAATACAAAGTCATTAATTCCAAAATTAACTGACAATCGCTGTAAATATAAATTTTTACTAAGATTATTCGTGATATTTGAAAAAAATGGCTTTAACCTTTCAATAAACTTTTTCTCGCCATTTATATTATTCAGATCCAAATCCTTTGAAGCTTCTCTTGTCAAAAAGTCAAAAATTTCTTCTGATTTTTTTACAACTTCTATAAAAGCCTTTTTCCCATTTTTTCTCAAAAACTCATCAGGATCCTTCTCACTTCCATCCATAACCAGACATTTTACATCAAAATCATATTTTTTCAAAATATATCCAGCTTTTACAATCGCATTTTTCCCCGCTTCATCATTATCATACGAAATCAGCACCTTATCTGTATATCTCTTCAAAAGTTCCGCCTGCTCTTCGGTAAATGCCGTTCCAAGACTTGCTACTGCATTTTCAAACCCATGTTTCTGGGCTGTCAGCACGTCAAGATAACCTTCCATCAGCATTGCAAAACCTTTTTTTCTAATATTTTCCCCTCGGTACTTTATTCCAAAAAGTTCATTTCCTTTTTTAAAAATAGGCGAATCTGGAGAATTTAGATATTTAGGCAAATTAGTATTTTTCTCAATTATACGACCTCCAAATCCAACAATTTGGGCATCTGCATTGTAAATCGGAAAAATTACCCTATTTCTGAAACTGTCATAGATTTCTCCATTTTCATTTCTTTTGGCAAGTCCCAGTTCCATTATTTTTTCTTCTGGAAAATCCTTTTCTAATAAATATTGAAATAAGTCATCTCGTGAACTCGAAGCAAATCCAATTCCAAACTTTTTTATTTCCTCCAGCGAAAAATCCCTCTCCTTCATATATTCCAATGCTTCATCATACTTCTCAATATTTTTCCCTGAAAAAAATATCTGAGCTTCCTTCATTATTTCAAAATATTCCCTGTTTACAGCCTTTTTTTCTTCTCAGTTTCCCGATTAACTGCCTCATATCCCCTATTTTTTCTAAGCGGAATATTATACTTTTGTGACAATTCCTCCACCGCTTGAATAAATCCAATGTCATTAATTTTTCATATAAAACGAAATTACATTTCCACCAATTTGAGTACTAAAATCTTTAAAAAAATATTTTTTTACTGGACTGACTGTGAAGGAAGAGTCTTTTCCTCCTTAAACGGAGATAACCCTTTATAATCTGAACCTGCCTTTTTTTCAAATTAACATATTCACCAATCACTTGAACGATGTCCAGATTGTCAATTAACTTTTGTATTTCTTTTTTTACTGTAAAACATTATATTCTATTCCTCCGCAAAAACAGTCACTAAAAAAATACCTACACTATTAGTATAGTGTATTTTTTTAAATAGTCAATACTTTCCAAATAAATTTTTTTAATTTTTCTTCGTTTTCTTCATTCTTTTTCTCTAATAACTACTACTTCATCTTCCATAATGTCCTTAAAAACTTCATCCATTATTTCTGATTTTTGGTTTTCCTTTAGCAAATTCTTTTTTTGCAATTTTTTTCCTGAAATAATTGCAAGTTCGTATTTATTAGGTACTTTAGTCAATAATTCATCTATTGTTATTTTTTTCCTTTTTCATAATTTCTCCTATTATTTTTAGAATTTATATTAACTTTACAAATTAATAATATTTATTAATTCCCTGCAAGATTCTTCAATATCATTATTTATTATTGTATAATCGTATTTTTTTCATACTCCAGCTCTTTCAATGCATTTTTTTCAAACGTGTCTGAATAACTTCCTCTGTGTCAGTATTTCTATTGCGAAGCCTTTTTTTCAAGTGTTTCCATATCCTTTGTACGAAAAAAACACCAAAACAGCATCTTTTTTTCTTTTCCTTCGCAATTAATGCACCTTGAACATCAATTTCCAAAATTACATTTAATCCTTTATTCAAGTTGCTTTCCACAACTTCCTTTAATGTTCCATAATAATTGCCGTGAACATTTGCATATTCATAAAATTCATCATTTTTTATTTTTTGTTCAAAAGTTTCCTTAGTTAAGAAGAAGTAATCTTTTCCATCGATTTCTCCATTTCTTGGCTTGCGAGTTGTAGCTGATATTGATAATGGGATATTTAATCTATCTTTTTACTAATTTTTGTGACTGTTGATTTTTCCTGAGCCTGAAGGCCCTGAAACGATAAATAGTTTTCCTTTCATTAAGAAACCACCTTTATTTTTAAGTGAATAAGGGGAAATTCAGATTTCTGAACCTCCCACGACTAAAGTTGCGAGTGTTCTTGCACTATTTCATAAATTCCCCTATTCATCCAATTTATTTTTCCTATTTTTCTAATTCTTAAACTATTTTTCCATTTAATAGCAGATTTTTTTAACAATAGTCAATAAACTCTTACTAACCTCTACTTTATAATGGAATTTAGTATTAAGCATTTTTTCATTTTCAAATAAGCAACTGACAAATTATTTTTAATTTACAAAAGATTTTTGCCAGTCAGCTAATTTAATTCTTATTAAACTTCTGTTTCTTCTGAATTTTCCACAGTTTCTACTGATTTATCCGATAAATCTGAAACTGTTTCAATTTCTTCATTTATTCCATCCGCATCAGTTTCTGCCTCTGTTTCAATTTCTTCGGCAATGTCACTTTTCAAAGTTGCATCCAGATATTTGTAATCTTTGAAACCAGTACCTCCTGGTATTTTTCTTACCAATAATTACATTTTCCTTAAGCCCTTCAAGTCTGTCTGTTTTTCCTTCAACTGCAGCATTTGCAAGAACTTTTGTTGTTTCTTGGAATGATGACGCAGAAATGAAACTTTCTGTGTTTACTGCCGCTTTTGTAATACCTTGTATTACAGGTTCGTAAGTTGCAGGACGTTTTCCATTTGCAATAAGTTTTTTTCATTTTCACGTTCCACAATTTTTCTTATCAATTAATTCATCTTCAAGGAATAGTGAATCTCCAGCTTCCTTAATCTTAATTTTTTGGAACATTTGTTTTACGATTATTTCAATATGCTTGTCATTAACCGCAACTCCTTGTTCACGATAAACTTGCTGTACTGATTCCAAGATAAATTGCTGTGCTTCCACAAGCCCTTTAATTTTCAAAATATCGTGAGGCGAAACTGGTTATCTGTAATTTTAGCACCTTTTTTTCAATCAGCATTTCATTAGTTACAACCAGATGTTTCCCCCACAGGAACTGTATATTCTTGAATTAATTCCCCAGTTTCAGGATCTTCAATCAATATTAATCTCATACCCTTTTTCTTCTTATCCGAGAATACAACACGCCCTGCAAATTCTGACAAGATAGCTTTTCCTTTAGGATTTCTTGCTTCAAACAATTCTTGCACACGAGGAAGACCTCCAGTGATATCTTTATTTCCTTCTCCTGTTTTCAAGATTTTTTTGTAATAGTTTGACCTTTTTTTAACATGATCTCCTTCATTTACCATTAAATATGCTCCATAAGGAACTGCATATTCCACTCTTCTGTCATCTTTTTGTGTAAATTATGATTCTAGGGTTTACATCGCTGCTTTCCACAGGTTTTATAGCTACTTTTTCAGTAACTCCATATTTTTACGTCAATGTTCTCTCTTACATAAATATCTCTAAATTCTACTTTACCTTCTTCAGATGTAATAATTGGCGTTTGATAAGGATCAAATTCAACTAGGATTTGTCCTTTTTTTAACTTCATCTCCATCTTTTTACATGTAAAATTGAACCAGATTGAATTTCATATCTATGTTTTTCCTATTATTAAACGTCCATTTTTGAGAAACAACGATTTCTTTTTCCTTCTTTATCTAAAAAGTGTAGAAATACCTCTAAACTTAACTTTTTCCAGCAATATCCGACTTATAATCAGATTGAACTGAAGCTGCTGTGGCAACTCCTCCAGTATGGAAAGTACGCATTGTAAGCTGTGTACCAGGTTCTCCAATTGATTGAGCCGCAATAACTCCAACTGCTTCCCCTTTCAAGATTTCCTTATGGTTAGAAAGATCCAATCCATAACATTTCTTACAAACTCCCTTTTTCCAATTTACAAGTCAAAGGCGTTCTAATTTCCACTTCACGAATATCTAATTCTTCAATCTTTTTAATCAATTCATCATCAATCAAAAGTATTTCTAGTCGCAATAACTTCTCCATTATGAACTAAATCTGTCGCCAAAATTTCTTCCATAAATTCTTTCACTTAATTTTTTCGATAACTTCCCCAGCATCCATCAAGTCCGTTACGACAATTCCATGTTCACATCCGCAGTCATCATGATTTACAATAACTTCGTGCGAAATATCAACAAGCCTTCTTGTCAAATATCCTGAATCCGCCGTTCTTAGTGCTGTATCGGCAAGCCCTTTTTCTCGCTCCATGTGATGACATAAAAGAATTCCAAGATGTTAAGACCTTCCCTAAAGTTGGCTTTAATCGGCATTTCAATGATTCTACCTTGCGTATCCGCCATAAGTCCACGCATTCCACCAAGCTGACGCATTTGCGCAATTGACCCTCTGGCTCCTGAATTTGCCATCATGTAAACTGGATTAAATTCATCAAGGTTATCCATCATATCTTTTTGTTACTTTTTTTCAGTAGCTTCTGACCAAATACCCACTGTTTTTCTGTATCTTTCTTCATTGATAATTTCTCCAGCTTTATATTGCTTCTCAACTTCTGCCACACTTTTTTCAGCATTTTCAAGTATTTCCTTCTTAGTTTCAGGAATCTTCAAATCTTCAATTCCAACTGTGATTCCAGCAAGTGTACCATAATGGTATCCAAACTCTTTAATATCATCCAGTAATTTTGAAGTTTTTTCAAATCCATATCTCTTATAAAGTTCAGCAATCAGATTTTTCAATTCTTTTTTACCAAACGTAATTCCATAATTTCTAACTTCTTTTGGCAAAATCAAGTTAAACATCAATCTTCCTGGCGTTGTTTCAATTAAATTACCATCTACTCTAACTTTCACTATAGCATGAACAGACACTTTTCCATTTTGATAAGCAGTAATTAATTGATTTCTGCTAGAAAACAGTTTTCCTTCTCCCATTGAACCTTTTTTCTCTTTTGTCATATAATAACATCCCATTACCATATCTTGTGACGGAACCGCTATTGGTCCACCATTTGATGTAGCTATAATGTTATTTGTTGCAAGCATAAGTAATTTTGCTTCCATCTGTGCTTCCTGTGACAATACCAGATGAACCGCCATTTGGTCACCATCGAAATCCGCATTAAATGCAGAACATACAAGCGGATGCAGTCTAATAGCTTTTCCTTCTATCAAAATTGGCTCAAATGCTTGAATTGAAAGTCTGTGCAATGTCGGAGCACGATTTAAAAAGTACTGGGTGATTTTTTTAATAATTTCTTCAATCAATTCCCATACATTTTCATCTTCTTCTTCAACCATTTTCTTAGCAACTTTAATATTTGAAGCCAATTCCCTTTTTACAAGCTCTCTCATTAAAAATAGACTATACAGTTCAAGCGCCATCTTTTTTAGGCAATCCACACTGATTCATTTTCAAGCTTGGTGCAACGACAATAACCGATCTTCCTGAATAATCACACGTTTTTCCCAATAGATTTTTGTCTAAAACGTCCTTGTTTCCCCTTTAACATATCAGAAAGTGATTTCAATTCCCTGTTGCTTTGATTAACAACTGGTTTTTCCACGTCTACCATTATCAATTAACGCATCCACAGCTTCCTGCAACATTCTCTTTTCATTTTTTATTACAATTTCAGGAGCTTTAATTGACATCAATTTTTTTAAGCCTAATATTTCTATTAATTACTCTTCTATACAAATCATTCAAGTCAGAAGTAGCAAATCTTCCACCATCTAATTGAACCATCGGTCTTAAATCAGCTGGAATAACTGGCAGCACAGTTAAAATCATCCATTCAGGTCTATTTCCAGCTTCTATCAAATCTCTTACTACTTTTAATCTTTTTATAACTTTTCTTCTTTTTTGTGTAGAATGTTCCACATCCATCTCATTTTGAAGTTTACTTTCCAATTCATGCAAATCAATTTCCTCAAGTAAAGTTAAAACTCCTTCAGCACCCATTTTTGCTGTAAACTCACCTTTAAATTGACTTTCATGCAATTTATATTCTCTTTCTGTCAAAATTTGACCTTTTTCAAGCCCAGTTTCTCCAGGATCAGTTACAATATATCTTGAAAAATACAAAACTGATTCCAATTCCTTCGTACTAATTCCCAACAAAAGACTCATTTTGTTAGGCGTACCTTTAGAATACCAAATATGTGCAATCGGTGTAGCCAGTTTAATATGTCCCATTCTTTCACGTCTAACTTTTGAAGTTGTCACTTCAACACCACATTTTTCACACACCATACCTTTATAACGCATTCTCTTATACTTCCCGCAGGCACACTCATAGTCCTTAGACGGTCCAAATATTCTCTCACAGAATAATCCGTCCATTTCAGGTTTTAAAGTTCTATAATTTATTGTTTCGGCTTTTGTAATTTCACCATACGACCATTCCAAAATCTTTTCTGGTGACGCCAGTTTTATTTGAATACTGTCAAAATCTCTTATACTCATTTAATAAGACTCCTCAATTCTTTATTCCACTTTTTTTGAAAAGTAAAAGTGGGAAAACTTTTTCTATATTTGTTTTTTTAAACTAAAAATTTATATGCAAAAATTTCAGTTCCCAAAAATATTTTTTTCACTAAGCATCTACATTTTTATCTAATTCAATTTGTTCTCCCATCTTTATCATAAAGAGCTACATCTAGCCCAAGTGACTGGAATTCTTTAATTAATACCCTAAATGATTCTGGAGCATCTGCTTCTGGCATTTCTTGTCCTTTTACGATGGCTTCATAAGTTTTTGTTCTTCCACTGATGTCATCTGATTTAACTGTAAGCATTTCTTGTAAAATATTTGATGCACCGTAGGCTTCCAATGCCCAGACTTCCATTTCTCCAAGTCTTTGTCCACCAAATTGGGCTTTTCCTCCAAGTGGCTGTTGAGTAACAAGTGAATATGGTCCGATTGCTCTGGCGTGCATTTTGTCTTCTACCAAGTGGTGAAGTTTTAACATATACATACGTCCAACTGTTACTGGGTTGTCAAATGGCTGTCCAGTTCTTCCGTCTATTAGTTTTACTTTACCAGTTCTGCTGTATCCAGCTTCTTCCAAGTAATTTTTTACATCGTCTTCACTTGCACCATCAAATACTGGCGTTGCGATATATTTATCAATATCTCCAATTGCAAGTCCCAAGTGAACTTCCAGTACCTGTCCAATATTCATACGAGATGGCACTCCAAGTGGATTAAGGCAGACATCAATTGGTGTTCCATCTTCCAAATGCGGCATATCTTCAATTGGCAATACTCTTGAGATTACCCCTTTGTTTCCATGACGTCCAGACATTTTATCCCCAACCATTATTTTTCTTTTTTCAGCAATGTAAATTCTGATTAATTTATTTACTCCAGCCTTCAAGTCATCTCCGTTTTCTTTAGACAGCTCAAGCACATCTACAACAGTACCTTTTACTCCATGTGGAAGTCTAAGTGATGTATCTCTTACATCTTTTGCCTTTTCCCCAAAGATTGCACGTAATAGTTTTTCTTCTGCTGGCGGTTCAGTTTCCCCTTTTGGAGTTACTTTTCCAACTAAAATATCATCAGGAGTTACATGTGCTCCAATTCTTATAATTCCATTTTTCATCAAGGTTTCTCAAGGCTTCTTCAGAAACATTAGGAATTTCCCTTGTAATTTCCTCATCGCTAATTTTGTAGTTCTCGCTTCAATGTCAAATTCTTCAATATGGATTGAAGTAAATACATCATCTTTTCTAAGTCTTTCTGAAATAAAGGATTCCATCTTCAAAATTATATCCTTCCCAAGGCATAAATGCTAGCAGGATATTTTTTTACCTAATGCTAAATCCCCACCTGCAGTAGATAGTTCATCTGCAATAATATCTCCCTTTTGAACTTTATCTCCCAAGTCAATAATTGGTTTTTGATGTAAACACATTGACTGGTTAGATTTTTCAAAGTTTAGTAATCTATGAGAATATTCTTTTCCATCTTCATCAGTTACAACAATCTTTCTTGCATCTACAAAAGTTACAGTTCCAGCTGCCTTTGAAGTAATAACTGCTCCTGAATCCACGGCAACTTTTCTTTCAAGTCCAGTTCCAACATAAGGTGCTTCTGTTTTTAATAAAGGCACCGCTTGACGTTGCATATTTGATCCCATTAACGCACGATTGGCATCATCGTGTTCCAAAAATGGTATTAATCCTGCTGAAACAGACACTAATTGTTTTGGCGACACGTCTAGAATATCAACTTTTGACTTGTCAATATGCACAATTTCATCCCCATAACGGCAAACAACTTCATCAGTCAAGAAATTTCCATCCTTGTCAATTGGTGTATCTGCTTGGGCGATAAATAATCCTTCTTCTTCATCGGCTGCTAAATATCTAATATCATTAAAATCGGCTTTTCCATCGTTTATTTTTACAAACGGAGTTTCAATAAATCCATATTTATTAACTTTTCCATAAGTTGAAAGCGAAGCGATAAGTCCGATATTCGGTCCTTCTGGAGTTTCTATTGGACAGATTCTTCCATAATGTGAATTATGAACATCCCGAACCTCAAATCCCGCTCTATCTCTCGAAAGTCCTCCAGGTCCTAACGCTGAAATTCTTCTCTTATGAGTCAATTCAGATAACGGATTTGACTGATCCATAAATTGTGACAATTGTCCACTTCCAAAAAACTCAAGAATTAGCGCATTTAACGGTTTTGTATTTAACAAGCTTTGTGGAGTCAATGTTGTAATATCTTGAATTGTCATTTTTTCTCTGACCATTTTAGACATTTTCAGCATTCCACCTTTTATTTGGATAGAAAGCAATTCTCCAACGCCTCTTACACGTCTATTTGACAAATTATCAATGTCATCTGTAAATCCTTCTCCGCTTACAAGATTTTTCACATATTCAATAGTTTGCAAAACATCTTCCTTTGTCAACACAATTACATCTGCTGGAACATCTAGTTTTAATCTTTTATTAACTTTATATCTTCCAACATCTGCTAAATCATATCTTTGCGGATTAAAGAACATCTGCTTAACAAGCGATCTGGCACTGTCAACAGTTACTAAATCCCCTGGGCGTAATTTTCTAAATACTTCGATAACTGCCTCATCACTATTTTTAGTGCTATCATGTACCAAAGCATTTGCAATTATTCTATCTTCAGGTTTTACTTCCCAAATACTTAATTTTTCTACCTTCGCATCTATTATTTTTTGAATAACAGGTATGTCGATGATTTCTTCTGCTTCAGCGACAAATTCCCCAGTTTCTTCATCCAAAATATCTTCTCTTACAAAACTTCCCTCCAGTTTTGAACGTAAAACTTCTTCAAGTTCAGTATCTTTATATTTTGAATAAAGTTCTGATAATTCCACTTCCTTCAGCTCAAAAAAATTATTCATAATTTCTTCGTTAGTATGGAAAAAATCAACTGCTTTAAGGAAAAACAGGCAATAAAACTTTCTTTCTTCTATCAATTTTTACATTTAAAATATCATTCTTGTCAGTTTCAAATTCAAGCCATGTTCCTTTATAAGGGATAATTTTTCCCGATAAACACATCTTTTTCCTGTTTGAATATTCAATTCCTTGTTAAAAGTGATTCCTGGTGATCTGTGTAATTGGGAAATAACAACTCTTTCTGCACCATTTACGATAAACGTTGCTTTATCAGTCATAAGCGGTATATCTCCAAAATGAACTAATGTTTCCTGAATTTCTCCTGTTCTCTTGTTAGTTAATTTCAATCTAACTTTTTAATTGACCAGAATACGTTTTTACCTCTTTTTTTACATTCCAATTCATCATTTAAAGGCTCATCATTATCATGAATTTCATACCATAAGTATTCTAATTTCAATAACCCATTGCTGGATTCAATTGGAAAAATTTCATTAAAGATCGCTTCAAAACCTTTATTTTCTCTCTTTTGAGGTGGCACTTTAGTCTGCAAAAAATCTTCATAAGAATTTAACTGAAATTCTAAAAAGTGCGGCATTTCCCCTCTATCTACTATTTTTTTCCGAAACTATATCTTTCAATAAGTTTGTTCATTTAAAAAAATTCCTCCCTAATAAAGAACACATTCTTCATCAATTCAAATCAAAAAAATTAAACTTTTATAAACTTCTAAATTTAAACCTCATCTAAAAAAATGTTCTCATAATTTCGATTTGTTATTTTTATATCACGTGAGTTGTTCCCATAAAAATGGCAACCTTCTGGAAACTGCAAAATTCTGCATTCCAAATAAATCTAATACAATATAACTTTTTTTACCTATAAAATTACATCAATTATATTATAAAAAAAACTAAAAAAATAGACTAAAAAAATACTTCTGTTTTTAAACATTTGAACCTCTATATTTAGTCTTAAAGTTATTATACCAAAACTACTTTTTTTCCAATTTAACTATTTAAAAAAATAATCAAATTTACCTAAAAAAACAATCTATTTTTTTCAATGTCCATATTCTTTTTACAAGCAGCTTTGCCATATTACATATATGAATTTGTTTTGACCTATTTTTATCTCTAAAAATTAATACAAAAAAAGAATAAATTGTCTATTCAACCTTAAAGTTTTATAGTGGAAAAAGACACTCTCTGTAATGTCTAAGAGTGTCTTAACTATTAATTTGATTTTGACTATTTAACTTCTACAGTTGCTCCTGCAGCTTCTAATTTACCTTTAATTTCTTCAGCTTCTTCTTTAGAAACTCCTTCTTTAACTGCTTTTCCGCCAGCTTCAACTAATTCTTTAGCTTCTTTAAGTCCTAATCCAGTAATTCCTCTTACTTCTTTAATTACTGCTAATTTAGCTCCTCCTGGAGATACTAAGATTACATCAAATTCAGTTTTTTCTTCAGCTGCTCCACCTGCTGCTGCACCTCCTGCAACTGCTACTGGTTGAGCTGATACTCCAAATGTTTCTTCAATAGCTTCAACTACTTCTTTTAATTCTAATACAGACATAGCTTTTTAAGTCTTCTATAAATTGTTCTTTATTAAATGCCATTATTTTTATTTCCTCCTAATTTTTCTTCTTAATTTGTTTATTTTTTTATTATTTTTAGTTTATTAATATTTTTCATTCAATTATTCAGCTGCTACTCCAGTTTCCTTTTTGTTCTGCAACATTTGTCAATGCCACAGCCAACATTCTAACTGGCGACAACAATCCGTAAGCAATTTGACCAAATAATTCATCTCTGAGATGGTAATTTAGCCAATGCTTCAACAGTAGATACTTCAACTCTTCCAGTTTCTAGTAATCCACCTTTAATTGTTAATTTATCTTTTAATTTTTTTCCAAAATCAAAAAAACTAATTTAGATAGTGCAACTCCATCTTCATATCCTACTGCGAATGATGTAGTTCCTTCCAATAAATCATCAACATCTGTGTCAAATCCTGCTTCTTTCAACGCTATTTTAAATAATCTGTTTTTAGCAACAAAATATTCTACTCCTGCTTCCCTAGCATTTTTTTACGAAGTTCAGTATCTTCATTAACACTAATCCCTTTATAATCAACAAATACTACCGCTTTAGCATCTTTTAATTTTTCAACTAGACTTTTTACAACTTCTAATTTTTCTTGTGCTGGCAACTCATTTCACCTCCTTATAATAAAAACCTCTGAAACAAAAACAATAAGCCCAGAGGTATCATATTATAAAAAAATATCTATTATTTAATTTTAATATCTATTTGTAATAATATTTACCTCGGTAGGGTTTAAAGAATCAAAAATTCTACCTACTGTCTTTGGTTATATTTACTTTTGTATGATTTATATGATTATAAACCAATATATATTATTATACAATAACTTTTACAAAATTGCAAGTATATTTTAAAAATTTATTATTAATCTTTTTATATTTTTTTAAATTACCGAACAGAAAAAAATCCATCCGGTAATTCATATATTATATAAGATTATTTACTATTTAGCAACAAATGCTCCAGCCAATAATGGATCAACTTTAATTCCAGGTCCCATAGTTAATGAGATTGCAACTGTTCTTAAATATTGTCCTTTTTGAAGTAGCTGGTTTTAATTTGATAATTTGATCTAATGCTACTTTGAAGTTTTTCTACGATAGCTTCCTTTGTAAAATCAACTTTACCGATTGGTAAGTGAATTGATCCTAATTTATCAACTTTAAATGCAACTTTTCCTTTTTTAAATTCTTGAACTGTTTGTTCAATATTTGTTGTAACTGTTCCTGATTTAGGGTTAGGCATAAGTCCTTTAGTTCCTAAGATTCTTCCTAATCTTCCTAATTTAGGCATCATGTCAGGTGTAGCAATTACTAAGTCAAAATCAAGCCATCCACCTTGGATTTTGTTAATATATTCATCATCTCCAGCAAAAATCTGCTCCTGCTGCCAATGCCTTATCAATATTTTTCTCCACTTGTGATAGCCAAGATTCTTACTGTCTTACCTGTTCCGTTTGGTAATGAAACTGTACCTCTTACTTGCTGATCAGCGTGTCTTGGATCTACTCCCAATCTAATTGCTAATTCTACTGTTTCCACAAATTTTGCACTTTTAGTTTCAAAAACTAAATCCAATGCTTCTTCTGGTGTGTAAACTTTCATTTTATCTACTTTTTGAGAAATGTTATCGTATCTTTTTCCTCTTTTTGCCATTTATTATTTCCTCCTCTGTGGTCATTGGTTTTTATAACCTTCCACTTGTTCTAATAATCGTTTAATTCTTTATTTCTTATCTCTATTTTTAATATTAATTATTCAGAAATTTTTAATTCCCATACTTCTTGCAGTTCCTGCAATAATGTTCATAGCCGCTTCAACACTTCCAGCATTTAAATCTGGCATTTTAGTTTCTGCAATTTCTTGTAATTGAGCTTTAGTTATAGTTCCAGCAACTTCTTTTAATGAATTTCCAGCACCTTTTTTAACTTTAGCCGCTTTTTTCAATAAGTCTGATGCAGGCGGTGTTTTTTTAATACAAATGTAAAACTTCTATCTGCATATACAGTAATTTCTACTGGAATTACAAATCCCATTTTATCTTGTGTTTGAGCGTTGAATGATTTACAGAATTCTGCAATATTTACCCCGTGTTGTCCTAATGCAGGCCCTACTGGTGGTGCAGGATTTGCTTTCCCCGCTTCTAATTGTAATTTAATCTTTCCGATTACTTCTTTAGCCATTTTTTTCCTCCTCTGTGGTAATTGAATTTTTTTAAAATCTCCCACTTTTTTTCTTTCAAATTAAAATTTCGCTAATTGTTATTCTTTAATAATACTTCTCTTTAAAAATAATATTTTTTTCTGTTTTTTTAAATTTTAATAATCTATTTTTTTCTATTTCAGTATGCTCTACTTCCACAGGAGTCAAACGCCCCAGCACTTCAAGCATTACTTTTTATTTTACCATGTTCATGGTCAATTTCTGAAATTTCTCCCTGTTGTCCATCAAATGAACCACCTTTAACAGTAACAACTTCACCAACTTTAAAATTAATATCAAATCTTGGAGCTTTTTCCTCCCCGTCAATATCAATTCCAATTTTAGAAAAGTAAATCTGTGGCTTCTTCATCAGACAACGGTATTGGATCACTTCAACTCCGACAAATCCAGTAACTCCATTAGTATTTCTTATTACATACCAGGCATCACTGTCAACACGATATCCCAGTCCTAATTCATTTTCTTCCCTAACAGAAAGCATTTCTATCATTACGTAGCTTGGAAAAAAAGTTTTCTTGGAACTTTTTACCATTTTTTTCCACGTTTTTTTCCTCCAGCACCTCTTCTTCAGGTACTAAAATTCTAAAAACCCTATCTGTCAAGTCAAGCGACTCTATTCTTTTTCCAAGTCAGCAGCCACTTTTTTTCGTAACCAGAATAAGTGTGAATTATATACCATTTTTTCGTATGCAACTTCATCTTCAACTTTTTCATTTGCTTCAGTCACTTTACGCGCCTCCTAAAAATATTTCTTAGAATATCACTTATTTTTTTGCTAGCACAAAAATTAAACGCTGTATCAAAAAGAAGTGTATATATAGCTATAAAAGCTGTCATCAAGATCACGATTACAGTAACGTGATAAATTTCAATTTTATCCGGCCAATATATTTTTTTATATTCTTCACGTAAATTCCCAATAGCATCCTTTAAATTAAATTTGCTCATAATTATCTCCTAGAATCATCCAAGAATTTTTAAAAACTAAATTCTCCTGCTTTAATAAAGAAATTTAACCTAAAAAAATAAATAGTCCTTAAAACCATATACAACTAAGTTTCTTTATTAAAAAATTCTCATAAAATAAAATGGCAGGCCAGGCAGGAATCGAACCCGCAACTTTCGGTTTTTGGAGACCGACGCTCTACCAATTGAACTACTGACCTATCTATTTTTTATGAGATTATTTAACTTCTCTGTAAAGAGAATGTCTTTTTAAAGCACTGGATTATATTTTTCTCATTTCTAATCTTTCAGGATGAGTTTTTTTGTTTTTTTAGTTGTAACATAATGTCTCAACTTAGTTTCAGTGCACTCTAAAAATAACTTGTACTCTCATTGTTTCTATCCCTCCCAATAAAATATTGGTATTACCAGAATAAACTAGCTTATTTATAATACCATACTCTATAGTTTTTGTCAACACAATTTTCTTTGTTTTTTTTAAATTTTTTCCATTTTTTTGTAAATCTGCTAAACAACTGTGTAATTTCAAGTGAAATTAATGTTTTAAAAATAACTCCAACACCTTTAAAATACAAAATGTAATTCCACTGGCAATAACTGGTCCAGCTGCAATTCCCTTAAAAAATACAACTCCCATTATTGTCCCAATTACAAGGGCAACTGTAATTTCAGGCTGCCCGGAAAGAAGTCCGACTCCTTTGGAAGAAAGGATTGAAACTGTAATTCCGCTTATAATTGCAACCCATCCAACTGGGGATTTAAAGGCGGAAAGCAGATGGGAAAAGCCAATTTCTCCAGTTGCAATAGGGATTAAAATTGCAATTGTAATTATTAGCACTCCCCAGTTTATCCCTTCCTTTCTAAATTGAGTCATTATTCCTTCAATATTGACTCCTTTTATTTTAAAATATTCAGTAATATTAAACAGACATTTCAGAATCAGCACAAAAAAATTGTCGCAAAAAAACAATAGATTTATTATTAGTTATTGCTCCTACCAGTAAAATAATTCCTAAAAAAATAAAACTTTCCAAAATTTCTCTCCTTTAAAATTCATATTCTCCATTCCAAGTAATAAATAATTTCACAAGTTCTTCTGCAACTTTTTTTATTTCTTTTTTTCAATATCTTCAAAAAGTCCAGTCATTTTTTATCATCTGGAATTAACTCCCTAACATATTTAATTTTTAGATTTTTTTATAGCTTGTCTTTTTCTTTTTCAAAAAAAGTTTTTCTGTAGCTTTAATTGTCAATCTTCTTTCAAAAGGAATTTTTATTTCCTATATAATTTATATGCGTTTTAACTTCTTTATTCTCCACGCTTTCTGTAAACCGGTCACTCCATTTTTGCGGTAATATATACTCAACTTCCCATTTTTTTCAGGCAACAGTTCATCTTGATTATTATAGACAACCATTTTTTTAAAATCATACGCACAAGATTTTTTTATTGGGCGTTTTAACTCTTTCCTGCAATATCGTAATCGGAATATTTTTTTAAATGCGACTTTTTGGAGAAATATTGTCAATTATATCGACATTTAATTTGAGAATATCCGCTTTTACTGCTGAAACACTTGGTGTTACAAGATAATTGGCAGTCAATTCTAAAAACAGCTTTCTTAAAAATTTTAGAAAACATGCTTCAAAATTTTCCTTTTCACCGTGTGATAAATAATACACAACAACTGGATATTTCCAAGATTCATTTGGATATGCCGACAAAGTATCCAAGATTTTTAATAATATTTACATTTTTCAGTCCAAGGCTTGTCGTCAATAGATTCATGCCTGTTCATTACAACCCACAAATCCAGAATTTGATCCAGATGTTTTAGTAAATTTGACTTATACAGCCTTGTAAATCCATTTTTAGAATAAAAACGTCTAAGTCCAAGCGTAGTTGTCGCAATATCCTTTTCCAATGCCCTCAAATAGAACATATAGTAATAGAACAGCTGTTTTACATTTTTCTCTGGCATAAGTTGCCCGTTCACTCAGGTTTTTTTCCATTGTTTAATAAACATTTTCTTATATTCTTTTTTTATTCTGTTATACATTTTTTTGCCTTAAATATATCCGCTTCAGACAAAGGCAGCCCCCTGTCATTCAAAGTGGAAAACACGCTTAAGGCGTCATCCTGAGAATCTGTTTTTTTATTGGAAAAAAAACTACCACTTTATTTAAAGTGTAATAAATAAATTCCAGCATTAGAGTCGGACTTAATTCACTAAGTTTGTCAAATAGTCTCTGGAATAAAATATAATTTTTTTAGAATAGTTGTCTTTTCTCTTATGATCGGCAATTCCTGTTTCTAAAATATCCTGTAAAATTTTATTCCCTTCATTATCTATAACTCTTGATGTAATCAGCACGCTTTTATAATCAACTTCTCCAGTCAGTTTTTCCTGTTTCCAAAGCGCAGGCTGAATCTGTCTTATAAAATTTTCCTGTTCAATGGTTTTTTCTTCATAAGAAATCAATTTTGTATAAATGGCACGAAGAAGTAAAAATAAGGAAGTTATTCTCTGCTGTCCATCAATAATTTCCTGTTCTCCCTCTTCATTTTCATAAGAAACAATGCTTCCTAAAAAATATGTCCCTTCTACTTCACTATTTTTTTTCGACTCACTTTCTGTAAACTCCAAAAGATCATAAAATAACGTCTTAGTTTCATTTTCAGTCCAGGAATATGGTCTTTGATATTCAGGTATTAAAAACATCTGTTCTTTTCCGCTTTCCAGCAACCGCTTTATACTTTGCTTATTAACTTGTATTGTTGCAACCATAAAACCTCCTATAATTTCTCTTTATTTTAAGTTTATGTAAAAGTTTATACAATTTTTTTCAGACTTTACTTTTTACAATTTTTCCATTTCTTTTTCTCAATTATTTTTTTATCTATAATAATTCTAACATTCTAAAATATATTATACTCTAAAATTTACAAGATTGCAATTTTTTTAACGGCATTTGACAGAGTAAAAAAATATAGGACTAAATAAATTTAATCAAATTTTTTTCTTCACTTAATAAAAGATTCTTTTTTTATCTTTTTTTCTTTTTAAACTTCTGTTTAAACAAAAAAATAAAGGATACCATATTTTACAGTAACTGTCTTTATATTTTATTCAAATCCTTTTCTTGAATTTTTTTCATAAAAAAATTATATAATATACCTAATCTCTTTAATCTTAAACTTAAATATTAGTAAAATTCAAAAAAAGTTAGTTTTTAAAGTGATTTTACTAGAAATCTAAAACTTAAAGGAGATAAAAAAATAGTTTTTTTAGAAATGTGTTGATAAATATTCAAAAGTATGTTATTATATTGATGTGAATAAAATATATAAGCCAAATGAATTTGGTAAAATGATAGGAAGAACTGTAAATACATTGCAAAAGATAGGGATAGAGAAGGTATATTAAAAAGCACGTAGAACCCCAACGAATAGAAGATATTATACAGAAGAAGATTATTATAATATTATGGGTATTCAACAAGAAAATGTTGAAAATCAAGTAAACGATGTAATTATATATGCTCGTGTTTCTAACCAAAAATCAAAAAGATGACTTGAAAAAAATCAAGTAGAATTTCTAAAAATATATGCTAATGCTAAAAGGCTATATTGTTTCAAACATTATAACAGATATTGGAAGTGGTTTTAAATTACAATAGAAAAGGATTTAATTCAATTTTATATTCTGAAAAACAAAAAAATATTAATTTCTTATAAAGATAGATTTGTTAGATTTGGTTATAGCTGGTTTGATAATTTTTTTAAAATCAAAAAGGAAGTGAAATTATTGTAGTAAATAATCAAACTTTATCACTACAGCAAGAACTTGTGGAAGACTTAATTTCAATTATTCATATTTTTTTCTTGTAGAATGAGATGGACTTAAAAAAATATAAAAAAAGATAAAAAAATGATGAAGAATTATAAAGGAATAAAAATTGAAATTAAACCTACAGCTGAACAGATTGAAAAAAATTAACAAAACTATTGGTACAGGAAGATTTTTTTATAATTTTTTTACATAGCATATAACAAAGAAATTTACGAAAAAGAAAAAAAGATTTGTTACAGGATTTGAATTCTCAAAATATATAAATAATATTTTTTTATAAAAGAAAATCCTGATAAATCTTGGATAAAAGATGTTTCATCAAAATCTAATAAACAAGCTATAATGAATAGTGAAAAAAAGCATTTAAAAGATTTTTTTAACAAAATATCGAGCTTTCAAAATTTAAAAAGAAAAGTCATAATAACCAAAAATGCTATTTTTTTAAAAAAATAATAAAACTGATTTTTGAATTTTATAGGCACAAAATAAAAAAATTCCTACTTTAAAATTTGTAAGATTAAAAGAATATGGATATATTCCTAAAAATGCAAATATAAAAAGTGCTACAATTTCAAAAAGAAGGAAATCGTTATTTTTTTGTCGCTTATTTTAGAAATGAAAAAAAGAAATTGAGAAAAAAATTCAATTCAGAAAAAAATTTACAAACTAAAGAAGGAATAGGAATTGATTTAGGAATAAAAGATTTTTGCAATTTGTTCTGATGGACAAGTTTTTTTAAGAATATTAATAAAACTTTTTAAAGTTAGAAAAAAATTGAAAAAAACTAAAAAGAGCAAAAGAAAAATCAAGAAAATATTTGTCTTGCAAAAAAATGGAAAAAAATCTTTATGAATGTAAAAATTTTTCAAAAAAACAAAAATTAGTGATAGCTAAATTGTTTTTTTAAATTAAATTGTATCAGAAACGATTATATTAATAAAGTTATTAATATGTTGACAAAAAAACCAAGTTAAAATATATAACAATAGAAGATTTGAAAGTTTCTAATATGATAAAAAAACAGACATTTATCAAAAACAATTTCACAACAAAAAAATTTTTATGAATTTAGAACAAAACTTTTGAATAAATGTAAAGAAAAGAATATTGAATTAAGAATTGTAAGCACATTTTATCCGAGTTCTAAATTATGCAGTAATTGTGGAAACAAAAAAACAAGATTTGAAATTAAAAGATAGGATTTATAAATGTTGTGATTGTGGATTAGAAATAGATAGAGATTACAACGCAAGTCTTAATTTAAGAAATTCTACTCGAATATACAATTTTAAAATAAATAATATATTCTAAATAAAGAAAAAAAGGAGAAATGCTACGATTTAGCGAAACAGAATATATTATATGTACCGATGGCTAGTCGGGAATTTACGGCTGTGGAGAGCAAAAACAAATACGAGTAGATATTTTTTATCAAAAGTATGTTCGTTGAAGCAGCAACATTCTAGTGTGTTGAATATATTTTAATACATTTTTAGTAGCAGTACAGCAATGAAAATACACTTTATATTACACGAAACATTTGAAGTTCCAGGAGCTTATCTTGCCTGGGCAGCGCTTTCTGGACATGATGTCACAATGACAAAAATCTATCAAGATGAAAAGTTACCTGAGAATGTGGATTCATTTGATTTTTTGATAGTAATGGGAGGTCCTCAAAGTCCAATTGGAGATAATAGCGAGTTTCCTTATTTTGACCCAAAAGCTGAAATTGATTTGATTAAGAAAGCTATAAAAGCTGATAAATACATAGTTGGAGCATGTCTTGGAGCTCAGCTTCTAGGAGAAGCCTACGGTGGAACTACAGAAAAAAGTCCTTCTTGCGAAATTGGAAATTTTCCGATTGAATTAACTGAAGATGGACTAGAAGATAAAAATATTAAGCATTTTGGAAAACAAGCGATAACAGGACATTGGCACAATGATATGCCAGGACTTCCTGATACAGCAAAAGTTTTAGCAAAAAGCAAAGGATGTCCACGACAAATTATAAAATATAGCGAAAAGCACTACGGCTTTCAATGCCATCCTGAATTTACAAAAAAAGTGGCAGAATTATTAATTGATTCAGATAAAGATCTTGAAAAGAAAAGCCAAACTTTACCATTTGTCCAATCACCTCAAACAATCCGCAATAATGATTATAATGAGATGAATAATCTTCTTTATGAATTTTTGGATAATCTTACAAATAAATAAATAAAAACTTTACTGTTTTAACTATAAAATGAAAACAAATATATGAAAATGTTATAGATAAAATAACAATTTAACAATTCCATTAAAAACTATTTTTAATTTTATTGACTTTTAAAAAAATCAAGATATAATAGGAATGATTAGGGAGTCTAATTTTTTTACATACAATTAATTTATTCAAATAGATTTACACAAAATACAAAAAAAATAAAAAAAATTAATTTCTTTTTAAAGTAAAAAGGAGGAAGTGTGATGAAAACACGAAATTTAAAGAAAAAAATCTAAAAAGTTAAGAAATTTAATGCTTTTAACATCGTTATGTGCTATTTTAAGTTGCGCTTCTGGCGGCGGCGGTGGCGGCGGTGGAACCGCAAACAATACACCTTCAAATCCAGATAAGCCCTCAAACATAAATACAACTCCAAGTAAACCAACGAATCCAAGCAAACCAAATCCTGGAACAGGTAATACTAACCCGAACCAAAAACCTAACCAACCTGAAACAGGCGGTAACAACCAATCTGTAGGAAACTCTCAAAATAATGGAAATGCCCAAAATAATGAAAGCGGTCAAACCGGAAGCGGTCAAACCGGAAGCGGTCAAACTGGAAGCGGTCAAACTGGAAGCGGTCAAACCGGAAGCGGTCAAACTGGAAGCGGTCAAACCGGAAGCGGTCAAACTGGAAGCGGTCAAACCGGAAGCGGTCAAACTGGAAGCGGTCAAACCGGAAGCGGTCAAAACGGAAGCGGTCAAACTGGAAGCGGTCAAAACGGAAGCGGTCAAACTGGAAGCGGTCAAAACGGAAGCGGTCAAACTGGAAGCGGTCAAACTGGAAGCGGTCAAAACGGAAGCGGTCAAAACGGAAGCGGTCAAACTGGAAGCGGTCAAACCGGAAGCGGTCAAACTGGAAGCGGTCAAACCGGAAGCGGTCAAACTGGAAGCGGTCAAACTGGAAGCGGTCAAAACGGAAGCGGTCAAACTGGAAGCGGTCAAATTGGAAGCGGTCAAACTGGAAGCGGTCAAAACGGAAGCGGTCAAACTGGAAGCGGTCAAACTGGAAGCGGTCAAACTGGAAGCGGTCAAACCGGAAGCGATCAAAATAAACCTACACGAAAACCTACACCTAGGCCAAGACTTGAATACCCTGGAAATGATAGAATTACAGAAGTAGGTACAAACTCTAGAGGAATGTCTGAAATAAATGGTGGAACATTAACAAATAACGGAGAAATAATTATTAAAGGTGATGACGGTGTTGGAATGTACTTAGCTAATGGATCTAAAGGTGTCAATAACGGAGAAATAATTATTAAAGGTGAAAACGGTGTTGGAATGTACTTAGCTAATGGCTCTAAAGGTGTCAATAACGGTACAATAAGAACTGAACCAACTGTAAAGAATGCTATTGGAGTTCTTCTTGATGCAAATTCAGAATTTACAAATAATGGAAATATTATTATTGATTCTGATGAAGGAATTGGAATATCGGCAAATGGTGGCATAGTTAATAATACAGGATATTTCGAAATTAAATCAAAAAATTCAAGGGGAATAGTGAACAATGGTGGTAAAGTTGAAATTTCTAAAGGGGATTTTATAGTTAACGGAAATAATTCAATAGGAATCTTGAATAAAAGGTAATAATGTTATAAGTTCTGAAGATGTTTTTATAATTAGTGGAAATAATTCAGCAGGAATCTATAACAATGATGAAGCTAAAATTTCTGGAGGTAATTTTACAATTAGTGGAAATAATTCAGTAGGAATTTTGAATAAAGGTAACGGTAGCATTTCTGGAAGTAATTTTACAATTAACGGAAGCGGTTCAAGTGGAATAAGTTTAAAACTCTCAACCAAAGCTATCTCTGCCAAAAACCTTCCTTCTAAAAGAAGTTTAGGGATTTATGTAAATTCACTTGGAAAAACTAATCCGATAGAAGGATTAGCTAACTTAGGATTAGACAGTGCTGACTTGCTAATCGGAGCAGAAGTTACAGAAAAGACTAATGATACAGAAGTTGCAGTTGGAAGTAATGTACTAGATCCATTTAATAACTCGATCAAAACGAGTAATATTCCTGACTGGACAGTAAAATCATATTCATTGATTTGGGAAGCTGATCCTGAAATTAAGGACGGTAGAATTGAAAAAGTTACTTTGAAAAAACAATCTTATGCAAAATTTGCTGATGAAAATACAGAAGGTGTTGCAAAAGCGCTTGATGAAAAATATGTTGTGGCAAATAAAAAAGATAAACAAATATTTAACTATATGAACAAATTAAGAGATGCTGAAAGTCTAGGAAGAGTCTACCGTGAAGTAAGAGGAAACCAATATACAAATGTTCAGCAAAGAATTAATCAAACAGATAATCTTCTAGATAAACAAATTTTATCTTTACAAAAAGACAATGCTGATAAAGCTGGACATCACGTTGAAACATTCTTTGACAGAAATAAACACGATTTTTGAAACTAATGAAGTGCCTGACACTAAAAACACAGCTTACGGGGTTTCTTACTTATTTAACAATACTGATAATAATTGGGGACTTTACGGTGGTGTTGTAATAAATAGATATAAATTCAAAGATATTGCACATTCAAAAGAAAATATCACAATGTTTAAATTAGGTGGTTATAAGAAATACGAGTTAAACAACTTTGATTGGACTTTTTGGTGGAGACGTATTTATTTCACAAAACTCTATGAAACGTAGATTTATGGCAGGGAAATATTTACGAAAATAAAGCTGATTACAACGCTTATGGATTCTCAATTAAGAATGAAATTAGTAAAACTTATGAGTTAGGTGAAAATGGTACTATTAAACCTTATGGAACATTAAAGCTTGGATATGGAAATTTTTGAAAGAATTAAAGAAAAAGATGGAACTTTCAAATTGGATGTTAAAAGGAAATAACTATTATTCAGTTAAACCATCTGTTGGTGTAGAAGTTGCTTATACAAAAGAAATTACAGATAAAACTAAACTAAAAAGCGTCTTTAGATTTAGCGTATGAACATGAACTTGGAAAAAAATTGATCATAAGAAAAAAATGAAATTAAATATGTAGATACAAACAGAACTTATAAATTATCTGCAAAAAGATGAAAATCGTGGAAACTTTAGAAGTGGAGTGAAAGTTGGAATAGAAATAAGAAACTTTAATTTCTCAGTAAATGGTAGATACGATACTAAGGATAAGAATGCCCGTATTGGTGTAGGATTCGGAGCATCATTCTAAATATATTCTTTCCCTTAAATAAATTTGTATTTCATAGGGCTGTCTCATAAAGTGATTTTTGTGAAACAGTCTCTTTTTATTTTTTTGAGAAAATAACCAATTTACTTTTTTTCAAATGATACAATTATCGTATCAAAAAAATTGATAAAAATGATATTTGAAATAAAATAGTTTTAGTCCTGAGTTTTTATTCAGCATTATTACTATACTAAAAAAACTAATTTTGGAAGGAATAAAAATATATGAAAAAAATAAATTTATGAAAGCTATTTGTGTATTGTCAACTTTTGTAGGAGCAAATTTACAAGCAAAGGAGACAAAAACTAAAAAAGTTAGTAATACCAATAGTTCTAATAAAAATTCAGCTACTAAAAAAAGCTCTACAACAACACATAATACAAGAATTTACAGCATTTCATCAAAAAAACACAAGCCCTCTTCTCGAAACTAAAATGGCAGAACTAAAACAAAGGCACGCTAAAGTAATGGCTTCAGGTTTAGCTCAGGAAAAACGTAAAGTTAACATAGAAAAAAACTTTTAACTTCATATAGTAAATGGAAAGGAACTAAATATAAATTAGGTGGAGATTCAAAAGAAGAAATTGATTGTTCAGCATTAACTCATAGAGTTTATCGTGAAACTTTTAATTAAGAATTACCAAGAGTTTCAACTCAACAAATAAAAAAAGGACTAAGACTTGCAGGAAAAAGATCTAAAAATTGGGAGATATTATGTATTTTTAGACCTGATAACAGAATAGACCACACAGCTGTCTACGTTGGAAACTCGATATTTATTAATGCTTCATCTTCCAAAGGAGTAGTTGTATCGTCTCTAAAAATCCCTTATTGGAGAAAAATATTTTTAAATATGGAGTAAGAGCTCATAAAGCTTAAACTAAAAAGTCGAATATTTTAAAAAAATTAAAGAAAGATGGTACAACTAATGATGAAATTAGCTAAGAAATTACTAGTAATATTTGGAAGTGTATCATTAATGAGCTGCGCTTCATCTAATAACAGCAATGAAGTAAGAAAAATATCTACCAATAAATGATACACGCAAAAAAGTTCCTTCCCAAACATTTAATTGTAACGGAAAAAAATTTGTTGTAGTTTATGTTACATCAGACAAAAATTCAACTTATTGATGAGTCATCAAATTCCAGATTTCAATTAGACCAAGTTGTATCCGCAAGCGGTTCAAAAATATAGCGACAGAAAAAAATTGAAATTCACATAAAAAGGTGAGAAGCTGTGCTTAATCAAGATGAAAATGACGTTTCTTGTTATCTTGTAAGATAAAGAGTATTGTTTTACCGTAAAGAAAAATTGAAGAAATTACAGAAATTGTTATCAAGAAAAAGTAAAAATTTTCTAAAAATTGGTATAAGCAAAAAAATTGAAAAATATCAAAAATTACATGAGTACATCAAAAATTGTCGAAGAGATTTTTTTACATAAATTATCGAAAAAAATTGTCTGAAGAATATAATGCTGTGGTTGTTGAAAATTTGAATATGAGAGGGATGAGCCAGGCATTAAATTTTTGGGAAAAAGTGTAGGAGATATTTGTTAAAAATATTTTTTTAAACCTTGTTTTTTTATACTATTTTAGGGTATAATTATAACAAATAAAAAGTAATCTAAAAATAGGAAATTTAGGAGGTTTTGTTATGATAAAAAAAAATATTTTTTTAATTTTTTTATAATATTTTTGTTTTTAATGTTTTTTTCTAATACAGATTACAGTACGTCTGATTCTAATTCTGACATTTCAGTTTCAGAGCAAAATACTTCTGATTATGATTCTACTAATATTAGCTCAGACTACAAAAACTTCTAATTCTAGTGATAGTATTGGTGTTGTAATTCTAATTCTGATTTTTCTTATACCGCTATTTGGTTCTAATCCTAATGTAGATTATAATGTTTTTGTAATTTTTAGATAATAACACAACTAAAAAAATGTTGAAAAATATTTCAAAAAAATTAAAAGAGAATGGAATTGAAAGCCTTTATGAAAAAATATATAATACAATTAACACTTTATCTTACAAAATATAATATGAATCATTTACATAAAATTAAGGAAATTATTGAAAAAAATTGCAAATCAGACAAAAATCTTTCAATGTAGAGTTTTTACAGGTTGAGAAAAAAACAGATAGAAAATTGCTTGTACTAGATGCTAAAAAAACAATGAAAAATATACAACAACTAGCAGATGAAATTACAGTCAATCTGACTAAATATCATGCCAAAAAAATATAAATGTTCCTGATTGGATAAAATATATTCCAGAAAGAAAAAAACTTTTTCAAGTTATACGGTTCGTCAGATGTATTTACAAATTTTTGAACCATATATACCTTTACTTTCCCAAAGTAAATTCATCTCAAATACAATCGTTTATTTCAAAATATAATTTCAATCCATTTAAATCCAAAGCTATTGGTATAGGAATTGCTCAAGTTGATAATTTGGGACAAGCAAAAAGACATAATTTATTCGATAAAATTCAAACAATAAAAATCTAAAAGGAACTAATTTCTAATAAAAACTAGAAATAATTCCCTTAATTTTTATTTTTTCAGCATTTTTTTAACCCATAAGATCTAAAAAAATATCTTCAGCCTTGTCAATCAATTCTTTCGTAGGAGTCGGCGTATCTTGTAATTTATACACTTTTTTTCATTTTTTTCCCACTTTGATTTTTCCCATTTGATGGAATGGCAATATATCCACCCTTTCCACATTTGTAAGCTGTGACGCAAATTTTGCCCAGTCGTGCAAATCTTTTTCATCATCAGAATATCCTGGAACTAATACATATCTTAACCAAACTGGTTTATTTATTTTCTTCAGATATTTTGCAAATTTTAGCGTATTTTCCAAATCTACAGAAGTTAATATTTTATATTTTTCAGGATTTATGTGCTTAATATCGAGAAGCACCATATCCACAAGCTCCAAAACTTTTTTCGCCTTTTCATTAAAAATATATCCAGATGTGTCAAGTGCCGTATGAATCTTATTTTCACGGCAAAGTTTAAACAATTCCATCAAAAATTCAGGCTGCATCAAAGGTTCAGCACCAGATACAGTAACTCCGCCACTTTTTATAAATCCCTTCACTTTTAAAATTTCCTTCATAACTTCCTGTGCAGTCAGCACCATTTTTTTATCTTCAATTTTCCAGGTGTCAACATTATGGCAATACAGACATCTCAAAGGACATCCCTGTAAAAATAGCACAAATCTAATTCCTGGTCATCTTTTTGTCCCAAAAGATTCAAATGAATGAATATACCCTTTTTATTTCCATATTAATTTTTCTCTTTCTCTTTATATTCAATAAATTTGTTCAATAACTTAAATTTTATTTTAAATTTATTGACTATGTCATCAACATCAAACTTTATTTATTTTATGACAAGAGGAAAATACCTCTTGCTAATACTGAAAATCCATAATAAATCTATTACCAAAAAAAATGAAAATAGCATCTAACAAATTTATTATAAATTAAATTTCAATCCACATAATAGAAAATAATGCCGCATAACTCATATTCTTATGAAACTATGCGACATTTTTTTCATATTTCTAATAATTTATTAAATTTATTTTTTAGCAATTAAATTTTTTTAAATTTTTCAAAAACTACATTTTATTTGAAATTGTTCTGTTAATTACATCTAATTGTTGTTCTCTAGTCAATTTAACGAAGTTTACTGCATATCCAGAAACTCTGATTGTCAATTGCGGATAATTTCAGGATGTTCCATTGCATCTTCTAGTAAATCTCTTCCAAATACATTTACATTTAAGTGGTGTCCTGTTTGGTTGAAGTATCCGTCCATTAATCCAACTAAGTTAGTTTGTTTTTCATTTGCATTTTTACCTAATGTTTCTGGTGTAATTGCGAATGTATAAGAAATTCCATCATTTGCATCTTCAAATGGGATTTTTGCTACTGAAGCAAGTGAAGCAACAGCTCCTCTTGTATCTCTTCCATGCATAGGGTTTGCTCCTGGACCAAATGGTGCTCCAGCTCTTCTTCCATCAGGTGTATTTCCTGTTTTCTTACCGTATACAACGTTTGAAGTAATTGTCAATACTGATTGTGTAGGTATTGCATCTCTATACATTTTGTGAGTTCTCAATTTGTTCATAAATCTTCTTGTAATATCTACTGCAAATTGGTCAGTTGCGTCGTCATTATTTCCAAATGGAACATAGTCTTTTTCATTAATATAGTCAACTGCATCTCCTTCTTCATCTCTTACAACTTTTACTTTACCATATTTAATAGCCGCAAGTGAATCTGCAATAATTGAAAGTCCAGCAATTCCAAATGCTTCTGTTCTTCTGATGTTGATGTCGTGTAATGCCATTTCCAATGCTTCATAAGAATATTTATCATGCATATAGTGAATGATATTTAGTGCTTTAACATAAGTTGAAGCTAACCAGTCTAACACTTTATCTAATTTTTCCCATACTTCGTCAAATTCCAAGTATTCACCTTCGATTGGCTCAAATTGTCCAACTGGTGTAACTTGAATCTTAGATTTTTCATCTTTACCACCGTTAATTGCGTATAACAATGCTTTTGGCAAGTTTACTCTCGCTCCGAAGAATTGCATTTGATGTCCAATTGTCATTGGAGATACGCAACATGCGATTCCGTAGTCATTTCCAAATTGTGGTCTCATAATGTCGTCATTTTCATATTGTACTGATGAAGTATCAATTGACACTTTGGCACAGAATTTTTTCCAAGTTTCAGGTAATTTTTCACTCCATAAAACTGTTAAGTTTGGTTCAGGCGAAGTTCCCATGTTGTACAATGTGTGTAAAATTCTAAATGAATTTTTTGTAACCATTGATCTTCCATCTGCTCCCATTCCTCCAATTGATTCAGTTACCCAAACTGGATCTCCTGAGAACAATGCATCGTATTCAGGTGTTCTTAAAAATCTTATGATTCTTAATTTCATAACAAAATGGTCCATTATTTCTTGAGCTTCTTTTTCAGTCAAAGTTCCTTCCTGCAAATCTCTTTCCAAGAAAATATCTAGGAATGTAGAAGTTCTACCAATACTCATCGCAGCTCCATTTTGATCTTTAGTAGCGGCTAAGTATGCAAAATATAGCCATTGTACTGCTTCTCTACCATTAGTAGCTGGTCCTGAAATATCAAATCCATAAGCTGCTGCCATTCTCTTTAATGCTTTTAATGCTTTAACTTGTTCAAAAACTTCTTCTCTAAGTCTAATTACATCTTCAGTCATTTCAGCTGGATCCAAATTTTTGTATTGTTCTTCTCTGTCAGCTATCAATCTATCAACTCCGTAAAGAGCAACTCTTCTGTAATCTCCGATAATTCTTCCACGACCATAAGCATCTGGAAGTCCTGTAATAATTCCTGTATGTCTTGCTTTTCTTATTTGTTCAGTATAAGCTGAGAAAACTCCGTCATTGTGAGTTTTTCTGTATTTAGTAAAAATTTCTTCAGTTTCTGGATCTAATTTATAACCAAAAGCTTCCAAGCTGTTTTTTACCATTCTTAATCCACCATTTGGGAAGATTGCTCTTTTTAGTGGAGCATCAGTTTGAAGTCCTACAATTTTTTCCAAATCTTTATCAATATATCCAGCTCCATAAGCATCTATTTGAGAAGGTATTTTTAGTTTCAGCGTCATAAATACCTTTTTCTCTTTCTACTTTAAATTTTTTTCAGAAAGCTCTTTCCACAATTTAGTAGTTGCTTCAGTCAGTCCTTCCAAAAAAAGCTGTCATCACCTAAATATTCTGTATAATTTAATCTGATAAATTCTGTAACATCAATGTTGTCTTTCCAATTTCCTTCTTTAAATCCTCTCCATGCGTCCATTATTTAACAACACATCCTTTCAATCTTTAATATTTGTTATACGTTTATTTGTAATCATTATAATATTGAACTTAACTCTACACTTATTATACCCCAAAAATTTCATAAAAGCAAATATTTTTTTAAAATTTTTTTAAAAAAATTTTTTTACAAAAAAATCCGCTCAAACGCCGTAAATAGTGAAAAATAACTTATAGAGTTTAAGCACATAAATGACTATTCCATAACAAAATTTACTTATGAATTATCTTTCTATCTTTTTTTAAATTCTAAATATTGAAACATCATTCTACGTAAATATATCATCTGTTTCAAAATATTTGTTCTACTTTTGCAAAAGCTCCTTTTTCCTTTCCTAATACAAAATTAAAAAAATTGGAATATCTGAAAAATTTCTTATTGTATTTAAAAAAATTTTGAATTAGAAATTATAAGTACTTGCTCATAACCAGTATTATTTTTTTGTAATAGCCTTCTTAAAAATTATTTAAATGTTCCACTTTAACCACTTCTAAAAAAATTAAAAAAATCTCATTACTTTATTAAATGACTTTAAAATCTGATTTTTCTTCCACGTCAACTAAAACTAATGTCTTTATTTTTGGTAGCTTCATCCAAATGAATATACTTTTTTTACAAGTTTTTCTATTTAATAAATTTTTCATCTCCAAAATTTACAGATGTTTCAGCAATAGTATAAACTTCTATTTTTTTCTTCCTTTCTTCTTCGAGTTTCCACCCTTTTTATTCTGAATATTTCTTGACTTTTTTTCAATTATTACAGACTTATTAATTTCATCTAGTATCATTTCAGGATTTCTTTTTTTCTATGTAACTTTTTATAAAATAAAGTCATAAATTTATGATCAATTTTTAATTTTTTTCCCTTTTAGAAATTTTATTCATCATTATAAAAAAACTCTTCATTTTCATCATTTCTCTTTAGCTTATATTCAAATTTTATATTTGTACTTTTCATATTTAAAATAAAATATGTTAATATTGAGTATTTTTTTCATACGTTGAAATTATACCTGTAAACTGGTCAATGTACAAAAAAAGAAGTCTTTTTATATATTTAATATTTTTTTACCTCCAAAAATTTCCTGTAATATCTTAAAATAAAAAAATTTTTCCTGATATGTACTCTTACCAATATAAATCTTTTTCCATTCTTCTCATCAGTATTTCCCTTAAATAGTTTTTCCCTTAACTCTTTAAAGTCATAATTCTTACTTTCAAATAATTTTTTTCTATACTTGCTGTTCTTATATATTCTAAATGTTTTTATATTGTAAATTTTTTAATATTTGCTTTAAATCGTTTTTGAATATTTTTTAGTATTTTGTTCATTTCTTCTGATTTGTTTATTAAATTTGTAAATATTCAGTTTTTTTCCTTCCCAAGTAACAAGATAAGTGTGATAAGTTCTCGTCTAAATGACATTTTCATATTTATGTCTCTGTCATCCACTTTAAATAATCCTTCATAATATTTTTCCAAAAATAATATAAATAACTTTTACTTTTATGTATTATTCCATTATTATTTTTCACATAAAAATCCATTTATATGTTTAATTGTACGATCTATTATTCTAAATTCATATTTTTTTCTTCTAATTTTTTTCTATTAACAATTTTAAAATTCAAAAATATCTTTTTAATATGTCACTTTCATTAAAAATCAAGCCCCATTGATTACTTACTCCTCATAATTCTTATCCTCGTAATATCAATAATTACTAATATTTCCATAATAACAATTATGAGTTTATTTTTTTAGATGACATTTTTTTACTTTCTTTTTTTGAACAAAAACCTCTTAAATTCTACTTTCTAGCGATTTATTAAAATTAATTTAAAATTAAACCTATACTAGAATAATTTAAAAATTATCCTTCTAAAATGCTAATTTTATTATTAAATAATATACTAATGATTTTTCAAAATTTATAATTTTTTTAGTTTTTTTAAAAAAATTATAAAAATTTTTCCAAAAATAAAAATTTTTAAAAAAATTCAATTTATATATTATAAATCCTTATTTTATAGACTTTATCAATTATAGCCACTTCATTAAAAAAACAAAAAAAGAGGAAAAAAATAATAATTATTTTTTTCCTCCAAAAAAAATATCAATTTTTAACAAAATTTTTTTCCTAACTAAACTCAAAAAAATCAAAAAAATTTACCTTTTAAATAATTTCTGAATTTCAAATTTCTTCTGCTTCAATCTTTCTGGCAGCTCATTTATCCAAACTAGCGGGTCTTTAGGATTTACAAGCCTTTTTATATTATCCCGCTTTTTCTCTTCATCAAACCAGATAAGTTTCGTAATCGCTCCCGCCCCGATTCCAATGATTGTCTTATTTTCCTCAATCATTTCAATATTATAGATCGACTCACATCCATTTAATGAATATCCAAGATTTTTCTCCCCATTGAAAGCTGTTTTTCTGGCGATACATATAATATGGAAAAAGCCCTTTATTTTTAGTAACATTTTCAATTTTTTCATAAATTTTCCCATAATCCAGCACATCTTTATGAGCATAATTCTCCTTATTAAGACGGCTTGCATTTTTTATTGCCAGATTATGAATTGTCAGATTTTCCATGTCATACTTTGAAATTTCATCCATTGTATACAGAATATCTTCTGTATTTTCACGCGGCAGTCCCAAAATCAAGTCCATATTTATTTCCAATCCAAGATTTTTAGCAATTTTGTAAACGTTGTCAAACTGTTCCCTGTTATGGTAGCGATTTACGAGTTTTAGCGTCTTTTCATTAAAAGACTGGGGATTTATGCTGATTTTATTTACTCCATAACTTTTAATAACTGATAATTTTTCCTCATCCATCGTGTCAATTCTTCCAGCTTCAAATGTAAATTCCTTTAAATAATCTAAATTATAATTTTCCTTTACTGTTTTTAAAAGTTTGTCAATTTCTTTTGCCGTTAAAATCGAAGGCGTTCCTCCGCCAATGTAAATTGTATTAATTTTTAAATCCAGTTCCTGTGTTAATTGCCCAATTTCACGTATTTCATGATAAATTGACCCTATATATTCATCATATCTTTCGGCATATTTTCCACGTAGTAGGTAGGCTGGAAATGAGCAGTATGAACATTTTGTAGGACAAAAGGCAATCCCAATATAAATTCCTATTGTTTCCTTGTCTAAATATGGTTCTTGACGTTTTACAATGTCTAGCAGAAGTTTCCGCTTTTCATCGCTTACAAAATATATTTTCCCCAATATTTCATCAATTTCATCATAACCCAATCCCATTTTTAAGAATCGTCCCACAATCTTTGTAGGACGTACACCTATTAAAATTCCCCATTTATATTTATTTTTTTTATCAAATAATTCCATTAATGAGGCCTTTGCCATAACTTCCGCCTGATCAAAATATTCATCATTTATCTTCTTATGTGAAAATGTCACTTTTTTTAAGATTTTTGCCACTATTTTTGTCAATCAATGCTGTATTTACAGTAATTAATTCAACATTTTTTTATTTTTTTATTATTTTTCTAGTTTTTCCACAATCTTCTGAAAAAGTTTTTCCACATTTTTACCCTTTTTCAAAAATTTACATTAATTTCCACATTTATTTTCACTGTTTTCAGAAATAATTCCATAATTTTTCAGGTAGAAGTACACGCACAAATTCCTCAAGTTTATTCTGATTAATTTCAATATTTGCTCTTATCATCTATTTTATAACTCCTACAAAATAAAGTGCCAGTACAATTATTCCAAGAATGATCCGATAATATCCAAATACCTTGAAATCATGCTTTTTAATATAGCTCATAAAGACTTTAATAACGGCATAGGCAAATATAAATGAAAGCACAAAACCTAGTGCAATTAAAAACCATTCATACCCGCTTAATGCTGTTCCCAGCTTCACCAGCTTCAAAAGTGTCGCTCCAAGCATTGTCGGAATTGCAAGGAAAAATGAAAATTCTGTCGCTAAAATTCTATTTAAGCCAAGCAAAACTCCTCCAATAATAGTGGCAGCGGATCTTGAAGTACCTGGAATCATCGCAAGGCATTGAAATAGTCCCACTCCAATTGCAGTTTTTATAGGCATTTGAGTAATTGAAGTAATTTTACCTTCCTTTTTTTCGCCAGATTCCAGCCAAATAAGTATAACTCCGTAAATAATCAGCGTTATTGCCACAACTACTGAATTAAACAGCACTTTATCAATAACATCATCGAACAAAAGTCCCAAAACAACTGCTGGAAGCACTGCAATCACTATTTTTATCCACATTTGAACAATATCCATCCGTTGACTTTGACTAAGTCCTTTTGCAAACGGAAAAAAATTCTTTTTCCAGTAATACACAACTACCGACAAAATTGCCCCTAGCTGTATAATTATCTTAAACGCATTTGCAAATTCCTCATTTCTTGACAATTGCAAAAATTGATCCACAATGATCATATGTCCTGTGCTGCTGACAGGTATAAACTCTGTAAGCCCTTCCACAAGACTTAAAATAAATACTTTAATAATGTCTATGAACATAATAATTTCCTTTCTTTTTTTATTTTTTTCAATTAAATCCATAAGATTAATACTAAACAAAATTATTATATCACAAATTTTTACACTTTATTAATAGCTGGAAAAATTTTAAAGTATTTACTTGACTAAAATTCAAGATTAATATAATTATTTAAAAAAATATGCTTTTATATAATTTCCAGCATTTTCTGAAAGTTCCTCATCACTTATATTATCAGTATCAAAAAGAAAATAATGAGAAATTAAGTTTGCCTTAACATATTCAACAGTTGCTTTAAAATGTATCAAAATTTCATCCATTGAAAATTTCACAGAGCCAGTTTTTTGAATAGTCACTTTCAAATCCTCCAATAGAAATTGCAACTCCTATATTTTTTTCCTTTTTAGGTTATATTCATTTCCATAGGCCCCAATTATAGGAAAGTACATCATCAAGCCATTTTTTTAATAAAGGAGTGTATGTGTACCAGTAAAGCGAAATTGAATAATTATGTTATCATGGGATAATAATAATTCGTGCTCTCTTTCAATATCAATATCCCAATTTGGGTAATTTTTGTAAAGTTCATTTACTGTAATTTTGTCAGGATATTTTTTTCCAGTTCTTCCTTCCATCTTTTGTTAATTCTCGAATTTTTCCATATCTGGATGTGCTAAAATAACTAAAGTTTTTCATAATTTAATCATCCTCTCTTTTTAGAGCTCTACATTTTAATTTTTTTATTTCACAAGAAGTCAAAAATTCCTTACTTCATAACATTTATTTTATTAAATTCCAGGTTTGTATGATTATTAAACAGATCTCTATCTTACAATAGCAATTTTTAAAAAAATTATTTTTTTCTGAAAACATAAAATAAAATTCATAATTTATATCTGTCATTTTTTTCCATCTGTAATTTCTTCATAAATATTTTTGCAATGAAATCTTATAATTTATATCCCCTGCTGTTCCAACATATTCAAAGTCTTTTGGCAAAACCTTATATTCTTCATCAGAACCTCCTGAATTTTCAAGTTTGAGAGTCTTTAATTTTGCCAACACCTGTTTTATTAGATCTTCACAATTAAATTTAGCTAACTCTTTCCCGTTCTTGTCACTTACTGTAATTATTTTGTTTAAAATGGCAACTTTATATTCACCAGATTTATATGTCTGGTCTGTAGATTCTCCCCAGTTTTTTTGATAATGGATAACATTATCATAACCTTTTGCATCTAAAATATCTGAAGCATTTTCTTCTGTCTTTAAGTCATAGTTTACTGCTTTTCTATTATCGTAACTTTCACCATCTTCACCATCTTCTTCACCATAATAATTTCTCCAAGAATCCTTAATTCCCAAATCTCTTTCCAAATCATCTGAAATTTCATAAACTTTTCCACTGGAATTTTTCAACCCAAGACTTTTAACCGATGATTTTCCCCTAGAATAAATATAGTCAATTACTGTATAAATCTGATTTCCTTGTCTATTAGTCAAATTTTGGGTAATTTTGGAAATTTTCCCATTTTTTAAAGCCCCATATCTTACAAGCATTCTTTTTAATCTCTGGCTTTGACTGTAAACACTCACTCTTTCAGCGTTAAATGGAGTATAAACAGCAATTACAAGGCATAAAATCAGGCTTATTAGAATCTTTGCAACTTTTTGAGTTTCTTATGAATGAAATCATGCAGAAAAAAATAGCCAGAATATTAAAAAGCAGCACATAATATCGGTTTTCTGTAATTCCATACTGATAAATTCTTTGAAAAAAATTGCAAGTAATGAAGCAAATATCAAAGGTATTGAAAAAAATACGGAAAATATTTTTTTAAAATTACCTAGAAATTTATCACTTTTAATAAGTGGAGTTATTAGAATAATGATAAACAGGCTAAATGCCGTATACCAAAAGCACAAGGTGAGAAATTAAGCCTTTTTGGCAATTTCATAGATATAATTACATTTATAAAATAAATATACAAAAATTCCTGTATAAATAGTAATTAGCGGAACAATTACAAATTTTACAAGCATTTTTAAAATATAGGGAAAATCATAATTTTCCAAATCATCGTCTGGCTTTTTTAGCAATGACAAAAATAAGGAAATCCCCAAAACATCAAATATAAATACCCACGAATACAAATAAAATCTTAAAATAAACCATCCAAACATATCAAATCCAAATAATGCGGCAACTGTAGTCAAAATTATCACAATTCCAATCCAAAGCACTGTTGCAAAAATACACGATACAACAAAATTCACAAACACAGATTGCAGATATTTTTCTTTATTTCCCTTTTTTAAAATTGGAATCAATAAAAAGAGTAATATTGAAATTGGAAACAGCATCCAAAATCCAATTTCATAACTATACACAATAAAACAAACATAATAAAATATTGCAATAATAACAACAGTCAAAACTGTATAAATGCTTCTAAAAGACCATTTTTTCTTCTCCCCAAAATACTCTTCCCTGACAACTTCAAACATCGCAGTCATAAAAATCCCAAGTATACAGCAGTTCCTTACTTCTTCCAAAAATAGCAACAGAAAAATCGTTTAACATCTAAATCTTCAATTTCTGTAATCAAAACTACCAGAATAAAAACTTATTAAAGCAAAAAAATAATCGTTACTCGAAACCTTTCAAATCCTCCCTTGAAATATTCAAATAACTTTTTAGTTTTTTTCCATAAATTTTTCCCATAGATAATCACCTCTTATCATATATTTTTAATTCTCTTAATTTTTATGATACCACATATTATTTAAAAAAACAAATGAGAAACTTGATTTATTTTTTTAGTTTTTCGCCTTAAAGGAACTTATTAATAAAAAAATTTATAAAAGTGATTTAACAAAAAGATCGCAAGAAGTCGTAGGCTTTCTATAAGTGGGAGATGAATTGCTTTTTTTGTAAAAAAATTGAAAAAAAGGATACTCTTATGATACAATTTTTGTATAAAATATCGAAGAGAAATCATTAATTATGAAATCTCTAAAGAAATAATTAAAAATAATATTCAAAAATCAAGAGGAGGTGTAATTTCATGAAATATAATTTAGCATTCAAATACAGAATTTATCCAAATAAAGATCAGGAATTATTGATAAATAAGACTTTTTGGATGTGTTCGTTTTGTTTATAATACGATTTTATATATCGCTAATAAAATTTATGAAGAAACTGGAAAAAAATAAAAATAGTTACACCTGCCAGTTTGAAAAGTGAAAATCAATTTTTTTAAAAAGAAGTAGATAGTCTGGCACTTTCAAATGCTCAATTGAATGTAAAACGATCGTTTATGAATTTCTTTCAAAAGAGCGAAGTTTCCAAGGTTCAAATCTAAAAAGAATAATGTTAAAAAGTTATACGACAAATTGTGTGAATAATTCAATACGAATTGAGGAAACAAAATATTTGGTTTTGCCAAAATTGAAAAAAAGTAAAATTGAAATATCATAGAGAAATACCGAAGGATTACAAGATAAAGTCAGTAACATTGACAAACAGTAATGGAAATTACTATGTTTCCATCTTGACAGAATTTGAAAAAGAAATTCAAAAAAATCCAAGTAATGATAAAAGTAATTGGACTTGATTTTTTTCAATGTCTGAATTATTTGTCAGTTCTGAAAACCAAAGGGCTGATTATCCAAGATATTTTTAGGATGTTGGAGAAAAAAATTGAAAAAAATTACAAAAGTCATTGTCAAGAAAAAGTGAAATTTTTCTAAAAAAATTGGTATAAGCAAAAAAAGCGAAAATATCAAAATTGCATGAGTATATCAAGAATTGTCGAAGAGATTTTTCTACATAAATTGTCGAAAAAAATTGTCTGAAACATATAATGCTGTGGTTGTTGAGGATTTGAATATGAAAAGGGATGAGTCAGGCATTAAATTTTTGGGAAAAAGTGTAGGAGATAATGGATGGGGAATGTTTTTTTGAGAATGCTTGAGTATAAACTGATGTTTTTTTAGGAAAGCAATTTTTTTGAAGATAGATAAGTGGTTTCCATCGTCGAAAAACTTGCAGTAAATGTGGAAATATTAAAGAGAAACTGGAATTATCAGAAAGAAGTTATAAATGTGAGTGCTGTGGAATTGAGATTGATAGAGATTACAATGCTGCAGTGAATATAAAAAAACATTGGAAAAGAAATGTTGGAATATTAAAAAAATAAAAGAAGACAGGGCAGGGACTGTCCAAAGAGCTTAGTAAATATATTTGGCTAACAAAAAGCAGATACTTCCCAAGAAGCTCCCGCTTCTAAAAGCGGGAGTAGTTCACTCAAACGGTTTAATAATTTTAAGAATAATAAAACAAATTTTTTTATTTTTCATCTATCAAATAATAAATCAATGTGATATAATTTATCATAAAATACAAGTTTCATTATTTAAGTGGCAGATTTTGAAAAAAATCATTAAATAATATAATCAAAAGGGGGATTATTATGAAAATAAAATATGTCATCATTTTTTTGTAATGCTGTTAATTGCGGGGAATTTTTTTAAGACTTTTAATTGAGGATAAAAAAATACTCCTGAAATTGAAATTAATAGGGAAAAAAATTATAAAAAGGATAAGGCTAAGAAAGATACTGATTTGACAAAAAAAGCAATATGAAATTTGATATTAACAGTATTGAGTATAAAGATTTGCTAAAACTGGGGATTAATAAGAATAAGGCTGAAAAAAATTTGTGAAATATCGGGATGAAGTTGGGAGTTATTAAAGATGTTAATGAAGTAAAGAATATTTCTGGATTTGGAAAAGTCAGGGCTGGAAATTGCTCAGAAATTTTTTTGTTTGTAGACAATGAAAAGATACAAAATTCTAAACAGAATTATGGACATGAAATAACGAAATATAATATTAATAAATTAAATGAAAAGGAATTAAAAAAATAGGATTTACAAATAAGGAAATAAAAAAATTGCTTCCTGAAATTGAGAAAAAAATAATATAAGGTCAAATGTAGAATTGGAAAAAGATTATCAGGGAAAGAACGTTATGCAGAAATTGAAGATAAAATAAAATTTATAGAATAAAAAAATAATATCATTTTATTTATTAGACTTGTTTTTGAAATCATGCGCAATTTGGAATTTAATAAAATAAATATTCTGAAAAAAAAATTAAGTTATTGAACAGATCTATTTGATAATATAGCTTAATTCCTTCTTAAATCAAAACTTTTGTTTATTAAAAAAATCTTTTTATAAAATCTGCCACTTAGAGAATTTTACTCGTATTTATTCTATAAATTTTAATTTGCATGTTTCTAAAAAAATTAAATAATAACAGTTTATGATAATCAAGGGAATGAAAAACCTTTGTAAAAAAAGCAGTAAAAAGAAAGGAGTTTGATTATTTTTTTAAAAATAAAATAAAAAAAATGAGTTTATTATCAGATATTGCAGTGCCAATTGCAAAGTTGGTAAATATGAAAAAAGTATAAGGAAAAGGATTTTTTAAATCCGAGAAGAGATACAGATTTTTTGAATAAAAACAATTTTGACAAGTCACTTACCACTGATGAGCAGTTTATTGATGAATATCAAATTTTAACAGTTTCTAGTCAAGAAAGTTGTAACAGACATGTTATTTTTTTGCATGGCGGGGCTTATGTCATGCGTGCTGTTCGAGGGCATAAAAATATTATTGAAAAATTAGTGAAAAAGTATCATTTGAAAGTTACATTTATTGATTATCCGCTTGCTCCTGAAAATACTGTGGAAAAGGCACATAAAGTTGTAATGGAGGCTTATAGAAAAAAATAATACAAAAAAATATAAAAAAATGATGAGTTTTATTTATTTGGAGATTCTTCTGGCGGGGGACTGGCACTTGCATTTTTGCAAAGGCTAAAGGAAGAAAAGCAGCTGCCTTTTCCCAAAAAAACAGTATTGATGTCGCCTTGGGCTGATGTTTCAATGACAAATGAGGAAATAGAAGAGTTTGCAGAAAAAGATCCGCTTTTGCCTTTAAATGGGCTGATTATAACTGGAAAGCAGTTTGCTGGGAGAACTGGATGTGAAAGATCCGCTGATTTCGCCAATTTATGGAAATATGGATAATCTTGGGGAAATATTTCTCATTTTTGGAACAAATGAAATTTTGTATCCAGATTGCTTAAAATTAAGTGATATGCTGGAAATTGCAGTTGGAACAAGCGTAGAAATAAAAATTGGGGAAAATTTGTGTCATGACTGGATTTTAGCGCCTCTTAAAGAATCGGAGGAAACTATTGATGAGATTGGAAATTTTTTTCTAAAATAATCAAGGCTGTTTATACAAATTTTTCTATATTTATAGGATTTTATGATAAAATTAGAAAATATTTTTACTTAATTAAACATCCTGCCAAATTAATATTCATTATTTAAATGGAAAGTAATAGGCTTGTTTGGAAACTGTATGTATTTTTAGAATTTAATAAAGAAGCACCTTGTAAAATAAAAAAAATTAAGTTATTGAACAGATCCGATATTAAAATTATCAAAGAAGAATAAAAGAAGGAATTTTAACTATGTCTGAAAAAAATTAAAAAAAAGAATGATAAAAAAATAAAATTAATGAAAGAATTGACTGGGAAAAAGCATGATGAAATTCTTGAGATTTATAAAAAAATAAAAAGCAGAGATTGAAAAGGCTATAAAAGGTTATAAAAAGGCTTGGAAAGGTACAGAGAAGGAAGTTTTTGCAGAAATGGCATTTTGTATTTTGACACCTCAGTCGAAGGCTAAGAATGCTTGGCTAGCTATTACAAATTTAGTGGAAAACGGGCTGCTGTATAATGGAAAGGCAGAAGAAATGGTTGAATTTTTTTAAATATTGTCAGATTTAAAAAAATAATAAGTCCAGATATTTGGTGGAATTGCGAGAATTAATGACAAGGAACGGAGAGTTACAACCAAAGAAGATTTTGTCCGAAATTGGAGATACTTTTGAAAAAAGAAAATGGATTTTGAAAAATGTTAAGGGAATGGGATTAAAGGAGGCAAATCACGTACTGCGAAATCTTGGATTTGGAGAAAATATTGCAATTTTGGATAGGCATATTCTGAGAAATCTAAAGGCCCTTAATGTAATTGAGGAAATTCCCAAGTCGATAACTGAAAAAAATATTATGAAATAGAAGAAAAAAATGAGAGAATATTCAGATTTTTTTCAAAAAAATAAAAATGGATGAACTAGACTTGGTTTTTATGGTATAAGGAGGCTGGGGAAATTTTTTTAAATAATTTTCAAAGTTACATAGTGTATTTTTTTCAAAAAAATATGATAGAATAATATTGAAACACATCAGAGGCGTGTTCGATGACTTAAGTTTTTTTCTAAAGGAATCAAGACCCCTTGTTTCAGGATATTTATTTTTATTAAATTCTAAGTTTGTATAATTATCGAACAGATCTATCATAAATACAAAAATTTTTATGAAAATATTAGATACTCAAATCAAAGAATACAGAAAGGAGAAAACTACTATGACTTCTAATTTAAAACAACTTAAAAATAATATGAAACATAGTTTTTCAAAAAATGCTATTATCCTCGGATTAGCTGCATTATTAGTCAGCTGTGGCGGTGGCGGAGGAGGTGGTAACTCTGGAGGAGGATCAACAGTCTCTACACCTACACCTACACCAAACCCTATACCTAAACCTAGTAATCCAGCACCAGTAACAAAAAAACCAAATGTAACAACAATTACTGATAGAATAGAATGGAATTCTACTCTTTCCTATGACAAAAACAATCCCCACAATAATTCAAATACAGTAATTAAAGGTACTGGTGTAAAAATAGGAATTATTGATGTAGGATTTGAAAATTCTGCATTCGATTCAGATATTTCACAAAAATTTGGAAATCGTATGACAAAAATTAAAGTTCCTGGAATTACATCAGAAGCTACTGCAAATGATGACCATGGAATTATTGTTGCAGATCTTGCGGCAGGATCTTTAGCTGGGATTGCAAAGGAAGCTAGAGTTTATGCGATTGATGCAGCAAAACATGATGCTGAAAAAAATGAAGCTTATCCAGTTATAAACCTAGAAATGTACCAAAAACTAAAAGATAATGGAGTAACTATTTACAATCAATCATTTGGAAGTAAAGAAGAAGTAGTCACTGATTTTAATAGACTTCCTACTTCAAGCCATTATTATGTATATTACATTGGAGAGTCTATACTTAATTTTTACAAAAATGAAGTAAATAACGGTTCGTTATTTGTATGGTCTGCTGGAAATGAGTCTTCTAACAAACAGCCTACACTTGAAGGAGGTTTACCATATTTTGAAAAAGGACTTCAAAAGGGATGGATAAATGTAGTTGGCTTGACATCAAAGGATGAAAATAAATCTGGAGATATAAGTTGGGAAAATCTAACACCTTTATCACCTGCAGGTGTTGCTAAAAACTGGTCTATAACAGCTGTTGGAGATCAAATATTTTCAATAAAAGGACAAAATTATATTGGTAGAGGTTCTTCATTTGCAGCACCAATTGTAACTGGAACAGCTGCTTTAATTAAACAAAAATATCCTTGGATGGATGCAGATTTAATTAGACAGACTATTTTATCAACAGCAACAGATATAGGAGATCCAGGAGTTGATTCGACTTATGGTTGGGGACTTTTAAATATTAATAAAGCTCTAAAAGGACCTGCTAAATTTAGTAAAGATCTTGCATTAGCTGATAACATTGTCGTTAATGTGCCAAGCGGAACAGAATCAATATTTTCAAATGATATTTCAGGAGATGCTGGTTTAATTAAAAATGGAGACGGAACTTTAATTTTATCAGGACATAGTACATTTACAGGAGATACAACTGTAAACTCTGGAAAAGTTCAAGTAAATGGAGCTTTAAAATCTCCACTTAGCATTCGATCACATGCTATACTTGCCACTAGAAATGCATTGATAGAAAATGATGTAACGAATGCTGGAACAATTGAAAATAGTGGTAGAACAACATTTTCTGGAAAATACGTATCACTTAAAAATTCAAAAATGAAAACAGATACAAATTCTACATTACATGTAAAAGGAAATGTTGAATTAAATGATTTAGCAGTAGATATTGAAGCAAAAGATCAAAATGGAGAAGATAAATATGTTACATCTAAAGGTGTCAAAACTAATGTAATTACTTCGGATGGAAAAAAATTGAAGGAAATATAAAAAGTGAAAATGACAAAAGTTTGATAAATGTTGATATTAAAAAAAATAACAACAAAATTACAGCAAATCTTAGCCGTAAAAATATCGAACAATATGTAAATGAAACTGAAAATTCTGATGAAATGCAAAAAAATACCGCACAAAATCTGGAAGTTGCCTTCCAAAAATTAGATCAGGATATCGAAAATGGAACAGCTGGAAATGTTGTACAATTTGAAAGAAAAGCCGCTAAATTGCAAGCTCTTACTTCTTCAAACAGAGCAGCTGTTTTGGACAGTTTGTCTGGACAAATTTATGCTTCGGCACAAGCATTGACATTCCAGCATTCACAAACTGTAAATAAGGATTTGTCTAACAGATTAGTTATGCTGGGAACTCTTGACAATGTTGGAGACAAATTTGGATTGTGGATTACTGGATTAGGTGCCAATGGTAAATTAAAACAAGATGGATACGGAAAGGGAGATACTAAAGTATACGGTGGACAAGTCGGAATTGATAAGCAATTTGGAGAAAACTTGATTTTAGGTACTGCTTTATCCTATTCAAAAGCTGATGTTAAATTTGACAGATATGGTGGAAAATCTGATGCTAACAACTTTGGAATTTCATTGTATGGAAGATTAGGAAATAAAGATGTTCCTGTTTATCTGCAAGGACGTCTGGGAGTCGGATTTGTTGACAGTGATGTCGAAAGAGACATTATTTTAAGCAGCAACGACTATACTAGAGCTAAAATTAATCATAATGACAAGGTTTATTCTGGATATTTAGAAACAGGATACGATGTTAAAAATGCTAACGGAGACTTTGTCGTGACACCGTTTGTGGGATTAACTCACGATACAGTCGTAAGAGGGTCATTCTCTGAAGAAAAAAGCCAATTTGGATTGACTGCTGATAAGAAGAATTATAATCAGACAGCCGCATTAGTTGGGCTTAGAGCTGGAAAAGCTGTAAACTGGAAAGGTGGAAGCAAGACCACATTCCAAGGTTACGTAACACATCAAAGAGCCTTTAATAAGCAGGATTTAAGTTTTGATGCAAGATATACTGGACTTCCAGGAGCAACATTCAAGGTAAAAGGTATTGGACTTGCTAAGAACAAGACTTGGGCTGGAGTTGGAGCATTAACAGAAGTAAATAAAGACTTTGGATGGTATGTAAATTATGATGGTTCTGTTGACGGTGGAAAAGGCAAAGGAAACAACAATGTATTTACAACAGGAGTCAGATTTAATTTTTTTAATCTAAATTTTTAGATTTATTGACTTTTTTTAAATAACAAGTGTTATAATACTATAAAAATAATAAAACTGGAGGTTTTTTTTATGAAACAAAATACATTGATTAGCAACATTGTAAAAATTGAAGCAAAAGAAAAGGAAACTTTTAAAAACATTCTTTTAGTGCTGGGCGGAGTGGCATTTTTATCAATAATGTCTCAAGTTTTAATTCCGCTTCCTTACACTCCTGTACCAATTTCACTTGGAACATTCGGAGTAACACTAATGGCACTATTATACGGAAGAAAATTGGGAACTGCAACTATACTTTCCTACGTTGTGGCAGGTAGCCTAGGTGCTCCAATTTTTGCTGGTGCTAAAGCAGGATCCTTATTTTCACCAACAGGAGGGTATATTTTAGGATATATTGTTTCTACAATTCTTTTAGGATATTTAGCTGATAAAGGAGTTACAAAATCTTACGTAAAAACAATACTTTCATTAATGCTTTCTAGTACAATTATCTTGACATTAGGTGCATTGCATTATCATTATTTTTTTACCAGGTAAAAAAATGCATTCATGGTTGGTGTATTGCCTTTCCT
>BNJU01001782.1_pt1 | contig 131945 bp, 190 predicted proteins | sample 8539281 | NCBI WGS metagenome assembly BNJU01 (sample SAMD00202456, study PRJDB9452) | human saliva metagenome | isolation source: human saliva | place: Japan
AAGCAAGCTCGACTGAGCTTGTTTTTTGATATAATAGAAGGAAGATTGTTAGAAGGAAGTTGAATTATGTTTCAAAAAGAGAATCGGTCTGGTCTGATTATCTATTTATACTATAATCGCGATGCTAAAAACTCGCAAATTATGGTGATATTTGTTACCACTCAAAAACATCGTTACCTACAACTTTATGTCCCAACAGAAGAAGTGGAAGAGCTGGTAAATCGTTTAGAAAAGAGAAATTTATCAAAAAGTGAGAGTTTGTATATCCAAGAATTGGAAACTCCTTCGTAGGGAACCTATATAAAACTAGCGAAAACGTTATCATTTAAAAAAAGTGAGAGAAACTTGTTGACAATTTTCTGATAATTCGGTATATTCTCAATATGTAATTTAAATTGAACATTAAAAAGGAGATAAACATGAAGAAAAATTTGCATTGTCACTGTAGCTCTTTGCAAGTACAGCACTCTTTAGCAGCTCTGGGGAAGTGAAGTCAGGAGCTTCAAAACACAACTGGTAACCCAATTGATGAAAAAGTGTAAAAATTGGTTTCAACTTCGAAGAGACTGGAGCAGTAGTCGCTACGGTACATCTGAATAAAAAGGGTGCTCAACTTGCAGTTGATCAAATCAATGTCGCTGGTGGTGTTGATGGAAAACAAATCGAAGTTGTAGATAAAGATAACAAATCTGAAACTGCTGAAGTGGCTTTCAGTTTCTACAAACCTTGTTACTCAATCAGTGCAGCAGCCTATCGTAGGGCCTGTGACTTCGGAGCAACTGTCTGCTGCAGTGGCAAACGCTACTCAAGTTGGTAAAGCCATTAATCTCGCCAAGTGCTACTCAAGATGGTTTGACAAAAGGACAAGACTTCCTATTTATTGGAACATTCCAAGATAGTTTCAAGGAAAAATCATCTCAAACCACGTTTCAAACAAATTGAACGCTAAGAAAGTTGTTTTGTATACTGATAACTCAAGTGACTATGCTAAAGGTAAAAGGTGCAAAAGCTCCGTGATTCATTTCAGGTGAAATCGTAGCTGATGAAACATTTGTATCAGGAGATACTGACTTCCAAGCAGCTTCACAAAAATCAAAGATAAAGAATTTGATGCAATCGTATTACTAGGTTACTACACTGAAGCAGGTAAAATTGTAAACCAAGCTCGTGGTATGGGTATTGACAAACCAATCATCGGTGGTGATGGATTTAATGGTGAAGAGTTTGTTCAACAAGCAACAGCAGAAGCGCATCAAAACATTTACTTCATCTCTGGTTTCTCATCAACAGTTGATGTGTCAGATAAGGCGAAAGCTTTCCTGAAGCATACCGAGCGAAATACAATGAAGAGCCTTTCAACTTTTGCAGCCTTTGCATATGACCTCAGTTTACCTTGTAGCAAATGCAGCAAAAAGGTGCAAAAACTTCAGTTGATATCAAGAACAATCTTGCTAAAACACAAAACTTCGAAGGTAGTTACAGGTCAAACAAGCTTTTGATGCAGATCACAACACTGTGAAAAACAGCCTTCATGATGACCATGAATAATGGTAAAGTAGAAGTCAGAAGTCGTAAAACCTTAATCTTATAGATATCGTAAATGGGGAATGAGCTTTTACTCACCCCTGTTTCGGTATTTATAAAGGGAATTATTTTTATAAAAACTCTAAAAAAATAAAACTTAGAAAGAGGAACCATATGCTTTCAACAACTTGTCAATGGTTTAATCTTGGCAGTGTCTATGCCTTGCTAGCCCCTGGGTTATACTATGGTTTATGGAATTACTCGCTTTATTAACTTTGCCCATGGTGATATCTATATGATGGGTGCTTTCATGGGTTATTTCTTGATTAATGCCCTCCATTTAAATTTCTTTTTAGCCTTAATTTTGTCCATGATTGGTTCAGCTATTCTCGGCGTAATCATCGAGTTTCTAGCTTATCGTCCCACGCGTCATTCAACTCGTATCTCTGTATTGATTACTGCTATCGGGGTATCCTTCTTGCTTGAGTATGGGAATGGTCTATCTAGTAGGTGCCACACGTGCCTTCCTCAAGCAATCCAAACAGTTCGTTATGACTTGGGTCCAATCAGTCTAACAAATATTCAATTGTTGATTTTGACTGTTTCGATTGTTTTGATGATTCTTTTGCAACTCATCGTGCAAAAAAACAAAAATGGGGAAAGCCATGTGCCGTATCTGTAGATAGTGATGCAGCTCAGTTGATGGGGATCAACGTAAACCGTACAATCAGTTTCACCTTTGCCTTAGGTTCAGCTCTTGCTGGTGCAGCAGGTGTCTTGATTGCCCTTTACTACAACTCTCTTGAACCATTGATGGGAATGACCTGCGTATTAAATCATTCGTGGTCGCTGTTTTAGGTGGAATCGGTATTATTCCTGTGCAGCTCTGGAGGTTTTTGTAATCGGACTATTGGAAACTTTTGCAACAGCTTTTCGAATGTCAGATTTCCGTGATGCTATCGTGTACGGAATCTGCTATTGATCTTGATTGTTCGTCCAGCAGGTATCCTTGGTAAGAATGTGAAAGAGAAGGTGTAAACAATGAAAGATAAATTTAAAAGTTAATATTCTCTGGTTGCTCCTTTTTGTTGCTTGGATATGGTGTGATTAGCTTATTAGTTTCGTTTGGTATTTTAAACCTTTTCCATATTCAGATTCTAGAACAAATCGGTATCAATATTATTCTTGCAGTAGGACTTAACCTTATCGTTGGTTTTCTCTGGTCAATTTTTCTCTGGACATGCTGGGTTTCATGGCTATCGGTGCCATGCAGCAGCTATTATTGGTTCTAAATCTCCAACTTATGGTGCCTTTTTGGAGCTATGTTGCTTTGGTGCTATCATTGCTGGTTTGGTTGCCTTTGGTCGTTGGAATTCCACCCTTCGTTTGAAAGGGGGACTCATCTTGCAGTTGCGACACTTGAGGGTTGCTGAGATTATTCGTATCTTGATTGTCAATGGTGGTAACTTAACAAACGGAGTCATGGTATCCTTGGTATTCCAAACTTTACTAATTGGCAAATGGTATACATTTTTGCCGTGATTACAACGATTGCAACGCTGAATTTCCTTCGTAGTCCAATCGGTCGTTTAACCTTTGTCTGTTCGTGAAGATGAAATTGCAGCTGAATCTGTCGGGGTCAATACAACAAAAATCAAAATTATCGCATTTGTCTTTGAGCTATGACTGCAAGTATTGCAGGTTCCCTTCAAGCAGGATTTATCGGTTCTGTTGTGCCTAAGGATTATAGCTTTATCAACTCTATCAACGTTTTAATTATCGTTGTATTTGGTGGCTTGGGATCCATTACAGGGGCAATTGTTGCTGCGATTGTTCTCGGTATTTTGAATATGTTCCTTCAAGATGTGGCTAGCGTTCGTATGATTATCTATGCTTTGGCCTTGGTACTGTTATGATCTTCAGACCAGGTGGTCTTCTTGAACATGGGAATTGAGCCTATCACGTCTCTTTAAAAAAGGTAAGAAGGAGGGACAAAACTAATGGCATTACTTGAAGTAAAAAGTTAACCAAGCATTTTGGTGGTCTGACAGCCGTTGGGGACGTCACTCTTGAATTGAACGAAGGTGAACTTGTTGGTTTGATTGGACCGAACGGAGCTGGGAAAACAACTCTCTTCAACTTGCTGACAGGAGTCTATGAACCAAGCGAAGGAACAGTAACCTTAGATGGTCACTTATTAAAATGGTAAGCAACCTTATAAAATCGCATCTCTTGGATTAGGGCGTACCTTCCAAAAACATCCGCCTCTTTAAAGACTTGACAGTTTTGGATAACGTTTTGATTGCATTTAGTAACCATCATAAACAACATGTTTTTTTGTAAGTTTCTTGCGCTTACCAGCTTTTTATAAGAATGAAGAAGAATTAAAAAGCCAAAGCCTTAGAATTACTAAAAATCTTTGATTTAGATGGTGATGCTGAAACTTTAGCTAAAAAAACTTAGCTTATGGTCAACAACGTCGTTTGAGATTGTTCGTGCTCTTGCTACAGAGCCCTAAAAACCTCTTCTTGGATGAACCTGCGGCAGGTATGAATCCACAAGAGACTGCAGAATTAACTGCGTTGATTCGTCGCATCAAGGATGAATTTAATATTACTATCATGCTGATTGAACATGATATGAATTTGGTTATGGAGTTACTGAGCGTATCTATGTTCTTGAGTACGGTCGTTTGATTGCTCACGGGACACCAGATGAAATCAAGAGTAATAAACGTGTTATCGAAGCTTATCTTGGAGGTGAAGCCTAATGTCTATGTTAAAAGTTGAAAACCTCTCAGTACACTACGGTATGATTCAAGCTGTACGTGATGTAAGCTTTGAAGTCAATGAAGGAGAAGTTGTTTCTCTAATCGGTGCTAACGGTGCAGGTAAAACAACTATTCTTCGTACTCTATCAGGACTTGTTCGCCCAAGTTCTGGTCGAATTGAATTTTTGGGGCAAGAAATCCAAAAGATGCCTGCACAAAAAGATTGTGGCATCAGGGCTTTCTCAAGTACCGAAGGACGTCATGTTTTCCTGGATTGACAGTTATGGAAAATTTGAGATGGGAGCCTTTTCTTAAGAAAAAAATCGTGAAGAGAATCAAGCAAATTTGAAGAAAGTCTTCTCGTTTCCCTCGTTTGAAGAACGTAAAACCAAGATGCGACTACTCTATCTGGTGGTGAACAGCAGATGCTTGCCATGGGACGCACTCATGTCAACGCCTAAACTTTTTTTATTAGATGAACCATCAATGGGTCTTGCTCTGATTTTTTATCCAAGAAATTTTTGATATCATCCAAGATATTCAAAAACAAGGTACAACCGTTCTCTTTAATTGAGCAAAATGCCAATAAAGCACTTGCTATCGCTGACCGAGGATATGTTCTTGAAACAGGAAAGATTGTTCTTTCAGGAACAGGTAAAGAACTCGCAGCTCAGACGAAGTCAGAAAAGTATATCTAGGTGGCTAAAACAATCCAGTGATTGTTTTAGTTTGCGGATAAGGATTGCGTAGTAATCTTCGTATAGTCTGGGAGATTAGTTTAGGTTAGTGGATAAGGATTGCGCAAGCAATCCACATTAGTCCGGGGACCTTTTTAGTTTATGGATAGAGATTGTGACGCAATCACTATGAGTAAAAGATTAAGGGCTCTAAGTTGAGCTCTTTTTCGTAAAGTCCTTCAGATTTTTTTCTGAATCTTGAAAAAAGAAATGAAAGCGTTTGATAGCTTTCCGTAAAAAGTGTATAATAAAACTATAAACATAAAGGAGATTTCTATGCAGTTAAAGATTTTTATGACACGCAAGGTCGTTTATATCAGTCCTGATACAACTGTTGCGCATGCAGCAGATTTAATGCGTGAACAAGGCTTGCAACTGTCTTCCCTGTTATTGAGAATGATAAATTAGTAGGATTGGTGACAGAAGGAACAATTGCTGAAGTTAGTCCATCAAAAAGCAACTAGTCTTTCAATCTTTGAGATGAACTACTTGCTAAACAAGACAAAGGTAAAAAGATGTCATGATTCGTGATGTTGTTACTGTTTCAGGATATGCTAGTTTGGAAGATGCAACCTATCTCATGTTGAAAAATAAGATTGGTATCTTACCAGTTGTTGATAATGGTCAATTGTATGGCGTTATAACAGATCGAGATGTATTCGGAGCCTTTCTTGAAATTGCTGGTTATGGTGAAGAGGGAATCCGTGTTCGTTTTTATCACAGAAAATGAAGTTGGGGTACTTGGTAAGATTGTTTCTTTAATCGTTGAGGAAAATCTTAATATTTCTCATACTGTTAATATTCCACGTAAAGATGGTAAGATTGTTATCGAAGTCCAAATTGAGGGAACGGTTGATCTTAGTTCCTTGAAGAAGAAATTTGAAGAAGAGAATATTTTCGTAGATGAAATTACCAAAACTGCAGAAAAAAACTCTAAAAAAAATAAACTATCATTGTTTTATACTTGCGAAAAAAATTTTTTTCTAGTATAATAGTTTATTGTGAGCAAAACCTCACTTACCCCATGCAAAGACTTGGGGTCATTAGACCAAAAGGAGGAACATATCAATGGCTAAATACGAAATTCTTTATATCATTCGTCCAAACATTGAAGAAGAAGCGAAAAACGCTTTGGTAGCACGTTTTGACTCTATCTTGACTGACAATGGTGCAACTGTTGTTGAATCAAAAGATTGGGAAAAACGTCGTCTTGCATACGAAATCCAAGATTTCCGTGAAGGACTTTACCACATCGTTAACGTTGAAGCAAACGATGACGCAGCTCTTAAAGAGTTTGACCGTCTTTCAAAAATCAACGCTGACATTCTTCGTCACATGATCGTCAAACTTGACGCGTAAGAAGGTAGATTATGATTAACAATGTTGTACTTGTAGGGCGTATGGTACGTGACGCTGAGTTGCGTTATACCCCATCGAATGTAGCAGTTGCGACTTTTACTCTTGCAGTAAACCGTACATTCAAGAGTCAAAAATGGTGAACGTGAGGCTGATTTTATCAATGTCGTAATGTGGCGCCAACAGGCTGAAAAACCTTGCTAACTGGGCTAAAAAAAGGCTCACTTATCGGGGTTACAGGTCGTATCCAGACTCGTAGTTACGATAACCAGCAAGGACAACGTGTCTACGTGACTGAAGTCGTAGCTGAAAAATTTCCAAATGTTGGAAAGCCGTAGCGTGCGTGAAGGTCAAACTGGTGGAGGTCATTCTGCACCAAGTTCAAATTATTCAGCACCTACACAATCAGTACCTGACTTTTTCACGAGATGAAAAATCCATTCGAGCAACAAACCTTTGGATATCTCAGATGATGATTTACCATTCTAATGGACAATTAATACTATAAAGGAGAAAAACATGGCTCAACAACGTCGTGGCGGATTCAAACGCCGTAAAAAGTTGATTACATCGCAGCAAAACAAAATTGAATATGTTGATTACAAAGATACTGAGCTTTTAGCCGTTTCTGTTTCAGAACGTGGGAAAATCCTTCCACGTCGTGTAACTGGAACTTCAGCTAAAAACCAACGTAAAGTAACAACAGCTATCAAACGCGCTCGCGTAATGGCTTTTGATGCCTTTCGTAAACGAAGATTAAAGAAAAGACCCTTACGGGTCTTTTTTCGGTCCAGTGGACCTCTTTTTGTTCAGGCGTGTCTTTTATCAGACTTTACAGGACTCCCTGTTGACCTAGTAAGATTCTTTTGTCTTACTAGGTTTTTTCTTTTAATCTTTATTATCGTGCTATAATGGTAGGAGAAAGCTATAAAGGAGAAGCTTATGAAGACGACATGTTCAATTAGAAAAATGCAAGAATCTGACATAAAATATCTATCTCGAGGATTTATCAGACAAGGTTGGCCAAGTAGAGAGGAGGTTTTAACTCGATACTTTGAGGAGCAAGAAAGTGGGGAGAGAGAGGTCTTAGTTGCAGAGGTTGAGGGTGCTGTAGCGGGCTACATTACCATTTTGCCCTCTGCTAAACATGGTCCTTTTGCAGAAGTCTATCCAGAATTATCAGATTTTAATGTATTTGAGCCTTTTCGAAATCAAGGAGTTGGGAGTCAACTGCTAGAAGAAGCAGAAAAACGAGTCGAGCTTGTTTCGATCAAGGTAAGTCTAGGCGTAGGCTTGCACTCAGGATATGGACCCGCCCAAAGATTGTACATCAAACGAGGCTATATTCCAGATGGGACGGGTGTTTGGTATAGAAATCAACCCTTGGAAATGAACGCTACTAGTCAAAACAATGATGATTTAGTTTTGTACTTGTCTAAGGAATTCGAATAAGAGGTAGCAAATTTCTTTGAAGATAGGGGAATTCTCTACTTTATGGTATAATGGAAAGAGTGAATTGAAGGAGGTATTATAATGGATGCCAAGTTAAGATACAAGGCTAAGAAGATTAAGATTATCTTTTTTGATATAGATGATACTTTACGAAATTCAAAGACAGGTTTTGTTCCAAGTACTATTCCAAGGGTTTTTAAACAATTACGTGAAAAAGGAATCTTGACAGGAATTGCGACTGGTAGAGGCATTTTCGGTGTGGTACCAGAGATTAAAGCCCTCAATCCTGATTTCTTTGTAACCTTGAATGGTGCCTATATTGAGGATAAAAAGGGCAATGTCATTTATAGTAACAAAATTGCTAAGGATAAGGTAGAAGAGTATATTGCTTTGGACCAAGGAAGTTGGGATTGATTACGGTTTGGTGGGAAGTCATGTCGCTAAACTATCAAGGCGAACAGAGATGATTAGCCAGGCAATTGACCCGATTTATCCTAATTTAGAGGTGGACCGTGATTTTTATCAAAATGAAGATATTTATCAGATGTGGACATTTGAGGATCAGGGAGATGACTTTGACGTTGCCTGAAAGTTTAGCATCGACTTTACGTATGGTACGCTGGCATGAATATTCATCAGATGTTGTGCCGATTTCCAGTTCAAAAGCAGCTGGAGTTGCAAAAGTTGTAGACCAATTAGGTTTAAAACCAGAAAACGTTATGGTTTTTGGGGACGGTCTTAACGATTTAGAACTCTTTGATTATGCAGGCATTAGTATTGCCATGGGTATTTCTCATGAAAAAATCAAAGAAAAAGCAGATTATATTACAAAAACATTAGAAGAAGATGGCATCTTTGATGCCTTAGAAGGATTTGGTATGGTAGAAAAAGAATTACATTTTCCACAAGTAGACATTGAAGCAGTAGATGGTCCAATTGCGACTATTAAGACAAATCATGGGGATATGCGTATTAAGCTTTTTCCTGATCACGCACCAAAAACAGTAGCCAACTTTATTGCTCTGTCAAAAGATGGTTACTATGACGGTGTGATTTTCCACCGTATTATTAAAGATTTTATGATTCAAGGTGGAGATCCAACTGGTACAGGTATGGGTGGCGAGTCTATCTATGGTCAATCTTTTGAAGATGAGTTTTCAGAAGAGCTCTACAATGTTCGCGGAGCTCTTTCTATGGCAAATGCTGGGCCAAATACAAATGGTAGCCAGTTCTTTATCGTGCAAAATCAACACTTGCCATATTCTAAGAAAGAAATTGCTCGTGGTGGTTGGCCAGAACCAATTGCGGAAATTTATGCTGAACAAGGTGGAACTCCTCACCTAGACCGTCGTCATACAGTATTCGGCCAACTTGCGGATGAAGTTTCTTATGAAGTTCTGGATGCAATTGCAGGTGTCGAAACAGGTGCCATGGACAAGCCAGTTGACGACGTAGTCATTGAAACTATTGAAATTGAGGACTAAAATGAAAATCGGTGATAAGCTAAATGGCCGTATTACTGGGATTCAGCCCTATGGAGCTTTTGTTGAGTTAGAAACAGGAGTGACAGGCCTAATTCATATCTCGGAGATTCGGACAGGATTTATCGAAAATATTTACGAGGTTTTAAAAATTGGTGATGAAGTCCAGGTACAAGTAGTAGATTTTGACGAATATACAGGGAAGGCTAGCCTTTCCATTCGTACCTTGGAAGAAGAAAAACATCAACTTCCTAGACGGAGACGTTTTTCGAATGATCGCATCAAACATGGATTCGCGCCGCTTGGTCGCATGATGCCTGTTTGGACACGAGAAGCCTTGGAGCATTTAAAGAAAAACAGTAATTGATATCCCTCAAATCATTGTGATGTTATTATATTTTGTTATAATAGAAGTATGAACGAAGAACAATTATTAAAATCAGGAGAGCGCATTAACCAACTCTTCTCTACAGATATCAAGATTATTCAAAATAGAGAGGTTTTCAGCTATTCAGTGGATAGTGTTCTCCTGTCTCGTTTTCCTCGTTTTCCTAAAAATGGGTTAATAGTGGATTTCTGTGCGGGCAATGGAGCTGTTGGGCTTTTTGCCAGTAGTCGTACCAAAGCTAAAATTCTATCTGTAGAAATTCAGGAACGTCTCGCTGATATGGCTGAACGGTCAGTGCGTTTAAACGGCTTGGAAGAGCAGATGCAGGTTATTTGTGATGATTTGAAGAACATGCCTAGCTACATTCAGGGGAGCAAGGTCGATTTGATTTTGTGCAATCCGCCTTATTTTAAGGTAGATCCAAATTCTAATCTGAACGAAAGCGAGCATTACCTTTTAGCTCGGCATGAAATTACGACCAATCTCAAGGAAATCTGTCGTAGTGCCCAGAGTATTCTCAAATCAAACGGGCGTTTGGCAATGGTTCATCGTCCAGATAGATTATTAGATATCTTGGATATGCTTCAACAGCATAACCTAGCTCCAAAGCGCCTACAATTTGTTTACCCTAAACGGGAGAAGGAAGCCAATATGCTTTTTGATTGAGGCTATCAAAGGACGGTTCCACTAGTGGCTTTTAAGGTTTTTACCACCACTCATTGTTCATAATAGTGATGGTACTTATACACCAGAAATTCAAGAGATTTACTATGGATCATAAGGCTTTATATGTATGTGGTTGAGTGCCGTGATGGTTCCTACTATACAGGCTATACAACAGATGTCAAGAGACGAGTCGCTGTCCACAATAGTGGCAAAGGAGCCAAATATACACGAGCTCGATTACCAGTAAAACTCATCTATGCTAGAAGGTTTTGATAGTAAAGGAAGAAGCAATGTCGGCTGAAGCTCTTCTCAAACGGAAGAAGCGTCTCAGAAGGAAAGCTATCTAAACGATAATCAAAAATAAAAATCTAGTGAATGCTTTTTGAAACCTATAAAGAGGGAGTCCTTTAGGTCTCTCTTACTTTTTGTCAAAAAATTGAAAAATGCTACAATAAAGAGAATAAAGAAACGAGGTATTATCATGTCTAAGATTCTAGTATTTGGTCACCAAAACCCAGATTCAGATGCTATTGGTTCATCAGTAGCCTTTTGCTTATCTTGCAAAAGAAGCTTATGGTTTGGATACAGAAGCAGTAGCTCTTGGAACTCCAAATGAAGAAACAGCTTTCGTATTGGACTATTTTGGTGTGGAAGCACCACGCGTGATCACATCAGCTAAAGCAGAAGGTGCAGAGCAAGTCATCTTAACAGACCACAATGAATTCCAACAATCTGTATCAGATATCGCTGAAGTAGAAGTTTATGGTGTAGTGGACCACCACCGTGTGGCTAACTTTGAAACTGCCAGCCCACTTTACATGCGTTTGGAACCAGTTGGATCAGCATCTTCTATCGTATACCGCATGTTCAAAGAGCATGGCGTAGCTGTTCCAAAAGAAATTGCAGGTTTGATGCTTTCAGGTTTGATTTCAGATACCCTTCTTTTGAAATCTCCAACAACACACCCATCTGATAAAGTGATTGCGCCTGAATTGGCTGAATTGGCTGGTGTGAACTTGGAAGAATACGGTCTTGCAATGCTCAAGGCTGGTACAAACTTAGCAAGTAAATCTGCTGAAGAATTGATTGATATCGATGCTAAGACTTTTGAACTCAACGGAAACAACGTTCGTGTGGCTCAAGTCAATACAGTTGATATCGCTGAAGTCTTGGAACGCCATGCTGAAATCGAAGCAGCTATCCAAGCAGCAAATGCAGCTAACGGTTACTCTGACTTTGTTTTTGATGATTACTGATATCGTCAACTCAAACTCAGAAATTTTTGGCTCTTGGTGCTAATATGGACAAAGGTAGAAGCAGCTTTCAACTTCAAACTTGAAAACAACCACGCTTTCCTTCCAGGTGCTGTTTCACGCAAGAAACAAGTAGTACCACAATTGACTGAAAGCTTTTAATGCATAATGATAGATGGGGAAAACCCAGTATTAAAAAGGAGTTTTCGACCTTTTTGCTAGGAGAGAGAGCATGCTAGAAAATGGTGATTTAATCTTTTGTGAGAGATAGATTCGGATATGGGCAGGCCATCCAGGAATCTGACATGGCAACTACAGTCATGTGGCTATCTTTTTAGACGTTTCATCTATCATGCAACAACGGAAGGTGGTGTCTGCTCAATCTCCCTGAAGATTTTCTTTTGAAGCTGAGAAGGATCTATGATCTTTATCGCTATGCGGAGATTGATTGTACAGAGGTTAAAAAAAGGGCAGAGTGCCACTTAGGTACACCCTATAATGCTTCCTTTTATCCAGATGGAGATGGTTTCTATTGTTCTCAGTTCATCGCTGAACTACTACCTATTTTTGAGACCATTCCTATGAAATTTGGTAATGATGACTGGGAAATCAGTGATTTCTGGAGTGAATATTATCGAGAACTAGGACTTCCAGTACCTTTGAATCAGCCTGGCACTAACCCGAGTCAATTAGCAGCATCACCACTTTTAGTATGTAAAGAAAGGAATCTTCATGATTCAGATTTTTAATCCATCACGATTGACACGGCAGCCATTCTTTAGGGACTTGGTAGACTATCTTGATCAGCATGATGATGTTATCCTCCGCGAAATCAAAGCTCAGTTTCCAGAGGTTCCGGTTGACAAGCTCTTGGAAGAATATATTAAGGCTGGCTTGATTTTACGAGAGAACAAACGCTATTATCTCAATCTTCCTTTTCTAGAATCTACAGACTCTCTTGAACTAGACCAGGAAGTCTTTGTGAGAGATGATAGTCCTGTTTATCCAGAAATCCTGGAGAAACATTTTCAGACTGAATTACGCAATCAAACCAATGCAGCATATCCTAGAAGAGTATACGGATTTTTGCTAGGGAAAAGATGACCTTGTCTAATTACTTTTATAAGGTCAAGCACCAGTATCCACTGACAGAAGAACAGCAGAGACTGTATGAGATTTTAGGGGATGTCAATCCTGAGTATGCCCTCAAGTATATGACAACATTTTTACTCAAGTTCCTCAAAAAGACCAGCTTATGCAGAAACGACCTGATATCTTTGTTGATAGTCTAATCTTATTAGCTACATCGTTCAAAAATGAAGATGGGAAATATGAGTTGGCTGTAGAATTTGATAAAGAAAGACTCATATTTATAAAAAAATAAAGGCTCAGGAAATTTCCCAGCCTTCTTTTAATTTATTATAGATAACGTTCTGCGACAGCAGCATCTCCCGGATAGTCTTCTTTTGCCCTTGGATGATTTGGTAGCAGTCAGCCCTTTACCAGCGATAATCACAGCGTCCAGTTCTGACTTGTAACAGACATGGCAGCCCTTTGATGGCTTGCTCACGATCGACAATCTTTTTTCAACAGGATCGATGGATGTAGCTACTGATTTCATCTAGCAATGGCCATTGGATCTTCATAGTTTGGATCATCAGCTGTTAGAAAGACTTGAATTTCAGGATGTTGATTGAGGAGAAGTCCAAAGTCCTTACGACGGCTTTCTCCCTTGTTTCCAGTTGAACCAAGTACTAAAGCAATCTTTCCAGTCTGATGTGTTTCAACGACTAGAGATCAATTTCTTCAAGACTGTCACCATTGTGGGCGTAGTCTATGAAAACTTTTGCACCATTTTTTTCTGAGTGAGAACTCCATACGACCAGGGTACGCGAGTAGTCGCAATCCCTTTTTGATGTCTTCAAGACTAGCACCCTAAACGAAGACAAGCAAGTCCAGCAGCGACAGCATTCTCTTTGGTTGAAGTGTCCCAATCAACTGAATATCATAATCTCCAGCTAATTTACCAGTAGCTGAGAAGCTAAAGGCTTTTGGAGTTTCGATTTGATTACTTGATTGGCTACCGTAGAAGTCATGGTCTTGGTTCTCAACTTGTTCTTTCAGAACAGAGAAGTGATCCATATCACTATTAATGACAACTGCGCGACTATTTTTCATCAAGAGACGCTTGTGATAGAAAATAATCTTCAAAGGTCGGATGCTCAATAGGACCAATATGGTCAGGACTAATGTTGAGGAAGACACCGACATCAAAGGTCAGGCTGTAAACTCGTTTCACCAAAGTAGGCTTGACTGGATACTTCCATAATAAGATGAGTTCTTCCATTATCAACTGCTCTGGGCCATCATCTCAAAGAGGTCAATGCTTTCAGGTGTTGTTAGAGCAGATTTAAAGAAAGTCTCACCGTCCAAAGTAGTGTTCATGGTTGACAAACATAGCTGGACGATGTTTCTTTGATTTAAGATGTTGTAGGCAAAGTAGTTGCAGTTGTTTTTTTCCTTTAGTACCAGTGAAAGCAAGTAGTTTTAGTTTTTCTCCTGAGGGATTGCCATAAAACCCATGGCAATCAAACTCATGGCTTTTTTAATATCGCTAACAACAATAACAGGGATGCCTCACCTCATAGTCTTGTTCAGCTACATACCAACCGAGCCCTTGTGCGATTGCTGAAAGAAGAAATTCTTCTGAAAGCAGCCCTTTAACAAAAAGAGGCTATTTTCATTTGCTTTTCGACTATCGTAGCAGATGCTATCAAAAACGACGTCGCTGTAATGATAGTGGTAATGTCCTTGGTCGATAATCTCACGGAAGAGATCTGTCTTTCTTTAAAAATATCTAATACGGTTTTCAATCTTTATCATACTTTCTATTGTAAACTGAAAGTCTGAATTTTTACAAGCAACAAGGAAAAGTTTATAATGGAAGATAAGGAACATTTCCTAGTTATTAAAAATGAATGAGGAAGTTATGTTCAACGAAAATAATCATCAGCAGGCCCAGATGTTACGAGGGACTGCCTGGCTAACAGCAAGTAACTTTTATCAGTCGCCTCCTTGGGGCTATTTACATTATTCCCTGGTATATCTGGATGGGGACTTATGCTGCAACGTGCTAACGGTCTCTTTACCATGGGCTATAATATCTACGCTTGGTTCTTGTTGATTTCGACAGCAGGTATCCCTGGTGGCTGTAGCTACAGGTTGCAAATACAATACCATGCAAGAAGAAGATATAGTTTTGCCCTGATTCGAAGTTTTCTGGGCTTTTATGACTGTGCTAGGACTTGCTCTTTGCCTTGATCTTATACCTCTTTGCACCTTGGTTGGCAGACCTTTCCGGAGTCGGTAAGGACTTAATTCCAATTATGCAAAGTCTAGCTGGGCGGTCTTGATTTTTCCTTCTATGAGTGTTATCCGTGGATTTTTTTCCAAGGAATGAGTAATCTCAAGCCTTATGCAATGAGTCAAATTGTGAGCAGGTTATCCGTGTTATTTGGATGCTCTTTAGCAACCTTTATCATCATGAAGCTTGGTTCAAAAAGATTATCTATCAGCAGTTACCCAATCTACCTTTTGTGGCTTTTTGTGGAATGGTAGCTAGCTTCGCTGTCTTACTTTATTTTCTTTATAAGGAAGGTTTGCTTCAAAAAGTTTTTTTGAAACGCGAGATAAGATTGATAGTAAGAGTCTACTGGTTGATACGATTAAGGAAGCTATTCCTTTTATCATAACAGGTTCAGCTATTCAACTTTTCCAAATCTTGGACCAAATGACCTTTATCAATAGCATGAAGTGGTTTACAAACCATAGTAATGAAGATTTGGTTGTCATGTTTTTCTTATTTCTCTGCCAATCCTAATAAAATCACCATGATTTTGATTTCGTAGGAGTATCAATCGGTAGCGTTGGTTTGCCTCTCTGACTGAGAACTATGTCAAGGGTGATTTACCAGCAGCTTCGGTTGGTGCAAGATAGTATTACCATGCTCTTTCTTATTCCTACTACCTGCAACGGTTGGAGTAGTCATGGTAGGGGAAACCCTCTATACAGTCTTTTACGGTAAACCTGATAGTTTGGCTTTTGGGCTTGTTTGTCTTTGCAGTCTTGCAGTCAACAATCCTAGGTTTGTATATGGTCTTGTCTCCAACGCTTCAGGCTATGTTCCGTAAACCGTAAGGCAGTTCTATATTTTTGTCTATGGTTCGCTTGCTAAGATCGTTTTACAACTACCATCAATAGCGATTTTTCCACAGTTATGGACCACTAATTTCAACGACTATCGGTCTTATCATCCCAATTGTTTTAATGTACCGTGAAATCTGTCAGATTACAGGTGCTCGCTGAAAGATTATCTTGAAGAGAACAATCTAGTTACTATTTTGACTCTAGTTATGTTTATTCTAGTAGACTTTTGCAATGGATTATTGATTTGTCTTCCAACCAACTGGACGTTTCTGGAGCTTCATCTATGTCGCCTTAATTGCACAATCGGTGGCGGGCTTTACGGAGTCATGTGTCTCTATACTCGATCTCTTGGATAAGGTTATTGGACAGCAAAAAGCAGATCAGTTACGAACACGATTGAAAAATTATCATAATAGTTTATAATAAAACGAACAATTTGAACTTTTACGTAAAAGAGTCTAAATTGTTCTCTTGAAAAATACAAAAAAATATAAAAATGTAGAAAAATAAATTTTTAGAGCATAATTGCTTGACTAAAAAACAATAGCTGTATAATGATACAAATATTTAAATTTTGGAGGTTCTGTTTATGAAAAAGTCTAAGGCAAAATATCTGACGCTAGCAGGCGTTGCCCTAAGTGCCGGTCTGCTATTGGCGGCTTTGTAGCAACTCAGCTAGTCTCTACAAAAGACATATAATTATGTATATGGTAATGACCCCTCAAGTCTTAACTATCTCCTAGAAAACCGTGCAACAACAGGTGATGTTGTGACAAACTTGGTTGATGGTTTGATGGAAAATGATCAATACGGGAACTACATTCCTTCATTGGCAGAAGATTGGACTGTTTCCAAAGATGGTTTGACTTATACTTACAAACTTCGCAAGGACGCCAAATGGTATACAGCAGATGGTGAAGAGTATGCACCAGTGACAGCACAAGATTTTGTGACAGGATTGAAGTATGCTGCGGATAAAAATTCAGAAGCCTTGTATCTAGTGCAAGATTCTGTTGCTGGTTTGGCATGACTATGTTAGCGGAAAAACTACAGACTTTTCAACAGTTGGAGTAAAAGCTATTGACGACCAGACTGTTCAATACACTTTGACTCAACCAGAACCTTATTGGAATTCAAAAACAACTGCAACTATTCTGTTCCCAGTAAATGCTGATTTCTTGAACTCAAAAGGGGATGATTTTGGTAAGGTGGATCCAGCAAACATCTTGTATAATGGTCCATTTATTCTCAAATCATTCACTTCGAAATCTGTTCTTGAATACAAGAAAAATCCAAACTATTGGGATGCAAAAAATGTATTTGTAGATGATGTCAAGTTGACTTACTATGATGGAAGCGACCAAGATGCGCTTGTTCGTAACTTTAGCGAAGGTGTCTATAGTTTTGCCTGTCTCTATCCAAATAGTTCAAGTTTTGCAGGTGCAAGAGAAATACAAGGATAATATTATCTACAGATGCAAACCTGCGACTTCTTTTCTACTTTAACTTTAACTTAGATAGAAAAATCTTATAACCACACATCAAAAAAACGACAGACGCTGAAAAGACAGCTCAACAAGAAGCAGTTTTAAACAAATCATTCCGTCAAGCTTTATTAACTTTGCCTATGACCGTACAGCTTATGGAGCTCAGTCACAAGTGGGAAGAGGGAGCAACAAAGATTATCAGAAACTTGCTCGTTCCACCTTCATTTGTAACTCTTGATGGTAAAGATTTTGGGGATGTCGTCGCTCTAAGATGGTTAACTACGGCCAAGTATGGCAAAATGTGAACTTTGTGGATGCACAAGATGCCTATTATAATGCTGATAAGGCCAAAGAAGCTTTTTGCATCAAGCCAAGAAAGAATTGGAAGCTAAAGGCGTACAATTCTATTCATCTAGACTTGCCAGTAGACCAATCATATAAGAAGGGTGTCCAAGAGGCAAGTTCCTTCAAACAATCTATCGAGTCCGTCTTGGTGCAGATAATGTCGTCATCGATATTCAAATGCTGACTACAGAAGAAATGGATAGTATCGGTTATCTTGCTAACACAGCTGCCCAAAAAGATTATGACCTCTACAATGGTGGTTGGAGCCCTGACTACCAGTGATCCATCAACTTATCTTGATACACTTAGCTAACAAATGGTGGTTCATTGCAAAAACCTTGGCTTAGAACCTGGTGAAAGTAATGCTAAAGCAACTGCGGTTGGCTTGGATACCTACACTAAGATGCTAGAAGAAGCCAATGCTGAACAAGATTTGACAAAACGTTATGACAAATACGCTGAAGCACAAGCTTGGTTGGTGGATAGCTCTCTCACACTTCCAAACGTATCTCTTGGTGGAACACCAGGAATCAGAAAAACAGTTCCATTCTCTGCTGCTTTCTCTCAAGCGGGTAACAAGGGTGTTGAATCATATAAATACGTTAAGTTGCAAGATAAGATTGTCACAACGGCTGAGTATGAAGAAGCTAGACAAAAATGGCTGAAAGAAAAAGAAGAATCTAATAAAAAAGCTCAAGAAGAATTAGCAAAACACGTTAAATAATCAGTCTATTCAACAGGAAAAACGATAGTTTCTCAGGAAGCTATCGTTTTTGTATAGTTTGAAACTATAACTAGCTCTTGAAAACAAGAAAACGAAGGATCCAAAATAAGTGGTACAATAGTTACTATAGATTTGGAGGTATTGTATGAGCAAATCATTTCATATCAACACAATTTTAGCACAAGCAGGATCAAGTCTGATGAAGCAACAGGTGCTTTGGTAACACCAATTCACTTTTCAACGACCTATCAGCATCCAGAATTTGGTCAATCCACTGGATTTGACTATACTCGCACCAAAAACCCAACTCGTAGCAAGGCAGAGGAAGTTTTGGCAGCTATTGAATCAGCCCAACTATGCTTTTAGCAGGACTAGTTCAGGTATGTCTGCGATTGTGTTGGCTTTAGTGTCTTTCCCAGTAGGAAGCAAGGTTTTTGGCTGTCCGTGACCTTTACGGTGGTTCTTTCCGCTGGTTCAATCAAGTGGAACAGGAAGGTCGCTTTCCCACTTTTACCTATGCAAACACAGAAGAAGAGTTGATTGCTGAGCTAGAAAAGGATGTGGATGTACTCTATATCGAAACACCAACCAACCCTTTGATGTTGGAATTTGATATTGAAAAATTGTCAACATTAGCTCATGCTAAGGGTGCTAAAGTTGTCGTGGACAATACCTTCTACAGTCCAATCTATCAACGTCCAATTGAAGACGGGCAGATATCGTCCTTCATTCAGCGACAAAATACCTTGCAGGACATAATGATGTTCTAGCTGGTGTAGTGTGACAGAGATAGTGCTGATTTATACGAAAAACTCTTTACAATCTCAACACGACAGGGGCTGTTTTATCACCATTTGATAGTTATCAATTGATTCGTGGGTCTTAAAGACTTTGTCACTTGTATGGAGCGCTCAACAGCTAATGCTCAAGAAATCGTAGCCTTTCTAGAACAATCACCTGCTGTCAAAGAAGTCTTGTATACAGGACGCGGGGGATGATTTCTTAAAGTAGCTGATGAGAAGCGTATTCCTCATATCTTAAATACCTTGAAAGTATTCTCTTTTGCTGAAAGTTTAGGTGGGGTTGAAAGTCTGATTACCTACTCCAACTACTCAAAACCCATGCAGATATTCCTGCAGAGGTTCGTCATTCTTATGGATCTGACAGACGACCTCTATGCGCTTGTCTATTGGTATTGAGGATGTTAGAGATTTGATTGAAGACTTGCGTCAAGCCTTGGAAGGATGATAAAACTATGGGAAAATATGATTTTACGACCTTGCCCAATCGTTTTGGACATCATACCTACAAATGGAAAGAAGCAGAGAATGACCGAGAAGTATTGCCAGCCTGGATTGCTGATATGGACTTTGAAGTGTTACCTGAGATTCGTCAGACTGTTCATGACTACGCTGAGCAATTAGTCTATGGCTATACCTATGCTAGTGATGGGTTGATTGAAGCTGTTCAAAACTGGGAGGAAAAACATCATGGATATCGCTTTGATAAGGATGCTCTAGTCTTTATCGAAGGAGTAGTACCTGCCATTTCAACAGCTATTCAAGCCTTTCACCAAGGAAGGTGAAGCAGTCCTCATTAACACACCGGTTTATCCTCCTTTTGCTCGCAGTATTAAGCTCAATAATCGTAGACTAATCACCAACTCTCTAGTAGAAAAAGACGGACTTTTTGAAATTGACTTTGATCAATTGGAGAAAGATTTTGTCGAAGAGGAAGTGAAACTCTATGTTCTCTGCAATCCTCATAATCCTGGTGGACGTGTTTGGGAGAAGGAAGTCTTAGAGAAGATTGGACAACTGTGTCAAAAACATGGAGTCTTGCTAGTTTCAGATGAGATTCACCAAGACTTGGCCTTGTTTGGACATAAACACCAGTCATTCAACACGGTAAATAAAGACTTCAAAGAATTTTCACTGATTTTAAGTAGTGCTACCAAAACTTTCAATATTGCAGGAACCAAGAATTCTTACGCTATTATCGAAAATCCTAAGTTGAGACTTGCTTTCCAAAAACGCCAGCTGCTAATAATCAACATGAAATTTCAGGATTAGGATACTTAGCAACAGAAGCAGCCTATCGCTATGGTGAAGATTGGTTGACAGAACTCAAAGAACTAATCGAGAAGCACATTAATTATGTAGTCGATTTGTTTGGTAAAGAAACTAAAATCAAGGTCATGAAACCTCAAGGGACCTATCTCATTTGGCTTGATTTTTCAGCCTATGATATTAGCGATGAAGAACTAAGAAAACTCTTTAAGAGACGAAGCTCAAGGTTATCCTGAATAGAGGCTTGGACTTTTGGTGAGGAAGGAGCCCTCACGCTCGCTTGAAATGTAGCCATGCCGACATCTGTGTTGGAAGAAGTTTGCCAACGAATCATTGCCACTTTTTCAAATCATTAAAAACTAGCCTTTTAGGAGAAAAGTCTTCCTAGAAGGCTATTTTCATAGGCAGAAATATGGTATAATTAAGAGATAAAGCAAAGGGGACACTATGGCTAAATTGATTCCAGGAAAGTTCGAATGGAGGGAGAGAACTCTACGAAACTGGTCAGATTGAAATCATCAAAAAAACAAGACCATCGCATCTATGCGCGTGTAGCGGATGAAGAAATTCGCTATAGTTTGGATGACGATTTGATTTTTTTGTACCTGTGCTCAAAAAAGAGGTTACTGTGTTCATTTAGCAGCATCTAGAATATTACTTGAAAAATGACCAACTAGGACAAGAAATCTTGCTCAATCTGGAGGCTAATCAGGAAGAAAAGGAAACTGTTGAGACACAAGTGACTTTTCGGAGGAGAAATTCTGAGTCTATCCAAGCACCCTAGTCAGTCTGACCTCTATCAACTTTCTGCTCAGGGGCAGGTAGAAGCAGGAACTAATCGTATTATCTGGACCTTAAGAATTGGTCTTTCTAAGCAAGAAAAGTTTTATGTGATTAGGGATATCCCTCTTTTCTTAAAAGTCATAGAGTTTTCCAAACCTTACATGATAGGGAAGCATTATGAGTCTTCATTAAAACTTGAACACTTGATAAAGCCAGTCAAGAAGTTTTGAATTTCTTATTAGGTTTGGTTGAAGAGAAGATTGACTACAATATCCAAAATCAAGGGCGACATCTCTATTTCCCTAAAAACCTTTTTGAGCAGGGGCTAGTCTACTGATGGGCTTTAGATGCCTTTCAGTTTGACCACCAACTTTCGAGATTATCATCATCTTCTTCCAAGACTTTGATGGCCAAACAGGTTTATTTTTCATTTAGAATTGAAGAAAAATCCAACTATTTTTGAAAATGGAAATTTTCGAACAGGCAGGGCTTAATTTCTTTTTACAGAGGACAAGTATTATTCTCCAAGGGGAATTTTTTCCTGATGACGAAAAAAACAGGCTAGTTTATTAGATGCTCTTAGAAAAGTTCCTTTAGATCATAGTGGTAGGAAGATTTTACAGTTTGATAGTAGTGATCGAGATCTCTTAGCTTCGACCTTGTCCCAGTTTAAAGAGCTCGGAAAAGTAGAGGCTCCTGAGTCGCTTTCCAAATTCAATCTTTCCGCCCTGTCTTTCTACATGGAACGAGAAGAGGATGGTTCTATTCGTTTGGATATGCAGTTTCAGTATGAGAAATACCTAGTAACCAATCGCAATGAACTAGAGAACCTCCCTTTTGCGAGTGATATTCAACTAGAAAAACAGATTTTTCAGTTGGCTTTATCTGCTGGATTTGAAGCGGATTTTCGCTCATGGCGTCAAAGTTTGAAAGCTGATGCAGTTCATACTTTCTTTCAGGAAATTTTGCCAGCCTTTGCGGTGCTTGGAGAATTAAAGATTTCTGAGAGTTTGCAGGAGCTTTTATCGAGTTCAGAAACCTCAAATTCATATCTCATCCAAGGGGAGCCTTTTAGAAATTCAATTTGATTTTCAGGATATAGACCAAGAAGAAATTGATCGAGCGATGAAGGCTCTGGTTGCAAAGCAAGATTATTATATTTCTTCCACTAACCAGGTTTATTATTTCGATGAAGAGACAAAACGTATTCGACAAGATATAGAAGATTTGGGGATTGACGAGATGGAGAGTTATGCTTTCCATGCTCGCAAGTCTTTGGCTTATACCTTATCTCATCTGTTTAAGGACCAGGATCAAGTTACTTTTACTAAAGAATTTCATCATTTGGCGCATCATTTAACGCATCCAGAGGATTTTCCGATGAAGTCCCTAGATATTCGAGCCCAGCTCAGAGATTATCAGAAAAAAGGGATTCAATGGCTTCAAATGCTTCATCATTATGGATTTGGTGGAATTTTAGCTGATGATATGGGACTTGGAAAGACCTTACAAGCCATCGCCTTTTTAAGTAGCCAGCTTCAGGAGAATAGCCGTGTCTTGATTCTTGCCCCGTCTGGTCTAATCTATAACTGGGCTGATGAATTTAAAAAGTTTGCACCGAATTTGGATGTGGCTGTCGTGCATGGATTGAAACCTTATCGCGAGACTATTTTAGCAGAAAAACATCAGGTCTATGTGACCAGTTATGCCACATTTCGTCAGGATAGTGAAATCTATCAAAACTTATCTTTTGATTTTCTATTTCTAGATGAAGCCCAGGTGATGAAAAATGCCCAGACTAAAATTGCGAAAACGTTGAGAAAGTTTGTGGTACCATCAGTTTTTGCTCTATCTGGAACACCGATTGAAAAATAACCTTAGCGAATTGTGGTCTATCTTTCAGATTGTATTGCCAGGACTTTTGCCAGCAAAAAAAGACTTTATGAAATTGCCTGCTGAGAGAGTGGCACAGTTTATCAAACCATTTGTCATGCGTCGAAAAAAAGAGGATGTTCTTACAGAGCTACCTGATTTGATAGAAGTTGTTTATAAGAATGAACTGAAGACCAGCAAAAGGTCATCTATCTAGCTCAACTTCAACAAATGCAAGAGCGCTTGGGTCAGGTGACCGATGCAGAATTTCAACGAAATCGAGTTGAGATTTTAACAGGACTCATGCGTCTTCGCCAGATTTGTGATACTCCAGCTCTATTTATGGAAGATTATAGGGAGATAGCGGGAAACTTGATAGTTTACGAGATCTACTGAGTCAAATTGCTGAAGGAAATCATCGTACTCATCTTCTCCCACTTTAGGGGGATGCTTGACCGCATCGAAGAGGAACTGCCTAAACTTGGCTTAACATCCTTTAAGATTACTGGCTCTACACCATCACAGGAGCGTCAAGAAATGACCAAGGCCTTTAACCAAGGTGAGCGCGATGTGTTTTTGATTTCTCTAAAAGCTGGTGGAGTTGGTCTCAATCTTACTGGTGCGGATACAGTTATTCTGGTAGATTTATGGTGGAATCCGGCAGTTGAATCGCAGGCTATTGGCCGAGCCCACCGTATGGGACAAGAACAAGCTGTTGAGGTTTATCGTCTGGTAACTAGAGGTACAATCGAGGAGAAAATTCAAGAGTTGCAGGAACAGAAAAGAAATCTGGTCTCTGAAGTCTTGACGGAAACAGAGTCTCGTGGAAGTCTCACACTTAGTGAAATTCAAGAAATATTAGGAATTTCTGAAGCCAAGACTTGAAAAATCAAGACTTTACGTTATAATGGAGTATTGAAAGGGAATAAAAATGAAACAAGTACGATTTCCAATAGTGTCAGATGATGAGATCATACTGACAGAGATGCCATTTATGGATTTATATGATGAGTCGGATCTCATCAGTAATATCAAGGGAGACTACAAGGACAAAAACTACTTGGAATGGTCACCAATTACTACCGAAAAAAAGTCACCGGTTCAAGCATCAGATAAGCTACCTAAAAAGAAGGAAAAATCCTATGCTGAACTTGCTCGTGAAGAAGCAAGAGCTGATCTAAAACGGAAACGTTCAGCAAAGTATTTGACTCAAGATGTTAGTTTTACGAAACGTTATAAACCTTCAAATAATGTAGTAAGACAGGCAAATCAGCCAACAGCTCCTTTCCAAAAGGAAAATCCTGGGGAGCTTACTAAATATAGTGACAAACTCAAACAAAGCCATTATATTTTGGCTGAAATAGCTCCACAGATGCAACAAACAAGTAAAGAAGAGCATCTGGGACCAAAGAAAAATAATTATGATTTTCTAAAGAAAAGCCAGATTTATAACAAAAAAGAAAATCAATCAGAAAAAGAACGTAAAATTGCTCAAGAGTTGAACTTGACAAATATGACAGAGTAAAGGGGGAAAAAGATGGCAAAAACCTATCATTTTATCGGAATTAAAGGATCAGGGATGAGTGCCTTGGCCTTGATGTTGCACCAAATGGGGCATAAGGTCCAAGGATCTGATGTTGAAAAATATTACTTTACCCAACGTGGGCTAGAGCAAGCAGGGATTAAAATTTTACCTTTCGATGAGAAAAACCTTCAAGGTGATTTAGAAATTATCGCTGGGAATGCCTTTCGTCCAGATAACAATGTTGAAATTGCTTTGATGCAGACAAGAATGGTCTGTTACAAACGTTATCATGAATTTCTTGGCAGCTTTTATGCGTGACTTTATCAGCATGGGAGCTGGTGCGACACGGTAAGACTTCAACAACAGGTATGCTTTCTCACGTTTTGTCACACATCACTGATACAAGCTATCTAATTGGAGATGGTACAGGTCGTGGTTCTGAAAATGCCAAGTATTTTGTCTTTGAATCAGACGAGTACGAACGTCATTTCATGCCATATCACCCAGAGTACTCTATTATTACTAATATCGACTTTGACCATCCTGACTATTTCACAAGCTTTAGAGGATGTCTTTAACGCTTTCAATGATTATGCTAAACAAATCACCAAAGGTTTGTTTGTCTACGGTGAAGATGCTGAGTTGCGTAAGATTACGACAAATGCTCCAATCTATTATTACGGTTTTGAAGCAGAGGGCAATGACTTTGTAGCTAGCGAACTCCTACGTTCTACGACAGGTTCAACTTTTACAGTTCACTTCCGTGGTCAAGAATTGGGTCAATTCCACATTCCAACTTTTGGTCGCCACAATATCATGAATGCAACCGCTGTGATTGGTTTGCTTTATACTGCTGGTTTTGACTTGAATTTAGTGCGTGAACACTTGAATACTTTTGGAGGTGTTAAGCGTCGCTTTACAGAAAAGATTGTCAATGATACTGTTATCATCGATGATTTTGCTCACCATCCAACTGAAATCGTAGCGACTCTAGATGCTGCACGTCAAAAATATCCAAGCAAGGAAATCGTTGCTATTTTCCAACCGCATACCTTTACTCGTACAATTGCTTTGTTGGATGATTTTGCACAAGCCTTGAATCAGGCTGATGCAGTTTACTTAGCACAAATCTATGGTTCTGCTCGTGAAGTTGATCATGGTGATGTTAAGGTTGAGGATTTAGCAGCCAAGATTGATAAAAAACATCAAGTTATCACTGTTGAAAATGTGTCTCCTCTCTTAGACCATGACAATGCTGTATACGTCTTTATGGGAGCGGGTGACATTCAATCATATGAATACTCATTCGAACGTCTCTTGTCAAATTTGACAAGTAATGTTCAGTAAGGAACACCATGGAATTTCCAATTAAAATAAGGGAAGTTCAGCAATCTGATATCGAGCAGGTTTGCTTGATACAGGAGAGTACTCAAAACTTCCAAGAAACATTTAATAGAGAAATAATAGAAGAACGTATCCGTAATTTTGCGGATACGTTTCTCTTAGCTAGTATAGATGATCAGGTGATTGCTTATATTTCAGCGACAGATTTTGCTAATTCCTCAGTAAGTAGATGGATAGTAGAGATGGCAGATGGAGAAGCTATTAGTAATAGAAATCTTGTGATTGATGGTTTATCTGTTCATCCGGATTATCAGGTGCAAGGATTTGGAACCTTGTTGCTTGCAGCCTTGAAACAAGTTGCTCTTCAACAAAATAATCCTGGTATTTATCTTCTATGTAAGGATGAATTGCTGTCTTATTTTGAGATGAATGGATTTGTGGAACAAGGGATTATAGAAGGAGAAAGGAGCAGTGAATTTGCCTTTCTCATGCGTTGGCAAAATCCCTATTATCAGGAGGAACTATGATTATTCGACAAGCTAGACTTAGTGATTTAGACCGTATTTTAGAGATTGAATTAGAGAATTTCTCAATTGAAGAAGCCATACCTCGATCTGTTTTTGAAGTTCACTTAAAAGAGATTAAGACTAGTTTTTTAGTGGCTGAAAAAGATGGAGAGATACTCGGTTATATTGAAGGACCAGTAGTCCCTCATCGCTATTTGCAGGACCAATCCTTTACAGAAGAAATAGAAGATCACAGTCATCAAGAAGGTGGGTATATATCTGTGACATGTCTGTCTGCTGCAAAAGAAAAGCTCAATCCTTAGGGGCTGGGAAAAACTCTAACTGCCTTAAAGGAAGTGGCTCTCAAGCATGAACGCGAGGGAATTAATCTGACCCTGCCATGACTACCTGATTGATTACTATGAGAAGCTATGGTTTTGTCAATGAAGGCAAGTCTCAAATCCCAATTTGCGGGAGAAGAATGGTATAATATGGTCTGGGAAAAATAGGAATTAGCGACTAGAAAGGCTTTCCAAGGTTGCTTTTTTCTGGTTTTTTAAGATATAATATTAAGGATTATCAACAAGGAGGTAAATACCTTTTGAGCGAAAAATTCAAAATGAAGAAAAGTTGAGCTTTAAAGAGCAGATCTTATGAGACTTTAGAACGATTAAAGAAAGAGGAAAGTTTAACAGAACAAACAGATGACCTCTTTTCAAATTTGATGAACTCTTCTGATACAAAAACAGAAGAACGAGTAATAACTCCAGAAGAAGAGCTGATTGCAATTCTGTTTCAACCGTTGAACAATTGATTGAGAATGCACCTGCTGTTCCTCCTCGTCCAGATCTTAAAGAGGAAGTCGCAGAGGAAGCTGTGGAAGAAGCATCAGTTGACTTATCTCAATCAATCTCAGATAAACGATGAAATTAATTCGATACCAACTAAGGTTTCAGTTTCCTACCGTACTCATGAAAAATCACATGAAGATGAAGGAACTGTAGGTTTTGCCACTAATCAGGAAGAATTAACAACTGGAAATGCTAATCAGAAAAATACTGAGGTAGATGAACTTCCTAAAAGAAGTCGTAGGGAGTCTGCGAAACCAGCCAAGAAAAAGAAAAAATCCCGCTTGAAAGGATTTTTAGTCACAGTATTGGTATTGCTGATTCTACTTGGTGCTGGTGGTTTCTTTGGACTTCGTTATGCTGAATCAGCCTTGCAACCATTGGATCCCAAGTTCTAAACAATATATGACTGTTCAGATTCCAGATGGATCTAATGCTCAAGAAATTGGTTCAACGTTGGAAAAATCTGGTGTCATTAAAAACGGTTTGGTCTTTACACTTTATGTTAAGTATAAAAACTATAATGAATTAAAATCTGGTTATTATAATCTTCAAAAGAGTATGAGTTAGAAGATGTCATCAAAGAGTTGCAAAAAGGTGGTACACCTGAACCTCAAGAGGTTACACTTGCAAGCTTGACTATTCCAGAGGGATATACTTTAGAGCAAATTGCTCAAACTGTTGGCCAACTTCAAGGTAACTTTAAGGAACCTTTGACAGCGGAAGCATTTTTGGCTAAAGTTCAAGATGAGAACTTTATTGCTCAAGAGGTAACCAAATATCCAAATCTTCTTGAAAGCTTACCTACAAAAAGATAGTGGGTGTTCGTTACCGTTTAGAAGGTTATCTTTTCCCTGCAACTTATACTGATTAAAGAAAACACAACTGTTGAAAGTTTAATTGATGAAATGCTAGCTGCTATGGATAAAAATCTATCTAGTCACTATGCTACAATCAAAGAAAAGAACTTAACAGTAAATGAGCTCCTAACAATTGCCTCTTTGTTGAGAAAGAAGGAGCAAAAACAGAGGATCGTAAGTTGATTGCTGGGTATTCTATAATCGTTTTGAACCTGGGTATGCTACTCAAAGTAATATCGCTATCCTTTACGCAGAAGGTAAACTGGTCAAAATATCAGTCTTGTTGATGATGCAGCTATTGATACTTAATCGATTCACCGTACAATGATTATACAAAAGTAGGTCTTATGCCTGGGCCAGTTGATAGCCCTAGCTTGGATGCTATCGAATCAAGTATCAATCAGACAAAGAGTGACTATCTCTACTTTGTAGCCAATGTTCAAGATGGTAAAGTTTACTATGCAACAACGTTAGAAGAACATGATCGTAATGTTCAAGAACATATCAATAGTAAACCAAACCAATCAAATAGACAAAACTAAAATTATGTGGTTTTTCACATAATTTTGCTTTAAAAGCTATATATTTATTAATTCAATTAAAAAGAAAGTTGAGAAAATGGTAGAAAAACTTATCCAATGACCTTGGAAGAAAAAGGAAAAACTTGAAAAAGAATTAGAAGAATTGAAACTAGTACGTCGTCCAGAAGTTGTAGAACGTATCAAGATTGCTCGTTCATATGGTGATTTGTCAGAAAACAGTGAGTATGAAGCAGCTAAGGACGAGCAAGCCTTTGTTGAGGGACAAATCTCAAGTCTAGAGACTAAGATTCGTTACGCAGAAATCGTTAACAGCGATGCTGTTGCAAAAAATGAAGTTGCTATCGGAAAAACTGTAACAATCCAAGAAGTTGGAGAAGACGAAAAGGAAGTATACATTATCGTTGGTTCGGCTGGAGCAGATGCCTTTGCAGGAAAAGTCTCAAATGAAAGCCCTAATTGGTCAAGCATTGATTGGTAAGAAAAAGGTGATGTTGTTACATCGAAACACCTGCTGGAAGCTATGATGTTAAAATCTTAAAAGTTGAAAAAACCGTTTAATAGGAAAAAGGAAGGAGTAGATTTAGGGAAAGCGTTTCTATCACTCCTTTTTCTTAATTCTAAAATTAAGGAGACTATATGAATTCAGAAAAAGCACAAAAAGAAAAGTAAATGGAGGTGGCTTAACCAATCGCCATGTTCAGGTTATGGCCATTGCCGGAACGATTGGTACGGGATTATTTCTGGAGCTGGTCGGTCTATCAGTTTAACTGGACCTTCTGATTGTCCTGATCATATGATTACAGGTGGCTTCATGTATCTCATGATGCGTGCTATCGGGGAAATAAGTTAAACTCATGACCCAGAGCAACACACCTTTATCAATTTTATTACCTGCTATCTTGGAAAGGGCTGGGGCTATTTCTGGTTTGGTCTTATTGGTTATCAGTAGTCTTTATTGGTATGGCTATGAAATTACAGCTATTGCTCACTATGTTCAGTTTTGGTTTCCATCTTGGCCATCTTGGTTAATCTCAGGTTGTATTCTAACAATTTTGGGCTTGGTCAATCTGATTGCTGTTAAAATCTTTGGTGAAGTAGAATTTTGGTTTGCCATGATTAAAATTGTGGCCATTCTCGCCATGATTGCAACGGGTATTTTTCTAGTCTTGACTGGCTTTGAAACTCCATATGGTTCAGCGAGTCTCGCCAATATTAGTGAGCAGTTCTCCCTTTTCCCAAAATGGAGGGATGAACTGTCATGGCCTTTTCAAATGGTTTTCTTTGCTTACTTGATGATTGAGTTTATCGATGTTACAACATCTGAAACTAAGGATCCTCGGAAAGTATTGCCTAAGGCGGTTAAGGAAATTCCTTTGCGAATTATCTTTTTCTACGGTGGAGCTCTCTTAGCTATCATGTCTATTATTCCTGGCGTGAGCTTTCTGCGACAGATTCACCATTTGTAACGGTATTTGAACTTGTTGGTCTTAAGGGCGGCGGCTCTTGATTAACTTTTGTTGTCTTGACTTCCGCTGCGTCAGCCTTGAATTCAACTCTTTACTCAACAGGTCGTCACTTGTACCAAATTGCCCATGATTCACCAAATCGTTTCTAAAAAGCTATTAAGGCAGATACACTTTCACGCCACAACGTTCCTCAGAATGCTATCATTGCTTCTGCTGTCTTGATTGGTTTTGCAGCCTTCATCAATGTATCTCCTGGCGTATCAGATGCCTTTGCTGATTACAGCATCTTCATCAGGTGTTTATATCGCCATCTACATCTTGATCATGGTAGCCCATCTCAGCATCGCAAGTCTAAAGACTTTATGGCAGATGGCTATCTCATGCCCTCAATATCGCTTTACAAATCCTCTGACTATGTTCTTCTTTATCTTGTATTTGGGACTCTTTACAAGAATCAACCGTAATGGGAGCTAGAGGTTCAGCTATCTGGATTATCGCTTTTGTATTTATAGCCAATGGAAATTTAGAAAATAAGTCATAAGCTCATCAACTCAGGTTGGTGAGTTTTTTTAGTTTGACAGTCTATCTAAATATAGTTATAATCATGCTATAAGTGTATTTAGGAGATTTTTATGCAGGTAAGATTGGAAAAATACAGTGTCTCAGAAAGCACAGGAAAATAGGGGATTGATTCGCCTTATAATCGTTCCAAAAGAGAAGCTGCTGAAAAGCGAGCCACTTTCAATATTTATGTCGAAGATGATAGCGGTGAACCTCATGGCGGGTTTAGTAGCAGAGACTTTTGGAAACTGGCTAGAAATCGAATATTTGTTTGTAAAAGAAGACTTACGAGGACAAGGGATTGATCACAACTATTGCAGCGAGCAGAAAGTGAAGCTAAGAAGAGAAACTGTCGCTTTGCTTTTTGTCAATACTTTTTCAGTTTCAAGCGCCAGACTTTTTATCAAAAGTAGGCTACAAGGAAGTCTTTTACCTTAAAAAGACTATCCCTGCACTGGAGAAAGGCACTATTATCAAAAAGATTTATAAACAGACATTGGACGCTTAAAGAGATTGTTCACAAAAAGATGGAGGTAGGTTGATGGATATCATACTGGATATGGGTAATGTTCTACTGGAATGGAACAAGGATAAGATTTTGAAAGCTGTAGCTAAAACTCAGAAAGATTATCTGATCTTAGACAAGGCGATTTTCCAGTCGGGACTTTGGGAAAGATTGGACCTGGGGACCTTGACTCGAGAAGAATTGGTTGATAAGGTTCTTTCTTTATTAGGGGATATCTATAAGAAAAAGGTAGAAGAAGTTATTTGGAATTGGCCAGCCTATATCGATATTTACACGGAAGTCTTTCCGCTTCTTGCACGTTTAAAGGAAAAAGGTCATCGCATCTTTGTTTTGTCTAATACCTCACCAGTTTTTTATGAATTATTGAAAGATCAACTAGCACCTCTAGAAAAGATCTTAGATGGCTTCGTCCTTTCTTGTGATATTAAGTCATCAAACCTGATTCAAAAATGTTTGAAGAAAATTTCCGTAAAATATCAGTTGACCCAGCAAATTGTAGTCTTTTCTTGATGATATAGCAGACAACACTAAGATAGCTGAAAGCCCTAGGCATCAAAGCCTATCAAGTCAAACAGAGAAGTGACGTTGTAGATATTTTGAAAAAATTTGAATAAGCAGAAAACTCTCTATCATTTAGCTGATAGAGAGTTTTTTTGTTAAAAAAATCGCACAAAATGACAGATATATATTGCATAATGTAAAATATATGATATAATAAAGTTAAAAAAAGAAGCGCGACTTTTAAAATTAAGGAGGAGGCTACAAGTGGCTAAGAATTTAAAATTAAAACTAGCTCGAGTGGAGCGAGATATGACACAAGGTGACTTGGCAGAAGCTGTCGGTGTGACTCTGACAGACTATCGGCTTTTGATAGAAGCTGGAAAAATATAATCCTAGTCTATCCCTTTGCCAGTCTATCTGTAGATGCTTAGGGAAAACTTTAGACCAATTATTTTGGGAGGAAGAAGATGAAAAATAGATTTTTTTATTATCAATTACTAGACGAAAGAGAAGAACAACTGATGAATAAAGCTAGTGCAGAGAGTTTTTATATCTCTATCGGATTGTTGTTTCTAGCTTATTTCATATCAGTGTTAGCACCAAGCCTTTTTAATCCAAGTATGCTTCTCGTTATTATTATCATAGGGACTTTTTACTTTTTCACCCGTGCTCGCAATCTCGGTGTGACCTACTATAGTCGTTTTCATTTTACAATTTTAGGATGTCTGTTATTAACTTTAGTGATTACAGCTACCTTGATGCTACAAAACTACCAGTTCAATATCGAAATTTACCAGCACAATCCTCTAAATCTTAAATACATTTTTGCTTGGGTATTTACCTATATCTTTTATCTTCCTTGGGTATTTATTGGAAACATAGGTTTGAAAAGTTATGGTGAATGGGCTCAGAAGAAGTATGAAAAAGATATGGATGAGCTCGAGAGCATGGAATAGCTTGTTAGCTTTTTATCAATATCGAGAAAATGTGTTATAATAGTACTAATTTATGAGAAAAGAAGAAACATTTTTCATCTTTTTACAAATAGGGAAGAAGGACAATATATGTACCCAGATGATAGTTTAACTTTGCACACTGATTTGTATCAAATTAACATGATGCAAGTTTACTTCGACCAAGGAATTCATAACAAGAAAGCGGTTTTTGAAGTTTATTTCCGCCAACAACCTTTCAAAAACGGTTATGCTGTTTTTGCAGGTTTGGAAACGAATTAGAACTACTTTAGAAAACCTGCGCTTTTTCTGAGAGCGATATTGCTTATTTGGAATCACTTGGTTATCATGGTGCCTTCTTGAATATCTCCGTAATCTCAAGTTGGAATTGACTGTACGTTCTGCTCAAGAAGGGGACTTGGTATTTGCCAATGAGCCGATTGTTCAAGTGGAAGGGCCTTTGGCTCAGTGTCAATTGGTAGAAACAGCCCTCTTGAACATCGTCAACTTTCAAACCTTGATTGCGACCAAGGCAGCTCGTATTCGTTCAGTCATTGATGATGAACCTTTGATGGAGTTTGGTACACGTCGTGCTCAAGAAATGGATGCAGCTATCTGGGGACTCAGTGCTGTTATTGGTGGTGCCAATGGAACTAGTAATGTACGCGCAGGTAAGCTCTTTGGTATTCCGGTTTTAGGTACTCATGCACATGCTTTAGTTCAAGTTTATGGAAATGACTATCAGGCTTTCAAGGCTTATGCCTCAACGCACAAAAACTGTGTCTTTCTAGTAGATACCTATGATACTCTTCGCATCGGAGTTCCAGCAGCCATTCAGGTTGCGCGTGAACTTGGTGATAAGATTAATTTCCTTGGTGTCCGCATTGACTCTGGAGACATTGCTTATATTTCTAAAAAAGTTCGTCAACAACTGGATGAAGCAGGATTTACGGATGCTAAGATCTATGCATCCAATGATCTTGATGAAAATACCATCCTTAACCTCAAGATGCAAAAAGCTAAGATTGACGTCTGGGGGTAGGTACTAAACTCATCACTGCTTATGACCAACCAGCACTTGGAGCAGTTTACAAAGTTGTTGCTATTGAAGACGAGAATGGTCATATGCGCAATACCATTAAACTTTCAAATAATGCAGAGAAAGTTTCAACACCAGGTAAGAAACAAGTTTGGCGCATCACCAGTCGTGAAAAAGGTAAGTCAGAAGGTGATTACATTACCTATGATGGTGTCGATGTTGCTAGCATGACTGAAATCAAGATGTTCCATCCAACCTATACTTACATCAAGAAGACTGTTCGTAATTTTGATGCTGTTCCTCTCTTGGTTGACATTTTCAAGGAAGGTAAGCTGGTCTATGATTTACCAAGTCTACCTGAAATTCAAGCCTATGCTCGTAAGGAATTTGATAAGCTCTGGGATGAATACAAACGCGTACTGAACCCACAACATTATCCTGTGGACTTGGCTCGTGACGTATGGCAAGACAAGATGGACTTGATTGATAAGATGCGTAAGGAAGCTCTAGGCGAAGGAGAAGAAGAATGAGTTTGCAAGAGACCATTATCCAGCAACTAGGTGTAAAACCAGTGATTGATGCCAAGGAAGAAATCCGTCGTTCGATTGACTTTTTAAAACGATATTTAAAGAAGCATCCCTTCTTAAAAACGTTTGTATTAGGCATTTCTGGAGGTCAAGACTCGACCTTAGCAGGACGCTTGGCTCAACTAGCTATGGAAGAAATGCGAGCAGAAACAGGCGATGATAGTTATAAATTTATCGCAGTTCGTTTGCCTTTATGGGAGTGCAAGCTGATGAAGCAGATGCTCAAAAAGCCCTAGCTTTTATCCAGCCAGATATCAGCCTGGTAGTGAATATCAAGGAATCTGCTGATGCTATGGCTGTAGCTGTTGAAGCAACAGGGAGTGCAGTTTCCGATTTTAATAAAGGAAATATCAAGGCTCGTAGCCGTATGATTGCCACAATATGCTCTTGCAGGTGCTCATAGCGGAGCTGTTATCGGGACAGACCATGCTGCGGAAAATATCACAGGTTTCTTTACCAAGTTTGGTGACGGTGGTGCAGATATTCTCCCACTTTATCGCCCTCAATAAACGCCAAGGGAAAAACAACTTTGAAAGAGCTTGAGCTGATCCAGCCTCTATGAAAAAAAGTTCCCAACAGCAGATTTGGAAGAAGAAAAACCAGGCATTGCAGACGAAGTAGCTTTTGGGAGTCACTTTACAATGAAATTGATGATTACCCTGAAGGTAAACAAGTAAACCCAGAAGCTCAAGCAACCATTGAAAAATGGTGGTACAAAGGGCAACACAAAACGCCACCTACCAATCACAGTGTTTGATATGTTTTGGGAGAGTAAAAAGGTCCGGAGGGCCCTTTTTCACTTTATAACTTGAAATAGGAGACTGAGATAGGTCAATGTAAGTTTGAAGCCATCCATAAAATAGAAAGAGAGTTACCATTATGAAAGCACTAGGTACACAAACTATTGAGACAGAACGTTTGATACTGAGGAGATTTGTAGAAGATGATGCTCAGCAATGTTTGATAATTGGGCTTCATGCTCAGAAAAATCTAACCTATGTGACTTGGGATCCTCATCCAAATGTTTATTTTACAAAGAACTCAATTAGAACTTGGGTAGCATCCTATGACAATCCTAACTATTACAAATGGGCCATTTGTCTCAAAGAAAATCCAGACTATGTCATTGGAGATATTAGTCTGGTCAGTATGATGAAGAAAAATCTAGCTGTGAAATTGGCTATATCTTAGGGATGGACTATTGGGGACGAGGAATCATGACAGAAGCCTTGAAGGCTATTTTATCATACTGTTTGGATGAGATTGGTTTTGACCAGGTAGATGCTTGCTATGCAAGTTTAAATCCTGCCTCTGGTTGTGTCATGGAAAAGGCTGGAATGAATTTTTGGAAGACGATTCCAAATGCAGTTGAACGAAAAGGTTATATAGCCGATAAAATTTATTATCAAATCAAAATAAGATGGAAAGAATAACTTTTCCATCTTATTTTTTTGTAATATACTTTTAATCAAAATAAAGCAAGTCTTTGCTGGTACTTGTAAAGAGGTCGAAGCCATCCTTCGTAACAACACCGCAGTCCTCGATACGAACACCGACTTTACCAGGGATATAGATACCAGGTTCAACAGAGAAGCACATGCCTTCTTCGATAACCATGTCGTTTCCTTCCATGATAGATGGGAATTCGTGGACATCCATACCGATACCATGACCGAGACGGTGATTGAAGTACTCACCATAGCCAGCTTTTTCGATCACTTCACGAGCTGCACGGTCAACCTCATGAGCTGTTACACCAGGTTTGATAAAGTCAAGGGCAGCCTGTTGAGCTTCTAGAGTCAAGTTGTAAATATCTTTCTTGAACTGGTCAGGTTTACCAACAGCGACTGTACGAGTCATATCTGATGCATAACCATTGACCATCACACCGAGGTCAAAGAGGAGAAGGGCATTGTTTTTCAACCTTGTTAGCTCCAGGAATACCATGTGGATTCGCAGCATTATCACCAGTCAAGACCATGGTATCAAAGCTCATTTCATAGCCTTCACGTTTCATAGCAAAGTCAATCTGAGCAATGATATCAGTTTCGTATTATCAAGAGAGATATTATCAAAACCAACTTTAACAGACTTGTCGGCGTAAATACCCGCTACCATCATCTTTTGCACTTCGTCAGCTGACTTGATCAAGCGCATTCGTTGGATTAGTGGAGTCAAGTTTTCAAATTCAGCAGTTTCAAAGACAGATTTTAAAACCGTGGTATTTAGTCAAAATAAGGTTGTCAAACTCAACTGCGTACACGTTTGAAATCAAGTTGTGGCAAGGCGTTTTGGATTTTTTCCAAGGGTTTTCAGAGTCTCACATAACCAACAACTGGGAAAGAGACAGTGCTAGTTGCGCGCTCAACTTCAAGTGCTGGAACGAAGAGAAGTGGTTCCTGATCAGCAAGGACAAAGAGGAACATTTGGCGTTCGTGTGGATCACTGTAAAAACCAGTGAGGTAATTGATAGTGACGGGGTCAGATACGACTGCGACGTCTAGCTTTTTCTGATTCAAGATAAGTTAAGATTTGTTGTAATTTAGACATATGTTACCTTCTTTCTACCCCTCTATTTTTGCAAAAAATAGTAGAAAATGCAAGGGAGAAGGAGAAAGAGTTTAAAAAAATTCCCAACAGCTAATAGCATGTTGGAATCTAAATATTAATTGAAGTCTGCCTTGCTTTTCACATCGCTGTATTCTTCAGCGATTTCTTGGCTGAGAATATCCTCGTAAACTGGAAGGTCGATGTCCTGACCATACTTTTTCTTGAGAGCAGTAGTGACCAAGCGATAGGCTAGGTTGGCGTTACGGGATAAAATAGGCCCGTGGAAATAAGAACCGAAAACATTTTTATAGTGAACACCTTCACCGACCTTTTCTTCGTTGTTGCCATTTCCATATACAACCTGCCCCAATGGTTTTTGGTCATCTGAGAGGAAGGTACGGCCTTGGTGGTTCTCAAAACCATAGTAGGTTTCATCAAATTCTTCGTTATGAATTTTAATATCACCGATAAAACGGTTGTTAGTTTGATTGAGAGTGTAGTGTCCCATGACACCTAGACCTTCGATACGTCTTCCAGAAGCTTCGATATAATACTGGCCTAATAGTTGGAAGCCACCGCAGATAGCAAGGACAACACCATCATTTTGGATAAAGTTATCGATGTTTTCTTTTTTAGCAGGCAAATCACCAGCAATGATACTTTGTTCAAAGTCTTGACCACCACCGAAAAAGGCGATGTCGTAGTGATTTTCGTCGAAATCATCATGAAGTGAAACGATGTCAACTGTTACATGGGCCCCAAGTTTTTCAGCTACGTACTTGAGCATGAGGATATTCCCATTATCTCCGTAGGTATTCATGAGGTTACCATAGAGGTGGGCGATATTTAGCTGGTAAGGATAGTTGCCGTCTTTTGAGGAAAGTGAAGTATAAACCATTAGTTCATCTCCTTTCTAACAAGTTGACGATTGGCTAGTAATTCTCGGAATTCCAGCATGGCCGTATAAGTCGCAAGGATATAAGCATGCTTGCAGTCTTGAGCTTCAATCGTTTTAAGAACTTGTTCCAGACTGCTTGTTTCAGTGATTTTATCAGCTGGATAACCAGTTACTCGAAGACGACGAGCAATTTCAGAATGACGAACGCCACCAGCGTTGATTTCTGGAATATCCATCTCAGTAATTTGTTCAAAATCAGCATCCCAAATCCAGCTGGTATCAATCCCGTCTGCATAATTCGCATTGAGGAGAACAGATAGACTAAATGGATAAGGAGCAAGTTTTATCATTTCAATGGCTTTGGGTAGCACTCGACAGGATTTTTGATGAGAATTAGTGTGCATTCCTTGTCACCGATATGGAAGGTTTCTTGGCGTCCAAAAACTGCACGACTCTTGTCAAATCCTTTGTTTGATCAGTTGAGAATCAGCTCCAAGGTAACGAGCAATAGCGACTGCTGCAGAGAGCATTGTAGATATTATAAAGCCCACCGATTTGGATACCGTATTCCTGGCCGTCAATAACAAAGCGGGAACGATTGTTAGTCAATTCCACCAATTCTGTCAGACGGTAGTCCAAATTAGGGCGTTTACATCCACAATTTTCACAAATATAGGCACCCAAGTTGGCATAAGTATTGAGTTCATATTTCAGAATACTTTGACAGTCTGGGCAGAGAATACCTTCAGTATTGTAGTGAGCAAGTTTTGCTGGACCTTTTTCCAAATCAAAACCAAAATACTGAACAGGATTTGGAATTGCAGGCTTGTAGAAAAGTGGACTGTCACCGTTAAGGAGGACAGTAGCAGTAGGAACTTTTCGAATAGCGTCCAAAATCATGTTGTAGGTCGTATAAATCTCACCGTAGCGGTCCATCTGATCGCGGAAGATATTGGTGATGACGAAAAGACTAGGCTGGATGTAGTCACAGATACGTGAGAGACTAGCTTCGTCGATTTCAAGCACTGCAATATTTTTTCCCGTTTTTGAAGATTTTGAAGTCAAGAAAGTCGTCGTAATCCCTGTAATCATGTTGGCACCACTTGGATTGGTCAGAACTTGACCATAAATTTCCTTTAGGATACCGACCGTGAGAGCGGTCGTCAAGGTTTTTCCCATTGGTACCAGTTACTACAACAATTTCGTAGTTCTTCGCTAAATTTTGTAAAATATCTTTATCAAATTGAAGGGCAAGTTTTCCAGGGAGCGTACTTCCACGGCCAAGACGGCTCAAAATAAAGTGAGAAGAACGTCCAGCCAGAAGGCCCAAAGTAGTTTTTAATTTCATGTTTCTATTATATCATAAAAGCTAGAAAAAGATAGATTTGAGATTTTGATAAAAAAACAGCCCCTTTATCGGACTGCTTTTATTATTAAATCGCAAACAAGTCATTCAAGTTTTCAGCCAAGGTTGGGTGAGTGAAGATTTGTTTTGTGAAGTAAGTGTATGGAATCTTGTTGTCCATAGCAACAGTGATGATGTTGATGATTTCTTTAGAACCTTCTGAGAAGATAGTTGCACCGAGAATTTCTTTTGGTTTCTGTATTGACAACTGCTTTGAAGGCACCACGAAGATCTCCGTTTACGTGGCCACGAGGCATAGCAGCGACAGGGATTTCTTAACAGCGTATGGAAGTTTCAATTCAGCAGCTTGGCTTTCAGTCAAACCAACTTGTGAAAGTGCAGGTGTGATAAACATGGTGTTTGGTACATTGAGATGGTCCTCAAGAGTGTAGCTGCCATCACCAGTAAGGTAGCTAGTAAACAACACGGAAGTCATCGAGTGAAATGTAAGTGAATTGAAGTCCACCGTTGACATCGCCGACTGCAAAGACGCCAGGAACGTTTGTTTGGCAGTGTTTGTCGACCTTGATTGCACCACGCTCAGTTAGTTCAATGTCTGTGTTTTCGTTGAAGTGGTTCCACATTTGGTTTGCGTCCTGTTGCGTAGAGAAGGGCATCGAAACGATAGGTTTCTTTTTCAGTTACGACAAGGACTTGGTCGCCATCATTTTTGATTTCAGTAGTATGGATGTTTTGAAGGAGTTCACACTGTCTTCTTCCATGTACTGTTTAGCAAGAGCAGCGATAGAAGGTTCAGCACGAGGCAAGAAAGTATCCATAGCATCTAGGACTGTTACCTTACTTCCAAGTTTGTTGTAGAGACCTGCAAATTCAAGACCGATATTTCCACCACCGAGGATACCAAGTTTTTCTGGCAATTTGTCCAAGTTTTTGATGCCTGTTGAGTCAAAGACATTCTGCTAGTCGCAAGACCTGGAATTGGTAATACGTTTGAAACAGCACCAGTGTTGATGACGATAGTTTCAGCTGTTAGTTCTTGTTTTTCATCACCAGCTTGAATTTCGATGACTTTATTAGAAACAAAGTGAGCTTCAGCATCAATGATATCAACGCCTGTACCAGCAATAGTAGCATAGTTTTTACCATTGAGACGTGTAGTAACTGTATTTTTTGTAGCCATAACCTCGTCAAATGACAAGTCTTTTTCTGCAGCGACTAACAAGGTTTTAGTTGGGATACAACCGATGTTGATACAAGTTCCACCATACATTGCCTTGTTGCGTTCGATAAGGGCAACTTTTTTACCAGCTGAAGCTAGTTTTGGCAGCAAGCGTCTTACCTGCCTTACCAAATCCAATGACAATTAAATCGTATGTTAACATTTTTAAATCCTCCTGTTTGATTTTCATTCTAGCACAAGAAAAAAACTTTTGCACAAATCTGCTACGGGAAAAAATATCCAAACAAAATAGTCTCGAGAATGCTTTTGGGAATTGAGCTCATAAGATAGAAAAATCGTTTACATGATTTAATCAGGTGGTTAGACTATCTTTTGCCCCGGTCTTGTGTTATACTAGATAAGTTGCAAAAAAAGCAGTACTTTTTCTTTAGTGGAATAGAAGACATACGGTCTTTCATAAAAAGGTATGAAAGTACGTCATGACAAGAAAAAGTATAAACTAAGCGCTATAGGATGGCTTTCGCACCATCTTTTAGAAAGAAGAATAACGTGAAATTTAATGAATTTAACTTATCTGCTGATTTATTAGCAGAAATTGAAAAAGCAGGATTTGTAGAAGCAAGTCCGATCCAAGAGCAAACCATTCCTTTGGCTCTTGAAGGAAAAGATGTTATCGGTCAAGCTCAAACCGGTACAGGGAAAACTGCAGCCTTTGGCTTGCCAACCCTTGAAAAAATTCGTACAGAAGAAGCAACCATTCAAGCTTTGGTCATTGCACCAACCCGTGAACTAGCTGTACAAAGTCAGGAAGAACTCTTCCGCTTTGGTCGAAGCAAGGGTGTAAAAGTCCGTTCTGTTTATGGTGGTTCAAGTATCGAAAAACAAATCAAGGCACTTAAATCAGGAGCTCATATCGTAGTTGGAACGCCTGGTCGTCTTCTAGACTTGATCAAACGCAAGGCCTTGAAACTACAGGACATTGAAACTCTTATCCTTGACGAAGCAGATGAAATGCTTAACATGGGCTTCCTTGAGGATATTGAAGCCATCATCTCTCGTGTCCCAGAAAATCGTCAAACCTTACTCTTTTCAGCAACTATGCCAGATGCCATCAAACGTATCGGAGTTCAGTTTATGAAAGAACCTGAGCATGTGAAGATTGCTGCTAAGGAATTAACAACTGAATTGGTTGACCAATACTATATCCGAGTTAAAGAACAAGAAAAATTTGATACCATGACTCGTCTCATGGACGTGGAGCAACCTGAACTTGCGATTGTATTTGGTCGTACCAAACGTCGTGTAGATGAGTTGACTCGGGGTCTGAAGATCCGTGGCTTCCGTGCAGAAGGTATTCATGGGGATTTGGATCAAAACAAACGCCTTCGTGTCCTTCGTGATTTTTAAAAATGGGAATCTTGATGTCCTTGTTGCAACAGATGTTGCTGCACGTGGATTGATATCTCAGGTGTGACCCATGTCTCACAACTCATGATATTCCTCAAGATCCTGAGAGTTATGTTCACCGTATCGGTCGTACAGGTCGTGCTGGTAAGTCAGGTCAATCCATCACTTTTGTTGCTCCAAATGAGATGGGTTATCTCCAAATTATCGAGAACTTGACTAAGAAACGTATGAAAGGCCTCAAGCCTGCAAGTGCAGAAGAAGCCTTCCAAGCTAAGAAGCAGGTTGCACTTAAGAAGATTGAACGTGATTTTTGCTGACGAAGCCATTCGTGGGAACTTTGAGAAATTTGAAAAAGATGCTCGTAAACTCGCTGCAGAATTCAGCCCAGAAGAATTGGCCATGTATATCCTAAGCTTAACGGTTCAGGATCCAGATAGTCTTCCAGAAGTTGAAATTGCGCGTGAAAAACCATTACCATTTAAACCATCTAGTGGTGGATTGGGCGGAAAAGGCAAGGGTAGTCGAGGAGGCCGTCGTGTGGATGACCGTCGAGACCGTAATCGCCGTGGCAATGGACGTCGTGATGACTATCGAAAAGGTGGACGTTCAAAGGATCGATTTGATAAAGAGAAGCGTTACCGTAAGGACTCATAAAAACCACGCAATACTTCAAGTGAGAAGAAAACAGGCTTTGTTATTCGTAACAAAGGAGATAAATAATAAAAAAAGCGGTTCACTGAGGTGGATCGCTTTTATATATAAGGAGACTGAGAGTCATATGAAAAGTAATACGAGAAGTATGTATTTATAAATTTGTTATCTTGTAATATTATCTTATCAAAAAAATGTAGGAAGCTGTCAATAAGAAAAATAATAAAAAAAATAGGTAAAAATTTCGAATACACTTGAATTGCAATTCAATAAACAATTTTTCAGATAATTGTTGAAGTAGTCAGAATTTTGTGATATAATGAAAGCGATTATATGCGAGGTAAAAAATGGTACACTTATTAGAAAAAACAAGAAAAATTACATCAATCCTAAAGCGTTCTGAGGAGAAATTACAAGATGATCTTCCCTATAACGCAATCACGCGTCAATTGGCAGATATCATTGATTGCAACGCCTGCATTTTGAATAGTAAAGGACGCCTCTTGGGATACTTTATGCGCTACAAGACCAATAATGACCGTGTAGAGCAATTTTTCCAATCAAAAATTTTCCCTGATGAATATATTCAAGCAGCAAACATGATTTATGATACGGAGTATAACCTTCCAGTTGAACATGATTTGACTATTTTTCCGACTGAAAGTCGTTCAGATTTTCCAGATGGTTTGACAACAATTGCTCCAATCCATGTCTCTGGTATTCGCTTGGGTTCTTTGATTATTTGGCGTAATGATAAAAAGTTTGAAGAAGATGATTTGATTCTTGTTGAGATTGCCAGTACAGTAGTAGGAATTCAACTCTTGAACTTCCAACGCGAGGAAGATGAGAAAAATATTCGTCGTCGTACAGCAGTAACCATGGCAGTTAATACCCTTTCTTATTCTGAATTGCGAGCAGTATCAGCTATTTTAGGAGAACTAAATGGTAATGAAGGTCAATTGACAGCTTCTATCATTGCAGATCGTATCGGTATTACACGTTCGGTGATTGTCAATGCTCTGCGTAAACTCGAATCAGCAGGGATTATTGAAAGTCGTTCTCTTGGTATGAAAGGAACTTATCTCAAAGTTCTAATCCCAGATATTTTTGAAGAAGTGAAAAAGAGGGACTATTAATGGCTAAGGCTTTTAATTTCTATTGACTATACAGAAGATTTTGTAGCGGATCATGGGAAACTGACTGCGGGTGCTCCAGCTCAAGCAATATCTGATGATATATATGGGTGACTAAAAAGGCTTTTTGAACGTGGAGATTATATCTTTTTACAATCGATGCCCATGAAGAAAATGATGTTTTTCATCCTGAAAGTAAACTCTTCCCGCCACATAACATTATTGGGACTAGTGGACGAAATTTTAGTATGGCAGTTAGCCGACTTCTATCAGGAACATGCTGATGATAGTCGTGTTTTCTGGATGGACAAGCGTCACTATTCAGCATTTTTCTGGGACAGATTTGGATATCCGTCTCAGAGAGCGTAAAGTGGATACTGTCATTTTGACGGGAGTTCTTACAGATATTTGTGTCTTGCATACAGCCATTGATGCTTATAATCTTGGTTATCAGATAGAAGTTGTGAAACCGGCAGTAGCATCCATTTGGCCTGAGAATCATGCCTTTGCACTTGGACATTTTAAGAATACACTTGGTGCGAAATTGGTTGATGAAAATTTGCTTTGAAATTACAGAATAATACATTTCAAGATGAAAAAAATCTGAAAAAGTCTTGACAATTTTTTTCAAAGTTGATATACTAGTAAAGTAATCGACGCGGGATGGCGGAATTGGCAGACGCGCAGGACTAAGGATCCCATGATCGCTTTTAGGTCGTGAGGGTTCAAGTCCCTCTCTCCGCATAGTAGATGAGCTAGCTTTTGGCTAGCTTTTTTTATTTTTTTGAAAGATGTATATTGAAAAACATACAGGATAGTTTTTTTGTATGTTTTTTTGTTTTTCTTTTAAAAAGTGTTACAATATAGATAGAAAAAGAAGGAAAAGAAATCAGTATTAAAAAAATAGAGAGAGTAGTAGAAAAAGTTTAATCTATCCTATTTTTATAATGGTTATTATTGGGAAAGATTTCATGGTTAAAGACTTGTATTCCCTGATTTAAAATAGGCATTTCAAAAATGTAAAGGAGGATTACGATGGTTAATGAACTTCAACGAATATTGAGCGCATTTATTCAAATTCTCTTTATTATTTTACTACCTTATATCTGGTGGTTTCTGACTGCGAGGGGGAAAGTCCCATTTATGGAATGGATTGGTTTAAAAGCTATTAAAAGGGTTGAAGATTCTTATCTTATCGCATGGATAATTGGTGGCTTTCTCCTGTTTACAATTTTTTCTATGTTTATCTTTCCTCTAACACGTAGTATAGAAACGGCTACTTCGGCATTTTCCGATATGGGTCTTAAAGCTTTGCCAAGTATACTAATTTATAGTTTTTACAGACTCTTTGCCTGAGGAACTTTTTATTCAGAGGGTTTTTTTATTAAAACGATTAGTTAATCATATGCCATTTTTTTCTTGCAAATACGATACAGGCTATCGCTTTTGGTTTGCTTTCATGGAATATTATTTGTCTCACTCGTATCTATAGAAATTACTCTTTTTATTACCTTGTTTACAGGAGTAATCGCTGCTTATTTAGGCTTTGTCAATGAGAAAAAAGCTGGAGGGTCCATTTTAACAAGTTGGATCATACATGCACTAGCTAACATCCTGTCTGGTTTAGTTGCTGCATTTTTTCTGTTTTTAATCTGGGGATTTATAAATATAAAGTCAGTAGAAATACTGGCTTATTTTTATTTCAAAAATTTTTTTCTTATTTCATAAACATTTCATATTTGAATATTATAATGGATTTACAAATATGGAGGTGCTATATGAATCCCACTCAAAGAGCTTGGGCTTACGTCAGCAGAAAACGACTGAGAAGTCTCATATTATTCTTGATTCTATTTGTTTTATTGGCAGGAATATCAGCTTGTTTGACGCTTATGAAGTCCAACAAAACAGTAGAAAATAATCTCTATCGCTCACTGAATACATCTTTTTCGATTAAAAGAATCGAAGCAGATCAGACTTTTCAACTGTCTCAACTAGATAACCTTAAAAAGATAAAGGGCCTTGAGAAGATTTCACCTGAGCTAGAAACAATAGCCAAGTTAACTGACAAAGAAGTCGTTACTGGAGAACAAAGTATCCAAAGGGATGATTTGACAGAGGCTGAAAAAAATCTTATCAGTTTGATTGCTTAGAAGATTCTTCTAAGGATGTCTCCTTTACAAGCTCTGCCTTTACTCTTAAAGAAGGAAGACATATCCAAAAAGGGGATCGAAAAAAAATCTTAATCCACGAAGATTTAGCCAAGAAAAACAATCTAAAAGTAGGAGAGAAGATTAGCTTAAATCCTGCTCAAGTAGAAGGAAATAGTGGACAAACACTAGATTATGAAATCGTAGGTGTTTTCTCAGGTCAGAAGCAAGAGAAATTTACCGGTCTATCATCAGACTTTAGTGAAAATACAGTTTATACAGACTACGAAAGTAGCCAAAATTTACTTGGCAACAAGGAAGCTCAAGTTACTGCAGCCCGTTTCTATCTTGAAAATCCAAAAGATATGGATGGTATCATTCAAGAGGTTGAAAAGTTATCCCTGGAAAACCAAGGCTTCCAAGTTGAAAAGGAAAATAAGGCCTTTGAACAAATCAAGGATTCAGTTTCGACCTTCCAAACCTTCCTACAAATTTTCCTCTATGGCATTATGATTGCTGGGGTAGGAGCGCTGGTATTGGTCTTGTCCCTTTGGTTACGAGAGCGAGTCTACGAGGTTGGTATTTTATTGGCACTAGGTAAGGGAAAAAGAGAAATCTTTAGCCAATTCTGCGTGGAAGTCATCCTAGTTTCATTGGCATCTATTTTGCCGGCATTTGTAGCTGGAAATGCCATTACTTCCTATCTCTTGAAGACTGTACTAGCAAGCGGTGACCAAGCTGCACTACAAGATACTCTGGCAAAGGCAACGAATCTTACAACAAGTCTTCTATCATTTGGAGAATCTTATATTTTCCTACTTATAATTAGCTGCTTGTCAGTTGCACTTTGTTTCCTATTTTTTATTTAGAAAATCACCCTAAGGAAATTTTTATCATCTATTAGTTAATGAAGGAGAAATCATGACTTTACTACAATTACAAGATCTTACTTATCGTTACAAGAACACTGCAGAAGCAGTATTATATAAAATCAATTACGATTTTGAACCTGGAAAATTCTATAGCATCATTGGAGAATCAGGAGCAGGGAAATCTACCTCTTATCACTATTAGCAGGACTTGATAGCCCAGTAGAAGGTGCTATTAAGTTTGAGGGTAAGGACATTCGTGAACAAGGTTATTCTTATCACCGTATGCACCATATCTCACTAGTTTTCCAAAACTATAACTTGATTGATTATCTTTCTCCATTAGAAAATATCCGCTTAGTTAATAAGAAGGCTAGTAAGGATACCCTTCTTGAACTTGGTTTAGATGAAAGTCAAATCAAGCGGAATGTTCTCCAATTATCAGGAGGGCAGCAACAACGGGTTGCCATTGCTCGTAGTCTTGTATCTGAGGCGCCAGTGATTTCTAGCAGATGAACCAACAGGAAACCCTAGATCCTAAGACTGCTGGAGATATTATTGACCTTCTCAAATCTCTTGCTGAGAAAACAGGCAAGTGTGTGATCGTTGTGACCCACAGTAAGGAAGTAGCACAGGCGTCAGATATTACACTGGAATTGAAGGATAAGAAACTGACTGAAATAAGAACAAACAGTAACTAAATCTTTTAAACATATTAAAAACTGAAGTAAATCTAGAAAGGAATCTTATGTTACACAACGCATTTGCCTATGTCACAAGAAAATTTTTTAAGTCGCTTGTGATCTTTCTCATCATTCTCTTGATGGCTAGTTTGAGTTTGGTCGGCTTGTCTATCAAGGGTGCGACAGCCAAGGCTTCTCAGGAAACCTTTAAAAATATCACCAATAGTTTCTCCATGCAAATCAACCGCAGGGTTAATCAAGGAACTCCACGTGGTGCGGGGAATATCAAGGGTGAAGATATTAAAAAAATTACTGAGAATAAGGCCATTGAATCCTACATCAAACGGATTAATGCTATCGGTGATTTGACAGGCTATGAACTGATTGAAACGCCTGAAACCAAGAAAAATCTAACGCCAGATCGAGCTCAACGTTTTGGAAGTAGCTTGATGATAACAGGAGTCAATGACTCTTCTAAAGAAGACAAGTTTGTGTCAGGCTCTTACAAACTGGTCGAAGGTGAGCATTTAACAAACGATGACAAATACCAAATTCTCATGCACAAAGACTTGGCTGCTAAACATGGCTGGAAAGTTGGCGACAAGGTCAAACTGAACTCCAATATCTACGATGCAGATAATGAAAAAGGAGCAAAGGAAACAGTAGAAGTAACGATCAAAGGACTTTTTGATGGACACAACAAATCTGCTGTGACCTACTCACAAGAACTCTATGAGAATACAGCTATCACAGATATTCACACAGCAGCCCAACTCTATGGTTATACAGAAGATACAGCTATTTATGGAGATGCTACCTTCTTTGTAGCTGGAGATAAGAATCTAGATAGTGTCATGCAAGAAATAGGGTCTATCAACGGCATCAACTGGAAGATGTATAGCTTGATTAAGAGCTCATCTAACTATCCTGCCCTTGAACAATCTATCTCAGGCATGTACAAGATGGCTAATCTTCTCTTCTGGGGTAGCTTGAGCTTCTCTGTTCTTCTACTCGCTCTCTTACTGACACTATGGATTAACGCCCGTCGTAAAGAGGTTGGAATTCTCCTTTCAATTGGTCTAAAACAAGCAAGTATTCTAGGACAATTTATCACAGAAGCAGTTATGATTGCAATTCCAGCACTAATTTCAGCCTACTTCCTAGCTAATTATACAGCTCGTGCTATTGGAAATACAGTTCTTGCAAATGTCACATCAGATGTGGCTAAGCAAGCTAGTAAGGCAGCCCAAGCTTCCAATCTTGGTGGTGGTGCAGAAGTTGACGGCTTTAGCAAGACTCTTTCAAGTTTGGATATTTCTATTCAACCTTCAGACTTTGCCATTATCTTTGTACTTGGTTTGGTATTGGTAGTATTAGTTATGGCACTTGCTTCAAGCAATCTCCTCTTTAAACAACCAAAAGAACTCTTGTTGGATAGTGAATAAAAAACATGCTACCTATTCTCATTCAAATGAGATATAATATAGGTAGCATTTTTGATAGAAAAGGATTTATATGAAAATTCTAATTGTAGAAGATGAAGACATGATCCGCGAGGGAATTAGTGACTATTTGACGGATTGTGGCTATGAAACCATTCAGGCAGCAGATGGCCTTGAGGCCTTAGAACAATTTTCCAATCACCAAGTTGCCTTGGTTCTCTTAGATATTCAAATGCCGAAACTCAATGGTTTAGAGGTTTTGTCAGAAATCCGTAAAGTCTAGTCAAGTTCCAGTCCTCATGTTGACAGCCTTTCAGGACGAAGAATATAAGATGAGTGCCTTTGCTGCATTAGCTGATGGTTATTTGGAAAAGCCTTTTTCTCTATCTTTGTTAAAGGTACGAGTAGATGCTATTTTTAAACGTTATTATGATACTGGTCGTATTTTTACCTATAGAGACACCGAGGTAGACTTTGACAGCTATAGCGCCAAAGTGGCTGGTCAAGAAGTTGCAGTGAATGCAAAAGAACTGGAAATTTTAGACTATCTGGTTAAAAATGAAGGTCGAGCCTTAACACGGTCGCAGATTATCGATGCTGTATGGAAGATGACAGATGAGGTTCCCTTTTGACAGAGTGATCGATGTCTATATCAAGGAACTACGGAAAAAATTGGATTTAGACTGTATTCTTACCGTGCGCAATGTTGGTTATAAATTGGAGAGAAAATGAGACGTTCAGGTTTATTTAAAAAAATTTTTTTATCTATACCTTCTCGGTATTTTTCTACCTTGGTCATTTGTTTGCATTTGGCCATCTATTTTCTCTTTCCCTCGACCTATCTCAGTCACCGTCAGGAAAGCATCGGGCAAAAGGCTACAGAAATTGCCCAGTCTCTCCAAGGAAAAGGACAGTCAAGATATTCAGGAAGTCCTTGAACTTTATTCTCAAAAGCAGTGATATTAAGGGAGCTGTTAAGGGAGAGATGACTCAGGATAAGTTGGAAGTCAATGATAATCTTCCCATTGATAAAGAACGACAGACGGCTTCCTTGGTCATTGAAGAAAGAGAGGTTCAAACTAAGGATGGTCAGACGATGACCTTACAGTTTTTAGCTTCTATGGATTTGCAGAAAGAAGCAGAAGACATCAGTCTTCAATTTCTGCCTTATACTTTATTAGCTTCTTTCATCATTTCGCTCCTCATCGCCTTTATCTATGCTAGAACCATTGTAGCACCTATTTTGGAAATCAAACGAGTGACTCGACGGATGATGGATTTGGATGCAGAAGTGAGGTTTGCGCGTGGATTCTAAGGATGAAATTGGCGATCTTAAAGAACAAATCAACAGCCTTTATCAGCATCTCTTGACTGTGATTGCAGATTTGCATGAGAAAAACGAGGCCATTCTCCAGCTGGAAAAGATGAAGGTTGAGTTTTTGCGAGGTGCTTCCCACGAACTGAAAACACCTCTAGCTAGTCTAAAGATTCTTCTGGAGAATATGAAAGCCAATATTGGACGCTATAAAGATCGTGACCATTATCTGGGAGTTTCTTTTGGGTATTGTGGATGATTTGACTCACCATGTCCAGCAAATCCTATCCCTTTCTTCGGTACAGGAATTGCGAGATAAGAAGGAAGAAATCAACCTTCTTGAAATGACAGATTTTCTCTTAAAGGATTATGATTTATTAGCCAAAGAGAGAAAAATCACTGTAGAAAATCAACTCACAGACCAGCAAACTTATCTAAATCCTTCAGTACTCAAGCTGATTCTTTCCAATCTTATCAGTAATGCGGTAAAACACTCTGTTCAAGGAGGCTATCTAAAAATTGGGACAGAAGATGGCTGGGTTTTTCATTGAAAACGCCTGTACACCTGAGGAACAAGATAAGTTTGAACAATCCTTTACGACTTCTAGTCGCCAAAGTAAGGGAGCTGGTTTGGGACTATTTCGTAGTCAAAAAGTTTATTAGAAAAATGAAGAAATTGACTATCGCTTTGAAAAGATATGAAGATCACTTAGTCTTTTATATGAACCTACCTAAAGACCTGTAAAATTAGGACTTTGAGGAGAGTTCCATATTTTTAGATAGAAGAAATTCAATCTAAACTACAGGAAAAACTAGCTTTTTTTGCTAAAAAGTGATAAAATGAACAATGTAAATGGGATATCCCATAAAAATATACAGGAGGCCTGATAAAATGGCAATCGTTTCAGCAGAAAAATTTGTCCAAGCAGCTCGTGACAATGGTTATGCAGTTGGTGGATTTAACACAAACAACCTTGAGTGGACTCAAGCTATCTTGCGCGCAGCAGAAGCTAAAAAAGCTCCAGTTTTGATCCAAACTTCAATGGGTGCTGCTAAATACATGGGTGGTTACAAAGTTGCTCGCAACTTGATCGCTAACCTTGTAGAATCAATGGGTATCACTGTACCAGTAGCTATCCACCTTGACCACGGTCACTACGAAGATGCACTTGAGTGTATCAAGTTGGTTATACTTCAATCATGTTTGACGGTTCACACCTTCCAGTTGAAGAAAACCTTGAAAAATTGCTCGTAAAGTTGTAGAATAAAGCTCACGCTAAAGGTGTATCAGTAGAAGCTGAAGTTGGAACTATCGGTGGTGAAGAAGACGGAATCATCGGTGATGGTGAATTGGCTCCAATCGAAGACGCTAAAGCAATGGTTGCAACTGGTATCGACTTCTTGGCAGCTGGTATCGGTAACATCCACGGTCCTTACCCTGCAAACTGGGAAAGGTCTTCACCTTGACCACTTGCAAAAAATTGACAGAAGCTCTTCCAGGATTCCCAATCGTATTGCACGGTGGATCAGGTATTCCCTGATGACCAAATCCAAGCAGCTATCAAACTTGGTGTTGCTAAAGTTAACGTTAACACTGAATGCCAAATCGCATTCGCTAACGCAACTCGTAAATTTGCTCGTGACTACGAAGCAAACGAAGCAGAATACGACAAGAAAAAACTCTTCGACCCACGTAAATTCTTGGCTGACGGTGTAAAAGCTATCCAAGCATCAGTTGAAGAACGTATCGATGTATTCGGTTCAGAAGGTAAAGCTTAATCTAGCTTAACCATATAAAACAGAAACCTGCCCATTGGGTGGGTTTTTTGTGTTTGAAATTATAGAAAATATGATGGGAAAGAAGCTATCTAAAGTTGCTAAAAGAGTCTAATTTTTGTACAATAATGCTATGAAAAAACTGAAAAAATGGAGTCTTGGCTTTCTTAGTTTCATTCTTTTGTTTTTAGGGGCAACATTCATCTTTCATCGTATCAGTTTGGAAAAGGAACAAGCCTCACTAACACCTGTGGGACAGCAAGTTCTTGTCAATGGGCACCAAATGAATGTTTACGTTGAAGGGGATGGTCCAGAGACAATAGTAGTTCTATCAGGTGCTGGAATTGCTTCACCTATATTAGACTTTAAGAATCTAACAGATTCTCTATCAAAAAAATATAAGATTGTTGTAGTCGAGAGAGCTGGCTATGGTTATAGCGAGGATAATAATCAATCCAGAGATGTGACGGAAGTTTTGTCTGAGACACGTCAAGCTCTATCACAAGCAAATATATCAGGACCTTTTATCATTCTGTCTCATTCAATGGCTAGTCTTGAAAGTCTGGCTTGGCAGGAAAAGTATCCTGATGAAGTGAAAGCCTTGATTGGTCTGGATTGGGCATTACCAGCAAGTTATGAGGATTTAAAGGATAATCAGGCCTTGCTTACTGTGGCTTATTGGACTAGCAAGATTGGCTTATTACGCTATTTTCCTGAGTCCTTTTATATAAAAAATCCAACTCTGACCGGAAGTGAACGACAACAATATAAACTCCTAGCTTATAAGCAGTTGATGTCACAAGCTATGCTTCATGAATCTCGTATGGTAAAGGAAAATGCTAAGAAAGTTCCCTCTAGCATTAATCCGAAAATTCCAGCCTTACTCCTGGTTTCTAATGGTGAAGGCACGACTTTTAGCCAATCAGAATGGCAGCATTATGCTATGAGGTTTGTAAGTGACCAGTCTAATGTGAAAGTCGTCTATATAGATGCGCCTCACGACCTCTATCATTATCAAAGCGATGATATTGTTTCTCAAATTGAAAGAATTTTTTTAGAGAATAATTGAGGGCTTTAGAAATCTATTGAGACTGATGACAATAATTAAATGCTGAAGGATTAACAGTAGAATCGTTAATTTTTTCGATTAAAAAAAAATTCTTTTTTTCTTAACAATAAACCTGCTCGTGAGGGTGGGTTTTTGATGTCTTTAAGGAAACTATTTAACAGAATTTTTGATTCAAAAGTTTCATTTTAAAGAGAAATTCTAATTTCATAATCATAAGCAAAACGCTTGTATTCCTTTTTTGATTAGATTATAATAGAGTTGGTATAAAGCCTTCTGTAATAATTATTGAGAAGAGTGTAGAAAGTAAGGATTTAGAATATTTGTAGTCAAAAGAAATACAAATGTTGCTTTCTTACTAAAGGGAGATAGATATGGCAATGATAGAAGTGGAACATCTTCAGAAAAATTTTGTGAAGACAGTTAAGGAGCCGGGGTTAAAGGGAGCCTTGCGCTCCTTTATTCATCCTGAAAAGCAGACCTTTGAAGCGGTCAAGGATTTGACTTTTGAAGTACCCAAGGGGCAGATTCTAGGTTTTATCGGAGCTAATGGTGCTGGGAAGTCGACAACCATCAAAAATGCTGACAGGGATTTTGAAACCGACATCTGGTTTTTGTCGGATTAACGGCAAGATTCCCCAGGATAATCGCCAAGATTATGTCAAGGATATTGGAGTCGTTTTCGGACAACGTACCCAGCTATGGTGGGATTTGGCCCTGCAAGAGACCTACACGGTTTTGAAAGAGATTTACGATGTGCCAGACTCACTTTTCCATAAGCGCATGGACTTTTTGAATGAAGTTTTTGGATTTGAAGGAATTTATCAAGGATCCTGTGCGGACTCTTTTCACTAGGGTCAACGGATGCGGGCGGATATTGCGGCTTCCTTGCTTCACAATCCCAAAGTTCTCTTTTTAGATGAGCCGACTATTGGTTTGGATGTGTCGGTCAAGGATAACATTCGTCGTGCCATCACCCAGATTAATCAGGAGGAAGAGACAACTATTCTCTTGACCACTCACGACTTTGAGCGATATTGAGCAACTCTGTGATCGGATTTTTATGATTGACAAGGGCAGGAGATTTTTTTGATGGGACGGTGAGCCAGCTCAAGGAGACCTTTGGCAAGATGAAGACTCTCTCCTTTGACCTGACGCCAGGTCAAAAGTCATCTCGTCTCTCATTATGAGGGCTTACCTGATATATCCATTGATAGACAAGGAAATACCTCACTATTGAATTTGATAGTTCCCTGCTACCAATCAGCTGATATTATCAAGCAAACCTTATCTGATTTTTGAAGTCCGTGATTTGAAGATGGTAGATACGGATATTGAAGATATTATCCGTCGCTTCTATCGAAAGGAGCTCTAAGATGGTCAAATTGTGGAGACGTTATAAACCCTTTATCAATGCGGGATTCAGGAGTTGATTACCTATCGAGTCAAACTTTATTCTTTATCGGATTGGCGATGTCATGGGGGCTTTTTGTGGACTTTTTTTATCTCTGGAAGGCTGTCTTTGATTCCTCGCAAGAGCCTTTGATTCAGGGCTTCAGTATGGCGGATATCACCCTCTACATCATCATGAGTTTTGTGACTAATCTTATTGACTGAGGTCAGATAGCTCCTTTATGATTGGTGATGAGGTCAAAAGGATGGCTCCATTATCATGCGCTTTGTTGAGACCAGTGCATTTTTGCGGCTTCTTACCTCTTTTCACGGAGCTTGGTTCCAAGTGGTTGATTTTTATCTCTGTTGGACTGCCATTTTTTTAAGTGTCATTGTTTTGATGAAAATCTTATCTGGGCAAGGTATTGTAGAAGTGCTGGGATTAACTATCCTTTATCTCTTTAGCTTAACGCTGGCTTATCTGATTAACTTTTTTTCTTTAATATCTGCTTTTGGTTTTTTTCAGCCTTTGTGTTTAAAAAAATCTATGGGGTTCTCAAGCTACTTTAAGACTTCACTAGTAGCCTTTATGTCTGGGAAGTTTGATTCCCTTTGGCTTTTCTTTTCCAAAGGTCATTTCAGATATTCTCTCCTTCTTGCCATTTTTCATCCTTAATTTACACTCCAGTCATGATTATTGTTGGGAAATACGATGCTAGTCAGATTCTTCAAGCACTTTTTGCTTCAGCTTTTTCTGGCTTATAGTGATGGTGGGCTTGTCTCAGTTGATTTGGAAACGAGTCCAGTCATTTATCACCATTCAGGGAGGTTAGTATGAAAAAAATATCAACGCATGCATCTGATTTTTTTATCAGACAGTACATCAAGCAAATCATGGAATACAAGGTCGATTTTTGTGGTTGGTGTGTTGGGAGTCTTTTCTGACTCAAGGCCTGAACCTCTTGTTTCTCAATGTCATCTTTCAACACATCCCTCGCTAGAAGGTTGGACCTTTCAAGAGATTGCCTTTATCTATGGATTTTTCCTCAATTCCAAAGGGATTAGATCATCTCTTTTTTGACAATCTCTGGGCTTTAGGTCAACGACTAGTTCGAAAAGGGGAGTTTGACAAGTATCTGACTCGTCCTATCAATCCTCTCTTTCACATCCTCGTTGAGACCTTTCAGATTGATGCCTTGGGTGAACTTTTGGTCGGTGGAATTTTACTAGCGACAACGGCGACTAGCATTGCTTGGACTCTTCCAAAATTCCTGATTTTTCTAGTTTGTATTCCTTTTGCGACCTTGATTTATACTTCCTTGAAAATTGCAACAGCCAGCATCGCTTTTTGGACCAAGCAGTCAGGTGCCATGATTTACATTTTCTATATGTTTAATGATTTTGCCAAGTACCCGATTTCCATTTACAATTCGCTCCTTCGTTGGTTAATTAGCTTTATTGTACCTTTCGCCTTTACGGCCTACTATCCTGCCAGCTATTTCTTGCAGGGCAAGGATGGACTCTTTAATATTGGTGGTTTGATTCTGATTTCCCTTGTCTTCTTTATCATTTCTTTGAAACTCTGGGACAGGGGCTTGGATGCCTACGAAAGTGCGGGTTCGTAAAAGGAAGAAACTTAAAGTCTCGTCTTAGGACAGGCTTTTTTTAATGGAGATAAAATTCCTTGACATCTATTCTCAGAGTACCATACTAAAAGTGTAGTCGCCGGTTTAGCTCAGTTGGTAGAGCAACGCACTCGTAACGCGAAACTAGCCACAAAAAAACACTGGATAACTAGTGTTTTTTTCTTTGACCAAATTTTTGAACCATTCATAAGATATCTATGGTGTGGTATAATGGATTAAGGATTAAAACGTATTAGGAAATATTCAGGAGGAAGTAAATGAAACAATACAGGAAAAGAATACTAATCATTCTGGGAGTTTTAAGCCTCTTAGTCATAACGGCATCTTGTTTCTTTCTTCTCTTGAAACCAAGTCAGAAACCCAAAGAGCTAGAGTATTTAATGGAACTGCTAGGGGAAAAATCAGATTTTTCAACTATTTGGAGATAAGAACCAATATGTCCTTGCGTCTACAAACAAAGGGAGTTTCTTTGTCAGTAAAACATATGCGATCACAGATGAGTATAAAACTTTTATAGTGAAGGAAGAAGGAAAGATACATGAAATCCCTCATCTCCAGATGGAGGGAGAGTATTGGAACTTGATTTTGTATAATTTAGACGAGGAGGGCTTGCCTGAACGAAAAGATTGACCTTTTTCAGGCAGTGCGAAACTACAATCCGAAAGGCGTTCCTACAAGACTGATTGGCTCGTATTACGTTGAGGATACTCATTACTTTGGGTTAGAAATTAGAGATTTAACGGATGAAGAAAATTGGGTGCTCAGAACAGTCTATCTCAATTTGGAGACGGAAGAAGTGGTGAATCTTCCAAAAGACACAAAGTTTGGAATGGATGATGATATAAAGGATACTGCAAGTATAACAAATTATTCTAAAGTTTTAAGTTCTCTAGGTTATCTTCGTCCTGCGAATGAGATAGCTACAACTAAGCTTGAAGGACGTAGTCCAGACTCTAATATCAACCTCTATAGTCTTTATCCAGACCTAGAAGATAAACTCATCAATCAGAATTGGTCGCTTTATATTCGTCCAGATAAGGTTACGCCGGATGAGTGGTTTGACACCCTTCTTCATTGGTTCGCCCCAAAAGGTGAGGATATCCTAACTGTTTATGGACGTAACGATGATGGGAAAGCCTCAGATGTTCAGATTCGTAACAGCCAAGAGGCGAATGCCTGGTTGGAGAAACATCCTGCCCTTCGGAATGTAGACTACTATAGAGCAGACGGGAGTGATAAAGAGTGAGTAATAAGAAAATTAATCCGGATAATCTCAGCCGTGTGAATGGAACTTTTAAGGATATGATCTTGAGGGCAGGAATTACAGAGTAAAGAGGAGCTAAGAAGAGTAAAATTAATCTATTTATGAGGGATAAAGATATTAAAGTGAAGGTCAGTTAAAAATAAATTAGACAAAAATTTGACCAAATATTGACCAATTTTATCCTAAATCCTATTAGAATAGGCTTTCTGAGCGTATTTATATCCCTGCAATCGGCAGTGTGAAAGAAGTCCTCTTGGACTTCTTATAAAATTCTGACCACATAGTCTGCGATGTATACCAGATAGGCAAAACCTATTGTTTGCGATTTTTATTTTTGTTATAGTAGTAATTGTCAAGGGGAGATAAAGCTTCCTAACAAAATAGAAAATGAGGTTATATCATGAAAAAAGTACTAGGTATCGGATTTTTAGTCGTTGCAGCAACAGTCTTGTATTTTGGTTTAGTTGGATGGCCAAGTTTGGATGTTAACATCTGGGCACTCTTCCCAGTAGGTCTATTTCTATTCTTTCACTCTTGAGAAATCTAGTCAAAGAAAAGATTATAAGGCCAGTCTCATGAGCTTGATTATTGCCTTTATCATCGCCAATGCCATTCTTGATATCTTGCCACTTTCAAGTGGTTTGGTTATCGGTGCAGGTGTGCTAGCTTGTGTGGGGATTGGTTTCCTCTTTCCAGAAACTAACAAGAAAGAAGCATAATACAAAAAGCCTCGAGACTTTCTCGAGGTTTTTTTCTTTATTTACCTGCGTAATATTTTTTTGAATACCTTTGACAATACCTGCCACCAATCTATTTTTGGTAAGCATCACTACGAATTTGTTGGTTTTCGTTGAAATTGTCAATGTAACCAAGCTCCAATAGAACTGCTGGTTTATCTGTTTCTCGAAGGACAGCAAAGCTACTTTGGAGGAGACCTGCATCCTTGGCACCTGTTTCAGCTAGAAGAGAATAGTGGATATCAGCAGCCAGGCGATTACTTTCACTGATACGATCAGGATGGTTATGCCAGTATGGATTAATCCGAGAAGGATAGCCAGCAGCTTCTTCGTAAGAATAAGTCTGAATTCCAGAACGGTTAGAAGCAGGAGCTCCACTTGCATTGAAGTGAATACTTATGAAGATATCTGAGTTAGTATTATTGACCATTTTTGAACGTTCAGTAATAAAGTCAACATAGACATCACTATCTCTCGAAGAAAGAACGGTATAACCAAGACCTTCTAGCTCTTTGCGTAGTTTTTTGTAAACTTGCATAGTGAGGTCTTTTTCATTCGTGTTATAGTAAACAGCACCAGGATCTTTACCACCGTGTCCTGGATCTAAGAAAACAGTCTTCGTGTATTTTCCTTTTTTTCAAACCCACGACTTACAGGAATTTCGCCAATCCATTTCCCATTGCTTTGGAACTGCTGAGTTTTTCCGTCGATTTTGCGAGTTCCTGTGACATAAACACCATTTTCATCTAGATAGTAACGGGCATTGTAGTAGCTGTCGTCTATCCATTCACTCTTAGCCATGTAACCACCTGATTTGAGGTAGTAGGAGCCAATCCATTCACGCGCTGCATAAGTACCACCTGATTTTCAAGTAGAACCAACTATTATAGCCTTTTATCGAAAAATCCATTCTCTTTCAGCCATGGCACCGCTAGCTTTTTAGGTAGTAGCTCCCTTGCCATTGATTACTTGCCATAGTGGCATCGTTTATTAAAGTAGTACCAAGTACCACCAATTTTATCCCACTTATTTTTACTTAATTTGCCAGAAGCTTGGGCATAGTACCATTTACCATCTTGTTTGACCCAAGTGCTCTCGGCCATAGCCCCACTATTGGTAAAGAGATAATCGTCAAAAATGGTGTTGCTGAGCATGATACCATCTTTATCAAAGTAGTACCATACACCGCCAATCTTTCCAGTCTTGTTTAACGATTTTTCCAGATGGATTAGCATAATACCATTTATCTTTAATTTTAGCCCAGCCACTATCGACCATACCCCCGCTACTAGTCAGTATGTATCCATCATAAATCGTATCACTGAGCATGATACCATCCTTATCGAAGTAGTACCATTTACCGTGAATTTTTTTCCAATTGACAGCAGCCTTGTTGGCCTCATAGAAGCGCCAGATATTTTCTTCAAATACCCAACCCTCTTTTTTGACTTCAGGTGCCTTGCTTTCTTCTTTCTTAGCTGGACTAGTACTTGGAGTTGTAGTAGATGTTGTAGGCAGGCTTGAACTTGCCTCTGTTGAAGGAGCAGTTTCCTTGGTTGAAGGTTTGTTATTCTCTACTTTATTTGCAGTTGTAGTCTCTTGTGTCGTTTCTGCTGTAGTAGTTTTTAGGTTATTTTCTTCAGCCAAAGCAGGGGTTGTTGCGAATCCTAGAAAAGTAAGGGTGATGGCACTTGCCAAGAGCATTTTTTTCACTTGTTTGATCTCCTATTTTTTTAATAATCTCTTTTTAAAATGTCATTAGAAAAAGCACCTCATGATGGAAACAAACTAGTCGCCAACTGTTGAGGTGCTGGCATGATTTTATGTTTATTTCATCATGAAGATTTGAACAATCATAATGATGTAGATGAGCAATGTGAGTAGAAATCCAGCTCTCCAAAAAGAATTTAAGGAATTTTTGGATAATAAAAAAAGCTACGTTTTTTTGCTCAAGAAGAAAAAGGCTAGAATGATTGCCAACAAAGATAAGGGCTGCTCCCAATATCGGAAGTTGATTATGGGTAAAAACCTTTGCAGTGATCAAATAGTATTCAAAAATCAGAAAAGGAAAAAGCCAAATCTGCAAAAGTTAATCCCCTTTTTTTCTTTAGCTTGAAGAATCTACTAAAGATAATAGCCAAAAGCCAAGGTTAACACCAAAAAGCAAGACGGAAGCGAGTTTCATTAAAATCATAACAATATTGTATCATAAAATTTGAATAAAAAGGAAAGCATATTCCCTTGATTTAACAGTGTTTATTTCTAAAAAAATTTTTTTGTTTAGAAACTGATTTTTTTATACTATATCAAACATCAATGTGATTTACTTTGTAAAGTTGGAATAGTTTGAACGTTCATTATAAATCTTTTTATGGTGACAATAGAAAAAATATATTAGTCAGAGGAGAAGAATAGTAGTAGAATGAGTAGCAAATAAAACAAAGGAGTTTCTTATGAAATTAGTTACTTTATGGTCAAAACTCTCACTAGGCATCCAATTATTGGTGGCTTTGGTCTTGGGTGTTATCGCTGCGGTCATCTGGCCACAATTTGCAGGCTTTTATCAATTTTTAGGTCAAGCCTTTATTAAATTGATCAATATGGTTATCATTCCGCTAATCTTCCCAACCATCGTTGTTGCAGTAGCTGGAGTTATGGGAAAAAAATCTTTTGGGAAAATCTTGACCAAGAGTTTGGTTTACTTTTTTGCAGTAACAACTGCTATTACTCTCTTGTTTGTATTTGCTAGTTACTATTTAGGATTTGGTCAAGGAGTGAATATCGGTCAAACTGGTGGAAACCTTGATGGGATTGCCAACAATGTCAAGTTTAGCGAATTTTTGCTTGGTTTCATTCCATCAAATATCGTTAAATCTCTTTCAGATGGTGCTCTATTGCCAATTATCGTTTTTGCAATCTTTCTTGGTTACGGAATAGGGAATCTTAAGTCTGAGAAATCTCAGAAAATTATCGAAGGTTTTCAAATCTGGATTGAAGCCATCTACAAGATTGTTGCAGTAATTATCAAATTATCACCGATTGGCATTTTTGGATTTATCGCCAAAGACGTTGCAACTACTGGTGTTGACAAGTTGATTGGGCTTGGCCAGTTTGTAATTGGAACTTACTTGGCTTATGCTGTATTGGTTCTCCTTAATTTTCCCTTTGATTGCTGTATTCTTTAAAGTACCATATTTATCAGCCTTTCGTGAAAAATTGGAGTCTCTTTGACTCTGGCCTTTTATTACTGGTAGTTCTAGTGTTGTCTTGCCATCACTTCTTAAAGATTTGAAAAAAACAGGGGCCATGACGAGCATACAATTGATTTAGTTGTTCCTTTAGGATATACTTTTTAACTTAGAGGAGCAGCAGTTTATTTCTCAGTAGCGACAATCTTTTATCGCGCATGCCTACGGTATTCAATTTTCTTTATCAAGTCTCTTGTTTACTGTTTTATTGTTGACCTTTGATTGGAAAAAAACTGCGGCAACTGTGCCATCAGGGAGCTATCGTGGTTCTGCTAGCTGCAGCACCTCAATTGGGCTTGCCAGTTGAAGGAGTGGCCTTGATTTTTGCAGTTGATTTCTTTGTCAATGCTGGCCGTACTATGATCAATGTTTTGGGTCAAATCTTAACAGTAAGCGTTATCGAAAAAACAGAAGGATATATTTTAGAAGAAGAAAAGGAAAGCCAACTATCAGTCAGCTTTTCTTAAGGAGATGATAAGTAATGAGTGAAGCAAAAGTTTATGTGATTCATGAGAATCTTGAATGGACCCAGCATTTGGTCAAATGGTTGGAAGAACTAGAAGTCCCTTATGAACTGTGGGATTTGTCTAGTGGAATTTTGGATATGCAAAGTCCACCGCCACAGGGTATCTTCTACAATCGTATGTCTGCGTCTTCTCACACAAGAGGACATCGCTATGCGCCAGAATTTACAGAGCAGGTGATTACTTGGTTAGAAGCACACGGACGCAAGGTTGTGAATGGAACTGGGGCTATCAACCTAGAAATCAGTAAAGTCAAACAATATTTGAAGTTAAACGAGTTTGGTATTGAGACTCCTGCGACAGTTGCAGTTTTAGGTCAAGAAAATATTATTGAAGCAGCCAGAAAATTGAACATCTATCCATTGATTACCAAGCACAATCGAGCAGGTAAGGGGTTAGGAGTTCAACTCTTCCAAAATGAAGAAGAACTTGAAGCTTATGTCAATAGCCCTCTCTTTGAACCATCAGTGGACGGAATCACCTTGTTACAAGCCTACATCAAACCAAGTGATGGACGCATCCGTCGTTCAGAGTTTATCAATCAGAAGTTTCTCTATACTGTTTCTATCGATTCTTCAGATGGATTCCAACTGTGCCCAGCAGATGGTTGCCAAATCGGCAAGAGACCAGAGCAACTGGAAACGTCTGAAAAATTCCAGATTACAGAACCTCTACCAGATGACCGGAGAGAAGCTTATGAGAACTTCTTGAAAAATGCTCAGATTGAAGTTGCGGCGATTGAATGGGTTCAATCAGAGAGTGGTGATATTTATGTTTATGATGTAAATACCAACACAAACTACAATCCTACAGCAGAAAAAAATGCCAATATTTTTGCTCACCAACATTTGGCTCACTATCTAAAAACAGAATTGCAAGCCCTAACGAGTGGACAATAAAATAGGAAATTCAAAAATCCTCCAGTATTAAATGACTGGGGGATTGATTTGTTTATACTCTTCGAAAATCTCTTCAAACCACGTCAGCTTCCATCTGCAACCTCAAAATAGTATTTTGAGCTGCCTTCGTCAGTTCTATCCACAACCTCAAAACGGTGTTTTGAGCAACCTGTGGCTCGCTTCCTAGTTTGCTCTTTTATTTTCATTGAGTATTAATCGATAAAAAATTATTGATTTGCTTTAAAGTCTGGATCCTTCAAACTTTGAACACTGGCATTGATGACGGCACCGATAATTAATATCTTGGCTATGATAATGAACCAGAACATCATGACAACGACGACGATCGAACTGAAAAATCTGACGTCAACGAGATAATTAACATAATTGTTGAAATAAGCTGCAAAGATGTTTAATAAAGCAATCGTTGTAACTAGTACAAAGAGACTTCCGGGTATGACGTAGCGAATCTTACTTACTTTAACATTTGGTAGGAAATAATAGAGCATGATTACGATTGCAAAAAGAAAGGCATAAATCAGAGGTCCTGTAAAATCTTGTAGATAAGAAAACAGAGCACTCTCGGATTTCCAGTAGTTTTTAAGCAAATCCAATAGCATATGGCCAAACATACTAAGGAATAGAGCAAGCGCAAAGAGAATTTGAAGTCCAAAGCTAACTAAGAGACTCATCAGCTGATGTGAGATGATTCCTCTATTTTTTGCGATTCCATAAGCTTTATTAAAAGCCTTTTGGAGGAAATTCATGGATTTTGAGAAGGTCCAAAGGGCTGATATCACCGCAAAACTCAAGAGTCCAGCAGATGGTTGTGTCAGAACTTCTCTGACAATCTTTGCAACAACATCATAGATTGTATCCGGTAAAAATTCCTTGATTGTTAATAGAAAGTTTGAGATAGGAATCTGAAAGTAGGGTAAGATGTTGACCACAATCATAAGTAAAGGGAAGATTGAAATCAACCAATAGTAGGCAACAGCGACGCTGGTTAACTCACTATCAGAGGCTTGATAGTAGTGTAAAAAAGCTTTTAATAATGGTCTATCGTTCAGCTGTTTCCACAACTTTTTCATTTCACAAACCTCCAGTTTTTCTTGTTTGGTATAGACTTTAATTTCTTCGAACTAATTCCATCATATCGTAAGGTAAGGTATTAGCAGATTCTTTTAAGGAATAGGTTTCTAAATTATTGACATTTTGGCGTAGCTTTTTGGCATACTGAGCTGAGATGAGTTTTTGAGCTTCGTATTCAAAGATACACTTACGTTCAAGGTAGTAACCTCTAAGCATTTCATCGATGTTATTGGGTTTGATACGATTGATAACCCGTTCCACAAAGGCGCCACTCGTAATATGACTGGTTTCACGGAGACGAGATTCCTGCATGAAGCTGATCAGAGAACTCTTATAAATCCCTTTGAGGTTTTCTAAACTCTCGATGATAATTTCAGTATTAGCTAGGTAGAGTTCTGCAATCTGGTCATAATCAATGGCAAGAAGTCGCTGTTTTTCCTTGTCTTTCCATGAACGGAAGGTTTTTCCAAATGTGAGTATTTCATGAAGTAGAAAACGAAGGATTCGTATGGAAACAAGGAAGTAGTAGGTTAGTCGAGAAGCAAAGTTTCGCTTAATATTTTTTTCTCCATGCTCTTCAAGTAGCGTTGGTAGACTCGATAAGCTCTTTCACTGATTTTTGCCCTCTTCGTAAGCTTGTTCCAAACCATCGCTCTCAATACTAAGAATCAATAGCTTAAGAGCTTCCCAGTCTTCTTGGATTTCCTTGTTCTCCTGACTGAGGATGAGATTTTCAATCCGTCCGTGATAGTTATCGATAGCTGCATAGAGTGGAACCTTATTTTTAGTTTTCTCTAAATCCTTCTCTAACTCCATGGCGACATCATTTAAGATAGCGATGTGCATGAGCTGATCCTTAGATGGTTCTTGTTCTTCGGAAAGGTGTGGAAGTACCAGTAATCCTGTAAGGAAACTTATAAGTGTTACACCAGCTACGAGGAAGAGAAGAAGAGGATATTCCTGTTCCAGATTAGACGGTATCAAAAGGATAGTGGCAATGGATACAGTTCCCTTGACGCCAGAAAAGGTAAGGAGAAGCATATCTTTGACATACTTGTCTAAGCTTTTATGAAGTTTCTTGATCCGAAAAGCGTAAAAGCCGTAAATCATCACAAAGCGGATGGCAAAGAGTAGGAAGGTCAAGAGAAAAACGCTGACTAAGAGAAGCACTTTGTTGTAAAATGCACTCTTAAGAATTGGTTCAGCAATCATTTCCAGTTCCATCCCAAGAATGACAAAGACAGAACCATTGAGCATGAAGGTTACAGTGTGCCAAACGGTCTCGGTAACAGTATCAACCTGCGCTTCAAGGAGATTGATTTTTTTGAAACGACTGGCTTTCAAAATCCCAGCGACTACAACGGCGATAATACCTGAAACATGAATCTCTTCAGCTATGAAAAATGTCAAGAGGGGCAAACTGAGTTCTAGCAAGAGCTCACTTGCGATATCTGTTGCGCGGACACTAAGTAAAAAGGTATGGAGGAAGCGATTGATTAGGGCTGTTATAAGGCCGACTGCAAAACCTCCAACAATGGAAATAGCTAATGAAGTTCCGGCTTGGGTGAGCGAAAATGTTCCTGTTGTCCAAGCGATGAGAGCCACACGAAAGGCTACTAGACCAGAAGCATCATTAAGAAGACCTTCCCCCTTTAAGATATTAGAAACCCGTTTTGGAAAGGAAAAACGTTGAGAAAGGGAAGCGAAGGCAACTAGGTCTGTAGGCCCTAAGGCAGCACCAACTGCTACACAGGCGGCTAATGGTAGGCTAGCCCAAAGGACATGAGCGAGTCCCCCCATGCTCAGAGCTGATATAAAGATAACTGGGAAAATCAAGTAGAGAACGATTCTCCAGTGCTTTAAGATAGAGGTTACATCTGCTTCTTGAGCTTCACGAAAGAGTAGTGGACCAATGACTAAAGCTAGAAACAACTCCGTATCTAAGTGATATTGGTTGTTGGGTAAGCAAAGCCCAATTCCAATCCCTAACAATATTTGAATCAGGGGCATGGGTAAAAAGGGCAGAAGTTTATTGGTCGTGCTAGAAACAATAAGAACTAGCAAATACTAAGAGATAAAAAAGTAAATTCATCTTCTACCTCCTTATTTTTATTTGCGACAAGCTTCAAAAAGTTCCTTTTGTTCTTGGATTTTTTGATCAATCTTCGAGCAGTCCTTATGCTCGATTTTCTTCTGACAACGCTCCATTTCAAGTGAAATCATTTTTTTCTTGATTTTCAACATTTTCTTGCTCATATGGGCTTCATCTAACATACCAACTGCACGTTCATGTTGGGTTGATTCGACGAAGTTGTGCCGGAGAGTTTCAATTTTGTCTTTTAGGTATTGTTTATCCATGTCGATACCTTTCTAACTTTTCAATCATAACTAAAAAAGGAGGATTGTTAATTTGGTTGAGGGTGCGATAGATAGTGGCAGTGTATTCTTGTTGTGGTAATTGACTGACAAAATCCATAACTGCATCCCGTTCGATATCTCCGCCTTCATGCCCGTAGTAAATCATAATGGCTATACGTCCGCCCTTAACCAGCATTTGGCAAAGCTTATCCAGTGCTTCAATGGTTGTTTGTGGCTGGGTAATAATGCTTTTATCAGCTGAAGGAAGATAACCTAGATTGAAGATAGCCGCCTTGACTTCTGTCACATATTGATCCACAGTTTCGTGGCCCTGCAGGATTAAGTCTACATTGGTCAAACCTGCTTCTTGGATACGTTGACTTGTTTTTTCCAGAGCTTGTTCTTGGATGTCAAAAGCATAGACTTGTTTAGCCAACTTGGCAAGAAAAAGTGTATCGTGGCCATTTCCCATGGTCGCATCCACAACAATATCCTCTGGGGTAATGACTTGGGCAAGAAAATCATGCGCTATTTCAAGTGGTCTTTTCATTCATAAACTCCTGTTTTACAGCCTTGCAACCTTGTACACTTCCTCGACGTCTCATTTCGGCTTCAATGCTATTTAAAACTTCCCATTTGTTGAGACTCCACATAGGACCAATCAACATATCTCTAGGTGCATCTCCTGTAATTCGATGAATGACGATATGTTTGGGAATAATTTCTAGTTGGTCACAGATAACCTTGACATATTCATCCTGACTCAGGAGCTGCAAACGACCTTCGTGATAATCTCGCTGCATCCGAGTATTCGTCATAAGGTGAAGTAGGTGAAGTTTAATCCCTTGGATATCATTATCAGTCACACAACGACGAACATTTTCCACCATCATGTCATGAGTTTCACCTGGTAAACCATTAATCAAATGAGCTACAATTTCAATCTTGGGATATTTTCTCAAGCGCTTAACCGTTTCCACGTAGAGTTTATAGGAGTGGGCACGGTTAATCAATTCAGAAGTATCTTCATAGGTTGTTTGTAAACCTAACTCTACAGTAACATGCAATCGCTCTGATAGTTCAGCCAAGTATTCGATAGTCTCATCAGGCAGGCAATCTGGTCGTGTACCGATATTGATTCCAACAACTCCAGGTTCATTAATAGCTTGTTCATAGCGTTCACGAATCACTTCGAGTTTTTCATGAGTATTAGTAAAGTTTTGGAAATAGACTAGATATTTTTTTACATCTGGCCATTTACGGTGCATAAAGTCAATTTCCTTATAAAATTGCTCACGAATAGGAGCGTCAGGCGCAACGATAGCATCTCCAGAACCAGAAACCGTACAGAAAGTACAACCTCCATGAGCTACTGTACCATCACGATTGGGACAATCAAATCCAGCATCGATAGGAACTTTGAAAGTTTTTTCTCCGAATAAATTTCGATAATAATCATTCAAGGTATTATAGGATTTCATAGCTAATATTATATCAGAAAAAGACTCGCAAACTCAAAGTCAGCAAATAAGTGAGAGATATTGAAATGATTGGACAGAAAAAAATTTTTTAAAAAAAGCCTTTACAAAAAAATAAAAAAAGTGGTATAATTAAGTCACATAACAAGTGCAAACGTTTTCGTAAAAACGTTTGCCTAATAAATATAAAAGGAGATTTGAATGATGAAAGATACATTCAAAAAAATGTCTTGTCTTTCGAATTTTGGCAGAAATTCGGTAAGGCTCTAATGGTGGTTATCGCTGTTATGCCAGCGGCTGGATTGATGATCTCAATCGGTAAGTCACTTGCAATGATTGACCCAAACCTTGCTCCCCTAGTTATTACTGGTGGCGTACTAGAGCAAATTGGTTGGGGAGTTATCGGTAACCTTCATATTTTGTTTGCCCTCGCTATTGGAGGAAGCTGGGCTAAAGAACGTGCTGGTGGTGCTTTGCGGCAGGTCTTGCATTTATCCTTATTAACCGTATCACTGGTACAATCTTCGGTGTATCAGGGGATATGTTGAAAGATCCTAACGCTATGGTTTCAACAATCTTTGGTGGATCTATCAAGGTTGCTGATTACTTCATTAGTGTACTTGAGGCACCAGCCCTTAACATGGGGGTATTTGTAGGGATTATTTCTGGTTTTGTAGGGGCAACTGCCTTTAACAAATACTACAACTTCCGTAAATTGCCTGATGCACTTTCATTCTTTAACGGAAAACGTTTTGTACCGTTTGTTGTTATCCTTCGTTCAGCGATTGCAGCGATTGTTCTTTCAGTTGCTTGGCCAGTTGTACAAACAGGTATCAACAACTTTGGTATTTGGATTGCCAACTCACAAGAAACAGCTCCAGTTCTAGCACCATTCTTATATGGTACTTTGGAACGTTTGCTCTTGCCATTTGGACTTCACCACATGTTGACAATCCCAATGAACTATACAGCTCTTGGTGGTACTTATGATGTCTTAACTGGTGCAGCAAAAGGAACTCAAGTATTTGGACAAGACCCACTTTGGCTTGCATGGGTAACAGACCTTGTAAACCTTAAAGGTACTGACGCGGCTCAATACCAACACTTGTTAGATACAGTACATCCAGCTCGTTTCAAAGTTGGACAAATGATTGGTTCGTTTGGTATCTTGATGGGTATCATTGTTGCGATTTACCGTAACGTTGATCCAGATAAGAAACACCAATACAAAGGTATGATGATCGCAACTGCTCTTGCAACATTCTTGACAGGGGTAACTGAACCAATTGAGTACATGTTCATGTTCATCGCAACACCTCTTTACCTTGTTTACGCTCTTGTTCAAGGTGCTGCCTTTGCAATGGCTGATATTGTGAACCTTCGTGTGCACTCATTCGGTTCAATCGAATTCTTGACTCGTACTCCGCTAGCTATCAATGCTGGTCTTGGTATGGATATTGTCAACTCATCTGGGTAACAGTACTCTTTGGATTTATCATGTACTTCATCGCTAACTTCATGATTAAGAAATTCAACTATGCTACTCCAGGACGTAACGGTAACTATGAAAATGCAGATGGTTCTTCTGAATCTTCATCTGCTGGTGAAACTAAAGTTGCAGAAGCTTCTCAAGCAGTTAACATCATCAACCTTCTCGGTGGACGTGCGAATATCGTTGATGTCGACGCATGTATGACTCGTCTTCGCGTTACTGTAAAAGATGCAGAAAAAGTCGGAACTGAAGAACAATGGAAAGCTGAAGGAGCTATGGGACTTGTCATGAAAGGACAAGGTGTCCAAGCTATCTACGGTCCTAAAGCTGACGTTTTGAAATCAGATATCCAAGATATCCTTGACTCAGGTGAAGTGATTCCTGAAACTCTTCCAAGTCAAATGGCAGCTTCTCAAAAAGACGCTGTTGTCTACAAAGGTGTAACTGAAGAAGTTTATTCAGTTGCTGATGGTCAAGTTATTGAATTGGAACAAGTTAAAGATCCAGTCTTCTCACAAAATGATGGGTGATGGATTTGCAGTAGAACCAGCAAATGGAAACATTGTATCTCCAGTTTCTGGTACTGTATCAAGCGTCTTCCCAACTAAACATGCTCTTGGTCTTGTAACTGAAGCAGGTCTTGAAGTTCTTGTTCACATTGGTCTTGATACTGTAAGTCTTGAAGGAAAACCATTTGAAGTAATGGTTTCAGAAGGTCAAACAGTCGCTGCTGGTGATCTCTTGGTCAAAGCTGACTTGGGTGCTATCCGTGAAGCTGGTCGTGAAACTACAACTGTAGTTGTCTTCACAAATGGTGACGCGATCAAATCAGTTAAATTAGAACAAACAGGTTCTCTTGCAGCTAAAACAGCAGTTGCAAAAGTAGAATTGTAATATTTAGGAGGTTGGAAGCTATTTCCAACCTCTTGTTTAATAGGAGAAAAGCATGAAGTTTTTAACACTCAATACTCATAGTTGGATGGAAAAAGATCCTGAACAAAAGTTTCAACTTTTACTTCAAGATATACTTGAAAACAGTTATGATTTGATTTGTTTTCAGGAAATTAACCAGGAAATTACTTCAGCGCAAGTAGAAGCTGGTGCACTTTATCAGCCATTACCATCTGCTGAGCCGATTCATCAAGACCACTATGTTCGTCTCTTGGTAGAACACTTAGCTGAGCAAGGTCAAAACTATTATTGGACTTGGGCCTACAACCATATTGGTTATGATCGTTACCATGAAGGTGTTGCAATCCTATCTAAAACACCAATTGAAGCGCGTGAAATTTTGGTTTCAGATGTAGATGATCCGACAGATTACCACACTCGTCGAGTTGCTCTAGCAGAGACAGTAGTTGAAGGTAAAGAACTTGCAGTTGCGAGTGTCCATCTCTCTTGGTGGGATAAAGGCTTCCAAGAGGAATGGGCGCGCTTTGAAGCAGTTCTGAAAGAATTGAAGAAGCCACTCTTGCTAGCAGGTGATTTTAATAATCCTGCAGGTCAGGAAGGATATCAAGCTATCCTAACTAGTCCACTAAACTTACAAGATGCATTTGAAGTTGCAAAAGAAAGAAGTGGTAGCTACACAGTTCCGCCTGAAATTGATGGTTGGAAGGGGAACAGCGAACCTCTTCGAATTGATTATGTCTTTACGACAAAGGATATACAGGTAGAAACATTACATGTTGTCTTTGATGGAAAACAAAGTCCACAGGTCAGTGATCACTATGGTCTTCAAGCAGAACTTTCTTGGAAGAACTAACACAGAATTTTACTAAAATAAAACAAGACCCCCTTCGCATATCCGAAGGGGGTTAACTACTCAAGGGGTTAATATAGTTAAAGTTTTTAGTTGAATAACTTGTAAAATGAAATAAAATCCTTTAAAATAAAAAGTGTTGGAGGAATTTATGAATGTAAATCAAATTGTGCGTATAATCCCGACGCTAAAGATAAATAATAGAAGATTAAATGAATTGTTTTATATCCAAACCTTGGGTATGAAACCCTTGCTTGAAGAGTCGGCTTTCTTATCGCTAGGAGACCAGTCAGGCATTGAAAAATTGGTTTTAGAAGAATCACCAAGTATGAGAAGCCGTAAGGTTGAAGGGATCAAAAAATTAGCTAGATTGATTGTAAAAGTAGCGAATCCATCCGAGATTGAAGCCTTACTAGCTAGAATGGAAAAACTTCCTCAACTCTATAAAGGAAATAAGGGATTTGCTTTTGAAGCTCTTTCTCCGGAAGGGGACCTTGTCCTAATCCATGCGGAAGATGACATCAAAGATTTGAGAAAGTTTGATGAAACTGTTACTTTCTCAAAAGATGAGAAGATGCAGTATTTGACAGCATTTGATATTTCAGTAGAGATTAACTTGCCTGATGAAACGACGAGCCTGCTTGAAAAAGAGGAAATCGAAACTAGCCTAGCTTTTAAACAAGCTCAAGGTAGTGATTTGCTCGTTGAAAATAATGTTACTTGGGATTTGTCTATGTTGAAATTCCAAGTAAAAGAACTTGAATTGGCTAATCTCCGTCAACGTTTTGAAACTGCAGGTTACTTTATTCCTAAGTCAGAGAAGTTTTTCCTAACCAAGGATACCAACAATATCGAATTGTGGTTTGAAGAAGTATGAGAGAATTAGTTATCCAAAAAATAAAGCAACAAATTGAGGCAGGGATTTATCCTGGTGCCTCTTTTGCGTATTATCGGGATGGTGAATGGTCTGATTGCTACCTCGGAGAAGCAGATCCAGAAATTGGAGAGCAGACTTGTCAAGGTTTAGTCTATGATTTGGCAAGTGTGAGCAAAGTTGTCGGAGTTGGAACTGTCTTAACTTTTTTATGGCATCAAGGGGAATTAGATATAGAAAAGTCAGTGACGGAATTTTTACCTGACTCTGACTATCAAGATATCACCATTCGTCAACTCCTCACTCATGCCACAGACTTGGACCCTTATATTCCCAATCGTGACCAGTTGAATGCAGAAGAATTGAAAGAAGCTATGTTTCATCTTAATCGTAGGGAGAAGCGAGCCTTTCTATACTCAGATGTTCACTTTCTCTTGCTAGGTTTTCTCTTGGAAAGATATTTTGATAAGGACTTGGATCAGATTTTGCAAGAGCAAGTTTTGGATCCATGGAAGATGAAGGAAACGAGGTTTGGTCCTGTAACCAGTGCTGTGCCGACTGTTCGGGGACAGAAAGCAGGAGTGGTACATGATCCCAAGGCGCGTTTACTAGGTAGACATGCTGGGAGTGCAGGCTTGTTTTCAACCGTAAAAGATTTAGAAATCTTCCTAGAGCATTATTTACAGGATGATTTTGCTGCAGATTTGAGCCAGAATTTCTCAGATTTGAGCGATAAGGAACGCTCTTTAGCCTGGAATCTTGAAGGAGATTGGCTAGACCATACAGGCTATACTGGAACCTTTATCATGTGGAATCGTAAGAAGCAGGAAGCTGCTATTTTCTTGTCCAATAGAACCTACGAAAAAGACGAGCGTGCCCAGTGGATCATAGACCGCAATCAGGTCATGGACTAATTCGTGAAGCAGACTAGGGAGGAATTATGTCAAAAGCTCTTAAAGGAACTCTTTTTACAGTAATTGCAGGTATCGCTTGGGGCTTATCTGGGACCAGTGGTCAGTACCTGATGGCTCATGGAATTTCAGCCCTTGTTCTGACCAATATTCGTTTGATTATTGCAGGACTCCTTTTGGTTCTTTTGTCCTATATCAAGTCTAAGGAGCAATTCATATCTTTTCTAAAAGATAAATCAAGTCTGTTTTCTCTCTTGTTATTTTCTTTGTTTGGGCTCTTTTTAAATCAATTGGCCTATTTATCAGCTATTCAGGAGACAAATGCTGGAACAGCGACGGTCTTACAGTATGTCTGTCCAGTTGGAATCTTAGCTTATACTTGTATAAAAGATAGGGTAGCGCCTACTATAGCTGAAATTATTTCTATGATTTTGGCTATAGGTGGGACCTTTCTCATTGCAACCCATGGGCAGTTGGATCAGCTTTCTATGACACCAGCTGGACTCTTCTGGGGCTTATTCTCAGCTCTGACCTATGCACTTTATATCATTTTACCCATTAAACTCATTCAAAAGTGGGGGAGCATTTTGGTTATTGGTGTTGGAATGACCATTTCTGGTTTTGTGGCAGTTCCATTTACTGGAATTATCGGCGCTAGAATTCCTATGTCATTTGATATTTTTCTAGCTTTTGCTGGAATTATTCTTATTGGAACGGTTTTTGCTTACACAGCCTTTCTCAAGGGAGCCAGTATGGTTGGACCAGTCAAATCTAGTCTTCTGGCCTCGATTGAGCCAATCTCTGCGGTGTTTTTTGCCTTCATGATTATGGGAGATATTTTTTATCCTGTAGATTTTCTTGGTATGGCAATGATTTTGTTGGCTGTAACTATTATTTCTTTAAAGGATTTAATGCTAGAAAAGAAACACAAGTCTATTTAAAGACAGAACAACCTTATAAAGAGGTTGTTTTTTATGTTCTGCATTAATTTATATAATTTTAAGATTGAAAGTTTATAATAAAGTTAGAAAAAAATAAGCTAAACGGAGGAAATATGAATTTTATACAAAGTATTCATCCTGCTAAACCTTTAAGATACTTAAAATGGTTCGATATCTTAATCATCACTATTTTAATGTTTGGAGAGTTTATCATCCGTTCCACACAACAATTTATGGAGAGTCTATCGCCTTCAACTGTTACCAGTGTCGTGGATACTGCGTCAAATGTAGCAAGTGATGGAGCAGCTTATTCTAGTAATTTCAATTTCCAGTTGATTATGCTAGGGATTACTTTCCTCTATCTTTTGATTCGAAATTATGATTTTAAACAGCTTCCAATTCGCTTTTCTTGGTCAGTTTTGATTTGGGTTCCACTTATCTTTGCAGTTGTTGGAATAATTGGAGATATTGTAACAACTCTTAGTGGTGAGTATAATTACTTCAATCCCCAACTGATTCCTTTTATAGATCCCCTGGAGATTATTAGAAAATTCATGGCTTTAACACCAATGGCCATTGGTTATGCTTTATTAAATGGTTTTTACGAAGAATTTTTCTTCTTGGGCTTACTGACTTCAGTCAAAGAAAAACATAAGTGGTTAGTCCTAGTTTACTCCGTAATTATCAGGATTTCTTTCCATACCTATCAAGGATTACTCTGGGCCTTAGTTATTGGTCTGGTTTATGGTCTCTTTTATTACTTCTTGTACAAGTATGTGGTCAAGAATCTCCTCCCATTCTTCCTCATGCATGCTCTTGCAGATATGTTTGGTTCAAGTCTCTTGTACCTCTTGATTGCTTGGGGAACTTAAGCAAAAAATCCACTCACTCGAGTGGATTTTTTTATGAATGAAATTTATTCTTTATTTTCGTATGGCAAGATCAAGTTCAAAAGGATACCTGTCATAGCTGATAGGGCAGTACCTGAAAGGGTAACTGGACCGAGTTTAAGGATTGCTCCACCAAGTCCAAGCACGAGCATTGCGCTTGCGATGATAAGATTACGCATTTGACCAAAGTCTACACGTTCCTTGATCAAAACTTTCAAACCGTTGCTGGCGATAACCCCATAAAGAAGGATAGACATTCCACCGAGTACGGCACTAGGGATTGTAGAAATCAAGGCAGTGAATTACCAAGGAAGCTAAGGGCGATAGCGATAAAAGCAGCGTTACGAATAACAGATACAGAAGCGATGCGAGTCATACCGATAACCCCTGTATTTTCACCGTAAGTTGTATTTGCTGGTCCGCCAAGGAAGGCAGAAACAGAAGTTGCGATACCATCACCGAGAAGGGTACGATGAAGACCTGGATCTTTCAAGAATTGGCGTCCACAGATTTGACTTAGAACGGTGTGGTCACCGATATGTTCAGAAATGGTTACGATAGCGATTGGTAAGATTGCGATTGTTTCCGGACCAAAGTAAAGGTCGTATTGTTTGAAGGCACCACCTGTATTAAATGGTAGGTAGAAACCAGGAATTTCAAACCAGTTAGCTTGAAGAACAGGAGTGAAGTCAACTAAGCCAAGTGCTAGCGCGAAGAGATATCCACCAATAATTGCAAAGAGGAAAGGAATGATACGAAGGAAACCTTTTCCTTTTGTATTGATAAAGGCAGCGATGAGGAAGGTAACCACAGCTACAAGAGCATTTTTCCAGTTGCCGTCAGCTACAAGACCAGCATTGGTTACGGCAGAACCAGCAAGCCCAAGACCGATAACGATAATCATAGGACCAATAATGATTGGAGGCAAGAGTTTATCAATCCATTTTGTACCTGCGAAGCGAACACTTGCAGCAACAAGGACATAAACAAAACCAGTTAGGATAACCCCTGTCTGAGCAGCAGATACATCACCCCCCCATTTCTTTCATGGCAAGTGACATGGCTGTAATAAAGGCGAAAGAAGAACCAAGATAAACAGGAACTCTAAAACCTGTTGCAAACATATAGATGAGGGTACCAACCCCTGAAGCGAAGAGGGCAACAGATACAGGCATTCCCAAAATCAATGGTACCAAGATGGTTGCACCAAACATGGCAAACACGTGCTGGAAACTGAGTAGGATTCCCTTACCAAAAGAAGGACGTTGGTCAACGTCGAGTAACAAATCAACAGTTGATTCTTGTTTCATAAATACCTCACTTTTTGGGCATCAAAAAAAGAGCCCATTATTTTTACAGCAATAGGCTCTCAGAGTAAGACTTCTTTAAAAAAAGAGAATTATCTCATTCTTAAAGAATTTCATATATTTCTGCGTCTTCGTCACCTCACGGGATGACATTAAAAACCCTTGCTTGTGATAGTATAGCAGAAAAAAATGATTTTGTAAATCATTTTTTTCCCGAGCCTTGAAATAAAGAGCGAGGTTTGATTTTGTAAATCATTTTTCTCAAGCCAAGAAACAAAAAAAGTGAGGCATGATTTTTGTAAATCATTTTTTTCCCCGAGCAAGGAAAATAAAGACGCGAGGCTGATTTTTTTAGGTATCTTTTTAAAAAAATGCTTAAAGTGGTCGTTTGTTGGGCATGCCAGCCTTACGTGGATATTTGTTTGGAGTTTCCTTTTTCTTTTTCAACAATGGTGATGTAGCGAGGGTCTCCATTTGGAAGTGTATAGCTAAGGTTGTCTTCGACCTTGCTAAAGAGAAGGTTGAGGGCATTCTTGGCTTCTGTCAATTCCTCTGGTGCATTACTGGCCTTAAGTGCCAAAAGTTTTCCTCCTACCTTTAGATAAGGAATCGTTAATTCAGACAAGACCTGCATGCGAGCAACTGCACGAGCTGTCACAATGTCGAATTGGGCACGGAAATTCTTCTCTTGAGCAAAATCTTCTGCGCGCCCATGATAGAAATGAACACCTTCTAGATTAAGCTCTTCAGCTAAAAGCTGAAGAAAGTTAATGCGCTTATTGAGTGAATCAATGATGGTCACATCTAGCTGAGGGTAGAGAATCTTCATAGGAAGACTTGGGAATCCTGCACCAGCGCCAATATCAAGTAACTTAATTTCTTGGTTTTCTATCAACCCTTGTAGGATAGGAGCGATGGAATCATAAAAGTGTTTAAGATAAACTTCTTCCTTTTCAGTAATTGCAGTCAGGTTGATTTTTTGGTTCCACTCGACTAAGAGTTCAAAATAGCGCTCAAATTGTCCTTTTTGCTGGTCAGTAAGAATAATATTTTGTTGATCAAGTAATGAGTAAAAAGTTTCTGGTTTCATAGTTATATCCTTCTTGTATATCATCTTATTTTACCACAAAAACATGGAAATTTGATATACTTGTACTAATCAAAAGGCAGAAAGGAGCTTTATGATGCAATGGATGTTTTTTGGAGTTCTTGCTCTATTTATTTTCTTGGCAATTGACTGCTATAATAAATTGGTGAAAAATCGTATGCAGACCAAGGAAGCTTGGAGTCAGATTGATGTTCAGTTGAAGCGTCGAAATGATCTCTTACCAAACTTAATTGAAACAGTAAAAGGTTACGCTAAATACGAAAGTTCTACTCTAGAAAAGGTGACTGAACTCCGTAGACAAGTAGCTGCAGCAACTACACCTGCAGAAGCCATGAAAGCTAGTGATGCACTGACTCGTCAGGTATCTGGTATTTTTGCGGTTGCAGAGAATTATCCTGACTTGAAGGCTAGTAGCAATTTTGCTCACTTACAAGAAGAACTGACTAACACAGAAAATAAAATTTCTTATTCACGTCAGCTCTATAATAGTGTCGTTAGCAACTACAATATTAAATTAGAAACTTTCCCAAGTAATCTGGTTGCGGCTATATTTGGCTTCAAGGCAGCGGATTTCCTTCAAACTCCAGAAGAAGAAAAGGCTGTGCCTAGAGTTGATTTTAGTGGTTTAGGTGACTAAGATGCTGTACAAACAAATTGCTAGTAATAAACGTAAAACTTGGATTCTTTTAATTGTCTTCTTTCTTTTGCTAGCCTTGGTTGGTTATGCTGTTGGTTTTCTGTTCATGAACTCAGGTATCTGGGGCGTGACTGTAGCTATGATTATCGGTTTGATCTATGCCTTGACCATGATTTTTCAATCTACAGAGATTGTCATGAGCATGAATGGTGCGCGTGAGGTTGATAGAAACGAAGAACCTGTTCTCTATCATGTTGTCGAGGATATGGCAATGGTGGCGCAGATTCCTATGCCACGAGTTTATGTCATTGATGATCCGGGTTTGAATGCCTTCGCCACCGGTTCGAATCCTCAAAATGCTGCTGTTGCTGCTACGTCAGGACTTTTAGAGATCATGAATCGTGAGGAGTTAGAAGCTGTAATCGGGCATGAAGTTAGTCATATTCGCAACTTAGATATTCGAATCTCTACCATTGCTGTTGCTCTTGCCAGTGCCATCACCCTTTTATCGAGTATGGCAGGTCGTATGATGTGGTGGGGTGGAGCTAGTCGTAGTCGTAGAAGTAATGACCGTGATGGTGGAGGACTTGAGATTATTTTATTGGTCCTATCTCTCTTGGCCATTGTTCTAGCGCCTTTAGCAGCAACTTTGGTGCAGTTAGCTATCTCTCGCCAACGAGAATTTTTAGCGGATGCTTCAAGTGTGGAACTAACTCGTAATCCTCAGGGGATGATCAATGCTTTACAAAAATTAGACAATAGTCAACCCATGAGTCATCATGTAGACGATGCTAGTAGTGCCCTTTATATCAATGATCCTCAAAAACCAGGTTTCTTGAAAAAACTATTTTATACGCATCCACCTATTTCAGAGCGAATTGAACGTTTGAAACAAATGTAAAAAACATCCAGAGAACTTTCTCTGGATGTTTTATTTCCAAAAGTTAAAGATCTTGTAAATCAACTACTTTTAAACCATGCTCTGTCAAACTATAAATACTCGTACAGACTTCTTTTAAGAAACGTCGATCATGCGAAACAGTGACGAGACCACCAGGATAAGTGGCAAAGAGTTTTCTGATTTCTGGTTGAGAAGTTGGAGAAAAATTTCGTGTGGGTTCATCCAGAAGGAGAAAGTTTGGTTTCCGCAGAACTAAATTCAAAAGAAGGAGTTTACCTTGTTGACCGCCAGATAAGGAGTGGATTTGGTGGTGCATCTCTGGATAACTGAAATTGAGACTGGCTAGGAAGGATTGGATTTTCTGTAATTCCTCTTTGTGTCCAGTTTGGCTGAGAAATTCTACTGGAGATAGATCCAATTGCAGTGTTTCTTGGTAATCTTGTGGCATAAATCCAAGCGAAATCTCTCTTTTGCCGCTTAGTAGTTGATGTAACTTTGCTAAACAGAGTGGATTTGCCAACGCCATTGGGACCGATAATGCCGATTTTATCTTGACCACGGACAGTTAATTGTAACTCCTGAGCCAAAACACGCTCACCAATGGACAAAGTCTCATTTTCCAGTAGAACTAAGACTTTTGAAGTGGCTAATGGCTCTATATCTGAAAAGAAAAGTTGGATTTGTTCCTCTTCAAGTGGCTTTTGGGTCATGGACTGAGCTGCCTTTTCGTAGCGTTTTTCTTGTGAAAGGACAGTTTTCATCTTTTTAGCCAATAGGCGACCGGCAGTACTATCTTTAGTAGCTCGAAGCGCAGTTTCTACATTTTGCTTAACTCGGCGATGCTTTTTCCATGGTTTTATTGTAGGCTCTCTGGTCGTTAGCAGCTTGCTGACTTTGTCTGGCAAAATTAGCCTTTCTCTGCTCACTATAGCGATCATAGTCTAAATGCTCGACTAGCGTTTCCGCTTCTTTCCGATGCTTGACCAGTCGCAAGTGGATAATGGTGTCTGCCGTTTGAGAGAGGAAGTCTTCATCATGGGAAATGAAAATAACAGTTTGCCTGGTCTTTTGAATCTGACCTTTTAGCCAATCAACCGTCTCAAGGTCTAGGTCATTTGAAGGTTCATCTAAAAATAGAATCTCAAAAGGTTTTGGCTAACTCATGGATGAGCTGAATTTTCAAAGCTTCACCACCCTGAGAGACTACCAATTTCTTGGTCGCTAGCAAAACGGTCGCTATCAAAGTGCAACTCCTCAGCCAAACGATAAAGAATGCTGTAGTCCAAATCTGTAGACTCTAAAAAGAAGTAGTCATGTAGAGTTTTCTTTTTCAGGTCCTCAGCTAGTTTTTGAGGAATGTAGGCCAGGGACCTAAGGTCAGACTTGATTTCTCCCCTGATAGTGAAATCAGCTAATCTTTCTCCCATTAAAGTTCGCAGTAAGGTTGATTTTCCATTGCCTTCTTCGCCGATAATAGCGACCTTTTCTCCGTCTTGGATGGTGATATTTAAATCGGAAACAAGGTCTCGTAAATCTTTGTTTTGTGTGATAGTTAGATGATTGATGTTTATCATATTATTGCACTTTCTAAAATGTCTATATTGCATAACAAAAAGCTCTACTTTATCTAGTAGAGCCAATCGTCTATGTCAAAAAATCCTCTTTTAAAAAGGCTGAAAATCCACCACAAAAAAGAGTACACAAAAAGAGACAGAAACAAGATCTACTAAATAAAGGTTCTTTATTTGATAGACTTAGTTGTTCATGTCTCCCTTACCTCCGAGTATTGCTGCAATCATCATACTCTTTTTGAGAAAACTTGTCAAGATTAAGCCAGAAAATCCTCTTTTTATTAAAGACCAAAAACAGGTCCGTAAAGTGTCAATGTATGTTTAACGTGATCGTAGTGGAACTTGTCATAGTTTCTCCAAGCAGTGCGAGCTTGATCGTTTAGTTTTAGTGAGCCAAGTCCAATCAAAAGACTAGTCCGTTGGTAAAAGCTTTCCAGTTCAATTAAGATAGCGTTGTCTAATTTCTCAGCTTTTTTGAGTGCTCTGAGAATTTCATCAATATTTTGCTGTAAGCGTAGGTCGTCAGGCAATCCTTGTTTGCAATTTTGGATAGCTTTATTCAAGTCGGAAACGAGTTGATAGGCTTCAGTTAAAAGAGCTTTGTCTTCCATATGAGCGTCCTCCTTTGCTCATGTATTGATGCCTATAGTATAGCACAAAAAGAAAAATTGTCATAATAAATATATCAAAAAACTGAGAAAGATATTTTAAATGTTTAGATACTATACTTGACCTCCTTTCATGGTATAATCAAGTGAATAAATCTTTATGGAGGAAGTATGAAATTAAATATTCAAGAAATTCGTAAGTTGCCTGAAGGCTTGCATTTTGAGCAAAATTTAGATTTGGCAGCTGACTTACGTAAACGTAATCAAGAAATTTTAGATGTAAAAGATATTGTCGCAGTAGGAAAAGTCCAGTACGAAGACCTTATGTTTTTCCTAGATTATCAGTTATCTTATACAATCGTTCTAGCTTCTAGCCGCAGTATGGAGCCGGTAGAATTGAAAGAATCATACCCAGTGACGGAAGTCTTTATGGAAGGTGCTACCAATCAATTGGACCAAGAAGTTCTAGATGATGACTTAGTTTTACCGATTGAAAATGGTGAAATCGACCTTTGCTGAGAGTGTTTCAGATAATATCTTGCTCAAATATTCCAATCAAAGGTCTTAACAGCAGAAGAAGAAGCAGGTCAGGGATTTGTTTCTGGAAATGACTGGCAAATCATGACTGAGGAAGAATATCAAGCTCAACAAGCAGTCAAAAAAGAAGAAAATAGTCCTTTTGCAGGTTTGCAAGGGCTGTTTGACGGAGATGAATAGATGGTTTTATCCAAGAAACGTGCCCGTCATGTCATTGAGGAAATCATTGCTCTTTTTCCAGATGCAAAACCTAGTCTAGATTTTCGCAATCATTTTTGAACTTCTAGTTGCAGTTATGTTGTCTGCTCAGACGACAGATGCGGCAGTAAACAAGGCGACTCCAGCTCTTTTTGAAGCCTTTTCCCTACACCCACAAAGCCATGGCAGATGCAAGTGAGAGTGAGATTGCTAAAACATATTTCTCGCTTAGGCCTTTATCGCAAATAAAGGCTAAAGTTCCTCAAGAAATGTGCCCAGCAACTACTAGAAGATTTTTGATGGTCAAGTACCCTCAGACTACGTGAGGAATTAGAAAGTTTGGCAGGAGTTGGGTCGTAAAAACAGCTAATGTAGTCATGAGTGTAGGATTCGGGAATTCCAGCTTTTGCAGTGGATACTCATGTGGAGCGCATTTGTAAACACCATGATATTGTTAAAAAAATCAGCTACCCCCATTAGAAGTTGAAAAACGTGTCATGGATGTCTTGCCACCAGAAAAGTGGTTGGCGGCGCATCAAGCCATGATTTACTTTGGTCGTGCTATTTGTCATCCAAAAAATCCAGAATGCGAACACTATCCACAATTGTACGATTTTAGTTCATTATAAGGCAGAGCATTGAATGTTTTTACTTGCTTTGGACTAGGCTTTGTGATATAGTAAGGACAATAAAATATTCCTTTAAACCTGTCCCGTGAGGCAGGCAAGGAGCTCGATAAAGTAGAAGGGTAAGTCTATACTGTTTACAGTAAGGCTCGCTTAGTTATACATTCTCAAGTCTCCTTGAAAAAGGAGACTTTTCTTTTTGGAGGTTTGTCATGAAGACAAAAGAAGTTGTAGACGAATTAACCGTCAAAGCGAGCAATTACGCGTATCACTTATGAAATCATCGAACGCAATAAAGATTTGAATAAAATCATTTTAGCGGGTATCAAAACACGTGGTGTCTTTATTGCTCACCGTATCCAAGAACGTTTGGAACAATTGGAAAATATCTCTGTTCCTGTTGTAGAATTAGATACCAAACCTTTCCGTGACGATGTTAAAAGTGGTGAGGATACTTCATTGATTTCTGTCGATGTGACAGATCGTGAAGTTATTTTGGTGGATGATGTTCTTTACACAGGTCGTACAATCCGTGCTGCTATTGATAACATTGTCGGACATGGTCGTCCAGCGCGCGTGAGTCTTGCGGTACTAGTTGACCGTGGACACAGAGAGTTGCCAATTCGTCCAGATTACGTTGGAAAAAATATTCCAACCAGTCGTTCTGAAGAAATCATCGTTGAGATGACAGAACTTGATGGCCAAGATAGAGTTTTGATTACTGAAGAAGCTTAAGAGCTAAAGGAGTAGCCATGTCAGAAAATCAACAAGCACTCAAACATGTGGTGTCCATGGAAGATCTCACTGTGGATCAGGTTATGAAATTGATTAAACGAGGGATCGAGTTTAAAAACGGTGCTCAGTTACCCTACGAAGACCATCCTATTGTTTCCAATCTTTTCTTTGAAAATTCGACAAGAACGCATAAATCTTTCGAAGTTGCTGAGATTAAACTAGGGATTGGAACGACTTGACTTTGATGTAAAGACAAGTTCAGTCAACAAGGGTGAGACACTCTATGATACCATCCTGACTTTGTCTGCGCTTGGTGTAGATGTCTGCGTTATTCGTCACCCTGAGGTTGATTACTACAGAGAATTGATTGCGAGTCCAACGATTACGACTTCGATTATCAACGGTGGTGATGGCTCAGGGCAACATCCTAGCCAGAGCTTGCTTGATTTGATGACAATTTACCAAGAATTTGGACATTTTGAAGGACTCAAGGTTGCGATTGCTGGAGACTTTGGACCATTCACGTGTAGCCAAGTCCAATATGCAAATTCTGAAGCGCTTGGGAGCTGAACTTTACTTTGCAGGACCTGAGGAATGGAGAAGTCAAGAGTTTGCAGACTACGGACAGTTTGTAACCATTGATGAGATTGTTGATCAGGTGGATGTTCTGATGTTGCTTCGAGTTCAACATGAACGCCACGAAAGTGGAGCCGTCTTTTCAAAAGAAGGCTATCATGCTCAACATGGCTTGAACCAAGAACGCTATAATCGCTTAAAAGAAGAAGCAATCATTATGCATCCGGCTCCAGTTAATCGAGATGTAGAAATTGCTGACCACTTGGTTGAAGCACCAAAATCACGCATTGTCCAACAAATGACTAATGGAGTCTTTGTTCGAATGGCAATCTTTAGAATCCGTATTGGCAAGTAGAAAAGCCAAATAAGACACAAAACGTTAAAAGACGCCAGTGAGCGTCCACGAGAGGTGAAAATATGACAAAACGACTTCTAGTTTTAGAAGATGGCACAGTTTTTGAAGGTAAGGCCTTCGGTGCAGATATTGATGTAACAGGGGAAATAGTCTTTAACACTGGAATGACAGGATATCAAGAATCCATTACAGACCAATCTTATAATGGACAAATCTTGACCTTCACATATCCACTAGTAGGGAATTATGGAGTTAACCGTGACGACTACGAATCTATCAGTCCTACTTGTAAGGGAGTTGTAGTTTTCGAAGAGGCTCGTAGAGCCAGCAACTGGCGTAACCAGATGACGCTGGACGAATTCTTGAAGGCTAAGAAAATTCCTGGTATTTCAGGGATTGACACACGAGCTCTTACAAAGATTATCCGTAAACATGGAACCATGCGAGCAACTCTAACACATGCTGGCGATAGTATGGATCACATTGCAGATCAACTTCAAGCGACTGTTTTACCAACTGACAATATCAGACAAGTTTCTACCAAGACTTCTTATCCTGCTCCAGGAGTTGGTTTGAGTGTTGTTCTAGTAGACTTTGGTCTTAAACATTCTATTTTACGAGAACTTTCAAAACGTGATTGTAACGTGACTGTAGTTCCATACACAACTACGGCTGAGGAAATCTTACATTTAAACCCAGACGGTGTCATGTTATCAAATGGTCCGGGAAATCCAGAAGATGTTCCAGAAGCACTCGATATGATTCGCGGTATTCTCGGGAAGATTCCAATCTTTGGTATTTGTATGGGACACCAACTCTTTGCTATGGCAAATGGTGCCAAGACTTACAAGATGAAATTTGGCCATCGTGGTTTTAACCACGCAGTGCGTGAAATTGCTACAGGGCGAGTGGACTTTACTAGTCAAAACCATGGTTATGCCGTTAGTCGTGAGGACTTACCAGAGCACTTGATTGTCACCCACGAAGAAATCAATGACAAGTCAGTTGAAGGCGTACGTCACAGATATCTACCAGGTTTCTCCGTGCAATTCCACCCAGATGCAGCTCCTGGTCCACACGATGCAAGTTATCTATTTGACGAGTTCATTGAGATGATGGAAGCCTTTAAACAAACAAATTAATGACGAGTGTGAAATCGTCGGAGAATTTATTTAATGTCGCTCTGTGAGGCGACGAATAGAAAGGAGAAGGGTGGTCCGTATTTGCTGAACTGAATACGGGCTACGGACGGTGCTTAAAAGATAGTTATTTCTAGAACTGACAGTTCTTCGTCATAACTCCTATTTTAGCTTTGTCCGCTTGACGCCCTTAATATCTTATAAATGCCTAAACGTACTGATATTCAAAAAATTATGGTGATTGGTTCTGGTCCAATTATTATTGGTCAGGCTGCTGAGTTTGACTATGCTGGAACTCAGGCCTGCTTGTCTTTGAAAGAAGAAGGCTACGAGGTTGTCTTGGTGAACTCAAACCCTGCAACCATCATGACTGATAAGGAAATTGCAGACAAGGTCTACATCGAGCCAATCACACTTGAGTTTGTGACTCGTATTCTCCGTAAGGAACGTCCAGATGCCTTGCTTCCAACTCTTGGAGGTCAAACAGGGCTTAACATGGCTATGGAGTTGTCTAAAAATGGTATCCTAGATGAACTTGGTGTCGAACTTCTAGGGACTAAATTGTCTGCCATTGACCAAGCTGAAGACCGTGATCTCTTTAAACAATTGATGGAAGAGCTGAAACAACCGATTCCAGAATCAGAAATTGTAAATACAGTTGAAGAAGCTGTTGCCTTTGCTGCGACGATTGGATACCCAGTTATCGTCCGTCCAGCCTTTACTCTAGGTGGTACTGGTGGTGGTATGTGTGCCAACGAGGAAGAATTGCGTGAAATTGCTGAAAATGGTTTGAAGTTGTCACCTGTTACCCAATGTTTGATTGAACGTTCGATTGCTGGTTTTCAAGGAAATCGAGTACGAAGTCATGCGTGACTCAGCTGATAATGCCCTTGTTGTGTGTAACATGGAAAACTTTGACCCTGTCGGGAATTCACACAGGGGATTCTATCGTATTTGCCCCTGCGCAAACCATGTCCGACTATGAAAACCAAATGCTTCGTGATGCTAGCTTAAGCATTATCCGCGCTCTCAAGATTGAAGGCGGATGTAACGTTCAGCTAGCTCTTGATCCACACAGCTTTAAGTACTATGTCATCGAAGTAAATCCTCGTGTATCTCGTTCTTCAGCTCTTGCCTCTAAGGCAACAGGTTATCCAATTGCTAAATTGGCTGCTAAGATTGCGGTAGGGTTGACCTTGGATGAGGTTATTAACCCTGTTACAGGTTCAACTTATGCTATGTTTGAACCAGCCCTTGACTATGTGGTTGCAAAGATTCCACGCTTCCCATTTGACAAGTTTGAAAAGGGTGAACGTCGTCTTGGTACTCAGATGAAGGCAACTGGAGAAGTTATGGCCATCGGTCGTAACATTGAGGAATCTCTCCTTAAAGCTTGTCGCTCTCTAGAAATTGGCGTTCACCACAATGAAATGCCTGAACTTGCAGATGTCTCAGATGATGCCTTGATTGAAAAAGTTGTCAAAGCTCAAGATGACCGTCTCTTCTACGTATCAGAAGCCATTCGTCGTGGTTATACACCAGAAGAGATTGCTGACTTTGACTAAGATTGATATTTTCTATCTTGATAAACTCTTGCATATCTTTGAAATTGAGCAAGAATTGGGCGCACATCCACAAGATGTAGCAGTCCTAAAAACAGCAAAACTCAATGGTTTCTCAGATCGTAAGATTGCTGAACTCTGGAATACTACAGCTGATCAAGTTCGCCAACTACGTTTGGAAAACAAAATTGTCCCAGTTTACAAGATGGTTGATACTTGTGCGGCAGAATTTGAATCAGAAACTCCATACTTCTATTCAACCTATGGTTGGGAAAATGAATCCATCAAGTCTGAAAAGGAATCTGTACTGGTCCTAGGTTCTGGTCCAATCCGTATCGGTCAAGGGGTTGAGTTTGACTACGCGACTGTTCACTCAGTTAAGGCAATTCAAGCTGCTGGCTACGAAGCCATCATTATGAACTCAAACCCAGAGACAGTTTCAACAGACTTCTCTGTATCAGATAAACTTTACTTTGAACCATTGACATTTCGAAGATGTCATGAATGTTATCGACTTAGAGCAACCAAAAGGTGTTATCGTTCAGTTTGGTGGTCAAACAGCTATCAACCTTGCTGAGCCATTGGCAAAAGCTGGTGTGACTATCCTTGGTACGCAGGTTGCTGACCTAGACCGTGCCGAAGACCGTGACCTCTTCGAACAAGCCCTCAAAGACTTGGATATTCCACAGCCACCTGGCCAAACTGCAACCAATGAAGAAGAAGCAGTGCTTGCTGCACGTAAAATTGGTTTTCCAGTTCTCGTTCGCCCTTCCTATGTCTTGGGTGGACGTGCTATGGAAATCGTAGAGAATGAAGATGATCTTCGTTCTTACATGCGTACTGCGGTTAAGGCAAGTCCAGACCATCCAGTTCTTGTCGACTCTTATATCGTTGGACAAGAATGTGAAGTTGATGCCATCTCAGACGGACAAAATGTTCTCATTCCAGGTATCATGGAACATATCGAACGTGCTGGTGTCCACTCAGGTGACTCCATGGCTGTTTACCCTCCACAAACCTTGTCTCAAAAGGTGCAAGACACGATTGCAGATTACACTAAGCGTCTGGCAATTGGCCTCAACTGTCTTGGTATGATGAACATTCAGTTTGTTATCAAGGATGAGAAAGTATACGTCATTGAAGTAAACCCTCGTGCTAGCCGTACCGTTCCGTTCCTTTCAAAAGTAACCAATATCCCTATGGCACAGGTAGCGACTAAGTTGATTCTTGGTCAAAGTCTCGAAGAACTTGGTTACCAAGATGGACTTTACCCAGAAAGTACTCGCGTCCATATCAAGGCACCAGTCTTCTCCTTTACCAAACTAGCTAAGGTAGACAGCCTTCTTGGTCCTGAAATGAAGTCAACAGGGGAAGTTATGGGGTCTGATACCACTCTTGAAAAAGCTCTCTATAAAGCTTTTGAAGCTTCATACCTCCACTTACCAACCTTTGGGAATGTTGTCTTTACCATCGCAGACGATGCAAAAGAAGAAGCTTTAGATTTAGCGCGTCGTTTCCAAAATATTGGTTACGGAATCCTTGCAACTGCAGGAACAGCGGAGTTCTTTGCAAGTCATGGATTACAGACTCAACTTGTTGGTAAAATCGGTCATGATGAACACGATATCCCAAGCTACGTCCGCAAAGGAAAAATTCAAGCAATCATCAATACCGTCGGTACCAAACGGACAGCAGATGAGGACGGAGAACAAATTCGCCGTTCAGCTATTGAACATGGAGTTCCTCTCTTTACAGCTTTGGATACAGCGGATGCTATGCTAAAAGTATTAGAAAGCAGAAGCTTTTGTTACAGAAGCTATTTAATAAAAAGATTCTCATTTAGAGAATCTTTTTGATGAAAACGTTGCTATCATTTTTTTCACAAATAATTAAATGCAAAAACCTGGACCTAAGTAAATATAAAAAAATAGTATAATTTTAAAATTAATTGATTTTTAAAAAAATAGACATAACTATTGGACATGTACATTTACATATAAGTATATATAACAAATCATAGGATGTTTAAAAAGCCTAAAAATATAATAAAGTAAACGATTTCAGGAGTACATAATTATTTGAAGTTAGGTTAGACTTTATGGTATGATAGAAGTGCTAAAGGTAGGAGAAAAATATTGTATTCTAGATTCAAATATGGTATAATTTTTCTGCTGATAGTAAAATAATATAAAAGGAGAACTTATCAAAATGATAAGAAAGGAACAACAGCGTTTTTCTTTGAGGAAATATAAGGTAGGTGTTGCATCCGTATTTTTGGGAACAACTCTTAGTTTTATGTTAGCAAACGGAGGTGCGGTAAAAGCTTCTGAACTTCCTACACAACCAAGTTCTGAAGAAAAAACAGAGTTGGTGAAAAAGGATAGTAGCAAGGATTCCTCTAAAAAGGAACAGAATATTGTAGAAAATGTTGCAACAACTGAGCTTGCTGATACAAACAAGGTTGAAGAAGGAAAAGCAGCTTCTGAGGCTAAAACAGAAGAAGTTAAATCTGAACCAGTGTCTTCAGAAAAAACAGAAGAAGTAAAACCTGCTTCAACTGAGACTGAAGTTGCAAATAAGGAAACTGCTAAGCCGGTTGAAAAAGCTGAAGAAACAAAACCAGCAGCAACTGAAGCAAAACCAGCTACAGATGAGTCAAATAAACCTAAAGTTCGTAGCCGTCGTGCGACCACGAATGAAGCTGTATCAGGAGACCATAATTCTAACCCGGTAGAGGTAAGCACATATTTAAAAGATGGGGAAAAAGTAACTCCAACAATCAAAGATGCAAATGGTGCAACTGTTAGCTCTCAAACAGTGCCATCTGGGTATTCTGCTAAAGAAGGAGATTTCTATACTTATGCGGTTTGGGATTTAACTGAATTTAATAATCGTTATGGTACAAAATACTATGCACGTGCTTATAAGAGATTTGATGAATCGACGGATACAACTGTTGAATTGATTGACAAAACGACTGGTAATGTAGTAGAAACAAAAACAGTTACAGCTACAAGTGGTGTTCAAAAGTTCACAACTACCACAACAGCGTCTAATAGTCAATTAACGTTCCAAGTAGATTATCAAGCTGGTACTGCTGAAAAAGGTAAAACAACTCAGCCATTTATTCAAAATGGTTATGAAGTTGGAAAGAGTATCACAGACTTAGTGGCAGCAGGTCATAACCTTACACCAGCTGAGCAAGCTCTTTATACTGCGGTTTATAACGCTCGTACTACAACAGATATTTTAAACGTTGTAGAACCAGCCTATAACGGTCGTACAATTACCGATTCAAATGCAAAAATCCCAGAAGCAATTAATAAAACAACTTACTATAAAGTAGTTGATAAAAACAACCCAACATTTAACGCAAATAAAACTGATAAAACTGTTCAAGATTATAAAGAAAATGGGAATGAAGTAGATTTAGCTAGATATACTCTTAAAGCCATGGAAGGACAGAAATTTACAGCGTCTGGCGAACGTCAATTTGATGGCTACAAGTTGTATCAAACAGCTGATGCAAACGATAAATCAGGCTATGTAAGTCGTCCTTACAAAATTGGTACTAAATTCATGGATGCGGACCGTTATGGTATCAAACGTATTAAAGAAATCGTTGGTGAAGACGGAACTGTAGTTATCCGTGTCTATTTATTAGATCCAAAACAACAAAGCAAACGTTCAGATGGTACATTAAGCACTGATGGTTATATGTTACTAGCAGAAACTAAGCCTATTAAACCAGGTGAAGCTAATACGCAAGAACTAGTTGTTAAGAAAACACCACTTAATACAATTGCATACACTGGTACTGATGGTGTAACTCATCCTAATGGTGTTGAAGTTCCATTCGACTTCCAAAAAGCTGCTAACTATACTCCATATAAAACAGTATTCGTACCATTCTTAGGAGATGGAATTGGTCATGGATCAGCTAACGCACAGCTTGAACGTGGAGTAACTGGTATTGGTACAAACGTTGACTTATTAAACTCTTTGACACCGTATAAACAACCAATTTATTACTATGTAAAACAAAATCCGGTTGAAGTAACTCCGGAAGTTGAAAAACAATTGGATGGACGTGCTTTAGCAAATGGTGAGTTTACGTTCAAGCTAAAAGAATTACAACCAAACAAGTCAATTGCTGCATACGAAGAAACTGTCACTAACAAAGCTGACGGTAAAGCTACATTTAGTAAATTAACGTTTAAAAAGGTAGGTGTATATACATACACAATCACTGAAACACCAGGATCAGATGCAAATGTTGATTACGATGAAATGACAGTTACCATGGTTGTTAATGTAACTGAGAATGAGCAAGGTGATTTACAAGCGTCAGTTAAATATAGTGCTGAAGGTGGATTCAAATCAAGTGATGATGATAAAATCTTCAACAACTATGTTGTAGCACCAGTAAAAGTTAAATTTGACTTCACGAAGAAATTGGCTGGACGTGAACTTAAAGACGGAGAATTCAACTTCGTTCTTAAAAATTCTGACGGTGAAGAAGTTGAGACTGTAGCCAACAAAAAAGATGGAACTGTAACATTCACAGAAATAGCATTTGACAACTCTAAAGTTGGTAGTCACACTTATACTGTAGAAGAAGTTGTCCCTGCAGCTAAAGAAGCTGGTATGGTTTACGATTCTATGAAGGCTACGATTACCGTAGAAGTTTCTAAAAAAGGTCACGCATTAACAACAGTAACTAATGTAGTTTCTGCTGGAGGTGTGGACGATAATGGTGCATCAACTGATGGTACTGAAGATAAAGTATTCAACAACAAGATTACTCCTCCAGAAACACCAGTATTCCAACCAGAAAAATTTGTACTGAATAAAGAAAAGTATGATATCACGGGAACAAAATTAGTAGATGATGACAACGAGTTGACTAATGAGTATACAGAAACCAATGCAGATCCGTATGCTGATAAAACTACGAACAACGAAGCTGAAAATATCAATACTAAGACAGTTGAACGTGGAGATAAATTAGTTTACCAAGTATGGTTAGATACTAGAAACTTCTCAGATAAGAATAACATCCAGTCTGTTGGTATCTCTGATACTTATGACGCTGAAAAAGTGACAGTTAATGCTGCTGATATTAAGGCATATGACAGTGTAACTGGCGCTGATGTAACTGCTAAGTTTGACATTAAAGTTGAAAATGGTGTTATTACTGCAACTTCTAAGGCTTCTATGAACAAGTCTTTAGGTGATGCAGATAATACTCAAGTTATCGACACAACTAAATTTGAATTTGGTCGCTACTATAAATTCGATATCCCAGCCACTGTTAAAGACACAGTTAAGGCAGGAGCTGATATTGAAAATAAAGCCAACCAAATCGTTCATGTCTACAATCCAGTAAGCAAATCAGTAGAAACACCTGAAAAACCAACTCAAAAACGTGTGAACTCAGTACCAGTTACAGTTGATCTCAAGTTCACTAAGAAGTTGGAAGGCCGTACTCTAGCAGCTGGTGAATTTAGCTTTGTTCTTAAGAAAAACAATGTTGCAGTTGAAACTGTTAAGAATGATGCAGAAGGTAAGATTACCTTTAAGACACTTAAGTTTGGTAAAGATGATCTTGGCAAGACATACACTTATACTGTTTCAGAGGTTGCAGGTACTGATACAACAGTGACTTACGACGATATGGTTGCAACAGTAACTGTGAAGGTAGACCATGATGGTACTGCTAAGGCAATTGTAGCAACTGTTAAAGACGCTCCAGATAAAGAGTTCAATAATACTGTGACACCTCCTGAAAAACCTAAGTTCCAACCTAAGAAATATGTATTGGATCAAGAAGGTTTTGATATTACAGGTAAGTCATTATTAGATGATGATAAAGAATTAGCTGATTCAGTAACAGAGACAAACAACAACCCTTATGTTGATAGATATGACAATAACGAAGAACATAACATCAACACATTGGGAGTTCATAAAGGTGATAAAATCGTTTACCAAGTTTGGTTGGATACAACTCAGTTTAACAAAAACAATAAGGATAACATCCAAACTGTTGGAATCACAGATGATTACGATGAAACTAAACTTGATGTAGATGCTTCAGCTATCAAAGCTTACGATTCAGTAACTGGCGCAGATGTGACTGACAAGTTCGACATCAAGGTTGAAGATGGTGTCATGACCGCAACTCTTAAAGCTGGCTTCACGAAGTCACTTGGAGACGCAGACGATACACAAATCATCGACACAACTAAATTCGACTTTGGACGTTACTATAAATTCGATATTCCAGCTACTGTGAAAGCATGACTGTTCAGCGGAGTAGATATCGAAAATACTGCAGCTCAAGTTAGTCAACTACTACAACCCAACAACTAAGAAAGTTGAAAAACCAGAAAAACCAACTGAAAAAAACGTGTCAAACTCAGTTCCAATTGAAGTCGAATTTGACTTCACGAAGAAACTCTGAAGGTCGTGAATTGAAAGCTGACGAGTTTAGCTTTCGTATTGAAAGACGATAGAAGTCAATGATATCGAAACAGTCAACGAATGATAAAGATGGTAAGGTGAAATTCACTAAACCTTAATTCACTAAAGCAATGATGGAACTCATAAGTACACTGTAGAAGAAGTTGCTGGTACAGACTCGACAGTCACATACGATACCATGAAGGCTGTAACAGTCACTGTGAAATTTCTCATGATGGTACAGCTAAAGCACTTGTGAAGATACTAACTGACGCTCCAGATAAAGAGTTTCAACAACACTGTGACTCCTCCAGAAGAGCCTAAGTTCCAACCAGAGAAATACGTTGTAACTGAAGAGAAATACGACATTACAGGCGACAAGCTTCTTGATGATGATTCTGAGTTGGCAGACAAGTATGGGAGATACCAATAAAGATCCATACGCAGATAAGACTGACAACAACGAAGCAGAAAACTTGAATACTAAGACTGTTAAACGTGGTTCTAAATTGGTTTACCAAGTATGGCTTGATACAACTAAGTTCGACGCAGCTAACAAGGATAACATCCAATCAGTAAGTATCTCTGATGACTTCGATGAAACTAAGGTTGATGTAGATGCTTCAGCTATCAAGGCTTACGATTCTGTAACTGGTGCGGATGTGACTGACAAGTTTGACATCAAGGTTGAAAATGGTGTCATGACCGCAACTCTTAAAGCTGGCTTCACGAAGTCACTTGGAGACGCAGACGATACACAAATCATCGACACAACTAAATTCGAGTTTGGTCGCTACTATAAATTCGATATTCCAGCCACTGTTAAAACAGACGTTGAAGGTGGAGTAGACATCGAAAACACAGCAGCGCAAATTGTAAACTACTACAACCCAACTACGAAGAAAGTTGAAAAACCAGAAAAACCAACTGAAAAACGTGTCAACTCAGTTCCAATTGAAGTCGAATTTAACTTCACTAAGAAACTCGAAGGCCGTGAATTGAAAGCTGGCGAGTTTAGCTTCGTGTTGAAAGACTCTAAAGGTACTGAAATCGAAACAGTTCAGAACGACAAAGATGGTAAGGTGAAATTCGCTAAACTTGAATTCACTAAAGCCCAAGTTGGAACTCATAAGTATACTGTGGAAGAAGTTAAAGGTTCTGACGTTACAGTCACTTACGATACCATGAAGGCTGAAATCACAGTAGAAGTTAAATACGATGGTACAGCTAAAGCACTTGTGAAGACACTAACTGACGCTCCAGATAAAGAGTTCAACAACACTGTGACTCCACCAGAAGAGCCTAAGTTCCAACCAGAGAAATACGTTGTAACTGAAGAGAAATACGACATTACAGGCGACAAGCTTCTTGATGATGATTCTGAGTTGGCAGACAAGTATGGGGATACCAATAAAGATCCATACGCAGATAAGACCGACAACAACGAAGCAGAAAACTTGAATACTAAGACTGTTAAACGTGGTTCTAAATTGGTTTACCAAGTATGGTTGGATACAACTAAGTTCGACGCAGCTAACAAGGATAACATCCAATCAGTAAGTATTTCTGATGACTTCGATGAAACTAAGGTTGATGTAGATGCTTCAGCTATCAAGGCTTACGATTCTGTAACTGGCGCTGATGTGACTGACAAGTTTGACATCAAGGTTGAAAATGGTGTCATGACCGCAACTCTTAAAGCTGGCTTCACAAAGTCACTTGGAGACGCAGACGATACACAAATCATCGACACAACTAAATTCGAGTTTGGTCGCTACTATAAATTCGATATTCCAGCCACTGTTAAAACAGACGTTGAAGGTGGAGTAGACATCGAAAACACAGCAGCGCAAATTGTAAACTACTATAACCCAACTACGAAGAAAGTTGAAAAACCAGAAAAACCAACTGAAAAACGTGTCAACTCAGTTCCAATTGAAGTCGAATTCAACTTCACTAAGAAACTCGAAGGCCGTGAATTGAAAGCTGGCGAGTTTAGCTTCGTGTTGAAAGACTCTAAAGGTACTGAAATCGAAACAGTTCAGAACGACAAAGATGGTAAGGTGAAATTCGCTAAGCTCGAATTCACTAAAGCCCAAGTTGGAACTCATAAGTACACTGTAGAAGAAGTTAAAGGTTCTGACGCTACAGTCACTTACGATACCATGAAAGCTGAGATCACAGTAGAAGTTAAATACGATGGTACAGCTAAAGCCCTTGTGAAGACAGTAACTGACGCTCCAGATAAAGAGTTCAATAACACTGTGACACCTCCAGAAACTCCTGAATTTAACCCAGAAAAATACATTCTTAATGAAGAGAAATTTGATATTACTGGAAAAAAACTCCTGGATGATGATAAAGAGTTGACTGATAAAGTAGCTGATACCAACAAAGATCCATATGTGGACAAAGTTGATAATAATGAAAAGCAAAATATCAATACTCAAACACTCCATAAAGGTGATAAGGTTGTTTACCAAGTATGGTTGGATACAACTAAATTTACAGAAGCTCACAATATTCAATCTGTTGGAATTACAGATAAATATGACAGTGAAAACTTGGATGTTAATGTAGCTGATATTAAAGCTTACGATTCAGTAACTGGTGAAGATGTAACAGCTAAGTTTGATATCTCAATTGTGGATGGTGTCATTACTGCTACATCTAAAGGCTGACTTGACTAAGTCACTTGGAGATGCAGAGAATACACAAGTAATCGACACTGCTAAATTAGCATTTGGACGTTACTACAAGTTTGATATTCCAGCACGTATCAAGGGAACTGCTAAAGAAGGTGTAGATATTGAAAATACAGCTTCTCAAATTGTTCACCAATATGATCCAACTAAGAAATCAGTTGAAAAACCAGAAAAACCAACTGAAAAACGTGTTGTTAATATTCCAGTGAAAGTTGAATTCAACTTCACGAAGAAATTGGAAGGTCGTGCGTTGAAAGCTGGTGAATTCAGCTTCGTATTGAAAGACAAAGATGGTAACGTGATTGAAACCGTAAGCAATGATGCTGAAGGTAAGATCAAGTTCTCAGCTCTTGAATTCAAACGTGGTCAAGAAGGTACTTATATCTATCATGTAGAAGAAGTGAAAAGGTACAGAGGCTGGAGTTGAGTACGATAAGATGGTAGCGACTGTTGGAGTTACTGTAACTAAGGATGGTAAAGTGTTGACCCTTACTTCACAAATGCCGGAAGACACTGAGTTTAACAACAAGGTGACACCGCCAACACCGCCAACACCGCCAACACCGCCAACACCGCCAACACCGCCAACGCCGTCAACACCGCCAACACCGCCAACACCGCCAACACCGCCAACACCGCCAACACCGCCAACACCGCCAACACCGCCAACACCGCCAACACCGCCAACACCACCAACACCGGTAACACCACCAACTCCAGAAAAACCTAAAGGTCGTGAGTTGCCAAATACTGGTGAGCAATCTAAAGTTGGATTAGTGGCTCTAGGTGCAGCACTTGGTCTAGTAGGTCTTGGTTTAATTGCAAAACCAAAAAGACGTGAAGACTAAGATTGAAATAACATCAATATTTTGGTATTGAAATAGCAATTTTAGCTCTAAAATGAAGAGGCTTTGCTCGTAAGAGCAAGGCCTCTTTGTTATTTCTTTAAAAAAACCCGAGGACTTATTCCTTGGGTTTTTAAAATTATAGTAGTTTAATCTTGTTTCTTTTTATAACCGACAAGACCTGCAAATCCAGTGAGAAAAAGCAAAATCCAAGATATGCTAATTGGGAATTTTGCTCTCCTGTTGCAGGTAGCTGACTACCAGGTTTAATCAAAGTTCTTTCTGATTGTATTGACTCTTTTTGACGTTCAGAACCTTGAACTTGAGTTTGAGTTGAACGTTTGAGGTTGAACTTGAGTTTGAGTTGAGGTTTGAGTTTGAGTTTGAGGTTTAGGTTGAGGTTTAGGTTGAGGTTGAGGGTTGAGGTTTGAGGGTTGAGGGTTGAGGTTTGAGGTTTGAGGTTGAGGCTGAGTTGAGGTTTGAGGTTTAGGTTGAGGTTTAGGTTGAGGCTGAGGTTGAGGTTTAGGTTGAGGCTGAGGTTGAGGTTTAGGTTGAGGTTGAGGTTGAGGTTTAGGTTGAGGTTGAGGTTGAGGTTGAGGTTGAGGTTGAGGTTGAGGTTCAGGTTGAGGAGTTGGTAATTCTTTGACTTTGTATTCAAAAATCAGATCTGTAGTTCCTACTCCGACTTGGCCTGATTGTTGTGCACTGCTAATACGTTCGTATCTTTGACCATTATAAGAAATTTCGTCCGGTGCAACAGCAATGTAGGCAGAACCGTTATCTGCATTTGAAGCAATAACGACAGCTGGTTGCAATTCAGTTGTGGTGTTTTGAAGGACAAATCGTGCTATTACATTTCCTGAAGCAAGTTTGTAGTCATAAATTACTGTTTTATTTCCCTTAGATACTGTTCCTGAAACATCAGCAGAACCCTCACGATGACCAACTAAATTATAGACTAGACCGTCTTTTGTAATTACTTTTGGTGCATCTGTAGTATAGTTCGTACCAAAGTCTGCGTTTTCAGAAACTGTTTGAGAGTCTTGTAATTCGGTATCACTACCTGTAATGAGGAATTGTACCGTCACTGTTCCTTGAGAAATTGTATAAGTAATTGATGTATCATTAGTAGCAGAAGTTGCAGTTGGAAGAAGGTATCCCTTTGTTTCATCAAGTGGATCTACAAAGGTTAAGATTTTTCCAGTTGCATCTTTTGGTTCTAACCCTTCAATATATGGTAAAGTTGCAGTTGGCGCTGAAATAGCAGTTGGATTAGAAGAATCATTTAAATATGCAATCTCTTTAATAGCATTTGATGGTTCTTTTCCTGATGCATAACTAATTGTATAAACACCGACTGGTCGGTAGACAACAATATCAGAAATGTCATCAGATTCAGCTAGGATTCCAGTATGACCTCCAGATTTATTAAGATCAGGAGAGATTGTTACATTTGATTCTTTAGATACGACAACATATCCATTTTTTTGACTGGATTTTTCATAATCTGCGAAAAGTAGTACCGTCTTTAGACACCCAATCTTCAAGTGTTGTTTCTCCAGTTACCAAATTGATAGTTCCTTTTTCGGCTAAAGTTTAAACTATCTGTTTTTTTGAAACGATGTCAGCTTCTTGGCGATTGTTACCATTCTTATCTTCAGTAACATAGGTGATAGTACGAGTTACTTTTTCTGATAAATGATTGAGATCACTAATAGATTTTTCCATTTGGAGCTTTTAGGAGTTGGATAGAGGCTACCATCGGTATCTCCTGGGAACAACTCAGCCAACTTGAATTGGTTGTGTTTCAGAAAAATCTACAATTTTTGGTGTAAAGCGAACGATGAATTCCTGTACGCCATCACCATTAATGTTTGAAGCATCTCGGTCAAATTTTGCTGGTCCATTTTTATCAAATTCGTTCTCAACTAGTTTATAACCTTGTTTCAGGTATTTAGCAATCGTATCTTTTGTTGAGTAGTCAATCTTTTCACCAGTATGGCCAACAAAGTCGCTTGAACGTTCAAGTTCCTTGCCATTTTCATCTTGATAAATAACACGGGCAACTTCATTAAGTTTGACATAGAGCATATCCCATACATCCAGGCTAGGAACATCAATTGCAGCCATCCATTGACCAGCCCCGCTATCATAATATACATTAGCAGTAGTTTCGCGAAGTTTAATATTATACTTTCCATCTACTGCATCTGGGGTAGCCCAGTAGATATTCGCATGTTCGGCCTGATCTTTTGAAATTTTACCAAGTGGCACAAAAGCTTGGATGTTAGTCAGTTTGGTAGTGGAATTAACAGCACTATTCCATTTGTTTTCAGTAATTCCAACAAGATTAATTAAATGAGCAATTCGGTCACCAGTTTTAGTTTCTTTTGTGATGGTATAAACGGTACCAGGTTGAACACCATCTGAATTATCAAGATTAGAACCGATAAAGTTTACCATCTACAAGAACATTTGTATTGTCTCCAATACGGCGAGTATCATGTGCTAAAGTTTCGCGTCCACGAAGGAGTTCTTGGTAGGCAACGATAAATTCTTGGTAGTTGAATTCTGCATTAGCAAAATCAGCATTGACTGGTAAGTTTTGATTGAGGTACCATTCAGCCTGAATAACACCAAAACCTTTTTTATCTTGAGATGTATTGAGAGCAGCAGTGGTCATATGATAACCTCCACTTGCTGCAATAATTGCATCTGTTAGTAATTCATTGTCTTTGCTGAGTTTTGTTGCATTTTTTTCACGGTGAGTATAAGCAGCGATAATTGGAGATTTTCCGTTGTATAAATCTCGCATACGCTCAGTCAAGCGTGTTAAGGCTTGATAGGTAGAATCATGGGCGATGCTATCTCCCCAAACTTCCGCGTAAGGTGCAGAGACATTGGTTTTTTCCTAATCGATCAGCATCTCCAGTAGAGATATCGTTGATCATGAAGTCATAGCCTTCTTTTTTTGAGGGCCTCTGTTGCAGCTGCGGCTAGCTTTTGGATAGTTTTCACTTAAAGAAAGCTTTTTCCAGGTTCGTTAACTTTTTTTCAACCAAGTTAGTCCCCATAGTGTCTCCCTTGCCAACCATCGAAGCCGCCTTCTTTCATGGCTTTTAACATCACATTGATGATAAAGTTTTGCCAGTTTGGATCTCCTGGATCTAGAAATTGTTGGATGTCAGTCGCTGTAACATCACCAGTCTTTCCAAAGTTGAAGTGATCTTGCAAGTTGCGTACGATCGCACTTTTTACTTGGTCTGGGATTTTTTCATCAAGAGACACAGCGTAAATCATATTATAAAGCATAGCTTTAGCACCAGTTGAATGGACATGAGAAACCAACTCTTTTACAGCTTCTGTGTCAATAACCGGTAAGTATGTTTTACGTTTTTCGGGATCTGTTTCATCTTTCGGAATCAAGAAAGTAGCCCAATCTTGAGTGAATCGTTCAACATTAGCTGGGAATGGATTAGCAGGAGTATTGTAAACGTCGTAGAAGAAGTAGTTATTGATGTGCATATTGGCCAATTGGTCAATACTATTTTTATATCCTTCCACTTGCTCTTTAGTGATCGAATTGTGATTGTCTTTTGAACCTGCTACAACACCATAACGTGGATATACAGTCCAATCATCTTCAACTGATAGACCAGCTACCTTGTGAAATTCTTGTTTTCCATCAGCATTCTTTCCGATGACGTCAATGAGATAACCAGAATTTGGAGAGAAAACAGAGTTTGGAATGACAAGTGAATTTCCTGGAGCATTTTTCAACTCATAAATAACTTTGTCTAAATGAGACACTGTCAAATCAGATGAAGTTACGTTAGGATTGTTGATTGAGATGCTAACATCCTCACCACTTTTATATGTGGCCTTGTTAAATGTTACATCGTTTTGGATTTTTGGTGTGTTATAAGTGCTTGTTGCCGCTGAAGTACTACGAGTTGTTGGTTCAGTTGCACTTGCAGTTTGAGGCAAAGATGATGTCTCTTCACTTGAAGAAGTCTTTGGGGTTTCCTCACTAGTTGTTGTAGTAGGTTGCTCACTAGTGGTCTCAGTACTAGTGGCTGGTTGACTTGATGTAGTTACGTTTGTTGTTGAAGTTGTAGTTGTAGTTGAAGCAACTTCATCTGCCATAGCAACAGAACTTAACATCAAAGAACCAAAGACCGTAATCATAGATACAAGTACTTTATTTCGCTTACGGAAATAGCCGTGACCTTTTTCTTGAGAAAAGTTATTTGAAGATTTCATTATATCCTCCAATCATTAATATTTTTGTTAGTTGAAAATTATACGACAGTTCATAAGAAAATGTCAACAAAAACGTAAATCTTTTTGAAAATCAAAATGAAAAAAACTCATGAAAAATAAAGTGAAAAAAAGTTTGAAAAAAAAATATAAAAATACTTGACTTTTTAAAATTATTTTTGTTACGATTTCTGGGACTTCGAAGAACAAAAATTCTTTTTGCTTGAGAAGCATAAATAAAAAAACATTTAAAAAGGAGTTTGTCATGTCATCGTTAAAGAATAATAAAACGATTAAGTATGCCTTGAGAAAAACCTCAGTTGCTTTTGGTTCTGTTGCAGTCGCAACAGTGATTGCTGCTGCAGGTATTGCTACTGTATCTGCCGATGAAACTTCATCAGCAACTACACCTGTTACTTCAACTACAACAGTAGCTGGAGAAGAAACAAAAGAAGTTGCGGTTCCAGAGAAGTTGGAAGAAGCTAAAACTGCTGCCACAAATGAAGGTCTTGAAGTTAAAGAAACTGAGACTAAAAAGCAAGATTCTGAGGAAGCTGCTGCTAAAGATTACGAAAAACAAGTTACTGATATTAATAAAACTGTAGCTGATTATAAAGCTGAAGTGGCAGCAAATCAAGAAGCTTACGAAAAAGAAAAAGCTGAAGTTGATGCTAAAAATGCTGCTACACAAGCAAACTACGATAAAGAGCTTGCAGCTTACAACGAAAAACTTACTGCTTATAAAAAAGAATTGACTGAAAAAACAGCAGAAAAAACAGCAGTAGAAAAAAGTAATGAAGAAGCACGTGTTGCTTATGAAAAAGCACTTGAAGAATATAACACAGCTCTTGCAGCATATAATGCATCTGTAAAAGCAAATCAAGAAGCTACTGAAAGTAATAAATTAGCTCAAGCAGATTATGAAGCTAAATTAGCTGAATACAAGACTAAAAAAGCTGTTTATGATGAAGCACAAGCTGCTTACTTGATTGAGCTCGAAATTTACAACAAGAAAAAAGCACAATACGATGATGCTAAAGATGCCTTCAATAAGATGGTTGCAGAGCGTGGTGGAAATCCTGAGAAATACAAACAAGATTTGACATTCCTCTCTGAAGAACTTGCTGATGGCGAAACAACTAAAATCACACACCAAACAACTGGATTAACAACTTACTTGACAAAAGAAGGTCATTCTCGTATGTACGGCGATGGGAAAGCTACAAAAATGTATGAAACAAAGAATCTTCAAGATTCTGATTTGACAACTACAAATCCATATGCCAACAATGAAATTGAGTGGGGAGTTGTAAAAGTCGGAGACAAATTTGATGTGACATACACAGGACTTACTCAAGCTAAAATTGTAAAAGGTAGCGAAGAAAAACGTATTGCAAAAGTTGTTTATAAATACGAAGTGAAGAGCCTTCCATCATCAGATGGAAAAGGAATCGTTCAAATTTATAACGATCCAGCAGTTACAATGACAATTGGTAGCTCAACAGATACTGAAAACCCAGTAACTGTTGGTGTTGACATTGAGTTTTACGATGAAAATGACCAATTAATTGATTTGTCACAACACAATGCAATCCTTGCCCTTAACTCACTTAACCACTGGAATGGTGCATCTTATGTTGAAAATGACAAACCTCGTCCTCTAGTTGTTGAAGCTAAAGATAGCGAAGGCAATACAGTTCGTGGAACTTGGGATCCATATTCAGATGGAACTGAACCAAAACTCGATGGTGCAAACGTTGTTGTGAAAAGCGGTAAAGCTGACTTCGGTAGTGCAGAAGTTGATATCAATGCTGATAATCCTTTGAAAATTGTTGCTCAAAAAGCAACATGGGTTGATGATGCCTTCAAAGTAACTGAAGAAACAACAGTTGATGCTACAACAGTGAACGCATCTGGTGGCGGAAATGGTCACTCAGTTGGTACTGAAGATTACACATTTGGTGATAAATCAGATGTTATCGGTTCTTACACTGTAGACGCTACATCAGGTGTTTTGAGATACACACAAAAAATGAAACACCAAGATACTCCTCACGTTGAGTCTGTAAACATTGGTGACAAAGAGTTTATTAAACTTCCAAATTCAAGTGTAGACCAAGATTCATCTACAAAAGAAGTATCTGCTAAAGAACAAAACCAATACATGGATCAAGGTGCTACATTTAATGCAGACTCTTCAAGTCAAACTAAGGGTTGGGATGATCCTACGAGCCCTTACCTTTACTATGGTGGTGCTGCTGTTATTTTGAAAGATGGTCATCTTGAATTTACAGCAAAAGGTGCTAACGCAACAGGCGAAGCAACTATCTATTGGTTCTCTATCAACTCAAACGTTGGCTTCCCTCAAGATCCAGGTGAAGAGCCAGTTAAACCAACAGAACCAACACCTCCAGTTAAACCTGAAAAAAACCAGAATTGACAGAAGTACCAACTGTTAAAGAAAAAAACCAGTTCCACCGACAGAACCAGAATATAAAACTGTACCTGTCTTACCAAGTGAACCGGTTAAACCAGAAGCACCTGAGTTGGTGAAGGATCCTGTTAAGAAAGAAACAGAAAAACCAGTTGTTGAATGGAATAAAAATGTTGTGCTTATCAAGGAAAATGAAAAACCACAACCTAAGCCAGAACCAAAACCAGAGCCTAAGCCAGAACCAAAACCAGAGCCTAAGCCAGAACCAAAAAAAAGCCAGAGCCTAAGCCAGAGCCAAAACCAGAGCCTAAGCCAGAGCCAAAACCAGAGCCAAAACCAGAGCCTAAGCCAGAGCCAAAACCAGAGCCTAAGCCAGAACCAAAACCAGAGCCTAAGCCAGAACCAAAACCAGAGCCTAAGCCAGAACCAAAAACCAGAGCCAAAACCAGAATCATCTAAGAAATCATTGCCAAATACTGGTTCAGTTGAACAATCATTCATGACTTATTCAGCACTTATTGGTTTAGCTACTGCCGGTTATGCTTTGTCAAGAAAGAAAAAAGAAGACTAATTCATTCTGACAATTTAAAAAGAGAAGACTAGTTTAGTCTTCTCTTTTTACTTAACATTCTCCTATAAAATTTAAAATATTAAACCGTTTTCACTTGACAAAAATTGGTCTATACCATATAATGAAATAAAGAAATATGGAGGAACAATTATGAAAGTTATTCAAGTAAAAAATCCTGAAGAAGGTGGAAAAGTAGCTTTTGAAATTTTAAAAGAAAAGTTAGCAAACGGTGCTCAAACATTAGGACTTGCGACAGGTAGCAGTCCACTTGAGTTTTATGGAGAAATCGTTAAGAGTGACCTTGATTTTTCAAATCTTACAAGTGTTAACTTGGACGAATATGTAGGTCTTGATGGAGATAACCCACAATCTTATCGTTACTTTATGCAAGAAAATCTATTCAATAAAAAGCCATTCAAAGAAGCTTTTTACCGCGTGGTGTAAAAGATAATGCAGAAGAAGAAGTAGAACGTTATAATCAAATTCTTGCAGATCATCCAGTAGATTTACAAATCTTGGGAATTGGCCGAAATGGACATATTGGATTTAATGAGCCAGGAACTCCATTTGATAGTCAAACACACCTTGTAGATCTTGATCAGTCTACTATTGAAGCAAATGCTCGCTTCTTTGATAAGATTGAAGATGTACCAACACAAGCTATCTCAATGGGAATTAAAAATATTCTAGATGCAAAATCTATTCTTCTCTTTGCTTATGGTGAATCTAAAGCAGAAGCCATCGCTGGAACTGTTGAAGGTCCAGTTACTGAAAGTCTTCCAGCAAGTAGTTTGCAAAACCATCCAGATGTAACTATTATTGCGGATGCTGGAGCACTTAGCCTGCTTGAAAAATAAAAAATTCACGAACCACTTGCTCTTTGTAGTGAGTGGTTTTTTACTTCAAATGTTCACTATCCTGCTAAAGTGGTATAATATAGCTATACAGAGGAGGTTCGAACTTTGATTTATATAATCGGTTTTATTTGTTTTTTACTTTTAATGTTACTGTTTTGTCGTCTCATTCAGCAATCAAAGAACCCTTCAGGTATTCTAGGAAAACGAATGATGAAATTGTGGAATAGAGCCTATCTCCCCATGTTTGTATGGGCAATTCGTCATCTGGATAGGACATTTTACCCTGTAATCTTAGATGTAGGAGTTGGGAACGGCCGTTCAACCATCCTACTGAAAGAAACTTTTCCGCAAAGTACTATAACTGGAATCGATATTTCAGATACCGCAATAGCTCAAGCCAAACAGAGGGAGATGACTAATCTAAATTTTGAACGAAGAGACGTTAGGGAGACAGGTTTTTCTGATGAAAGTGTTGATTTAATCACAGCCTTTCAAACTCATTTTCATTGGCAGAATCTAGAGGCTTCTTTTATGGAAATTCGAAGAATACTCAAATCAGACGGGATGCTCTTACTGGCTTGTGAATATAACAAGTTATCTTACTTTTTACCAGAGGTTCAAAGCGAAGAAGCATTTAGACGATTCTTGTTATCAGTAGGCTTTGAGCTCGTAACTAGTCAAAGAAAGGGATCGTGGATCCTTTATAAAATTCGTAAAGGATTTGTTAAAAAGTAGCTTTTTTAAAATCTTTTACAGGAGGAATCAGAATGAATACGAAGAATAGGAATTTGATAGAAGATAATAAAAAGGCTGAAAACCAAAGCTTTCTCTATTATTTACACGAGGAAAAAGTATTTGATAGGCAGTCGCTGGCTGATTTATGTCACTACGTAGAAAAGATCGATTCTATTAGTATAGATCAGCTGAGGGATTTGCATTTTATTGAAAATCAAATTCTTCGTCATCTGGTATATCATTTTGATAGCAATGACTTGAGTAAGATTTCAAATCTTCCTGATGAATATTGGGAATATATTGAACCTTTTGAACAAGCAGTAACAAAGTTGTATGATTTGATAAAAGTATAGGTAAGAAAGTAATTAATAAACTGGAAAATAGGAATAAATGTATGCTTCCCCTTGACATTTATTCATTATGCATGTAAAATAGAATAGATCTTGAACTTGAAGGGAGTGAAAAAAATGTCTAAAACAGTAGTACGTAAGAATGAATCTCTTGACGATGCACTTCGTCGTTTCAAACGTGCGGTTACTAAAGCTGGTACTCTTCAAGAAACACGCAAACGTGAATTCTATGAAAAACCTTCTGTAAAACGTAAACGTAAATCAGAAGCAGCTCGTAAACGTAAAAAATTCTAATTGAAGTGAAAGGCTAGACTTGTCTAGTCTTTTTTGTATTCTTAAGACCCGAATAATTTTACATGTTTCAATGATTATTTAGGAATTGGATAAAAATCAAACTTAAGGATGTAATAACTGAATATTATAACTCTATTTACTTTTATTTGACATTTAAAATAATCATTCGTTTTAGTTGATTTTAATTGAAAAATAGAGTAAAATTATGTTAAAATAGTGTAATTTTACACGGAGGTAAATAGGGATGAAAAACCAGAAAAGGTTTGGAAAATTATTGATCACTTTGTTGTCTACTGGAGTGCTTTTGGCTGCTGCTTCAAAGTCAAGAAATTATCACTGCTGAAGAAACAACGACAGCTGAGCAAATTTCTACAACAAGTGCTGAAGCTGCTAACAACTACTAGAAACTCCTGCACGTGAAGCTAGAGAAGTAGCTGCAGAAGTGACTGGTACCATAAAAAACCATGACATTAAATACTTTGAATACTATACAGATGTAGACCTTTCTTTTTCAATTACAGAAGATGATGTGAAAGAAGGCGACTATGTTACAGTTACATTAGAAAACGTCGCTATCTTAAATCAATTAAATGGCAAGGATGTCACTTACGAAGGTAAGACAATTGGTAAAATTTCAATTGTTTCGTTTGAAAACGTCAATAAAGCACGTCAAGGTTCAAACGATACAGCTCAAATGCGACAAGCTCAATTGGAATCAACACGCGCGACATTAAAAATTACATTTACGAAAGCTATTGAAGCTGAAAAACCAGATGTATTGAAACAAGTCAAGTTCCAAATTAAATCAGATAACGCTTATAATGGAGCTGTAATCGCAAATAAAGACTACACTTTAAACCAAGTGATTAAAGTGGGGTCTTCTTCTGTGACAAGTACAGTAGATATTCCGAAAGTAGAACAATTTGCAACCGATACAAACTCAATTAACATGCCACCTTCTGGAAATACAATTAAGTTCAATGCAGATGGCTCATATGAAACATATACAGAATTCCAAGTTCGTGGAAGTGAAGGTATGAAAGTTGGTTCAACTGTTGAGTTAGAATTCAATGATGCTTCAGGTATCGAGTGGAAAACAAGTGGTGATACTGCACTCAAAGTTGGAGATACATTTTACTTCAAGATTTATCTTGCCTGTATATAGTACATATGAAGTCAATGAAATATGGTGCATATGTATTCCCGACAGGTGTTGAGCCAACATTCAAAGTAACTTCTATCTCTGAAAAGAAAATAACAATGGAAATGATTTCAGGAGATGTTCCAAAAGAATTAGGTGTATTCTTCGGTGTTGGTCAAAACCGTATTAATATCATCGATAAATCTAAGATTGATCTTGAAAAAATGCAATATGATGTTTCGAAAGTAGCTACGGCAACTATTGATGGGAAAGATTCAAAGGGTATCTATATTTACCGTATCATTAATGACTCTGCAGGTGCACAATTAGTTCTTGATACGCTTGTGACAGACTACAAAGATATCGATACAAAAGAAAATCTTAAACCACAGGATAAGGGTTGGAAAGATCCAGCTACTATTGATGGTTATGAGTTTGTAAAAACAGAAAAAGATCGTGAAGGAAATCGTATCCACTGGTATAAAAAAGTAGAACAAACTACGACAACAACTAGTACTACAACTACCACGACAACAACAACTAGTACTACGACTACTTCAACAACGACTACAGAAGAGCCAACGACTACTTCAACAACCACAACGACAGTAGAGCCAACGACTACTTCAACAACCACAACGACAGAAGAGCCAACAACTACTACAACAACAGAAGAATCAACTACCACTACTACAACAGTTGAGACAACTCCAGGTAAATCAAGTGAAGAAACTCCTTCAGGTAAAACAACTGAAGAAACAAGACCTGAAACTACGTCTACAACATCTGAACCTAAAAAGGAATTGCCAAATACTGGTTCTAAAGAATCATTGTTTGCAACTGGTGTAGCACTCTTGGTAGCTGGTCTTGGAGTCTTGGGCTTAAAGAAAAAAGATAACTAAAGTGCACTATCTAGTATGAAATAATAGTCAGAAGGATTAGACAACAATTTGTTGTTTAGTCCTTTTTTGTATAGTTCAAATATTATCAGTTAAATAAATAGCGTAAACACGGTAAAAAATACAAACTTATTCCTACAATCTGATATAATAGTAAGAGAACTCGATTTAAGGAGAAATATATGTCGGTTTTAGTCAAAGAAGTAATTGATAAGCTTAGATTAGACATTGTCTATGGGGAGCCTGAATTACTTGAAAAAGAAATCAATACGGGCGATATTTGTCGACCAGGTCTCGAAATGACGGGCTATTTTGATTACTATACTCCAGAACGTATCCAATTGTTGGGAATGAAGGAGTGGTCTTATCTCATTAGTATGTCTTCTCACAACCGTTATCAGGTTTTGAAAGAAATTGTTCAACCAGAAACACCTGCAGTTATTGTTGCGCGTGGTTTAGTGGTTCCAGAAGAAATGTTAAAGGCTGCTAGAGAATGTAAAATCGCTATTTTAACAAGTCGTACTGCAACCAGTCGTCTATCTGGGGAATTGTCTAGTTATCTGGACTCCCGCTTAGCTGAACGTGCAAGCGTGCATGGTGTTCTAATGGATATCTATGGTATGGGTGTTCTGATTCAAGGTGATAGTGGTATCGGTAAGAGTGAAACTGGACTTGAACTTGTCAAACGTGGTCACCGTTTAGTTGCAGATGATCGCGTGGATATTTATGCTAAAGATGAGATGACACTTTGGGGTGAGCCTGCAGAAATCTTGAAACATTTGTTAGAAATTCGTGGAGTGGGTATCATTGATGTCATGAGCCTTTATGGGGCTAGTGCAGTTAAGGATTCTTCACAAGTTCAGTTAGCTGTTTATCTAGAAAATTACGATACAGATAAGGTCTTTGACCGTTTGGGGAACAATGCTGAAGAATTAGAAATTTCAGGTGTTTCTATTCCGCGTATTCGGATTCCGGTAAAAACAGGGCGCAATATTTCTGTCGTAATTGAAGCAGCTGCCATGAATTATCGTTCTAAGGAAATGGGCTTTGACGCGACACGTCTCTTTGAAGAAAGATTGACGAAATTAATTGAAAAGAACGAGGTGCAAAATGATTGATCCAGTTGCTTTTCAAATAGGTCCATTTGCCATTAGATGGTATGCACTTTGTATCGTTTCAGGTCTTATTTTAGCAGTATATCTCGCAAGTAAAGAAGCTCCGAAAAAGAAAATTTTATCAGAAGATATTCTGGACTTTATCTTAGTGGCTTTCCCTTTGTCAATCATCGGCGCAAGACTTTACTATGTTATTTTTAAATTTGACTATTATAGCCAACATTTAGGGGAGATATTTGCTGTCTGGAATGGTGGTCTTGCGATTTACGGCGGTCTAATTACCGGAGCGATTGTACTTTATATTTTTGCAGACCGTAAATTAATCAATACTTGGGATTTCTTGGATATTGCTGCTCCGAGCGTTATGATTGCGCAGAGTCTAGGACGTTGGGGAAATTTCTTTAACCAAGAAGCTTACGGAGCAGTAGTAGAAAACCTTGATTATTTACCTGCTTTTATTAAAAACCAGATGTATATTGATGGTTCTTATCGTCAACCAACCTTTCTATACGAATCTATCTGGAACCTGATTGGTTTTGCTTTAATTGTTATTTTTAGACGCCGATTAAATGGCATTCGTCGTGGACATATCACGGCCTTTTACTTAATTTGGTATGGTTTTGGACGTATGATTATTGAGGGTATGCGTACAGATAGTCTCATGTTCTTTGGACTTCGAGTATCTCAGTGGTTGTCCGTTCTATTAATTGGACTTGGTATTTATATTATCGTTTATCAAAATCGGAAAAAAGCACCATTTTATAATGTAAAAAAGGAGAATTAAAATGTTAGAAGTTGCTTATATTATTGTGGCTATTGCCTTGGTTGTATTCTTAGTTTATTTGATTATTACCCTTCAAAAAGTTGGTCGTGTAATCGATGAAACTGAAAATACTGTTAAAACGCTAACTTCAGATGTGAATGTCACTCTACATCACACAAACGAACTGCTTGCAAAGGTCAATGTTCTTGCTGATGATATCAATGTCAAAGTTGCAACCATTGATCCACTCTTTACAGCAGTTGCAGACCTTTCTGTTTCTGTCTCTGACTTAAATGAGCAGGCTCGTGTCTTGAGTAAAAAAGCATCATCTGCAGGTTCAAAAACATTAAAGACTAGTGCAGGTTTATCTGCCGTTCGTATTGCAAGTAAATTTTTTAAAAAATAAAAAGGAGATAACTCATGGGTAAATTATCATCAATCCTTTTAGGAACTGTTTCAGGTGTTGCTGTTGCCTTTATTCCTAACAAGTGAAAAAGGGAAACGTGTTACTAGTCAGGCACAAGACTTTATTGAAGATCTGAGAGAAGATCCAGAATATGCTAAGGAACAAGCTCTTGAAAAATTGACAGAAGTCAAAAGATCAAACCAGAGATTTTTGTTCTAAAGACAAAAGAACAAGTAGAATCAGGCGAAATTACCTTTGGATTCAGTTCTTGAGAAAATCTAAATCTTTAGCTCAACAAGCTACTGAAGCTTCAAAAAGAGACCTTGAACAATCTCAAGGAACAATTGGAAGAAAAAAAGTAGTTGTTGAAGATCCCAGAAGATGGTCAAGAAATCATCATCGAAATCGAAGAAGATTAAAATAGAAATCACCATTTTTGATTTCCCTATAGAGTCGGAGATGGTGATTTTTTTCTTGAGGGAAGTCTTTGTGGTATAATAAATACTATGCAGAAGAAACCAACATCAGCTTATGTGCACATTCCATTTTGTACACAAATCTGTTATTATTGTGACTTTTCTAAGGTCTTTATTAAAAATCAACCAGTAGACAGCTATCTAGAACATCTACTGCAAGAATTTCATTCTTATGACATTCAGAAGTTGCGTACTCTCTATATTGGGGGAGGAACACCGACAGCCTTGTCTGCGCCACAGTTAGAGGTGCTTCTGGATGGATTGACTAAGAATCTGGATTCGTCTGTTTTAGAAGAATTAACCATTGAGGCCAATCCTGGTGATTTGGATGAGGAAAAGATTGCAGTTTTGAAAAATTCAGCAGTCAACCGTGTTTCATTGGGTGTCCAAACCTTTGATGACAAAATGCTGAAAAAAATTGGTCGTAGTCATTTGGAGAAAGATATCTATGAAAATATTGATCGTCTCAAGTTAGCAGGGTTTGATAATATTTCCATTGACTTGATCTACGCTCTTCCTGGTCAGACTATGGACCAGGTCAAGGACAATGTTGCCAAGGCCATCGCTTTGGACATTCCCCACATGAGTCTTTATAGCTTGATTTTGGAAAACCATACGGTCTTTATGAATCGTATGCGTCGTGGGAAGATTACCACTTCCCTAAAGAAGAAGTAGAAGCTGAGATGTTTGAATATATCATTGCAGAACTAGAACGAGCTGGTTTTGAGCATTATGAAATTTCAAATTTTTCAAAACCAGGATTTGAAAGTCGTCATAACCTCATGTATTGGGATAATGCTGAGTATTATGGTATGGGTGCAGGTGCGTCGGGCTATGTAAACGGTGTTCGCTATAAAAACCATGGGCCTATCCGCCATTATTTAAAGGCGGTAGAAGAGGGGAATGCTCGCATAAATGAAGAACACCTGAGTCTAAGAGAACAAATGGAAGAAGAGATGTTTCTTGGACTTCGCAAGAAGACAGGAGTTTCAAAAGCAAGATTCGAAGAAAAATTTGGCACATCTTTTGACAATTTATATGGTCAAGTTGTAAGAGATTTGTGTCATCAAGGTCTTTTTACAAGTAGAAGGTCAACAAATACGAATGACAAAAAAAAGGTCTCTTTTTAGGAGATACAGTAGCAGAACGATTTATATTGGAGTAGAATTATGGGCTTAACTTATCAAATGAAGATGAAAATTCCTTTTGATATGGCTGATATGAATGGCCATATCAAGCTGCCAGATGTTATCTTTGTTGTCCCTGCAAGTATCAGGAATGCAATCAATTAATCTAGGGAGTGAGTGACAAGGATGTTTTAGAACAGTATAATCTGGTCTGGATTATCACTGATTATGATATCGATGTTGTACGTTTACCTCAATTTGCTGAGGAAATCACAATTGAAACGGAAGCCTTGACTTACAATCGTCTATTTTGCTACCGCCGTTTTACTATTTATGATGAAGATGGTCAAGAAATCATTCACATGGTAGCTACCTTTGTCCTTATGGATCGTGAGAGTCGTAAGGTCCACCCTGTAGAACCAGAAATTGTCGCTCCTTATCAATCTGAGTTTTCTAAGAAACTCCTTCGCGGGCCAAAATACGCAGAGCTGGAAGAAGCGATTAGCAAAGATTACCATGTTCGTTTTTATGACTTGGATATGAATGGCCACGTCAATAACAGCAAATACCTAGACTGGATTTTTGAGGTCATGGGGGCAGATTTCCTAACCAATCATATTCCTAAAAAAATCAACCTCAAGTATGTCAAGGAAGTTCGACCAGGTGGTATGATTACTTCTAGTTACGAATTGAATCAACTAGAAAGCAATCACCAAGTCACAAGTGATGGCGATATCAATGCTCAGGCAAAGATAACTTTGGCAAGAAATTAAAAAAAGATTAGAAGGAAATATATGACTTATAAAGGTTATTTAATTGATTTAGACGGAACAATTTATAAAGGGGAAAAGATAGAATTCCAGCAGGGAGAAGCTTTTTGTTCATGAGTTGCAGAAAAAGAGAATTCCCTATCTTTTTGTAACAAACAACACTACTCGTACACCTGAAAGTGTCCAAGAGATGTTGGCAAATCAGTTTAATATCGACACACCTGTATCGACAATCTATACTGCAACCTTAGCGACCATTGATTACATGAATGACCTGGGACTTGAAAAGACCGTTTATGTGATTGGAGAAGCAGGGCTCAAGGAAGCTATTCAAGCAGCTGGTTATGTTGAAGATAAAGAAAATCCAGCCTATGTGGTTGTAGGTTTGGACTGGCAAGTAGACTATGAAAAATTTGCTACTGCAACCCTAGCTATCCATAAAGGTGCTCATTTTATCGGCACCAACCCAGATTTGAATATTCCAACAGAACGTGGACTTTTACCTGGTGCTGGTTCACTGATTACTCTTCTTGAAGCAGCAACTCGCGTAAAACCAGTTTATATTGGAAAACCAAACGCGATTATTATGGATAAGGCTGTTGAACACCTAGGACTTGAACGCCAAGAAATTGTCATGGTGGGGGATAATTATCTTACTGATATTCGAGCTGGTATTGACAATGGAATTCCTACCCTTTTGGTGACGACAGGATTTACAAAACCTGAAGAAGTAGCAGACTTTACCAATCGCCCCAACCCATGTTCTCTCAAGTCTAGCGGAGTGGAATTTCGATGAAAACTAAGTTAATTTTTGGAGGAAGTCTCCTTTTCCTCCTTTCGCTTTCTATTTTATTGACCATTTATCTAGCTTGGTTGGTTTACCCTCTGGAAATTTCTTGGTTACACCTAACCAGTCGTGTTCATTTCCACCCTCAGACCATCCAGCATAACTTTAATGTTTTTGATGGATTATTTGACCAATCCATTGAATCAAGCATTGAAAATGCCAGATTTTCCTTCTTCTGCTTCAGGCATCCATCATTTTGCAGTTGTCAAGGGGCTCTTTCATCTAGCCCAAGGCGTAGCAGTAGCAACTTTACCGGTTTTCTATCTTTTTTGGAAGCAGGTCATTCAGAAAGGTTTTCTATCTCTTTATCGCAGAGGCCTCTTGATTATGCTGTCTTTTACCTTTGGTACTTGGGTTTAGTTGGTGTCTTCATTGGGTTTTGAACAATTCTTTACATTGTTTCATCAAATTCTTTTTGTAGGAGATGATACTTGGCTCTTTTGATCCAGCTAAAAGATCCAGTCATTCTCATTCTACCAGAGGACTTTTTTTCTTCATGCCTTTCTTTCTATTTTTTTCTGCTTGTATGAATTGATTTTTGGATTTATGTATCTTACAAAGTCGAAAAAAACAGGCAATTAAAAAGAATAAATGCATAAAAATGTTTTTAAAAGAATTTATGCGAAAAAAACCTATTTTTTTCTTTGAGTAGGTTTTTTTACGAAATAACTAGTCAAGCGCTTTATTTTTTTGTATAATAGAGTGAGAAAAGTATGCAAAGAAGAGAATAGCATGATTACACTATTTTTATCACCGAGTTGTACATCATGTCGTAAGGCAAAGGCCTGGCTAGATAATCATAAGGTGCCTTTCCAAGAGCACAATATTATGACCAGTCCTTTATCAAGAAAAGAGTTGCAACAAATTCTTTCCTTGACCGAAAACGGTACCGATGACATCATTTCAACTCGTTCAAAAATTTTCCAAAAGTTAAATATCGATGTGGAAAGTATCTCGGTGACGGAGTTGCTTAGTTTAATTGAGCAATACCCTAGTCTTTTGCGTCGTCCTATTATCATTGATGATAAACGTATGCAGATTGGCTTTAATGAAGATGAGATTCGTGCGTTTCTTCCTCGTAGTTATCGTAAACAAGAATTGAAAGAGGCTACATTGAGAGCTGGTATTAATTAGATGAATAAACAGTATAGTTACCCACTAGATTTGTCGTGGAGCACTGAAGAACTTGCTTCAGTGCTTTCTTTTTTTAATGATGTTGAAGCTGCCTATGAAACTAAGGTAGAAGCAAAAAATCTTTTAGATTCCTACAAGATATTCAAGTCAGTCGTTCCAAGTAAGAGTGAAGAAAAACGCTTGGGACGTGAATTTGAAGCAGTTAGTGGATATTCTTTCTACCGTGCAGTCCAATTGGCAAAAGAAAAAGGAGAAGGGAAGATTTCACTTGGAAAATAAATTTACATTTGCCAAAGAAATTGTTAGGGAAGCTGGAGATATATTCTCCAGCATATGAAAGAAGATCTCCATGTTGAGAGAAAATCTTCGCCTACAGATTTGGTCACTAAGTTAGATAAAGAAGTTCAAGCCTTACTCATTGAGAAAATTCGTTCTCGCTATCCAGATGATCTATTTTGTGCAGAAGAAGGCTGTATGCGTGCAGCGGTTGGACAAGGTTGTGTATGGATTATTGATCCTATTGATGGAACCAATAACTTCGTAGCACAGGGTGAAGATTTTGCTGTTATGCTAGCCTATTTTGAGGATGGTGTTGGGAAATTTGGGATTATCTATGATGTTATGAAAGGTGACTACTTCCATGGTGGAGGAGACTTTCCGCCTTGTCGCAATGATGAACCTTTACCTGCATTTAAAAAGAAACCTTTGAGAGAATTTTTGGTGGCTGGTAATTCTGGTATGCTTGAAACTAACGAATGGGGCTTAGCAGACTTGGGAAATGCTGCACTTGGCACACGAGTTTATGGCAGTGCTGCGATTAGTTTTGCAAAGGTGTTATCAGGACGACTACTAACGTATATCACTTATCTTCAACCCTGGGATTATGCAGCTGCAAGCATCCTCGGTGAGAGTTTGGGTTATAAGGTTCTTACGATTGCTGGTGAGGAAGTCGATTTTCAAACACGACAGGCCGTTATGATGGTGCCAGTCGAGATGAAAGATGAGATTCAATCCTATATCTATGAAAGGAAATAAACCTGCATGCAATTTCCAGAAGGATTTGTAAAAAAATACGAAACTATATTGGGAGATGAGGCAAGAGCTTTTCTTGCCTCTTTTGATGATGAGGCTGTTTCTGCCTTTCGTATCAATCCCTTAAAAGAAAGTCAAGTTTCTTTTTCAGACGCTATTCCAAATACACCTTGGGGCTACTATGGTAAGGTTTCTGGAAAGTCTCCAGAGCATGTAACTGGTCTGGTCTATTCACAAGAACCTGCCGCACAAATGGTCGCTCAAGTAGCTCAACCAAAGCCAGGTATGAAGGTCTTAGACTTGGCAGCAGCACCCGGTGGTAAATCGACACAATTGGCAGCTTATCTCGCAGGTGAGGGGCTCCTCGTTTCCAATGAAATTTCAAGTAAGCGAGCAAAAATACTGGTTGAAAATATGGAACGTTTTGGTGCGACAAATGTAGTTGTAACCAATGAATCTGCCGATCGTTTGGCTAAAGTATTTAAAGGGATATTTTGACCTAATTGTTCTAGATGCACCATGTTCAGGTGAGGGGATGTTCCGAAAACAGCCAGATGCCATGGATTACTGGAGTGTCGATTATCCTAGTCAGTGCGCTAGTCTGCAACGTGAGATTTTAGAAGATGCGGTTACCATGTTAGCTGAAGGTGGTCGTTTGGTTTATTCTACCTGTACATGGGCTCCAGAAGAAAATGAAGAAATCATCAACTGGTTACTGGAAAACTATGATTTTGAATTGATTCCAGTTGAACAGATCAATGGGATGGTACCTGGGATTGACTTGCCTGAGACAGCTAGAATGTACCCTCATCTCTTTAAGGGAGAAGGTCAGTTCGTGGCCCATCTTCAGTTTAAGGGACAAAATCAAGCTAGGAAGTTCAAACCTTCTAAATCCAATCTATCTCGTGAACAGATTTCTTTATGGCAGGATTTTGAGAAGAAACATCTGAAAGAAAAACTGACCGGTGTTCTACAAGTTTTCGGTGACCAGCTTTATCTCTTGCCAGAAATCCTACCAGATTTAGGAAAACTTAGAATTGCTCGTAATGGTCTTCATCTCGGGACTTTTAAGAAGAAACGTTTTGAACCAAGCTTTGCTCTGGGCCTAGCTTTAAAACCAAGTCAAGTCAAGCAAGGAATCGAAATTCATCAAGAAGACTTTGTCAAATATGTGGCTGGTGAAACAGTCCAATTAGCTGAAACTCTGCCAAATGGTTGGTACCAAGTTTTGGTTGGTGGAAATGGTCTAGGTTTTGCAAAAGTAACCGGAAATACCTTGAAGAATTATTTTCCCAAGGGCTTGAGGTTTAAGGTGAAACTAGTCAAAAACTGTATTCTATGTTATAGTGGAAGTATGGATTTTTCCTGAAAACAATAGAAAATAAGGGCAAAAATTCAAGCTATTCATCATTATTTTCAAGGAGACAAATAGTGAAAAAATTTAAAAAACTCACCATCTCTCTTGCAACTCTTTTACTTGCTGGTTCGCTAGCAGGATGTGCAAGTTGGATTGATCGTGGGGAATCTATGACAGCTGTAGGTTCAACTGCCCTTCAACCTTTAGTCGAAGCGGCAGCAGATGAATTCGCATCAGTTCATATCGGTAAAACGGTCAATGTTCAAGGTGGTGGTTCTGGTACAGGATTATCGCAGGTTCAGTCAGGAGCAGTAGATGTCGGAAACTCGGATGTATTTGCTGAGGAAAAAGACGGTATTGATGCTTCTGCCTTGGTGGATCATAAGGTAGCCGTTGCTGGAATTGCTGTTATTATCAATAAAGAAGTAGCTGTCGATAATCTAACGACAGATCAACTCCGACAAATCTTTACAGGAGAAATTACTAACTGGAAAGAAGTTGGTGGGAAAGATCTAGCTATTTCAATTATCAACCGTGCGGCGAGTTCAGGTTCTCGTGCGACCTTTGACAGTGTGATTATGAATGGTCAGTCAGCGGTGCAAAGTCAGGAACAAGATTCAAACGGTATGGTCAAATCAATCGTTTCTCAAACACCTGGGGCTATTTCCTACCTAGCATTTGCATATGTTGATGATTCAGTTGGAACAATCAAACTCAATGGCTATGAACCGACTTCAGAGAATGTAACTACTAATAATTGGCCTTTGTGGTCTTATGAACACATGTATACACTTGGTGAGCCAAATGAATTGGTTGCCGAATTCTTAAACTTTGTCCTTTCAGACGAAGCTCAAAATGGAATCGTTAAAGGAATGGGCTATATTTCTGTTAAAGAAATGAAAGTCGAAAGATGCTGCAGGTACTGTGACAGCGCTAGAAGGGAGTCAATAATGAATCAAGAAGAATTATCTAAAAAATTGCTCTCTCCTTCAAAAAACTCTCGACTTGAGAAATTAGGAAAAGGGCTAACCTTTGCCTGTCTATCTTTGATTGTTATCATTGTGGCTATGATTTTAATCTTTGTAGCCCAAAAAGGTTTGTCGACCTTCTTTGTCAATGGTGTGAATATCTTTGATTTTCTCTTTGGTGCAACTTGGAATCCATCAGGTAAGCAATTTGGTGCTCTTCCAATGATTTTAGGTTCCTTTATTGTTACCATCCTATCAGCTTTGATTGCTACACCATTTGCCATTGGGGCAGCAGTCTTTATGACAGAGGTATCTCCAAAAGGGGCTAAGATTTTGCAACCAGCTATTGAGCTCCTAGTTGGGATTCCTTCAGTAGTTTATGGATTTATCGGTTTGCAGGTAGTAGTACCTTTTGTACGTAATGTCTTTGGTGGAACAGGTTTCGGTATTTTATCCGGTATCTTCGTTCTCTTTGTTATGATTCTGCCGACTGTAACCTTTATGACAACAGATAGCCTACGTGCGGTTCCTCGTCACTACCGTGAGGCAAGTTTAGCCATGGGAGCGACTCGTTGGCAAACCATCTGGCGTGTAACCTTGAAGGCTGCTCGTTCAGGTATTTTCACAGCAGTAGTCTTCGGAATGGCGCGTGCCTTTGGTGAAGCCCTTGCGATTCAGATGGTTGTTGGTAACTCAGCAGTTGTTCCAACTTCATTGACGACACCAGCAGCGACTTTGACATCTGTTTTGACCATGGGAATCGGTAATACAGTTATGGGAACTGTTGATAATAATGTTCTTTGGTCACTGGCCTTAGTATTGCTCTTGATGAGCTTGGCCTTCAACAGTGTCATTAAATTGATTACGAAAGAAAGAGGAAAGAAAAACTATGCACGCTAAGAAATTAGATAAACTTGCAACAGCTGTCCTCTATACCATCGCAGGAATCATTGTGACCATTCTAGCTTCCTTGATTCTTTATATCTTGGTTCGAGGCTTACCTAATGTTTCATGGTCATTTTTGACAGGAAAATCATCTTCTTATCAAGCAGGTGGTGGTATCGGGATTCAGCTTTATAATTCCTTCTTCCTTTTGGTCATTACCTTATTCATCTCTGTACCTCTATCAATGGGGGCTGGAATTACTTGGCTGAGTATGCTAAAAAAGGCCGTGTTACCAACTTCGTACGTACCTGTATTGAGATCTTGTCTTCTCTACCATCCGTTGTAGTCGGTCTCTTTGGTTACCTTATCTTTGTCGTTCAGTTTGAATATGGATTTTCAATTATTTCAGGTGCCTTGGCTTTAACCGTCTTTAACCTTCCACAGATGACACGTAATGTTGAAGACAGTTTGAAGCACGTTCACCATACGCAACGTGAAGCAGGTTTAGCACTTGGACTTTCACGTTGGGAAACAGTTCTTCATGTCGTCATTCCTGAAGCTCTACCTGGAATCGTTACAGGTGTAGTACTTGCATCAGGTCGTATTTTTGGTGAAGCTGCAGCTCTTATCTACACAGCAGGACAATCAGCACCAGCTCTTGATTGGTCAAACTGGAATGTCCTCAGCGTAACCAGTCCAATCTCAATCTTCCGTCAAGCAGAAACCTTGGCTGTTCATATCTGGAAAGTCAACAGTGAAGGAACTATTCCTGATGGAACACTTGTTTCAGCAGGTTCTGCTGCGGTGCTCCTAATCTTTATCTTGATCTTTAACTTTGGAGCTCGCAAACTCGGAAGCTACCTACACAAGAAATTAACCGCTGCCTAAAGGAGAAGCCATGTCAAAATATAATTGGGATGAAAGGCATATCATTACCTTTCCAGAAGAAAAAGTGGCCCTCTCTACTAAGGATTTACATGTTTACTACGGTAAAAACGAATCCATTAAGGGCGTCGATATGCAATTCGAAAAAAACAAAATCACGGCCTTGATAGGTCCGTCTGGATCAGGGAAATCAACCTACCTTCGCAGTCTCAACCGTATGAATGATACTATTGATATTGCAAAGGTGACAGGACAGATTCTCTATCGAGGTATTGACGTTAACCGTCCTGAAATCAATGTTTATGAAATGCGTAAACATATCGGAATGGTGTTCCAACGTCCAAATCCATTTGCAAAATCAATCTATCGTAATATTACTTTTGCACATGAACGTGCAGGAGTTAAGGACAAGAAAGTCCTAGATGAAATTGTAGAAACCTCTCTTCGTCAGGCTGCCCTCTGGGATCAGGTAAAAGACGACCTTCATAAGTCTGCCTTAACCCTATCAGGTGGTCAACAGCAACGTCTTTGTATCGCTCGTGCCATCTCTGTTAAACCAGATATTCTCTTGATGGATGAACCTGCATCAGCCTTGGACCCGATTGCGACAGCTCAACTTGAGGAAACTATGTTGGAGTTGAAGAAGGACTTTACCATTATCATCGTAACCCACAGTATGCAACAGGCTGCGCGTGCAAGTGATTACACAGGATTTTTCTACTTGGGTGATTTGATTGAGTATGATAAGACTGCTAATATTTTCCAAAATGCTAAGCTACAGTCTACCAATGACTATGTAACCGGACACTTTGGTTAGAAAGGGAACAGTATGACAGAACCGATTTTGCAGGTTTCAGACCTGTCAGTCTATTACAATAAAAAGAAGGCTTTGAATAGTGTTTCCTTATCATTTCAACCCTAAGGAAATTACAGCCCTTATCGGTCCCTCTGGATCTGGGAAATCAACACTTCTAAAGGCTATTAACCGAATGGGTGACCTTAATCCTGAAGTGACGACAACTGGATCAGTGGTTTATAATGGGTCACAATATTTATAGCCCTCGTACTGATACCGTTGAGTTACGTAAGGAAATCGGAATGGTTTTTCCAACAACCCAATCCATTCCCCAATGTCTATCTACGAAAATGTTGTTTATGGACTCAGAATTAATGGGAGAAAGATAAGCAAGTCTTTGGACGAAGCTGTGGAGAAAAGCTTTACAGCGTGCTTCAATCTGGGATGAGGTCAAGGATCGCTTGCATGATTCAGCAATTGGTCTATCAGGCGGTCAACAGCAACGTGTTTGTGTAGCCCGTGTATTGGCGACTAGTCCAAAGATTATCCTCTTGGATGAGCCAACCTCAGCCTTGGACCCTATCTCAGCTGGAAAAATCGAAGAAACCCTATATGGTCTCAAGGACAAGTACACCATGCTCTTTGGTTACTCGTTCCATGCAGCAAGCATCTCGAATCTCTGATAAAACAGGCTTTTTCCTTAATGGAGATTTGATTGAATTTAACGATACCAAGGAAATGTTCCTCTATCCACAACATAAGGAAACAGAAGATTACATTTCAGGTAAATTTGGATAAGGAGAAAAAGATGTTACGATCTCAATTTGAAGAAGATTTAGAGAAATTGCACAACCAATTCTACGCCATGGGACAAGAGGTCCTTTCCCAGATCAATCGTACTGTACGTGCTTTTGTTACCCATGACCGTGACTTGGCAAAAGAAGTCATCGAAGAAGACGCAGAAGTAAATGAATATGAAGTAAAACTTGAAAAGAAATCATTTGAAATCATTGCCCTTCAACAGCCAGTTTCACAAGACTTGCGTACAGTTTTAACAGTTCTAAAGGCTGTTTCAGACTTGGAACGTATGGGTGACCATGCTGTATCCATTGCTGAAGCAACTATTCGTATGAAGGGTGAACAACGTATCCCAGCAGTTGAGGAAGAAATCAAAAACATGGGACGTGATGTGAAAGCCTTCGTGGAAACAACTCTCGAACTTTACCTAAACGGATCAGTGGATAAGGCCTATGAAGTTGCAACCATGGATGAGAAAAATCAACCATTACTTTGAAAATATTCGTGATTTGGCAACTGAAGAAATCAGAAAGAATCCAGATGCTATTGTCACAGGTCGCGATTACTTCCAAGTCATTTCTTACTTGGAGCGCATCGGTGACTATGCAAAGAATATCTGTGAATGGGTTGTTTACTTTGAAACAGGTAAGATTGTTGAATTGTAAAATTGATTAAATATACAGAAAAAGGAGCTAAAATAATGAATAAAAGCTCCTTTTTTTGTTAAAATGAAAATGAAAAAAATAAATAAATATTAAAAATTTTTATCTTGACAAAACGAGGTTTGCTCGAGTTATAATTATACAAAAATTGATAGAGAGGTTGTTTATTTATGAAATTTAAAAAAATGGATATTTGTCTTTATGTAGTTTTTCTTGCAAGTTTCTTTTTAGTAGCTTGCCAATCGTCTAGCTCAAGTTCACAGTCTGCAGTAGAGGCAATCAAACAAAAAGGTAAATTGGTGGTCGCAACTAGCCCAGACTATGCACCATTTGAGTTTCAAGCACTTGTGGATGGGAAGAACCAAGTCGTAGGTGCTGATATTGATATGGCCCAAGCAATCGCTGATGAACTTGGAGTGAAATTGGAAGTTTCAAGCATGAGTTTTGATAATGTCTTGACTAGTCTTCAAACAGGAAAAGCTGATTTGGCCATTGCGGGAATCAGTGCAACTGAAGAAAGAAAAGAAGTCTTTGATTTCTCAATTCCTTACTATGAAAACAAAATTAGCTTCCTAATCAGAAAAACTGATCTTGAAAAATACAAGGATTTGGATTCTCTAGCAAGTGCAAATATTGCTGCTCAAAAAGGAACTGTCCTGAATCTATGGTTAAAGAGCAACTTCCAAAAGCGCAGTTGACTTCATTGACAAATATGGGAGAAGCAGTTAATGAGCTTCAATCAGGTAAAGTTGATGCTGTTCATATGGATGAGCCTGTTGCTTTAAGCTATGCTGGTAAAAACTCTGATTTGGCTGTTGCTACAGTCAGCTTGACCATGAAAGAAGGCGAAGCAAATGCTGTAGCTATCAAAAAAGGCAATTCAGATTTGAAGGAAGTAGTTGATAAGGTCATTCAAAAAAACTGAAAGATGACGGAACTTATCAAACATATCTTGAAAAAGCTGCTAAGCTAACAGAAGTAGAACAATAAAAAATAACAGAGTTGGACTTAGTCCAGCTCTGTTTTTAAGTAGTTTAATGTTGTTTCAAGATTTTCTAAAGGAACCTTAGCAAATTGATAAGGACAAGTTTCAATGTAGGATGATTCGAAAAAGTCAAGATTTAAAGGACTATGTTTGAGACTTGCAATCTTAGGATAGTCTCTAAGATCAAGTAGGACCCCATCATGGAGAGGATAGTTTGGTAGAGAAATGGGATAAGCTTTTAAAAGCTTATGAATGAAATCTTGATTTTTTTCTTGCAGTACCAATCTTGCTAATCTGTTTTTTTCAAAAAGCTGACTATCGATATAGAGAGACAAGGCTTTTTGCATGATGAGGTTGTTATCATAGTCCAGAATGTTTTTATAGGCCACAAAAGCATCTTTAATAGCATTTGGAAGAAGAAGTGCAGTTATCCGGAGGGCAGGAAATAGACTCGTAGAAAAGGATTTGATATAAATGACCAAATCATGCTGGTCCAGATAATGAAAGGTTTGTCCCAATTTAGGATCCAAGTCACCTAGATAGTCATCTTCAACGATATAGATTTGATATTTTGCAGCCAAATCAAGGATAGCACGTTTCTCATCTTCAGAATAAGAATGTCCGAGAGGATAGTGGAAACGAGGAATGGTATAGAAAAACTTTAATGTTACCACTTTTAAAACGTTCCTCAAGTTCATTCAGGTCAATACCATCTACTCGTCGTTCAATGGTTTGATAGGTGATGTTTTGAGCCAACAGTAGTTGATTCATTCGATGATAGGTCGGCTGTTCAACCAGTATTTCCTGAGCTCGCCCTGGAAAATCAATCTGAGAGAGAATAAACAGAGCTTGTTGGGTTCCAGACGTCATGACTAACTGGTCTGGTTTACTATAGATTGCTTGATCAAAAAGTAATGTCTGAACAGATTTTCGTAATTCTTCTAAGCCCTCTTGGTTTTCATAGTAGTTGTAGAGATAATTTTCTCGTCCAATCAAGCTTTCATTGACGCAAAGCCGAAAATCATCATAGGCAGCCACATGTTCATCGTTAACTGAGATAATTAGGTCTTCGTGACTGGTTTGTTGCTCCAATACATAATAACCACTTTGAGGTTTGGAGTAGATGTATTTCTCGTATCGAAGTTCCATGAGTGCACGCTGACAGTGTCCTTTACTGCAGTGGAAAGTCTTGACTGAGTCTTTCGGATAGAAGGCAGACGACTTCCTGTTTGAAGTTTTACCTGATTCTATCTCATTTTTTTAGATAGTGAACGACTTGTTCGTACTTGCTTTCTTGCTTCATCCCAGACCTCTCTTGATTTTTGTTACATTGTACCCTTTTTTTAGACGTTTGGCAATGTTATACTCTTCGAAAATCTCTTCAAAACCGCGTCAACGTCGCCTTGCCGTATGTGTAGGATACTGACTACGTCAGTTCCATCTACAACCTCAAAACAGTGTTTTGAGCTGACTACGTCAGTTCTATCCACAACCTCAAAAACAGTGTTTTTGAGCAACCTGCAACTAGTTTCCTAGTTTGCTCTTTTGATTTTTCATTGAGTATTAAAATGGCAGTCTAGCGTTCAATTCTAATCAGAAATGTGATATACTTAGTAAGTAAAATTTTCAAGAAGAGTGAGATGATGAAAGGTGCAAGAACCAGTTAAATTATTCCAATACAATACTTTGGGAGCCTTGATGGCAGGACTTTACGGTGGGACCATGACCGTTGGTGAGTGCTTGAACATGGAGATTTAGGGCTAGGAACTCTAGACTCCATTGACGGGGAATTGATTGTCTTAGATGGGAAAAGGCTTATCAAGCTAAGGGGTCAGGTGATAAAACCTGAAATCGTAGAAGTGTCACCAGATGCTCTGATTCCTTATGCGGCAGTTGTACCCCACCAGGCAGAAGTTATTTTTCCGTCAGCGTTTTGAAATGACTGATCAGGAACTTGAAAAAAACGTATTGAGTCCTACTATGATGGGAGAAAACCTATTTCGTTCGATTAAGATTCACGGTGATTTTAAACATATGCATGTTCGCATGATTCCCAAATCAACATCTGAAACAAAGTTTGCTGAGGTTGCGACTCATCAGCCTGAATATAGCTGTGACAAATGTCTCAGGAACTATCGTTGGATTTCTGGACACCTGAAATTTTTCCATGGTGTCAGTGTTGCTGGTTATCATTTGCACTTTATCTCAGATGACCCTAACCTTTGGTGGTCACGTTATGGACTTTGTCATCAAGGAAGGAATCGTAGAGGTTGGAGCTGTCGATCAGTTGGATCAACGTTTCCCTGTCCAGGATCGTCAGTACCTCTTTGCTAAGTTCAATGTTGATGAGATGAAAAAAGATATCGATCAGGCTGAATAAAAGGAGAAAAGTATGAAAATTCATGTAATAATTACTATGATAGCTTTAGTTTGTATTTCTTATAGCATGCCATTTGGTATGCAAAAAAAGAAAGTACAAGATTAACCTTTCAGTTTTAGGCCTTGGGGCAGTCGCATTTTTTGTCTCATCTCAAGTACTGGAGAAAATTGTTCACCTTATCGTTCTTCATCCACAAAAAGATGGAACCATTTCGCTCATGCAGGAGCATCCTTTTTTATATGTCCTTTATGGAATTGCTATGGCAGCTATCTTTGAAGAAACGGCGCGCCTTGTCTTCTTTAAATGGTTAGAGAAGAAGAGAGCTTTGAAAGATTCGGATGCCCTCGCCTATGGGCTTTGGGGCATGGAGGTTTGGAGTTGCTCTACCTCGGAATGGGAAGTTTGATTAGTCTTTTGATCCTCCTTTCATTATTAGAGTCTCCAAATCCCGATGTAGCAAATCTCCTTCCCAAAACTACACTCGAAACAGTCCAATCTCTATCTGGATGGCAGGTTTATTTACTCAGGTGTTGAGCGTGTGCTTGCTCTTGTTATGCAAATCGGTCTCTCTTTCTGGGTTTATCAAGCAGTCCGTCAAAAAGAATTGGATTTACCTAGTAGCTGCTTATGGTTTGCACGCCTTATTCGATCTGGCTCCTAGTCTTTCACAGGTTGGTTGGATTTCAAATCCGCTTCTTGTCGAAGGATTGTTAGCAGTGGAAGTTGTTTCTATTTGTATACTTTACAAAAACAATCTTGTATAAAAAAATAATCATGCAAAAGAGGTCTAACCTCTTTTTATCTGTATGAATAAAAAAAGCTTTATCAAATCATCGAAAAAAATCGCTAAAAAAATGGTATAATGGAATGAATTTTTATAAAAAGGATAAGAAAAGATGACTGTATTAGATAAAATTAAAAGAAACCTTAGAAGGAATCGATATTCGATTCGATGAGCCATTAAAAACTTATACCTATACAAAAGTCGGAGGAAAGGCAGATTACTTAGTTTTTCCTCGTAATCGTTACGAGATGGCTCGTGTCGTTAAATTTGCCAATCAAGAAAATATCCCATGGATGGTTCTTGGGAAATGCAAGTAATATTATCGTTCGTGAAGGTGGAGTTCGTGGTTTTGTCATCATGTGTGATAAGTTAAATAATGTCACAGTTGATGGCTATACAATTGAGGTAGAAGCTGGAGCTAACTTGATTGAAACGACTCGTATTGCTCTACGTCATAGTTTGACGGGTTTTGAGTTTGCCTGTGGAATTCCAGGAAGCGTCGGTGGTGCTGTCTTTATGAACGCTGGTGCCTATGGTGGTGAGATTGCTCATATCTTGCAATCGTGTCAGGTTTTAACAAAAGATGGTGAAATCGAGACTTTATCTGTCAAAGACTTAGCCTTTGGTTATCGTCATTCAGCCATTCAAGAATCTGGAGCAGTCGTCTTATCAGCTAAATTCGCACTATCTCCAGGAAATTATGAGACTATCAAACAAGAAATGGAACGCTTGACTCATTTACGAGAACTCAAACAACCGTTGGAGTATCCATCTTGTGGTTCTGTCTTTAAACGTCCGGTTGGGCATTTTGCAGGACAATTGATTTCAGAAGCTGGTTTGAAGGGCTACCGTATCGGCGGTGTCGAAGTCTCAGAAAGCATGCAGGCTTTATGATAAATGTAGCTGATGGAACTGCTAGAAATTATGAAGACTTAATTGAGTCTGTCATTGAAAAAGTTAAAGAACATTCAGGCGTTACGCTCGAGCGAGAAGTTCGTATCCTGGGTGAACACGAATAACATTATTTTTACACATCATTCAAAGATTGGGATTTTATCGCTAGATGAGATTTAGGCCATTTTATGTCCTAAGCTTGTTTCTAGCATTCAAAAAGGTCCCAATCTGTTAATTTACGAAGAAAAAGGAATTTAGAGGAATTGAAAAAACCAATTATCGAATTCAGAAACGTCTCTAAAGTTTTTGAAGATAGCGACACCAAGGTTCTCAAGGATATTAACTTTGAGTTGGAAGAAGGAAAATTTTACACACTGCTAGGAGCGTCTGGTTCAGGGAAATCAACCATTCTTAATATCATCGCTGGTTTGCTGGATGCAACAACTGGTGATATTTTGTTGGATGGCGTGCGAATCAATGATATCCCGACCAATAAGCGTGATGTTCATACAGTCTTTCAGTCTTATGCCTTGTTTCCACATATGAATGTCTTTGAAAATGTTGCCTTTCCATTGCGTTTGCGTAAGGTCGATAAGAAAGAAATCGAACGACGTGTGCTAGAAGTACTTAAGATGGTACAGCTTGAAGGATTTGAAAAACGTTCAATTCGTAAGCTTTCTGGAGGACAACGTCAGCGTGTAGCAATTGCGCGTGCGATTATCAACCAACCACGTGTGGTCCTCTTGGATGAACCTCTGTCAGCTCTAGACTTGAAGTTGCGGACAGACATGCAGTACGAATTGCGTGAATTGCAACAACGATTGGGTATTACCTTTGTTTTTGTTACCCACGATCAGGAAGAAGCCCTGGCTATGAGTGACTGGATTTTTGTCATGAATGATGGTGAAATTGTTCAGTCAGGTACACCAGTGGACATCTACGATGAGCCAATCAACCACTTTGTTGCCACCTTCATCGGTGAATCAAACATCTTGCCAGGAACCATGATTGAGGACTACTTGGTCGAGTTTAACGGCAAACGATTTGAAGCGGTCGACGGTGGTATGAAGCCAAATGAACCGGTTGAAGTCGTCATTCGTCCAGAAGACTTGCGCATTACTCTTCCAGAAGAAGGGAAGCTCCAAGTGAAGGTTGATACCCAGCTTTTCCGTGGGGTTCACTATGAGATTATTGCCTATGATGAACTGGGCAATGAATGGATGATTCACTCAACTCGTAAGGCTATCGTTGGTGAGGAAATCGGTCTGGACTTTGAACCAGAAGATATCCACATCATGCGTCTCAATGAAACAGAAGAAGAGTTCGATGCTCGTATCGAAGAATATGTAGAAATCGAAGAACATGAAGCAGGTTTGATTAACGCTATTGAGGAGGAAAGAGATGAAGAAAACAACCTCTAAACTCTTTGTAGTGCCTTACATGCTTTGGATTGCACTCTTTGTATTGGCACCCTTGGTCTTGATTTTTGGACAATCCTTTTTCAACATCGAAGGCCAGTTCAGTTTAGAAAACTATAAATCCTATTTTGCGTCACAAAACTTAACCTATCTCAAAATGAGTTTTAACTCAGTGCTCTATGCAGGAATTGTAACTCTGGTGACTCTTCTTATCAGCTATCCAACAGCCCTCTTCTTGACTCGTCTCAAGCACCGTCAACTATGGCTCATGCTAATCATTTTGCCGACCTGGATTAACCTGCTCCTTAAGGCCTATGCCTTTATCAGGGATTTTTTGGACAAAAATGGTTCTATCAACCAATTCCTCGAATTTATCGGAATCGGTTCGCAGCAGTTGCTCTTTACAGATTTCTCATTTATTTTTTTGTCGCAAGCTATATCGAGCTTCCATTTATGATTTTGCCCATCTTCAATGTTTTTAGATGATATGGATAATAATCTCATCAATGCCAGCTATGACCTCGGTGCGACCAAGTGGGAAACCTTCCGCCATGTCATCTTCCCTCTGTCAATGAACGGAGTACGAAGCGGAGTCCAATCCGTATTCATTCCGAGTCTGAGCCTCTTCATGTTGACCCGTTTGATTGGGGGGAACCGAGTCATTACCTTGGGGACTGCCATCGAGCAGAACTTCCTAACCAACGACAACTACGGTATGGGTTCAACTATCGGTGTTGTTCTTATCCTGACTATGTTCGTCACTATGTGGGTAACTAAGGAAAGGAGAGAACGATGAAAAAATTATCGAATCTTTACCTAGCCTTCGTCTTTATCGTCCTCTATCTGCCAATCTTCTACTTGATTGGTTATGCCTTCAATGCTGGGGATGATATGAATAGTTTTACAGGTTTTAGCTTATCTCACTTTGAAACTATGTTTGGTGATGGAAGGCTCATGCTGATTTTGGTTCAAACTTTTTTACTTGCCTTTCTATCAGCCTTGATTGCGACAGTGATTGGTACTTTTGGAGCTATCTACATCTACCAATCACGCAAGAGATACCAAGAAGCATTTCTATCACTCAATAACATTTTGATGGTTGCTCCAGACGTTATGATTGGTGCTAGTTTCTTGATTCTCTTTACACAACTTAAGTTTTCACTTGGATTTTTGACAGTTCTGTCTAGTCATGTGGCCTTCTCCATTCCAATCGTAGTGCTTATGGTCTTGCCTCGATTAAAAGAGATGAATGGAGATATGATTCATGCAGCCTATGACCTTGGAGCTAGTCAGTTCCAGATGTTCAAGGAAATTATGCTTCCTTACCTAACGCCTTCTATCATTGCAGGCTACTTCATGGCTTTCACCTATTCACTAGATGACTTTGCCGTGACCTTCTTTGTAACGGGGAATGGTTTTTCAACCCTCTCAGTTGAGATCTACTCTCGGGCTCGTAAGGGAATTTCGCTGGAAATCAATGCTCTTTCTGCCTTGGTCTTTCTCTTTAGTATTATCTTGGTTGTCGGCTATTACTTTATTTCGCGTGAGAAGGAGGATAAAGCATGAAAAAGCTCTATTCATTTTTAGCAGGAATTCTTGCGATTATCCTCGTCTTGTGGGGAATTTCTTACCATCTTGATAGTAAAATCAATAGTCGTGATAGTCAAAAATTGGTTATCTACAACTGGGGAGACTATATCGATCCTGAACTTCTGGAGAAATTTACAGAAGAAACGGGAATCCAAGTTCAGTACGAAACCTTTGATTCTAACGAAGCCATGTACACGAAAATCAAGCAGGGTGGAACAACCTATGATATTGCTATCCCAAGTGAGTACATGATTAACAAGATGAAGGACGAAGACCTTCTAGTTCCACTGGATTATAGTAAGATTGAGGGAATTGAGAATATTGGTCCAGAGTTTCTAAACCAGTCTTTTGACCCAAACAATCAGTACTCTATCCCATACTTCTGGGGAACTTTGGGAATTGTCTACAATGAAACCATGGTGGAAGAAGCACCTGAACATTGGGACGACCTCTGGAAACCAGAATACAAGGATTCGATCATGCTCTTTGATGGGGCGCGTGAGGTGCTTGGTTTAGGTCTTAACTCACTAGGCTATAGCCTCAACTCTAAAGATCTACAACAACTGTCAGAAACGGTCGATAAACTCTATGAGCTAACTCCAAATATCAAGGCTATTGTAGCCGATGAGATGAAGGGTTACATGATTCAGAACAATGCTGCCATCGGTGTGACTTTCTCAGGGGAAGCTAGCCAGATGTTGGAAAAGAATCCTAACCTCAAATACGTCGTACCTACAGAAGCAAGTAACCTCTGGTTTGATAATATGGTGATACCAAAGACAGTTAAGAACCAGGATGCAGCCTATGCCTTCATCAACTTCATGTTGAAACCCGAAAATGCTCTCAAAAATGCTGAATATGTCGGTTATTCAACACCAAACAATGCTGCTAAGGAAATGCTCCCTGAGGAGACAAAAGAGGACAAGTCCTTCTATCCAGATGCAGATACTATGAAACACCTAGAAGTTTATGAGAAATTTGACCATAAATGGACAGGTATCTATAGTGACCTCTTCCTACAATTTAAGATGTATCGGAAGTAGCGGTTTTCCAACTGTCGTAAAAAATTTCAATTAAAGTAGAACAAAACCTAGCTATGAGTAACTAGTAAAGTTTCTATAGCTAGGTTTTTATTATTATTCAAAGTGTTAAGTAGTAATAATTTGTGAATCGTGTTATAATTTTTTTCTAATCATAAGGAATCTATCTTTTTCATAGAAAAAAAGTGATTTGGGAAGTATTTGTAGGAGTATTATGTCTATTTCGTTTACTTATTGTGGAGTTGCATGTGAGTCATTTCCGTAGATGACAAATTTTATATAGGAATTGACCCTGATTTATCTCCTAAAGGTACTTTAGTTCAATTTAACGGTTTTGTATCTAAAAAACAAACTGATGTCAATAACGACAAGAAGTTACTTGATAATGTTAATATTTGGTTAATAACTCATGGTCACCAAGACCATTTAGATGAAGTTGGCAAAAGGATACCTGAAGGATAAAACTGTAATTACTCCCAACAGAAAAATCACAAAAGATTTGTCATGTTTAAAAAGTATAGTTTTAAATTGGGGAGAAGAGCAGTTGTTTTCAGTTGATGAATATCAAATTGCCATTAAAGCTGTACCGGCTTATCATGCGAGTAATTATATAATGCAAAAAAATAGTTGGAAAGGTTAATGGATATCAAATAACCATCACAAGTCCTTTGCAAACTAAAAAGAATCTACTTTTACAGGTGACACGATTTTATATCCAAGGGTAACAGATTTTTGTTCCCACAAAAATTGATGCTATTTTTGCAAACCTTGGAGCTGTTAAATCTGATTCATTTGGTGGTCCATTCACAATGAATTTAAAGATGTTAAAGCAATTGGAATCTATACTCCAGCCCCAAAAATATCTATCCAATTCATATTGATGATTATAGTCATTACCAGACGACAAAAAAACAGAAGTTGAAGCTTCCAATTATACAGTCCTATCTGTAGGAGAGACGATTACTATATAAGCTTCAGAATCTATTACTTGATGTAGTATCGGTAAAATTATAAAACTTGACTAATTTCTATCAAAACGATATAATAAGAAA
>BNJU01000339.1_pt1 | contig 131882 bp, 190 predicted proteins | sample 8539281 | NCBI WGS metagenome assembly BNJU01 (sample SAMD00202456, study PRJDB9452) | human saliva metagenome | isolation source: human saliva | place: Japan
CCCATTTTCATCATGCTGCATCTTTTTGCAGGAGAAAAGAATGATTCGCATATCAGCTAAGTTCTCCCAGCATCTGTTCAGGATTGTCCAGCAACCTTTACCTTGTCAAAAAGCTTTGGCAATCTTTCCCTCTTCATCAATCAAATATGTGGTACGAACCACACCCATATAGAGTCTTACCGTAGTTCTTTTTTCTCCTGCCATACATCATAGGCCTGAATTGCCACAAGCTCCGGATCGGAAAAGAATCGTAAAGGGCAGTCCGTATTTCTCTTCAAACTTCTTATGAGATGCCACGCTATCCTTACTGATTCCGAGAACCACAGCCCCCTTCTCTATGAACTGCGGATATCTCTCCGCAAAGCCGCAGAGCCTGCTTCGATGCAACCGGCGGTATTGTCCTTCGGGTAAAAATATAAAATAATCTTCTTCCCTTTATACTCTGACAGAGATGCAAAGTCTCCATTCTGATCCGGCAATGTAAAATCCGGTGCTTTTTGTTCCTACTTCTAACATAGTAATCCTCCTTTACAGTTCTAATTTTTATACCCCTTATTTCGTAGGGTTTTCTATACACTCGAGTAAAATATTCCGCATTATGCTCTTTTGTAAATTGGGCGTTCTATCCTTTTTCTTCGAGATTATCATAATTTTTCCGCTGTCTTTCCTCTATAATTCTTGTCTCTCCACTCTATAGACACCCTATACCCTCTTTTTCCATTTCATCCATAACTAATGAATGATAGATAAATAAGTGATATGGAGTATAGGAAAATGCATAATCTACTGTTTTATGCTTCTTATTCCACCGTTCCTCTAAGGGCACAGCACTCTCTATGCTGTCCAAGAAGCTGATTTTTCGGCAATAAAGGGAATCAGTTGTTCATGCCATAGTCTCATTTGTTTTCTCCTGTTAATAAAGTGGATTCTTGCAAATATTTATTGGGATATTTCTTGAGTAAAGCGTTAAGATATTGAATCACAGATTCCTGATTCTTTTTCCCTTCCCTATATTCCTCTAAAAATATCGAATAAACCTTGTTTTTCCGTCTCACTTGCGTCTTTTTTGAAATATCCCCATACATGTAGAATGGCATTATGAAAATCTTTTTTACTCTCTTCTATATCCTTTGCGCTTTGTATTTTTTCCTGTAGATATGCAATATCTACTTCCTTTTCCTTCAAATACTCTCTGATATTGAGATATACCTTATGCGATTTGCTCAGCACATAATATTTATTTTTAGCCCAGAGCTCTTCGCATTCTTTCTTTATATTCTTGTGCTGCACTTTGTGCCTTCTTTCCAAATGTTTTGAGCATCTATCTATGAAATTAGATCATAACTGCCCTATCGTCTTCAGGCCTTCACAGCCCATTTGAAAAATAAAAATTGCAGCAACGAATCATTCTACTCATTGCTGCAAGAACGAATGTTCCCTGCGAGAATCGAACCCACAACTAGTGCTTAGGAGGCGCTTGTTATATCCATTTAACTAAGGGAACAATGGAACTCTATTATTTTACCTATCCTGCAGTTTTCTGTCAATGCAGGGCAGGAACTTATCTATTTGCTAACACTTCATTATAGTCTTAATAGGTCCATTTAAACTGTTTACTTCTTCGAAAAACAAAGGCAAAAATTTCTTTTCCTACAAAGAAATATACTGCACATAGAATCAGTAACATGAAAAAATCTTTAACACCTGCTGTTTTACGAATCCAGAGAGCATAAAAATGGGAACCTGCCGATAGCGGATTGGTATAGTTCAGATATCCCGGTAAAGAAAGGATACTGCCGGAAAGAAATAAAAACAGATAGCCTACAATGCTGACAAAAGAGGCCATTTTCGTAAAAATGAGGGTTAAGGCAGACAGTATATAGGATATCCCCATACAGCCAAAGCACACCAAGATAACAATATAAAAATATTCAAATCGAAAGCTAAGCTTTATAAACAAAGAGGCTATTCCTATGCAAATACAAGCTTTAACACTATTTAGCAAAAACCAAACCAAGGTTTTTACGCTAATAATTTGCATAATGGAATAGGGTTTAATCATCAGGTTTTGCAAAGTTCCCATCTGCTTTTCCGTGGATATACATAAAGACGCTTCCGATAAAACACCATTTACCAAAATCCATAAAACATAAGCAAAGAGCTTTTCCTCTTGTTTCCCCCTCAGTATTCATGACTATTACAAGTAACAAAAATATCTGTTAATATGCCCACAATATAATCCGGATAATAGCTGCTGCCTCTATCAGACTTTTTGAATTCAGCCTTAATCAGTTTCATGGAAAACCTCCAGCAATATTTCTTCCAAGTCTCTTTCCTTTTTTTCTTATTTCCAGAATTTCATATTTTTTTATAATAGCTTTGATATATATCCTGAAAGCTTCCCCCGAACCGTGTCACATTCCGGCACATTATCCTTTATAAAGGAAACCATATATAAATCCTTGTCTTCGTAATCCGTTTTATCGAATTCATGTATGACTCCATCCTTTAAAATCAGTATTCTACTTTGAAGCTTTTGTACCACATCCATTTGATGAGAGGTAAGTAAGACTGCAATTTTTCTCTGTTTTTTTATAATGGTATTCAATATCTGAATAACGGATAACTTACTCTGTATATCCAGCCCCAAAGTAGGCTCATCCAAGAGTAAGAGATTCGGAGAGGACATTAGGGCAATCAATAAAGCCAGCTTTTGTCGCATTCCTCGGGAATAAGTCCCTACAGCTTCATGGATTGCTTCTTCCAATTCGAATAGAGAAATATACGTTTTGATTTTCTCGTTCTCGGAATCGAGTTTCAGTAGTCCAGAAAAGTACTCAATATTTTGCCATCCTGTAAGATAGTCATAAACATTCACACTGGATTCCAGCAAAGCATTTACCTTGGAAAAATACTCTTCATTTTTATACGTAAAAATGTCTCGCCCATCCAAGAGTATAGAGCCTGCATCTGCCTGGATCATGCGAAGAATACAGTTAATTAAGGTAGTCTTTCCAGCTCCATTATTTCCCAATAAACAGACGATCTCTCTTCCTTTATGGAAAAATTCAGATTTTTCAAAACTTCTTTTGCTTTAAAGCTCTTCTTCAAGCCTTTGATTTCCAGCATTTACCATCTCCTTGATCAGGGGAATATCATTGGCATAAAATTGAGCCTTTTTCACAATGAAATCCGATATTTGATTCCTATATTCACATCCACCGTAACAGATAGGAAATACCTTTAAACCCAAATTAATTAATTCATCTAATCAATGTTCACTTGGCTTATTTCCCATGCCCGGAAAGAGATTTTTGAGGTTGTTATACACTATAATAGCAAAATCAGGCAGAAATGAAAATTTCAAACTGCCTGATTTTGGGATTTATTTTGCTAGGTAGAATTTACTTCTGCACTGGAATTTACTTTTTTTCAATTTAGCCTTATCTATTTGCCTCTGTAGGAACTTCTCTATCTCCCCCATGAAAGCTGTTGCATCTACCGTTGGAGCTGGGAAATTAGCCTCCTTACCTTCTTTCTCTCAGTCCTTTTTCACCTGCTCCCAGATGGCAAAGGCCTTCGAATTCGTTCTCCGCCATGACGATACTCAAAAACATCTTCCAGTTCCTCATCGGAATAGAGCGGAAAGGTCATGAGAATAGCTCCATACGCTCATAATGTTCCCTTCTATACATGGATTTTCCCCATTCACTGCGGTCTGTCCACAGGGTGCCCAAGAGAAAGATTCCGCTAAACAGAAGACAAACGGCAAGTCTGCCCTGTGCTGTTCTTGCTTTTCTGCCCCAAACTTGCTCGGTTCTCATTTTTCCACAAGAACAACAGCAAAAATGCTCCCAACAAAGCACTTTGGTATTGCAGAGCATAACGGCTTTGAAAAGCATAGCTTTCCTTTAAAAACATATAGCGAGTGAGGAAAACCAGAGCATGACTGGCTAAACCGTGAAGAAGCAGTAGGCCCTGGCAATAAACCGAAGTAGAAAGTCTCTCCACTATTTTCTGCTGCCATAGAATTTTTTCCTATCTGATTTTTAGCTTCTTCTTGCCCCTGCTCCGAAGAAAGACCTTCCTTTCCTTTCCCGGCAAATGCCTTTCCTCCTCCATTTCCGGAAGATGCAAAAAACTTCCAAAGATACAACAGGGTCATAAAAATATAAAAAGAAAAAGCACAAATGCGCCAATCAAAACGATTCCTTTTTCCCTGTATCACTCCGTCTCGTAGAAGCTTCTCAGATTTTCCCCGGAAACCAGCATAGAGGAAAAGCCGTAAAAGATAAATTTCACCACAAAAAGCAGATGATTTTGCAGTACTTCCCTTAGGGAAATGCTTTCCGCCCCGGCATATTCATACACCGCATAATGATTACTGAGAAGATACAGAAAGAGACAAAGTCCATTGGAAATAAGGAGAAGAATCGTCCCCTTCATATCCCATAGCTTCTTCCCCAAAGCCAGGAAGAAGAACAGAGCAAAAGCAGGAAAAGGAATACCGCCAAGCAATATGGCCCTGCCACCAGTAAAATAAATGGCGGATAAATCGATAGAACAAGCAAGGAGCTTTTCTTGCTGAAGGCCTGATCCAAAGCATAGAAATAGTCATAAAATGCTGAAAAGGCCAGAAAATGAATATAACCCTGAGCCGTTTAGAAAAGCATTTCCCACTTATTTAAGCTGTAAAAAGAAGTAAAAACAAAAGCTGCTGTGAGAAAAGGGCAGCTGCTTTTTCTCATAAAAGCAGTAAGGGTTTACTGGCTAAGAATAGTCCCAGTACCCCAAGTGCCCGGTCAAAAATCAGGGTATAACCAAAAGAATGACGGTTTATTTCCCTAAAGAAATAGGTCAAAGGAATTCTGGTTAAAATATCCTTTGCAGTAAATCCCCAAGCTGAAAACGGCTTTCTCCCAAATAGGAATTTACCAGCGGATATAGTCGGAATACAAAAACATCCGTAGTACTTAGAAGAACATAAAAAGAGAATGGCAAGCGCCATGAGGAAAGAAAGGACAATAAAGCAACAGGGGCTTCCCTTCTTTCCTTGGAAAGCAGATGCTTGCACGAAGCCGATGCCCCAAAAACCTTGCTCCTAAGAGAACCCGCTCTCCGGAAGCTTCTTCGCCGGGAAGTCGGTGCAGTAAAACTTCTGACCCGGTCACGGTATATTTCTGTTTTTCCCTCATGCCCTGCCATACTCTCCCTTCCTTTTCAGCAAAAATTATGTCCTTTTTATTTTATAGTAGTTTGAAGCAAATCTATTTTTCACTTCTACATTTCAAAAATCAGATTTATCCTTTCTCCGATCCGGAGAATCTTCTAACATCAGAGGGTTTGGAAATACCTCCTGGGTAATATCCTTATAGCCTCTTTCCTCCGGCACTTCCTTTTAAAAACAATACTGTTAGAGGAATTTGCTTCTGACGGAAGCTCCTAAAATCCTTGAAGAAATGAATCTTCGTACCGTGTCCGCTGAAATCCTCATCAAAGACCTGAAAGAAGGTATCTCGCAAAACTTACTCATCTTATAGCTGTTTTTCCAGAATATAGACCCTGCTTACCCAAAACATAGTCTCGTCCGTACTTTTCTATGGTCTGCTCTGCCAAAGGAATTCATCCTATCCTGATCCTCCCAGAAATAGATTTGTGGAAAATAAGAACGATAATAGCGCTCCACCGGAAGGCGCAGGCAAATAAAGGCCAAGCAGAAAATCGTACCGAGCGGCAGCCTGCTCACGCCCAGCAAATACGAAAAATAGAGAAGAGAGGCAGCAAAACTCACATAAACCCAGCGCATTTCCACGCGAATCGTCACGGAAGAAGAACCGATACACATCGCGATAAACAGTAAGAATAAAATATTGTCCGATAAAGTTGCGAAGACGGGGAGAGCTTTTCACGCTTTTGGTCTTTTCTTAAGTTATTAAACCGAGTCACTTACCGAATTGTTTACTAAATCTTTTGTAGCCTTCTTTCCTATACTGTTTTCTATACTGTTTTCTATGCTGCTTCCACTGCCGCTTTCGATACTGCTTCCTGCATTTCTTCCTGCACTTTTATCCGTCTTAAAAATGCGGACGAACGCAAAAATCAGGCAGAAGAGCACTGTGAAAGCCAGAACGGCAATTGATGCGTAGACCAGTTTTCAGCATATCCGGCTAACCTCTCCCAAGGGATTCCATTTAAATGCTCCGGCCCCTTCTGAAAGCCGAAGATGTAATAGACCTCTGTAAAGGCATTCTGCAGGGCTTCTTCAAGTTTAAAGCTTTCCGTAACTTCCGTTCCGCCCGTCCCCTTAGGAATGAAAGAACCAATGGCAAACTTGCGGATAGCATAAAAAGAAAAAGCTGAGCAAGAGGGAGGATTTTTCCTCCTGTCAAAATCTCGCTTCCCTGCTCTCCCTAAAAAGAGCGGAACATAGAAAAGAGGAAGCAAAGCTATATAACGTTCTATGTGTAAAAACAAGTAAAAGAAGAAAATATGAGAAAAGACAAGGTTTTCGCAGAAAATGCTTTTTCTTCATTTAATTGCAAATAAAGAAAATAAAGAGTAATCAATGAAAACCCAGTGCCAAAAGTCTCCAGTATTCCAAGTGCCTGTGCAATCTGATACTAAAGCAAGTGGGCAGACAGAAAAATAAGGCTTAAAGAAAGAGAGACAATTTTCTTTCCCTTTGAAACCACCCAGAGAAATAGCTTTAGAAACAAGCTCAAAGAGGCCATTTAATCACCACATTGAAATACTAGTAGCGGTTGGGATCGTTCCCCCACAAAGACCATTTTCGATATAGCTGAGAGCCCAGTAAACCGGACGGAATCGTCACCGCCTCCCTATCGGAAAGCTGAAGGTCAAGAAATCCTGCTCCCGAAAGAAAGAAAAGAGATACAGGTCATCCATATATAAGGCTTTAATATGGATATGCCTGTTTACATAAAAGGCAAAGCATTAACAGGCAAAAGCTGCACAGGAAGAAAAAGCAATCTGAATATGTTTCCGTCTTTTCTGTCTTTTTCTCTTTCTTTCTCCTCCACTTGCAAACTATTTTCTCTCATAATCTTCATCCTGCAAGCTTTGCTTCTTCACGCTATCTTGACTCTTTAAGCGCGTCTTGCAAACTGTTTTTGTTCTTCACACTACTCATTTCGCCCTCATGCGCTTCCATTATTTTTGTATCTAATTCCTCGTTCTATCCAAGTCCACACCCTCTCGCATTCTCCTCTTCGTCTTTCGTAAGCGTAGGATATGGCTCTTCTCTCCACGCATATTCTAAGCGAGACTGATTCACTTTCACAAGAAGGTATTTCGGAAAACTATCTTGCGTTTTCGTTAAATTCTTGAAATCTTTCTCTCCTCCCTCTTGTCTTCCTAAAAGCCATGCTAAGTCAAAGTCATCCACGCTCATCATTGCAGAAGGCTCTGTGGAAAATTCCGGCTCTATCAGGATTCCGAGCCTGCCATCTGCCCGAGCATTTTCTTTTTATTCTCTTTTCTTCTTCTTCTAAAAGGGTTTCTCTATGTAAATGTAATCCGTTTTTGCCCATTTTAAAAACCACGCAAAGTAAAGCGGATCATTATGGAGGCCCGGGCTTCCTCCGGATCCCTCCACATCGGTAATACTTTCCACAATGCAGGGAATCTGATAGCATTCCGGTGTTTCTGTAACAGCGAGAACATGATTGTTCGGATTTCTGCCATTTTCAGAAAAAGAGAAGACTTCCCCGTTTTGCCTGCTTATCCTTTTTCCACAGCAAAATGGTCATAATAGCTCTTATTCACAAAAATCAATCGGTGTAAAACCGACCGCTCCCGCCCAAGAGGTTACAAGTGTAATCAATATTGAAGCGAGATAGGTTAATGGAAAAAGCCCCTTTATCCACTTATTTGTCCTAAAACCCTTTGCCTCCTACAAGGAGAAGAAGCCGCCAGTAAAAGCGCAAGACACTCCCACAAAATATAGTAATTTCCGTCAATCTGCCAAAGCATAAAAAGAAACTTAAGAGAGAAAAACTGATTAAGAGAAAAACAATCCGTAAATATGAGTAATTCCCTCCTTCATCTTCCAATCCTCGATACCTTTCATTGCATATTTTTCCCTTTGGGAAGATGACTACAAACGGCATTCTTAAATGCTAAAAAGAACTGCCGGAAATACTACTCCGCTCCACGCAATGCTGACATGCTCCATATCCTCTCCACAGGATAGAAAAGGGAAAAAGACTCTTCACAACAGAAAGAACAACCTCAAAAGCAGGTTTTTCTCCGCTATAATCCACATGAGCATCCAGATTAGAAAGGCCACTTTACGGAAAAATCCCATTGCCTTAAAGATTCCGTGCAAAAGTAGTAGAAAAGGGATAAAACCGGTAATCAGGAAGGTACGAAGTGTAACTAGGAACGTAAAAAGCGAAACCAGTAACAGGACAGTAGATCCCTCCTGTCAAGTTCCTAAAAATACAAAAATTGTCTGATTTTCTTTTTCCTTTTTGGGATATCTTACTTCTTTGCACTTACTTTTTAACTCTATTTCTTTAACTCTTACTTCTTAGTTCTCTCCCTTCCAGTCATTTTCCTTAAAGAAAAACTCCCCGATTGTTCCCTTAAGAAGGCTATCTAGAAATAGTCCGACTCAAAATCAGAGTACTAAAGACTACTGCTGTCGGCTTAAAGCTATAACTGAGAATCAGCATGGAAACGCTGTTTTTCGTTCTCCCTTCGCATAAAAATATAGACTTAAGACTTGCAAAAAGCAAGGTATTATCCGTTTTTGCAGTAATCGACATATTTCCGATTGAGGAGAGAGAAAACAAAAGAAGTATCGGCATCCCGCTTTTGAGATGAATTCTTCTTGATAGTAAAAACAAGACCAAAGCAATCGCCAGATAAGTCCAGATCTGAAAACGAGCAAGAAAACCATATCCCTGGTAAAACAGTGAGAGGCGCGGTAAGCTCCAGTCCTTTTGGATAGCTGTATACGGCATTGAGTAAACCAGTAGCGAACTGAAAAAGCCTTTCAGGAATGAAAAGGATTCCTTCACTCAATGATTGCCCTCCGGTAAATACATAGCATCCGAAAAAGAAAAAGAGTATATTCTCCCCATAGACCATAGCGAAGCGAGTCATAGTCCAAGGCAATATTGCTGCGATTCATCTGGATAAAAAGAAATGGAAGGATGAGAAAAGCTCTCTATCTTATAGGGTAATGAAGCAAAGCAGTTCCTTTCATTTTCTTTGGAAAATAGCTTAGCTTTCGGAAAGAAGAAAGCCAAAACCCGATGCCAATAAAGAAAAATAGAGAGCGAAATCCCCAAAGGAAGAAGAAACGATGGTAGGTATGCAGAAAGAAGCAAAGGAAAAGATAAAGCAGATAGTTCTTTTGCTTTGTAAAGATCTGCTTACGAAAAACAAAACAGCAAAATATAGAGAGAAAGCACTCCTACTTCGCCTAGAGCAAGCAGACTTTTCTTTTCCATAAGCCTTCCAGATTTCCGCTATTGAAAAAGAAAAAAAGCAAGAGAGAGAACAGCAAAATAAGAAGAGAAAAATAAATTTTTCTCTTCTTGCGCTCTTTTCGCCAGCTAGCTCTAGTAAGTCTTCCTTCCATACTGCCATTCCTCGCTAGGGTTAGTTCGCTAGTCTTATTCTAATCGAGCGCCATCCGGCAAAACACAAGACAGCTCATTTTATTTCAAAACAAAGCCGTATTTTACAGGATCTTCCTCATCAATCACAAAGTGATTAAATCCCGGTAATATAAGCTGAACCTGTAATCTGCGGAATCACGGCATCATAGTCTCCCACCTTGGTCGTACCAAGAATCTCTCCTCAAAAATAGTGCCGAGGATGGACTCATGATAGAACTTCTCTCCGACCTTCAGTTCTCCCTTAGCAAAATAAGGTTTGCTACCATCTTTGCGCAGGTTCCGGTTCCGCAGGGAGAACGGTCTACCTGTCCCTGTCCGAAAAACCACGCAGTTCTTTAAAGTTGCATCCTGGTTTCTGTCTCTGACCACCACTCCACCAAGTCCACGCTGTGAATATGAGAAAGCGTAGGGATGCTGTACAGGAATTTCCTTATTGATAATGTCTCTGAGCTGAATCCCCAGTTCCTGTAACTCCGCCGCATTTTCCGGCTTAATCTCAAGTCCTACCTGATCCGCCTTAACAATCGCAAAGAAAGATCCGCCAAAGAAATGTCAAACTTAATCTTTCCATGACCGGGAAGCTCTACCTCTTGATCCTTTTTGTAAAAAGCAAAAGGAACGTTCTGAAGCTTACTTTCTTCGCTTCCATTTTTACCCTGCACATGACCAAGAATGATTCCGCAGGAGCCTCCTGAACAATTTTTGTAACCGGCTCTGTAACCTCCACCATGCCGGTTTCTACCGCAACGGTCATCGCACCGATAGTACCATGCCCGCACATATTGAGGTATCCGCCACCGTCCATAAAAATGATACCATAATCCGCCCTCATCTGCAGTAGGCTGCGTCATGATAGAACCAAACATATCGTTATGGCCTCTTGGTTCAAGCATGATTGCAGTTCCTCAAGTAATCCAAGTTCTTCTCTAACCACTCTTTTTCTCCGGCATCGACTTTCCTGGAATCTTAGGGATTCCCCTACTACCACTCTGGTTGATTCACCTGCTGTAGAGAATCTACAGCATGAATGCTCTTCATAAATTTCATTCTTAGCCTCTTCTTTCACAGTCAAAAAGACAAAGACGATATCGCCCTCTGTCTTTTTCTTCACATAACAGTAACTCACAGCCTCTTATTTTTACTGCACAATGCTTTATTTCGATATGGTATTTCTTCTTTTCTCTAAAAACTTATTGTTTTTTATCTATTTTTCCGTTTTGTTTAATAATTCCATTATCTATCATCTCTTGATAGTTTAGTTCTTTTATTCTTTTATTCTCTCTTATCCTTTTTATTCTCTTATCCTTTTTATTCTCTTATCCTTTTATTCTCTTATCCTCTATGTCATTCTATATCTCTATGTTTGCTCCTCCCTTTTTCTTCCTTGTACAGAGAATAAAACATAGAAATCGCAGTATAAAAACATCACACAGATTACAATGATTTTCAAAGCATGCGAAGGTAACGACCCACTGATTAGAGAGGTAAACCTCGAAAAGCCAGAATAACTGCAATCGTACCGAAGATATTTCCTCCGAGTGCCAGCTTCCGATTGTAGCTGTTCTGTTTGATAAAACGAATAGAAGCCACCGGCATAAGATAGGCACAGGCTCCCATCATAATCGGAAAGGCAACGGAAACATTGATTCCCAAAAAGACAGAGCAAGCGCAAGACAAGGTGCATGCATCCGACTCGGCAGTCATTACTGCACCAGAGAAAAAGTTACCTGTAACCGCATACGAGCTTGATCCCATGCAGACCGATTGCTGTTCCGTCCACCGGCACCAGATTCGTCACCTGCGCTATAATAACAAATGCAATTAAAAGTCTGCGCCACGCCCATAACCAGCTGGATCCTCTCGACAATCTGGAAATGAAACCTGCACCAACCCATGCCCTGACCATAGCCGACACAATCATACTCACTAAGGTAAGCGGTTCCACCCTGACCCCATGAATAAACAAAAAGGCCTCCGCAATAACCGGTATGGTACAAGCTACATTTAAAGTTCCCGGAATCAAACGGTCATCCGTTTGTTTTAAGCCTTTATAAAGGGAAGCTCCGGTGCAAAATTCCCAATCCCTGAAGACATCATTAATAACAAAAAGAAATCAGACTGCCCTACTTTGTTTCTTTTTCCATATTTCTCTGTTTTTCCGTAGATCACCCACAAAAGAAAAGGAAAACGAACCCCAAAACTGCCAAAATAAAAAGTAAAACCACTGGTAACACTTGCATGAACGTCCATAGCGCTACTCCTTCCGATATATTTTTCACGTTCTCCAGTCTTGCACCCATATTTTTCCAGTAAACAGTCCAGCACCACAATCGCTGTCATCGCCTCTACCACTACCGTAGCACGCTCTACCACGGCTCGGATCATGTCGTCCCTTTTTTTATAGAAATCGCCTCCGCTTTCCTTTACCGTATTTTTGCACTTTGCTGATGGAAGGAGTCGGTTTAAAGCTCCGCTCTGATAAGAATCTCGGATCCATCGCTCATTCCTCCCAGGATTCCTCCGCTATGATTTGATTTCTTTTCAGCCGTATAAATTATTTTCTAAAAATAACTTCTGTACCCCCTCTTTCCGAGTCATCCGATTCATCTGATTCGTCCCACTCCTCTGTAGAAATATCCCCTTCTACTTTCCGGAAAAGCTTCAACCGTAAAAACGAATCATTATTTTCGGAACCCAAGGCCCTCGAAGCAGCCACCCGTCTCCGATTTCGACCGCTTTTACCGCTCCGATAGACATTATCCCCTCTGCAATGCGGGCATCCAGCTTATCAAAACCGGCTCTCGACACCGGGAAAAGTCCATTCACTCTGCATTCCACAACACCTCCTGCAGAGTCGCCCTCTTCTTCTTAGCTTAAGAATGCGGGCATCCGCTTCTGCTCGGCCTCCGAAGTGGAAAAGAGATTCTGCAAGCTCCGTACCTGGCATCCACTTCGACTTGAAGCTCCTGCAATACTTTCTTTCGCAATCGCTCGGCAGCCACTCTCAAGCGTTTCTCCCGGAAGAACGTCCGCCTCACGGTAGTCCCTGAAACCCGTATTTACTGAAAAAGCCATAGTCTGCATGTCCCGGCCTGAAGGATTCGGCAATATCTCCATAGTCCTTTTCGAACGCTGATCCTCATTTCTGAACCATTAACGCAATCGGAGTTCCTGTAGTCAGTCCCTGAAAGACACCGGAGAGAATCTCTACCTGATCCCCTCTTTTCTTTGGGTCATTTTCAAGTTCTTTCCCGGTCTTCTTCGCTCCAGATAAGGCTGAATATCCGCTTCAGAAAGCGAAAGTCCTGCCGGGCAACCATCTACAACTACACCCAACGCCTTTCCGTGTGACTCTCCAAAACTACTGATACGGAAAATCTTTCCAAAAATACTCCCACCCATACTACTCCCTACATAGTGATCTTTAGACTTTCGGTAACTCCTTACAATGTAACTTTAGCTTTGTAGCAGCCCCTTACATGATCACTCAAGCTTGGAGCTTTACCATGCATATGCTGTTCGGCTCATCAATTTCCAGTTCTCTCGCACACATAGACAGAAGCCCGTGCTCATAGTCAATATTCAAGAACGTAATCGTACCGCTTTCGTTATTTGCAACGGCGATATGCTTTTCATCCCGGGGAAAATGCAGAAATCCTTCGGATATTCTCCCCAATCAGCAAGCTCCCTTCATGGTCAGAAGCCCCGTCTTAATATCTCTATCATAAATGGAAAATGGTATTAATCCCCGCATTCGATACAAAAGATGAGACGCATCCTTATCCGGAGAGAAACGCATCTGACAAGCCGCAATTAAAGGGTCCTGATCCTTTTTCCTTATAGGTGGGAATAGTCTGAATCTTCTCCAGAGTAACCTCGTCTCCCCTCTTCTTCATGAAAAGCGTAAACATCGATTACATTTTTCAACTCATAGAGAAGATACAAGTATTTTCTATCAGGACAGAAGCGGAAATGTCTCGGACCGGATTGCAGTTCACAGCGAAGTGTATCAATCTGGCGCATCTTTCCGTCTGCCTTGTCAAAACGAAAGATTTTAACCTGATCAATTCCCAAATCCGCAATTAAAATATATTTCTGGTCATCCGTCATTCTGGCACAGGAAACATGGGGACGGAAGGTTCTTTCGGCTACAGATCCGACACCTTGATCATATACACCGTCAATGATATTTCCCACAGAACCGTCCGGATTCAAAGCCAGTAATGTGGCTTTTCCATCATGATAGCCGGAGACCGTAAGATACTGTCCACTCTTATCCACAGCCAAATGACAGCCTCTCATGCCTCGAATATTTCTCGTATTTAACTTGCTTAGCCTCCATTATCCAGAATCCGGAAAGCAACTACACCCTCATCCGCAATGGAATAAAGTGTTTTCTGATCTCTCGAAACTGCAACGTAAGAAGAATTGTTCACTTCTATTTCTGTTCTCTTCGTGAATTTCCCTTTTTCTATATCCACATCGCAGATAGTAATCCCTTTTGCAGAACCGGTGTAGGAATAAGAACCGATATAGTCATATATTTTGAGCGCATTATCTTTCCCCTTTCAACACTGCGTAAAAAGTTTTTATTTCTTTTTATTCTAACAAAATTTACTTTCCGGGAATAGCTTTATTTTTGAAGTGGAAGAACTCTTCTATCGGAAAAATTTTTTCTAAAATAATTATAATCACCTTACGATGCCTTCAAAATCTTCCAGCGATTATTGTACTTGGCCTCATTTTCCTCTCCGAGGTAAGTGTAGACCTCTCCCTTTTCCAACAATTTCTCCATATCCGGGAAAACAGCCTTATTTTCCGTATAACTCTTATCCAAAAGCGCAAGAGCTCCTGTATTCGGAGTCGGGTAAGTAATGTACTCAAAATTCTTAGCGGCAATATCCGGCCTGCAAAGGAAATTCATCCATTTTTCGGCATTTTCCTTATGCTTTGCATTGTAGGGAATCACCCAACCGTCAAACCAGACATTCGTGCCTTCCTCGGGGATTGCGTAGTCAATTTCCACATCCGTGCCTTCCAGCTCATCCTGTACATAAAGGATTTCTCCGGAGTAAATGACACCGACCGCAGCCTCTTCTCCAATCATTTTGTCTCTAACCTGGTCCACTACATAGGCCTGAACCAAAGGCTTCTGCTTGATAAGGTCCTGTAAAGCTTCATCCAGCTCCGCATCGCTCACGAGTATTCATGGAATGCCCTTCCATCTTTAATGCCACCATAAAGGCATCTCGCACGGAGTCCTGCATAGAATTTCTCCCTTGAGCTTAGGATTCCATAGGTCTGCCCATTTGGTCGGATACGGCACATCGAGTTCATCCAGCATTCTCTTTATTATAAAGAATTCCTACCGTTCCCGTGGTATACGGTACAATATATTTATTTCGGGGTCGAACTGCTCGCACATTTCCATGTACTGTTTTCCGATTTCTTTGATATTCGGGACATTGTTAAAAATCAACCTCCTGCAGGAGATGATTTTGCATCATTTTCTCAATCATATAGTCGGAAGGGCAAACCACATCGTACACAACCCTCCGCCTGAATAACCGGATACATTTCTTCGTTTGTCTCAAAGGTATCGTAAATCACCTTGATTCCCGTCTCTTCTTCAAAGAGCTTCGGAACTTCCGGGTCTATATACTCCCGCATTGTAGACCGTAACGACATTGTCCCCCTGCGCATCCGCCTGCCCTTCTTCTGTCGAATCCTTTTTCGCTCTTTTCCGCAGGCAGCGAAAAAGGCGAAAAGTAAGACAAATGCAGAGAACTAAAAGAACTGCAGCAATCTTACGAGACAGACGTCGCTGGTACGAAAAATTCTTTTACTATTATTTCCTTTTAACATAATCTTTCCTACTCTTAGTATTGAAAATTTCAAACGTTATAACAATATATCAACTTTTTACAAGTCGCACTCTTTTTAGGATTGCTCTATTTTAAACCTGCTCTTTATCTGTATATTTCACGAAAAGACCATCACGAGGCTCCCGTTATTTGTTCCATGCTAACTAACGAGTGCGGAGCGTGTTTGAGCGGAGCGTGTTCGCTAGGAGCACGAGTGAATAAGTGCATGGAACAAATAGGGAACGCAGTGGGTCTTGAGGAAATATACAGCGAAAAGAGCTCGATAAAGAGTGCTTTAAAACACCTTTTGAAGAGATGTGCGAGGTGATTCTGCAAATATCCGCTTTACGCAGTCTTCTCCTTCTTCCGCTCAAAAATCCCGGCGCGAAATTCGCACAAAGTAAAACTACAAAAACCGTCACAAAAATGAGGGTAGAAAGGGCATACATCGTCGGCTAGATTCCCCTTTTCGCCTCCGGAATACACTAGGGTGGAAATGGTATCGATGCCCGCGCCTCTGGTAAAGTGCGTGATAATAAAGTCATCGAGGCTCATGGTAAAGGCCAGTAAAAATCCTGATAAAACCCCCGGCATGATATCCGGAGCACTACCTTAAAGAAGGCGTAAAACGGAGTCGCCCCAAGGTCAAAGTGCCGCCTCATAGCTTACCTGTGAGCTCTGCCGAATCTTCGGAAGCACGGAAAGAAGAACATAAGGCAGGTTAAAGGTAATATGGGAAATGAGTATGGTGTTAAAGCCCAAGCTAAAACGGAAGGCAATAAACATCAGCATCAAAGAAATACCGGTCACAATGTCGGCATTCAGCATCGGGACATTCGTCACCCCTGATAATCAGATTTCTCGGCAGCTTCTTCATTTTTCCGAATCGCAATCGCCGCCATGGTACCCAGTACAGTCGCGATAAAGGCCGACAAAAATGCAATGATCAATGTATTCTTTAAGGCCTGCAAAATTGCCCTCGTCCTGAAACATCTCCGCATACCACTGAAGACTGAAGCCGGAAAAATGGCTCTGCTTCGTCCCCATTAAAGGGAAGCGCGGTCAGCATGAATATAGGTGCATAGAGAAAGAGCACCACCAAGCCTAAATAACCGTTTTCCAAATATTTTTTCCCTCTTTTTTCCATTAGAACATCGCCCCCTCTCCGTTGTCATAGCGGGAAAGGACCGCCATGGAAAGAATGATAAAGAGCATCAGAATCATGGAAAGGCCGGAGCCCACATTCCAATTGGAATTTGTCGTAAACTCCTGCTCGATAACATTTCCGATCAGATATATCTTTCCACCTCCAAGGATATTCGAAATGGCAAAGGTAGTGAGTGCCGGAACAAAAACCATGGTCACCCCCGAGACAATGCCCGGAACGGAAAGCGGTAATATCACCTTCCAAAGGGTTGTGAAGAAGCTCGCCCCGAGGTCGTAGGCCGCATCAATGGTGTTGTCATCAATTTTACTTAGCGTGTTGTAAATCGGTAAAAATCATAAAAGGGCAGGGAAGTCATAAACCATGCCGAGAATAATGGCATAGGGAGTATTGATGAGGTTCTGTCTTGGTAAATGCAAAGAAAGCAAAATCTCGTTCAGCACCCCTTTTCGCTCCAAGAGGGTCTGCCACGCAAGAATGCGAAGCAGCGAATTCATCCACATGGGAAGAATAAAAATAAACGCTCACAAAGGAGCCTTTTCCGATGTTTCGAAGAATCAAGGCAAGCGGAAAGGCAAAAACAAAAGCAGAGCACCGTACTTGCTAAAGAAAGAAGCAGTGCCAAAACCAAAGGCTTATAATTTTCCCACAGAAGAATCTGCGCTACATTTTCCAGCGTAAAGGCACCCGCCTTCGTCGTAAAGGCATAGTAAATCACGAGTGCCAGCGGAATGACAATAAAGCCACACATCCAAACTAAGTAGGGAATGTGCTGGTAAGGTATTCTCTTTATTCTTCAACGCCGATAGCCTCCTCGTCCTCAGACTCGGGCTTATTCATAATCTGAATATTGGAAGGTCTGACATAGAGTCCCACCTTCTTTCCCGGCTCATGCATCTCCGTGGAGTGCACCAGCCACTCGAAGCCGTCCTCGGTGGTGCATTCCATCTCATAGATTTCTCCCTTGAAAAATGATGTGCGTCATTGTTCCTTTAAGAATTGCACGATCATCTCCGTCTTCAAAAATTTCCACGTCCTCGGTCGGATAACCACATCGACAGGTTTGTTTCAGCTAAAGCCCCTCATCAATACAAGGGAAGTTTGCACCAAAAATTTGTACCAGTCTATCTTCTAACATAATGCCCGGTACGATATTGGAATCGCCGATAAAATCCGCCACAAAGGCATTTTCCGGCTCATTATAAATCTGCTCGGGGGAGCCCGCCTGCTGGATATAACCCTGATTCATTCACCACATAATCGGACATGGTCAGTGCCTCTTCCTGATCATGCGGTAACATAGATAAAGGTGATTCCCAATTCATTTTTAAGCGAATCAGTTCGTATTGCATCTCCTGCCGAAGCTTTAAGTCCAAAGCCCCAAGGGGTTCGTCCAAAAGTAGGACTCTGGGCTCATTCACGATCGCTCTGGCTATCGCGATTCTTTGCTGCTGTCCGCCGGAAAGCGAAGTCACGGAACGCTTCTCATAGCCTTGTAAGTTCACAAGCTTCAAGGCATATTGAATCTTATCCCGAATATAAGCCTCCGACTTATTGCGTATCCTCAGTCCAAAGGCAATATTTTCTGCAATATTCATGTGAGGAAATAGAGCATATTTTTGAAATACCGTATTTAACTGCCGTTTGTTTGCCGGCAAATTGGTGATGTCCTTCCCCTCAAAAATACCTGTCCTTTATCCGGATGCACAAAGCCTCCGATAATACGGAAGTGTGGTCGTCTTGCCACAACCCGAAGGCCCGAGCAAAGTTACGAAACTGTTCTCTCTAATGGAAAGATTCAGATCATCCAAAAATCAGCTCCATCAAAAGATTTGGTAATTCCCCTTAAATCAATCAGCGTTTTTCCAACTCATAAAAACCCCCTTCTCTGTTTTTACTGCCGATGGCAGCAATAGACCTATTAGTATCAAAATACAGCGCCATTTACAATCTATGATTTTTATTATATTTCCATAGTCAAAAATAAAGAGCCCCGGGAACTTCCAAAAAGGCTCTTACTCCTACGCAAAAATTGTATTCTGCAGAAATTTTTAATTTAGCAAACTCGGTATGTGCTACCTGCCATTTTTAAAGCAATCCTACCCAAAAAGCCGTATATACCGAAAGTGATGATGCAGAGGAAAAACCATTTAATCCACTGCAGGAATAAGCCGGTCGCTGTACCGGTAAAACAAAGACGATGTCCGTTAATCACAGTATGAGATTTCCCAGTTATAAATCATGCATATTGCCTAAGGAGTACAAATACCAAAGGTACACAAAATGATTAAAGACCCCAAAAAGCTTCCCATCCGATTAACTGTAATAAACCGCCGTCAAAATAAGATTCTCCCATAAAGCTCTCCTTTTTCTTTATACTTAAAAATATAAATTTTTACAAAATTATAGGAATATTAAGATAAAAAGCAAGCTCCCCCACTAAAAAAACATTCGAGGAGCTTGCTTTTTAATCATAACGCATAAATACAAAATAGAATTCGCTTCTTGTTTAGAAATCCACTTCCGTGTCATAGTAGCAGCACTTTAAGAGCTTTTCCATTTCCTCTACGCTCGGCTGACGGGGGTTGGAGCCTGTGCAGGCATCGGCAACGGCATTTACCGCAATGTCATGCAGTCTCTCTAAGAAAACCTGCTCCGGAACGAAGCCCTGCTCTGTCGGATAGGAATCCGCACCATAGTTCTTAATGCAATGCGGAATATTCAGCTTGTCGTTTAAGCCTCTTACGTAAGTAATCAATGCCTTTACCTTTTCGTCATCCGTATGTCCGGAAAGACCGATTACATCGGCAATCTTGGCATAACGCTTCTTTGCCGTCTCATCCTTCGCATTGAATGCGATAACCTTCGGAAGATACATGGCGTTGCTGCACCGTGAATAATGTGAGCGCCTAAGTCTCCGAATACAGGGCACCGGTCTTGTGTGCCATGAATGCACGATTCCCAGTAAAGCATTGGAAAAATGCCATTCCGGCAAGGCACTGTGCGTTGTGCATCTCATTTCTGGCCTTCTTATCCTCTCATTATAGGAATCTACCAGATCATCCCGAATCATCTCAATCGCGTGCAGCGCCAAAGGATCCGTGTAGTCGCAGTTGCGGTAGAAACATAGGCTTCAATCGCATGGGTTAAAGCATCCATTCCGGTATGGGCAACAAGCTTCTTCGGCATGGTCTCGTGCCAAAGCCGGATCAACGATAGCGACATCCGGAGTAATCTCAAAATCGGCAATCGGATACTTAATACCCTTCTTATAGTCTGTAATAATGGAAAAATGCGGTTTACTTCGGTAGCGGTTCCGGAAGTAGAGGAAATCGCGCAGAACTTTGCCTTGTTTCTCAGTGTCGGGATGCCGAAGACTTTACACATATCTTCAAAGGTGCAATCCGGATACTCGTACTTAATCCACATTGCCTTAGCCGCATCAATAGGAGAACCTCCGCCGATGGCAACAATCCAATCCGGTCCGAAGTCCTGCATCTCCTTCGCGCCCTTCATTACGGTATCTACAGAGGATCGGACTCAATCCCTTCAAAAAGCTTTTACTTCCATACCGGCTTCCTGTAAGTACTATATATCTCTGTCCAAAAAGCCGAAACGCTTCATCGATCCGCCGCCAACGCAGACAAAAGCCTTCTTTCCTTTAAAAGTCTTCAGTGCCTCTAATGCATTCTCTCCGTGATAAATGTCTCTTGGTAATGTAAATCTCATCTTAAGCCTCCTTAAATAGACCTTTCAACTTTTTACGTCCCCATGCTACTCCTCTATTATTTATATGTCAATATTTTAACAATCTATTTTTCTGTTCTGCTTTTTCCTCTCTTCCTTTTCCTTTTATATTAACGCCTCCCTAAAAGAATTTAATAGAAAATCCTATTTATCAAAAACATGTCATTTTATAAAAACCATCTTTTAAAGATTGTTAATATATTAACATGTGATATACCAAAAATTCCTCTATGACACATTTTTCATTGGATAAAAAGAATTTAATTATATGGATAGTTTTCAATTTTTCTAATTGAAATACTGCATAGTCCGTAAGTGATACGCACTGAGAAAAAGAGCTACAGGAAATACCTTTCTATTTCTGTAGCCTTCTCCAAATAGAATCTATTAAATTCTATCTTCTTTCTTTACATTTCCTAGCTCTAAATTCCGCAACAAGGCAGCCTTATCCTTCAATCATAATCGGCTGCTTTTCCGGAAGCTTCTTCTCCCCTTCCTTCGGGAAGAAAGCTCAAAACGCCCTGTTCAAACTTTTGCTTTTTACATCTTCCTGCTTAATGCTCTCTCCAACATAAAAAGCTTCTCTGCATAGAGCCGGAGTAACGTTCCTGACGAATGAGTTTTCCTTTCTCATCCTTTTTTCTTCTTCATTTAAGCCCTTTACTGCACTGACCTGAAGATAACCGTCATGCAGCTCCACCCTTGATATCCTCTTTTCTTAAAGCCCGGAAGGTCGATATCCATATCGTACTGTCCGTCCTTTTCATGAACATCCGTCTTCATCAGTCTTCCTGCCTGGTCTCCGTAAAGCTGAGTCTCTACCTGCCAAGACCTCTAAAGCCCGGAAAAATCAAACCAATCATCAAATAAATTCTCTCCAAAAATGCTAGAGTGCTAACATATCTTTTCCTCCTTATACTCTTTCTTTTGACTTCTAATCTCTTGTCATTTTCAGCAAGGGAAGAATCTTCATCATCGTGAGAACCTTAAAAGTCCTTGCGTCTTCTCGTTCCTCTGCTTGATTATGATTATACTCAAGTTGTTAGCACTGTCAAGTATTGAGTGCTAATTTGGTTATGAAAAACTATGTGTCTTTTTTTAGTTAAGCATCAACCTTTACGCTTCCGTAAAGCTGATGCTTTAGCCAAAACATCACCTTCGCCATAATGCCAAAGGAATAATCGCTCTGGGAGTGTGTATGTCCCATTCAGATTGAATACAATAGGAAGAGTGGGATTTCAATCACTTCCGGAAGAATTTCCTGATACTCCTCGGCATAACGCTCATCCATAGGCTTCCCCACAAGCACACCGCTAAGGACTTTCGAAAAATACCGCTTTGCTTTGAGGCTTTTGAGCATTGTCCGATACTTCTCCGGATTGGGCTGATTCTCGCTGCTTTCCAGCAAGAGAATTTTCCCTTTCCAGTCTTCCAAATCCGGAAATAGTGCATACTTTTTGCATAAGCTGACAGAGTCCCTCGTGCCTCGTTGTGTCAAAGATATCATAGAGGTAGTCTATACAGCCTCCCTAAGATTTCTCCTTGAAAACAGGACTACCCTGTAAGAGTAAAAAGCCTTCTATTCTCATGGCTAATCCGCTTTGTTCCTATTGCTTTCGGTCCAAAATCTGTCCGCTCCTCATACCAAATCGGACTCGGCTCAAGAGAACGAATGCTTCCGCTTTGAAGTAATTCCAAAAATATTTTTCGCTATAGGGCAGCATTTCTCTTCCAACTCACAAATATCCGGGAAGAAAAAGCCTGTCCGTAAAAGCTCTTGATTCCCAATTTATGAAGCATCAAGTGATTCATCGTATCGGAAAAAGCCAAGGAAAATCTTTTTGTTTTACAACTTTTTCCAATTGTCCCTCTTCAAAAAGATAGGAAGTAGGCGATAAGTATCCTCTCCCCATGGCACATAAAAATCATATCAATCGAATCGTCGGAAAAAGCCTGTAAGAGATCCTCTGCCCTCTTCTCCGGATGCTCTTTTAGATAGTCTAAACCTTTTAAAAAGCATTTTCCATGAATTTCACTTCCAACCCAAAACGATCGTAGACGTTCCAAGCCTATTTTTACTTCATGCTGCACAAAATCTTCTCCCAGAACGCCGCTGGAAAGACTCACGATTGCCACTGTTTTTACCTTTTTGCATCATGCTTCCCTTTATTTAAGACAAAAGTTTTTTCAATTCTCCGACTCCAGGAACCCGTCCGCTTATGACCAGTTTTCCATCAATCATCAAGGAAGGAGCACTGAGTACTCCAAGCTTTACAATCTCGATTAACTCCTCTACTTTTCGATTTTAGCATCCTTCCCAGCTCTTTTACCGCCTCTTTTACATTTTTGATACAGCGTATCACATTCTTTACAGCCTGCACCGATTACTTTTGATTTCCATTTTCCCTCCCTCACTATATTACTGTTCCGCTTTTCCTTTTCAAACTTCTATGCTTTGACAAGAACTTCTTTTGCATTAATTCTTTGTACTTATTCTTTGTTTATATTCTTTGTATCTCTTTTTCTATATTTCCTTCCTATTTACTGTTTTACTCCTTAATTTTTAACTTCATAGAGAGTCCATATAGTTTTTCCAAGCCTCATCAATGCTCCGAATCACCTTCAGCCCAACTTTTGACAAAAATACCAGTTCGGAAATATCCTTTGTTGGACATGGCTTATAGTCGATTAGTTCTTCCACCACATCCACCTGCATCCAGCAATTGTCGAGAAGGAAAAATCCCTTAATTCGGTAACAGTCCGGTAAAACCTCCTGCAAAAATTGATGAAAACGCTCTTTGGAAACATTTTCCGTACATACCAGAGAAATGGTTTTCGGCTTGTTGTCCACCGTATTTAAGCTTTCTTCCGAATCTACCCAGCTTCCCTTTTTAAAGCCCTCTCGAATAAAGTTAAGATCTGCTCTTCCATTTTTGCAATGTAAAAATCAGGCAATGAGTTCACTTCCCGAATCAAAGAAAGTACTTTCTTATATTGTTCCTCGGAAATCAAATCCATCTTGTTCACGATGGCTACATCACAATGCTTTAATTGCCTGTCTACCGTTTCTGTATCCTTAACCTGCTTTGGAAAATGTACGCCGTCAATCAGGCAGATTACGCCCTGAAAAATCATAGACGTCCCCGGCCAGAACTTCTACGCTCTTTAAAATGTCCCTGAATATTCGAAGGATCGGCAAAGCCCTGAGCTTTCCACAAAAAGGTATTCCATATCTCCCTTGCTCATCTCTGCCAGAGCCTCCACAAAGGAAAGTTGCAGGCAGAGCAAAAATGGATCCTCTGTTGATTTCTTTGATGGTCAGTTCCTTCTTTTCCAGAATACTTCCGTCAATCCCTGATTTTTCCGAATTCATTTTTGAATCACCGCAAGCTTTTTATCGGAAAAATTCTTCCAGTATATGTAGCAAAAGACTGGTTTTTTCCGGCTCCCCAAAAAGCCTGTTAAAACATATAATTTTTTCTTTTCCATAAATTATCTCCTACCTTGTAAATCATAACAGAAGCACCGCCTGTAATGCATTAAAAAATATATCCGATAAAGAATAATGCCGAGGATGCATGTTCCTATAAAGTCCCCAAAAAGCTTCGGCTTAATGACCTTCCTAAGCATAATCATAGAGGGAAGAAAGAGTAGGTAACCCCCATCATAAGCGCCTAGCACCGTTCCCAGCTCCGCCCCTTCAAAAGAAGGGATTCCGCAATCGGTATCGTTCCGAAAATATCCGCATACATAGGGAATCCCACCAGAGTTGCAAGAATCACGCCGGCAGGATTTCCTTTTCCAAATGAAAGAAATAATCCAGTTCTCCGGAATCCAGTTGTGAATCAAAGAACCGATACCTACCCTGAGGATATAGGGGAAAAACCTTTCGAAAAAGTCGTTTTTCACCTGCTCGGCACATAAGAAAGACGCTCTTTCCGGGACAAGGTAAGGGAGCGCCTGTTCACGGGGTTGCAGCTGCCGAAGAATGGGTTCTATCTCATTTTCCAGGACAAATGCTCTATCACTAAGCCACCTAGAACCGCCAGCAAGAGTCCCAATATCACATAGACAGAGGCAATCCTTAGACCGAAAATACCGGTGAGTAATACAAGGCTTCCCAAATCCACCATGGGAGAAGATATCAAAAAGGAAAAGGATACTCCAAGAGGAATGCCGGCTGCCGTAAAACCCATAAAAATCGGAATGGAGGAGCAAGAACAAAAAGGAGTAATCGTTCCCAAAAGAGCCGCTATGATATTGGCATAGATACCGTGAAAACGCCCCATAATCCGCTTTGTCCTTTCCGGCGGAAAGAAGCTCTGCACATAGGAAATGGCAAATATCAAGACGCAAAGATACACCGTGATTTTCACACAATCATAGAGAAAGAAATGGAGACTTCCTCCGATGCGACTTTCCGTAGCAATCCCTATGTGTTCCAAAGCATCCCGAAACAGTCGGCTTAGCCAGTCCATTCTCAAAATTTCCCCTTGTATAAACTGTATCATACTGCTTTTTGCACCTCCTTTTCCCTATACTATACATCACTTTTGGTGTCTTCCTGCAGATTTTCCTTTCCTTCTTCCAAAAGTTCCTCCAAATACTCAAAATCTTCTTGCAATTGCTTTTCCGGATACATCCTTCTCGCTTCCTGAATCCGTTCTGCCACTCCCTCCTTTTTCCATAGCAGCATAGATCCATAAACAAATCCAGGATGGTAAAGTTCTTTTATAGAACACATTTTCTTTGTATTTTCCAAAAAGAGCTTCACTATCTTGGATAAAGAGCCTCGACTCCTCGTAGTCCTTTAAATAAAAATAGTTCAGGCATAGATTCAACCTTCTCACCATCTCTACAGAAGGCATTTTTCTTTTACCCTCGGCTCCAATTCCTTCAGAATTTCCACTGCCGTAGCATATTCTTTTTTCCCTGTTAACGCCGCAGTACGATTCAGCTCCGCAATAGCCCTAAGATGCTTGGATTTTTACCTTATCTCGAATCGCTGTTATCTTGTCCAAATATTCATCATACTTTGCTTCACCGAGTAAAGGGCATTAGGGCGTTCATTTTCCTTCCATAAAATAAAATTATAGGACAGGTTTAGTGATAGCGCTGATGATGATTAATGCTATCGACAAATAAATGTAAATTCGCATGGTTTCTTCTTCACTAAGTTGAAAACCGTAGCTTAATAAAAAGAAGAATAAGCCCGAATAAGATGCCAAGAGCGAAAACATATTTTTATGCTTTTACTGATTTTTCATATATCTCCTCGTTTAGCCGGTTTAGGTAATCTGAAAACATAACGTTTGCAAGCTTTTAGGATAGCAAAAAATTGTATAAATAGAAAATATTGTCCTTATTTCCTCCGTGCCATTTTACGATATTCCGACGGAAAGAGTCCTGTATTGTAAAGTTTGCTGCAAATCTTCCGGCATTGGAATACCCTACAGCCGATGCTACCTGGTCAACTGTAAGGTCTGTGGAGCTCAAAAGCATTTCCGCATGGCTCATACGTCGCTCTTGGATGTACTCCGAAATGGTGCGTTGATAGTACATGCAAAAGAGGTCTTCAACTTTGTTGTACCCATACAGGCAATTCGCGCAAGCGTATCCAGCGGAAGCGCCGAGTTAAAATGGTCATGGATATAGGAGGTAACATTACTTAAGGCATCCCTGTCCTGCTTGGATATTTTTGCAGATAAAGTATTCTGACTATGCTTTCCGTGTTCATAAACAAGCGAAACCGCTTCAGCGACCTTGGCTTCATAGAATAACTTTGCCGGTATGCCTTCTCCATTATACTCCCCAAACTTGACGTAAAAAGTCGGACATCTCTGGGAAGTCAAGCATCTGCCCGATACGACGGAACGCCTCATTGGGAGGAAGGTAGTCATCCGGATAGCTTTCTCTCAGATATTTTTCATAATATGCGGGAAAAACTTCAATTCCCACGGAACGAATCGGAATATTCTTGTGCATAATGGATTGATAAATCGCATGCCCTCCGTGAAAGGTTTTTGACACATCCCGCAGTTAAACGGCGGTAGGGTCAACTCCTCCCCGGACACGGAATCATAGTAGTAATGCTTAAACACTCCGGCGTAGTAAGAGATAAAGTGATCCTCATAGGAAATCATGGATTTTAATATCAAACAAATCCTTTTCTCCCGTAGACCCAGTAATATCCACAAAGCCAGCTCCTTTGGCGCGAGATACAATTTTCCGGCAGGGCTAAAGTTCTGTGTAGATTCACATTCAACAAAACCGCTGCGGGTAAGCCATTCTCTGTAAAATTCGTTGACTTCCATAGAATCCCCTCAAAATCATACATATCGGACATCATTTCGTACAGTTCAGGCAAACAACGCTCGACTGTATTGTTTCGCTTCTCCTGATTTTTTATACTGTTTTTGCGATTAGCGACATCTAACATTGTATTACCACAGCATCTCTTTCATTTCAATATGTACGGTTAAGGGAGGGCATCTCTTATGACAAGCAAAAGAAAAATCAAGAAACAGAGCCTTACAATCAAGGACCTCATTACGGTCGGTATTTTTTCGGCAATCATTTTTGTATGTATCTCCTTGAGCGGAGGCCCCTTTGCCATGTTCCCGGCTTTGACCTTTTATTTTCCGGTGGGCGCATCACTTCTTGCCGGACCGGTATATCTTTTACTGATTGCAAAAGTGCCAAAAACCGGGCCAATCTTTATCGCAGGACTCTTGATGGCAATTTTCTGCTATGCGACCGGCATGCATATCGGCATGACCATCGGATATCTGGTCGGAAGCGCAGCGGCGGATCTTCTGGCATGGACCGCACGCTATAAAAGTATAAGAATCAACATTCTATCCTATATTGTTTTCTGTCTCGGCGGAACCGGTTCTTATATTGCCTATTTCTTAAATCCCAAGGCCTGGGTAAGTCGGATGTTGGAGAAAGGCACACCGGAGGAATATCTGGATAGAATGACATCAGCAGTCAACCACCGGGTTTTCCTGACCATGCTGGCAGGCACGGTTTTCGTCGCTCTTCTCAGCGGCTTTGTTGGTAGTAAACTGTTAAAGAAACACTTTACAAAAGCGGGAATCACGGCATGAATCGGAGTGCATATACAGAAAACCGATTCGGCCTGTAATTTGACCCCCGCACAAAAATCGTCCTGCTGATTCTATGCGTGATTTCAGCGACGATTGCCTCTTCTCTCCTGTATGAGAGCGCGCTTGTTTTTGCGATTACCGTATTCGGCTGTGCAAGCGGAAAAGTACGCAGATCGCTTTTCTGCATGGCATTTTATGGCGCTTTCTATATCTTAACGCTATGGATTCGGTCGCTTGAAAAAGGGGTACTTTACACCGTGTTCACCTCCTGGCTCGGCTTGTTTTATACGGTCTACCCCTGTGCTTTCCTTTCGAGCATTATTCTTTCCACAACGAAGGTGAACGAGTTCCTGACTGCGATGAACAAAGCACATATACCGAAGAAAGTGCTTATTCCGCTCGCGGTCATGCTTCGCTATATTCCCACAGTTCGTGAAGACTGGGGGTATATCAAAGACGCTATGCGGCTTAGAGATGTAACGCCATCCTTATTCGGATTGCTTAAAAACCCGGCCATGACGGTGGAATGCCTTTATGTTCCTTTATTGATGACGGCTTCCAATACAGCGGAAGAACTCTCTTGTGCCGCAGTAACACGCGGGATAGAAAATCCAAAGCCCCGTACCTGCCTTCTTGCGATACGGTTCCGGGGGAGGGACCTCATTGCCATAGTTCTTGCAGTATTCATCCTTATTTTGGGTTTTATTCGGGAAAGGCTGGTGTAACCTATGATTACGTTTCAGCATGTATCTTTTTCGTATGACTCGCACGGAGAGCAGGAAGCCGGACAGAGAACCGAGGATTTGCAGGACATCAACTTGACGGTGCATGACGGAGAATGCGTCCTTCTCACCGGAAAAAGCGGATGCGGAAAGACCACGATGACGCGCCTCATAAATGGACTTGTTCCGCATTTTTATCCCGGGAAGCTTCGTGGGGAAGTTCTGCTTGACGGGCGAAACGTATCGGAAATGCCCCTGTATGAAACGGCATCTCTTGTCGGCTCGGTATTTCAGAATCCCAGAACGCAGTTTTTTAATGTAGACACAGACAGTGAGATTGCTTTCGGTTTGGAAAACCGGGCATTCCCAAGAGAACGGATTGTAGAAAAAGTGGCAACCGCAGCAAAAGATTTGAAAATTGAAAATCTGCTCGGAAGAAATATTTTCTCTCTTTCAGGGGGAGAAAAGCAGAAGATTGCTTTTGCCTCCGTATATGCCATGAACCCCTCTGTTTATCTCTTGGATGAACCATCCTCCAATCTGGATATGGAATCGGTCGCTTCTTTATGTTCTCATCTTAAAATGCTGAAGTCTCAGGGAAAGACCATTTTAATAGTCGAACACAGGCTACATTATCTCATGGATATCGCTGACCGGATTATTGTACTGAACGAGGGGAGAATAAAAAAGGATTACTCAGCGAGAGAGTTCCTAAGCCTTTCCAGACGAAGAACGCCAGAGTATGGGGCTCCGAACGACGGACTTACGAAAAGAGCTACCCTTAATCACCGCGGGAAAAACGCAAGAAATAAGGCTGGAGCTGAAGAACATTTCTCTTTTCTACAAGAAAAACCGTGCTGGAAAAATATCAACGAAAAGTTTTCATAAGGTGAGGTAATTGCCCTGTCGGGAAAAAACGGCGCAGGAAAACAACATTTTCACGGGCTCTTTGCGGATTACATAAAGAAATAAAAGGGGAGTTTCTCCGGGATGGTAGAATCCTCTCAAAAAAGATGCGGCAAAAAATCTCCTATATGGTCATGCAGGATGTGAATTATGAGCTTTTTGCAGAAAGCGTAGAAGCGGAATGCACCTTTGGAATAAAGAACCCGGATGCCGATTTCGTCGCAGAAACAATGGATGCGCTGGGACTGACTCCCTTTAGCGAACGGCATCCCGGTACCCTTTCCGGCGGACAAAAGCAAAGACTGGCCGTCGCTGTGGGACATGTCTGTAAAAAAGAGCTGATTCTCTTTGATGAGCCTACCAGCGGGCTCGATTATGAAAGCATGGAAAAGGTCGCAAAAATTGTCCGTAAACTCTCCGAACAGGGGAAAATCCTATTTATTGTGACGCATGATTATGAATTTTTTTGCAGAACTTGTAGCCGTATGCTTGTTTTTTCCGATGGGACAATACACTACGATTTACAATGCCGTGCAGAGAATAAGGAAGAAATATAGGCAGTTGTTCTTTTCCGCCGTGGAGGAAAAGAAGCGTGAAATATGGGAGGAACTGCTTTTGCATAAGAACCGGGAAAAAGCCGATAAAATTACTTCTACATGGGCAGGAAGCGACAAATGGTACTATTTGCCTCCGTTTTCTGTGCTTTCTTGAGCGGACTGTTTGTAATCGGACCGTATGTCGGTATTTATCACCTGATGGACACCGTCCTCCTCGGAACACTGACAAGGAAAAGGATTGACGGACTGTATCGTTCTCGTAAGTGTCACGACTGTTTTCCGCATGATTCTCTTAGGGGCTGTCCGGCGTGCTCTCACACAAGGGGCGTACAATGCGCTGTTTCGCGTGCGCTGCATGATTATAGAAAAGCTCGCGAAAGTGCCGCTCGGATACGTTAGGAACGGAGCACAGGCGAAATCAAAACGGTCTTGAATGAGAACATTGAGAAGTTAGAGTTATGTCTTGCCCATAACATTCCGGAGCTTGTCAGCTATCTCACCGGTCCTGTCGTGATTTTTATGCACCTCATGACCGTGAATATCCCGCTGGCACTGATTTCCCTGATTCCTCTCTTTTGGATATCCCGGAATGATGGCGGTGTTTCAAAAATGTCTGCTCTATTACCGGAGACCAACGCCTCCTCGCCGACTTCAATTCCGTCATGGTCGAATATGTCCAGCGGTATGCGTCTCATTAAAAGCATACCGGATGGGCAGCAAAATCCTTTAAAAATTCAGAGAAGCCATTCTCGACGAAAAACAGAGCATGGAATAAAATCGCGAAAAAGACCGCTCTATATGCCGTGTTTATCCTGCTTCTGGAGTCCGGACTTTTACTCCTTGTTCCTCTTGGCGGGAGACTTTTCCTGCACGGTTCTATCCCGGCAAGTGTATTTCTCCTCTTTTCCTACATCGGTTCCTTGTATTTAACGGAACTGCTTCCGCTTCAACAGCTTTCCGGGAATTTTGCACAGGCATTTAGCGGCATGAGCAAAGTCAAAGAAATACTGGCGCTTCCCTACCTTTGAAGGGGAGACGATTTTTCCCGAAAGCTCATGATATCACGCCAAAAGGCGTGCGCTTTTCATGACGGGAAAATAAATGCTGGGAAAAATGCCAACCTGTCCATCCGGGATGGCGAAAAAGATTGCCGTTGTAGGCGCATCCGGGGCAGGGAAAAGTACGGTTGCCGCACTGATTGCCCGTTTCCATGATGTGGACGAGGGAGAGGTTTTGATCGGAGGAAAAAATGTTAAAAGCATTCGCTATGAAACGCTCCTTCAGCATATCTCTCTTGTCTTTCAGAAGACTTTTCTGACCCGTGACTCTGTCTTTGACAATATCCGTATGGGGAGGTACGCATCTCTTACGGAGGTGCGGGAAGCTGCAAGAAAAGCACAGATTGATGATTTCATTATGTCCCTTCCGGATGGATATGATACAAAGGTCGGAAGTTATGGTTCCCGCTTTTCAGGTGGAGAAAAACAACGAATCGCCATCGCTAGGGCAATTTTAAAAAATGCGCCCATTCTCATCCTGGATGAAGCGACAGTGCCGCCGATCCGGAAAATCAGATGGAGATTGACAAGGCGATTAAGAACCTCTGCAAAAGGAAAACCGTCATCATCATTGCCCATCGGCTTAGTGTGGTCGGTATGTGTGACAGGGTTCTGGTAGTAGAAAATCACACGATTTCGATATAGGAACCCATGATGAACTGCTTTTACGGAACAGAACCTATCGGAAAAGTTGGGAAAGCTATGAAGCGGCAAGAAATATCCGCTATGGAAAGGAGGAGACGTAAGATGAGAGACAAAGATCTTTTCCATAAGAATCCCCGGTTTTACCTCGGTCTGCTATTGACTGTTCTGGAAGGACTGCTGTCAGGAAGTAACTACATTGTCCTTTACGCGGTGCTGAAAATGCTGTACGACGGGTCTGCCGATATAAGGAGCATCGCCCGTATATCCTGCCTCGTCGGCGTATTCTTCCTGATACGGCTTGCTATTTACAGCACCGGCTATACACAGAGCCAAATCGGAGGTGCCGAGGTTTCTAAAAATATCCGTCTAGGCCTTGGCGATAAGCTGAGGAGAGTTCCGCTATCCTCTTTTACGGAGAAACAGGAAGGACAATATATCCATATCATGACGGCAGATGTAAACAGTTATGAGCAGATTCTGACGCACAAACTTGCCTCCCTTGTGAAAAAAACGGGTGCTGTCCGTAATCGTACTTGCTTTTGATCTGTGTTCTCTATTTTCCGGCGCAATCCTCCTGCTGTTTTCTCTTCTACTCCTCGTTCCCGGAAATGGGTTTGTCGTTTTCGAATTGTGGAAAAGTACGGTAAAGATTCCGTTACGGCGAAGCTGTAGGACAAATCGTCGAGTACATTGACGAATCGGACCTTCCGTTCCTATGGAATGGGCGGTGTTAAAAACAGAAATACAACAAGATGTCTACGGAAATTCAGCACCGTCAGTTATCAATATGAGGCACACGGAATACCTGTTAATTTTGCTTTTTAACATTGTCAATTATCTGACTGTTCCGATTGTTAGTGTGGATTGGATTCATCCCTGGCAGTCCAGGGAAGATTCCCGCAATCACTTTCCTCTTTCTCTGCATGATGCCAATGGTTTTCGCCCTGGCTGACCGCTGCGATTTCGGTCGACCTGTTCAGTTACAGGAATCTCCTGCTATCCAAGACAAACATTCAAAAACGTGTTGGCGGAAAGGAAGAAAGCGAAAAAGCCAAGCTGTTTTTCTCCCAAAGAGCACGACATCTCCTTTCACGATGCATCCTTTTCTTATGTGCAGGGGAAGTTGTTCTAAAAGAAATGCGCTTCTCCATCCCGGATTGCAAAGCTAACCGCAATCGTGGGAGACTCCGGCTCAGGCAAATCAACAATCCTGAATTTGATTGCGAAGTATTACGAGCCGGAAAGCGGAGAAATTGCCATCGGAGGACAATCTATCCGAAATGTCAATGCGGAAGATGTGCTGGATAGCATCTCCATGGTGAATCAGGACACCTTCCTGTTTAATGATACAGTTCGGGAAAATATACGCCATGCAAAGCCTTCCGCTACCGATGAAGAAATTGAAAAGGCCTGCCAAAAAGCGAACTGAGACCCGTTTATCCGCAAAATGGAAAAAGGCTATGATACTCCTATCGGCGAAAATGGAAATCTGCTTTTCCGGCGGTGAACGGCAGCGGCTTTCTATTGCCCGGGCCATATTGAAAAACAGCCCGATTCTGCTTCTTGATGAGGCAACCGCCTCTTTGGACATTGAGAATGAATTCGCTGTAAAACAGGCAATTGTAAGTCTTCTGCAAGAAAACAAGACCGTTGTAATGATTGCACACACATTGTCTATTATAAAAAAACGCGGATCAGATTCTCGTGCTGTCCGGTGGAAAAAGTGGTGGAATCGGAACCCATGAAAAACTTTTTTGGCATTGGGCGGTAAATATACTGCCATGTGGAACGCCGAACAATCGATTACGGCGTAGGGGGCACTGAATTTACTCTTCCGAGCGTCTACTTTAGGGAACTTTTATGTATTTCTTATTCGTAGAAAAGTTCCTAAAAGCAGAAAGAGACACTTGTGATAATCTCTGCACTAGATATACTCAAACGGTAATGCTAATAAATTTTTCTCTAAGATAGGTCTTTTTATCAATAAGGCATAGGATGATTCCCATGCCTCTTTTTTTATCCGGAATCTTATCCAGTACTTGATTTGTAGCTCCCATGGAAGCCTTAGGATTGCCCGACATTTTTATTTCCACCGGATACAAGATTCCATCCTCTTCAATGATTAAGTCGATTTCATTTTTCACCGAAGGTATTCTTATCCTTTCCTCTATAGTAGAAGATATTAAAGCGGTAGTCTTTTCCTGCATTGGAATAGGATTTTAAAATCTCCGACACCACAAAGGTTTCAAAAATGTTTCCGGCAACCGCTGAATTTTTCAAAGCATCCGCAGTTAACCATCTGGTCAAATAACAAGCAAGACCCGTATCCCGAAAAATAGATCTTCGGGTTTTAATTGCCCTGTTTAAAGCCCCCGCACTGTAAGCCTGTAAAAAGAAAGATGATTCCCGTTCTTTCCAGAATAGAAATCAGTTTTTATGGTCGGTTCACTTACGCCAACATCTCCCGCAATGTTTTTATAGTTCAGCATCTCCCCCGTTCTTGCCGCAACCGCTGTCAGGAATTTTGTAAATGTAATACTATCCGCAGCAATCAGTTCATGGATATCTCTTTCCAAATAAGTGGCAACATAGGAAGAATAAAATTCCTGCCAGTCCCTCTCTATATCATAAAGCTCCGGATAAGAACCTCGATGAATAATTTCCCAAATATTGTCATAGTCTTTCAATTCCTTCTCCCGCTCTTTGATATATTCTTCTTTGGGAACAAAGGGACGGTTGAAACGGATTTGATGAAGCTCCCGTAAGGATAAGCCGGATAACTCATAGACCGATACTCTTCCTGCCAAAGATTCGCTTACCCCCTTCATTAATTCCAGCTTTTGAGAACCGGATAGGATAAATTGTCCTCTTTCATCAGAATCATCCACCTTCAATTTAATCTCTTCCAAAATGGAAGACTCCTTCTGTACTTCATCAATAAATAAGGGACAGGGATTGTTCAAAAAGAAAAGCTTAGGCTCCTCTTTGGCCTGCACTCTGGTTAAGCGATCATCAAAATTACTTCGGTTAAATTCAGGGAATTCCCGCTTTACCAGTGTGGATTTTCCCACCTGTCTTGCCCCTACAATCAAAGTACATTTGCTGTTTTTTACCCTGCTTTTTAAAATATCCGAAATAGCTCTTGGAATATATGCCATGCCCATCCTCCGACTAATCTAAAGTATGGTTTTATTATAGTCGCCAGTATAGCAAAAAGTAAAAGCGACTAATCTAAAAGTCTAATTTACACGATAGAAATTGTAAATGCACCCCTTTATCGTAAAAAGAGATGGACTTCATCCACCTCCCATAAATGCTATATTCAGTTTTTATCTTAGAAACTTTGAATGCAAGCATCTTTTTATTGCTTGCGCGAAGTCCTTAGGATTTTTCCCATGCCATCAGAGTGCCCAGCATTTGGAACAACTTCAACAATAATACTATGCTCTGTTTAATTTATCAAAATCTGCATCAGGTAATGATTTTTCTCCAAAAATAAAATATTTTGGAAATTCAAGTCTATATAAAAGTTCTCTCCATGATACTTTACCGCCACTAACAGCATTAACAGATAATTCAAATGCGGCTTTTGGTAGCCAGTTTCTTAAGGTAGCAGTCCACATTGTATTTCCCTGATTTTTTTCATACTCTATAAGTTTCTTTTTCAAAATGACTTATCTAAATCCATATCATTAAAATTTGCAAATTCAAAACTTGCTGATCCAGGAGTGCTAGGTTCTAAGTTTGATTCACTAAGGATAAGAGCCTTTACACGACTCTTTTAACAAAGCAGACAATTCTATAGCTATTGCACCTCCTAAACTGTGACCAAATAAAATAATTTTTCTAGATTAAGATCTTCAATAAACTCTTTTAAATATTTAACATGCGAAGCAACTGTATATTTAAATAGTAATGGTTTATCACTATAACCCGCACCCAATAAATCAACTAAAATTATTCTATGTTCACTTCCAAGAGCAGACGCTACTTCAACGTAGTCAAAAGATCCCGCACATCCTAAACCATGTATAAATACAATTGGTATTGAGTCTCCATAAAAATCATTATAGCGAATTTTTGTATTCTGTACCTTTAATTTTATATTCCTTCATTTGCACCTCACCATCAATGTTCTTTAAAATATGCATAATAATAGCCATCCAAAGTTGAAAGACAATATAGCTAGGCTTCCTTTTCAAATGACAACTTACCTTCAATATAAGCAACGCATATAACAGAATAGGCCAAACCAAGATTCTTATCTTTAGGCTTTGACCCCAATATTTTTGCGTCTTTATCTTCCTTTATAATTCGATTAACATCCACCTCATAAAAAACTAACTCATTATATTTTTCTTTAAGCTTTCCATACTTCCCAACTCCACTATAGAAACTTTTTATATCCTCTTTTATATCATTGCTTAAAAGATTAGTTAGGTTTTTGTTCTGCCGACCTGGATACAAGTTATATCACCATTATCTGCTTTTTCCCTCAGAAACCATACACATGCGGTGTTTTTTCATCAACAATGTACTTTTTACGTTCTTTTTCTATACCTTTTGTTCATAGATGAGGTGAAAATACTTTTTTTCATCCAGGAGCTTTAAGAGATTCTCCGTTGCAATCTGAAAATTCCCATCCATTATTATTCTTTCTAATTGCACATATCCTTAAATACATTCCATCATTCATTACATCATCCTTGTTGTTATAAACTGGCTATCATTTTTTTAAATAGACTGATTGAAGACAAACATCACCTCTCGAAGATGTTTTCCCCCAATATTATCATCCAGTAGTTATCTGTTTCTATAAAAGCCATTTTTCCCATGCTACTGCACCTCCCTGGCATTTTTATTGTAGGGAAAATGCCCCTGTCGTCCAACAAATGGCTTTACATCACTTATAGCGTGTGTCAAAATCCTTTTACATTGTCCATTTTATTACTTTAATTTACCGCTAATCTCTTTAAATACTTCTTTTTGATCTTCCAAATCCCTGAATAGGGTTGTTCAGCATAGGTCTTATTTTCTATTTTTCATATAGATAAACGACCTCCCAGTTCCTTTCCGTATTGTTATAATAAAAGCTAACAGCCAGAAAATTTTTAATGTTTGCAGGCGATTCATGATAACTTTCCCCTCCTGTATCTTTAGTATTTTCTTTGATGTCCTTCACGATTTTAGCTATTTCATCCTGTTCCGTGATTTTCACAGTATTTCCGGAAGGATTTTCCGTAATTTCCATTTCTGCTATTTCCTTTGCCTCCGGCAGGCTCGATTTTCCTTCTTCGCTCCGCAAGCTGTTGAGCAAATATAAAAATAAAAAGCTAAGGTGATTCCCATATACTTTTTCATATTTTTCTCCACAAGTTTACTTAATTCTCTTTAGAATATCTTCAACAGACGGCAGCTGCTCTTCCAGGGCATTCGGAAGACTGCTCGTAACTTTATACTCACTCACACCAATCGGCTTTGAAATGTCCTTTTAGAGAATATTCTGCAATCAAATTATTCTTGCTTTTTGCAGAGCAGTGTAAACCGATGGACTGATTGTCTTCCTCTTTCTTTAGATTCCATCTACTGCAGATAGGTAAAAGTTCAGCTGACCGGCATATTCCGGTTTGAAATCTCCTGCTTTCAACTCGATAACTACATAACACCGCAAGTTCAAATTATAAAACAATAGATCAATATAAAAATCATCGCCCCTGACATTAAGATGATACTGATTGCCTAAAAATGCAAATCCTGTTCCAAGTTCCAGCAGAAGCTTAGTAACGTCGCGAACAAGCGCCTGCTCAATATCTCTTTTCCACCATCTCCTCACGGAATGGGATAAAGTCGAACACATACGGGTCTTTCATGGTCTGCGCTGCCAACTCACTTTGCGGTGACGGCAAGCGACTTTCAAAATTAGAAACCTTATCAACCAACACCTGACGCTGATATAGTCCGCTTTCGATTTGATGCACCAGCACATTGCGAGACCAGCCATTCTTTGTCACTCTTTCGTATACCATATATGTTCATCTACACCTTCAGTTTATCCATCAAGGCAATATGATGATACCAGTTATTTGTGCAATGCCTCTTGCACAAATTCTCTATCTGAAAAACGAGCAGCAAATTTTGCCATATACTTTAGATTGCGAACAGAGTAACCTTTGCTTTCCGGGAACGCCATACGAATATCGGACGCAAGGTTATCAATGAATTTGTTTCCCCAAGTTTTGTGCTCATTAATGACACAACCGATGTCATAATATAGGAGCAACATATCTGCGTTTACATGAACAGCTGCCCGATACTGCGCACTCGTAATTTCACTCTTTATCTTCTCAACAATGGAGATATACTCCGACGAATTCATTAACACTCGCTTCACCTCGCTTTCAATGTAATCTGTATTTTACAATAATGCGTTGATTCTCGCATCCTTGCTCTTGATATAGTCCCTCATCAAATCGCTGAACTTTTGGCAGCAGGACCGCTCAGCCTACTGTAGAGGCATTGTCAGCTTTCATTAAGCTACTTTTTGCCTTCTTTGTCGCATGAACTAACAAAATAGCAGCAACTATACATATTACTTTGGATGCATTCCCTATAATTACATTATCATGAAAAGTAATTTGAGATAATGTATTCATTAGTGCATGTGTCATTACATATCCATAAACTATTTGAATAGGCAAATAATGCCGATAGTATGAAACAGTTTGTGAATAGTCCCAACGAGAAATTAGAACATCAACCGTTACAATGCTACCATCAATACAAAAAGAACAAAAATGCCATACTCCCCAGCACACAAAGGTCATCATTGTCGCAAACGATATAGAAAGCTCTCTAGACAGGGCTGGAAAGAATATCTCCATCCTATTTCTTCTATTCCACCAAATAGAATGGCCTTAAAGAATAGAGCTATCGGAATCCATACATTTTTCAATTTTAAATCCCTACTATCGCTACAGAACAAATGTAATTAAAAAACACAATTGCCATTGCGTAGATTTTAAATGGCTGCTTTATCTTGAAAAATCCTTTATTATACGCAAAGGCTTTTTCCCATTGTATTTAATTTGATAAAATACGCCCCAAAAAGGCAGACGACACACCTCCAATGATAATAAAAACCATCCCCAAAAAGAATGGTAGCCTAATCCATATCCTTTTTCTTTAGAATTCCAACCAGTACTGCAACTACTGTTATATGAAGCAATGTTGGAAAATAAAAATGCTTTCATTATCGACTTATTATTCATTATAACTTTTCTTCCATAACTGCACTTCTGGCACTCGTAATCTGACCGTTTGCTGAAATTTTTGCCAAGTTCATATTTATCACCTTTTCTATTACAGTTTAGTGAAGCGATAAGAAGTGCAATGCTCTTCTGATTTCCTTATCGCAGGATACATTTTCAGAAATTCCCTTCAGAATATCTAAATAGACTTCCGCTTGATCTGTTCCATTGATAAGACGATTTAGCATCCATACTGTATGTAAAGTAGGCATTCTTTTAAGGACAGAAGAAGTTCTTCTTCATATCCTTTTTATGAAAATCTCCACAAAATGGACGATTGGGCTGGGACTCCAAAGTCTGTTAATGATGCCTTTCCATTAGCCCTAGCAAGGGCTGTACCGAGTCTAATTGATTATAGTGTTCTTCAATTTCTCCATGCAGTCCATCACGGTTTCAAGATCGTCACATCTTGAATGCAGGCTTCCATTTTTGAATGATGCTGTTTAGCCTTCCATGTCCCATTTTACACCCTCAAATCTTTTCTCAGACCTTCTATAGTAGTCCAAAAATAATCAGGTCCTTCTTTCCACAGTTCGGAATCAAAACCATAGACATTTGCATGCATTAGAACCTCAAAAGCCTATTTCTCGACTCTTCACTGAGATATTTTCTTCAGCCATATCACAAATAGCATCTGTAAGTATCATGTCTGCACATGCATTCATTTTTCCAAATGACATATTTTCTGCCTCCTGAAATTTCAAACAGCCAATTGCTCTTTCCGTGGTAGCATTCCATCTTTAGTTTCACTAAATCGCTCCTTCGTCTTTAGAAACATTACCGATATCCCCCTAAAATTGTGCTCATCACCATTATTGAAAAGTGCGTCATAACACGACTTATACTGCCAGATTTTATGTTTTTCGAAAAAGATCATGGCAGCCGCCCGACTCATTCTATACTTTGGCAGAACTCCCAATAATCTAATTTCCATGAAGATTATTTCGTTAATCATTGAGCGTTTTTCTCCTTATACATCTCAAGCTTTTCATAGAATAGTATTCTTCATTTCTCAACTTCTCACGCAATATCCATAATTAAATTAGCTATCAAGGCTCCATACATATTAAAGTCTACCATTTTACATCTTTAAAATGAAATGAATTCATTAATTCTCCAAAGTAATCGACCTTCCGGACGAGAAATAGTTATACTCATGCCTCGATTGTTTCTCGGAATATAACTCTAAGTTCTCAAGTATATCTTGCCCAGTAGTGAACCTGCAGAGTTTCGCCGTAATTAAATTTCTATCCATAACGCACTACTGTGTCTTCATATTTTTTCTCCCTGATAATTAGGACTTTCTTTTCAAGAAAAATAATGCATTACTTGCTATGATGATATGAATTTAAAAATACCCCTCACTTTGCTAATCCCAAAGTGGCGCCGCAAATAGCAGCAACCAATATTATTCTTTTTCAAGGAAATGACTTGGACAGTTCAAGGATTTTTGATTAGATTGATCTTGCCAAGTATCTGCTCCGATTAACAACAGTTCCGGCTTTTTGTTTCATCTATTTCTCGATAGTGATATCCGGAACAATCGTTATCCCGCCGGAAGTTTTAATCGCTTTTTGAAGCGGAAACCGTTTGTAATTCATATTGAGATTTTCCTGCCATTTTTGTAATGTTAGTCCTTGTAACAGATATCCATTTTCCCAGTCTGCCACTGTATCCAATACGTACATATATATTTTTCATGGTCGCTCCTATTTGTGCAATTTCAAAATCTTCTCACATCTCTTCAATCACTGCTATCCTCATGCAAGATTACTTGCCAGCTCCTTGCTTTTCAAAGTCTTCCTTGCTAAGAACCATCAGTGCATAGCTGTCACTTCCTATATCCATGGCGGACAAAACATACTCTGCCCACTCGGCACCTGCAGAACCTTTCCCCATCTTGGAATATCCTCTTCATCATTCAGCATTTTTCATCCAGATTGAGATTTAGTCCGGCACTTAATTTACGCATAGCAGTGAATAAAACTATCCTTCCTTGCTTTCCAATCCAGTTCTCATTACTTTCTTTCCTTTCCGCTCTAACGCGAAAAAGCCTCCCACTGCATGATCCATATCTTCCATACTTTCATGCTTGTGCTTTTTCAGGAAACGCTGCGCTGTTTTAGGATCAGCCATCAGGAGCTTTGATAAGTCTTCAAATGCGGATTTTACAACTGTATCATCATTTCCTATCACTCCGTATAAGTCTTTCATCGGGAAGAACTTCCTTTTCACAAATGCCCTCATAATCTTTACAGCATCGCTGTAGCTTTAAGTCGGAAATTAGATATTTTTATCCTCTATTTTCAAATATAAATTGACCAGCTCTGTTTTGCTCTCCTAACTACCGCTTTCATCAACGTACAACCTTTTACGGCATAGGATCTGGCTTATCTCTGCATAAGTATAACATCCGTCATGCATCGCTTTAGTGCATTGTCAATTCCGCTGATATGAAATCCATTTCTATCGTAAGCTTGGGTCTTCATGTGCCATTCTTCATAAATCTCAAAGAACACTTTCTGTATCCAATTATAGAGTGCTCATGATTGCTTTTTCCATCTCCTCTTTCGTCATTCCGGTCAACTCTTTCACCCACATCCCCTACTGTATCGGAAAGTATGGAATCACAAGTATTCCTCCATACCCATCCATATATTTGCAGAAAATGAAGGCTCTCTTATCGCTGCTTTTATAAAACTGCATTGCCACATCCTGCAAATGCTCGGATGAAACGGAAGTGACAGTTCTTCCTAACTTCCCTGAATCCTATCCCAGTCCTTATGTTCTTTATGATAATCTTCTCGAATTTCTAGCCCATAGCCTTCGCAAAAGCTCTCAGCAAAGCTTTCCCTTTGATAAATCTTCTTACAGTTAAAGTCAAATAGATTTCCTGCGTGATTAAAAGGCTGTAAGCTCTGCAAGACTTTCCGCAATTCTTCCCACCTCCTCCTTCACTACCGATAAAGCCAATACTTTCATCCTCAACACAAATTCTCCGCCACTTGCATCATGTGTCAAAACGCCTTAGCTTGCATAGAATAGTTTTCATTATCTCCATAAACCGGATTTCCTGAAGCTGCTTGTAAAAGCAAATGTCACACCTCGCATAAGCATAGTATGAAGTTCCGTATTATTCTTAATCTGTCTCCATAATTCCATTCCGTTTTTCTTCCTCCCACAAACTGGCACATTACTCGTTTATTCGCTCAAGTATTTTTATAGTGTCACACCTTTTTCCGCATTCTTTACAAAATCCAATCACAATTGCTTTTTCGTCTTTTTTATGAAGAAAATCCACTTCTTCCACCACATCTAGTGACATGGTTGAGGTTTTTCACATATTGACTTTTCAAAAATATCACTGCTTCATCCCTATTAGCCATATTAAGTTCTTGATATATGTTCATCATTATTCTGTTCCTCAAATTCTAATTTGTTCTACACCTCTTTTTATCCTATCATTTATCAATTCGATAAACGCTATCACTGTTGCTCCTATCATAGGAAGTCCATATGACTAAAACAGGAAATCGATAACCAATCCAGATATACCTATTCCGATTTCTCCTTGAGCGAAAAGAAGCTAACGCTCCAAAATATGCAGAATACTATAACGATATACAGCAACGCCGCTTCTGCAAGCATAAATAACTAATTTTCATTTTAACATTGTCATGAGCTGACTTCGATTCTTCCTTCAAAGTGAGCTCGGGGAATTGGAGGCAGTTACATTCCATAATGACCGCTATTCCATGCTCATTTTTCTTTTTTTCTCCCTGTCTCCGTAAAGCCGCATTTTCTCCTCATAGTCCCAAGACACCCTACCTTATGGGATTAATTTTTGAGTTAACAACTTTTATAGGATAAATCAATAGCGAATGCACCAAGAGGAGCTGTAAGAACAATAGCCAGCACTGCACAGTAAGAACTGCATTTCCACAAGCTGCCTAATGTAAGAGGTACTCCACCAATGGCGCCTGAACTGTTGCCTTTGGTGTGTATGCAATCATCACAAACATTTTTTCTCTTTATTCATGCTCGTTCCAAGCAGGCAAATAAAAACACCTAGCATTCTAAATGCCATAAAGCGCCACTAATCACAATAAAGGCTTTTATCCTCACATTTCTAGATACCCTATGTTGACAGTGGCTCCAACAAGTACTGAACAGAAAAACCTCTGCTACAACCCAGAGCTTCCCATATTTTGCGGGAAAGTCTTTTTGCTACTTCCCTTTTTCTCTGTAAGCTAATGCCAATAAAACATTATGGCAATCAATGCAGAAAAGGGAATGGCTGATTTTAATTTATCTCGACTACTACAAGCAAAAAAGAAATACTTAAGATAATAAGTACTTTGGAAGTATCTCTGCTATGAATCTTTTTAAAAATATGCAAAAGAAAACCCTATACATAATCCAATTACAATGCCAAAAAGTATAGAAAAGGGAATTTTTATAAAGCTTAAGGCAGAGACTCCCTCTCCTTGTATCATTCCAACAAAAGTTGAAAAACAAGACAATCACATACACATCATCCACAGATGCCCCCGCCAGAATTAACTGAGGATTCCTTCCTTAACTCCACAGCTCTCATCCATAAGTTTAACCATTCTGGGAACAACAACTGCTGACGAAACAGCTGCAAGAACAGAGCCCATAATTGCTGGATTCCAAGAAACTCAAGCCCATAAGTTTTGTCGCCAGTAAAACTATGCCCAGCAGTTCAAAAGAAGCAGGGACAAAACACATTAATACTGCCGATCTTCCTATTTTTCTTTTATTCCGGATAAACCAATCCAAGTCCTGCTCTGGTCAAAATAATAATGAGTGCAATTTTTCAAGTTCTGTTGATACCCCAAGAATACTACCGTCTCAAAAGATTAAGGACATATGGTCTAATACAATGCCTGTGCAAATAACATACCGAGTAATCCAGGCAGCTTGCACTTTTGGCAAATCCATCCCATAGACATACCCAGAAGTAAAAATAAGTGAAATACTGAATAACATAAAAATCCTCCTGTAAACGCAGAAAGCTGACAGCTTCTGCGTTGATAATCGCAGAAGTCATCAGCTTTAATAAGCGGTTTAAGTACTTAATACTTTGGGAGAACTTCATTCCCATTTACTTTTGGATGATACCACAGTTCACCATAAATTACAAGAGCACATGTCCATCACAACATATCCATCACAACATTTTTTCCATAATAACCGCTATTCCATGCTCATTTTCTTTTTCCACTCCTGTCTCCGTAAAACCGCATTTTTCTCCAAAAGTTCCTGCTTTGCATATTTCCTTTCATATAGGCCAGCCTTACTTTTGTATAACCTTCGCTTTTCCATGTAGTTAAAGCCTCTGCAATAATAGCGCTCCCTTTCCCTTTTCCGGACTCTTTACTGTCCATCATAAACAAGCCGATGAAAATCGTATCTTCTTCCGGAAAGGAGAGAATAAAGTCCATAATGGCAATTGCTGTCATTTTCAAAAAGCCGATATAGAATTTGTCCTCAAGGCTTTTTCCCTCCGGTAATGCCTTTTAAATCATTCAACACTGTTTCCCCTACATGGCTTTGGTGGACAATACGCAAAAGTACAGGGATTGCTATTCTCCAGTTTCAAAATCCCTGAGACATCCTCTTCCCCATAATATTGTATTTTGTAGATAGTTGGCTGATATTCAGCATACCGCTTCGGACATTTCTACATTACCTCACTATGCACGTATGATTAATTCTTCTTGATAAATCTGCTCGCCAAGTGATAAACCTGTTTGCTCTCTTTACTATCCAAAGACCAGCTCTCTATTTCTTTTCGAATGAAAATCCGGAAATTTCTTGCTGATATCTCGTAAAGCATTGCCTCACGGATTTTTCTGACATATTCACTGGGATCCTCTTTTTAAAGCAGCTAAACGCTGAATGGCTTCTTCCGGTGGTCTTTAAAATAGGCTCTGCTTGTCCAGATTCTTAGCCCTTCCGTAACGGCTCTTCAGGCGTTCGGCCTGGACTTTGTAACCATTCCGTAATCGTGGGAGGGCTTTTTTTCCATTCCTGATTTTACAATAGTATCAAAGGACTCTCGCTAAAATCTCCTGCACTTCCAGTTCTCATCCTTTGTAACTTCTTCCTTCATAAAATGGAGGATTTCTTCATCTCAGATAAGTAGCCGAAAAGAAATACTCCCTATACATTCCTCACTTGATAAAGCAGGAGATTGAAAAGCTGCAAATGCCAAAGTCTTGCAATAAGCAAAAATCATGGGAGTGAAAAATCCTGTAAAGCTCTCACTTTCTTCCGTCTTGAAACCGTTTTCTATCGAAGAAAATTCCTGTTCTAACTCGAAATATATTCCTTTCATATCTGCTCACCTCCTTAAGAGATTTGCTCTGCCTTTTTCTATTTTGCACTGACAAATTCACTCAAAAAGCTCCGTCAATTCTGTTTATCTTCTCTAAACATACCATGCTTTTCCCAAAAATATTGATTCGCAAATCTCTCATGTTTCCTCATTCATCATTGACCTTTTTGTTCGGTATCCGTATACATAATTAATTTCTTTCTGGTGTTTTCCCTGAAAAGTAGCCAACCCGAAGAAAATCATAGTTAATCGGAATAAGTAAAACCATAATGAGCATGAATATCCAGAATCCCATTTGAAATTCCTCCATTACTTTTTACTTCTAAAGCATTGATTCAGCCTCAGTTATATTTATAACATTTTCCATGTACCATAAAAATTTCTTGTGTAATTCTCTCATTTCATCCGGTGCAGTTTTATCGAATGTTGATACATGAACTTTTTCGCCGAAAGTACTTCTATATACAAACGACATAATAAAAAGTCAATATCGGTAGCGGCACAAACAAAAAGATATTCATTTTCCATGGGGATAACTGCCGTACAGGTTTTCCTCATAAATTGGAGGTTTCGTTTTAGAGCTTTTGCTGTCTTATACATAATCTTGTGTTCATAGTCGGTCTATTGCAGGGTTATCCGCTTCATAATATGCATCTGCAATAGGAACTACCATTGCAAGATGACAAAGCTGCCAAATGTGCATATCTTTCACTATCTGATATGGAATAGAAGATTGCTTTAAAAATCAAAGAAAGGCAGTCTTACTCATCCGTTCTCATTCCGGAAATCTCTGCAAAAGGTAGTCTGTTGAATGATTTTCGGAGTAAGCGTGGCATCCAATACATCATCCTTAATGCTTCCTCCTGCGCCAGGAAATGCCGGAAGGATTTTGCCTTCCCACAAAGATTCTCCCATTCATTGTAGTCATCCATAGAATTTGTCATTGTTACAATGCATTTGCTATTATTGGTTTTCAGTTCATTAGTGCCTGATATAACTGATTCTCTCTAACTGTCAAGAATATAAAATCATATTCTGTCATTATCCTTGAGTTCAGACAAAACAGAAACATTTGCTTTGTAACTTTTTCTCTTTTCAAATAAAGCAGACCCTTCTTCTTGAGTCGTTTCCAGTCTGGCTCCTCTTGCATAAACAGTAGTATCAAAACCCGCTTCGGCAAAAAGCGAGGCATACAGCGAGCCCTATCACTCCCGGACCAAATATGAGTAATCTCACCTTACAGACTCTTTCTGTCCCATACAAGATATCCGCCCATCATGGATTTTATGGCAATATCACCCGTTACGGGAAAGGCTTCACGAACAAATTCAATTTCAAAGTCTCATAATAACACGGTGAATCCTCCTTTGCCACCGTGCTCAAAGCAAGTAATCGTAAATTTCCACCGAGTTCCAGTATAAAGGAAATGGCGGCTTGAAATAGTTTCATTTCAAAACCGCCATCAAGAATACTGCTTTTAAATTTGAAAAATAGATATTCTGTAAGTGGTTTCATCTCAATCTCTTTACAAAATCAATCACATCTTTTGAACAAACAACATTTCCAAGCTCATCTTCATCATGAAGCTAACTTTACACTAATTAGCAATCTTCCAAATAGTTGCTTTTATTTTTCTATGCTTATCAGTTGTTTTATACAAACCTCCCTGCTTCATCAGTCCTTCATGATTTCGTTGTTCTATTTTTCCCGTTATTTAAAACTAAAAATCTGATCGGCGTTTCGTATGGTAGAAAGCTCCATGAGCAATCATAATAATGGTCTTTGTTTTTGTCAGTTCTTCAATGGCAGCCTTTAGCTTATCTTCATTTTCCGGATCAATATTTGCTGTGGCTTCGTCAAAAATGACAATCAGGGGCATCTTTTAACATAGCTCTGGCAATGGAAATTTCTCTGTTTTTGTCCTCCGGAAAGAGTGGCTCCGCCTTTCTCCAATCAACGTATCGTAACCATTTGGCAAGGCTTCTATAAAATCATGACACATCGCCTTTTTAGCAGCTTCTATGACCTCTTCTCTGTGGCACTTGGCACACTGAACTTGATATTATTTTCAATCGTATCCTCAAAGAGATATACATTCTGGAATACCATAGCGATATGACTCATCAGATTGGGCAGGGTATACTTTTAATGTTTTTGCTGCCCATTAAGATTTCTCCCTGCGTTTACATCCCAAAAATCTTGCAATCAGATTGCAAAAGGTCGTCTTCCGCTTTCCGGACGGACCGACAATGGATGGTCATGGTGTTCTTCTTCATCTCACAGGAAATATGATCTAAAATTGTCTTTTCATCATAAGCGAAAGAAACATCTTTAAATTCAATATCCGGGTGACTGATTGGGCTTGTTTCAGCTCCTTCTTTTATTTCCGGAATCTTTTTCCAAATATTTGCTGTCGATGGAGTTCTCTGCAATTCCTCAGTATCGCCATAGAGCTTCCTGCCGCCTTAATTCCTTCAAAAATAATAAAGCCGGCAATCATAGATATAATCGCATCTGCCAAAAAGCATATCTCCTTCAATGTAATACTTGGCAGATAAAATAATAATAGCGGCAATACTGATTCCAAGAACAATTCGTTGCAAGGCGATGATATGGCGTCATGGTTTTTCCAGTTTCATTGTAATATTGCAGTTTTCTTTCGAACGCATTGCTCAGTTCTTTATTATTCTTGCCGCCTAAATTGTATGAGTTTAATCACCTGCATCCTTGTACGGTTTCCAGTACCTGTTTTGTCAAAAGTGTTTGAGCAATACTGATTTTCGCTTGCATTTTCTCTGACTTTTTCTCCATAAAATAGGTGACAATAAAAATGCAAGGATACCCAAAAATGCGGTAATTCCTACCATTATGGCAAATAAAATAAGGCTAAGGCAAAGACGAGTATTGAGTAATCCATCCAAAACAAGCACAAGTAACATCGGTACCTGCATTTCAATCTGGCTGAGAGTGGTGGTACTCATTGTTGTAATCTTTCCAAGCTGAATTCCACTGAAAAATCCCATCGGTACTTTTTCAGCTTGTTTCCGATACGAAGTCTTTTATCCGCTGCCATAAAATAGCTGGCATGCGTTTGCTCCAGTTGAGAAACATATTGTGTGATAATCTTTCCGACTAAGCTGACAAGAAGAATCCCTCAAGACAATGGCTATATCCTTCATGGAAAGAGTTTCGTCAAATATTTTAACGAGAACATAATACACACCGCCCATTTGCATTGCGTATTAAATGCCGCACAAAGGAAGCCGACAATAATGGACTTTTCGTATATTCGGCTGTTCCTTTTCCGCAAAGTTCCATATTTTCTAAATACTGTAATCATAACGCTCCTCCTTTCCCGCAGCTTTCCACAAAGAGGAATAGACTTTTGACGTTTCTAAAAGTTCCTCATGCTGTCCACAACTTTCAATCTTCCCGTTTTCGACCACAAATATTTTATCTGCATTGACAACGGTTCTAAGCCTATGTGCAATTAAAATCACTGTTTTTCCTTTCACCAAATGACTGATGGCTTCCTGCACAATACTTTCGTTTTCGGTATCCATATAGGGATGGTTTCCATCTAAAATAACGATCGTGCATTTTTCAGCATGGCTCTTGCGATAGAAATTGTTGCTTTTTCCTCCGGACAAATGTCCTCCGCCTTCTCCCACAATCGTGTTATACCCGGCGGATAACCCTCGGATAAATTCATCACAACCGGATAATTTTGCCATTTCCTCTACTTCCTTATCACTTGCCGACGGTTTTCCGATTCTTATATTTTCTCTGACAGACATATCAAATAGATAGTTGTCCCGTGATACATAAGAGATGGTTTCGGATAACTGTTCCAGCGGAATCTCTTTGATGTTTTTCCTCCGATACTTACTTCTCCGGCATCTGCATTCCAAAAACCTGCGATCAGCTTCGTCAATGGTTGACTTTCCGCCTCCCTGACGGACCGACAAATGCCGTTACCTGATTTTCCCCAATCGTCAAACTGACCCCTTCTAATACTTTCTCTTTATCTTCCGAATAGGAAAAATCCACATTTTTCAGTTCAATATCACTACCGGATAACGAAACATTCTCTTTACCATGCCTCAAGATCAGGGGACATCCAAAATCAATCCGATTTCCTTTGTAATCGTTCCTATTCTGGACAGATCTATCCATATAATTGGTCGCCGTCAATATATTTTTCCACCGTTCCAAAAGAAAGTACAATGATAGTTATAAAAAGTCGCCATTGTTAAGGAACCATTTAAATAGAAATAAATCCCCTAACGGCAGGATTGTAAGCAAGGACATAGGTGAAATTTTTTCTGTATGCAGATACACCGATCATCGTTTTTCATCCAATGATAATAAAATACTGCATTTTCATGGACTGCTTCACTGTATTTCTGGTAGGAAGTTTCGCTTTGATTGAACATCTTGATGACCTCAATTCCCGATATATTCCCACCACTGCGTTATTCATTTTCTGATTGATTTCCACCGATTGCTGATACTTTTTCCCATAAGATGCCATCACCGATTTCATACAGAACATTCCCAATCACAAGAGGAATCAGGGAAACAAGTGCCAATCTCCAATCCAAAAATAAACATATAAATCAGCAAGAGAATCGGACCAATGATATTAGCAGTCATTTCAGGAATAATATGCTAAGGTTGTTTCTATGGAATCCACCTGATCCACAATAATATTCTTGAGCTTACCGGAAGAAATATTCTAACCTTTCCAAGGGGCATCCGAAACAGTTTTTAGAAATTTCTTCCCTTATCTTTTTAAAGAATAAAACGTTGCCTGATGCGATATGGATGGAAGCCGCCGCAAGATTTCTTTCAAGACCATTGCGGCTGGTCACCATAAGGCTCGTATTGCAAATAAAATCCGAATTCTATATTTTTCCAATCAGTCCCTATCATCATTTTTGCTAATACGATATATGCGGCAAGACCGGATACCCATCTCCAAAACTGCCAATAGAACCCTGGATTGAATGTAAGTGTTCTTATATTCTTTACATACTGTCTGATTAAATTCATAATCCAAATCCTCCTCTATACCAAAAATTTTATCCTAGGAGCAAATAAGAAATCCGACATTTTACCTTCATTTCTTTACAGCTATCTTTTTATAAGTCTTGTTATCCAGCATCAACACCGTATTACAATCTTCAAAGAGAAGCTCTAAATCATGGGTAATAATAACCACCGGTCTCTTATGGCATACTTCCTATCATAGCTCCTATTTCTTTTCATTCTTTTAGTAATCAAGTCCTGAAGTCGGCTCTGTCCAATATAATGATTTTTCTTTCACTTAAAAAGGCAGTAGCAAGTGCGTCTTTGCTTTTGCCCCACCGGAAAGTTCTTGCGAGAGTGATCCATTTTTATCCCACAAATCAATCGTCATGAACACAGGTAGTGACTTCTTTTAGTATTCACTATCTTTCACTTTATTTTTAGGAACTCAGTCTCATTTTCCACCGTATCAAAGAAAAATTTGATAATCCACATCCTGCATCATATAGTATGATTGATTCAATCTTTCTTCTCGTTGTTTTTCCATAGCTTATTTTCCCTTGATTTTTAATTAATTAGGCCCGCCAAAGTTCTTTCCTAACGTTGTTTTTCCGATTCCGTTTTCCCGATGATTGCCATGAATTTCTCCATAATAGAAGATTAAAAGAAAGATTCTTTATGAGTCTCCTGTTTTTCGTATATCAATATTTAAATCTACGATCTCGGCAACCTTTTCTTGCTCTTCATCCGAGTTTTGTGCTTTCAAAGACTGATAACTGATTGCTCGCAATCCATATTTTTACAGTCATCCTCTGTGAGTTCTCCCTTGGAGAAAACACCTCTCGATTGTCCCTGTCTTTCATATAGATTAAGCGGTCATATAAATCATGCAAAAACAATCGATGTTCCGCAATAACAACCGTCTTTCCCATCTCTCTCAAAGTCAAAACAATGTTTCTAAACTGAACAATCCTGATAATCCAAATTGGAGGAAGGCTCATCAAAGAAAAATAATTTTGGTATCATATAGCAGCGGTAGAAGCGATTGCCACTTTTTGTTTTTGTCCGCCGGAAAGTTCTGAAAGTTTCTTTTCCATCAAATTGAAATCCCCATTTTTCTCAAAGGCTTTTGTGTTTTTGCTCGAATTTCTCAAGGGGCATTCCTAAATGTTTTTCTCCGACAAAGGCGACTTCTTCTTCCGCAATGGTAGCAAAAACTGATCCGATGGATTTTGAAAACACATTGCCGATATATTTTGTAAGCTTCACCTTTTTCGTAGTCCAGCAAATTTTTATCAAATAATTTTACTTCTCCGTCTAAATCACCCTCATAGTGATTGGGAATTAGCTTATTTAATATTCTGTCAAAGTCGTTTTTCCCACATCCTGAAAGTCCTGTTATAACAATCAACTCACCCGGCTCAACACTTAAACTTAAATTTTTCAAGATAATCTCTTTGCTGTTTTTATATTTAAATTTGTTGATTTTGACTTCTAAAAATGTTCATTTCTATAATCTCCGCATCTAAAAAATCAATCTCCATACTCTAAATAGAAAGCAACAACCAAACAAATCTAGTCAAAAATATTATATTTAGTTGTGAATTTGTATCTATGTATACTCTGCGCCTTTTGAAATAATGGAAGACGTTAAAGTTTCGCTTTATATGAAGACACTTATACATCAATGGAATAAGATAAAGTTCAAATGAACGGACAGGATGTAAGAGGCTTATTCTTAAGCCCTTACTTTCATACCATTTCGTATTTCTTTTTCATCCTTATTTCCATCTCACTCATATAACTCTAAGTCCTGTAGCAATACTAAGGTTGAGTCATTTGGAATTCCAATTTCTTTCCTGAGGAACCCATTATATAGTGAGTGGCGATAAAGAAAACTCAGTATCCCTACCTAAAACAAAAATAGGAAAAAGTTTTTATTCCAATTAAGAGTAAACCCATAAAAGATGCCACTCCAAGTTCATAAGGAAGTCTCAACAAATGCAAAAAGCAATAAAAGAAAACAGGTACTTTACAGACACACTAAGAAATGCTTTTTGAATGCGTTAGTAACAAAATAAATGAAACGGACATCATAATGAATAGCCAAGTTTATCAGTAATAAAAAGGTGTAATGGAAAATGAAACGATGAGGATAAACAAAACTATACTATTAACTCACAAGTCTCTTTACTGTGTGCATCAAAGTATCCCTTTCTTTTCTTTTTCAAAAATTTATTATTGATATACTATCTGAACAAACCAGCACAGTGACCAAAACAATATTTACACAATTGAAAATCAACATTGCTTTTAGGTGTGAAAAATGTGTACATATATTGAGCTTGCTCCGGAGAAAAACAGTAACATCTTCCACTAATTTTTCAGGACCTCAAAGCTTTAACAAAGGTCATAGCATGCATTGAAAATGATAAACATTCCTGTTGCAATAGCCACTGCAATTCGTTTTTACTTACTTAATTTCCTATGATAAGTTCAGCCACAATGCCCGCTACTAAATTTATGATAAGCATCGCCAATATCCCATTAGTGACGAAACAGATAACAACATAAAAAGATAAAACAGAAGTTTTTCTTAACTTTTTGCCATTACAACAAAGGGTGGAGCAATTACAAGTGCAGAAAAAGCGCCGTACAACATAAAGAGAAACGGTTCCCAACATTTCCTGTTCCCATTGATACAGCCATACCTACAAAACAAAAGCAATAACTGTAAATACAGTGATTTGAATAATGTCTTTTTAACTTCATAATAAACTTCCCTCCTAAATTCCAGTTCTTTATCTATTAGTTTCAACTAACCCTGATGAAATTAAGGCACTGGTGTACCAGTGCCCTATATCCTCATTTATGTTAAGTATGCCTGCAATGTTAGAAGTGCTCTATAACCACCTGGGTATACTCCAAAAAGACAACATTGCTCACTTAAATTCACTTGGAGTTCAACCCATAATACTTTTAAACGCCTTTTGAAAAACTTGCTTTTGATTTTCTAACCGGTCATCTCGGCAAGTCTCCCTATACTTAAGCTATGGTTTTTTATGCAAAAGCATCCTGCTTCTTTTTATTCTGTTTGTCCTCATATAAAAGCACCCTATCGATTGCCCCCGAAACTACATTGACAATGCCCTTTAAGACTTGATTCGAAACCCGCAAACTTTTTCACTAACCTCTTATCTTCAGCCATCTCAAAAGGATTTTCTATAATCATTTTATAACACTTTTGCGTTGCTCTGTATACCGGTCCAGAAAAATGATGAAAAACTGTTCTGTATCTTTTTGACTCTATCAAGCTTAAAAACAAAAGTAACTCTATCGTTTTTATAATAGAGTAGTGGAAGTTTTCACTCTTTCATCTACCTCATGCAATTCGTTGATAATATGATTTATTCCATCACGAACGTGGATAATCAAAGATACTCCATTTTTACACAATCTGTCTCGTAATCTATGCAAAATCAATATTTCCATACGGAAAATATTGATCAATTGATTTTCGAGCCACATTTATATCAATAAAAAGTGAAAGTCCAACATATTTCTTCATAGGGATACACGACTTTTTAAATGAAGCTTTGCTAAGATCAACAATACTTAAATCCTCCTCTCCCTAAAAAGGCATGCTCGTTATTTTTTCTAAAAATAAATTCATAACAACCTTCTAAACAATGATCAATCTGTACATACCCCTCCTTAGGCTCTATTTTTGATAAGTAGTTTGCATATTCAAAGCATTGTAAGAAAGTTGAATTCCTTCCAAAAGATTATAGCAGCGCATTTCACCCGTTCCTGTATCATTGTTTTAAGCAATATATTTGTATATCCTTTGTCTGCTTTTTCTGTAAAAAGAGCTTTATCATAAGCATTTTCAATAACATTGTTTTATTTAACTCCATTTCCTTTCTCACCTCATATATATTTAGTAATCAATTCATTTTTCTTAATCAAAAACAGACTTAGCCATAAAGTGAAGTTGACATAGCCTTATAGTACTTTCAATCCTTCCGTCAATCATCATTCCGTGAACTCAATATCCAAAATGGAGAGTATCGCGAATAAAATGGTTCAACATCCTTCCTGGCTTGTAAAAGTCAATACTGTCAAGGCGACTCTGCCACCGGCAAAATTACCGCATGGTTTCCCGGCAAACAGGGAAAGCATGTCATTTTACCGTCATAAGGGCCAGCTTTATCCCAATCCTGCACGGATTCTATTACCGGAATCAACTGTCTATTTTCGAATCTTTCCTCTATCCATGGTTCCGCATAGCCGTCCAGAATAAACGCCCCATTGCATTTTTATATGGGCTTTGCCTCTACTATGTCTAAGACTTCTATCCTATATTCAATCATAGGTTCATTTTCATAAATATAAAAAGGAATCTTCACGCTCTTCGCTTTCCTCAACTGTCTTACTGAAAATGTAGTCCCCACTAATTCCTTTACTGTGCTCTTATCCGTATCTATCGGATTAATACAGATGGAAGGAGAAATCTCATTTCCCTCAAAGATTCCCGAGCTGAAATCCAATGTCTACAGCCCATGAGGCACTCTCCTGTCTGCTTTTAAAGAACATAGAGGGCAACTTCTTCTGTCTCCCCAATCGTCTTGAAATATATAATCTTTTATTTTTAACATTTTGCTCTCCCTTACAAACTGGATTGTGCGTTTGAAGCGAAGCAAAATACGAATGCCTGCAGCAATAAATTTCTGTTTAACGATTTCTTTTTCCCACTTTTCTGTCCCTCAGTTTCCTCATGATAGAAAATAATCTACAATCACCGGATGTCCCTGCGGGACTCTGCCATAGACATTTCATTATCCACAAAGGGACAATTATACTTCTTAGCCATTTCCGCAGCTTTTACTTCAAGTGCTTCCAAAGTAGCTGCGGTTATGCTGATATAGATCTCATCGTAAAGCGGCACAAGATCAGGATGTTTTCCGGCGATATAATCCATAATCGTCTTTTTGAAGCCACCCGAAGATTGAGGTTTTCGAGCCAGAACGAGATCGCACTGATCCTTTACCCGCTCAAAGATGGCTTCAAAGTCCGTGATCCCGGGGAATACCGGGGATACTGAAACAGACTGTACGGATTCCTGCGACGTCATATACCTGCTTCATAGCAGCGATACGCCGTTCAATGCTCGAAGCAGAGTCCTATCGTTCTTGAAATTTTCATCCAGTGTGTTGATCGACCATGAACGGTCACTCGTCCAAGCTTCTTCAGCAGATCAATATCCCTTACCACAAGAGTCAGACTTTGTGCAGATTAGAATATCTGCGTCACTGCCAATCAGCTGCTCAAAAGTTTTCGGGTATTAAAATTGCTCCTCCTGTGGATTTGTAGCCATCCGTCACAGAACCATGACCACACGCTGTCGGCATATTTCTTCGGATTCTTAATTTCCGGCCATGCTTCACATCAGGAAGATTGCCCCATTCCTCTGTGTGCCGGTAAAGCGCTTCATAAAGAAGCATAGCAATGCTCTGCAGGCATGTGCAGCCCGCTAGGATTGACCGAGTAACCGCCTACCGGCAGACTGGACTTGGTCATGATATTCTTTGTTTCCACCTCACCAATGAGGATTCGTCGATTACTTCTTCCCACTGATTTTTGTCCTCTAACACTTTATTAAATTCTTCCGGCATTTTCCTGAATCATATTTTCATCCCCTGTGATAGGGATGCAAGGTCTTCCTTCATAAACACCGGAATGCCAAGCGAGTGTGCCTGGTCTGTCGAGACCGTGCCTCAGCTCCTGATAGAATCTTCCTGCTCTGGGCCCCCGGTCATGGTGCCGACAACAATCCAGTTGACTCCGGAAGAGATCACTGTGCCGGGACTCGTCGAATAACGGCTCAAAGGTAACATGGTAATGTTTTGCTCTGACACATCGAAAGGCGTCAGTACGCCACAGTTCTGCTTTCCTCGTCACCCGTCAACGCCAAACCATGCGTTTTTCCAGATCGGTATCAAAATCCAGCAGATCAGGGCGCTTGGTCAGAAACAGAAACTGATGCTGTGGATTTTCACGGATCTTTGCAAACACTTCGTCTCTCATTCCGGCTTCCGTCGGAGATCTGCTCATCGGTAAGAAGAAAATTCTGCGGACGTTTCTTTTTCCATCATCTTGAGCTTGCCGGGAAGAATTCAGGATCAACGAAGTCATCAAATCATATGCCAGCGTTTCACGTTGTTGCGGGCATGAATATCACACCCACTGTGCAGCCGATGACGATGTTCATGTTCTGAATCTGATCTTGATACAAATACTCGTGACTCCTGCCACCCCTCAAGATTCTTTCTGATACGGTCGAGGCATTTCCTCAAAACCGGGTAATTTCTTCCTCTGAAAAACCCTTGTAGTAAATACTTCCATCTCATCAGATACAGAGATCGTACTCGCCCTTTTAGGGCATAGTGCTCTCAGTCAGAAACAGTGTTTTCCTTTTGTCCGTTTCAGACTGAACACGGCTATCAGCCTATGATTTTCCATTCTTTCCAGCACTCGTCGTAAGAGATGTTATCGCTAATCCGCATTTGACCGAAAGTGACCTGATTGAGATACCGTCCTCCTGCCACAGTACACAAAGAAATACGCCCCTGGGCTCCATTAAACGCATCAATATCGCTGAGAATCTTCTCGAAAAATCCGGTCACCAAGCTGTTTTTATTTTGGTGACAAGAAATCCTCCATTTGTTTTTCATGCAGCTCCTATATAGTATTAAACAATATATAGAGCTTTAATATCAACAGTTTATGTCTTAATAGGTAAATTCCGTTTTTCAATTCTACAGGGATTTATCTGTGAGATTTCATATTATCTATAGCAAACTTTCCACTTGCCAGCTAGGAAGCCCTCACGTTTGAATCCATTGACTTGCAAGGTATAAATTGTTTATACCTTTGATAGTGCTCTTAACATACTTACTTTTTATAACCTTTCTGTGGATTGAAAGCTCTATATCCCCCTTTGTAGGCATTACACCAAGTTGTCAGAATGTAACTGGAGAATACGTTCCAAGCACGATGAGTTTCACCCTCAAGCTGAGGGAACTTTTTCAACCCTTAATCTCAATTCTTCTGCACTCGCTGTTTTTCTTGATTATATTTCTCTTTATTATCTTTTAGCCCAAACCAGTAAGCATAATTTTCAGCATTTTGTAAAACATTACACTGAATAACTCTCTTTCCCATAGGAAATAGTGTTTCATCATAATCATAAACACGCATTCCACAAAAATTGTGTGTTTCTCCTGCAACATCATATTCGTCACAAGGAAAAATAATGCTGCCTTCAGGTAATTTCAAATCCGCTTCAGTAACTATTCCAAATGCAACCTGATAACCTGTATTAGAAACATAACCCTCCGGATTCTCATACATGTACCTAAGATTTTTATCCAAATATCCTTCATCAATTAAGTCATAGAAAAGAGAATGCGGGTCTGCACCAAATATAGTTATCTGAGTTGATAACCTTTCCATTATTACCAATAATACTAACAACCTGCTTATCTCGCAATATTTATTTTTCAATATTAACGCCTAAATGTAGTTTTGCCACCCAAGGATTCAAATTTTGCAAGCATTCTACTAACCAAGCCAACAGAACCTCCCTGTGGAATAGCTGCTGTATTACTTTGTATAAAAAGCATACGATGCAACAAAGGAGAGGGACAATGAAGTTGCTATTAAAGTAATTTTTAAAAATCGCTCTGATGTAATGATTTGTAAAACGATTTGTAAAGTCTTCCATAGACTGTTTTCCTATATCCTTTTATAGCCTGTATTAGCATCTTTCATGCTCATTCCCTAGTTTAATAAATTGTATTAGGGTTCATGTATGAGCAATTGAAAATATCACATGGCGGCTTTATACACTCTAAGCTTTTAGCACAGTCAAAAACAAATTTAATTCTTTGGTATCTTCTGAGCAAGTTCTAAAAACTCTTTTCTTGCTTTTCTAAATTTCTCCACAAATGTAGTGTGACCCGTCCATTTCCTTACAATAAAAATATGGCTCACGATAAATCTCCAAACTATCAGAAAGAACTCCTAGATTTTCCCACATTTTATATAATTGTTCATCCTTATTGCATCCAACGAGAAAATGAATGCAATTATCTATATGATATCCTTGCCTGTTCCACCCTGCACACTCACCACTCAGGCATTTTGTTTTTCGTATATTTCTACTGAATATCCAGCCTGCAATGCATATATTCCAGCACTCAAGCCAGAAAAACACCTGCTCCAATAATCACTACTTTTTTACCCATATTCTCTTACTTTCATATAAGGTCTTAGAACAATTTTAGAGCATCAGACAATACACAATGCTCATACATTACTCTAAGGAACTAAACAAATTCTAATTTGTTTGCACTATGTCAGCAAATCATAATCAGTACATTTTCTTTGGTTTTCGATATATTTCCTTTGGCTTTCAATATATTCGATTGTCAATTTATAGCTTTAACGTTTTAATGCTGTGAAATCCTTGGTAACTACAGCCGTATCAAATCTGATCTCAAATAAAATCAACGATTCTCCTGCATATTCTATCGTGTCTTTGTAGCCCGGAATTTTAGCAATAAATTGCTCGGCAAGATCAAAATCGTCTTGGAACTTTTTGCACTATCCCCTTTAGCTTTGACATGCTCATTTCCTCCGTGAGGAATGGTGGTAAATGCCACATTTGGATTTTTCGTTTATTTCTTTCACTTTGTCGTTTCCTTTGAAAGACGAAAAGTAAATATATTTTTCAGTCGGTTCAAAATAAAAATTTACAATTCTTACATTGGAACATTATTTACAGATGTTGCCAGGTATTTCTGTTGTTCAGCCATAATTCTTAAAAATTCCGCTTTTATATCCATTTAAGGAGACCTCCTTTTTCAATACCTCACTTTATTCTATTCTTTTTGATATTTTGCTAGCCCTCATGAATAAAATATACAGCAACTCTTACATTTACTTTTTCTTGTATTATAAAATTCTTTATACTTCGGATCATCGTATTCAAAATATCTGTAGCCAACCCCTTTTTGTTTTTACAAGGTTCTTCCATAGTTGAAAAAGCTTCCTCCTTGTTTCCGGTTTCAAATTCATATTTTGCTTGCATATGTTCTATTTTCAGACTCAAACAAATGTAGAGTATTATTGTTCTCTCACCATTCTGTCTAAACCATTGTTTTGCAATGGGGAGATTATTATATTTTAGAGCACGTAAAAAGAATGTTTTTAGCATAGTTATAAGCTTTGATTCCATTTTGCTCCCTGAATCGGGAAATGCTTCCCATCCTTGTTCTGCAATGGAGAATCCTGCTTCTATTTTGTTATCATCGAGTTGATTGATAGCCTCCTTGCCATAAGCAATAACCGCTTCATATCTTTCACTATCTAACAGCATGTTGATGACACCTCCAAATAATCAAACTATGTCTTCCAGAATAATGCTATTTCAGCAAATCGTAATCAGTATATTTCCATTTGCTTCCAGAATATGATGATAAAAACTCTTTCATGCATTGAAAACAATCCATAATTTCTTCTTTTATTTCATCGATTTCTTCCTCATCATCCCAAATATTCGGATACAAATCGGCAGTTTTGCATTCTTCCATACTGAATTTTTCCAACGCCTTTTTCTATATCAAAATGATCGAGTGCAAAAACTATATTTTTAATCTTTGACTTTTCCGTGTATGCCATAAACTCTGCTGCATCATCAATAGAAAAATTCACCCATCAACAGCTTCACTTAAAGGCTCGTTTTTATTGGTTCAAGCCTTCTTCCTCCCATAGCATAAAATGCAGTACATCCCACATTTTATCTATATCCAGCGAAAGTTCCACTTCTTCATGGGAATCTTCAATTTCCTCTGAAATCTTATCTTCTATTCCATAATAAGACTTAAGCTCTTTTAAATTTTTATCACTTAAATATCGATAAGTCGCGCACATTCCCATTTTTGCATGACCTCCATCATTAACTTAGAATTTCATGTTCAATTCTATAAATCATATCCCTGAATTCCAATTTTTAATTCTATACTTTGTAGACAGTTGGCTGATGTTCAGCATACTTCTTCTATCTCCCCAATCCTCTTGAAATGGAATCTCTTTTTATCTTTACAAACCTGTTTTTAAGCTTTTTAGTTTATCGGAATCCACAGCTCCATTTTTATAATCATTGCTGTGCATATCACCTTCATAATAATATTCAAAGTCAGGTTTTCTGAATGGAATATAGCCATGCTCAGGAAGAATACTTCCATTGCATATTTCCACCCGTTATGAATGCAATCCGGAACACTTCCCTAGTAACTCTACAACTGCATACTCTGCTTCTTCCACTTCCAAAACATCTAATCCCATACTTCTTGCTTTGTCTGCACCTGTAACAATATAGCCTGCCATATAGTTTATTGTGCTTGGGTTTTCCACATCATGGCAAACGCCCATGCTTTTGACCGCTTCCCAAACTTGCAAGTTTATCGTGGCTATATTTTTCATACAGTTTATCCCAGACATTCGGACATAATGATGAATTGATGTTTTGTTCATTTACCCCTGCAACTGTAAATGCTTGTTTCTTTTGAATTGTAATGTTCATGCTTCTTCCTCCTCTTACACTTAATGCTAATTGCACTCGTGATACTAATTTGAACGGTTTCCCATTTCTTACCTCAGAAGGAGTAAATCCATGAAAATTTTTAAAAGCTGTTCCAAATGAATCTGATGACTCATATCCAAATTTGAAAGCAACATCAATAATCTTTTCGTCCGTATCTCTTAATATAACGGCAGCTTCCGTCAATTTTCTGCTTCTTAAATATTCTGAGAGCGTTGTTTCGGTTAGAATAGAGAACAATCGGCTGAACATAGAATAAGAGTATCCGGATAGCTGAGTTACTTTCTTTTCGTCAATCTCATCATCAAGAACTGTTTCAAGATAATCAATCGTATTGTTAAATGACTTGATAATATTCATTTCAATCCCTCCTTTCTTTCGGTTTATTTTTAGTATAGAGAGACTTCTTTCTCCTACCTACAATATTTGTACAAGTTTTATGGGTTTCATCTCATAATACCTTGCTAAAATCAACAAATTGGCATTTATCAATTTGTAAATCTTAATCAAAATATCCATTGGGATCTTGTATTAAAAACTCAATTTGTGTTTCTTCTACCATTAACTTGATATTGATTTCTTGTTAGTTCTCTATATATTTCAAAAATTTAGAGTTTTCACTAATTTATAAATTCCTTCAACATCTTCGACTGCTATTGAAAAATTTATACCTCTTCCCAAGGGATAACCTAATTCGCCTGTGTTCCACCCATCATCATGAGATTTGTTCAAACATAAACTGACTACCTTGAAAAGACATGAAAACAAACCTTTCATCATTGCGTTCGTATTCTATTTTGAATCCTAATCTGCTATAGAATTTTTGTTTTATTAATATCAAAAACCGATAATTCCGGAATCATCTTATTAAAAATCCATCTTCACTTCCCCACAACTTCGAAATTTTTATTATTTCTTTTTCTTTGGTTTAGGTACAGGTGATTCATCATACATTGAATTGAATAAACCAGTTAAAAATTCTTTATTATCAACATCATCTACCAACAACATTTCCTTTGCTCCATCATAGGGTAACTCATACTTTGCATTTGGCATAAGTGCTATTGCAGACCTAACAGGCTTTACTAAAAACCTATCATCATAAATTCCGCCAATAATTTTTCCACGATAATAAATTATATATTCGCCCATCATTGACCTATATGATATTTCTTCCAAATCAGATAGTTGTTCTAAAATAAAATCTAAATACTCTTTACTTGAGCCATACTTCACCCCCAAATTCCAATTTAGCAATCAATTCTATAAACCATATCCCCTGAATTCAAATATACAGGATAGCCGATACCGGTTCTTTTCCTTTCTCCCAAAGCCAGCCTGTATATGTTGTACTATAGCCGAAGTATCCTTCTGTTAAGATTTCAAATTCTGCATGGGCATATTCGTTCATATATTCTTTTAATCCGATGGCTTTTCCGGAAAATTCCCCCTCATATACAGTCCTATCCAATATCAAAATATTACATTCCTCTAAATCACTGTCAAAAACAGAACTTCTCCGGAATATAATTTTTCTTCACCTTTCGTATATTGAAATATTGTATCCAACTCTATTGTTAGAACATCGTTTTTAAAAGCTAAACTTCTTTATCCTGCTATCATGCAAACCAAAAAGAATATTACTTTTCCTGTCCTGCGTAAAATCCATCTCTGTCTCCCATACTTATATCCCTAATTTTCCTAACCACTCCTCAATATCTTCCACGGAGGTATTCATGGAAAGCATCAATGTATCCTCATTATTTTCATCGCATAAAATCAATTCCTGTTCTTGATTAAAAAACAGACTTAACCATACAATAAAGCTTGCATAATCCCTCATTCTATTTTCAGAATTAAAATACTCTATGGCAAAGGTGGATCTTTTTCTATCCATTCGTAAAGGTAAACTGATAGGGACTCCGAGTAATTTTCCCAACAAATATCATAGGGAAAATGACGCAGTCTTACTCAGCTCTATATCTGTTCCCCGGATACTTCTTTTCTATTTCCCTACTATTTTTCTAAACGAGATATCGCGCTTTGCATGATACTCGTTTAGAATCAAAATCATGATTTTCCGCTTTGTTTACATGAATAAAACTTGTTACAGACATCTCTACTTTCCCTCAAGGCCAGTGGTTTCGTATAAAACAAAATTTTATCCTGCTAATATCAGTATGCCGGAGCAGAATGTCCTCTTCTCAAAAATCAGATTCGGAAATTCTGTTCTTAGTTCATCCGCAACGCAATAGATTTCATCATTATCCCATTCATCCGCATATTCTTTTTTGCATTGATCCAATGCCTTACGATTCGAAAAAGCGACATCTCCAATTAGAATCTTTCCGCCAACTTTAAGATGTGCAAGCAAATCTTTTAGCAAAACAACCTTTTGTGCATCCGCTAAGTGATGAATAGAATACGTTGCAATAATAAAATCAAAGGACTCTTGGTTTAGTTCCTCCGCTAAACCCTTTGAAAAATCTCCCTGATAGAGATGTGCACCCGGCATCTTTTCATACGCGAGCTCTATCATTCTTGAGGAAAAATCCTGTCCGTAAATAGTGCATCCGTTTTTATATAGCTTTGTGGTTAATGTGCCTGTTCCGAATCCAAGGTCCAAAACTACTGCATCTGGCTTTTCCATTATGATTTTGTAAATATCCCCCAGAATCTTTTTGTACCCAGCAAAGGGATAACGATTCTCTTCTTCCGAGAGCCCGACTGATTTGTCATAATCATCCGCCCATAAATCAAAACCTTTACTATTTAACATTTTTCCTCTGCTCCTCCTACTTTTCTATTTATACTCCTGCTTTTACCGCCTTTACCCTACCAGATAAGATGCATCTCTCGCTCAAAATACTCGGTTTATTTCGCGTGATAAAGCAACCGGACTTCCCATAATCCCTGCATCCATATTTATTGCAAAAGCTCCAAAATCCCTTTTGCACAACGGAGATTTACATCTTGAAAATGATTGCCCGGATTTACTTCATAAGTCGTCTCTATTCCCATAGATTTAAAATGTTTTAGCAAGTCTTCGGTGTTTTCCTGCATGGTTTTTAAAATGGGATGTCTTGTTTTAGACTCTTTATCTCCGATAGACAAATAAAGCTTTTCCGGCAGAATTTTCATCGCATTTTCTTTGCAAAAATTCTTGATTCCCCGGAAACCACAGAGAGCCCGACATGCTGGCCACACGGGTAAAGACATCCGTCTTATACAGGGCATACAAGGCAAATAATCCCGCCAGAGAATAGCCGGCTATGCTCTATAAATTCCGGAGCACCATTGATTTTTCTTTTTGCCAAGGGAAGGATTTCGGACAAGATACAATCCAGATACTTCTCTCCACCTCCGGTAAAATCGTCCCCCTCTTTCCCTAAGGCAGGAGCAGGCCAAGGGCTTAAATCTCGCTCCCAGTTAAGATTTCCGATAGCAAGGAAAATGAAAATCCTAGAATTTTTCTTTTTGTAAGTCCAAAATGCGGCCTCTCCCTCATCGGAAAATTGATTGAAAATAATAAGCGGGGAGTCCGCTTTCTCCGCCCTGAAAATAAGCTTAGTTTATAATCACTCAAGGTAAAATCTTCTCTATTCATAAGCTATTCTTGCCTCCTCCGATAGAGCTTCTTTAATGATAATATCTTTCATAATATCTTCCCGGCAAAATCTCTAACATGCTTTATATATAGGCTTTACTCAATGCTTTGCTCAATGTTTTACTCAATACTTTATTTCATACTTTGCGCCACACTTTCGCCATACTCCATTCCTTATTTCTTAAACGAGCAAGTCCGTATAAAGTCCTTCACCTCTGCCCCGGCTTCCAGATAACGAAGTAAAATCTCCGCACAGGCACGGCTGTCGCTGTCCGCCCGGTGGTGTTGAAGGAAATCCCAAAAATCCTCGCAGACCATATTTAACTTATGGCTCCTGTCGGGAAAGAGGCTTCTGCCCATTTTCACCGTGCAAAGGTATCGGGCATAGGGCTTCCAATCAATCTCATAATCCAAAAGGCAATTTTTCAACACATTCATATCAAAGGAGGCATTGTGGGCTACCAGCATTCCGTCGGAAAAAAATGGCTCAATCTGATGCCATAATTCCGGAAAGGTAGGCGCATCCTTGACACTGGCCTTACTGATCCCGGTAAGCTTTACATTGAAATAGTCAAAGTCGGCCTCGGGATTCACTAAAGAATAAAATTCCTTGCTGATTTTTCCTTCTTCCACCACGGTAATGCCAATGGCGCTCATTCGGTTATTCTTTCGGTTCGGTGTCTCCACATCAAAAACAATAAAACGTGCCACAAAAATCTCCTTTACTCCTCTTTCGTTAATAAATCAAATCGTAATTATTTGTAATTATTTGTAATCATTTATAATCGTATGATTGTTTTTCCGGTTTCTGTCTGCTATACTAATACCACAAGAAGATGTTTAGTATAAATTCTACGAATGGAGGCGAAAATATGGCAAGTACACTGGTTCAATTCAGAACAGAAGACACAGAAAAGCTAAAATCCATACAAATCTTAGAAAAACTGGGACTTTCTCTTCCTGCCTATCTTAGGATGTGTATGTCTAGGTTGAATCAGGAAAACGGTATACCGTTTAGCATGACCCTTGAAAAAAAGTATTCCCCCGGAATTTATACTTTGGAGAAAGCCAGTAAAATTGCGGAAGAATATGGTATTTCCGATATGTCCTTAGATGAAATCAACGCAGAAATTGCAGAAGCACGGAAATAGTATCTTATGAAATAGTTTTGCTATCATTGATACCAATGTACTCATATCCGCAATGCTCAAGCATCAATCCGTTCCCGGTAACATTCTCGACATGGTATTTTCCGGTATCATTACACCGGTTTTAAATTACGATATCGAGTCAGAATACCGGGATGTGTTATCTCGCCCCAAATTCCATCTTCCAAAAGACTTGATTGATGATATTATACAGACTTTTCGTCTGTATGGTCTCTATATAGATGCGGAACCGCTATCCATGAGTCTTCCCGATCCGAAAGATTTAGTTTTTTATGAGGTGGTAATGGAACAACGAAAAACGGAAGAAGCTTGGCTTGTCACCGGTAATATAAAGCATTTTCCTGAAAAAGTTTATGTAGTTACCCCTCGTCAGATGTTGAACATCATTTTTAGAAAACACCAAACTATAAATTCTATCTCCTACAATTGATACAGCTTCGTATATTTCTCCTCGATGTAATCCAGGAAATACTTTACATTAAACTCTTCCCCTGTCACCATTTTCATAAGCTCCGGCGCTTCATAGCGGAAACCGTAGGTATGGATATGCTCCTTTAGCCAGTTCATGATTTCATCAAAATGATTTTCTTCCAAAAGGCTGTCCACATCCAGGTCCTTTCGCATGGCATGCATGAATTGTGCCGCAAAGGCTGTTCCCAAAGCGTAAGTGGGGAAGTAGCCGAAGCTTCCGTCGGACCAGTGCACATCCTGTAAGATGCCCACTTTATCATTTGGCACGTCCACGCACAAATACTCCTTGTACTTTGCATTCCAGGTTTTATCCAGTCCCTCTGTGGAAATGCTTCCGTTAAATAAGCCCTTTTCAATTTCATAACGAATCAGGACATGCAATGGATAGGTCAATTCATCCGCTTCCGTACGGATAAAGGAAGGCTTGGAACGGTTAACAGCCTGATAAAATTCCTCTAAAGAAAACCTCTCCCAGTTGCTTTGGAAAATGTTTTTGCAGCCTAGGATAATGATATTTCCAAAAGGCCAAAGTTCTTCCCAGATAGTTCTCACAAAGTCTGGACTGGGACTCATGCATACCGGAAGACACTCCCTCGGATAAAATCATACCGTCATACTTCGGATTGATATTATGCTCATAATAGGCATGCCCTACCTCATGCACCGTAGACAAAATCGCAGAAATCACATTGTTCTCGATATACTTGTAGTGGTACGGCAGTCATTTCTGCAGTCCAGGAAGTAAAAGGATGCTCGGACTCATTTTGATAGGCCCAGGAGGGATCAAAAATGCAAGTACTCAAAAGCCCTTCCATAAACTTCTTCTGCTCTTCCACCGGGAAGCTTTTGAAATAAGAAATCCTCTCGAAGCTGCTTTGCTTTGGTCACCTTCTGAATAAGAGGTACCAGTCTCTCTTCAGCGCTGCAAAGAAGGCATCATATTTTTCTTCGTCCATCCCCGGCTCAAAATCATCCAGCATCTGATTGTAAATGGACAGGTTGCTGTTCCGATAGCCATAAAGCTTCTTCTTTTCCTTCAATCACCTTCTTCAAATAGGGAGCAAAAAGAGAATAATCCGCCTTGGACTTTGCCAAAATCCAGGCATCAAAGGACTCATCACAAAGCTTTTTAAAAGCTACAAACTCCTCCTTGGGAATGCAAAGGGTATCCAAGGCCTGCTTGTAATAAAGCTGAATGGCCCGCTTATTTTCCGCGTCTACCTCGGGATCTTCCTGCAAATCCTTTAGTAGTGCCACGATTTCCGGATCGGTTTCCAGGCTGAAAAAGCTCCCCTGCCAAAAAGGCGGAACGCTCATCTCTATAGCTTGCGCCTGCCGTAGGTGCCACAGTCTGCTTATCGATGTCAATGATATTTAGAGCCATATGGTAGGCAGAGCATTTAAACAGCCAGTCCTGATACTTCTTTAATTTTTCTTCTGTAGTCATATTTTCCTTTCTTACAATTGTTTTACTATAATACATGCCGGTGCAGGGAATATTCTGATATAATGATTTTTATGGATTTAACGTTAGCGTTTTTGCATTTTCACAAAACTGCCAACGTTAATTTTTAATATTCGTACTGTATTTGCTATTATATACTATGAACTAATAAGTTAGAAAGGAAGAATAATATGACTTGGTATCCTCGTGAAAACTACCTTAAGAAGATTCGTGACTTTTATCACGAAACCGATATTATTAAAGTAATCACCGGTGTGCGAAGATGTGGTAAATCCTGTCTTATGGAAACAATTGCCAACGAATTAAAAATCGTCTGGAATTCTAGTAATCATATTTATTTCTTCGACTTGGACAGTAAGGACTATCATAAAAATTACAAATCCGGAACAATTGGAACAGCTATTGGAATCAGTTCCGAAAGTGCGTGGAACAAAATATCTTTTTATTGATGAGATTCAAAATGTAAAGGACTTTGAACTAATTCTTAACAGCTTTCGTAGGTCTAATGAATGGTCAATTTTTATTACCGGTTCAAATTCATATCTCCTAAGCGGAGAATTGATGACAAAACTAACCGGAAGATATATTGAATTTGAGATGTTCCCACTTTCGTTTGAGGAATACGAAGGCATTAAAAATTCTATGGATTGCTTCCGACCGACAAGAAGAATTACAAAACTATATTCTTGAAGGCGGTTTTCCCAGAACAATACAACTGGAAAATATTGCCGCAAAGCGTAGATATGTTCAAAGTGTTATCGAGGAAATCTTTGAAAAAGACATTAGAAGAAGGCTAAAAATCCGTAATAAAAATACATTTGAAACAGTCCAAAAATACATCATCAACAACTTTGCCGCAACAACCAGTCTAAAAAGCTTAAAAAGCCATTGAACAAAATGGAACAGCTATAAGCGAAGCCACGATTGCAAGATATGTTAAAAGCCTTGTTGGATGCGAAAATTCTTTGCGAATGCCCCAGGTTTGATATGAAGTCCAAAAAATCCTTAAGTGGAGAAAAGAAATACTATTTAGCTGACACCGCTTTTTATTTTGCTCAGAACACGGACAACAGAATTAACTTTGGTCCTGTTCTTGAAAAATATCACCTATATATATGCAAAAATCTCATGACTATTCTGTAGCTGTCGGGAGAATAGGGAAGCTGGAATGTGATTTCATCTTAAGAAATCAACGAGATGCGTTATTCCTACATCCAAGTTGCTTATACCATTGCATTATCAAAGGATACCGAAGACCGTGAGTACAGACCACTTGAATCTATTAAGGATAATTATCCAAAAATATGTTGTTACTGCAGACTCTATTCTTCAACAGCGAAACGGTATTGAGCTATAACTTTATTGACTTTATGAGAAATGGAAAAGAGTTTTTAGCTTAGTTTATAAAATATATTTCCGCTCATAGGAGAAAAGGAGCTGAATAAAAGCAAAGAGAATAACTTGGTATATATAAAATATAACTATTTTTATTCTTTACAGCCCCTTCTGCACTATACTGTTCCCCCTATAGCAATCAAAAATTACAGTTTGTTTTACAAGAAGCTTTTACCGTTTGACGTTACAGTTAGGCATTCCAGTTTGGTTTTACACTCTAGCTACGCCACTTTTCTTCGCAGCTTCCGCAACGGCTTTAGCTACTGCGTCCTTGACTCTTTCATCAAAGGCCGCCGGCAGAATATACTCCGCATTAAGTTCCTGATCGCTCACCAGTTCCGCAATAGCATAAGCTGCGGCAACCTTCATTTCATCATTGATGTCCTTTGCCCGCACATCCAGAGCGCCTCTAAAGATGCCCGGAAAGCATAGTACATTATTGATCTGGTTCGGAAAATCCGACCGCCCTGTAGATACTACCGCAGCCCCGGCCTCCTTCGCATCCTCCGGGAATATTTCCGGGATTGGATTTGCACAGGCAAAGATAATAGGCTTCTCCGCCATACTTTTCACCATATCCTTATTCAGGGTTCCCGGTGCGGAAACACCGATAAAGACATCCGCATTTTTGATAACATCAGAAAGACTTCCTTTTTCCATGGAGAGATTGGTAATCTCTGCCATTTCCATCTTAATGGATTTAAGTTCTCTCCCCTTATAAATAGCGCCCTCTCTATCCGTCATAATCACATGTTTTGCTCCCATGCTTAAGAGCAGTTTGATAATGGCAATACCTGCCGCTCCTGCTCCGGAGGTCACAATCTTCACTTCTTCGATTTTTTTCCCGGTAAGCTTTAAGGCATTAATCAGACCTGCCAAAGTGACCACCGCAGTACCATGCTGGTCATCATGGAAAATAGGAATATCGCAAATTTCCTTTAGTCTCTTCTCAATCTCGAAACAACGAGGTGCAGAAATGTCTTCCAGATTTACTCCTCCAAAGCTTCCGCCAGGAGGCTCACTGTCTTCACGATTTCCTCCACATCTTTCGTTCTTACGCAGAGCGGAATGGCATCCACATCGCCAAATGCCTTAAACAGCACACATTTTCCTTCCATAACCGGCATACCGGCTTCAGGGCCAATGTCTCCCAAGCCGAGGACAGCAGTTCCGTCCGTTACCACGGCCACCGTATTCCAGCGTCTGGTCAGCTCATAGCTTTTTCTCCACATCCTTCTGTATAACAAGGCAGGGTTCAGCCACTCCCGGAGTATAAGCAAGGCTTAGTGCTTCTTTACTGTCCACCTTGGCTCTGGGTGTTACCTCCAATTTTCCCTTTAATTCATAATGCAGTTTCAATGATTCCTTCGCATAGTCCATTTTTTTCTTCCTCCATTTTATAGCATAGCCGCCTCAAGTCGGTTTTTCCTTGTGTCAATTTCTTCTTCCTATATCATTTCTTCAGGCTTAAACACTTCATCAAACTTCTCTTCCGTCAAGAAACCAAGCTGTAGGCAGGCCTCTTTTAAAGAGATGTTTTCCTGAAAGGCTTTCTTCGCTGTCTTCGCCGCATTTTCATAGCCGATATAGGGGTTTAAGCAGGTTACCAGCATCAAAGAGCGGTGTAGGTTTTCCTGCATTTTCTCCTTGTTCGCCTTAATCCCCACAACACAGTTCTGATTAAAGGATAACATGGCATCGGAAAAGCAGGCGTACCGACTGCAAAAAATTGTAGATACATACCGGCATATATACATTTAGCTCAAAATTCCCTTGAGAAGCCGCCATGCCCACTGCTACATCATTGGCCATGACCTGAACGGACACCATGGTAAGGGCCTCGCACTGGGTGGGATTGACCTTTCCCGGCATAATGGAGCTTCCCGGCTCATTTTTCCGGAAGGAAAAATTTCTCCCAGACCGCATCTTGGGCCGCTGCCAAATCAGCGAATGTCATTGGCTATTTTTCATTAAATTCGCTGCCAAAGGCTTTCAAAGCGCCATGGGCAAAACCAGTTCATCCTTACTGCTAAGAGAATGGAATTTATTGTCTGCAGTTTTTAAAATCTTTTTGTCAGTTCGGAAACTGCCTTGGCCACTTCTAAATCAAAACCCTTCGGGGCATTCAGTCCCGTTCCCACTGCAGTTCCCCCAAGAGCCAGCTCCCGAAGTCTGGGAAGGCTTAATTGAAGCATCTCCATCGATTTTTCCAGCATAGCTTTCCAGCCGCTGATTTCCTGAGAAAAGCTAATCGGTGTGGCATCCTGCAAATGGGTCCGCCCTGTTTTACAATGCCTTCATTTTCCTGCATCAGTCTTTTCAAAGGATTGAATGAGGTGTCAAGACTGGGAAAAAGTCTCTCCTCGATTTCCAAGGCTGCTGCGATATGCATGGCTGTTGGGAAGGTATCGTTGGAGCTTTGGGACATATTGGCATGGTCGTTTGGATGAAGTAGCTTTTCTCCCGCCACTTCATTTCCCCGATTGGCAATGACTTCGTTCACATTCATGTTGGACTGGGTTCCGCTTTCGGTTTGCCATACCACAAGGGAAAATGCTCGTTAAGTTTCCTCAAAAATCTCTTCACAGACATCAGAAATTAAACTCTTTCGTCTTTCATCCAGTTTGCCAAAGGCGATTATTGGCATTGCTGCCGCTTTTTAAAATAGCAAAAGGCACGAATAATCTCTATGGCATCTTCTCCGTTCCTATTTTAAAATTCTCAAAGCTTCTCTGGGTTTGTACCTTTAGTATTTCTCCACAGACCTGCACTTCCCCATGGAATCGTGTTCTGTTCTATAGTCATTTCTTTTCCTCCATACAGCATTTACAACAGGAAAATTACTTCGGATAGATTTTATCATGGCTGAGGGACAGGCTGGATTCTATCTTGTCCCACATTTTCCTCTGCCAGTTATCTTATATTTTTATGCTTTCAGGGAAAATATGTCTCTATCGCTAAGTTTTATCCTATAAATTTTTCCATCTTTACATCATTTAGATTGAGTGTTATTATCTAAACAGTGTATAGATTAAAACAAAAAGAGTGTGCCTTGAAATCCGATACATACCATCATAGGGAATTTAAAGAAGAACTAGTGGAAAAAGGCTTGGCTATATCAATCGATATGGTCTGGAAGCCCTTTTCCATGCGTAAACTGGCAGATTCTACAGGCGTCAGTCCTGCCGCGCCCTATGCCCATTTTTAAAAACAAGGAGGCTTTTTCTGTCTGCAAGTCCGTAATTATGGAACCATCGATTTTTATTCGACATTGGTGAAAAGCCACGGAAGATTGTTCTGACCATTCAAGAATTCTTTTCAATATGGGAAAAAGTTGCGTCCTCTTTTTATGAAAATCCTCTATATTACCGGTTCTTGTTTTCTATAGAAGATATAGATATAGAGAATTATCCGCCATTTGTATTATTCAAATATATCACTAGAAAAAGCATGGAAAGAAAAAAATCCGAGAGTGGGATAGTACTACTCTTCATGCAAAAGTTATTGCGCTCTGGTCCTTGGTGCATGGTCTGTCTTTCATCGTGACCATGAAAGGGGCTGTCGACATGGATCATCTTGAAGCGGAAGTAGAGCAGATTCTTGACTCCATTACTGTATAAGGAGAAAGCAGAATTGATTTTCAACTCCATTCATGTATAGGAACAAAGTGAAACAGATTTTCGGCTCAAAGCAATACTATGAGGAGTATAAATGGTAGGGGTATTTTTAAGTGGTACGGGAAATACAAAGCACTGCATCAAAATTTCTTACTGCACTGGATTCCGATGCAAGGTGCATTCCATTGAAGAGAAAAAATCGATAGATGCTATTCGAAAGAACGAGAGATTGTCCTCGCCTATCCGACACAATTTTTCCAATGTGCCATTTATGGTAAGAGATTTTTGTCATTCGGCATAAGGATGTCTGGAAAGGGAAAAAGATATTTTTAATAACCACTATGGGAGCATTTTCCGGTGATGGAACAGGGTGTCTTGCCAGAGTTTTAAAAAAATATGGTGCAATTATTCTTGGCGGTTTGCAGATTCGTATGCCGGATACGGTTTGTGACAGTAAATTACTGAAAAAGTCTTTAGAAGAAAACCGAAGAATCATCCATGAAGCGGATAGAAAAATCGAAAAGGCAACAAACACGATTAAACAAACCGGAAAATATCCCCGGGAAGGCTTAAGCTTTCCGGCTCATCTCGCAGGATTATTCGGACAAAGATTATGGTTTTATAATAAAACCACCGGGTATAGTAAAAAACTCAAAATCAGTGATGACTGCATTGGATGCGGATTATGTGCCTCCATCTGCCCCATGGGAAATCTACGCATACAAAACGGCAAAGCCGTCAATCTGGAAAAATGCACCATGTGTTATCGTTGCATAAGCTCCTGTCCCAAGAAAGCCATTACGCTTTTGGGAAAAGAAGTCGTCGAACAGTGCCGGTATGAGAAATACGTTTAGACAGCAAAAAATTTTTCTCAAAGCACAAAGAAGCGCTTACATGCTCTTCTCTCCTGCGTATTTTTGATACGTATATTGTCCATGGGAGTTGGTCGCCTTGCCGCTCCCGTAATATATGGCATGTTTCGGGCAACGGTGAAGGCAGCCTAGACACATGGTGCAGTCTTCCTTCACCCAAACCGGCTTTTTGTTCTGCATTTCAATCGCCTGAACCGGGCATTTCTTAGCGCAAAGTGTGCAGCCGATGCAGGCATCGGACACAGAAAGATTCTTGGTCTTTCGCATCTTACCGTCATAAAGCTTTTTCGCCACCCTTCCTACAAATTCGGGCACCGTGAAATCCATCTCTTTTCCTTTTTCTTTTCGGAAAGTAATACCTTAAGCTCATTGATTTCCTCTTCCGCCTGCTTTAAGCTAGTTTTAACCTTTTCCGCATTGGATAAGTCAAAAATCACAGTCCAAGTATCCGGCATACGAATATCGAATTTCGCATTCAAGGCTAAACCCTTTTCTTTTAAAAGACTATCCGCAATCGAAGATGCTGCCCCCGTTGTCGTTCCAAAGGTTCCCACATAAAAGCTGTAGGGCTTTGTTTCATACTGAAGCTTCAACTTTTCCAAGAACGCATAAACAATGCTGGGTAGTCCCCAAGCATAGGTGGGACTTAAAATCCCAAACCTTCCGTCCTTAACCGTATACTCATAGCTTTCTGCCTTGCAGGCTTCCTCAATGGATATCATTTCTTCCTGCGGCTCTTTAATTTTCTCTGCTACATGCCTGGTATTTCCGGTAGCTGAAAAATAAAATAACATCTTCCTTACTCCCCACTTTGTTTCTTTATTAATGCTCTATGTTCTTCACTCTTAAGCAAACGGTCAATATACGCTATCAGAATTCCGTCTTGAACTGTAAAGATTCCTTTTTTGAGTCCATATCTATGCTTCCCTTCTGTTCATTTGCTTAAACAGTTTCATTGTAGCAGAACTTTTGGAGAATGGATGATCGGTAAAGAAAATCGAGACGGATACTCCTGAAGAAAGTTTCCTATGGATTGTCTTTTTGTAAAATATACTTGACATATCAAAAACAAGGTGTATATTGGTCATGTAAAGTATTTACGACATTTTGTAATACATATTGCTTTCACCCAAGAGTGAAGGCAAAGAAATGAAAGGAGTTTTCGATGAATTATTTTAACTTAGGAATCGCTGTAGGTTTTTTTGCCAGTTCCCTCTTAGTTCTATTTCGAAACAGATTGAGTAAGAAACAAAAAGGATTGCTATGATGAAAGGCAGGTAATCGTCCGCGGAAGGGCTATCAATATGCTTTTTCACCACCATGGGACTCCTCATGCTGTACGCTGCTTTTGCCGAGCCGATTGAGAAATATTTGGAAGCCGGGATTATTCCCCTTGCCATTCTTCTTTTCTCGGGACTGATCCTCATGGGATACTGCCTTTTCCACGATGCCTTCTGGGGGCTTAGCAATAAAAATAAAAAGGATTGCTGTTACAGTATGGGCTCTGTTCAGTGTACTGAACATCTTTAACACCGTAGAATATCTCTCCCGATAAAATATGGATTGCCGAAGGCTCAGTAACCGCTTTATGCTTCCTCTCCTTCTCAGTATCTTTTTGCTATTGCCTGATTCTTATGCTACTGAAGGATCGAATGAAGAATGATGAAGAGTGAGGTGAAAAATGAAGAATCTTCGTTTAAAAATCCGCTAGAGCGGGAAAGACCTGTCCCAGCAGGGCTGGCCCGATCTGGTAGGCGTCAGCAAACGAAACCATCAATGCTATAGAAAAAGGGGACTATAACCCTACCATCCGCCTCTGCCTCGCCATTTGTCATGTATTGGGGAAAAGCTTGGATGAATTGTTCTGGGAAGAAGAAGATAGTTAGCTGTAGAAAAAAGGAGCTGTAAAAAATCAAAATAATAAAGGGATTCTTTGCAATATAGGTCTGAATGAGGGTGGTCTGAGCCCGATACTTGCGAAAAACAAGAGAAACGCAGTTTTTCGCTTAGTATCCGATACGTAAGGACAAACTTTTCATCAGAAAAGTTGTCCTGTACAAGACCAAGGCCCGCAGGGACTTGCTTTGCGAAGCAAAGTGAGCAGTGGTTAACAAAACCACTGCTCAGTCAGGCGAAGCTAGCGAGAGCGTGCCCCAAGTTCAGACCTATATTGCATGAAAAATATTTTGATTTTTCCCTGCTATTGCTCCGCTAAGGTCCTGGGATTCGATTTTTAACAGAAAACTTAGTCAAGAAAATATTTTCCTAATATAATACATTAATATTTTTTTATTCTCTCTTTCAGCTAAGTTCTTTGAAGATATTTTTCCATAAGCTATAGCTATGGCTTTAGAGAAAAATCTATGAAAATCTCTTTAGAATTTGATATGGAATTTTTTATTATTTTTCTTTCTTCTTTTTTTGCTATGATGTTATAAGTTAGAATCTTCTAACTAACTATGCGATATTATTTTTTCCTTTCTGATCTTCTTGGATTAGCAGAGAGGAATGTTTCCCTTAAGGAGAAAGCTATGAGAGAATTTTCAAAATATTGATGGTAAGAAAGTAGAAATTGTCCATGAAATTAAATCCGCCTATGATGAGGAAAGATATCTTTGGAAGAAGCCAGAAAAATCCCTTAAAGATAGAGTACAACACCTGGCTCCCTATGAAATTGCTATTATCGAGCAGGAAATGGTGGAGGAAACCGAAGACGAGTGCATTAAAGAAGACATTCAAGCGATGCTGGAGGTCTTCCAGGATGTTTTGGTCACAAAGGATCAAGAGCTTCCGGAAAATCATCCCATCTCCTGCTATCGTAGGGAAAATGCAAAATGAAGGAATTGCTCCTTTCCGTGGAGGATTTGGTGCAGTATCCCCTTATTAAAAACCAATGGCTGGAACTTTATGAAGAATTGTTGAAATTCAAGATTCATTTGTCCAGAAAGCAAAACCAATTATACCCGGTTTTGGAGAAGAAAGGCTTTACCCGTCCTACCACCACCATGTGGACTTTGGATGACTTTATCCGGGATGAGATTGCAGAGTGCTACAATCTTCTCTTAGAGGATAAGGAAGAGGAATTTATCGGAAAGCAGGCTGAGCTTGTGGCGGATGTGCGGGATTTGATGGACAGGAAGAAAATATCCTCTACCCTACCTCCTGGAAATGATCAACGAAGAAGAGTTCCGTTATATGGTCGAGGGAGACCAGGAAATCGGTTTTTGCCTATATTAGCGTGCAGGCAGATAAGTCCGGCAATTCAGCTTCGGCTTCCTCTTCTGCCTCAGCTTCTACAGCCGGTGCTCCCCTCTCCGGTCTTTCCTCTGCTCCCGGCTTTGCAGAAGAGCTTGCCGGTCTATTAGGAAAAGTATGGCTTTAATAATAAGAAGAGAAACTGAATGTTAGCACCGGTCAACTTACCTTGGAGCAGATTAATCTGATTTATCAGCATATGCCTGTGGATCTTTCCTATGTAGATGAAAATGAACTGGTTTTGCTTCTACACCGACACCAAGCACAGAGTTTTTCCCAGAAGTAAAATGTCATCGGAAGAGATGTGAAAAAAACTGTCATCCAAAGGCTTCGGTACATATCGTTGAGGAAATCATTAAGGTTCCGTTCGGAGAACAGGATAAGGCGGAGTTTTGGATTAACAAGCCGGACCTCTTTTATTTACATCATCTACTATGCGGTTCGGGATGAAAACGGAAAGTTTCGTGGTGTGCTGGAAATGATGCAGGATTGCACCCATATCCGTTCCTTACAGGGCTCTCAAACTCTTTTGACATGGGAGCAGCAGGAAAAGGGAGAAAGCAAGGAGACTTCTGAAGACGAAGACAAGAGGGATGGCTCAGAGACTTCTGAAGATGTAGGAAATAAAGAAAGCGCAGGGTCTTTGGGAAACGAAGGAAATAGAGAAAGCACAGGGTCTTTGACAGCCGGCAAGCTGACGGAAATCACCGAAGATACCTTATTAAAGGATATTTTTGGAAGCGGATCCCAATGTAAAGACTCTCCTTTTCCGATTAAGTGACCGCTTTTAAGGCCTTAAACACTCCTCTTGCTCGTATTATGATGCCGAAAGCCACGGTAAAGAATATGAGTGAACGGGCAGAGGTGGATTTGGATACCCTGCTTCGAGAGCTTAGGGAGTATTTTAAACTATGAGCTTTCAAGGTTTACTCTTAGGCTTGGTTTGCTTTCTCTGCATAGGGATATTTCATCCCATAGTGGTGTATGCGGAGTATTACTTTAGTAAAAAAATAGCCTGGCTTTTTTTCTTAATAGGTCTATCCGCCTGTAGTAGCCAGTCTTTTTCTCCCTTCTCTTTTCCTCTCCGGAAGTTTGAGCCATCTTTGGCATCTCCTGCTTTTTGGAGTATTCATGAATTATATGAGCAGGAAAAGAGATGGAAAAAGGATGGTTCCCTAAATCCAAGGAGAAAATTTTAGCCATAAAATACCGACCTCCCAATCGTTAGATTATTGGTCTAACTTTTGGGGTCGGTACAATCTGTCCCCTGTTTTTCAAATGCTCTTATTTTTCACATGCTAAATCATAAAGCACATTGGTATAAATTGCACAGGCGAGAAGCATCGTCTCATTTCAAAGCCCTCGTCCGTCCCTCGTGCTCGCACCAACCGCATGATGCATATTCTCTTGTCGGGAAAATCGGACCAAAAGGCGGCAAAATTCTCAAAGCTGCGCGCATAGGTACCTCCGCCGATACGAAGAGGCGGTGTATAGATATCTCCACTAAAAGGCACGGTAGTGCTTCAGACAAGTTTTTAATGAGTTCACTATCCGGATTGTTCAGAAGCCACTTAGAATCGTCTACTAAGGTCGTATCGATATGAAGACTTCCTGAATGATGTCCGCACTTCTTTTAGTAAATCACTGCCTTCACATTCATTCGGATAACGGTAGTCCAAGGCAAAGTAAACCCGGCCATTTTCAATATTTGCCTTACCCAAGTTAAAGGTCAAGGGGCCCATGTAGGCACCGTCATAATCCACCTTCAGTCCGACACCATATGGATCCTTGAACAGCTTCACTGCATTTAAGCTGAAGGCATCGTTATAGCAGCTTCCGACAAATTCAAACATCTTCACCGCCGCATTCACGCCCATGTAAGGGCGAGAAGCATGGAAGGGTTTTCCATCAATATGATAATGCGCGCCTTCCTCATCCTGATGACATTCTCCGCTTAGTCCATTTGCAAGCAGGAACTTTTCAAAATATTCTTTTTCCAGCGGCTTATCCACAATTACATCCGCCTTACCGATTACTACATTAAAAGCTGTGCCGGACTGCATAGACTTTATGCAGGAATCAATTTCCCCTTCAGCGCTAAAGTCCAGAATTCCCTTTTCCGCGTAGATACAGGGGAACTCCGCATCCGGTACGATTCCCATAATAGGATTCTTACGCACCTTCTTATAGTAAAGGATGCCGGCAGAGGTATTTTCTTCATCCGTACCCAAAATCATCTGGATATTGTGCTTTAGCTTATAGCCCTTATCCTTTAATATCTTCATCGCATAATACGCCGCAATGGCAGGGCCCTTGTCATCACAGGTTCCTCTTCCCATGATATAGCCGTCCTTAATTTCTCCTGCCAAGGGATCAAAGTGCCAGCCATCTCCGATGGGAACGATATCCATGTGTCCCAGTATGCCTACCGACTCCTCTAAATTACCGTACTGAATTACACCCGCATAGCCATCGACATTTTCCACCTGAAAGCCGTCTCGCTTACCGATTTCCAAGGCCTTACCCAAGCACTTTGCAATGTTTGGCCCGAATGGAGCCTCCTTCGTTGCCGCATCGTCATCCCGCACGGATTCAATCTTTATAAGTTCTCGCAAGTCAGCAATCATATTGTCCTGATACGCCCGTGCTTCCTCTAAAAACTTCATTGTCTGAAAACCTCCTTTGATTCTATGGTTTGGTTCTCTTTGATTCTTTTCTGATTTTATTGGTTTCACTTCTTTAATATCATCTTTGATTCTGTTGCTTAGCTTCTTTGATACTATCTTGATTCTGCTGTTTTCCATTATAACTGAAGGCTGTGAAAAACACTTCTTTTTTTAAAACCCGGAAGGATTTTTACATCTATGAATATTTCCGTCGTTATCTTCGTTTTCTCCGCAAAGTCTTTTTAATTCCTCAAAAGCTATAGTCCCGATAGACCTTTCCTCGTTTCAGTGAGAGATTCAGCCGTTTCCGGCAGGGCTTTCAACAGAGTTTCCGGCTGAATTTCCTTCGGTAAAGGAATCAATTCTCCATCCGCATCTTCCGCCTGATGTGCCATGAAAATAAACTCTCCCCTTTCCCAGTCCATGGCAAAGCTATTCATCACTTCTGTAGCAGGCACTTGCAAGAGACTTTTCCTCCTCAGAAATCATATTTTTCATGAGAAATTCATACAGGGCTTCCTTACCGATTTTTGATCACTCTAACGGTGTTTTTCTTCATCCTTTTCCTCCCTCATCTTTTATCCAAAGATAGCTTCCCTAATTCTTTTTAAACTCTCTTCATTTTCCAAATACTCATGCAAAAAGGGATACGTAAAGAAGCTCATGGGACGAACCTGCGTAGGACTGGCTACATCCCGAAGCTTGCTTTTTGCCCAACGTTCTACCACTTCCAATCTTTTGCCCAAGATACCGATAACAAATACTAGCTTGCTCGTAATAAGTTCCCGACGAAGCCAAATACTGTACAAAAAGATAATTTATTGTATCACGACTTGTTCAAAATATAACTATCCCCCTTGTCCTTTCTCCTATTTATGATAAAATAACGATATTATTATGATAGTAAAGCAAAAGGAGAACCCCTATGATTAATATCCGTCCGGTTTCTGACTTAAGAAACAAATTTCCTGAAATTGAAGATGTTGTTGTTAATTCCAATGCTCCAGTATTTCTCACAAAAAATGGGTATGGAACAATGGTTTTAATGAGTCTTGAACAATATTCCGCCTTGACCGATGATACAGAAAAAAAACTGGATGAAGCAGATGCCCTTGCAGCAAGCTCTACAACTCGACTCTCTAAATCTGAAGTTTTTGGTTCTGCAAGGAGAAGGATTAATGAACAAGCCAAAATATAACTTAAGTTTTTCTCCCAATCTTCCAAGAAGATTTATACGAAGTAACATACTACATCACCAATGCTCTCAAAAATCCGGGTGCAGCTCACCGATTGCTTGATGATATTGAATTCGCAATCAGCAAACGACTAGAAATGCCTCTTTCATTTCCAAAGTACCAATCTTCTAAATTAAGAAAGCAAGTTTACTACAGAATCAATGTAAGAAACTTCTCGATTTTCTATGTAGTAATAGGCAATACAATGGAAGTAAGAAGATTATTATATGCAAAGAAAAATATTGATGAATTGCTGAAATAAATTTTTGTCTTAGCATTTTTTTATATCAACTAGCTGGAGCATTCCGAACTTTCCTTCGTCCTTTCCTCCCTCATCTTTATCCGAAGATAGCTTCCCTAATTCTTTTTAAACTCTCTTCATTCTCCAAATATTCATGCATAAAGAGATACATAAAGAAGCTCATGGGGCGAACCTGGGTAGGGCTGGCCACATCCCAAAGCTTACTTTTTGCCCAACGTTCTACCACTTCCAATACCTTTTCTTTCTGCCCAAGATACCGATAGCAAATACAAGCTTCCTCGTAATACAGCTCTCCAAGATTCAAGTCCTTGATCCTTTCATAATAGTCCACTGTATCTTTGGGGCTACCCTTCATATAAAGTAAATTAAGAAGCTTCATCTTATCAAAGTCTTTTCCCGTATTTAGTTTTAAACTCTGAGATTAAGTCCGTAGCGGTTTTTAACTCTTTTGGAGGTTGATAATCTCTGCTCTTGATTCCGGAAAAATATCCTTATGAATATACTGCAATAAAATCTCGCAATAATTATAGCGTTGGCATGAGCCCTTAAGGCACTTCTCTTCCTCTGCTTCCATTAGCCTACTTTGCTCTTCATGAAGAGCTTTACTTACTTCCGCTTCCCGTCCGATTTTCTTTGCCGCAAAGCACATGGCCATCATATATTCGTTAGCTACATTAGAATAATACCACTCATCCCAGAAAGGCATTAGAAGGAGAGTATGGCTTACCGCCTCTTCATACTTTCGGTCAAAAAATTCCACTCCGGCCCTTACCGCAAGATTTTGATGGGGAAACTTCTCTTCAAAGGCATCAAGCTTCGGCAAACTTTCATAGGAGCCATTTTTGATTTCCTCACAAATGTCTCGGTACTTCTTCGGTAGTTTTATTGCTTCCATAAGCATCCCTTTCTCGGACAATACCCCCGTTATCAATACTGTTCCCAAAATATTAAAATCCGGATTCCCCTCAGTCTATTGTCTGTAAAATATCATCCACGAACTCCGAAACCCCTGATGCTGCATAAGTCACCTCATCCGGATCATGGATATAGCAAAGAATCTGCCCCTCTCTTCCCTCCTTATCCGGGTCAAAATCCAGCATCAAAAAACAACTGTCACAATACTCTGCAAAAGGAATCCATTGCCTATGAAAAAGATAGGGCTTAATCCTGCTATCCCGCATTTTCTCTATGTCTTCTTCAGTGAAAAAGTCCGGAAACTCTGTCAGAAGAGCGTCTCTGTTCTGAAAATATTGTTTTGTCTTCTCCATCTGCTCCAAACTCATCAGGTTAAATGACATTTCCACGTCATGAATTACTGAAGGTAAGACACTAAGATATTTGCTTCCGTTTTTATAGCTGTAAAGCTCCTTAATGTCTTTCGGTAGCTTGATGTTGAACTTCTTCTCAAAAGACTCTATCTCATTCGGCGAAGCCCCGGGAATCTCTTGATACTCCTCCCAATATCCCTCTTCTATCGGATCGTCCAAGTCCAGTTCCTCAAAATTCTCTACTACGTACTGTTCTATTCTCTTTATCTTCTGAATAAGGTCCATTTCTCCTCCTGCTTTCTTTTGTCATGAAGATTCGACACAAAAACGCTTACCTGCTTAAAACGATAGTAATTATACTATATCTGTCCTAAAGAAACAGGAGTTCAATTGCATTTACCCTTACGATTCCCAAGGAAGCGAAAACTCTAGATCAACTATCTGAAGCTGATTTAAATGCAAAGCTCTCCTCTCGTGTCAAGCAACTGACACAAAATTTGTTGTCTATTTTTAGACAGCAAAAAGAGAGTGATTTCTCACTCCCGCTTGCCTCTATTTCCATATGATTTTTTGAACTATACTACCTTCACAGATACCTGACTCAACATACTTTTCCATAAGTTCTCGTGTAAGCTCATTATCTGTTACTACTTCTGTTTCGTTAGAAGATAGTTTTATCTTTTCTTTGGGCTTTACTTCTGCTTCACCATATTTTTCTTTAATAAGTGCGAGCACCTGTTCTTCTAATTTATCTACCCTTGAATTTTTATGTTCTACATTATTACACTTACAGTTTTCTTTGTTTCAAACATAAACATTCTCCTCAGTTTTATTTTTCTGCTTTAACAGTAAATATCGATAGTCAACCTCTCGGAATGAACTTCTTCCATCGCCTGAGTACATCCTTCAGTGGCTCGTCCAAATATGAATATGCCTTGTTCTTAATCCAGTCCGGGATGCCGTAAGCCGCCTCCGCTATGCTCCCGGTAATTGTCGCCAGCGTGTCGCTGTCTCCGCCGAGAGATATAGCGTTCCGGATAGCATCCTCAAAGTCAGTGCTTTCCAGGAAGGCAATGATAGCTTGAGGTACGGTATCCTGGCAGGTTTCATTGAAACGATATGTAGGACGGATTTCATCAAGCGTTTTGGAAAGGTCGTACCCGTATTCGCTTTCAATATGCTCCTTGATGCGTTTCTTGCATTCCGCAGGATCATCATTGATAGGCTGCTCGTAGTCGCCGTAATATCCGCCGAGTAGTATCTGCACTGAAAATTGCATCTGTCGTTGCCATCGCACCCTTGATACCTTCGGGATGGTTATGTGTTACTTCAGCAGACAACCTTGCTCTGTCCCTGCCATTGGACGGCCACATTCCCGTCCGGGCGCAGAAACCGCAATCCATCATCCATGCGCAGGGTGAAACCCGCATGGCCGAGCCGTTTCCAAAGCTGTTATACGGCTCACGGTTATCGGAATTGATCCACATTCCAAATCTGCCACCATATCCCACGTCAGGGTACATCCGACCATATTTCTTCATGGCATCGATGAAAGCATCCTTTTCTCCGCCATTCATAACAGCCTCTGCAACAGCGCAGGTCATGACGGTATCATCTGTGAAAAAGCAGTCGTCACGAAATAAAGGAAAATCCTTTGTTTTAATATTGTGCCATTCGTAGACCGAGCCTACGATGTCACCGACTATTGCTCCAAGCATATATCAAAACCACCTTTCTTGCATTGCTCCGAGAAATTCATCAGTAAGCGGATAATCGGCACTCTCAGGCAAAATGGCGTCAATACCGCAGTATGGACATATAGCTGTCACTTCTTCATCTTCGTCCTGTTCAGGACACCATTCCTCAATCTCAGCTGGAGAGAATATCTTGAGACAATAGAAGCAACCGCATTTACTGTTTTTCTCAAGCACATCTCTATTGAATCTTGCCGCCTCGTGCGCAGCGGTTAAATCATATTTATCCATATTCCTCTCCAATCATATTACCTCGTTGTAAATACCTGTTTGAATTCCTGCTCGTGAGTTTTCATTTTTTGTAACAAACCCAGCATAATCCGTTGAATCCACAGGAATTTTTAAGCCATGCTTGGTAATGCTAATATCATCACGCGGCGATACATTTTGCTTCATAGGTCGAGCCGCGATTCATCCTGATTTCATATCATCAGAGCCTTCTGCCTCTGGGTAAAGATAGTATCCCGCCTTGGCGTCAAAACGGAACATATACGCCAACACCTGCAGGTAGTCCCGATTTCCGATGTTATCAAGCGGCTTGTACTTGGCATCTGCGATTATTCTCACTTTATTGTCTCGGCTGATAAAGTCAGGATAGATTAAACCTATGTTACACGCAAAAAGTCGCTGGGCTCCCTTACCGCCTTTGTTCATCGGGTGATAAAAGACATCCTCTATTAGGGAATTGACATACTCCTCCCACAGCCATGCGCCGTCAAACAAAATGCCGTATATCTGCCTTGAACCGGAGCCAATCTGGTGCTTCTGATGTCGAAGAATCAAAAGGCACAGCCTCTGCAATGCGAGATACTCCCGGAAGTATGCGTGGCGCACGGTATTCTTCTTGTTCTCCTCAATGATTTTCTGCCTGTCATAAGGCTCATATCCGGGCGTGGCATCAATAACAAGTTTTACCTCATCCTTTACTTTAACGAGGAGATTTCTACCATAAGGTTTCCTTTTGATAAATTCTATGGTATGCCGTACCAGCTCCATCAGGCTGTTATCATAAGAAAATTCCCTCTGTGAGTATGCGACATTCCCCGTGAACGGTGTATTCTTCTCTATGTGCCTTGCAATATCGATAGCGCCCTTTACATTTCCGTCATTGTAACTATGCCGAATGTATTTTTTGAACAGACCTTTCCGCATGGCTGTTTTCAGATAATACGGAAACAGGAATAGCAGAAAATTGAACAGACGGCTATCCTGATTGGCATCCGACTCCAAATCGACAATATTGGGAAAGTCCATCACTCTGTCGAGAAGGTACTGGAAGAAAAAGTCATCCTCCTCACCTCCGAAACGTGACTCAATAATAAGGCGCTCGTCTCCACAACCGAGAAAGCCCATCACATTTCCAGAACGATAGCTGTCGTTAACGCTCTGGATTATCATTTGATCCCGCGTAATGTCCTCAGCATCCTTAACGATTTCAGGGAAGACAAAGACGCCTTCCCGTTCAAGCTGCTCCAACGTCTTATCCGCAATCTTGCCCGTAAGGGTTCCTATATCAGAAAAAGAGTCTTTCTTCTGCTGCGAGTTATCCTTGATCTTGTGTAGTTTCATTCGCATCACCTTCGGCAGGCTTTGTATAGCCATACGCTTTCGCAAATTTGCTCATAAGCCCTTCCTCATCATACATACCCCGGATGTATTCCTGCAGGGAGCGGCTGCAGATAGTCCGTCCAAAAGCTGGTCGAAGTCGAGCGTCTTCAACTGAGGAAGTAGGATGCGCCAATCTGGTAATTCTCGTTTAAGTCCTCTACAGCTGCGATTTCCTTATTGAGTGCAGCCATTCTCCTAATGGCTTCGGCTTCAAGCTCCTCATTTTTCAAGAGATGCAAGCATCTCAAGACGCTCGTCGGCACGGAGCTCCACAAAGCGGAACCTTCTGCGCATTGCAAAATCAAAGCTGTCCACAGAGCGGTCTATATCGTTCATGGTGCCGATGATGTAAACATTCTCCGGGATATAGAACTTTTCATCTGGGTCGGAATGCAGATTAGCATATTGCGTAGAAATTTCACCGGCTTTGCCACGATATCCAGGATCGATAGCAAAGAAGAGCTCGCCGAAAAATCTTTGAAATCTCACCACGGTTGATCTCGTCAATAATGAAGATGTACTTCTTCAGTTCTTCCTGCTTTGCCTTCGCCTTGGAGGCAGCACTTTTCTTTGCCCTGATCGCCTTATAAATAGCGAAGTCGTAGGAATACGCCTGTGTAGCAAACGACTTTCCGAAGAAGGTCGTAATATCCTTAATCTTGTCGAACTTCTGCCCGGACTCCAGCATCCTCCGTACCTCATCCAAATTGAGGTAAGACGATTAACAGTAGCATTACCGGGGATGGAGATATTGATATGCTTGTTATCAACGCTGGTAATCGTAAACTCATTGCCGTTAATCGTTTTAAAGCTATCCACGCCGAGCTCGATACCGGAGAAAAACTCCGTCATGGACTCCTGCACAGAGAGTTCCTTTTCTATCGTTTCCTTCGACTTCTGGGAATCCTCGTAGTTCTTTCTTGCACGGGCAACGAATTTCTTGAAGATGCCATCCTGCAGTTCAAAGCCCATAGTCCCATCGTCATTTACCTTCGGTCTCAAGCCTTCGATAAAATCAGAGTAGTCATAACTCGGATGGAACTGCACAAACTCCACCTGTTTCTTCTGCTCATCTGTGAGCAGTGTATAATCGTCGAAATAACCGTTGCTGATAATATCAGTGGCGATTTCTTTTGCAAGGTATGATTTTTCCAGTACCCGGCGCGCCTCTGAAAATCAGATTTTTCGATGCTATCAGCATGGAGAGAACGGATTCCGATAACCCTTGAACTGCTGAACGAGTTCTTCCTGTGCGGCTGCTTCTGTCTCCGCAACCTCGGTTTTCTTTCTCATCTTTTCTCGCGGTAGGTCAGAATAAACTGATCCCCAGGCTTTCCAAATCGCTTCAAACATTCCTGAGCGAAAATAATCGTAGAGAAGATATTCCAGCAATAGATAACGAACTGTCTGCCGTTGTCATAGCCATATGTCAGGTACTCTATGGTGTTACGGTGCTTCTTAAATTCCTCCACGCTGGAGAATATCCGCGGATCATATCGCTATCCGGATTGTATTTGCAGATAGGAAAGCTCTCCTTATCCTCAACCGACATACCGGATATCTGCTTTTCAAAAATCTGGAAAGCGATTCGGGGCATGGTTTGATTCGAGTTTCTCCTTTCGCCTTTGCTATAAGAACGCTAACCATTTCCCCGTTCGCCTTTTTGAAATACACATCAAGAGGCTTATAATTGTCGCCAAGGCTCAAGTTGTCCATTGTAAAGCGCTCATCAGTGGATTCCACACTCTCGGCAGTTACAGACAGTTCAAATTTCTCCTGCTGCTTTGTCTCTGTGTAAATTCTTGTCCTTCAAGGTAGCTCTTTGCCTCCACGGCGCTAAAGCCCTCTGTGGAAATATCCGTACCGTTTGCTATATGGTCAGCCACGTCCACCACATACTTCAGCGGGTACCGCTTTCCGTCCTCGGTCACAATTTCATACTTCGTGCTCTGGTTATGAAAAGGCACGCCGTTCTCATCGATATACTTTAAGGCGTCGATGATGTCCTGTTTTTTGATTTTTGGAATAGCCATGCTGCACCTCCATTATTTCTTCTTTGCTTCTTACTCCGTTACAGTCTCTTCAATAAACAACTCCGGCGTATTGAAATGAACATCCGGCAGTTCTCTCTGCACTTCCGAGTCTGTGCATTTTTGAATATCTGTCCAGCGTATTTTGATGGTTCCATCATCCTGCCGGATTATATAATCATCCTGGTGATCACGAATGTATGTAGCCGATTCACGAGAAAAGCCATATCGTTGCAACTGTATGATTATCTCATTTGTGGTTCCGTACTCCACATACTCATACCAGTTGCCCGTGGCAAGAGAATCCTCACCGTTGATTTACTTGTACTCAGTAGAGAACCGCAGAAAATAATTCGAGATGCTGTCCAAGAAAATGTCCGGACCCCGAGTCTGAAATTTTTTTCTGTAAATGATGGTCTTCTATGAAAGTTACGTTGCTTGAGTAGCACAAACTGCTGTTCAAGCGTTGGTTACTATCTAACAAAAATCAGTTGGAATGTCAAGGGCGCTCAGCTCTGCTGAGTGTTCAGTTACCCATAACAAGACAGCTGATTTTTGTTATTCAGGAAATTCGACCGAATTGAAATTCATGTTGTTTAAGCTTTCCCATAAACCAAGAAATTCAATTGTATCTTTTTCTTCTCATCCAATTTTTAATTGCATCACTTGGTTCATCGCTTTTTATATCTAGCAATATCCGTTAGACTTATATAGTCGTTTTGAAAGTCTTAAGTATAAATCCTTTGGCTTCAATCGTCTCTTTTTTTCACCTTAGACATATGAGTTCCTCCTTTATGCTGATGTACTGTTTACAACATTTATTTTCATAATAACTGCTCTAAACAGCATACCAACGATTCATTTTTTTGATTTTAAACTTTGGTAGAAGCTCTAAAACCCTTGTATTTACTTGACTATTTGCCTGTGTCATTATTATGACACGAAACCCACAGCTATGATCAATCACTCCGTAAGAAGGGGCGTCCGTTTAATGAAGTCTTTGACTTAATCATGTAAGGGACTTCTCTTACATGTCATTCCACTGTAGTTCTTTCGGATTTTCCAGAAAAAAGCTGCTGCCATCAAAATCATTACATAAGCAAATTCCTTTTTCCTCGATACGCACGCTGCTATACCACTGTCCCAAAGAAGCGTATTGTCCGTAATGAATATTAATCAGCATACTGCAAATCGGACTCCAACTGCCTTTCTCCACCGTCTCCGCCAGTAAATAATAGGCATCTAAAAACAGGAGATTCCGCCCATAAAGCCAAAAGGGAAGCGACCTTTCAAGTAGCGGAAGCTTTGCGGAAAAAATCCCGTCTCCATGAGGTGCTTCCGTTTCATATTGAAAGTCTATTTCACTGCCGAAATAAGCGATGCTTCCCCGTTAGGGGCCAAGGTTTATCGGAACTCCCTCTTCCGCAATGAAAAAAATTCCATAATTTTTCCTCCACTTCCCAATCTAATCGAATCAAAATTCCAGAAAAAAAGATAATTTATTATATCACGAATAGAACTCTCCTGTGTTATGCTTAAAAATCTCTAGAATAATTTATTTTTTTACCATTACAACAAAAAGTAATGGTAAAAAAAAAGTATTCTTTATTTAAAAGCATTTATGATACGAGTAGAAAGAGAAATCGAAAATGGATTTGAGCCAAGAAGAACTAAAGAAAATAGATGAACTTCAGAATACTACGCGGTTTCAACATAGCTGGAAAGCCATACGGAATACCATCACTTGGAAAGAAAGAGTACAACATTATTTTTGCTAGGAATATGGTTCTTTTGTTTCTTTGCTTTCTTTTTTTGGTGGCGGTTTTAATGCTCCTTACCGATGAAGGTGCTCTTCCCCGCAGTGAATTTATAGATGCACTTATGATGCTCCTCGCCAGACTGGGCATCTTTCTTGTGGTGCTTCAGATTCTTAGTGTCCTACTTTATAGCTTGATTGGTTCCGGTTGGGAAGCAAAGCAAAGAGCTAAGCTCCGCAAGCTTTATGAACGAGACATTCTTGCAACGATACTGCAAGTCCTTTATCCTTCTTCAGAAATCGATACGGAACATGACATGTCCCCGAACAATGTAAAAGAAGTGGTTCCCAGTTCAGAATACTATATCCAATCCGGAATACTCAAGCTCAATGATGAAAGAGATCTCAAAACAGTGGTTTATATGCGTATAGTGTCATAAAAGGAAAAAGACGGTTACGATGATGTAACCGACTTTCTCGGACAGGTCTACTCCATAAAGAACACATTCTCTTTAAAAGGAGAATTGCGGATTGTTCCGACAGAGCATTTCCTTCTCTTTGAAACCCAAGGGGGCTATCCCGGCACCATGCAAGACGGGAAGAAAATCGATGTAGAAGACATACAGCATAACGAACACTACAACATTTACTGTACGGATGAACAATCTACAAGAAAATTCTTAACTCCCTCTGTCATCGAATGGTTTAACAGCATGACTTCGGACTGCAAGTTTTCCTTCTATAGCAACGAAGCTCGGATTTATTTTGCAAATTATAACGATCGCTATTCCTTCGCCGTGCCAAAAAGACAAGAAAAAGTCTTCAGGCATGGCGAATAAAGATGCAACAATAAAAGCTGAAATATGCCGTATATTTCGCAAACGAAGTGACGGAGATGCTACATAAGAACGAAAGGTTTTTCATAGGACTCCGCTTTTCTTTGCATAGAAACTCTTTCTTTGTATAGAATTTTTTTCTTTGCATAAGATCTCTTATTTTGCCTTACTTAATTTCACCTTGGGAACAAGGAAGTACAAAGGAATGATATTCAGTACAAAGCTTGTTATAAAGAGCAGCATATCCTTTAGCTGAATTCCATTTCCGGACAAAATCGCATTCATCATATTCGTGTAATAATAGCCCGGGAAAATCCTTTGTACTTTGGCAACAAGGAAATAAACCCGCTTTCCGCTCCGAAGCTTGCGAAGGGCATAATAGTCAAAAGCTGCCAGAATAATGACCGGAAATCCCACCGTATCAATGAGTTTCGCATCAATCTCACACCGAGCACAAAGCCGATAATACTGAAGTAAATGCCCATGACAGTCAATAGAAAAAAACTGAATTCCCAGCTTTCCGTTAATCGGGAATTTGGCAAATATCGTCGCAACGCCTAAAACCACAACAAAAAAATCAAAGGTATTTAACACGATTTGTACGAAGGTCTGGTCAAAAGATAGTTTTTTTATGCCGTAGTTGGAAAATCAGGGATTCAAAGAATAAAAAAACCGATGTCAGAGGAGATTCTTTTACTAAAGGTTGCCAGACTATTTCCGATGATACCGATAAACACGGCAATCCCCAGCATAATATTCGGTAACATATCCGCCTGAATATTGTATAAGAACATATACCATGCCAGCGGAAGAAGGATCGTAAACAAGACAAATCTTCTGTTTCGTAACACCTGCTTTAATTGAATCATACTAATCATTTTTAGGCCTCCTTTTTCAACCTTTTTCTCTATAAAAACTCTTCAATCGTTTTTCCCCTGCCGATGAATCTCTTCTACGGATTCCGTTGCAGCAATCCGTCCATTTTTTAAAATCATCACTTTTGTAAAGAAATGATCAATCTGGTTAAAATCATGGGTAACAATCACGGAAGTATATTTTTCCTTCTCAGAAGCTTCCAAAACCGGTCTACGGATTCCAGATCCATTCCGGTGGTTGGCTCATCCAGAAAAAAATCAGCTTCGGAGAATTTAAAATGCTGAGCAGTAAGGAAAGCCTTCTCTTTTGCCCGCCGGAAAGACCGCCCACATATTGCTTTTTAAAATCCTGCAAGGAAACTTTTTCCAAGGCTTTATCCACATCTATTGCAATTCGATTCATCGCACTTTTTAGCTGTACTAAATCCGAAACTGTCAAATCATCGATCAAAATATCGCCCTGGGGCATCATGCCGATTTCTGTCTGATAATCCAGTGCCGTCTTCACAGTACCGGAATTTGCCTCCAGCTGACCGGCAATGATTTTTCATCAGCGTACTCTTTTCCCGCTCCATTGTTCCCCAGCAAAAGCGACCTTCTCTCCTTCTTCTATGGAGAAGAAACACCCTTTAATACCTCTTTATTTTTTTAAAAAGACTTCTTGATTTCATCTACTCTAAACATCTCAGTGAACCTCCCTTTCTTTTTGTTTACGAGGCTCATTATAGAACGTGTGCCGAAAAGAGAAAAATAAAGCTTGTCGCAAACGGTACTTATTTTTGTCGCGAACGGTAATTTTTCCAGAAAAAAACAGACTGAAAGAACATCATATAGCAGCGAAAAAGTTTTTTTGAAAGGAGTATCGCACAAAGAAGCGCACGAAAATAGACCTTAGACAAGGCTTCCAAGGTCTATTTGCAAAACTGAATGGTTTGAGAAAAAAAGATGATTGGCGCTGCGGGTACTGATTAGAGATTTTCGGATATTTTTCCAAAATCGCACGCACGTTATAAAGACCAAGTCCTCTGCCTTCCCCCTTAGAGGAATACCCCTTTTCGAAAATAGGAGAGAGCTCCAGTTTTTCCGCCTTTGTGCTGTTTTCCACCACCAAAATGAGCATTTTCTCCTCACGAATCAAGGCAATGGCGATTTTCGGTGCTTCAGCAGTAAGACAGCCCTCTATGGCATTGTCACAGAGAATAGAAAGAATCTTGATGAAATCCAGCAGCTCGATTTGAAAATCATAAATCTCTTCTTCTATCTCTACAGAAGTCTCTATCCCCTTACTCTGGGCCTCAAGGAGCTTCGCGGATAAGACACTTTTTACCGCATCATTTTCAATCCGGCTTAATTTTGCAAGGTCAAATTTACTGCTGTAAAAGGGCTTTCCGCTATCTTTTAGAACCGTATTATAAATGTTTTGAATGCTGTCAAAGTCTTTCCGCTCAATTCCCAGCTTCAAGCTGGTTAAGATATTCATATAGTCATGGCGAAAACTGCGAATCTCTCCGTATAACTCCTCCACATGATGGCTGTATTCGGAAAGCGCCTTTAGCTCACTGTCCTTTTGCTCCAGCACTTCCGCTTCCAGTCTTTCCTTGGAAACGGCATTGATATATAAAAGCACCACGAAAAAGATAATGATATGAGATTATTCAGCTGTCCCCGAGGCTGTCCGCCCAAGAAAAAGTGGTCACGCAGCATCAAAAAGGCTGTAATCAAAACAGTGTAAACCATCATCGAGAGATTGATTGGCAGTAAAAAGCGGCGAAAAAAACCACGCGCAAAGCCTTTCTTCAGCTCCTGAAAATTGATTCTCAGGGATTTTATAAGGACAAAATAGAGGGGAAAACCAGAAGTTCAATCAGAAGATCATATCCGCCGATACTCGCCTCATTGTAAACGGAAATGCCGAAGAACGGAAAGACATAGAAGGCCAGCATCCTTCCCAAAAAGGCTTTTCTAAAACAATAGGATAAAGACCGTAAAACAGCTTCAGTCCTCCGTCTTTCTCCCGATTTCGATAGAAGCTGTACAGCACGAAGCTCACAAAAATACCCGAAGAAAGCAAGAGGCGGAAAAAAGAAAAACAGTAGCTCAAAAAGAACCGGAACAAGAAGAAAAGACCAAAGAGGCATATTTTCATCGCTAATCTGACGATAGAACAACATCACGTTGACGATTTTCACATATTCAATTGTCAGATTGATCATAGATTCCATACCTTCTCCTCTCTGAAAATATTTTACTGCTTCATCTGCTTCATCCGTTCCAAAAGTCCTCTATACTTCATACGGGAAATCAGACAGCTCTCCTGATTCTCGAATACCGCCATTTTCTCCTCCTTATCAATCTTCACAATATTCTCCGGATTGACTACAAAGGAACGGTGGCATTGGTACAGTCTGGAATCCGCCTTTTCCAGGTCGGAAAGCCCTGCATAGAACTCAATTCTTTCCTCCTTGGTATGTAAAATCACCTTATGGACGGTAGGCGAAGACTCAAAATATAAAAATTTTATGAAAAGGAACCTGCACTCTGGCATAGGCGTTTCAAAACTGAAAGAATCCTCCGATACAGTAGCACCAAGTTTTTCCAACGTGTACTCAATAGCCGACTCCACACGCTCGGAAAAAAATGTTCCTCATCCAAAGCTTTGTCAATAAAGTCCAGTGCCGAAACCTTATAGCGAAAGGTAATCGGCATAAATTCCGAAATGGGTTGTCACAAATACGATAGTGGCATTGGGATCCCTGCTTCGAATTTCTTTTCGCAATATCCAGCCCCTTCTTTTCCTCTCCTCTAATCTCAATATCCAAAAAGAAAAAGCTGATGAGAACCTCTTTCCCGTAATCGCAGTAAGAAGCTGCCCGGCATTTCAAAGATTTCCGGTGCCTTACAAGATAAGCTCTTCCTACTAATCAGCTCCTTAATCACCTTTTTCAATGCGGGATTGTTGTATTCTTTCATCCTCTAAAATAAAGATTTTCAGCAAGCTCTCACTCCTATTAAATAAATTCTTATGGCAATTTCCGAGTTCCTATTAAATAATCTATAATAAAAAAATATGTAATTTTAATTATAAATGGCAAAAATCCGCTATTTCCCAAAAGCTGCTGCTATACGCTTCAAAAATAATCGGTTTATTTTTACCATGCTTTACCTAAAATAGAGTAAGTTTTTTCATTGCGTGCTTAGTATTTTTTTGTCAATTACCTGAGTAAATCAGTTTGGGTAGATGGTAAATCCACTACTAAGACTATAGAAGATTGGTTCGGAAGATGAACTTCTGAAGGTTTGCGGAGATCTTACTCCGCTGGAGTGGAGCAAAGCAGTACGCTGCCAAACGCTCCGCAGAAGAAAAAGCTTCAAAAAAAGACATTATGCTTAAGTATTCCTCTTCGACCTTGATTAAGAAAGAAAGCTGCCGTAGCCTAAACGTAGGCTACCTCTTTCTGAAGGACATTTACTATGATTTAAAAATCCATATTGTATCTCAAAGAGAAATAAAAAAGATTTTAACCGCAACGAGAAAGTAGAAATATTGCTAGAATTCAAAAAGAAAACAAGAGCTCATAAATGGCATAATTACGCCGTTTATGGGCTCTTGACTCTCTACACCAATAACACTCGTAATATCTCCTTCTGTCCATAAGATTAGGAATAGCATGCTATGTCATTTCCTATCAGCAAATATAGAACGAATAGTCGATATCTTTTTTTCTGCACTGATATGATAAGCATCTTCAACATCGGTTTCCCCAACTGTCTATGCCACCAACACCACGAACTGCACCATAAATACACAACACCGTTCTTCTCGCCGGCGGTAATTCCTCATGATGTAAAGCATTCTCAATTTCACTTGCAGTATACGGCAGGCATGAAAAATCGAATTTGGCGTCTGCCTTTTCGATCCGAAGCGTGTGATTAGATACATCCGTTTTGCTGTTGTCCAGACTTGTACAGCGTGTAACTTCAAGCCATTCCGTATCCATTCTCATACCACATTCCTGAGGCACTATATAAGGGGTCAAGCTCAGGTCGGTAACTTCAAATACACCTTGTTGCGCACCCGCTTTTCGATCCGGATACGTCTCTCCTGACAAGCCTTTATAAATATACTTTTCTGCAAGTGTGGGCATGATAAACCTTATGCCAAAAACCGGAAACTCCGGAAGATCCTTCTTGCCATCATAGTGTACATCTACTTTGATTTTCCCGGAAATATTTACGGTATATGATACCATAACCGTTGTGACGGGAACAGAAATGGTCTTATACAGATACTTGACCGTAATCTCATTTGCCGATACATCTCCACCATAGCTGTTGTTATCCGGTGCCTTACAATTCTGCACCGCTCCATCCATAATGACCGTAATGTCCTGACAATCAATAAACATATCCGCTGCTAGCCAATGACCACTTTTTAATGTGAAATTTACTTCCTCTGTCGTTATCTGTCAAAGCCCTCCAAAATGTAGGCTTAGGGCACCGAAATAGCCATTCATATCCATCCTTCACTATCGATTCAAGCCCCCCCTGGGCATAGGAAAAAATGTAACTAAACCCCTCTCCATGTACGCCAAGAGTAAAATCGCCATATACCACCCTTAATTTTTCATTATCTGTATAAGCCATAGTAATACCTCACTTCCTGCATTGCCGGTTTTTCTCTGCGGTCTGCGAATAAAATACCATTTGCAGAAAATTCATAATCGGCAGGTCGATCTTCAAAATCACCGCCATAACGGAGAACATCCTTCCCTGTAACCGGATCTTTTACCAAGATTGCCTGATCTATGAAGTCCCAAATAAATCCGCCTTGATACAGGTCGAATTCATCAATCAGCTTCATGTAATCCCCAAGGCCGCCCATTGAGTTCCCCATATCATGCATAAACTCGCATAAAATGTACGGCTTTTTCGGTTTATCACTTAAATATTCCGCTACATCCTTGGGGTTTGCGTACATCCTACTCTCAATATCTGAAATTGTATCTTCGTATGCTCTATTATAATAGGAACTTTCATAATGAACTAAACGTCCATCCTTCTTATCCTTAAAATAAACGTTCATAGCCTCGATGTCATCGCCTGCATAGGACTCATTTCCTAGAGACCAGAATAAAATCGAAGTATGGTTTTTAAAAGTTTCAAAGCTGGTTCTTGCACGATCTATAACAGCTTCTTTTCCACTGGGGAATAGACCCCGGCACGTTGCAAGACGGTTCAATAGCACCGAGCTTTTGAAAACTTCCATGGCTTTCAAGATTGCACTCTGCCATGACATAAATTCCGGCTTCATCGCAAAGAAAATACCAAGGAATTTGATCCGGATAATGGCAGGTACGTACGGAATTGATATTATTTTTCAAAATACATGCTATATCGGAATGCATCTCCTCCATTCCGATGCATCTTCCGGTCTTTGGGCTCCATTCATGACGGTTAATCCCTGTGATGACGAGACGCTTTCCATTTAGATAAATGACCTTATCAATGATTTCTACTCTTCTAAAGCCAATATCATACGGTACAAGCTCCAGTAACTCTCCATTCTCGGCATTTTTTTAACACAATTGTTGCTTGATATAGATAGGGGTGGTGGTTATCCCAAGATTTAATTACGCCAACATCCGTATATATTTCTCCCGTGAGGTTTCCGTTTAAGCCTTGTAATGGAACACTGTTCTCTGCAACCACATTCCCTTCTCTATCTCTCAACACAAACTGCGCATGGACAGTGACTTGCTTTCGGGCAGATACTCTCATGCTCACCGCTACACTTCCATGTTCATTGTCCGGGTTCAATACAGGCTTAAACCACACATCCTCCATATGGACATCCGGCACTGCTTTCAACGTAACATTTCTAAAGATTCCAAAGAAACGGAAGAAGTCCTGATCTTCCAAAAATGCTGCTGTACTCATTTTATGAACTTGTACGGCAAGGATATTATTTTTTTCACGAATATACGGTGTAAGATCAAACTCAGAGGGTGTAAAACTATCCTCAGCGTAACCCACAAACTGCCCATTAATCCACAAATACATCGCTTCCTCTACTCCTTCGAAGCAAATGCGGATTCTTTTTCCAAGCATCGTCGGTTTTAAATCAAAATGTTTAAGATAAGAGCCCACAGGATTATAGCTCGCTTCCGAAAACATTCCTTCCTCTGCTCCCGTGCTGTCCAGGCTATACGCACCTCGGTGGTACTCTTTGCCTTCCCATGGATACATGGTATTGATATAGCGAATCTTATCATATCCGGCTAGTTCGATATGCCCCGGCACCATGATTTTATCAAAATCGGAAGCATCAAATCCCTCTTCATAAAAGTTGCCGGGCCTACTCGCTGCATTTTTGCTAAAAGCAAACTCCCACTGACCATTCAGTGACTGTGATAAAGGATTATCCGTTTTTCCCATATCCGCATAATCCATATAGTATGAATGGTCACTATGTGCATCCAATTGATTCACACGAAAAAAATTTCCGGATTATCCAACCATTTTATGCAAGCGTTCATAGGGCTCCTTTCTTTTTTGCAAACCTCTGATAACTATCCTCATTTCTGAATACACGATCGTAATCATCTTCCTCTTGATGATAAAACCAACCCGGACGAATAGAGTCTTGCTGACTTAGCTCCGCGGTGATTGCAGAATCCGTCATATCAATGTCCCTCTATTTGTGCTTTCAGCTGCTGATTTTCTTCTTCAACATTCATTTTAGACATGATAAAAGTTATACATAATGACAAAATCATCGGAATCCACAAATACATGACATAAAGCATACTCAAACAGGATTCCGGTTGTACGGCAGACTCTTTAACAAAACCGCTGGCTTCCAGTAGCCATCCGCAAAGAGCAACTCCTATGCCACCTCCAATCTTGGTTCCAAAAGATGTACAGGAGTACATCGTTCCATCAATATCTTGCGTTTTTGTAAGATAGGGTATATTCAGAGCAGCTTGCTACAACTGCCCCCATGTCTCCTTGCCAAGGTGCCATTCCCAGTGCGGCAATTGCAGTAAAGGCCAGCATCAAAGGCACACTTCCCATATAGCCGGCAAAAATCACACCAACACGACCTGCCGTACCTAATATATAGCCGGCAAGATTCATCCGATATAGACCATTCATCTTTTCAACCAGCATCGGTGTAATACACATGGCAATAATAACCGGAATATTAATTGCCCAAGAAAACACGGAATACAAATTCTCATTCTTAAGAATATAAATCATGTAATAAATACCCATATTCAGCATAGCAGAATAAATCTGCTGGCAAATATAAGCCATGCAAATCATAAGATAATATTTATTGGTAAGATATAGCATTACAAATGACGAAAAGAAATGCATAAACTATATTTCCTGCCAAATCACCGGAACCATAACCAACCTTGTTATACCACTTCAAATACTTTTTTTGTTCATTAGCTATTATGTCCTCCTTCGTCTTTTTGTATATACTATAGATAATCATCCATTATAGAATAGCATATAGAAACAAGTGAAAAAAACAATATCCTAAATCATTTTTAAACATGCACGGTAGTTTGACAGTTAAATCGTTCCAAAAATCTCCTCAGGCCTTGGATTGAAGAATGTTTCCGGATTATGAAGAGTGAATTTCAAGCCAGACCGGTATATCTCAGTAGAAAAGATCGAATCACGACACATTTTGTTTTAGAATGGATTACGAGATTGTATCTCAAAGAGAAATAAAAAGATTTTAACCGCAACGAGAAAGTAGAAATATTGCTAGAATTCAAAAAGAAAACAAGAGCTCATAAATAGCGTAATTACGCCGTTTATGGGCTCTTGACTCTTTCTCAACTGTCAAACTCGGTATGATATCAAGAAAGCTCTATATCGTCAAGTTGTGAACGTGATGTTGGATAGCGTTACTAGATGTAGATGTCAGGGATTTTTCCCCAAAATAGAAAAAAATATTAAAAAAATTGTTTTTATTCCGGCCTGTTCGCGATAGGCTTTTGATTTTAGTAATCAGCGCCATCTCATACCCCCTTACTGCCCATGATGTAAAATAATACCGCCCTTAGTATGGTTTACCGCGTATATATATTGTCCCTAGTAGCGTAGCCCTTATATGCGGTTCAATAATTTTTGCTGATCCCAAGCTGAGAAATGATCTCAATCCCGTCAACGGAAAAATGATATTCTACAATTCCGGTACGAACAGACCCGTCTAAGAGTCACTCCGCTTTTTTTAATATCAATTTTTTGAACATGATTTTACATTAACCGCGAGGAGAAAGACGATAATCCCGAACACCAGATAAATATACCATAGCAATGTTAATTAAAGCTTCCTTCTTTTCATCTCTGAAACCCATATGATATATAAACACAAAGCTATCTCATTATTTGCCTGTTATAGTTCTATAAATCTAGTATTTATACCTAATCTAAATATCCAAAAACTCATAAGGCTTTTTCCGAAAGAGAAGATTCGCAGCACTCGGCAAGATACGCATCCTTCTCCTTTAGGCTCTCTATGTCCGGATATACGTTTAACACTCTGTCCCCCAGATTCCAAAAAAATCATGTGACCAAGACTGCGGGTTTTCCCATACGTGTGGTTCCTTTCGCCCAATTCGAAGCTCCTTGCGAACCTTGGTTGCCACTGCAAGCTGCCCTTTTGCAGTTTTATAAATCGTGTCAATCCTTATTCCACCGTCTCACCGGACGCTCTACACGAGTAATCTCCATACCATAGAACATTACCTTTCTTCTTACCCCTTTTTCATAGAGGTTTAACTCAATCTTGTCATATCCTTCGCTTTTTGTTGCGTTGAACACTTAGAAAGTCCTGAAGTCCCTGTATCACGGCGGCAGAAACACTTCCGGCGTACTTGCAGCATCATCAAATAAGTGTAGATCTGCTTCTGCAACATAAATATTTTTTTGTGGCATAATCATACCTCCTTATTTTTGTAACTTGTATCTGAAGTTTAGTATCTATATGATTATGAACATAATTATAACCATATAAAGATATTTTTGTCAAAAATAGACTTTCTTTCCATCATTTCTCAGTCATACTTGAGACTCCTACTGATTCGGTCCTTTGTCTCTCGACTACTATGACCTCTGCTGACTTCTGTGTGTTCAGCATTGCTTTGGACAATGGTTACCTCTTTCGAGGCTTATCACACAGACCTCCCTAGGTACCACACGTTTCTTCCTCTCCATATATCTGCCTCATTTATCATGTCAGATTGCATGTAGTTATTGGACTTTGGCTTGTGTTGCATTCTTATCCTTCCCACTACCGGGCGGATTCGGAACTTTAACCCGTTAGAAACGTACGCCGCTAGGCGAACAACAAGAGCTCATAAATGGCGTAATTACGCCGTTTATGGGCTCTTGACTCTTTCTCAACTGTCAAACTCGGGATTTTACCATGCTTTACCTAAAATAGAGTAAGTTTTTCATTGTTCACTTTGCAGTTTATCTCATCTTATCTTCATACTATATTTTCTTTCGTCCCCTTCATAAAAATGCTATACTGTTCCCGTTAATAGATGCTAAATGTCATAAATTTCACTCGCTTACGACACTGCTTAAGAAAAACACTCTATAGGAAAGGAGAAAGAAAAAGTGGATTCTTTTCGATTTGCATTATCTTTCGCTCTTATTGTATGCCTTTCTTTTCTCCTTACCTTTTATATTTATTTTCGGCTTTTATACGGCGTAAAGAAAAACCGGGAAGTCCCTCGGTGGATTTATAAATTCAGGGCAAGCTTTTTCAGGGAAGAGTGCATGTGGAATATGAAAATGCAACGACTTCCGCAGCTCTTCGAGATGCCAACATTTTCCTTTTTTTCTGGCTTCTTTCCAATGTTCTAAGCTTTGCTTTTTGTATTACAAAAGCGGAAACTACTATGCAGCTGTCTATCAATGTTGTAAGCTACAGTTCCTTATTGTGCTTTTAGCCATGATGCTTCATTCCCTCTTTCAGTTTTGTAGAATGGCTTTAAATTCTTCCAAGGAAGCCCGTCGTTGGTATTCCACAACCAATGCACTTTCTTGGCTAGCCTTCTTCTCCGGCGTCCTTTTGGCTTCCTTTGTCTCTACCATGGGGTTTCCGGAAAGACCCCTAACTGCACAAATTGACGGAACGAAACTGATTGTCGGCAGCACAAAGGCCTCTTCGCTTATCGATGCAGGATTTTCTTTTGCAGGGAAAAGCGCTGAAAGTAAAGTCACCAACAAAAGAAATGACCCCTTTTATTACGGTGAATATCTGGAAATTACAAAGGACGGAAAATCCTACGGTTTTATGAGTGTGACCCCTACTTGGAAGGACGAGGATGCATTAAAGAATTGTACCATTACCTATTATGAAATCCCCGGAGATTGCGCCCAATTAGCAGAAGTCCAATTTAATAAGATGAACTTAACTGCACTCTCTTTCCGACTTTCAAACCAGGAAAATCACGAATATTTTCTCTTTAAAACCCGCTAACTATAAAGAAATTCAGAATGAGAGCTATTATGTTTTAACTATGCAAACAAAAGACTATGCATTATGGAAAAACTATAGTCTTTATGCATATTTTTGATGCAAATGGCGTTGTATTCCACTACGGAATCCGCGCTCAACAATCGATTTGGGAATGATTCTATCAGTAAAGGATAATGAAAAATGAACTTTTTTTAACTTTGAATTTTTTCGGCCTTATTGTTTTGCCTCTCTTTTCTCCTCACCTTTATATCTATTTGCGACTCCTTATCGGCGTAATAGGAAAGCGGGAAGTCCCTCAGTGGATTTATAAATTCGGGCAGGCTTTTTCAGGAAGAGTGCATATTGAATATGAAAAATGCAACGAATTCCGCAGCTCTTCGGGATGCCAATTTATTTCTCTTTCTTTGGCTTTTGGTCAATGTTTTGACCTTTGTTTTTCTATACCATAAAAACGGAGACGCTCATGCCGCTCTCTATCAATGCATGAAAATGCCATTTGCTACGATCATCGTGGCTTTTAATAGTCCACCCAATCTTGCTCCTTCTTAGAATGCATTTTAGTTCTTCCGAAGATGCCTATCATATCTACTCCACTACCAATGCAGTTCGTGGAGCGGCATTTTTCCGTCTTCCTTCTGGCTCTTTACGTCAATCTGTAGGGCTTCCGTAAAAGCCCGTGGAACACTGCGAAGTCTGAAATGAGCAATGGCATTGGCTAAAGCATACAAACTGCTAACTATTTGTTATGGAAAACCATCCCTCGGCATAACTTTTCATGCAGATTATTCTGTTTCTCACTACATAATTTACGCCCAGCATACGATATGGGAATAAAAGGAGTTGTAAAAAAATCATAACTTCTTTTTATTTTTACCCCCGTTTATTCAGGTAGACTGTTTTGCGATCTTTAATAATAAATCCACTTCTTCTTTTTGATTTAAAATGTGCATTCTACGATGACAATTTGGGCATAATGCTACAGTATTATCAATCGTATCTGTTCCTCCATTTGCCAACCAAATAATATGATGATTCTCTAAAAATGGTTCTCCATCCATATCCTTGAAGGGTGCTAATTGTCCGCACAACTGACATTTTCCTGCTGCCTTTTTCTTAGCATAAGCTGCAACATATGCATTTCTAACAGATACCATGGTCTGATGCATCTTTTTCTCCACCTGAACAGAAGAATTATGCTCTGCTATAATTCCGATAGTGTTAGCTTTTTTTGGACTCATTTAATGCAATTTTAAAATTACTTTTTCTCCTTTTCAAAGCAATATGCTTTTTAAGTCAATAGTTTTAGACTTCCGTCTAAAAAAATCCTATGATTAGGTTTTAGAGGACAGCTTATCAAATTCATACACTCCCATGAAACGAATCCCATCCACAAAGCGTACAAAAGTAACTCTCTTACTACTTTTTAGCAATATCGCTAAAGCCAATTTTACCTTCCATATCTTTCTCTATAATAGTGTCCCCTTCATCTTCCAAAGAATTCACCCACCTAGAGTCCTTCTGTCCAACCAACATTTTCGGAGCCCAAAATGCAGTGCTTTTTCATTTAATATTAGAAAGCACTTTTTGAAATCCTTTTGTAGTTCTTTTTCCAAAACATGTATTTAAAATACTAACAATCGTAGAAAATACAGGGATTTGTCAGCATCTAGCATCTCAAAAAGCTTGAGGTATTTTATAGAAATTATTATTTATTGTCTCTATCATATAATTCAACTCCAGATTTATTCATTCTTTTTCGAAAAAGTTATTACTTACAATCTCATGCCTTTAATTAAAGCATTAATATCCTGCTTCAACCAATAAGAAGGGAAGCATAATCCTCCAAGAATCATCCAAACAGCAAGGTTAATGCCAAAAACAGACAAGAAAAACATAGCTATAGATTTTCCTTTTCGAATCTGTACGGTAAAGCTGCTTAAATCCACAGGCTTTTTGATAAGGAGGTCTCCTATGGAAGCCTCTATTCTATCTCTGACACTTCCTTCTCCATTTATGGAAAGGATATAATTTCCCTCCTCTTCTACCTGAAAAGGAGTAGAGCTCCATTCTTGCCATTTTAAAGCCGCTACCGTAGTCCGCATCAGATTGGGAGCAAGACTGACTCTGTTCCCTGTCTCCTCCTCTACCAGCTGGAAACCGATTTTTCCAAGAGGAGATTTCGTGAATCTCTTCCCGCTAAGCCAAATCCCGTATTTTCCCTGAGGAAGATGAACGCTTCCCTCTTCCTCTAAACAGGGCATTTCAAAGAATAGCTCTGCCTTCGCAAAAGCAGATGCTTTTTTTCGAATGCTGAAAATCAATAACGCAATCCCCATTGGGATCAATAAAAAACATAAATTTCTCATCTTGTCTCTCTTCCTAAAATGCTATCTTTACTGTCTTTCGTTAAGTATACATAATGTCTTTGCTTGAGAACGGCATAATGTATTTCTCTAGAATGCATGATGTCTTTGTTTAAGAACGCATAAATAGTATAAACGTCAATCCCAAGATAGCACAAATCGCAGTGATTATAGATAAAATTTTTCCCTCTCTTCCAATATCGCACCGTAATATACAGACCATCCAATATATCAAAGCCGGGAATGCACTGGAAAATAATGTGTAAGATACATTGTCCCAAAGTCCAGCTCTTTTCTTTTCTGCTCAGTAAAAATCAGGCAAATGGCATAGCTAAGTCCTGCTAATCCCGCCATAAACGATATTCCGAGGAAAAGTGGTGCCACAACTAAGCTCATGGCGAAGAAAAAAGGGAGCAATGAATAGGGTGGCCGGTAGCACCAGCATCACAAAGGAAAGCCCTATTCCGCCAAGTAAGACCACAAGAAAGATTGCCAAAAAAATCAGTACGGCAGGCAGAGAACTGTATTTAAAGAAAAGGAAAGCCTTTATGCACCGCTCACTATCCCCTCTTTTAAAAAAATTTTTAAAAGCCTCCACAATCTGAGTGATTAAAAACCGGTAAACACAAGGGCAAATAGGATATTCAATAAGACATAAAGCTGTATACTGAAAACAGGGTTTGCCGGAAGTAGGATAATAAAAGCAATCCAAGTGTATAATATAAAAATATGAAAGATTCTGAGAATCCATGAAAAATGCTTCATAATCTCTACCTCTAGCTTTCGAATGTATTGATAATTTCTACTGCCGATCCGGCAATTTTAGACCTATACTTACCTGCTCTGATCATCTCTTACTTTGCCTATTATTATCTTACATTGCCCAACTGCTATACTATTTACTTTATTTCTCAAAAAACATCCTAGTATTTTATGTTATGGAACGCAATAAAATAATCATAGCGCACTCTACCTTATTGAAAGTTTATACATCATTTTTAAACCAGAGTGTGTTTCAAGATGGACTTTTATCCGGAAACAGGGACAAACAGAATAGAAAGCCGGTTGAGAAATCCGAACTTAAAACTTATCTTTAATCTTTTTTTCGTAGAAGACAATGTCCATACGATCATTAATCTTATCCATTCTTCCGGTCTGATGATAGCCCATCTTTTCGTACAAATGAAGATTCCCTGCTTCTTGCAGTATCGTGTCCAAACACCAGTGATGACAACCATGTATTTTCTCTACCGCAGAAATTGCCGCTTGGGCATATCCTTTATTTCTATGCTCCGGCATAATCCAGATTGGAGATATTCGTCTTCTACTAGTATCTTTCTTGTCAATCACGCGAATGACACCGACATTTTCATTTTCAACAACAATAAAATAGTAAACAGTCCAAGGCTGTTCGTACCTTGCCATGATTTTTCTCGAGCCCCTCTGCACCGGGGCTCATATCATAGTCTTGATATTTATCCAACAATTCCGAGAAAGCTGCAATTTGCATTTCCCATATGGCTTGCAAATCCTCTCTAGTAGCAGCCTTTAATGAAACCGTAGCCATTAGATGACCTCCCTCTATATGCGGTAATCCCTATTACTGTTTGACTCCATTATACAGGTAAATCTGCGAAGTTTACAAAACCAAAGTCATTACCTATGGTCTATAAAGAAATAAGAAGCAACATAGGATTTATAAAAGTTAAATATCCTGCCTTAAACAATCAGGATGAAGAAACGAAAATTCAGCATGGACAAAATGGCTGAAAGTGCTAAGCTACTATTAGTTAAACGAGACTAATGCAATATTTCTTGTTATATCATTATGTTATCTCATTATGTTTTTATTTCTATAGTTCTGTAGTTCATACGGCATGTACTCAGTAGCATAGTCTGAACTACATTGATGAAAAAGTTTAGCGAGGTGATTGTAATGAAGTACAAAGGAATCTATTTTAACTTATTCAGTTTATTCTTGAAAAACCGATGGTAAAAAGTTCGGGAAGGATAAGACGAAGGAGAGCTTGCCAAAAAGGACGTATCTTATACCGCGAAATGCTGGAGAACACGGAAGATGTCGGAGAGAAGAACCCTATGGCGCACAATATTTATTCCGCCTATGTTTTTCTGGCAGTATGCAGAGCAGGTAACTTTTCGGTAGAAGATTTTAGAGAAGTGATTACTTCATTTATGGACAATCGCATCATAAGAAAAGCCATGAGCTCCATAGATTTCAATAAAGAGACGGACATGAAGAAATTTGCCGACAGGATGCATAAGGCAGAAGAATGGGCGGAGGCGCATCCGGAATATCAGGACAAAACCTGGGATTTTCATTTTGATGAAAAGCGACATAAGGACGGCTTTTATTATCACTTCACAAGATGCCCTTTGGAAAAATTCGCAAGAGAAAATGGCTATCTTGATTTATTACCCTTGTGCTGTGACATTGACCACATCGCGGTTGAACGAAACAAAGGAGTATTGCATAGAGAGCAAACGCTGGCAACAGGAGGCACAATCTGTGATTACTGGTTCGTGGGGAATCAAACGAAGAATCCGCGCTAATAATCCAAAGAGATAATGAGTTCCTCTAGGAGAAATGCCCAAGCGTGATGCTCCACGCTTTTGCGAGCGAGACTCGTTAAGAACACAATCCTTCATACCTTTGAGCGATTCCAATACAGAAAAAAACTATAGAAGGGAGCTAAGATTATATGGGCTATTATTTGTTCTATTTATTCTTTGCCTTTTATTATTTGTCTTGCCTACGGCTTCTCTTTTTATCTTTATCTTCTTTTGGAATTTGCCGTTAAGCAGAAAAAGAAGTACCGGATTGGTTTTTATCGTATCGGGCAGAGTATGCAGGATCGAATTCACCGGGTTAAATTAGAAAAATAGGACAAACTATGATGCGCTAAAGCAGAGTCGTTTTTCTTCGCGGAATGCTTCTTTTAAGCTTCTTTACCTATCTGTTCTTTTCACTCCCAAAGCCATGCTATTTCTTCCGCACTTTTAAACTGCGGAAAAGCACAGTTTGTCATCTGCTTTGTGATGAAAGAACTGACCAATATTGGAATTTAGGCTCCACTCCAAAGGAAAAAGAGAAGTTATTATTCACCAAGCTTTGCCATAAGCGGATGCTTCATCATCAGCTCAGTTCTGCTTCTTCTTTTCGTGGTAAGCATGGAGCAACTAAGATTTCACATTTTTCTTTCCATAGAATTTTTTACCCAAGGCCTTAGCAATCATTTCCACCTTATTCGCTGATTAAGACATCCAAAGGACTTCACGCCCGTCACAAACTTGCCAAAAACTCTGTCGCGGTCAGTGCTGTAACATCACTTTCCCTAAAGTCCCTCTCATTTCTTGTAATAATATAATCAGCATGAATCCTCTTCGCTGTAGCCGACTGAATGGCATCTTCAAAAATCATCCCACTGCATTTCTGCGGCCGAACTCATATCGCTTACATTAAGATTCTCAAATATAAAAATGAGCGAAAGTTGCTTTAAAATTTCGTTTATTTTCTCTGCATCCAATTCTTTTCGCATCACATAAACCAGATTGGCAAAAGTTAGAGCTGAAACATACCCCTCCACCTGCTTCGTCTCACAGATCTTCCAGATTCCAACAGAGTCTTTGAAGTAGGGTGTTCTTCTCTGAAGCACATCCAGAAGAATATTTCCGTCAATTAGTAACTTCATACTTCTCCTTCAAACTTTTTTCTCTCGCCTTATCTATATCCGTATCACCTTTTCAGTATTCCTACAAGAGAATCCGTTAAATAAGATATCGCCCTTTCTCGCGGAATAAATCGGCCCACCTCTTTACCGTTTTTTGTGACAATAATCTCACTGCCCTCCTGAACCATAGCAAGATACCTGCCAAAGTTGTTCTGCATCTCTGTTGCTGTAGCGGTTGCCGTATTTCCCATCATAGTATCACCTCTCTTTTATATTAGCTAATACCAATATATACTTTTTAGCTAAAAATTCAAGGTTTCTCTCATAAAAAAAGCCAACAATGCCATCATTGATGTATACGTTGCTCTTCATAAATCTGAGAAATCACCGTATGTACATATTTTTGCCATCTGTACAGTATTATTCAGTTCAAGTTCTTTTTGGATTAACAATTTCCCCAATACGAATGCTCACATTAGCCGGGCGAAAGCTATGAAAACGCTCATAACACTCCTCTGAATTATAGAATGAAACTGGAATAATACGCGCATTTTGCCTTAAGAGCCATTTTAAAACTACCGGGTTTAAATTCCTCCACACTGTCTTCCTTCGTTCTTCTCCTCCGGAAAAAAATAACGACTGAATACCCGTTTTCTATTCTTTGAATGCCTTGATTAATAACTTCTATTGACTTTTTGATATCATCTCGTTCTAAAAAAACAAGCATCCTATATCCCGAAACCATTTACCAATAAATGGAAATTTTTTTAATCTCACTTTTTCCAATGAAAATCAATGGTTTCTCCATTATTGCAATCATTATTAAGCTGTCAAAATTACTTCTATGATTTCCAATATAAACCACGGGTTCATCATATATGGTACAGCCTTGAATATCCATTTTTACGCCTAATAATTTGAGCATTTTTTTCTTGCTATTTTTTTCAAGCTATAAAAATTTGCATCATGTTCAGTTTTCTTGTCCTTGTATTTCAAATGATGAATCAATCTTACCGGATAAGAATATAACATAGCTCCAACAAAAATACAAAAATGCAACAATCAATCTCATAGCAATCTCCATTCCAGCACATTCAGCAGGCGGCACAAATAGAAATAAAAGTCTCCATAACTAACTAGCGAAAGTCTAAATTTCAGTATCGCATAAGTAAAAACTATCTTTTAAATAAAATAAGCAAACGCTAATCTACTAAATATTAAAAAGGCTATTTTTGAAAGGCCTAGTATTAAAAGGCTATATATTGAAATACAAGCGTAAAAAGCCCCAGTATCAAAAGATGCACCGGATAGAATGCATAATTCAGCCACTTGCTCTGTTTTCCTCTTTTCCCCATTATACGTTAGGCATAATCCAAATCCCAGAAAAGAATATATTTCCTTTATGATAGACAGAAATCAAGCCCGGCTCCCCCAAAGGGGTTTTTTTGATAGAAAATATAAAAAGATAAGCCACTATTACTGCATGGAAATCATAGTCCAGGCTCAAAAACATCGCTAAAATACTGAAAATCCCCACAAGAAGCAAAGAAAATCCGTACCATAAAAATTCTGTTCGAATTTTTTCCTTTTGAAACTGTCGATGATCCAAATACAACTAAGACATAAGGCCAAAGTAAACATCATGTTATTCCAATTTGGATTGAAAAGCACTTTAGAAGTAAAGAGGTCAAAGGGCACTTCGGAAAGAACGCCAAAAAGGAAAAAGATTCAGAAGGTACTTTCTCCGATTTCTCGTCTTAAAAAAATCCCTCCACTAAAAAGAACATAAAGAGAGGAAAGGCAATCCTCCCCAGAATCGAAAGCAGATTCGATACCTGAAGCAAAAAGCCTTTCCCTTCTAAAATTGGTACTAGCAAAGCATTGTTTACATGGTCAAGAAGCATGGAAAGAAACGCAATATATTTTAATTGAGCGCCATTAAGGATTTGGTACTTTTTCAAGCGATTTTCCATGGGCTTTGGAGACATAATTTTTCCTTTTTTCTATTTTTCACGACATAGACCTTGCACTAGTCTTGTCGAACTTTATTTTACCGCTCCGAACAAATCGTTCAGCGCTTCCGCCATGGTCGGGTGGGTGAAAATCTGGTTCGCAAGTACCGTGTAGGGCTGCTTCGTCATCATCGCTAAAACTACGATATTGATCACTTCGTGGGACTCTTCACCGAACAAGGTCACACCCAAAATCTGATTGTTTTCGGCATCTACAACTGCCTTGTACAGTCCGGTTTGATTTCCGAGGATTTTCGCCTTGGGAATCGCAGTAACCGGTAAGGTCGCCACCTTGATTTTTGTAGCCTTTTTCTCTCGCTTCTTTTTTTCACTAAGTCCCACTCTGGAAAACGTCGGATGAAGAAAGGCGGAGAAAGCAAGCGGCTGGCGATTATTTCTTTCGTAGCTTCCCTGATTATCCAAAAAGCTCTTCACAATTCGGAAATCATCTAAGGAAACATAGGTAAACTGCGGACCTCCGTTAACATCTCCCATCGCGAAAATGTGCGCCTTATTGCTCTGCAGGTGTTCATTTACCTTGATAAAGCCTCTTTCGGAAACTTCCACACCCGCATTTTCCAGTGCAACTCTTCCGTGTTCGCCTGTCGTCCGGTCGCAACGAGAAAGGCCTCTACAGAAAGTTCTTTCTTTTCTCCATTTACCGTGTAGGAAAGGTGAACTGCATTTTTCATCCTGCGATACCTGCTGAATCGCCGCGCCAAAGAGGAAGTCCACACCCTAATCCCTGATAAGATGCAAATACTTCCTTCGCTACATCCTCATCTTCTCTCGGTAAGATTCGATCTCCCTGGTCAATAATCGTAACCTTTGTACCGAACTCGCGTAGCTCGCCGCAAATTCCAGCCCGATAAAACCACTGCCGAGAATCGCCAAGCTATTCGGGAATTCTTCCAGATTCATCAGCGTTTCGCTGGTATGAATGCGTTGTCCGACTTCCAAACCGGGAACACTGGGGATAAACGGTCTTGCCCCGGTGTTTACAAAGATGCGATCCGCATAAACTTCGGACACCTCACTGCCATTCGTAATCTGCACGGTATGCTCGTCTTTAAAAAGATGCGAGTCCGTCCAGCACTTCGACATTTTCATTGCTTGCCACTTTGTCGTAATTCACTTGATTCAGCTTAGCAATCAGTGCTTTCTTCTGTACAACGGCATTTTTTTATAGTATTCCGCGTCACTCTCTCCACTGAAGCTTCTTCGATCCGCAGCGGTCGCCAGGAACTTAGAGGAATGCAGCCCACATTGATACAGGTTCCGCCGTACATCAGAGGGATTTTTCCACCAAGACGGTCTTTTTCACCCTTATTTCCCAGATAATTCGCGAGGGTCTTCCCCGCCTTACCGAATCCGATAATCAAGTTTTCTACTTTTTATTTGCCATGTTCTTCTCCTTTAAATTTTAGTAATGTAAATATCAAACGCATCAAAAATCAGCGATAACTCACCCTACAAGAAAAAGTGATTCTCTTTTGACCCGTTAAATTTTTTTAAATAGGAAATGTCAACGTATTAATCATAAAGCGTGAATGGGAAAAAGCCATATTGAAAGTATGAAAAGAGTATTAAATCGATATAGCTAATAACTATCTTTTTATCCATGACTTTCCACACCTTACTTCAGCAAAAACCGTACCGCAGAGCGTCTTGCTTTTTCAATTTGCGCTTCGTCTTCCGCTTCCAACGCAGACGCACTCAGCCATTTTTTAGAAAATAAAGTTTGTGCCGCTTCTATCATGATGCCGCATGCCTGTAAATTCTTTTTCTTCTTCGATTGCTTTTTGCAAAAATCTTTCTTCGTTTCTTCTTGTAAGATTGCTCCATTTACCCTATGGAACGACATTTGCATAATGCTGCTCGCTGCCCACGCTCGGCAAAAGCGCGTCCCGGTCTTCCAGCATTTTCCCTGTCAAAAAAGGAATCTCCCGCTCCCCGGCTACCCAGCCCAGGGCAATCAGGCATTTCTCACGAAGGAAATCCTCTTCCGTTTCGCTAAATCGAAGGAGAAAGGGAAGGAGTTCTTCGCAGTAGGAAGAAAAATACTCTCTATGTCTTCCTGCGAAAGAATTTCCGCAAGAAGATAAAGCCGTAAAAACAGCTTCTCTAAGCTCTTCGGAGGCTTCCTGACGCTGAAGCAAAGCATCGGATATTTCCGTTTTCTTAAGTCTTTCCAGTAAAAAACGAAGCCCTTCTTCTCCATGCCGGTCAAAACTGCTTTCCAGTCGCAGATTTTTCTCCTCTTTCCAGCTTCGACAAATTAGCCGGAAATGCCCCTCTATATTGGAAGACGCTCCTAACTCCGCAATGAATCTAATCCGTTTTCCATCCGGAAAATTCTCCTTTTCGAGTTCTTCATAGGTCTGCTCCGGATTTTCGCTTTGGTGATCTTTTGAGCTGATTTTCTTCTATATTTTTCTTTGAAAATGCTTCCGTCTCCTTGGACATTGCTTTCGCTTCGTTGGACATCGCCCGTCTCCTTATCCCTCTAAAATCGAGTAGGAGGCGGTGACTAACCGCCGTCCTCTCACAGCACTGTACGTACGGTTCTCGTATACAGCGCTTTCAATAGTTGATGTGCACAGACTGATATGCTGTGGCTAAATCGTAAAGGCCACTGTTTATCAGTCTTTCTTTTGTCATTGCCATGTTCATGACAACTGTATGTGTTGTAAACCAATAGCCTCGTCTGCTGTTTGCCGCTTTCCATGCCAGGTCTTTGGGAACTCCCATGACCCTCAGGTTTCGGTATCTGGTTCGCACACATTTCCATTGTTTCCATATACACATACGTATTCTGTGATAGAGCCATCAGTTGACATCATTCATGTTGCTCTTCATACTTACTATTCCATAGTAGTTAAGCCACCCTCTTGCGTATACCTTCATTCTTTCTAGGCTCGGCTTGATTGACTGACAGCACTTACGGGAAGAAAGCTCTTTCAGTTTTTCCTCAAGATACCTCGTACTGCTCTCTAAGAGTCTCTCCGATGCCCTTTTGTTTTTCGCAAGAAGTACTATATCATCTGCATATCTTATGCATGGGACACCTCGTTTCAAGAACTCCCGGTCGAACTCATTGAGGTAGATATTCGCAAGCAAAGGGGATATATTCCCTCCTTGTGGCGACCCTTCCTCTGTTTCGGTAACTACTCCATTTTCCATTACACCACTTTTCAGATACCTCTTTATAAGTTGCACTACACGTTCATCTTTTACGTTTTTCCTCAGAAGGTTGATAAGAATCTCGTGGTTGATTGTATCGAAATATTTCGATAGGTCTAGAACTACTGCATGCTTATAGCCCTGCTCAGCGTACTCCTTAATCTTAAGTATTGCTCCTTTTGCGTCTCTGTTTGGACGGTAACCGTAACTGCCGTCTGTAAAAAGTGGCTCATAGATTGGAACTAACTGTTGTGTTATCGCCTGTTGAAGTGTACGGTCTATCACTGTTGCTATGCCAAGCTTTCGCACACCACCATTTGGTTTTAGGAATCTCGACTCGTCTTACTGGAGACGGAGTATACTTTCCACGATAGATACGGTTAGTTAACTCCTGTTGATGTTCCTGAAGATAAGGAAGTGCCTCTTCGATGGTCATTCCATCAATTCCAGGTGCTCCCTTGTTTGCCTTCACTCTCTTATACGCTCTGTTAACGTTATCTTTATGCAGTATCGCTTCTAAGAGCTTCGGCTGTGCACTGTCCCTTTCTTTCCATATCGGATTGAATGACCTACGCGCTTTCACATACCCTTCATGTTCCGCACTATCTCTTTGCGAACAGCCATTGTTTTCAATGTTTTCTGCCATATACAGTCATTCCTCCTTTCTCAGTCATACTTGAGACTCCTATTGATTCGGTCCTTTGTCTCTCGACTACTATGACCTCTGCTGACTTCTGTGTGTTCAGCATTGCTCCTAGCAATGGTTACCTCTTTCAAGGCTTATCACACAGACCTCCCTAGGTACCACACGTTTCTTCCTCTCCATCTATCTGCCTCATTTATCATGCATGATTCCGTGTAGTTATTGGACTTTGGCTTGTTATGCAGTCTTATCCTCATGCATAACCTCATATGAGATTTCTGTTCGTCAGACCGCAGATTTGCCCATGAGTTAGTATCTTCCTCATATCCAGCTTCCTTCAGATGCGAGGTCACCCTCGACACCCTTGCTTTCGGCTATATCCTTCCCACTACCGGGCGGATTCGGGACTTTAACCCGTTAGAAAGGTGCGCCGCTAGGCGCACCTTTGAAGAGCCCTCCGATAATTCGGAGGGCTTTATCTATCTCTCAATTAAATCCTCTACCTCACAGCCGAGGGCTTTTATTCCTCAATCTCCACAAACTTCTCTCTGCCTCTCTCGGTCAAATCATAAATATTCTTATCTATATCTATCCTTATAAACCCTTTTTTTATAAGTCTTCCTGCTATTTTATCAACCTCGGCCTGCTTCCATTTGAGATGGTTCTTGATTGAGCCTAATCCCAGTTCCTCACTTTCCTCCTTTTTGCCTGAATGATTACCTATATGGTTGAGGAAAAGTCCTAGTTTTTAACTCACTTTTTCTCTGTAATCTTATAAATATAGCAGTAATCAGCCCTTCTCTATTAAACAAAAAGGTAAGTAAAAATGTAACTCCTGCGGCTGCAGCTGTCATTCCAGACATAGATACATTCATAAGAAGCGAAAACACATAGCCTATAATAGAATTGATAACTGCATAGCCAACCGAAATGGCTATCATCACCTTAAGATCTTTACTTATAAGATAGGCCGCTGCCCCGGGTAATCAAAAACGAAACCACCAAAATAGCCCCCACAGCATCAAAAAGCTGTAACTGCTGTAAATGATGAAAGTGTCATCAATACATAAAACAGGGCTACCGAGGAAAATCCTGCAAGCTTTGCGAATCCCCTATCAAAAGTAGTTATCTTAAGTTCCTTAAAAAGATAATAACAAAGAGCAGGTTTATCAACAATAATATCCCCATTTGAACCAGAGCCTTAGGCAGGCTCATTCCAATAAACTCTACCCTATTTAATGGTGCAATTATGACCTCTCCCATTAGCACTACGTCAGTATCCAGATGTACATTTCTTGCAAATTTAGTGATTAAAACAACTGCAAGAGCAAAAAACATCGGAAAAACTATTCCCACTGCATCATCATTTTTAACAAGTCCTGTCCCTGAAAGAAACTCCACGACAAAGACAGTAATTACCCCAAACAATGCCGCTCCTGCTATTAGAAATGGCGAACCCACATCTTTTACTATGAAAAATGCGATAACTATGCCCAGTAAAACCGAATGTGAAATGGCATCTGAAACCATTGAAAGCTTCCTTAAGACCAAAAACGGGCTTAACACCGCACAGGCTACAGCAGTTATAAGAAGTACAAAGTAAGACTCGTAGGATATGGCAAAATAAGATAATAATGACTCAATCATTTCCTCCATGCCTCCTCATCCTAAGGTTCTTTATCATCCCATGCGGCCCTATTACAAGAGAAATGATTGCAAAGCTTCCCATTATGAGTATTATGGTTGCCCCTGTGCTCATTCCGTCATAAGCAGTTGAAATATAAGTACCGATAAGTGCTGAAACTCCGCCAACCACACCCTGCTATTATAAGTACCCTGCTAAATTTATCGCTCCATTGAAGAGCTGTAATTGCGGGTATTATAAGCAAAGATGAAATAAGGATAGCTCCCACAAGTTTCAGTCCTGTTGCTATTATTCCCATCGTCATTACAAGAATTATGCCATAGAGTAAAACCGCCCTTATCCCAATGGTGCTTGCATATATTTCGTCAAATAAAAATAACTTGATTTCTTTGTAAAATAAAACAAGTAAAACCAAAGTAGGAACTCCAATATACACTATGAGCTTCACATCGTCCTTCATAATGTATGCGGCCTGTCCAAAGATATAGCTTGAAAGCCCTGACTGAGCAGCCTCCTTATAGTTGCTATTACCCTGAATATAGCTTTTTAACACCATTCCCACTCCAAAAAATGACGACAAAACCACTGCAAGTATCGCATCTAACTTAAGCTTTGAATTCTCCTTTATGACCTGAATGAGCATAAAGGCTGTAGCACCGGATGCTACCGCTCCCAGCGTTAACAGCACAGGCTCCCTTTGCATAAAAAGCATAAAAGACAGGATTATCCCCGGGAATGCAGCATGTCCTATGGCATCTCCTATCAGCGACTGTCCCTTAAGTACTGTAATACAGCCCACAGCCCCTGCTATGGCTGCAAGCAAAAATGTACCGCTTCCAACTATGATAAACGTATAGCTTGTAAGTATATCGATGTTAAACATTTTTCATCATCGCCTTTTCTAAATTTTCGTTTGTGAATGCCTCACTTACCCCTGCCTTCAGCCACTACCTTTTTGTTGATTATAACCACATGATCAAAATATTCCCTTATTGTGGCAAGGTCGTGATGGACTATCACAGCAGTTTTTCCCCTTTTTTTGCTCTTCTTTTATAAAATCAATTATTACCTTCTCCGTAACCTTATCTATGCCAGCAAGAGGCTCATCCATAAAATAAATCTCTGCCTCCTGTGCTATCAGTCTTGCTATAAATACCCTCTGTCTCTGCCCTCCTGAAAGCTTGGATATCTGCCTATTCTTAAACTCATACATACCTATCCTTTTAAGAGCCGCCTCCGCTTTTTCCCTATCCTCCAGCCCGGGATGCCTAAACCAACCTAGATGTACATATCTGCCCATAAGCACCACATCCATAACGGTGGTTGGAAAGTCCCAGTTTACCTCAGAAGTCTGCGGAATATAGGCTATTTTCTTCTGGACTTTTTTAATGGGCTCCCCATAATAAGAATCTCACCTGCAAGCTTATTTTGAAGTCCCAATATCCCCTTTATCAAGGTAGATTTACCTGCACCGTTTGGCCCAATAACGGCTGTAACCGAGCCTGCCATTATATCTATATCACAATCCTTTAGCACAGGCTTGTCGTGGTAGGCTATAGTCAAATCCTCTACCTTTACAATCACCTCTTCCATGCCTACCCCTCCTTCTTACTTTAAGTTTTCAGTGATTAACTTTGTATTGTGTTTATACATATCTATGTAAGTATCACCACTTTGCCCCTCGGGTGCAAGCGAGTCGGAAAACAGCTCATTTCCCTCACCACTTACAACCTTTACATCAAAGCCCTTAGCCCTGCAAGCCTCTTTAAGCTTCTCCATCCTTGCCGGGTCTGTGGTAGATTCTGCAAAAATAGCTTTCACCTTATGCTTCACAATAAAGTCAACAGTCTTATCTATATCTTTATTTGCGACCTCTGAATCTGTGCTAACCCCTTGAGGAGCTACAACTTCAATACCGTATCTTCTTGAAAAATAATTAAAGGCATCGTGTGGCGTAATCAGGTACCGTCCGCCTTCAGGAATCTCTGCAAGTGATTTTTTATTTTCTTCATCAAGAGCTGACAGCTTTTCTAAGTAAGCTTTTGTATTTTTATCTATTTCATCTTTTTTCTCAGGTAAAAGCTCAGAAAGCTTTGCACTTGCATTCTCGGTGGCTTCTTTGTAAAGATCTATATCAAACCAAAAATGCGGATCTATTATTACCGCCCCATCTTCCTCCATCTTGCCAATCTTGTCCTCTGAAAATGTGGATGCTACTGCATATCCCTTCTTTTCTAGTACCTCCTGCATCTTCCCCTCAAAGTGAAGTCCGTGAAAAAGCACCAAATCAGCCTCGGCAATCTTCCTTAAATCCTCCGGCTTTTGCCACATAAAGATGTGGATCTTCTCCTGCTGGTATAATAAGCTCTTTATCCACCATATCGCCTGCAAGCTGATTTACCATATCATATAAAAATGAAGTAGTAACTGTTACTTTTTTTCTTTTTTGTCATTTGGGAGTCAGTCTTTCCTGAACCTCCCATCGCACCGGAAATCATGGTACTTTTAGAGCCTTCATCTTTCTTAGAAGTCATTGTTTCTCCCTGACTTCCTGTTTTCCCACAACTTGTTAATAGTATAATTCCGAGTAGTAAAAAAATAATAATGTCTTTTTCAATTTCTTCTCTTCTCCTTTTTCAGTATAAATTTCAAGCTTGACGTTGGTTAGTATAAACTAACTAATAGATAGTATATAATTAAGGGAGAAGATATGTCAAGGAGGTTCTTTAGTAATGAAATTGATAGTCTGTGCGAAAGCCACTTATTTCGTGTAAGTCATCAGTTATCTTTTTCTCTTTTGTATAGCGGCATAAAGCCCCTGCCCTGCATCGCTGCAATATATGGTTTTTACTTTTGATAAGCCCTCCGAAGAATCGGAGGGCTTATTGATCTCTCAATTAAACCCTCTAATCGAGTAGGAGGCGGTGACTAACCGCCGTCCTCTCACAGCACTGTACGTACAGTTCTCGTATACAGCGCTTTCAATAGTTGATGTGCACAGACTGATATGCTGTGGCTAAATCGTAAAAGCCACTGTTTATCAGTCTTTCTTTTGTCATTGCCATGTTCATGACAACTGTATGTGTTGTAAACCAATAGCCTCGTCTGCTGTTTGCCGCTTTCCATGCCAGGTCTTTGGGAACTCCCATTACCTTAAGATTTCGGTATCTAGTTCTCACACGCTTCCATTGTTTCCATATACACATACGTATTCTGTGATAGAGCCATCCGTTAATGTCGTTCATGTTATTCTTCATGCTTGCAATTCCATAGTAGTTAAGCCACCCTCTTGCGTATACCTTGATTCTTTCAAGACTCGGCTTGATTGACTGACAGCACTTACGGGAAGAAAGCTCTTTCAGTTTCTCCTCAAGATACCTCGTACTGCTCTCTAAGAGTCTCTCTGATGCCTTCCTGCTTTTCACAAGAAGGACTATGTCATCTGCATACCTTATGCATGGGACACCTCTTTTCAAAAACTCCCAGTCGAACTCATTGAGGTAGATATTCGCAAGCAAAGGGGATAGATTCCCTCCTTGTAGCGACCCTTCCTCTGTTTCGATAACCACTCCATTTTCCATTACACCACTTTTCAGATACCTCTTGATAAGTTGCACTACACGTTCATCTTTTACGTTTTTCCTCAGAAGGTTGATAAGAATCTCGTGGTTGATTGTATCGAAATATTTCGATAGGTCTAGAACTACTGCATGCTTATAGCCCTGCTCAGCGTACTCCTTAATCTTAAGTATTGCTCCTTTTGCGTCTCTGTTTGGACGGTAACCGTAACTGCCGTCTGTAAAAAGTGGCTCATAGATTGGAACTAACTGTTGTGTTATCGCCTGTTGAAGTGTACGGTCTATCACTGTTGCTATGCCAAGCTTTCGCACACCACCATTTGGTTTAGGAATCTCGACTCGTCTTACTGGAGACGGAGTATACTTTCCACGATAGATACGGTTAGTTAACTCCTGTTGATGTTCCTGAAGATAAGGAAGTGCCTCTTCGATGGTCATTCCATCAACTCCAGGTGCTCCCTTGTTTGCCTTCACTCTCTTATACGCTCTGTTAAAGTTATCTTTATGCAGTATCGCTTCTAAGAGCTTCGGCTGTGCACTGTCTCTTTCTTTCCATATCAGATTGAATGACCTGCGCGCTTTTGCATACCCTTCATGTTCCGCACTATCTCTCTGCAAACAGCCACTGTTCTCAGTATTTTTCTGCCATGACTAGCCATTCCTCCTTTCTCAGTCATACTTGAGACTCCTATTGATTCGGTCCTTTGTCTCTCGACTACTATGACCTCTGCTGACTTCTGTGTGTTCAGCATTGCTCCTAGCAATGGTTACCTCTTTCAAGGCTTATCACACAGACCTCCCTAGGTACCACACGTTTCTTCCTCTCCATCTATCTGCCTCATTTATCATGCATGATTCCGTGTAGTTATTGGACTTTGGCTTGTTATGCAGTCTTATCCTCATGCATAACCTCATATGAGATTTCTGTTCGTCAGACCAGAGATTTGCCCATGAGTTAGTATCTTCCTCATATCCAGCTTCCTTCAGATGCGAGGTCACCCTCGACACCCTTGCTTTCGGCTATATCCTTCCCACTACCGGGCAGATTCGGGACTTTAACCCGTTAGAAACGTGCGCCGCTAGGCGCACAACAAAACGAGATATCGCACGCTTTGCGCACGATACTCGTTATGAATGAAAGGAATTCTATTGCTTTCTTCCTATGCTGAAAGGTGTTATTCTTGTATTTTTAGGTGATATTTTAAAAAGGACTACCAAAATATGAACAAACAGAATTCCGCTTTACAGCAAATCATCGCAGAAATAGAACATTTACCGAAAATCAAAGCTATACCGAACGGGGAATTCCGCCTATTTTTCAGTTTCATAAAGAGGCTAAAATTCTTTTAGTCGGGCAGGCCCCGGGAAGAAAGGTAGAGGAATCCGGCATTCCTTTTCATGACCTTTCCGGAAAAAGGCTGATGGAATGGATGGGGATTTCGAAGAAATCTTTTATGGCACGTCCATTGCCATTGTTCCTATGGATCTTTATTATCCCGGAAAGGGAAAGGGCGGTGATCTCCACCCCGGAGCTTTTATGCGTAAATATCACGATGAAATTGTGGCGCTGCTCCCCAAGATTGAGCTTCGGATTTTAATCGGGAAGTATGCCATTTCACTACGATAAAAAGGAGCAAAAGCTTCCCTAAAGGAACTGCTTTACTCCTACTCTATAGAGGACGCAGCATCCTCCTCGAAAGCTGCTCCTCCCTATCGATTTTTCCGCTGGTACATCCCAGCCCTTTAAATTATGGATGGATTAAGAAAAATCCCTGGTTTATGGAGAAAAAAATATCCCCCTTCTGCAGAGACTTGTGAAGGAGAGAATAAATTAAAATAACCCTTCATAATCTTCTTCGGCACACATCATCACGGTTCTTTCCGGATCCACCACCTGACAAAAGCGTAAGTCTCCCACGGCACTGAGAAGGGTCATAGGACAAAACGTGTTGATAGCTAATTCCAATTAGCAAATGTTTTATTTATTCGATGAAGGTCGCTCTCACAATAGCATCACCCCGGATGGATAGGCTTTTTCTAATTTTTGCTTCTCATTCATCTTTTTATATAGTCTGGTAATACTTTTTGTCTGTAGGCATTACATTTTAATATTTCAGATGAAGAAAGCGGCTCAGAGGGTACATATAGAATCCAGAAGACCGTTTTTATTCGTCTTTCTATAGATAAGCCTCTATGGTCTCTCAGCATTTCCCTATGTCGGGAGTTAATACCATCTTCTATTCAGTCATTCGTAAATGGTCAATAACCCGTCATCTTTTTTCTCTCCACAAAAATTGAGATAATCATGAAAAAGTGTGAAAAAGTTGAATGCACTTTTTCCACTTTACAAACTTTTTCCACTTTTGCACACTATCTCAGGAGGAATTCAAGATGAACACAAAACTTTCTACAAGCAGGATGCGAACAGGGCAATAGGGCTGACATTATTAAAGATTGTGAGAGAGCGGTCTAAAAGTAGATGACTACTGTGCACAGCATGGCCTATCCAGAAGTGCCTACTTCTACAAATTCTCGAATTTTTTCTTTCATTTTAGGAATATCTCCATGCAACTTTAAAATAGTGCTTCCGATAAATGCTGCGTCCCCTCCGGCTTCTCGCACCATCTTAATATCGTCACTATCTCTGAGCCCTACACCGCAGTAAATAGGACGGTTAATGCCTTCCGATCGTAACTTTGCAATACAATCTTTTAGAGTCGGATACTCAGGATTAACATATCCCTGTCCCTCCATTGGCTTTGCTTGTAAGTAAACAAAACCATTGGATTTTTTTGCATTTTCAATCTCCTCCGGTATCATTTGATACTGCACATAGTTGGCAACTCGGATACCGTCTTGAATAAGTGCCTCTTTGACGCAAGCATTCTCACTCCCACCAAAATCAAATCAAAGAACTTATTCTTGATTAGGAATTCCTTAAATTGATTTAGACCAATTTCCTGAATAGTATCTTCATATGCAAGAACGATAAACTTAATCTCCGGATAGGAAGTCTTCAGTTTAACCATTTCTTCCATATATTTTGCATAATCAGAACAGTTATTCAAAGCTTCCCTGCATTCGAGATGCGATATACTCTCCTTCTAAATAAGGATTACGAGAGGAAATCTATTTCTATAATCTTGCATCCTGCATCTATATACTCTTCTGCAATCTTAGAACTATCCTGAAGACTTGGATACCCATTGGACAAATACAGAATTGTTTCCATCATAAATCCCCCTTATAAACCTTTCTAAACAGCTCTTTCATCTCTTCCCGGTTGGGAATAATAGGATTCGTTTTTGTGCAGCCATCCAGAGCGCCTCCTCCGTCATTTTTTTCCAATTGCTTTTTCATATTCTGTCGCATCCGGAATCAGCTCCTTTAGGGGAGCCGGCAATCTTCAGCTCTCTATTCTTATTTTTGGATGACTTCAACTAAAGACTCGCTTCCCAGCTCTTCCGAAAAAGATTTGTACCTGGACTTTGCTTCCTCATCCTGCATATTATATTTCACAATATAGGGCAAAATAATTGCATCTAAAAGTCCATGTGCTAAGTGAAAGTGTCCTCCCAGTGTATGTGCCATTGAATGAACAATTCCTAAGGATACATTCGTAAATGCAAGTCCTGCCACCATAGATGCATTCAGCATTTTTTCTCTTGCTTCTATATTTCCTCCTTGCTGATATACTATCCCAATATTTTGAATAATATCCTTAGCAGAAGCTCTTGCCAGTATATCACTAAGGTAGTTCGCTCTCTTGGAAACCATCGCCTCTAATGCATGGGTTAATGCATCCATCCCTGTTTCTGCTGTAATATGGGCCGGCATGGATAAGGTTAACTCCGGATCACAAATGGCAATATCCGGCATCATCTCCATATTTCCAATACCATGTTTCATTCCACTGTCATCACTAATTACAATGGAGCGAGATACTTCACTTGCCGTTCCGCTGGTGGTAGGAATACAGCAAAGAACGGCTTTTTTGCGCAATTTCGGAAACGGATTGGGTGGACAAATATCCGAAAGTTCTTTTAAATCCGGATTTTCATAATAAATCCACATTCCTTTTGCAGCATCCATAACAGATCCACCGCCCAATGCCACAATTAAATCAGGTTGAAACTCCTTCATTTTTTCTGCGCCTGCGATTACTGTTCGAAAACTTGGATCCGGTTCTACTCCGGAGATAATTTGAATTTCAGCTCCGCTCTCCTTCAAATAATTCTCTACTTTCCCAAGACCGCCATTTTTGATTATACTGTTCCCTCCAATTACAATACTTACTTTCTTATATTTGAAGCTTTTCATATGTTCTAAGCATCCTGTTCCAAAGAGGAGCTCAGACCCTGCCAGTTTCATTGGTCGCATCATAATATTTCTCCCTATATATCTTCTAAATCATATTTTCTTTCTTCTAAAAATTTTTAAATACAAAGTTTGGACTTATTTCGCTAATACTAAATCATGTGTCAATGCATAACTTACCGGATTCGAAATTAGTCCTCCTTCTTTTAAGCCGGAACCCACAATACATCCGTCAGCTATCTCCAATTGCTCTCTAATATTTTTCTTTTTCACCCCGCTACCAGTCAAAACCGGAACCGATACAATTTCTTTTTATTTTACGTAAGCTTTCAATCGGTGCCGCATCTCCAATGATTGCTCCCGTAATAATAACAGCATCTGCACCATTTCCAACGGCATCTCTGGCACTATCAATCATGCTCACTGAAGAATTTAACATGTGAGCATGTTTCACTTGAATATCAGCAAGTATCTGAACACTTTCCAGTCCCATCTGCTTTCTATACTGCAAACATTTTCTGGCACAGGGTAAATGATACCATCTGAAAATAAAACTGTGTCTACAAACACCGGTACACGAATAAAGCTGGCCCCTACCAAGGAAGCAATAGAAAGCGATGCTTCGCAGTCATTAAATGCCGCATCTATTCCCAGCGGAATATGAATTCTTTGCGACACCTCTCTCGCCACCACCGCCAACGCAGCAAGCTGTGGTTTCTCCAAAAGAGCAGAAAATGGAACATCACCCATATTCTCCACTATAACTGCATCTACTCCTGCTTTTTCCAAAGTTTCAGCATCCATAACTGCCTGATGAACAATCTTTTCAAAATCCCCCGAAAATCCCACTGTTCCGGGTAGTGGAAGACAATGCACCATTCCAATTACAGTTTTTGATCCTCTGGCCAGATTCAATTTTCTAAATTCCATGATTATTGTCTTCCTTCCTCTGATAGCGATAAATACCTTCTAGGGCAACCTTGCAAAAGTAAATCTTCTGCCTTTTCTCTCTCTTCTCCCAAAAGTACTTTTTAGATTTTTTTCCAAAACTGTCGTCATAGTGAGAATGCAAGTTTTGACTCCCATGAGCTGGCCAAGTGTTAGAAGACAGGACGACTCCATATCAATTCCTGACACCTTTATTCTCTTTAATTCATCAAAAATTGGCGACAAATCTCTTCCAAAATTCTCTGGAAAATTCGGAATCATGCATTTGACTATAAAATCCATCCATTATCAAAGTAATCCCATTTTTGGTACTCACTACCAAAAATCCTTAACTGTTTCATTATAGATTTCAACCAACGAAAAATCAGGAACAGCCGGATACCCCTGCTCAACATAGGTCTCACTGGTTTTCTCTTCGAATAGCACCAATAGGAATTAAGAATTTTTCCCAGGAGTTCATCTCATAAAGCCATTACCGTTCCCATTCGGACTGCAACCTTCATTCCTGCTTCATACATTTCTTCCATTGCAATGGCGCTGTTGGGGCTCCCATTCCGGTAGAACTAACAGTGACAGGTACGCCTTTATAAGTTCCGGTATAACTGTTAAACTCTCTTCGAAAACCTAAGGATACCGGATTATCCAAATATTCTTTTATTCTTTCTACCCTAAAAGGGTCTCCGGAAAACAGAACATATGGTGCTACACTCCCTTTTTCTACCCCCATATACAAAGTTTTCATTGGTTCCCTCCCTTTTTCCAATTCTTGACTACTGGGAATCTTCATACAGCATCCCTTCTCTTGAATCACAAAAGAAGATAATGCTGTTCCCAGTTTCAAACAATTCTCCGTAGAATAGTTTTTTAAATAGCCGTACAAAAATCCTGCCATATAAGCATCTCCGGCACCGGTGGCATCCACAAAACGATCTATTTTTCCGACTCCAACATGGTGCTTTTTGAATTCCATTTTCTGTTTTTCATAGCAAACACTACCTTTTTCACCCAGTGTCACGATGATAATCTTTGCCTTTCCAATATCAAAAAGCTTTTCTAAAGAGCTACATCCAAAAAACTTCTCAATGATTTCCTTTTCCTGCTCATTCAAAAAAATAATTTGGCTTTCACAAAGAATCTCTTTTAAAAACTCCACCGGGAAAGCATCAAAATCATCTTTCATACCAAAAACAATTGGTAAATTATATTTTTGCACTGCTCCAGAAAATACTGATTATCCTTTTTACTGGCCACAGTCATTACAGCAATCCTTGAATTTTGAAAAAGAGAATCCTCTAACGGAATTGCATACTTTTTATCCATAGCTCCAGGATAGTATAAAGTGATATGTTGTTGCCTAGAATCTTGAATTAGATAAGAAGTAGAAGTAGATTCCTGCTCAAGCACCTGAATGCCCTCCAATGGCACACCTCTACTTTCCAGAAAAGACTTAAATCCATTATCTATCCAATCTCCCCCCACTCTCAAGACAGGGAGCGCCTTAAATCCCAATTGATTTACTGCAACAGCAATATTGAGACCACACCCTCCATAATAAATTTTGGTATTATCCTGATTCTCAATCAATGATGTATATCCAATAGAAATAGGTGAGAAACCTGAATCAAATGATCCATACTGACATAGCCACTTGTAATTAGATCATATTGCTTATCCATTAGCTTTTTCCTCCTCCAATCGGAACCATTCATCACTCTCCATAACTTGACCAAAATATTTTTTCATATCCTGCAGGTTAACTTTATTCACTGTTTCATCATTTGTCGCCACACAGTCAGAGAACACTATGGGGTTATAATCCAGATAAAATGCATCCGTCACTGTGGCACGTATGCAACAGTTCGTTTTAGTTCCCACAATAAGAAGATTTTCGATGCGATTTTGCCTCAGTACCAAATCAAGGTCCGTGGCAAAAAGCCACTATACCTTCGCTTCCGAATGACATAGTCCTTCTTCTCATCTATTTGTAACATTGGATCTATTTCTATCCCAAAGCTTCCTTCAATACAGTTTTTTCGCATACCGGCAATCCTTAGGTCTATTTTGTCTTTTCGATTCCAGTGTTGTAAAAAAATGATAAGATATCCCTTTTTCTGCATTGTTCTAAAACTTTGCATATTTTGGGTAAAAATATTTCTATTTTTCCGGATAAAAACTGATCCTTTTAGGATCCGTAAAATCCTTAACATATCCACAATTAATAAAAGCTGTAGTGTTCATTTAGGGACTTCTCCTTTTCAAATAGTGTAAATATGGGCAGGAAACATCTTAAATTACTATCTCCATATTCTCATATACTTCATTAAAAAGCCTCGTAGCTTCGTTTTATGCTGTTTTTAAACTTGATGCAAAAGATAGAACCAAAATCATTACCAAATAAGGAATACAGTCAAAAAGTCCAGCTATATTTCCTGAATAAACACTCAAATTCACTGCTAAGGATCTTGCGAGTCCAAACAAAACAGCATAAAAAGCGGATTGGATTGGTTGACCTTTGCCACAATAAATTGCTGCAATAGCAATAAATCCTCTTCCTGCTACCATATCCTTCGTGAATAGCCCTAAACGCTCATAAGCAAGATTCATACCTCCTAAGGCACATCCTATTGATCCCAGCAAATTGCCATATATTTATACCAATCACCTTGAATTCCTATCGCCTTTACAGCCTCTTCATTTTTCTCCTACCACACGAACATAAATACCAAATCGTGTGTGAAACATGAGAATATGGATAAGAAAAATCAAAATAAATGCACAATAGGTTAGAATTGGATGCCCGCTAATAACCCGGATAAGAGGAATACTTCTTATAATCGGAATAGAAATCTTTAAAGAATTAAGGTTAAAATCAGGCAATATAATATTAGGAGAGTCAAACATCACCAACACAAAACCTGCAACTGCAATAGAGATCATGTTTAGAGCGAGCCCCACTATAATCACATTTCCTTTCATAGTCACTGAGAAGAAAGAAAAAAACAAGGCTATAAAGTAAGGTAGAAAATAAAGTAAATATTACTGTAAGTATTAAGTTGCCTGTTAGAAAGAAGCTTATTACTGATACTAAAGCTCCATTCAGCATCATTCCCTCTAAAGAGATATTTAAAACATTGGCTTTATAAGCGAATATCCCTCCAAGTACACAAAAGATTATAGGAGTACTATGATAAATGCAGTCATACAATATGTTCTCTAAGATTTGCATAGTTCAAGTCCCGCCTTTTTCTTAAATAGCCTGTTCCATAACTGAAAGGATTGTTTCTTTTCACATATAAACTTCACGCTGAGAAACAAAACAATCATTCCCTGCATCAAAGAAACAATCTCCTTGGGAACGGAAGAATACATGTTGATATTATCCGCACCAATTTTTAAACCGGCATAAAATATGGCAGCAATACCAATTCCAAGCGGATCATGTCCGCCCATAAGGGCTATTAACATACCATCCCAACCCAGACCGGGGCTGCCGGAAAAGTCCAAGGTATATCTATATTGATCCTCCATCATCCAGCCTGCTCCTGCAAGTCCGGCCAAAGCCCCCGAAAGAATGAATAGAATACAAATCTTTCTACCAACTCTCATCCCCATTGCTTCAGCAAACTCAAAACTCTTTCCCATTGCTTTAATTTCATATCCAAGCTTTGATTTTTCATTACAATCCATAGCACTAAAAGTACCAACAATATAATAAATATAAATGCCGTTAATCGGGATCTTCCAAAGATTCAGTATACATCGCTTGGTCTTGAATTACCGGTGTACATACATAGCCATTTCCGGTATCACGAAATACATTGGTAGCCAAATATTCTATAGCCTTTGCAAGGGCATAATTGAGCATCATGGAAACTACCATCTCATCAGCTCTAAAACGAATTTTTAAATACGCAATACTCATCGAATAAAGAACGGCAAATGCAACGCCCACAAGAATGCATACGCTTTTTAAAAAGAAAACCTGATCCAATAGGAAGGTTTGCCCTCAACAATCCCACTAGCAAAGGCACCAAGAATCAATGAACCTTCAACTCCCATATTATATAGATTGGCCTTAAAGCAAACTGCAATCGCTAACCCTGTTAGAATCATCAGGCCTGCATAGTGTAAGGTATTCTGCAAACCAACAGGTGTAAAAAAAGATTTTAACAAAAGAATTTTATAAACCTCTAAGGGATTTTCATGTATCAGGAGAATAACCACTCCTCCCAGAAGGAAGGCGAATATAACCAGCAAAAACCGCATTTAAAATATCTGATAGACTTTTTCTTAAAAATTTCTATCCATATTACGCTCCCTCCTCTCTTATCCCTGCCATAAGTAGACCTATTCTCATCATATCCACTGAATTAGGATCTATGTTTCCCGTTATCATTCCCTTGTGCATTATAACAACCTGGTCGGAAAGACTCATAATTTCAGAAAGTTCGCTGGAGATTAACAGCACTGCATTACCCTCGTCTCGAAAACGAAAAATTGTATTATGAATAAATTCAATAGAACCAATGTCTACTCCTCTAGTTGGTTGACATGCAATAAGCAATTTGAGGATTGTGACTTAGCTCTCTTCCCTACAATTATTTTTTTGTGCATTTCCACCGGATAAAGAGCTTATATTTCCATTTTTTTGTCTCCCACACGGACATCATACTCTTGAAGAATTTTATCTCTCCTGGACAGAATTTCTTTTTCTTTGAATACACCAAATTGTGATAAAGCTGCATCATCATGATAGCCCGCAATGCAATTATCCGCTATGCTAAGCTCAGATGATAATCCCTGGGCATATCTATCTTCCGGAATAATGCCCACTCCCAATTTACGCAATTCTTTTGGCTAAAAATCCGGTAATGTCTTGTCCCATAAAGCTAATCCGTCCGGATGTTGACTCCATCATACCCGTTAAAACTTTTTACCAGTTCAGATTGTCCATTACCTTCTACTCCGGCAATTCCGAGAATTTGTCCTTTTTCTTACTTGAAAGGAAATATGTTTTATACAATCTCTTCCGAAAGTATCCTTCGTGGAGAGCTCCGACACTTCATAAATTGGGTGGATTCTGAAAAAGCCTTTCGATTCTCTTTTCTCTCTAAGAAACTTCTCTACCAACCATCATTTGTGCCAATTCTTCTTCACAAGTATCCTTCGTGAGACGGTGTCCAATTACCTTCCCCTGCTTAATCACAGTAACACTGTCCGACAATGCCATTACTTCCCGTAACTTATGGGTAATGACAATTGTTTTCCTTGATCTCTTAAGTTTTTTTAATTGTAAAATTAAATCATCTACTTCCTGGGGGTAAGCACCGCAGTTGGCTCATCCAGTATCAAAGTGTCCACATCTCGATAGAGCATTTTTAAGATTTCTACTCTCTGTCTCTCTCTAGAAATATCTCTTACCCTACTATGAGGATCCAGTGTGAAATTATACTGTTCTATCAAGTCCTGAACTATCTGAGCCTCTTTCTTCCTGTCTACCAAAATACCTTTTTTTATTTCTGTGCCTAGCAAAATGTTTTCATACACCGTTAAGCTAGGCACAAGCTTGAAATGCTGATGTATCATTCCGATACCATGGCGAATTGCATCTGAAGGGCTTTTGAGCTTTACATCCTCTCCATTAATAACTATTCTGCCTTCTGTAGGCTCTAAAAGGCCGTATAGCATATTCATAAGAGTAGATTTGCCTGCGCCATTTTCTCCCACAATACACTTAATCTCTTGCTTACAAACAGATAAATCAATGTGGTCATTAGCTACAAAATCTCCAAATCTTTTCGTTAAGCCAATGGTTTCTATGGCTTTCAAAGAACAATTCTCACTCATATTTCAGTCCTTCATCCTTTAAAACTCAATTTTGTACCCTTTAAAAGTCCTACTTAAAGTTAATGTTCGGACAGCTACTTTCATCAAAAAGCATCTCCATTTTGCTTATTAGTAACCACAATTTTTCCGCTTTCAATCTGACTTTGTAAATCCTTTAAGCTGTCCTTAATCTCAGTCCATTTCTTTTGAGCCTCATCGGTTTTTTCGATAGCACTCTCAAAAGTTGCAAGGTCAGTAATAGAAGTTGCTCCACTCTTTAAATCATAAACCTGAATAAGATCCATATCTTGCAGCTTCTCATTCTCAATTGCATCCGTAATCGTTTCCACTACTACTTTTGTATTCTTAATGACTGATGTAAGAATATAACCCGGCTGTTGTGCATCTTTATTGGCATCCACATGAATCATTAATTTCTTTTCTTCTTTCGCCTTTGAAGCAACACCATCCCCTACTGCACCGGCAACAAGTATAAACAATGTTTGCATTATTAGCATAAAATGTTCCTGCCACTGCACTTCCTCCGGCAGTATCCGCAAATCCCGCATCATACTTAGAAAGAAAATCATATTTAACGCCCAAATCTCCGGCAATTTTTGAGCTCCCTCAATAAACCCTACACTAAATACAGTGATTCCATCTGAGTCTGTTGCACCAATAAATCCCAGTGCTCTTCCCTTATCCAATGAATTAAAATTGTAATTACTTCCTAAAAGTACATCCGCATTCTCATTAACCAAAACAGATAGAGCTCCAGCAAGATATGAAGATTCATTCACGTTGTATAGTATTGAAATTACATTCTTATGAATTGCCTCACCTTTATCATTTAAATTTGGTGTTGCATTAAAAATAACAAAAGTAGTTTCAGGATACTGTTCTGCTATTGGCTTAGCTCCTGCCTCTCCCTTAATCAAAGCATCAAAGTCATAGGCCATAGAAAAAATCAAATTATATCCATCCTCTGCCAATGTTCCTAAAGTATTTCCTATACTCTCAGTGGGCTCCACTACCTTGTAGGAAACACCGTATTTTTCTGCGCAATTTTTGCCCCTTCAATAGCAGACTGATTATAGCCGTTATCATTTTGGCCTGAAGCATCGCAAACGATGGCGATTTTTTCACGTCCGACTTTGCAGCCTTTCCTTCTCCGCTTTCCTCCACTTTCTTTCCCCCGCACGCTGCAAGAATCAACATGCAGAGCAAGAGAACATACGCAACAATTGACTTTCTTTTCATATTTTGCCTCCTTTGTATAGTTATGTTTAAGACCCTTTTACTTGGTCTATATAAAACTTATAATGATCTGTTCGATAGTAGCATCTAAAAATTCTCTATGGGACTTTCTCTTCCGTTAAGTATGCCGTAAGTTGTACAACGAAATAAAATGACAGGCATGTTATTCCCAATTTCAGATATTTTTGCAACCTCTTCGGTAGGGAAGAACTGCCTCAATAGTTCTCTTGGCTTTGCAGATAGATACTCCATAATCTTTTTCAATACATCATAAAGGGATTGTTTCGTGAAGTCATATTGCAAAAGCTTGGGAAAATATTTTTCCGCTAAATGCGTAACTGTATAGTTTAAAGGTTCCTCATCAGCGTAAGTAACTCTAGCTAAGCTATACATATTTTCCCCTGTGGGAATGTTTAGATTTTTGCATTCTTCGGATCGGAGGGAAGTAAAGAAAAATCTATTGTTCTTTTGGAAGGTTTTCTCCCATCCTTTTAACATCTTCTGTACAGCTACTGAAATTAAATAAATTATGGCTTTCTGTATCGCCTTTTACATAGGTACCTTTCCCTTGAATACGATACAAATACCCTTCATTGACCAATTCCTCAATGGCCTTTCTAACCGTAATTCGACTCATTTTTATATTGGTCCATCAATTCCCTTTCACTTTCCATAAGGGAACCTTCCGATATTCTTCTTCCTGAACTTTTCTAAGAATTATATTTTTTTCAGCTGATAATATTTAGGAGATTTTTCCATCCATTCTTCGCCTCCATCTTGTTATGTTGTCATAACCAGTTTAGTGTCATAATAACTGATTAACGTTTATATGTCAATCAATTATTAGTGATTTTGTATAAATAATTATTCTCTTTCTCAAATATACATGTCTGAATATCACATACTCGTATTACATTATTGACTGGTGAAAGACTTTTTCTATGCGAATAAGCTCTTCATAATCTTCCTCGCACAC